>Ga0056115_1000003_pt1 | contig 226026 bp, 172 predicted proteins | sample WorMetOlspDAHAB1_FD_77007 | JGI IMG/M metagenome (GOLD analysis project Ga0056115, IMG submission 77007) | Marine gutless worms symbiont microbial communities from Max Planck institute for Marine Microbiology, Germany - Olavius sp. DAHAB.1 ...
AGCGAGGACCGGGCTTGCAGCCCACAGGCTGCAAGGAGCGCTGGCAAGCCGCAGGCTTGCCAGAATCAGCAGACGGATAGCTGCTGATAAGCACTAAATACTGTCCGCCCGTAGCTCAGCTGGATAGAGCGCTGCCCTCCGGAGGCAGAGGTCAGAGGTTCGAATCCTCTCGGGCGGGCCATTCGCTTCATGAATCGCCGCCAGGATTTCCGGCCAGCAAGCAGAGCTTGCTGTCGTTCGATGCAACGCGAAGCCATGCTTCGCAAGCGTTACATCCTCGCGCGCACTCTGACGCGCCTAGGCTGCCCCGCATCACCTGAATTGAATCGCGATAGCAACACTCCAGCAGATTAGAAACCCCCTAATTTTGGTGATTCAAAATGGGCTACATACGTAGAAAGTGCCGCGCAGCTAGCTTCTTCGCCTAGCTGCGCATTAAATCTTGAACCAAAGTCACGGAAGAAGCATCATCTAGCGAACTAAATTACTTCTATAGAATAGAGCGAACGCCTATGGCCATTAAAAATCGGGTTCGTCTTTTGCAAGTAAACCAATGGTTGCATTCTTGGGGAAACGCCACATGGGATGCGGCGAATGGTCTTCCTGAACCTCCCCATTGCTTCTACGTTGGATCAATGTCAATGCAACTATTAAGAGAGTTGGCAGATGTTACAAAGAGAAAAGCTGAACTTCGAGGTGATAAAGATATCCCACAGGGTTATCAAAGAGCCCATGAAGAATCTAGATCCAAAGACATTGCACGTTTTATCGAATATGGATATCCGCTATCGACACAACCAGGATTAGATCCTGATCACTACAGCCATTTAATCAACCCTGGCTGGCTACCCAATGCGATTATTATAAATCTGATTGGACGGGATGATGAACGAGAAAAGGCTGGGGAAGTACTCAAAGTTAACAAAGATAGACTAGTTACTATTGCGAAGGAAGATTCTGGACATTTTCTGCAGTATCCGGAAATAAGCAATGAGAAAGACAAGAGCACGAATCATCTACTGGAACCAATTGAAATTATTGACGGTCAGCACCGCCTATTTGCTATAGATGAGGTCTTGGGTGACGTAGCTAACTATGAAGTACCAGTTGTAGTTTTCGAAGGACTAACTTTGAGTTGGCAGGCCTATCTATTCTGGATGATAAACGTTGCTCCCAAAAAGATTAATCCAAGCTTGGCATTCGACTTATATCCTGAGCTGCGGCGTCAGGAATGGTTGGAAAGTGGGGAGGCAGTAAAGGTTTATCAAGAACACCGCGCACAGGAATTGACCGAAACACTTTGGAAACACCCGCGTAGCCCGTGGAATGGTCGAATTGAGCTTCATGGGAAGCGAGTTAAGGGACACGTTTCGAACGCAGCATTCATAAGAAGCCTTACGGCTACTTTTGTTAGGAACTGGGGTAGGGAGAATCGAATTGGAGGCCTTTTCGGCTCAATCCAATCTAGCGGTGGTGAAACAGAAAAAGTTCTGCCTTGGAAGCGCGCTCAACAAGCAGCATTGTTGATTAAGATTTGGACAGCAGTGAACGATGCTACTTCCAAATCAGATGCCGAATGGACTGTGGCTCTTAGGAATGGAGCTTCAGCACAGACCACCGAGCTAAAGCTTGATTCGGCCTTTGCTGGGGAGCATAGCTTATTCTCCTCTGATCAAGGCGTGAGAGCAGTTTTGGCTGTTTTCAATGCTCTTCTTCAGATTGAACATGCAGAACTGGAACTGGAATCTTGGGTGTCAGACAGCATTTCAGACACACCCAATGATCATGATGTAGAAGATGCATTAGAGCAGCTGGCGAAGCGCAAAAAGGCCGGCGTTTTTATAGATCAATGTGCGCTCACCTTAGTTAATGGTATGGATTGGAGAACCTCTTCTGCACCAGGACTAAATGATGAACAGAAAAACATGCAGGCAATTTACCGAGGAAGTAGTGGTTACCGAGCGCTGAGAGAGGCAGCGTTGAAATGCCTTGCGGAGTCGAAGAATAAGCAAGTAAAAGAAGCCGCCGCAGTTACTATACAACTTCAAAAAAGGCGTTCAAATTGATGCATTACGCGAATGGTACGAAGTGGGGGCAAGTTATTCCGTGAAACTCTGTGGTTTCAATGTATCTCTTGCAGATTTATGCTCGCGGTTTGTTCGGCGTACACAACAAGACGAAGCTCAAACTGACATTGAAGCCATTGCCAGAGACGTTTGTTCTAACGCCGATCAGGCAGCTCCTCTTTCTGGTTACGCCGATTTCCTCAATGTCGTCAATTTTGCAGATACACTCGTTGATCCGCGCAGAGCAGACTCAAAAACAAAATTGGCCGGGAACCAGATTGCACATCTAACAAGCGCGTTCGAGTATGCAGCGGGCTCAATAAGCGCTGCACTAGTGAATTCTAGTCAATTGGCTATTCATCTCGCATATTACGCTGAACTAAGAGCCTGCATCTCACTCTTTGCATCCAGCGGCATCTGCGTAGATAACTACAGGAATTTCTACCTAACTGGTACGGCTGAGAAGGTGCGCTTCTTTGGAGGAACACACAAAATCGCATGGGCTCTATGGAATCAGTAGATTCACCGCTCAGACGCTGTAAAGTTGATTGATGATTTGAGGATCACGGCATCTGTGACTATGCGGGACGTTTCTTCCGCGCTTGGGGTAGCAGAAATCGGAAGAGGTACGAGCAGAGGTTGGGGCTATGACCTCTTGCGGCTTGAGAGTGATCACCACGCTCGTAATGTAGCTAGTTATAGGCCGAATATTGTTGTCGAGCCACACACCAGAATGAGCGGAAGTGAACATAACCTAATTGCGAAGTTCTGGCGGTTGTTACTACCTTCAGGTTCCAGCTCCTTAAATTTTGATGTTGCGCTCGCATGTTACATCATCAGAGGGATGGGTAAGGATGCGCACACTGACGAAAACGGAACGTTTGATCTAGAGGGTTACGAAACCTGGAGACAAGATATACTCGCTACAATCGCGGATAACACAGGAGTGGCGAGCACAAGTTTAGAAGTAACTCTTGCAGACAGTGAATTCGAAGATTTGTTCGAAGTCTTTGAACTAGCCAGCTCAGAGAGCACTCGGGCACCTAATGTACTGTCACGAATGATCATATTGCTTCGATTAGCTGCTTTTCAGGTTCATCGCAATATTTCTGATGGCACAGAAACGTACGATGTTCAGCGATGGTTTTTGTTCTTGCTCGAGAAATCTGGGCTAATTGATTTATCTGAAGGTATCGATCCATACGATCTACATGAAGATTACTTAGTGGCTTTGGAAGACTTCAGTTCACGGTCTGCAGGAGATTTACCTACACTTAACTGGGAACCAGACAACAGTTACCATACTTCATTGTTATGCAGAGTTGATGCCGTACTGGCGTGGGCATTGCCGTTCTAACTATTTGTGTCAATTGACTTCTCTTTACAATTGGGAGTGTGCTACTGCTCATCGATCTCAGACTGCTCATCCCTCGTTCGCTTAAAGCTGCCGCGGCATGAACTTTGTTCCTCAGGGCACGTTGCAGTAATCTGTGCGCAAATAGCAATTAGTTTAACCTAGGCAGACAGACGTGTCGCTTTCTAGACCCGGTAGCTTTTCGAAAAATTTTGCTTGGCACGGTGCTGGTTTGAGAAAGCTGCAGGAAACAATTATTGCAGGCTTCGGCAATACTCTAACGCCTGTAGAAAGATCAGCTTTCCGTGCAGCATGCGGTATTGACGACGAATCACTGCAGCTAATTCCAGTAAATTTCTTCCTTTTCAACGACGTGATAAGTAACTCCAACATGGTGGCAGTAGACGAGTTAGTGTTCCAAGCTCTCTTCAGACCACACAGCCTAGCTTTTGATCGTCTGGCACTGTTCGCCCTCAACCTGAATTCAGTTGGTAAGAGAGTGCGGAGCCAGGGCGAGGCCCACCCTGTCGGCTGGATAAACGAATTCGTGCGAGAGCGCCTCTGGGAGGACGATTGCTGGAATGTGCGAAGTCTCGATAAGGGTGAGATGGATGCTTATTTTGATTCCGTGCTTGATGCGACTCAAGAGGTGCGAATCAAGTGTAGGAGTAACTATCGCCACCTTTTTGAGCTATGCCAGTATGTTCCGAACCAAGGGCAATTTATTGATCCAGGACTTGAGGATTGGGTCTGCTCCGCGATTTTCTTGACATGGGATCGACTGATGATGGCCGGCGCTATAGAACTTGATCTTACAAAAAACCACTTGCTCGAAGCAGTGCATGACCAGGAGCTGCACAAGCTTATGGGAGCAGCAGAAGAACATGTTGCTGATTACTCGAAAGTGGTTGTTGACGATTACATCTCGGTGGGGGGACCTGCACGGTTTAAACAAGACGATGGCGGCGTAGGCACCAAAGGCCAACAATCGTTCCCCTCTCCAAAAAAGCAGTACTCTCAATACCCAAAAGATGCTTTAGACCTAACCTCCCTGCAAGAAGAGAAGCGCGAGGAAGTAACTAGAAGGAGAAAGGAGGTAAATGCCCAAGTTCGTGACGCAAAACTAGCTGCTTCCATAAAATTGCTTTATGGAAATTGCTGTCAGTTCTGCCAACAACCACTACAGGTAGGAGTATCTCCCGCCAGGTTTTACTCAGAAGCTGCTCATATTAAGGGCTTAGGTAAACCAGATGGCGGTCCCGATGTACCTAGTAATCTCTTGGTTTTATGTCCAAATCACCACAAACAACTAGATTCTGGAATCTTACTGCTAGAGCGGGTAGACCTTCAGCACATCAAGATAGTATCGACTGCCTCCAATCACCCTCTCGACCAGAAAGTATTTAAATTAAGAGAGGGTCACCAGATCGATGATGAATATCTGCTTTGGCATTCAAATAAATGGCGTGCGAGAACACGGTAAATAGCGCGACGAAAACTGAGAGTTGGCGGATGTTGACAAGTAGTGCCATTTGGCGATAATTGGATACACATTGTGCATCCATGGTGATCACAGATGCCAAATGAGGTTGGGATACGAATTCGCGTGGACGAGCAACTGCGGCGGGAGTTTACCGAAGTCTGTCGAGCCCAGGATCAAACTGCATCTCAAGTACTTCGCCAATTTATGCGCAATTATGTAGAAAAACAGCAACCCAACATCCGACAAAATAGTCTATTTGATAATAATGGCTCGAATTACAGCTAGCTCATTAGGAGAATCCATGCTGGAAGGTAGTGATATTAAATCAGAATTTTTGTCTTCTGTTACAGGGGCTTATCGTACAATCTTGGCAGATCCACCTTGGCAATTTACTAATCGAACTGGAAAGATGGCGCCCGAACACAGGCGCCTAAACCGCTACAGCACAATGACGCTTGATGAGATTAAGTCATTGCCCGTTGGGCAGATCTGCGATGATCCTGCGCACTTATACTTGTGGGTTCCTAATGCACTCTTGAAGGAGGGATTGGAAGTCCTAGAAAACTGGGGATTCACTTATAAAACTAATCTCATCTGGCACAAGGTTCGAAAGGATGGAGGCCCCGATGGACGAGGAGTGGGTTTCTACTTCAGAAATACAACTGAAATGATCCTCTTTGGTGTGCGTGGAAAGAATGCGCGGACTCTCGCTCCCGGTCGTCGTCAGGTAAACATTTTACGAACCCAAAAAAGAGAACACTCCAGAAAGCCGGATGAACAATATGAATTAATTGAGTCCTGCAGCCCAGGTCCATACCTTGAGCTTTTTGCGCGGGGGACTCGCCCAGGATGGGGCGGCTGGGGACATCAAGCGGAGCAATATTCACTTGACTGGCCCACGTATGCGAACAATTCTCAGGCGGCAATAACTTCGTAACCGATCCAAACTTACTCCCATTGTATCTACGAAACTTGATAGATTGGGGCCTCTTTGCTTGTAGCAATATTTCAAATTGTCGATGAAGTGCTCCTAAGCTACCAGCTTAACCATGTCAGTTTGCGTTTCTCATAACGGGTTTAAGTGAGTTACTGTGGGTTCAGCTAGCTGGGGGTGGGCCAAAGCAATTCTACTGGCCATTAAATTTCTTAACTATGTAATAGCAAACTGAAGTTGCCAAATTCCGCCCAAATCTTGCGAATTCTTTCTCCGTAAACCCGACAGGAACGTGAGACCCTTCGCTAATAAATGTATACGAGGAAGCTATAGCGGCCTCTTCATCTTTGTTGACAAAACCCTGTTTCTCCAGATGGTTTAGTGCTTTCCCCCACACTTTCGTTTTGACTTGGATGTTAAACTCCATTTGGCTTGCTACTTCTCGTACTAATGTTTCAAGAGCGATACGCGAATGAGAAAGGCAGCCATTGTAGTCTGGGTTTGACTTCCGGAATGCGTCTGCCGAGAGGTTAGTATGCTGGATTACATTTTCCGCCGATGGCAATGAAGACAACCTCAGCTCCTTGCTCAATTCATCCTCCATAGGCTCTGCAGAACCAATGAGTGGCTCTAAGCTTACAACACAGCCGTCTGCAAACCCGTAGCCATCAAGTAGCAAGCATTTCTCAAAATCATCCCAGCGCTCATCAAATCTATAGCGCGGGGTTACTCTGTTACGCAAATCACCTTTGGTGCCCACTAACTCATTTATCAGAGATTCAATTGAAAAATGATCAGCTTCAGATAGTGCGCTATAGATTTCAGTTAGATCGGAACCCCAGAAAGAAATGGCATGCTTCTCCAAAAGCACATGCATAAAGCCCTGACCAGTCAGTTCAAGGAGCTGGGTTAAAGACGCCTTAGTTCTACCCGTAACAATCATAATGTTGAATACCACTTGCCATCACTGGTGCCGGCCTCCTAGTAATCTTTTTTGTTATTCACGAAAGACCAACAAAATTGCCCTCCCTTTAGATAACCATACAAATTTCGCGTTAATGCAACAAGCTGATCACGGCAAACTATGATCTATCTCGTTGAGTTATTTGGATGAGCGTAAATCGAGATTATGTAGCGTGTTGCCCTCCGGAGGCAGAGGTCAGAGGTTCGAATCCTCTCGGGCGGGCCATTTGCCGTCGGCAAATGACTATTCCTCATCGAAGTCGCATTCCAATTCCAGTCTCTCCATCCAGTTCCCCGCCGCGAACTGCTGTCTCGCACATCCGCAAAACTTGCTAACTGTTTGGAACATAAAGAAAAGTTGCTGCCTGTCGATATATCGGTGAGTACACCGAAAATTAGATGAACATGACAGAGAGTAAACAAGCCAATTCTCAGCGCTTCCAGCTTGGGTTCCGAGACACCCTGCGAGTACTGTGGCCCTACGTTAAGCGCAACATCAAGACCCAGGTTGAGGGCATCTGGTTCATCGTCCTCTATTTGCTCGCTTTCCAGATTTTCATCCTGCAGTTGCCTATCGTCTATTCACTGATGATCGCCGTTGGTATCGCGGTAGTTGTTGTCGGGCTAATGTTTTTCATGGAGGGCCTGCGCCTTGGCCTGATGCCCCTGGGCGAAATCATCGGCAGCGTGCTGCCCAGAAAGAGCAACATGCTGCTTATTCTATTGTTCGCTTTTCTCCTCGGTGTCGGCGCCACCTTTGCAGAACCTGCCATCGCCGTACTCAAGGCAGCCGGTAGCGGCATAGCACCGGATCAGGCCCCCTTGTTGTTCAGCCTGTTGAATGATTTCTCGACCCAACTGGTGCTCAGCGTCGGTGTGGGTGTAGGCCTCGCGGTGACGCTGGGCGTGCTGCGCTTTTTCTACGCCTGGCCACTGAAGTACCTGGCGATTCCAATAGTTTTGCTGCTGCTCGCCATGTCGCTCTATTTCAGCCAGGTTCCCGTGTTGCGCGACGTACTGGGCCTCGCCTGGGATTGTGGTGCTGTGACGACCGGGCCAGTCACGGTTCCACTGGTGCTGGCACTGGGCATCGGTGTCTGCCGCGTGGTATCGAGTGGCTCCGGTGGCGACGGCCACTCCGGTTTTGGCATCGTGACCCTGGCATCGCTATTCCCGATTCTCGCGGTCATGCTGCTGGCGCTCTACCATTACAGCAGTGCGGATTACTACGGCGCCGAAAATTACAGCGGCAGCCAAATCGTCAAACCGCAACAAGTCGCCTCGAGTGCACTACAGGCACCGGCGAAAATCGTTCCGATCTCCGATGCCGAGTACAGCGAATTCCTGGTTTCCGGCACACTTCCCAGTGGTTACAGCTTCGAGGTGCAAGGCGGCGAGCCCACCCTTGTAGACGGCAAGATCGTGGTGAAGGACCCGGACCTGGTCGTCAAAAAGGTGTACACACGCGAGTTTGAGATGCTGGACGAGGAAACATGGGACGACCAGCAATCGATCTGGGATCAGCTCTGGGAAGCCAGCGTGGGTGCCCTGCGAGCCATCGTCCCGCTCTGCCTGTTCCTCTACCTGGTCCTTCGACTGGTGCTGAAACAACAGCTGGCGAGAGACAATGATGTCGGCACCGGCGTTACCTTTGCACTCGTCGGCATGGCCTTGTTTGGCCTGGGTATCGCATTGGGTTTAACACCGCTGGGTGGCCAGCTCGGCAACAACATTCCCCTGGCATTTACATCAATCGTCCCCTGGGGCTCCAGCTTTACGGAGGCGCCGCTCTTCGCCAGTGAAAACCTGGGCAAGCTGATAGCGATTGGTTTTGCCTTCTTCATGGGCTATGGCGCTACCCTTGCCGAGCCCGCACTCAATGCCCTGGGCGATACCGTGGAGCGAATCACCGTCGGTGCCTTCCGTAAAAAATTACTGATGCAAAGTGTGGCCATCGGGGTCGGCCTGGGTATTGGTGCAGGCGTGGTCAAGATGGCGTTCAACCTTCCGCTGATCTGGATGATTATGCCGCCGTACCTACTGGTGCTTGTCCTGACCTGGCGTGCGCCCGACAGCTTTGTGAACTTTGGCTGGGACAGCGCCGGGGTTACAACCGGGCCGATCACGGTGCCACTCGTGCTGGCCATGGGTCTCGGCATCGGCGGCAGCGTTCCCGGTGTAAGCGATGGCTTCGGCATTCTGGCGCTGGCATCGGTAGGCCCCATCCTGACGGTACTGGCCGTAGGTCTGTATACACAAGGCGATGAAGCAAAGGATTTCGAGGCAGTCGAAGACCAGGAACTGGCTGATGACTACGTCGAACCGCTTGGGGAACTGGAGGCCCGTTGAGAATGTTCAATAGCAAGCACAGTGTGTCGCTGGTCACCGCAGTACTGCCAGATGCGGCCGTCGAACTGGTGGTACAGGACCTGGTTGAAAACAAAAATGCCAGCCTCATGCTGTCACGCGCCCGCGGCACCCTTGTGCGAGATGACTGGTGGAAATCCTGGCTGCCTTCCATCAGTCCCTCCAAGACCATACTTCGCACCATCGTGCCCACCAGTGAAGTCGACCAGATTGAGAGCAGCATTGTGGTGAATGCTCGACTTCACCAACAGGCACTGGGTGCAGTATTCAGCGTGCCCTGTGACTCCGCCTACATAGGTAGTGATTTTCGCGCCGCTGACTGCAGTGGCAGGCAGAGGGAAGCAGGTTCCGGCGTTCTGTCGGAAATGCTGAGCGCAATTTTTTGCATCGTAGACCACCAGTCCAGCGACCGGGTGGCCAGGGCGGCGATTCGCGCGGGTGCACATGGGCCAGTAGTCCAGTTTGCAGAGGGCCGCGGGCTTCGTGACCGACTGGGATGGCTAAGAATCACCAAGGACGCGGAGCAGGAAGTCCTGATGCTTATTGCCGACGAAGCGGATCGCGAGAATATTTTTGATGCTATGGCCAAGGCTGGCGAGTTCCACTTGCCGGGACGCGGACTCATGTATTGCATGCCTGTGGATCGAGGTATGTTTAATCTGCCGAGCCGTATGGCGAGCCACCACTACGCAGCCAGTACACAGCAGATTATCAACGCGATAGATCATCTCACCGGCCACACACACTGGAGGGACCAGTCCATCTTCGAAGTTGGCAAGGAGGGCAAAGGGGTCGGACTTGAGCTGCTCCGGGAATTCAGTTGCGAACTGGGAGAACAAGTGTGTTTTTCGGCCATTGTCGACCGGGATAAATCGCAGGATTTCATTTACCTGATGCTGGACGCCGGCGCCCCCGGAATGAACATCAACTATGCGAAATTGATTCAGCAAGATTCCGGCGACCACAAGCTGGCACACGCGAGTATTAACCGGGAGTACGCGGCGATGCACTGCATTCTGGGCAGCGACGTTGCTGCGCAAGTCGCGCGGTCTATCGAGAACGACGCTGAAACCGTGGGCATAACCGATTTGTGCGTTCTGACGCACCCCGTGACCCGGGTAGCCAAATACGTACCGGGGGCGACGGACTACCGCAGGAAGTCAAAACTTTCTGCCTGAGGGTGGAATTCTCTGGATCAATGTACCCGGAAACAAAGCCGTCAGGCGGAGGCTTCCAACAGCTTGCGTAATTTGCGGGCCAGGTCAGCCGTTCGATAGGGCTTGGGCATCACTTCCAGGTGCGACAGTGCTTCCAGGTCACCAGCGCTTGCATCCTTGGCGTATCCGGTGGTGAGCAGTACGGGCAGCTCCGGTCGCATGGCAATGGCTTTCCGGGCAAGGTCGATACCGTTGATCTCGCCGGGAAGAACAATATCGCTGAACAGTAAATCAAGAGGTTCCCCTCGCTCCAGCCAGCTCAAGGCCAGGTCACCATTGCGGGCCTGCACAACCTCGTAGTTCATTGCAGAAAGTGCATGGCTGACAAAGTGCCGCACATCGGCGTCATCCTCGACGACCAGGATGCACTCCCCTGCACCGCGCTCAAGGGTCTGAAAGTCTTTGGAGGCCAGCGCCTCCACGGCAACCTGCGCACCTGCGGTCGGCAGGAACAGAGAAATGGTCGCACCATCACCGGGCTCAGACTCCAGCTCCAGCCCGCCGCCGGACTGGTCAATAAAGCCGTACACCATGGATAATCCGAGACCATTGCCCTTGCCAGTTTCCTTAGTGGTGTAAAAGGGTTCAAAGATCATCTCCTGGAGATCATCCGGAATGCCGCACCCGGTATCTTTCACGGCAAGCTCCACGTAGTTTCCTGCTTCGATCTTGCTGCGCTGTGCCTCTTCTCCCGAAAGCGACCTGTTCCTGGTCTGGATCGTGAGCTTACCTCCCTCCGGCATCGCGTCGCGCGAGTTCACGCACAGGTTCAACACCGCGTGCTCCAGTTGTGAAGGATCGATGTTGATCAGCCACAAGTCTTCCGCTGGGTCAAAGGCGATTTCGATGTTCTCCGGTAGCGTGCGGCTCAACATGGCCAGCATTCCCGCCACCAGGTCGTTGGCATCGGTAATGCAGGGCTCCAGCAACTGCTTGCGCGAGAACGCCAGCAGGCGCTTGGTCAGCATCGCACCGCGTTCGGTTGCGGCTATCGCGTTTTGTATGAACTCCCGGGCCTTCTCATCAGGCAGCGGTAATCTCTCCAAAAGGTCCAGGTTACCCAGGATGACCGCCAACAGGTTATTGAAGTCATGGGCGACACCACCGGTAAGCTGGCCGACGGCATCGAGGCGCTGGGCTCGTCGCAGTTGCTCCTCAGCCTGACGCTGCTCGGTAATGTCATAACTCACACCCAGGACGCCCACGACATTGCCCTCGCTGTCGTAACGGGGGGTATAGCGCGAGGCAAAATAAGCATCGTCCAGGGTGGTCTGGGTAGTGAAACTTTCCCCTTGCAGCGCACGACGAAACGCTTCGACCTCGGCAGATCCCTCTGGAAAATAGTCGAGGATCGACTTACCGACGGCCTCGCCGGTACTGAGGCCGATTTGAGACAGGGAGCGACCGGCCGACAACTTGAATATGCCGTCCCGGTCCAATTCGTACATTATCTCCGGCACATCGGCGACCACCGAGCTCAGGTACTCCTCGCTGTCGCGCAGTGCCTGCTGCGCCCGCTGCGAATCACTGATGTCTCGCACCTGCACGAGAACACCCTCGGGCAGCGGTATAATTTGTTGCCGGCTCCAGGCCGGCTGCGAGTGAAGCGTGATTTCTTCCTCGAACTCCAGCGCGCGTCCGGAATTCAGCACCAGCTCATAGCGTTGCAGGAGCGTGCGGACGCGTTCCACCGGGAGAAAGTCATCCAGTGTGCGGCCGATGAGCTCTTCCACTGAGGTATCCATCAGCTCTGCCGCCCGCGTGTTTACATCGGCAAAGCGATAGGTCTGCACCTCTCCATCGCCATCGGGCACCGGTACCAGGTGATACATGCCATCCAGGGAACCCTGCAAAATCGCCTGGAAGTTGCTGTCTTCCTGATCCTCACGCATAACGGCTAGGAGAGACTCCAGTTGGTCTGACTATTAAATAGAACCAGTTTTGTAATTTATTTTCTGGTTCGACGGCCAGTATAGCAGCTCGGAGTTCCTGTTCTGGACACCGCGTGGTGTTTTGACCTCATCCAGAGCTTGCACCATAGTGTGCCGGACAACCACTAACCCTGAGTGATCGCCCGGGAGGCGAGCTGTGAAAACAAGGCCCGGCCAGATGGACAAGATGAAACCCCTGAGAGCCTGGCTGCAGAGTATGGGTGGCCATATACACGAGCACCTGGTCTTTGGAGAAAACTCTTCCGGATTGCAGGGAATCTACAGCACCGGTGACATAGTAGCGGGTACTGAGTTGATCAGCGTACCGGCGGAACTGTGCCTCGGACCGACAAGCCTGGAGCAGTACGACAGGCGCCCCCCTCTTACGGTACAGCCGGAGGTCGGTGCGGGTGTGGTTGCGCTATTCACGGAGTTTTCCCAGGGGGGTAAATCAAGGTATCTACCCTACTTCGAGTTGCTGCCAACCCTGGCGGAATACCAGTTGAACATGCCGTATTGCTGCAGCGATGCAGAGTTGGCCGAGATCAACAACTTGAGCCCGCGCTGTGCATCGATCATCTCGGATTTTCGCGCAATGACCAATGAAATCTGCGTCGGGCTAGCCCTCCCCCCCGAACATCCCGATGTGATGTGGGCGGCGCTGAACTATGTCACGCGCGCTTTCGGTGAGCACGGCCTCGTGCCGGGTTGCGACTTTTTCAATCACAAGGCGGATCTGGGATCCAGAATTACCGGACAGCGCACTATCCGTGCCTGTTCTGACGTCGCCGATGGCGAGGAACTCTACATATCCTATGGGCACAACGATAGCCTGTACCTGTGGGCACGATACGGCTTTCTTGACAGCGAGGCCGAGGCGGCGATCAACTGCAGCGATATCACTTTCCACCTGGGTACCGATGACGCCGCCGCGCGCACTGCGGAATGGCTCCGAAGCCGCGGCCACCCGCTGAGTCAATCCAGGGAAGGCGCCCTCAAAGTGACCTTCAGCAACGAAGTCTATTTCACCGCCAGCGGCCCAAGCGATGAAGCAATCGTCATCAGCGAGGCGATCAGCGGTGGCAGCCCAGGTACCGCGGGGGATGGCACGGTCAGTAAAGAGGGGCTTGAGAAACTTCGACAGCTACTCTCGGTATTCCGTGGCGAGATTAACGAAGCGGCGCTGAACGCCGAATGCGGAAGTTCACTGGCCGAGATACTCCGGGGATTACTCAAGGATCGATTGGCCATCATCGATGCCAATCTTCGCTGGGTCAGCGAAAGAGCCATATAGCTCGCCAGCTCAGGTATCCGCCCAGTAGGTCATCAAGCTGCGCTGTAAACCCTTCACATTGATTTCAGCGTTGGCCGTACATTGCACATCGTCCTTGATCAGCTCGTAGGTGGACTCCGAAATCAGTATCTGGCCGGGAGCGCTCTCCCCTTCCAGGCGCGAGGCCACATTCACTTCCTTGCCGATAATGGTGAAGCCCATTTGCAGTTCGCTGCCAAAATTTCCCACCGTGCACTCGCCGCTGCTGATGCCGACGCGCACAGGGATTCCCAGTTCCTCTGCCCTCGATAACATGGCTCGCGCCATCTCCACGCACCGCACGGCATCCTCGCGTTCGCCCAGGGCATCGGGGGCACCGAAAAACACCATGATGGCGTCACCAATATACTTGTCCAGGGTACCGCCATAGCGTGTGACAATGATTGCCATTTCATTGAAGTAATTGTTGAGCCACTCGGTAAGCTCCCCGGGCTTACGGGTTTCCACGAGGGGCGTGAAGTCGACAATATCCGTAAAGCAGATCGTGAGGGGTTTCTGGTGCGATTCGATTTTTACATCCGTATCGCCCTTGAATATCGCGTCACAGAGCGGGGCCGGCAGGTATTTAGACAAGTCCTCCGCCACCTGGTCGAGCCGCTGCACAAGCTGGGTGAGACTGACATGGGTACGAACCCGGGCCAGCAATTCAGCCTCCTTGAATGGCTTGGTGACATAATCCACCGCGCCCAGCTCAAAGCCCTTGGCAATCGTCGTGGTGTCGGTCTCGGCGGTCAGAAAAACGATCGGGATATCTCCGCTGCCCTTGCGCGACTTGAGCTCACGGCAGACCTGGAAGCCGTCCATGCGCGGCATATCGACATCCAGCAGTATCAGGTCAGGTTGATTGTCCGCCGCACTGACCAGGGCCTCAACACCGTCCGCGGCCAGATTCACCTGGTAGCCGGCCTGCTCCAGCATGACCTTCAACAGATCTCTCAGCTCTTCAGCATCATCCACCACCAGCACACGGGGAGAATTGGCGTTTTTCATTGGTACATCAGGTGCATTCACCTACCTAAACGGTCGGACCGGCTAGCTATTATAGATTGGTAAACGGCTTTTTCGAAATCTTCACAGCGGCGCGTCAACACTCAGGGTTTGTGCTGTCCTGGATCAATTCTTTTGCTCTTCCGTACCCCTATCATGGACGTATTAACCAGGGATCAAGGAGCCCAGATATGTTGCACCAGGTTGCAGGAGATATCCTGCTGAGCAAGGCCCACGCAATTGCCCATGGTGTCGCCGCCAACGACCCCATGAACCAGGGCCTGGCACTATCACTGCACGAACAACACCCATCCATGCACAAGGATTTCCACCGCTGGTGCCACCAGCAACATCCGAAGCCGGGTGAAGCCTGGGTCTGGGGCGGAACCAACGGTGTCCGAGTTATCAACCTGCTGACCCAGGAGGGCGGCTACGGCCAGGGTGCACGGCCGGGCAAGGCCACCACGAAGGCGGTCAATGACTCGCTCAAATCACTGGCCAAGATCGTGAAAAAAGAAGGCTTCACCTCGCTGGCGCTGCCACGACTGGCAACCGGTGTCGGCGGCCTGGACTGGTCCGAGGTGGAACCACTGATCGAAAGGAGACTCGGGGAGCTCGGGATTCCGGTTTATATCTATACGGAATACCACGCCGGGCAACAGGCTGAAGAGCCCGGTCTCTAGTCCCAGCCTGCGGCCTTAAGCGCTTGGCGAGTTCAGCGGGATAATTGCTACACTAATCCTTCAAGGTCACACGCTGTGGTGTGACCACTGACTGCGAGCCCTGTATGAAGAAGATCGCGCTGGTAGGCGGCGGCAAGATCGGCGAGACCATCTGTGAACTGCTGCTGGACAGTGGCGACTACGAGGTCTCGCTGGTCGATGCGTCCGAGGAGCAGCTGGATCGGGTCGCAGATAGTGAGCGGCTCAAAAAAATCGCCCTGGATGTCACTGACAGCGAGGCCCTGGGCGAAATTCTCGCCGATCACTTCGCCGTGCTCTGCGCCGGGCCGTTTTTCCTGGGACCGACCATTGCCAAAGCCGCTAAAGATAGTGGCGTTCATTACCTGGACCTCACCGAGGATATAAAGAATACACACCGGGTCTGGGAACTGGCCCGGGACGCGGAGACTGCTTTTATCCCGCAGTGTGGGCTGGCACCGGGATTTATCTCGATTGTCGCCAACTGGCTGTGCGAAAAGTTCGACGAACTGGATACCGTGAGGATGCGGGTAGGCGCCCTGCCCCGGTTTCCCACCAATGCCCTGCTCTATAACCTGACCTGGAGCACCGATGGGCTGATCAATGAGTACATCGAGCCCTGCGAATCCATCATGGACGGCGAGCACATCACATTGCCCTCGCTGACCCAGAGAAAGCAGTTCAGCCTCGACGGCACCCGCTACGAATGCTTCAACACCTCGGGGGGACTGGGCTCACTGGCGGAAACACTGGCGGGCAAGGTCAATAACCTGAGCTACCAGACGATTCGCTACCCAGGGCACCTCGACGTTATGCGCACCCTGCTACAGGACCTGCGACTCTCGCAACGGCGGGATCTGCTCAAGGACATACTCGAGTACGCGATCCCCGCGACCTCCCAGGACGTGGTGCTGATCTTCGCCACGGTCAGTGGAATGCGCGATGGACGCCTGCAGGAAGAAACCTACGTCAACAAGGTCTATGGCGAGACCGAGGGCGACAACCCCCGCGCGGCCATCCAGATCACCACCGCCAGCGCCATCTGCGCCATGCTGGACCTGCTGCGAGAGGGAAAGCTGCCCGACAAGGGGCTGGTCAGGCAGGAACAGGTGCGACTGGAGGATTTCCTGGCCAACCGCTTTGGCAGCAATTTCATCCAGGACCCGCAGCAGCAACACAGCGTTACGGAGGTATGAGAAGTCGATGAGCTGGGTCGCAAACAGTCAGGATCGCCGTGCCACTATGGGAACACTCCCCGAGATCGGCGAGCGCTTTGCGGCGCTCTATGACAGTTTCTGGCAATTACCTCATCTACCCGCCGAAACGCTGGAACTGTGCCGATTACGCCTGGCACAACTGCACGGCAGCAACCAGGACTGGTTGGAGCAAGAGACAAACATCGATCCCGGCAAAAAAGCAGCACTGAAAAGCTGGGCCAGCGACGAGCGCTTCAGCGACGCCGAGCGTGCCTGCCTGGAGATTACCGAGATCCACGCCATGGATGCGCGGGCTATCACCGATGCACAGGCGGATGCCGTCAAGGCGCATTTCGGGGAAGTGGGGCTGGTCGCACTCTTCCAGGCACTCGGTGTGTTCGACGGCATGATTCGACTCGGTCTGCTCTGGCAGCTGGGCGATGCGGGGGAAGACTGATGGCTACCCAGGCGCGCGTGCAGGCACCGGATTCGGACACGGGCAACCTGATTCGGGATTCCGCACTGGGCCTGGTACCGGAAACCCTCGAACACTACCTGCCCCTGAACACGGCCATCTGGGAGGCGGGCCCCTTAAGCGCTGCTGAAATAGAAATGGCGCGCCTGCGCAATGCCAGCCATGTGGGCTGTGTGCTGTGCCAGGCGGTGCGTTACGACGTGGCCATAGAAGCGGGGCTGGACGAGACCAAGGTGGGCTTGATCAATGACGCATTTCCGGACAGTGCGCTGTCCAATCGGGAAAAACTGATCCTCGCGTTTACAGACCAGTTCTGCCTGGATCCCGCCGGGATCAAAGACAGCCTCAAGGCAGACCTGCTCAGGGAGTTTACCCGCGAGGAATTGGTACACCTGTCGCTGGTGGTCGCCTACTTCAACGGGTTTTCCCGCTGCGCGGTCTCCCTGGGCGGCATACCGGATGCGATGCCGCGGATGGAGATTTCAATTCCCCGCTAGTGCGATCAGCTGGCGCACCAGCCACCGTCAACGCGCACTTCCTCACCGGTAATATAAGAAGCCATATCCGAGCAGAGAAACAGGGATACCCTGGCGACCTCCGCCGGCGTACCCAGCCTGCCCATCGGTATGCGCGCCTTGATGGCAGCATCCGCCTCCGGCGTGAGGTTGGCAAGGATAGGTGTATCGATCTGGCCCGGGTGGATGGAATTGACGCGGATATTGTCCTGCACGTGCTCCAGTGCCGCGGCTTTCGTCATCAGCCGCACAGCACCCTTGGTGGCGTGATAGCTGACTGAGCCCGGACTACCGATAATCCCATACAGGGAAGAAATGTTAACGATTGCTCCGCCTCCCGCCTCGAGCATAACCGGCAGCGCCGCTTGCATGCCGTAGAGCACGCCCGTCTGGTTGATATCGATCATGCGCTGCCAGCTCTCGGGTGTTTCCTCGATCACGCTGCCGGGCAGGTAAATGCCGGCATTGTTGATCAGGTAGTCGAGCCGGCCGAAGACCTGTTTGGCATGGGCAACTGCAGCGTCCCAGCCTGCCTTGCTGGTCACATCCAGTTCGACAAAACTGGCCTCGCCACCCGCGTCGCGCACTTCCTGCATCACCGCTTCGCCCTGCTCGGCCTGGATGTCGGCGCCAACCACATGGACCCCGGCGGCACCAAACACCCTGGCATGACCGGCGCCGATCCCGCTTGCAGCCCCGGTAATCAGTACAACTTTACCTTTCACATCGTCCAGCATCATTTTTCTCCCGCTTTACGGATTGCCCGGGTTCGGTAGAGGTTTTCCGCTCGCGAATTTCCTGTTGCGGCGAAAATCCCCGCCCCGGCTATTGACTTGGGGAACAGTTTATCTAAACTTGCTAGACACAAACAAGCCGATTTGTACGCTCATTACCCGTGTGCCACGGGCGATTAGCTACACAGACATCTGTCCGCCAGGGTTCCGGCCCATTGCGGGGATCAGGGGAGAAGGCACTCATGGGGAACGAGCAGGCAGCATTCGATGCGCTTGTCGCCAGGGTTACTGAACTTGAAAGCAGGATCGCGATTCGCGACCTGGCCTCTGACTATTGCCACGGATTCGACAAACGCGACTTCGATCGCTTCCTTGGAATCTGGTGGGAGGACTGCGTCTGGGACATCGGCCCACCCTTCGGTCGCTTTGAAAATCACCAGGGCATACACACTGCTATCTACGACGTTTTGTGGCCGGCCTGGTCAGAGACCCACCATCTGACGACCAACCTGCGCATCACCTTCAGCGACGAAAACAACGCGAGCTCAATTTGCGATGTGGACTGTGTCGGCTCACTCACCGGCGAGGACACCTGCCAGATCGTTGGCGCCACCTACAGCGACCAGCTGGAACGGCGGGAAGGCATCTGGAAGATTCGCGAGCGCAGTGTACAGATTCATTACTTCAACCCGGTACCCGGCACTGTGCTGTCGGCGCCGGGAGAGAACGAATAACAACCCCTAAACCGCATGAGCAAGAAACAACGCGCCCCAGGAGGCAACCCATGAAAAACCTTAAAACCAAGCTCGCAATCGCCGTTACCGCGGCGTCACTGGGAGTCACCTATACTCCCGTGGCAAGCGCACAAGCTGTCGCACTGGAGGAAATCCTGGTCACGGCGCGCAAGCGCGAGGAGAACCTGCAGGAGGTTGGCCTGGCGGTCAGCGCTCTCAACCAGACTGAAATCAGGCGCATGTTCGGCCGCGATCTCACGGATCTCTCCAGCGTTTCACCCAACCTGATCATCGATGACACCGCCCAGGGCCCTGGCGGCGTGGCTGCCATCTTCATCCGGGGTATCGGTGTGGCCGACGTGGAAAAGAACTTCGACCCCGCCGTCGGCGTAGTGGTCAACGGTATCTTCCTGGGTGCGAACTCCGGGTCACTGCTGCGCAGCATCGATCTCGCCAGCATCGAGGTATTGCGCGGCCCCCAGGGCACGCTGTTCGGCCGCAACACCATCGGCGGCCTGATCAATGTGATGCACACGCAGCCCACCGGTGAGCTGGGGGCCAAGGTTCGTGCCGGCTACGAGGACTACGACACTTTCTATGCCGACGGCATACTGAATTTTGGCATCACAGACGAACTCGCCGCCAAGGTCACCCTGGGCAAACGCGACCAGCAGGAGGGCTACTACGACAATGTATCCACCGGTGAGGACAACGTCGGAGAGAACGACTACGAAACCTACGCCATCAACCTGCTGTGGAATGTCACCGACACCCTGGACCTGGAATTTTCCTACCAGAACGAAGATATCGACCAGGACACCCCGCCCCTGCTGAACACGGGGCAGCAACGTCACCTGTTCTGCAACAACACCGGCCAGCTGCCCGGCAATGACGAGGACTATGGCTTCTGCTCACCCTCGCTGGACAAGCCGATTACCGGTGACCGGCTGGAGGTTGCCAATATCGGCCTCAAGCCGCCTACTGATCCGGCCACCAGGAGCAACCCGATCGTGGCCTCAGCGACCAGTGACGCCATTCCCGCGCCGCTGGATTCCAGCTTTGAAACCGACTTCTGGATGGCCGAGGCACGCTGGGATTACAACGATGAAATTCGCATCGACTATCTCTACGGCCACTGGGAGTCCGACGAGGAGATCGTCTCCAACTGGGACGGCACACCCGAGTTCCTGTACGGCACCAACCGGCCTGCCGATTACGAGCAGGACACCCACGAGCTGCGCCTGACCTACGATGCCGGCGGCAAGCTGAGCTTCGTGAGCGGCCTCTACTACTGGGATTCCGAATACAGTATCGACCTCAACAGCTGGGTGGGCTTCCCGGTTCCCGGGACCATCCTGGATATCTACCAGTACTCGGAGCAGACCACCGAATCCTGGGCGGTGTTCTTCGAGGGGGACTACTCACTCACCGACCAGTGGACCCTCACCCTGGGCGGTCGCTATACCGAGGACGAGAAGGAGTCCAAGCAATTCGGCAACATCAACACCATTACCGACCCCTTCACCGATCACCCCGATGAAGACTGGGATGAGTTCACGCCAAGGGTCGGTGCTCGCTACCAGTACAATGATGATGTCATGCTCTTCGCAACCTATTCGAAAGGTTACCGAAGTGGCGGCTTCAACGGCCGGGTCAACAGCCTTGAGGAAGCGCGCCAGCCCTACGACACCGAGACCGTGGACAACTTCGAGCTGGGCATCAAGTCCGAATGGATGGACAACCGCCTGCGGCTGAATGGCAACATCTTCTATATGGAGTATGACGACAAGCAGGAGGAACTGCAGCTGCCCTCCGATACCGGTACCGGGCAGAAGACAGTTGTCACCAATGCTTCCAGCGCCACCATCTACGGTGTGGAACTGGACGTACAGGCGTTCTTCACCGAGAACTTCAGCCTGCGCGGTAATCTCGGCTACCTGGACACGGAGTACGATGACTTCGAGTACACCGATATCAACGGCGGCACCGTTGACCTGTCTGACCTCGAGTTCCGCCGGGCACCGGACTGGACCGGCACCGTCGATGCCACCTACCAGTGGGATATGGCGGGCGGTACCGCCTGGGTGCGCGGCGCTTACCACTACCTGGGTGAGCACTACGTCAATGTGACCAACGCGCCGGAACTGGAAAACGACGACCAGCACCTGCTGGACGCCTCGGTGAATTTCGCTATCAACAATTTCACCTTCAGCGTGTTTGGCCGCAACCTGACCGACGAGGACGGCTATACCCACGGTTATGACGTGGCCGGCCTCTGGTCCTATGCCTCTACCCGTCCACCGCGGACCTGGGGTATCGAGCTGGTCTACGACTGGCAGGACTAGGCACAGGAGGCGCGGCACGGTCAATTCTGCAGCGCGTAAAAGCTGTCCCATTCTGGACCGGGAGACGCTAAGCTGTCAGCCCGACAAACTGCTACGCAAAGGAGAATTCAAATATGCGACTGGAAAACAAGACCGCGCTGGTTACCGGTGGCGCCAGCGGCCTCGGTGCCGCGACCGTGGAACGCTTTATCGCCGAGGGCTGCAAGGTTTGTGTTTGCGATATCCAGGACGAGGTAGGCGAAGCCTTCGCCGCCAAGCTTGGGGAGCAGGCTTTTTACATCCACTGTGATGTCACCGACGAGGACCAGGTGGCCGCAGCCATCGATGCCGCCGTGGCGAAGTTCGGCCAGTTGGATATCATCTTTCACAGTGCAGGCATTGTCGGCGCCGTGGGTCCCATCGGCACAACACCCGGTGATGAATGGCGCTTCAGTATCAACGTGCTCCTCAATGGTACCTTCTATGCCATAAAGCACGCTGCCCGGGTCATGGTGCCGCAGGGCAAGGGCTCTATTGTCAGCATGGCCAGCACCGCCGGCCTGATGGGCGGTCTGGGACCCCACGCCTATGCTGCAGCCAAGCACGGGGTCGTCGGCCTGACCAAGAACGTTGCCGCTGAGCTCTGTCAGTACGGTATTCGTGTCAATGCGATTGCCGCAGCGGGCATGGCCACCCCCATGGTGGCAAATGTCACCACCGGGGATCCCGGGGATATCGAGGGGGCGAAGAAGGCGCTGGCGGATGCTTCACCACTGCGCGGCAGACCCGGCCTGGCCGAGGACGTAGCCAATGCGGTTCTCTGGCTCGCCAGTGACGAATCGGGCTATACCAGCGGCCACACCCTGACTACGGATGCCGGTATTACCGTCGGCGCAACAGCGGCGGGTCCGGAGTTCGGGGAATATGCGCCGATAATCCGGGAAGCGGGCAAGGAAGGGATGGACAACTAGACCGGCTGCATCCGATACAAAAAAAAGCGGGCGCCAATTGGCGCCCGCTTTGCTTTTGATGGCGAGAAGTGTGGCTATGCCGCCCGCTTTTCGAACTCCAGCTCCGGGAAGCCCGCGTCCACGGACTCACGCAACTTGTCGTAGTAGACATTGGCCCCGCCGAAATAGATCAGCACCCGCGGTTCGTGGTTCTCGATGTTGGCACCCATCATCCAGGAGTGCACCGTGTCACCCTGGTTCATCAGGGTTTGTACGTGCACTTCAGAGACGTGGGCCGACCACTCGTCCTCCGCGTCCTGTTTCGGCTCGAACACGTCGAAGCCCTCGCTCTCCATTTTCTTGATGCAGTCGGTGACGTACATGACGTTCTGCTCGATGGAGGTGGGCAGGTTAGCAAAGGGTGCCTGGGGACCGGTGATCGTGAACAGGTTGGGGAAATCCGCCACGCAGACACCCATGATGGACTTGGAGGTCTTGTCCCACTTCTCCGCCAGGCTCTGGCCGCTCTTGCCCCGGATGGGGAAGGCTTCCAGCGCGCCGGTGTAGGCCCTGAAGCCGGTGGCGATAACGATGATATCGAATTCGTATTCATTCTCGGTGGTGCGAATGCCGGTTTCGGTGAATTCAATGATGGGCTCACGATCCCTGATATCCACCAGGTGCACATTGTCGCGGTTGTAGGCCTCCAGGTAGCCGTGATCCAGGGGCGGCCGCTTGGCGAACAGCGGATACTCACCAAGTTCAGGGGTCAGCATGTCCGCGATCTCGGGATCGTCAACACGCTCCTTCATCTTGTCGATGATGAACTGTGAGGCCATGTCGTTGGCCTCCTTGCTGGCCAGCAGGTCGTCGAAGGTTTCAAAGACCCAGCGGAAACTGCCGTTCCAGTTTTCCTCGAATATTCGCTGCACTTCTTCCGGCGAAGTGTCGACAGCATTGCGGCCCACTGGACTGTCAAAGGCCATACCGAATACGTGGTTGCGGCACTTGGCCACGATCTCGTCGTAGTTTTCCTTGATCTCCTTCTCCCACTCCGGCGTCATCTGCCGTTGCATGGCGGGGAGAATGAAGTTTGGTGTGCGCTGGAACACGGTAACGCTACCGGCGGTTTCAGCCATGACTGGCAACATCTGCACGGTGGTGGCGCCGGCACCGATGATGCCGACACGCTTGCCGGCATAGTCTAGACCTTCCGGCCAGCGTGAGGAGTGGAATAAGGGGCCCTTGAAGCTGTCCATGCCCGCAATCTTCGGTATAACCGGCTCCGAGATCATCCCCATACCGCTGACAAAATACTTGCGGGTGAACTCGTCACCACCTGCGGTCTTCAGTAACCAGTGGCCGCTGTCCTCCTGGTAGTCTGCACTGACGATTTCGGTGTTCAACTGAATGTGGGGCCACATATCGCACTTGTCGGCGACAAAGTGCATGTAGCGGAGGTTCTCTTCCCAGCCTGGATAGCGACAGGACCAGGACCACTCCTGCAGCAACTCCTTGGAAAAGGTCAGGCAGTAGTAATAACACTCACTGTCAGAGGCGGCGCCGGGATAGCGATTCCAGTTCCAGGTACCGCCGATGTCGGAGGCCTTGTCGAACACACGGATGGACATCCCCGCTTCGCGCAAATAGTGGATCAGGGCGAGACCGGCAAAACCGGCGCCAATGGAAATCACGTCGTAGTCGGGCTTCTGCTGAGACGTCATTATCTTTCTCCTGTCTTATGTTCTGTCGCTGCACATTGTTCGGTCGTTTCGTGCAGTATTGCGGATCTGGTAAAGTTTAATTTAATTCAAAAAATACTCGCATGCTACCCGGGCAGATCAATATTCACTCAAGGAAGTGGCCGTACTTCTTCATGGCCGCTTCTTTCTGGGTCGGCGTGTGGTAGGTAGGGAACAGTCCCGGCGCTGCCTCGTAGTCGCGCAACACGGTGCGCGCCACGGTGACTTTGTGGACTTCTGTCGGGCCGTCGACCATGCCGAGTTCCGGAATGTTGGCCCACATATTCATCAGTGGCACCTCGTCGGATACGCCAAGACTCCCGTGCACTTGCATGGCCCGGTAAATTACTTCCTGTAGCACCTTGGGTGTGGCCGCCTTGATCGCGGCGATCTCCTTGCGCACCTCGCGGTTGTACTCCTTGTACTTGTCGATCAGCCAGGCGGTGTAGAGCACGTGCAGGCGGTACTGCAGGATCTGCGTGTAGGTGTCGGCGATCTTGTCCTGGGTCATCTGCTTGGTCGCCAGCAGTTCACCCTTGGTGGTACGGCTCTGGACCCGTTCGCACATCATGTCCATGGCTTTCTTGTACACTGCCACGCTACGCATGGCGTGGTGAACGCGGCCACCACCGAGGCGGGTCTGGGCCACCAGGAAGCCCTGGCCCTCTTCACCGAGCAGGTGATCGTGGGGTACCCGGCAGTCGGTGAAGCGGATATAGCCGTGCACGCCATCACCCTGTTCCACGTAGGGACCCACGGCGGTGTTGCGCATGATTTCCATTCCCGGTGTGTCCTTTTCCACCAGCACGATGGACGCGCCCTCATGAATAGGTACGTCGGGATTTGTTACAACCATCACCAGCAGGAATTCGGAGAAGCGGGCGTGGGAGGCAAACCACTTTTCGCCGTTGATCACCCACTCGTCACCGTCCCGGGTGGCGGTGCACTTGAACTCACCGGGGTCGGATCCCGCCTGGGGTTCCGTCATGGAGTAGCAGGAGGCAATCTTGCCGTCGAGCAGGGGCTGCAGGTACCTGGCCTTCTGTTCCGGGGTGCCGAAGTGGGCGAGAATCTCGGCGTTACCGGAATCCGGCGCCTGGCAGCCGAACACGCTGGGGCCGAAGCGGCTGCGGCCGAGAATCTCGTTCATCAGCCCCAGCTTGACCTGGCCGTAACCCTCGCCGCCCAGCTCCGGACCGATATGACAGGCCCACAATCGCTTCTGCTTGACGATTTCCTTGAGCGGCGCCATCGCCTGCGCCGCGGGTGAATTCGGGTCCCAGGGGTCGCCGGGACCACGGAAAACGAGGTCCAGGGGCTCGATTTCCTCCCGGGTAAATTCCTCGATCCAATTCAGCTGTTCCTGGAATTCGCTGTCGGTTTCAAAGCTCCAGCTCACGGTATCGTCCCCTGCTTATCTTGTGCTCGGGTCCCCGAGGACCCTTGTATTTACTGCCCTGCGTGGATTTCAGACCATGTTCAGGCCAATCATCGCTTGACTTGCGTGGGCCCTAGTTTAAACTTGCTAGACGCAAACAAGCAAATTTTCTTAACAATAATTCTGACAAGAGGCTCCATGACAGAGTCCAAAGTATGGCTGATAACCGGTGCTTCGCGAGGCATCGGGCTGGCGCTGGCAAAACGCGCCCTGGACAACGGCGATCGCGTTGCCCTGCTGGCACGCGGCGACAAGGTGCACGCACTCGCTGCCGAACTGGGGGAGTATTGCCTGCCCTGCCAGGCCGACGTCGGCGACCCGGACAGCATCTCGACAGCCGTCGACACAATTATCGAAAGCTGGGGACGGCTCGATGTCGTGGTGAATAACGCCGGCCTGCATCGTGGCGGACGCGTTGGAAAGCTCGATAACGACGATTGGCAGGCCGTACTGGACACCAACCTCAGCGGGGCCCGCAATGTAATTCGCGCTGCTGAACCCCACTTGCCCGCGGGTGGCGCCATCATCAATGTCGGGGCAGTGGTCGGTTTCCGCGGTTTTCCCGGCGACGCCGCCTATGCCGCATCCAAGGCCGGTCTTGCCGGCCTGACCCGGGCCCTGGCGATAGAATTTGCCCGCCGCGAAATCTCGGTCAACCTGGTAATCCCCGGACTGGTGCTCACCGAGATGACGGAAGCCCTGTCCGAGAAAGCCCTGGAATCCATGCGCCAGATTATCCCCATGGCGCGCTACGGGCAGCCCGAGGAAATCGCCGAGTGCATCGATTATGTCAGCCGCTGCCGCTATATGACCGGCGCCTTTATCCCGGCCGATGGCGGGCTGATGAGCAGTTTCGGGATACCCGGTTAAGTCGATGGAGTGCCCGTGAGCATCCCCGAAAAATCACTCGCCGAATGGATCCACGCGGAAACCGGACGCAGCGGCGCAAAAATCGAGCAATCCCTCAGCGGTGGCAATGCCAACCTGACACTGCGCATCGGTACCGACCAGGGCCCGCTGGTGCTGCGCACGCCACCGGAAAACTCGATATCACCGAAGGCACACCGCGGTATCGAGCGCGAGTCACAGGTGCTCAGTGCCATCCAGGGTCGGGTGAAAGTGCCGGACGTGATCGGCTGGTGCGAAGACAGCGCCGTGATCGGTCGTCCTTTCCTGCTGGTCTCCCACGTCGACGGCATTTCCATTACCGAAACCCTGCCATCGACATACCCGGACAGCGCAGACAGTGTGAACACGCTGGGCGAGGGGCTGGTCGATGAACTGGCGGCGATTCACCAGCTGCCCTGGCAGGACATCGGCCTGGAATCTTTTGGCAACCCCGCCAACTTCCTGGCCCGGCAAATCGAGCGTTGGCGTGAGATCCGGGCCCAGTCATCGGTCCGCGAATTACCCCTGGTTGATTCCCTGGCAGAGTGGCTGCAGGCGAACTTGCCGGCGGGCGGGCCCGTGGGCCTGGTTCACGGCGACTACCACCTGGACAATACCCTGTCTTCCCCGGCACAACCGGAGCTCGCGGCGGTTATAGACTGGGAGCTGGCCACGATCGGTGACCCCCTCAGTGACCTGGGACTCTTTCTCATGTTCTGGGGATCGAACCGGCTCGATCCTCCCGGCTTCCCCCACGTGCAGGCAGTAACGCGGCGCGATGGCGTGATGAGCCGGCGCGAGCTGGCACAGCGCTGGGCGCAGCACACCGGCTGGTCCCTGGATAAGCTGGATTTCTACCTCTGCTTTGCATTCTGGCGACTCGCGGCAATTGTTGAGGGCGCATACCAGTTGTATGTGGAGGGCAAAGTGGACAGCGACTACGCAAAAGGCCTGGAGCATGACGTTCCGGCCCTGTTGGCCGAAGCCGAAGCTGCGGCAACGGGAGAGTGGTGAGATGGACACGATGAACACAACCATGATGCACATGCCCATGTCGGTGCAGATGATCATGGAGCACGGCGCCCGGGTCTTCCCGGACAGCCGTATCGGCAGCTTCGACGGCGACGTTATCCGCTGGACTCCCTACTCCGAGATTGCCGCCAATGCGATTCGGCTGGCCGGTGCACTCAGGGAATTGGGAGTGGGCAGCGGTGACCGGGTTGGCACCTTCAGCTGGAATAACCTGGCGCACATGGAAGCCTACCTGGCCATTCCGTCCATGGGCGCCATCATGCATACGGTCAATATCCGGCTCTCACCGGAACAGGTGGCCTATGTAATCAATCATGCCGAAGACAAGGTGCTCATAGTCGATTCGAGCCTCTCGGAGTTATTCGAGCCGGTGATCCCCCTGCTGAAAACGGTGGAACACATATTGCTGATCGATGGTGAGGAAGCACTGCCGGGAAAAATTCCCTGCTCCAGTTACTCGGACCAGCTGGCGAACCAGACCGACAGTTTCGACTGGCCTGATCTCGACGAGACCAGCGCGGCAGCCGTCTGTTACACCAGCGGCACAACCGGTAACCCGAAGGGCGTCGTTTACTCTCACCGCACCACCTTCGTCCACTCCCTGGCCTCAAGGGCAACGGATACGTTTGGTATCAACGAGCGCGATCGCATTCTATTACTGCCGCCCATGTTTCACGCCAACGCATGGGGCTTGCCCTACAGCGGTTGGTTCAGCGGCAGCGACTTCATCATGCCCGGACCTCACCTGCAGTTCGAAGGTATCGAAAGAATGATCCGTCACGCCCAACCGACATTCACTGCCATGGTGCCGACCATCCTCGGTGACCTGTTGCGGGCATCCCGCGATGGTGACCTGGACATGACCAGCTTTCGCATGCTGGTCTGCGGCGGGTCGGCAGTACCGGCTGCAATGATAGACGGGGCCCGCGAACAGTGGGGTGTACCGGTGCTGCAGGGCTGGGGCATGACCGAAACCAGCCCCCTGTGCGCCCTGTCACACCCGCCCCGGGACCCGGGCGAACGGGGTGAAACACCCCGGCGGGAAAAGAGCGGCCGGCCGGTTCCGGGCATGCAGGTTCGGGTCGTGGACGCCGACAACAAACCGCTGCCGCACAACGGCCGCGATGTCGGCGAACTGCAACTGCGCGGACCCTGGGTCACCGGGGCCTACCATGCGGGAGACGGTGGCGATTCCTTTACCGACGATGGCTGGCTGCGCACCGGCGATGTCGGCCACATCGATGAAAAGCACTACGTGCAGTTAACCGATCGCACCAAGGATGTGATCAAGTCCGGCGGAGAATGGATTTCTTCAGTGGACCTCGAGAATCAGCTGGCGGCGCACCCGGATGTGGTGGAGGCCTGTGTCATCGCCGTCGAAGACGAGCGCTGGCAGGAACGACCGCTGGCGATCGTGGTACGCGGCCGGGATTCACTGTCGGCGGAGGAGTTGAGGCAATTCCTGGAAGGTCGCGTGGCAAAATTCTGGGTGCCCGAGTACTGGGCGTTTACCGACGAGATTTCCAAGACCAGCGTGGGCAAGTTCGACAAGAAGGCCCTGCGGACAAGCCGCGAGGCGGGGGAATTTTCCATCGAGCATATTCGCTAGCGACACCGTATTCAGCAGCGCAATTGGGGAAAAGTATGGCAACAAAACCGGCAAAGAAAACCGCCAACAAGAACGGCCGGCGCACTCAGGCGGAGCGTACCGCCCTCTCGGACCAGCGCATGTTCGAGGCTGCGATTCGCCTGATCATCGAGCGGGGCACGCAGAAGACCACGCTCAAGGAAATCGGAGAACTGGCCGGCTACAGCCGGGGGCTGGCCAATTATCGCTTCGGTTCCAAGGACGGGCTGATGCTGGAATTGTTTGCGCGCTTTGACGAGCGCTGGAAAGAACACCTGAACAGCTACATCAGCGACAAGGCCGGCATTGCCGGCATCAAGGCCGCCGCGGATGCACTGCGGGATTTTCTCAAACTCGAGTCAGACTATATGCGCGCCATGTATATACTCTGGTACGAGTCCCTGGGACACGAGTCCGAGATCCGCAACCGGCTGGCCGATCATCACCGCATATACCGGGAGGATGCCACCAGCTGGATCCAACGCGGCATCGAAGACGGCGAGATCGACCCGGGTGTGAATGCCGAACAGTTCGCGGTGCAGTACTGCGCCTTTATTTTTGGCACCGTTTACCAGTGGCTGGTAAACGCAGATGCCCTGGACCTGGACGCCCTGTTCCGGGATTACGAAGCCAACGTCGAAAAATTGCTAAGCAAGAGGAAATAGACCCCATGAGCTACCTGAGCACAGCATCCGGCCAGCGGGTGTACTACGAAGATTACGGCAGCGGCGATAGCGCCATCCTGTTAATTCACGGCTGGGGCATGAGTGTTCGCACATGGGACCATGTGGTACCGGCGCTTCACGCCGCCGGCCACCGGGTGGTGCTGATGGACCACCGGGGCTGCGGTGAGTCCGACAAGGATTTTGCCGATATGGGCATAGCTGCCATCGCCGGTGACGTGGTAGCCATTGTGGAAGAACTCGGACTGAAACGGGTTGTACTCAATGGCTGGTCCCTGGGCGGCGCCGTGGCGGTTGAGGCAGCGACCAGGCTCGGTGACACCTGTGTTGGGCTGGTCCTGACCGGCGGCGCCACCCCCATCTACACGCAAAAGCCCGACCTGCCCTACGGGGGCACAGACGAGGATATGTCCGGCACCCTGGCCGCGTTGAATGCCGACCGGGTGAATTTCCTGCACGGTTTATCCAAGGTGGTCTGCGCCAAGGAAGTCCCGGAGAACGTCGAGGACTGGTTGCGCGACATATTCCTGCAGGCTTCCCCGCTGGCCGGGGCGACACTGGGCGAACTGGCGGACCTGGACCAGCGCGAGCAGCTTTCTTCACTGCCGGCGCCAGTCCTGTCTTTCGTCGGCAGCGAAGACGGCTTCGTGGCACCCCCGATCTGTCGCTGGGTCGGCGACAACCACCCCAATGCACGGGTGGTCGAGTTTGAAGGTGTGGGCCATGCACCCTTCATCGAGGAAACCGAGCGCTACCTGGAAGAACTGCAGCAGTTCCTCTCCGATATCGCCGAAAACTAAGCGGGAGAAATACCATGACAGCAGCAGTGAATTACGGCCTCTGGTACGACTTCCGCAACCCGGAGCCCTGGCGCCAGGACTTCGAGACTTTTTACCGGGAAAGACTGGACCAGATTGCCGCTGCCGAGGACCGGGGATTCAACTCGGTCTGGCTCACGGAACACCACTTCTGCGACGACGGCTATACGCCTTCGCCGCTGGTACTGGCGGGCGCAATCGGGGCGCGTACCCAGCGCATGCGCATCGGTACCAACCTGATGCTGCTGCCACTGCATGACCCGGTGCGGATGGCAGAGGACAGCGCCACGCTGTCTCTGACAACCGGCGGACGCTTCGATCTCGGGGTGGGGATAGGCTATCGCCAGCTCGAATTCGACCAGTTCCAGCGCAAGCTCTCTCATCGACCCTCCCTGGTGGAAGAAGGTATTGAAATTATCCGTCGCTGCTGGTCCGGGGAAGCCGTTAACTTCAGTGGCAAACGGTTTACCGTGGGCGACCTGCGCGTCACGCCGGCACCGGTGCACAAGCCGGACATCCTCCTCGGCGGCATGGTGGAGCCGGCCATCGAACGGGCTGCCCGCATTGCCGATGGTTTTCTGTGCACCGGTGGTATCGGCCTGGATATTTACAGCGAAGCCCTGCACAAGCAGGGCAAAGCGCCCGAGGACGGCAAGGCGATTCTCGGCTGCTGGGCAATCATCGCCGAGGACCCGGAAGCCGAGGCGGCGCGAATCGGCGACCACGTGCTGTACCAGATCAACGAGTACATCAAGTGGGGCGCGTTCGGGCCGCCGGACCAGACACCCCTGTTCGAAGATGCGCCGACCGCGATCGAAAACGGGCTCTACGAATTATGGGACGCGGACATGGCGGTAGAAAAACTCAGCCAGCTGGTCAGCGACTTCCCGATGATCGCGGATATTCACTTCTGGGCACAGTTTCCAGGCGAGTCGGTGGAGTCCGGCAACCGGCGCCTGGAGTATATCGCCGAGAAGGTGCTACCGAGACTGCGCTAGTTACAGACCGCACATGCTGGTGACACTGTCCACGAACAGCCGGTGGGCGTCTTCCAGGTCGATATCGTCGTCGAAGTACACCGCTGAGCGCAGCCCGATCATCAGGGAATAGGCGATTTCGGCGGCATCCTTGCTGCTGTCCAGGAAAACCGAGGGGGCAGCATCGAAGATGGCGGCCAGGTGGCCTTTGCAGCGCAGGTCGAATTCCGCCTTGGTCACTTTCAAAACGTCATCGTGCACCGCGGCGCCAAAACACTCCAGCATGAAACCGATTTCCATCTTGGTGCTGGTTTCACCCCTGAACCAGAAATCGGCCAGCAACTGGATCTGTCGCGCAGGCACCTCGTGACTGAACTCTTCGATGCGTTCCAGGAAACGCACGGACACGGTCTCGAAATACTGCTCGAGGATTGCCTCCTTGCCCTTGAAGTAATACAGCAGGTGACTGGCTGACATGCCGGCGCCTTCGGCCACATCGGCCAGGGTGGTTTTTACATAACCCTTGGCAATGATGCAGTCGTGGAGGGATTTGAAGATACGCCGGCGCCGCTTGTCGCCTCGGGAATCACGGCGTTCCGAGGGCTTGGCTGCAGGTTTTTCCGGCTGGACACTGGGCATGGCGGGCCACCTTATCACCCCTTGCGAAGGCTGTCAGTAATCTTCGGCGGGGAAAGTCTTGTTGTCATTTTATTGAATATTATTCAAAAACAGCCTACTATCCAAGCAATAATTTGAAAAGGATTCAATTATGGCGATCGAGGGAATGCGGTTTGTGATTACCGGTTCCGGGGCCGGAATTGGGGCGGGCACAGCCAAATTGGCCGCCAGCCGGGGCGCCCGGGTCCTTGTATCCGATATGAATGACGATAATGGCCAGGCGGTCGTGGAAGAGATCCGCGCGGCCGGCGGCGAGGCGATATATCGCCATTGTGACGTCACCGACGAGGTACAGGTACAAGCGCTGATGCAGGTTGCCGACGACGAGTATGGCGGCATCGACGTGCTGCACAATAATGCCGGCATCCACGAAAGCATGTTCAGCTCCGATCTGACCCTTGAATCGATGAGCCGCGATACCTTTGAAGCCGTTATGGGCGTCAATGTCACCGGTGTCTGGCTCTGCGCCAAGTATGCCCTGCCCTTCCTGCGTGAGAGCGACAACGCTTCGATCATCAATGCGGGTTCCACCAGCTCACTCTCGGGTTATCCCCAGTGCCAGGCCTATGGCGCGAGCAAGGGGGCGGTGATGCAGATGACCAAGATGCTGGCCGTGGACCTGGCTCCCGACAAAATCCGGGTAAATTGCTACTGCCCGGGATCGATTCACACCCAGATCGTGGACAAATTCCTGGAGGCGGCACCGGATCCGCAGGCCATGCTCAACACGATGACGCTCACCCACCTGATCCCCCGAATGGGCCAGCCTGTCGACGTGGCAGAACTGGTCTGCTTCCTCGCCAGCCCGGAATCGGCATTCGTCAACGGCGCGGTATGGACTATTGACGGGGGTTCGCTGGCCTGGCGTGGCACACTCGACGTACTTGGAATGGAGGCACAGGCATGACTGTTGCACTAGAGGACAAACTGGCAATTCACGAACTCATGGGGCGCGTGCAATTTGGCTACGACGAACGCGATATCGACATGCTCAGGGAATGCTTCACCGAAGACGCGGAATTCAGCATGCGCATCGCCAAGGGCGACCTGGTCGGCCCCTTCGTCGGCCGCGAGGCCATCATGGGGTTGATGACCGGCGCGATGGAAGAGCAGACCGACGTTCGGCGCCACGTGGTGTCGAACCTGTTTTTCGAAGAGGGCGATCCTGAAAAGCCGGTCGTGGTATCGAACCTGACCCTGATGGCCACGGAAAATGGTGAGATCCAGCTTCTCTCTGCGGGAATCTACCGGGACACGGTGGTCAAAAGCGACGACGGCTGGCAGATCCTCAACCGTTACCTGGAACTCGACAAGCCCTATTGATCGGGCGCCGGGAACAAGCACGGAACTGATATGAATATTGGCAAGATCCCCGCAAAAATCGCCCGCCTCGATCCCGAGCGCGAGGCACTGATCGACATTCCCAACCAGCGTCGCATGCGTTATGGCGAACTGGACGAGCGCGTGCGGCGCCTGGCCAATGCACTGCGCAGCGGGCTGGGCCTGGACCAGGGTGACCGGGTCGCCATTCTCTCGAAGAACTGTATCGAGTACATGGAGATTTACTATGCCTGTGCCCGCAGCGGGCTGATCGCACAGCCGATTAACTGGCGCCTGGGCCTGGAGGAAATGGGCCGGATACTCGGCGACGGCGAACCCAGGGTAGTGATCTGCTCGGCGGAATACGCAGGGGAAGCCGAGACACTGAAGGCCGGATCCGATGCCGAGCACTGGTTGTTTTTCGGCCCGGACAGTGACAATTCCTATGAGGTGTTGCTCAGCTCCGGCGGCGACAGCGAGCCGCCCATGTCGGACAGCATCGGCGACGACGACCCGGTACTGATCCTCTACACCGGCGGTACCACCGGGGAATCCAAGGGCGCCCTGCACACCCACAAATCGCTCTACATGGGCATGTTGAATCAAACCGTGGCCGAAAGGGTAGTACCCACCGACGTTTACATGCTGACCGGCCAGATGTTCCATATCCCGGTTGCGCTGGCCATGAACTACATGGCCCATGGCTGCCCACTGGTACTGATCAACTTCGAGGCCAAGCTGGCCCTGGAAGTTATCCAGCAGGAGCGTGTGTCGGCCTTCCTCGGTATCACCACCATGCTCAACTGGATGATGGCCGTGGAGGGTTTCGAAAACTACGACATCAGCAGTCTGAGAAATATTCAGTACGGTGGTGGGCCCATGCCGAGAAGCGTCGTGGCAGATGCACTGGAGAAGTTTCCGTGCACCATTATCCAGGGCTATGGCCAGACCGAAGGCATGACCATGAGCTTCCTGTCCCAGGAAGACCACATTGCCGCCCTGGCCGGCGATCATCCGGAGCGCCTGGCATCCTGTGGTCGCGAGGGATTCGTCACCGCGATCAAGCTGGTGGACCCCGAAGGCCAGGAAGTACCGAAGGACGGAGAAACCCCGGGTGAGATCCTGGTGCAATCGGAAGCCAATATGGTCGGCTACTGGCGGCGCCCGGACCTCACCGAGCAGACCATACGCGACGGCTGGATGTGGACCGGCGACGTGGCCACCTGGGACGCTGACGGCTACATCTTCATTGTCGACCGGGCCAAGGACATGATCATTTCCGGTGGCGAAAATATCTACAGCACCCAGGTCGAGGCCGCCATACACCAGCACCCTGCGGTACTGGAATCGGCGGTATTCGGCATCCCCGACGACGAGTGGGGCGAGGCGGTCAAGGCCGTGGTTGTACTGAAGCCCGGTGAGAGCGCCACCGAGCAGGAGATCATCGATGCCGCCAGCGAGCACCTGGCCTCCTACCAGAAACCCAAATCAGTGGACTTCGTCGACAGCCTGCCCAAGGCACCCACTGGCAAGATACTCAAGCGCGAACTGCGCGACCCCTACTGGCAAGAGGAAGGCAAGAAGGTATGAGCGCACTGCTGAGTGAAGAGTTGCTGGCCAACATCGGTCGCAGCAGCGAACCCCGCGGCGAACTGGTCACGCGGCGTGATATCCGCAAGTACGCCATTGCCACGGGCAACAGGCAGCGCAAGTACCTGGACGGGGAAGAGGCGCCACCGATGTACCACGTCGCCCTGTTCTGGGACGTGGTAGAGCTGGACCAGCTGTCACCGGATGGGGTTTCGATCGACAAGCTGCTGCCGAAATTCCCCCTGGAAAAGGCCATGGCCGGCGGTCTCAAGATCGAATATCACAAACCGGTTCACCCGGGTGACTGGCTCACTGCAACCCGCACCCTGACCGACATCTACGAAAAGCAGGGCCGTTCCGGCCCGCTGATTTTCTACGAGGTGGTCATGGATATTGTCAACGATGAGGGCGAGCTGGTGATTCGCGAGAAAACCACGAGGATCCTGCGATGAATGTTGTGGCACTTCCCGAGCGCCTTGCCGGGATAAAACCGGGGGATGCCCTGCCGGAGCGCGCGCACTGCCCGGATAACGTTCAGCTCATGCTCTACAACGCCGCGCTGTGGAACGCCCACCGCATCCACTTCGATGAGCCCTATGCCAGGGATGTCGAGGGTTATCCCGGCCTGGTAATAGCCGGACCGCTGATCGGCGACTGGCTCAACCAGTGTGTCGAAGAGTGGCTGGGTGACGACGGCCGCCTCACCGCTATCGAATACTCCAATCGCATGGCTGCCTATATCGGTGAAACCCTCACCGCCGGCGGCACCGTGACCGGTTTCGACCCAGAGACCGGAGAGGTCACCATCGACGTATTCGTGCGCAATGAATCGGGCGATGTCATTGCACCGGGCGTGGCCAGTGCCCGGCTTGGCGAGAGCTGAGAGGCCTGCGACTCAGTGGAATCCCTGAGAGGAAAGCTAGCTATTGTCGGCGCCGCGGATACCGAGGTAGGTATAGTGCCCGGCAAGAGTCCCACCGAGCTCTGCATCGAGGCCGCCCTGCTGGCGCTCGACGATGCCGGCATCGACAAGTCACAGGTCGACGGCCTGATTACCTGCAACGCCATGGCCGAGCCGATTCTATACCACGCCGAGGCCATGGCCGAGTACCTGCAGATATTTCCGCGTTACTGCTCAAGTGTGAATACCGGTGGCGGCACCACTTTTTCCGTGCTACACCACGCGGCATCCGCAATTGCCACGGGTATGGCGGATATCATCCTGATCAGCATGGCTGACAGCCTGCGCAGTAGCATGACCCGCGAACAGGCCATGGTGACTCAGTCCTCGACCGGGCACCCCCAGTTCGAACAACCCTATGGACCCAGTGTTCCCGCTTACTATGCACTGATCGGCCAGGCCCATATGGCGGAATACGGCACCACGGCGGAACAGTACGCCGAAGTGGCGGTTTCTTGTCGGGCACACGCGGCACGCAATCCCACTGCGCAGATGCGTGAACCGATCAGTATCGATGACGTGGTGAATTCACGCATGATCGCCGACCCCCTGCACCTGCTGGACTGCTCGCTGGTTTCCGATGGTGGTTCTGCAGTGATCGTCACCTCTGCAGAGCGTGCCCGGGATTTTCCCCACCCACCGGTATACCTGCTGGGCGTTGGCGAGGGCCACAGCCACGAACACATCAGCCAGGCCCGCAACCTGACTAGCTCGGCGGCGAAGGAATCCGGTGAGCGGGCCTATGCCATGGCCGGCCTCGGCCCAGCGGACATGGATTTCGCGCAACTCTACGATTGTTTTACGCCCACGGTGCTGATCGAACTCGAGGACCTGGGATTTTGTGCCAAGGGCGAAGGCGGACCCTTTTTGCAATCCGGTGCTACCCGCCCCGGGGGATCGCTGCCGGTCAATACCCACGGCGGCATGCTGTCCCATTGCCATCCCGGCAATCCCGGCGCGATGTTCGCCCTGACTGAATCCGTCTGGCAACTGCGCCATACGGCGGGTGAGCGGCAGGTACCGGGGGCCGAGCTGGGCCTGGTCCACGCCCAGGGTGGCATCATGTCCAGCCATACCAGCATCATCCTTTCCCGGGAGGTCAGCTGAGATGGAGAAAATTCTGCCCCGGCCTACCGATATTAGCGCCCCCTACTGGGATGGTTGCAAAGAGGGTGTACTGCGTTTGCAGCACTGCACAGACTGCGACCGCTACCAGTTCTATCCCCGCATACTCTGCAGCCACTGCGGCGGACGCGCGCTGGAGTGGCGAGATACCAGTGGGCGCGGCAGAATTGCCAGCTATACGGTAGTGCAGCGTGGCGTATCCAAGGCCTACCCGGCGCCCTACGTGGTGGTACTGGTCGACCTGGAAGAGGGTCCGCGAATGATGAGCAGCCTGGTAGACGCCGAGCCGGAGTCGGTTGCGGTGGGCGCGAGCGTCGGCGTGGAGTTCGCCAGCTGGTCGGATGACACCACGCTGCCGGTTTTTCGAATTGTTGGAGAGGACGCACAAGCATGAGCGCAGATCGCATTCCCCTGGCGGTGATCAATCCGGATGCTGCCGCCGATTCCCTGGAGGCCAAGCAACCCCACATCGATAACGGGGTCGAGTGCTATGACAAGTCCGGCTATTTCAATCGCGAACAAATGCAGCTGGAGTGGGAAAAAATGTGGACCCGCAGCTGGCTCATTGCCGGCGTGGTTACCGATATTCCGGAGATCGGCGACTACTTCCTGTTCGAGATCGGTGACGAATCCATTATCGTCACCCGCACCGAAGAGGGCATACGGGCCTTCTACAACGTCTGCAGCCACCGCGGCGCCCGGCTGTTGCACGAGGAACGCGGCAATAAGAAGGTCTTTGTCTGCCCCTTCCACAGCTGGAGTTTCCACAACAACGGGGAATTAAGGCGCATCACCGATGAGGACACATTCCAGCCGGAGGTCATCGCTCACCGGCCCGGGCTGACTGCACTCGCCTGTGACACCCACGCCGGCATTATTTTTGTCTGTATGGACGAGAAACCGCCGGTGCTGAAGGAGGCGATCGGTCTGCCGGAGGGTTACCTGGAGGCCTACAATATCGACCAGATGAAAGTCGTGCGCCATGTCCGCAGCGAGTGGGGCGCAAACTGGAAGGTGGGTGTCGAGGCCTTCTACGAGAGCTATCACCTGCACGCGGTGCACCCGGAAACGCGCGGTGTGATGGGCGATCTCAACGTCCAGTACGACCTGTACCCGAACGGCGCCAGCCGCATGATTGTGCCCCTGGGCCAACCCAGCCCGCGGTTTCACGACCAGGAAACGGTTAACGAAGGCCTGCAGATGATGCTGCAGGACGCCGGTGTCGACCCGACAAACTTCACCGGCACTGCCGCAGAGGTACGCCGTGCGATCCAGCTGGGCAAGCGCGAGCGCGCCGACAAGCTGGGGCTGGATTACTCCGCCTTCGAGGATGGCCAGCTCTCCGACAGCTGGGCGACGGGGATATTCCCGAATGTGCAGATCGGCTGTCACCCGGAGGCGGTATTCCTGATGCGCTTTCTGCCCCATCCCGGGAACCCGGAGCGTTTCTACTATGACACCATGACCCTGCTGTTCCCGGCCGACGACCCCGACTATTGCCCGCCGGCATGGATGGGACTGCCGGAGGGTACAGATGTGACCGGCAAGGTGCGGCCTGCCACCGAGCACTACAGCCTGGAGGAGGACGCGCAGCTGGGCCTGGTACTGAGCCAGGATTCCGTATTTCTGCCGGTAGTGCAGCAGGGCATGCGCTCGCGCGGGTTCAAGGGACAGCTATGGGGCGAACAGGAACAGCGCCTGCGGCATTTTCATGTGGAACTCGAGCGCAGGCTGGCAGCACCGTGACGATCATGGCAAACCCGGCTCAACCGGATAGGAAACATTTGTTGGAATATTTACTTGACAAAAACAAGTAACAAGTCCAATCTTGAATTAGATTCAAAAACATAATACCCCGCAACATGCATAAGGGAGCATACCGATGACGGCCCACACACGCACAAAGAGCTATATCAACTGGCAACGTATCAAGGCGGCAACCCTGCTCGGCCTGGTACCCGCAATGGCACTTCCGGCAAGCACCGCGCTGGCACAGGGCGGCGGTAGCCTGGAAGAAATCCTGGTCACGGCGACTCGCCGGGCTGAAACAGACATTCAGCGCACGCCGGTCGCCGTAACGCCGGTAACACCGGTAGAGATTGAGCGTGTGATACCTCGTGACCTGGGTGACGTTCTGACCTATGCACCTAACGTCAGCAACGGCAAGCAGCCCGGTTTCAACTCGGCCAATTTTGCCATCCGCGGGGTCGGTCAGAACGGCATTATCGTGTACTTTGAAAACCAGGTCGGGGTTACCGTGGATGACTTCGTTATCCCGCATATCCAGACCGCCAATATCGAAATGCTGGATGTTGCCGGCGTGGAAATCCTGCGCGGCCCCCAGGGCACCCTGTTCGGCAAGAACACCACCGGCGGCGTGATCAATGTGCAAACCAACCGGCCGGAACTGGGTGAGAGATCTGTCTCTACCCGGGTACAAGCTGCGGAGCACGGCCGGTTCGAAGGCGAATTAGTCGCCAATATCGCACTGGGCGATAACTTCGCCTTCCGCGCCGCCAGCCTGTACATGGAATCCGACGGTTACTACGAAAACGGCGCCGAGTACGGCCCGGTCGGTGACCTCGGGGTCGGCTATCCCCTTGTAGGCGCCACCGGTAAAGGCGACGGTGACGATGCCGGCGGTGACGACGTATTCTCCGGCCGTTACAAGCTGCGCTGGCAGCCCACCGAAGACCTGGACATCAACCTGGCCTACGAAATTGTGCGTGACGAGAGTGATTCACCGCCCTCGGTCAACGGCACCCCGCGCAACGGCGCCTACCTGTGGAATGTCCTGGGCTTTACCCAGGACCGGGGCGATGCCATCGACAATGCGGCCATCACCAACCGCGAAGATGCACTGATGGAAATGAGCCGGGGCCATGAAATCGACGTGGACGGCTACTACCTGAACATCGACTGGGACATCAACGACGATTACACCCTGCACGCCTTTGCCGGCCGCCGCGAAACCGATTCCTGGCTGCCCAGCACCTACACCGGCGAAGTGGGTCCGGTCTCCCTTTTCGATGCCAACCGCCAGGACGAGCGTGAGACTACCCAATTAGAGGCGCGTATCGCCTCCAGCCTTGACGGGCCGATCAATTTCGTCGCGGGCTTCTTCTACCAGGAAGACGACACCGACTTCACCGTCGCCCAGCTCCTGGGTTTTGTGGACATGACCCTGGATGCCAACGCGCTGTTCGGTAATCCCTTTTTCTTCAACGAAAACCCGCAAGTGCTCTCCAATTCCCAGGACGCCGAATCCTGGGCGATTTACGTGGATGGTACCTGGGAGATCGACGACAAGTGGTCCATTGGCGCCGGTTTCCGCTACACCGAGGAAGAGAAAGACTGGATCGGCCGTAACCAGGTCTTCATCCAGGCCCTGGACGGTGGCTTCGACCCGAACTTCACCTGGGAAGACCTGGGCGAACCCCTGAATGCGGCGAACTACAATCGCTGGCCGACCGGTGTGGTCAAGGACGATGAGGACTGGGACGAGCCGACCTGGCGGGCAACCATAGGCTACCAGGCCAATGACGACCTGTTCGCCTACTTTACCTATGCCCGCGGCTTCAAGAGCGGTGGCTACAATGACCAGACCGGTACCGGTGGCAACCCCATCGAGCCGCTGCAGGCCCGGCCCACCGACCCGGAGACTGCTGACTCCTTCGAACTGGGTATGCGTTCCGAGTGGCTGGACAACACCCTGCGCCTGAACCTGACCGGTTTCTACGTGACCTACGACGACTCCCAGCAGCAGCTGCTGGCAACGATCGAGACTGCCGCAGGCACGGAGTTCCAGGAGACCCGTTTCTTCAACGCGGCCGAGATCGAAGCCTATGGCCTTGAGCTGGAATCCACCTGGCTGATCACCGACAACTTCAGCATTTCCGGCAGCCTGGGCTGGCTGGATACTGAGTTTGAGGAGTTCCGGGCAGATACCAACTTCGATGGCACCATCGATACAGATCTCAGCAATAACGATGTGGCCCGCGCCCCTGACTGGACCGCGAATGTGGATTTCCTCTACAACCACAGCATCCTGGGTGGCGACATGGACTATGTCCTGAACGTCAATTACGAGGATGAGGCGGTATATGCCTACACCGCGTTGCCGGGCACCCCGGACGGCCTCACTGACGACCGCACCCTGGTCAACGCTTCAGCGGTGTTCCGCAAGGACAACTGGTGGGTTCGCGCCTTTGGCAAGAACCTGACCGATGAAGAGTACCGCATCGGGGAGCTGCCGGTTGCGACTCTTTGGGTGATGTCCTTCTACGGGGAGCCCCGTACTTTTGGCATCGAGGCCGGTCTGGATTTCGACTGGTAAACCGGGTTCACGGGTGTGAACGATCGCCACTTGGGCGACAATATGGGCCGGCTTTGCCGGCCCTTTTTTTACCCCGGAATAATGGGAGTATGACGTTGAAGCAGATATTACTGGTCATTGGGATAGGCCTGTTTGCAGCCCAGGGCGTACTCGGCTCGGAGGGCTCAGCGCTCTATAACAAGCACTGCGCGGAGTGCCACGGTGGCAAAGTCTCCAAGGCGCCACCGATCAGCCTGCTGCAAATCATGTCCGCCAGTTCTATCCTGCGCGCCATGGAAGGGGGCGTTATGCAGACCCAGGCCGCGGCAATGAACGATAAGGAACGCCGAGCCCTGGCCGAATTCCTGACCGGACAGAGTCTCGCCCAGGGCGGAGCAACAGAACCTGCCCCTCGCTGCAATAAAGAAGACTGGTTTGATCGTAACGCCCTGCCCGACCAGGAGGGCTGGGGCATGGACCTGCGCAACCGGCGTTTTACTTCCGCAGACAGCGCCGGCATGACGGCCCGGGACCTGCCCAAGCTCGAACTCAAGTGGGCTTTCGCCTTCCCCGAGGCAATTCGCGCCCGCTCCCAGCCTGCCACCGCCGGGGGAGCCCTGTTCGTCGGCAGCCAGAACGGCACCGTCTACGCCCTGGACCAGGCCTCCGGCTGTATTCACTGGACTTTTACGACGGTTGCCGAGGTGCGCACTGCCATCGTGGTGGAAAACTGGGCAGAACTCGAGCCGGGTAAGAACCCGCTGCTTTTCTTCGGCGACCTCGTGGGCAATGTTTACGCGTTGGATGCACTCACTGGCAAGCTGGCCTGGCGCGACCGGCCCGATGACCATGCGAGCCTCACCCTCACCGCAGCGCCGGCACTGCACCAGGGGAAACTCTATGTACCCATGTCGGCGCTGGAAGTCACCGCCGCTGCCGACCCCACCTATGCCTGCTGTACCTTCCGCGGTGGCGTCGCCACCTATGATGCCCGGACTGGCAAAAAGCTTTGGGTTGGTTACACCATTGACCAGGTACCCGAAGAGGTGGGCAAGAACTCCGTGGGAACGCCGCGCATTGCCCCCTCCGGGGCACCGATCTGGAATACACCGACCATCGACAGCATGCGCAATGTCCTCTATGTGGGCACCGGCGAGAATTACTCGTCGCCCGCTAATGATACCAGCGACGCCATACTCGCCCTGAGCATGGACGACGGCCGCATCGTCTGGCGACAGCAGATGACTGTCGGCGATGCCTGGAACATGGGCTGCGAAACCGAGGAGAAGGTCAACTGCCCGCCTGAGGACGGTCCGGACTACGACTTCGGCGCCGCCACAATCCTGGCTACAACAGCGAACGGTCGCGACATCATCCTGGCCGGGCAGAAATCCGGCGACGTGTACGCCCTGGACCCGGACAAGGGCGGCAAGCTGCTGTGGCAACGCAAGATCGGCCGCGGCGGCATCCAGGGCGGGGTTCACTTCGGCATGGCGCTAGACGGCGATGTGCTGTACGTACCGATGTCGGATTTCGACGGCGGCCCCCGCTGGCCAGGTGTGCCCCACCCGGGCATGTATGCACTGGATATCAACACGGGGAAAACCCTGTGGTTTACTCCCGCGAAAGATATTTGCGAGGGCAGGGAGTTTTGCCAGCCGGGCCTCTCCGCCGCAGCCACTGCCCTGCCCGGCGGTGTCGTGGCGGGCGCCATGGACGGTCACCTGCGCGTCTATGACGGCGCCAGCGGTAAGGTCATCTGGGATTACGATACCGCAGTGAGCTTCGATACCCTCGACGGCGGCAAGGCCCGGGGGGGCTCCTTCGGCGGTGGCCAGGGCCCGGTTTTCAAGAACGGGATGCTGTTCGTGAACTCGGGTTATGGCATTTACTTCCACATGCCGGGTAACGTACTGCTGGCTTTCGGGCCTCCTGACGCGAGTAACTAGTAACATCTCTGCCACGCCGGACGCGCACTGTTCGGCGTGGACTGACACCATGACCCGTGTATAGTAGAAACTTGGCAGGGATGCCATTGTCCTGTTCTACTCCCCGGAACCGTAAGGCCAGGCCTATAGCACCTCGCACAGAAACCACAAATTCGAATAAGAGATAACGTGCGTTTACTGAAACTCGGCACACTACTGATCGCTATAAACTGCAGTACCGGCGCCCTGGCGGCGCTTGATACTGACAATTTGCGTGCCGAACTCGAGACCATGGAAACCCGTGTTCACAGCGAGCCACTGGAAGTCTGGCAGGAACTGGCTGCTGTCAAACCACAGATGGTAGAGACCGACAGACTGACCCAGCTGTGGTATCTGCTGCGCCGGGCCCAGGCCCACAACGCACTCTATATGTACACGGAGTTCGAGCAGGATGTGGCCACCGCCCGGGCCATGAAGGATATCAATGCGCCGGCGGCGCTGAGACTGTGGTTCGATGTCTATGCCGGCATGATTGCGGTACGCGCCGGGCGACTGCAGGACGGCATCGATATTCTGGAACAGACAGCCCAGACGGCCCTGGAGAATGAGGCCAACCGGGTCTATGTATTCGCGGTGCAGGAACTCGCCTTCACCCTGGGGCTATTGGAGCAATACGACGAGTCGCTGCAGGATTTACAGCTCGCATACACCATGGCCCTGGAACTCGACGAGCCCGACCTCATCGCCATCGTCAACGATTCCTACGGCGCCGTTTACGCCTATATCGCAGACTATCCACGCTCGATAGAGTACTACCTGGAGGCACTCGCCGAGTTCGAGAGGCTGGGTTACAAGCAACAGACCGCCGGTGTCATCCAGGGACTGGCGAGCACCTTTCGCTACGCGGAGCAATGGGAACAGGCCGAGAAATACTTCAAACGCTACCTGGATGTCACCAGCTATGCGCCGGGGGACCGCCGCCTGTTCTACGGTGTCTACGGGCTGGCCATGACCTATGCCCAACAGGGGGATTGTAAGCGGGCTGTACCGCAAATAGCGATCGCCCTGGCTGAACCCGGGCCCGAGGACTACAAAGCCGAGCTCTACAAACGCCAGGCCGTGTGCCTGGCACAAGCCGGTGAGCTGCAATTTGCCGAGGCAGCCCTGCAAAACGCGACAGATATTCTCCACGCGATTCCGGAACTGGAGGGCACCACCTGGGTGCTCGAACTGGATGAGATCCGGAGCCGAATCGAGTACTACCGGGGTAACACCGGGCAGGCATTCAAGCTGCTGGACAATTACTACCAGACCTACCTGCAACAAATTGAGAAGGGCTCCTCCAATCGCATCACTATGCTGCGGGCGGACCTGGAGAACGATCGCAAGGACCTGGAAATTGCGCTGCTGGAACGCCAGGCCAGGGTTAACCAGCTGGAGATGGACGTACACCTGCAGGCCAACCGCACCCAGCGCTATCTGATCGGGCTGGCGGTGATCGTCGCCCTGGGCATTCTGGCCGGCTTGCTGGTGCTGCAGCGGGCCAACCGCCGCATCCTGGCGCTGTCACACAGGGATAGCCTGTCCGGGCTTTACAATCGACGCTACACCTTCGAGTACCTGGAGAAGGTCATCCCCAATATTTCCGTGGACGACGGTGGCCTGTCGATCATCCTGCTGGATGTCGACAACTTCAAGGAAATCAACGACAGCTTCGGCCACCCGGCAGGTGATGCGGTCATCAAGCAGGTGGCGAGCATCGGCGAAAGTTCCCTGCGTAACCGGGATATCATGGGCCGGATCGGTGGTGAGGAGTTTCTCTGCGTGCTGCCGCGCACCACAGCGGAGCAGAGCATGCAGGTAGCACAGCGTCTACTGCGGGCCATCTGGGCCCAGGATTTCCAGGCGGCAGATGGTACGCGCTTTTCGATTTCAATCAGTATTGGTATCGCCAATTACGACAGCACGATCGAGAATGCCAACCAGCTCTACAGTCGGGCCGACGAGGCTCTCTACCAGTCCAAGGCGGCCGGCAAGGGTCGTATTACAGCCTACGGCGCGGGCTGAGCCCACGGCGGATGTTCGATCTCTATATTGAGTACGAGTACTGGTTTGCTGCCGTGCAGCTGGGCCTGGCCATGTTGGGTATGGGGGCGACACTGCAAATCAGGGACTTTGCCGCGGTATTCCTGCAGCCGCGCTCCCTTCTGGTCGGTGTGGCTGTTCAGCTTGTCTGTGTGCCATTGATCGCCTGGGCCCTGATAGCACTCATGTCACCCGCGCCCGGGCTGGCCATCGGTCTTGCTCTCTGCGCGGCGATTCCAGGCGGCACCATGTCCAACGTGTTCACCTTTCTCGCCCGGGGTCATGTTGCACTGTCTATCGCGCTGACCGCGGTCACGACGATCGCCTGCCTGCTGACCACGCCGATGATACTGGGACTGCTGATCGCAGAGCATATGCCGGCGGACTTTTCCATGCCGGCGGGCCAGATTGCCATCGAGATCGCGCTGATCCTGCTGTTACCCCTGGCTGCAGGCATGCTGGTGTTGCAGTGGTTGCCGGAGCAGTCACCCCGCTTCTCCCGCTATTGTATTCGCGGCTCGCTGTTCATCATCCTTTTAATCGTGATCGGCGCCAGTGGCTCCGGGCGCATCGACCTGGATAAATTCGGCCTGGAAAACCTGCAGGTCGTGGCATTGTTGCTCGTCGCCTTGCCACTGACCTCCTGGCTGGTTCCCCGCTGGCTGGGTCTGACCCGGCCGGACACCACGGCTATCAACATCGAGGCGACGGTGCGCAACGGCAACCTGGGCCTGCTGATCAAGGCATCGCTGTTTCCCGCCGCGGTCGGTGTCGCCGACCCCGTGGGAGACATGGTCCTGTTTACTGTGCTGATCTATGGGGGTGCCGCCCTGCTGGTTGGCGTACTGCAGATTTATCTGCACGGGTATTTCAACAAGAGACTGTCCTGAGCGGCTCAGTGCTGCAGCTCGGTAATAACATCACCCAGAATACTGATTGTGCGGGCCATGCCCCGACTCAGGTTGATCATCAGTAGACCAAAGCTCTCCGGGGCACTGTGATTGAGATCGAAAAACTGCCTGCCGCCAATGGCCAGCACCCAGCAGGTTTCACAGGCGACCGCCGTACCCCGGTGAGGATGCAGGGCAATAATGCCGACGAAGCCGAGCTGGTCACCGGCGTGGTAGGTGCGGGTGGGCGCTCGCTTGTCCTCGTAATGATGGAAAAGATCCAGGGTGCCATCGATGATCACGTAAAACTCATCGGCACTGGTGCCGGCCTCGTACAGCGCTTCACCCGGTTCGAGCTCAAACAGGCGGCCGTTGCTCAGCAGATTGAATATGCAGTCATCGGAGAGAGCGCCAAAGGTCGCGAGCTCCCGCAAATGCTCGAAGGGATATTTGTCCAGCACCTGTTCGACGTTCAGCAACCTCATAGTCAAACCATAGACTATTAGCCGGCAAAGCGCCGCAGCATCGAGGACCTCAGCGGACCAGGCTGGTGCCCCCGTCTACGGGGATAATCTGACCGGTAATGAATGCCCCGGCCCTGGCTGCCAGCATCAACGCCACCCCGCTAATGTCTGACTCCTCGCCCCAGCGGTGCAGGGGTATATAGGCAATTTCAGATTCGTATTGGGCTTTGTCCTCACTGGCGTACTCGGTCATCCGTGTAAAGAAACGACCGGGAGCGATTGCGTTGACGCGGATATTGTCATCGGCCAGCAACACCGCCAGATTGCGGGTGACCTGGTGGATGGCGGCTTTACTGGGGGCGTAACTGAGGGTATCTGTCGCAGCGCAGATACCGGCGATGGAACCGATATTGATGACGCTGGCGGTGTCCTCCGGCGTGGCGCCCCGCTTCAACAGGGGTAACAGTTCACGGGTCAGGAAAAACGGTGATTTCACGTTCAGATTCATCACCTTGTCCCAGCCCAACTCCTGGAAGTCGGCCAGGCTGCGGATTTCATCCATACTGCTGATATCGCCCGGCAGCGCAATGGCCTCACCCCACTCCGCCAGTTCCTCCGCAGCAGCATTACACTCATCCGCCTTGCGTGAGGTTATGTAGACACGCTGTGCGCCCGCAGCGAGAAACGCCTTGGCCATATAAAATCCCAGCCCGCGTGAGCCACCGGTAATCACGCAAACCTTGTCGCGCATGGAAAAAAGTTGATCCAACATGAAGAGGTCCTCTGCCCTTGCCGGGGCCAGGCCGGCCCGGCTCATCAAGAGAACCGATTATAAGCCGAGATCAGGCCAGCAGCCTCTCTCCATCCGGGGACCATTTGTCCAGCACCTCTTCCAACTCCTCGATGCGATAGGGTTTGGGCAGGAAAGTGGTCATGCCGGCCTGCAGGCACTTGGATTCCTCATCTTCCCCGAAGCCGGCTGTGAGGGCGACGATGGTGGTCGATGGCTGGCCGCGCTGCTGTTCCAGGGTGCGAATTTCACGGGTTGCCTGGTAGCCATCCATAACCGGCATCTGGCAGTCCATGAAGATAATGTCGTAGCTGCGTGTTCTGAACAGCGTCACTGCCTCCTGCCCGTCGTTGGCCACATCAACGTCGCAGCCGAGGATGTTGAGCATGCCGGTAGCTACACGCTGGTTGACCTCCACGTCTTCGGCAATCAGCACTCGCTTGCGCGTGCTCTCTGTATCGAGGTCCTTCTCGGGCAGGGGTTCCGGCTCGGCCACCTCGATCTGCACAGCAGAAGGTTTCAATACTGCCTCGAGGCTCTGCCGGGTAACCGGCGCGCTTAGCGTGGTCCAGTTCACAAACTTGTTGAACCTGCCGGCATCGTGCAGGGGTACCAATGCAATTGCCTGCTGCGAGCAGCCCGTCAGCTCCTCCAGCTCATCGGCCTCAAGGCCCAGCAAGCGGGTGCCCTCCACCAGGACATAGTCTGCCTCATCGGCCTTGAGCAGCAGTTCCTCGTGCTCGGTAACCTGCTGCACATCGATATTCAGCCCGGTGAGGCGGGAACGCAGCATTTCGACGGCGGTCGCATTGGAGTGGCATACCAGGGCACTCTGCCCCTGGTAGGGACTGGTAAATGCGCTGCCCTCACTGCTGGCCAGGAAAGGTACCGAGACCGCGATGCAGGACCCCTGCCCCGGTTCGGATTCTATGCTCAGCGAGCCGTTCATCAGCTCGACATACTGCCGGGAGATTGTCAGGCCCAGCCCGGTACCGCCAAACTTGCGGCTGGTGCTCGACTCCGCCTGGGTGAATGCCTCGAATGCCCGCTGGATCGCAGCCTCATCCATGCCGACGCCGGTATCCTGGACTTCTATACGCACCACGTGTTCACCTGCGCCTGGCTGGCTCTCAGCGCTGACCCGCACATTTACTTCGCCCATCTCCGTGAATTTGATAGCGTTGTTAATGAGGTTGATGACGACCTGCCGCACCCGGGCCGGGTCGCCGTATACCTGCCGCGGCACCTCGGGCCCGTAGATGTGATGGAGTCGCAACCCCTTGCGCTCGGCGGGCTCACTCTCCAGGTAGCAGACCTCATCGAGCAGCTCTTCAAGACTGAACGCCACGTTCTCAATCTCGACCTTCGATGCTTCCAGTTTCGACAAATCCAGGATCGAATTAATGAGTTCCAGCAGGGCTTCGCCGCTGCGGTGAGCCGTCGTGGCGTAGCGTTCTTGTTGCTCTGACAGGTCGGTATTGAGCAACAGTTCTGTCATGCCCAGCATCCCCGCCATAGGTGTGCGGATTTCGTGACTCATGGTCGCCAGGAACTCAGACTTGGCGCGGTTGGCGTTTTCCGCGTGGCGCTTGGCTACCTCCAGATCCGACGTCCGTTCCGCAACCTTTTCTTCCAGCTCCTGTTGTCGTTTTAGCGCACGGGTAACGCGGCGTTGCTGGTTGCGGACCACTAATGCAACCAGTGCGACCGAAGCAAGCAGGTAGATCGAGTTTGCCCACCAGCTAAACCAGGGGGCGGGATGTACCACGACAGGCAAGCTAATCGCAGTGTCGTTCCATGCGCCATAGTCAGTGGCGGTTCTAACGCGAAAAGTGTAGTGACCGGAGGGCAGGTTGGTGAATGTCGCTGTGCGCTCGGAACCCAGGTCGATCCAGTCGGAATCGAATCCATCCAGTTTATACATGTACTGGTTTTTTTCCGGCTTTCGATAATCCAGTGTCGCGAAGGCAATCGATACCAGGTAGTCCTTGTAGCCGAGCTCGAGAACCGGCAATTCCGAAGCCGGCACTTCAAAGCTCACCGGCTTGTTGAGAATACGGACACCAGTCACTACTGACCTCGGAGTGACCGTGTCTTCTTCCACCAGCGGTTTTTCAATTACGTTGAAGCCGCGGTTACCGCCGAAATGAATTCTTCCGGCAGAGTCCTTGAATGACGCACCGAAATTGAACTCACTGTCCTGCAGGCCATCTTTGACGTCGAAATGACGAGCCTTCTGCTTGCGCCAATCCAGCCAGGTCATGCCGCGATTGTGAGATAACCAGAGATTGCCCGCGAGATCGCCCTGGACGCCATTGATATGTGAGCTCGGCAACCTGATATGGGACGGCAGAGCTTCGAAGTGGGGAATACCCTGGGCGCGCATCTCTCCGGGCCACCTGGCCAACCCACCGTTGCGGGTCCCCAGCCACAGGTTGGATTCTGCATCCTCGTAGAAGGCCCATACCGTATGGCTCTTGAGGCCGAATTCAGATGCCGGGTCATGAGAAAATCGCTGGAAGGATTGGGTTCTTTCGTCAAAGCGGTTCAGACCCTGGTCGGTGCCTATCCAGATTTCACCACTGCGCTCCTGGTAAATCGCGATCGCCCGGTCAGAGCTCATGGAAAACAGATTGTCGGGATCGTGAGGAAAACGGGTGAATTCGCCGCTGCTCTCATCGAGCCGGTTGAGGCTGCCGCCGTAGGTGCCCACCCAGAGGCGTCCCTGGCGGTCACGCATAATCGAGGTTACGCCATCTGCACCAAGGGAGCGGGGATCATCCTCCCGGTTGCGGAAGGAAATCAGTTGCTCGGTTCTCAGGTCGATGCGGTGCAGTCCCGCGTTCAGGGTTCCCACCCACAACACGTCACCCTCTCCCAGCATGCTCATTACCGGCGAATCAGGCAGCAAAGCGCTCACCTTCGGCTCAGTAAATTCCAGGGCGCCGGGGCTGCGTTTGTCGAGACCCTCATCTGTGCCTATCCACAGGGTGCCGCCGCGAGTCTCCGCGAAGGCATTGACGGTGTTATTGGATAAGCCCGTGTCAGCATCGTAGCGCAGGAAAATGGAGCGGGTGCCCTGGTGGATACCCTGTGGTGTTCCGATCCAGTAGACACCATCGCTGCTCTGGAAAACGCTGGTTATCCTGTTCTCCAGAAGGCCGCTGTTATCCATGTGATAGTTGCGGAAATCTCCTTCCACGGTGAGCTGGGCGAGGCCTTTTTCGGTGCCGAACCACATACGTCCGGCCTGGTCCTGCATAAGGTTATAGACACGGTTTGCGGGCAGGGAGCGACTGTCGCCGGGCTGGTGCCGGTAATTGCGGACCTGGTCTCGAGTGGGTTTAAGCACGCTGACACCGTCAGCAACGGTAGTCATCCAGAGCCGCCCTGCTGCATCGACCAGGAGCCTGGATATCGCGCTGACGCTTAGTTGATTGTCTCCGTCGCCCATCAGCTGGCAGCGATTGACGCGCAGGGAACCGGCGCTCAGACACAGCAGTCCGTTACCTTCTGTCGCCACCCAGATGATGCCGTCGCCGGTCTGCGCAAAATCCGCCACTGGCTCAATGCCGATCAGCGGATTGGAGCCCGGCGCGAAATGGAAGAATTCCGCCTTGCGAGGATCGAAGCGACTGAAGCCGCCGCCGCCATAGCCCAGCCAGAGATTTCCACTCGCATCGATAGCCATTGACCAGATCTGGTCCGACAGCGGGCTATTGTTGTTAAGCGGATCGTGTTTGAACGATACGAAGCTGTCAGCGGCCGCGTCGTACCTGTTTAAACCGCCGCCCAGGGTGGAAATCCAGATGGTGCCGGCGGCGTCTTCCACGATATTGGTCACCGTGTCGGCAGATATGGCGCCCTGGTCACTGGAGCTGAGATATTGGCGAACGGTATAACCGTCATAGCGGTTGGCGCCCTCCTGGGTCATGAACCAGAGGAAGCCGCGTGAGTCCTGGAAAGTCTGCCACACCCACTGCTGGCTCAGGTGCTCGGACATCCTGGAGGGGGCAAACCTGAAGTCCTTCCCGCCGGATGCCCACAGACCGGCCGTGTAGCACAAAAATATCGTGCCACAGAGCCAGTGTCTGAGCCGGAGACGTTTCATACCACGATTTTCGCCGAAACAGGCAGTTCACGGCCCAATTAAAGGCCCATAGTTTGCACTGGTTCACACTTTCTGGCGGATTTCCCCCACCGGTGTGGACTCTGGCTGGCAATCGGCAGCCGGCGCCGCCGCTGCAGGGGTTTCGCGTCCACCAAGTTCCTCCAGTGCCGCGCCCAGGCGCTCGGCAATCTCGTGGATATCGGGTAGCGCCTTCATGCAGCCCACCAGGGAGAAATTCATATTTCCGGCATAGCTCCACACAGTGATATTCAGACCCATCCCCTCCACCAGTGGACCGGCGGAATAGAGATCCTCTACCACGTTCCCGAGGGCAGCAAATTTCTCCCGCGGGCCAGGTACGTTGGAAACCGACAGGTTGGCCGGGATCTTGAATTTCTCCCCGTCCGCGAGCTGCTTGTGGTAATTATGCTCGGCCAGGGATTGCTGCATTATCGGTGGGATATAGTGCATCATCAGGGCGAAGGTATCCCTGCCGACGATTTCCAGGTCGCGCATGCCACGCTCGGTTGAGGCACGAATCGCCTCGTAGCGTACCAGTGAATCCGCGATATCCACATGCAGGAGGGTGTAGGTCACCGCCGTGGCATTACCGGATTCCCGGCTGGTGTCCTTGAGATCGCGTGATACCGGCACGGTTACCAACAGGGGTTGATCAGGCAGTTCGTCCCGCTCCAGGAGATAACCGCGCACCGCACCGGCAACCAGGCCGAGCACCACATCATTGAGTGTGCCTCCCAGCTTGTCCTTGAGCGCCTTGAGTTCTGCCAACTGCATTTGCGCCATGGCGAAGCTGCGACGGGAGGAGATAGCCCGGTTCCAGCGCAATTTCGGGACATCGCCGTTGAGCCCGCGCACGGTGGGCGACAGCTCCGGTTGTTCCTGCTTTTTTACGGCCCACACGGACCGGTAAATAGACCTGCAGAAGGATGGCAGGTTGCCGATGTCGTACTTGATATGGTCCTTGAGAGCATCCCAGAGCAGGCGGCCCCTGCTGGGCATCGGTTCGGGAGTCCACGGAGGCGGCACGGTGTCCGGGTCATGGTAACCACTTTGCCAGACCCGCATGATGAAATTCACCGAGGCCATGCCATCGGCCAGGGTATGGTGGATTTTCTGCACCAGGGCAATCTGCCCGTTGTCGAGCCCTTCCAGCACCCAGAACTGCCACAGGGGCCGGGTCTGGTCCAGTGGGTGGCTGTCTATATGGGCGATGGCCTCTTCCAGTTCAAGCACGCTGCCCGGCGCCGGCAGGGCGGCACGGTTGAGATGGTACTGGAGATCGAACTCCGGATCCTCGATCATCACCGGGTGGTGCAGGCCGTAGGGAACGAATACCGGCCGCTGGCGCAACATGGGCACCTCGTGTAAAAGCCGTGCTGTCGAGGTTTTGACTGTTTCGAAATCCAGGTGTTGATCAGGACCCAGCGACACCAGGAAAATCTTGAGGGTGTGCATGGGAGTGGTCAGGGTCTCCCGGTAGAGCCAGTTCGCATCCTGTCCATGCAACCTGTACATATCACACCTCCTGATCCAGTTTAGCCCAGCGCCCGGATTGCGGCCTCCTTCGCCCAGGGGTAATCCGCCTTGCCCGCGGGGGAACGCTTGATTTCCGCCAGGCACACCACGTCGCGCGGCATCTTATAGGCCGCCAGCTTGTCGCGGCAAAAATCACGCAATTCTTCCAGCTCGAGATCCTGGCCGCTGCGGGTCTTGCAGACAGCGACAACCTTCTGCCCGTAGCGCTCGTCATCGACGCCCACTACCACCGCGTCCAGTACATCGGCGTGCTCCTTGACCCGGGATTCCACCTCCTCGGGAAATACTTTTTCGCCACCGGTGTTGATACTCACCGAACCGCGACCATGCAGCAGAATCGTGCCATCGGCTTCCACGCTGGCCAGGTCACCGGGTATGGCCCAGCGCTCACCGTCCACCTCGACGAAGGTGGCGGCGGACTTCTCCGGAGCCTTGTAATAGCCGATAGGCACATGGCCCTTGCGCGCCAGCATTCCCATTTTGCCGGAGCCGGGCTCAATCGGGCGGTTGTCTTCATCGAGCACGGTCATATGCTCGTTGACCATGAAATGCGGCGCCGGGTCGTCGGCACCGGCCGCGGAGACCTTGGCGCCCATCAGGCCCGTTTCCGAGGCACCGAGGCCATCGAAAATCATGGCGCCGGGCAACATCGACAGCAGCCGCTGCTTGGTCGACGGTGAAAAAAGGGCGCCGCCTGAGGCGATAATCAACAGCGACGAAACGTCCCAGCGATCCGGATTGGCAGCCAGGGTATCTGCAAGAGGTGTCGCCATGGCATCTCCTACGACGACCAGCATAAACACTTTCTCATCGTCGATGCTTTGCCAGATCGCCTCGGGATCAAAGCTGCCGTGGGCTGACAGGACGATCTTGCCCCCGCCAAAAAGTGCATTGAATGCAGTCCACTGGGCAGCGGCATGCATGAAGGGCGGTGTGGGCAGAACTACAAGGGGTGCCGCGAGCAAACGTTCGACCAGCTCTTCCGGCGCCGAGATAGGCCCGCGGGTCTGGTCCGGGTCACCGCCACCCATGGCAGCGAAGAAGATATCCCGGTGGTGCCACATGACCCCCTTGGGCATACCGGTGGTGCCCCCGGTGTAGACAATATAGAGATCTTCGGAATCCCTGGGACCGAAATCTCGCTCAGCAGAGCTTTCTGCCAGGGATTGTTCATAGTCGACAAAGCTGTCATCGACGGCCTGGCCGGAGTCGTCGGCCACAAACATGACGTGTCGCAGTTCGTCGATCTCGCCCACCACCTGGGCCACTCTCGGCGCAAACGCCTGGTGGGTTACCAGGGCCACCATGTCGGCATCCCGGTAGACGTAATCCAGCTCGCCTTCAACATAGTTGAAGTTCACATTGATAGGCACCGCCCGCAGTTTGTAGGCGGCCAGCATACCCTCGATATATTCGGTACAGTTGCGCAGTTGCAAGCCGACGTGATCGCCGGCACCAATGCCAATGCCAGCCCAGTAATTCGCCAGCCGGGTGGCTCGTTCGTCCAACTCACCGTAACTCAGGCGGCGTTCGGCGCTGACCATGGCCGGCCGATCAGGCACCGCATCAGCCACCGATTCAAACAGATCTGCAAGATTGTAACTCATGCGGCACCTCGCTTGGTTGCGGTCATAGCTGAGTGTAGTGCATCCCAGGCCCCCTCCACGCCTTTCACAAACAAGTCGGGCTGCTCGACCACCTCGCCATCGCAGTGAAAGCCGATGGTAATGACGTCTTCCAATGAGGTGAAACCACCGCTGAGGGCGATAACATCGAGGGCGGGAATCTTGGGAATACTTTCAACCATGACACCGTTGGCCACGTAGACCGGCACCGGCGGCCCCGGCACATTGCTAAATATGGCGTTGGCAAAACAGTAGCTGTCGCTGATACGACCCAGCAGATTCAGTTTACCCGCCAGGTACATCAGCGCGTCAATCGCAGTGGGAAACACCAGGTTCGCGAGCTCCTGCGCATCCACCACGGGCTCGGCCGGGCGGGCGCTGTCTTTCACTTCCTGCGCGTCGCGCTTGATGGCCTCGAGACGCTCAACCGGGTCGGCGATCGTATTGTGCAGGCTCAGGCGGCCGATAGTGACCTGGTTACCTCCCTCCCCGGAATTTGCACCGCGGGTACTGAGTGGCATCGCGCACCAGAGGTCGAAATCGATATCTTCGCCAATCCCTTCAAAATAGCGTTGCAGGGCGAAGGAGAAAAGCAAAAGTCCGATATCGTTGACTTTGCAGGCGAAGTGCCTGGACAGGGCTTTCACCTTCTTCAGTGGGAAGGTTTTCCAGGACAGGCTGCGACTGTCCGAGAAACCATTGATGTTCAGTGAGGTGGAGCTGGGCTCGGGCATCTCGAACTTGCTTTCGGGATCATTGCGGTTGGCCAGGTAATCGCGTAAGCCACCACCCAGCGCACGGAGTACCGGGCCTGTGTTTTTTACCACGAACTTCGGGGTGTCCACCCAGAGGCGGCGGGTCGATTCGGCCACGGCATCCCGCAGCAGCCGGTAGGGCGACGGCTCAACGGGCACCAGGTGGCAGTCCCCGCTCAGCCGCTCCGGTGCAACCGGCTCGGCGTCGTACATGGCCGACAGCGCTTCCACGATACCGACTCCATCGGCCAGGGCGTGGTGAATCCGGCAATCGATCGCCAGCCGACCGCCCTCAAGGCCGTCGATCACTGTCCAATGCCAGAGCTTGGAGAGTTCCAGCGGGGTCGCGGAGAGTTCAGACAGGCATCGGCTAAGTTCCGCATAGCCTCCTGGAGCGGGCAGCGATATCACCGAAATATGGTCGTGGATATTGAAATCGGGATCCTCGATCTTGCGCACGGTCCCGAGTCGCAATGGATCCTGCACCAGTTTTACGCGGAGCAGTGGGATATGCCACAGGCGTGCCGCCAGGTGATCGGCAATCGCGTGTGCATCCAGTTTTTCTCGCTTGCGGGCCGGTGCCAGCACCGTGGCACCGCCCATAATCATGCTGATCACATCGTACTGATCAGCCTTGTAGAATAATTGGTCGAATAAACCCAGTTTTTCCACGTTGTATCACCTTAATCGGGGAAAATCCCCCACTTTCGAAATTTGAGCCCGGGCGCGTTCAAATGCAACCAGAGCCGGCTTATAAGTTGATGTAGGTCATTAACAGGAAAGGGCTTTTTACTTCAAACTGGAATATCACTGCCCAACCGATCTGAGGCCCTCCCATGAACAGAAAGGCAAGCGGTGCAACAACCGTAGACCAGGCCATAGCCTTCGAAGACGAACGCTTCAGCTACACCGGTAAAGGCCCGCGTGCAAAGGCATCCAACGATGACGCCTTACCTGGCATCGTCGAGACCCTGTACAGCGAACACCGCTACATCGGTTCTCTGCTGGATACCCTGGAAAATCAAGCCGGTAAAATGGTTCCCGGCAAGATTGCCGATTATCACCTGCTGCTGGATATCGTCGACTACCTGACCCACTACCCCGACCAGTATCACCATCCGCGCGAAGACCTGCTGTTCAAGGTGCTGCTACGCCGCGACAAAGGCTTCAGGAAGAAGCTGGAACGGCTTAACCGGGAACACGAAACCCTGCGCAGTTACAACGATCAGCTGTTTAACGAACTCAGTGGAGTCGTGGCGGGGCGCCGCGTTGATCAATCAGAACTCCAGGCCACCTTGAAGCGCTATGTGACCGGTTATCGTCAGCACATGGCATTTGAATCGCGGGAGATCTTCCCGCGGGCAAAGGGCAAGCTGACAGCGGCAGATCTGGAAAAGCTGGATGCCAGAACCCGCTACATCGATGACCCGATCTTCGGTGGCGACATCGAGAAGGAGTACCGTCGCCTGGCCAGGAACCTGCAGGCCCGGCTTGGAGATCTGGGTTTCGACCTGGCGCTGCAAGAGCTGTCCACGATTGAATCCGCGGTCGAGCGCGCCGCCACTATCGCGGAAAAGCTAGAAGACCTGGGCGCAAGGTTGTCAGCCATATCATGCAGGCGCAGCTCAGGCCCGAAGCCCAGCTGGCAGGCCCGTATACTCAACGGTTTTACCCGGATGACATTGAAGCCGCTGATGCGCTTCGGCAGTGTCGAGTCAGCGCGCTCCATGACCACCCGCTTCGAAGAGCAACAAGCCACTTTACTGCCCGAGGATCTCAAATGGCGCGAGGTCAAGAACAAGGACTACGAGGGCGAATGGGTCAACATCGGCCGCAAGCGTCCTAAAAAGGTCATCCTGTACTTTCCCGGCGGCGGCTTTATCATGCGCACCGCCACCCAGCACCGGGGTTTCGTCGGCAAGATTTGTCGCGCAGCCAATGCCAGGGCATTGATCGTGCACTACAGCCTGGCGCCGGAAATCCCCTTCCCAGGTGGTCTGGAGGACTGCCTCGCGGCCTATCACGACCTGCTCGACCGGGGTCACAAGCCCGCCGATATCACTATCGCGGGGGATTCCGCCGGTGGCGGCCTGGTATTGAGTACACTGCTGGCACTGCGGGATGAGGGCACCGCATTACCCAAAAATGCCATCGTTCTCTCGCCGTTGGCGGACCTGACCTACAGTGGTAAGTCGCGCAAACGCAACAAGTACAAGGACCCCATGTTGCCCACCCATCGTGCTTCGCAGATGCACGAGTTGTATATCGGTGAAGCAACTGCTGAGGATCGCTTTATTTCACCGGTTTTCGCCGACTTCGACGGCCTGCCGCCGATACTGGGGCAGGTGGGAAGTACCGAAATCCTGCTGGATGACACGGTCCGCTCAGCGCAGCAGGCAGCCGCAGCCAATGTGCCGTTCTTTCTGGAGATCTGGAACGAAATGCCCCATGTGTTTCCGATCTTCGGCATATTGCCCGAAGCCAAGGTGGCTATCGATCGCATCGCCGAGTTCATAGACACCAGCGAACTCGATCCGCTGCCGGAAGAGTACGGGTGGGCTGAGTGAAACGACTGGATGGCATGGATGCGATGTTCCTGCATACAGAGACTGCCACCCAGTACATGCATACCCTCAAGGTCGCGATATTCGACCCACCGGAGGGCGGAGCGCCCTACTCCTTCGCCGACCAGTTTGCCCATATAGAAACCACTATCCACCGGGTACCGCCTTTTCGCTGGCGTGCCCTGAGCGCGCCCTTTAACCTGCACAACCCGATCTGGTTCAACGACCCGGATTTCGACCTGGCCCTGCACGTACACCGGGCCGCACTGCCCGAACCCGGCGGCGAAGCGGAGTTGGCAGAATTCATCGAGAACATCGCCAGTACGCCGCTCAACCGGGACCGCCCGCTGTGGGAGCTGTGGATGGTGGAAAACTACCTGGGCGACAAGATTGCCGCGGTATCCAAGGTACATCACGCCCTGGCCGATGGCATGGCAACCGCGGAACTGCTCGAGGACTTCATGACCCCCGAACCGGGCCAGGACATTTCTTCCAGCGAGCCCTACCAGCCGGAGCAGCCGCCTTCCCGCTGGACCATGTTCTGGTGGGCGCTGAAAGACCTGCTGTTAGACCTGGCCAGGATACCTGGCCAGATCGCCAGGATCCGGGCGGCAAAGAAGCGACAGCAGGCTCGGGACCTGTCACCTGGAGAGCGCGCTCCGGAGCCTTATTCCGCACCCTTCACCAGCCTCAACCAGGCCATCAGTTCACGCCGCAAGTTCTGCTTCTTCACGGTCCCGCTGGCAGAGGTCAAGCAAGTCAGCAAGGCGTTCGGGGTCACCATCAACGATGTGGTCATGACCATGGCCGCCGAGGCCGTGCGCGATTTCCTGCGGCAACGCGATGGCCTGCCGCAACAATCGCTCACCGCCTCGATCCCGATATCGACCCTCGGTGAAGAAAAAGTGCACAGCTACGGCAATAAAGTTGGCTCGCTGTGTGTGTCGTTGTGCACTGACGTCGAAGACCCGGTGGAGCGCCTGTCGGCCATTCACCGATCGATGGCAGCTTCACGTCTCGACTTCGAAGACACCTCCGGGGGACGCATTGCCGACTTTATCGGGCTGCTGCCGCCGGTTGCCGTGCGCGCGATTGGAAGTTACTCGCGCAAGCTCTCCGAGCAGGGAAAATCTCCCTCTTTCAATGTGATCGTGTCCAACGTGCCCGGTCCCCGGGGCGCCCTCTTCGACGACTATATGGCGATGCGCGAGTTCTATTCGATCGGCCCGATCCTGGAGGGTATCGGCCTCAACATCACCGCCTGGAGCTTCCGCGACAATCTGAGTTTCTCGATCCTCTCCTGTCAGAGTGCGGTGCCGGAGCCCGGGGACATACAGGCCAGCCTGCTGGCTGCACTGGCCGAACTGCAGCGAGCCGCCCTCGGTTCCGATGAGCGCCAGTCCGCTTAGTACCCGCCGCGCCCTGATAACCGGTGCCTCGGCGGGCATCGGCGAGGCCTTCGCCCGGGAGTTCGCCGGCCACGGTTTCGACCTGGTACTAGTGGCCAGAAACCGGCAAAAGCTGGAGAAACTCGCCACGGAACTGAGGCAGAACCACTCCATCGATGTGGCAGTGATGCCCTGCAACCTCCTGGATCCGGGTGCGCCCCGGCAATTGTTCGACGATTGCGCCGACCTGGATGTGGACGTGTTAATCAATAACGCCGGCATCATGTACCACGGTGAATTCGCCGAACAGGAGCTGGAGAACATCCACGATATTGTCCAGCTCAATATTGCCAGCCTCACGTCAATGACCCGACTGTTTCTTGAGCCGATGCTGGCACAGGGTCGCGGGCGCATCATGAATATCACATCGACCACCGACTTCCAGGCGGGTCCGACCATTGCAGTCTACGCCGCGAGCAAGGCCTATATCCTCTCTTTCACCGAGGCGCTGGCGGAGGAACTTCGCGACAGCGGCGTCTCCGCGACTGCCTTCTGCCCCGGCTCTACCGACACCCATATGGTGGCCACATCCTTTGGTGAAGACCTGCGCACCGACCCGGTAGGTTCGCTGCTGATGATGTCTACTGACGCCGTGGCCCGCTCCGGTTACAAGGCCTGCATGGCCGGCGCGACCATCAGCGTACCCGGCGTCGCCAATAACATCATCACAACCCTCGGCCGCCTGCAGCCCAAATGGTTCAGCCGCCGCTTCCAGTCCTATATGTACCGCAAGTTCCTCGACGGCGCCTGATCGTTCACTTGACCTCAGCCACGCGGCTGCCTCTATACTGGGCCAAATTACACATAGAGAGATTTCACTTTCGTGCGGGGACACTGGAGCAAAATGTTGCGCTGGGGGCTATTGCTGGCCCTGGCGCTGAGCGCTGCCTGTAGCCGGCAAGCCGACTACCAGCCACTGGCGCCGGGCAGTACGGTGCTCGCCTTCGGCGATAGTGTTACCTATGGGACCGGTGCGCGCCCCGGCGAGGATTACCCTTCGGTATTGGCCAGGACCACTGGCTGGAATGTGATCAATGCCGGCGTACCCGGGGAGCTGGCCAGGGAGGCAAAGAACCGGATCGGCCCGCTGCTGGCGGAACACCGCCCGCAACTGGTTATCGTTGAACTCGGCGGAAATGATTTCCTGCGCAAGCGCCGGGATGACCTGGTGCGGCAGGATCTGAAAACCATTATCGCGGCCAGCCAGGATTCCGGTGCCATTACCGTGCTGGTGGCGGTACCCCGGCTTTCGCTACTGCGCGCCGGCATGGGGGCCCTAAAGGATTCTGCGATCTTCGAGCAACTGGCCGAGGAAACCGGCGTGCTATTGATACCCTCAGTATTCTCCGACGTGCTTTCCGATGACACCCTGCGTGCAGACCAGGTACACCCCAATGCTGAGGGATACCGGGTGCTGACTGCAGGGTTCGTCGAGGCAATGCGCAGCGCAGGCCTGCTGCCCTAGACGGACTTCATCAGCATGGTTTGGTTGCCAATCCCGCGCCAGCTGGCAAACGCATACCACATCGCTGCCAGCAGCTGGCAGCTCACCAGTAGCAGAAAGGCTGCCTGGTAACCCTCCGGAGCGGCGCCCCCGTCGGCCATGCGCGGATAACTGTCGAGAACAATACCCACAATCCACTGCGACACGGCAGTGGCCAGGAAGCTCATCAGGTTAAAGGCGGTGTAGACGCGTCCCATCAGGTGGCCGGGAAAGGCCTGGCTCAGTGCTGCGAATGCAAGCGTAGAGGTGCCTGAGCAGATGGTCCATATCATCCACTGGGGTACAACCAGCGTCTGGACCTGTTGCGACAAGATCACCAGCAGGGTCATGGCGAGACACTGCCCAACCACCGGCACTGCCATCGGCCCGAATCCCCGGCGATTCAGGGCCTCCGCCAGCGGCCCGATAAGTGCCAGGTTCGCAGCGGAAATCAAGGTCACCAGCGCGACCCCATTTGCTGCACGGGGCACCGGAAACGCCGCCACATCAGTAAACCAGGAAAACAGGTAAAGCGTCCCCACTCCCTGGGCAACCCCGACGGAAACACACATCCAGGGCGCGATGCGCCAGAAATAGGCGTCGGCGTACACCCGACCCAGACCGCGCAATTGTTCCGCCAGGGTTTCCCGACTGCCATCGGCTTCATGGCGCGGCGCGACCAGCACCATCAGCAGGCCGGCCAGTACGGTGATGGAGGCAAATACGAGGTAGAGCTCGCGCCAGTCCATGACCCGCAACATCAACTCAACGGGTTTCGTCGCCGACCAGGCGCCGAGAACCCCGATCATGAACTGCAGGCTGTTGATAGTGGGCAGCCGTTCGACAGGAAACCACAGCGCATAGACTTTGAGCGACGCCATCATGGCTGCGGAAAATCCCACGCCCATGCAGATTCGGCCCAGGGTGAGGGTAGCAACACTATCACTCAGGGCCATGACGGTCGCACCCAGTGCAGCGAGCAGAAAAAGCAGACCGTTGACCTTGCGTGGATCGTAACGGTCAAGAAGGATACCCACCGGCAGCTGTACCAGGGCGAAGGTCAGAAAAAAGGAAGCACCCAGGGCCAGGCTGATGGCCTCCTCGTTGAGACCCAGTTCCAGCTGGATGGGCTGCTTGACCATGTTGGACACGGCCCGGGTAAACATGGACAGGAAGAAACCGAAGCCAAAGGCGAGCATCAGCCGCAGGGCCGTTCCCGCGGGCAGGGACGCAAACTTCATCGGGGAGGAACCCCGGGCGATCTAGAGATTGGCCTCTACCGCGTCGAGGAAACCTGCCATGTCGACCAGCTTTTCTTTTTCCGGTTCAAGCGTCTTGCCTTTGAGGTCACCGGTGATGGTGCCCTGGGCGACCGTATCAATTAGTGCCCGCTTCAAGCGCTCGGAATAGTCCAACAGCGCCTGGTTGTCCTCCCGCGAGGCCAGGGTTTCCAGGGCATTGGCAAGGGCGTAGATCAGGGCCGAGGAATTGAAAATCGCCTCCTTGCCGTCGCTTTCAAGGTAACGCAGGTAGAGGTCGTGGGCGGTACCGTGGGGCGCCTCGAACAGCATGGTGCCGTCCTTGCTCTCGATGATGGAGCTGGCGGTGGCGAGGCTGCCGCCCAGGGCCGCTGATATATCCGAGAAGATGTCACCGTCCAGGTTCTGGGCCGGATACAGGGCATTGCGCGGCGGATCGGTAATCATCTTGATCAATTGGCTGGAGGGCCGCATGATCATGAAGGACGGTGGCTCGGTGTGGTTCGCCACCAGCTCGGTGCGCACATCATTGATCACCGTGCTGAACACCTCGTCGTATTCGAAGTACTCACGCTTGAGACCGAAATAGACTTCTTTACTGTTGACCGATGCGTCACGAAACACCTGGTAGACCCAATCCTTGATCGCCTCGCGGTCATTGGACATAAAGATGATGGGGTCGCCGGCCTTCACCTCCCGGGCATGCTTCTCCTCACCGTCGAGGATCACTTTGACGATGCCGTTTTCAGGCGCCGCAAGATTGAAACTGCCGTACTGGTCGCCACCCCCGGCACTCATGCGCGAGATGGAGACATGGAACTTGCGGTCCGGGATACCGTATTTCTTGAGTTTTTCGACCAGCTTGTACAGACGCCGCCCGGTGGAATTGTCGGGCACACCCCACAGTGCCCGCTCCGGCGGGTTGGATACCAGCCGTGCGGCCTGTGCGTCGATCAGCTCGTAGTGATAGGTGAGCCCGGCCTTTTCGAAGGCCGCCCGGAACTCGTTTTCATAGACCTCTTCGATGGCGGCCCGCATAACACCGTCATAGCCGGGTATCACTGTGTCCTTCAAACCGACATAGGCGTCGCGTTGCTCGTCCAGGGCGCGCTGGAAAAACTGGCGCGCCCAGGCAATAACATCGGCGTGGTCGTTGCTGCCCAACAACCAGGGATCTCCCTTGTTCAGGCGCCGGCGGTGTAATTCAACCGGGTCACCGCTGGCACCGACGAAGATCAGCTTGGCGACTCCGGTGGCTTCGGACAGGGCATTGAAGCTGTCCTTGTTTCCACCGTCTTCCATGGTATCGACATCGATTTCTCGACCGATCCACTGCGGTGGGGGATTCTTGATATTGGTGAACTGGATATCCTCGCGGGTGATATTGCCGCCGATACCCTTGCGAATCGCACCATTGGGAGATTTAGTGGCGAGCTTGTCGAGTTGTTCTTCCTCGATGTCCGGGTGACGGGCCAATAATTCGTCGAGCTGTTCGCGGTTGACGGTCATGCCGGCATTCTTGATACCCACCCCATGGGTCTTCAGGGCGTCGATAGCTTCGCGCACCACCTGGCCATTGGTGACCAGGCGCTTTTCCGCAGACAGGTCGATTTCCACCAGGGGCAGATCCAGCCGTTTAGCCACGAATTGCTCCAGGATGCGCTCAAACGCAACCTGCGCCATTTCATCCCCGTGCAGGATAACAAGCGGCTTCTCTACCTTTATCTTACTGACCATGCGACCTCCAAAATCGAGCACGCGATTATATACGGATATAGTGTAGTGTGTTATCCGGAGTGCGCCCGGCAGCCAGCCAATTTTGCCGGTCTTAGGTGCCGGGAACTCTACAGCCTAGTTCTGGCCCAGCATGTAGATCTGCCAGAGGTCCTTGCGCGACAGTCGCAGGAAGGGTTGGATAGCCGCCTGTCCGGTCTTGCCGATACTCTTCTGCAGGGCTTTCATTTCCTTCAGGGTATCCCTGACGTCCTCGTCGATCTCAACCTCGAAGCCGTTTTCGCGCATCAGCAGCAGGCCCTTGGCGCGCAGCGCCAGCTCCTTGTGCAGGCGCAGGTAGCAGAGCATGTCCACCACGACCTCGCCAGGGAAGCGCTCCTGCAGACTAGTCAGGTACTGGCCGATATGGGAGTCGGTGAACTCTCCCGAGGAGAGAATTTCCAGCAACTGCGTGTCGGCATCGAAGCCCACATCGAGCCAGCGAGACACCGCATACTGGCTCTGCTGGATGACCACGTAGCTCAACACCGGCAATACCGCGACGATAATCATGGTTGAAAGAATCGGCGCGAGAAAGAAATGGTTGTAAATCGAATGGGTCAGCACCGCCAGCAGCAGGCCGGGCAGGAGATCGCCGGGACCGACGTGTTCGCGGGTTTCTGACAGTCCTGCGGCGATTACCGCAAACATGGCGGTAACTCCGCCGTGCATGATCGCCGTGCCGAAGCCACGCACGATCCAGACTCCGATGTGGGCGTCAGGCAGCACCCGCAGGTAGTAGAGGTTTTCAAAAATGGCAAAACCCGCACCCACGGCAAAGCCAAAAATCGCAGCGTCGACGAGAAAACCGATGCGATGGGTGCGCAACAGGAATACCAGGACCAGCGCCTTGATGATTTCCTCGATGATTGGCGCGACGTACCGGGCCAACACCAGCCTCGAAAGTCCCAGGGCCTCAGCAGCCGCATCATTGATGAAGTAGCTGATCGCAGCGCAGAGGCCACCGACCAGAATAATAATCAGTACCCAGCGCAGGCTGACCAGCTTGTAACTGTCGAAGTAGAGCAGCGCCCCCAGGAAAACCAGGGTAGGCAGGAGCGCTATAAGCAGCGGCACCAGGGAGATCGATGTCATTCAGCCAACCTAGTCTGGTCCCATCAATTTCAGTGACATCATAAATTCATTACTGGTACTGCCCTTGTCAAAACCAGCGGCGTAGCCAAGCGACAGCGTCATCTTGTAGTTGGACATCACCACGAGACGAAAATCGACCTGCGTGCCTACATTATAGATTCTGTTGCGCAGTTCACTCTTGTCCGGGTTCGTAACCAGGGCGCTGGTGAAAAGCGCCGGCCTGGCATAAGAGACATAGAGCGCGGGTGTGCCGAGATTGCGAAAGCGGTACGGGGGCAGATTCCACTCCAGCATGGGCCTGACGAAAGACTGGCCTGCGAAATCATCGATATCGAAGCCAGGCAGCCGAAAATGATCCCGGTAGCGCTTAATGGATTCGTGATCGACCCAGTTGTTGCCGAAGCCACCGAAGAAGAAATTGCCATAGGGGTCATCGCGGTCGCCCGACAAGGTACCGCCCGCAGTTCGCAACCAGACGGAGGAGTGATCGATGGGCAGTGCGAGTCCAAAGTCGAAAGCTCCGAAGACATAGGGATAATACTCACCGTCGACCTCACTCGTACCGGTTATCAGGTTCCATTTGTAGCCTTTCTCATCATCTACATGGCCGAGCGACGATTGCACATTGGTATAGTCCAGCCGTGCCTGCACTGCGTAAATCTCGTCGGCCGCTCCATCGATTTCCTGCGCATAGGGCACCCTGTCGAGATCACCGAAGTAGCTCGCTTTCAGCTCAAGGTCCAGGCGCCTGGGTTCGTCATATATCAGCGGTTTATCGTATTGCAGCTCGAGGGAGTGTCCCTTGCGACTGACCTCCGTGGGGCCGAACAAATCGTAGAAATCGGCGTAGTTGTACTTCGCCTCCGCCGTAAAGCCGAGATAGTGGTACTTGGCGTAGGCGTGTAATTCTTCGTCACTGTTTGGACTGTAGGCCAGGTCCAGGTCCAGTGAGCTAAAGAACACCGGATCGCTGAAGCGCGTGTGAAAGCCAAACGCCGTATCATCCTCGTAGCCCTGGACTATCGGATAAACCTGCTCGACGCTCATAGTGCGGAAGGGACTGTACTTGCCTTCGTAGGTGATGAGTTCCTCAACAGGTACGTCCGCAGAAGAACCGACCTGCCAATCACGCACCTCGGGGTGCAGCTTCGCAATCTGGTTACCGAGAAACTGGGTGGCGCTGACATCTTCCAACGGCACCGGGTTGAAGCCGCTCGGCCTCAAACCCTCCTGTGTATAGCGAAACACAACCAGTGAGCCGTCCTCTCTCGGGATAGGCCGGAAAAAACCCACCTCGGTATTGCTGACAGCCTCGACGTCGCCTGTTGCCAGTTCAAAGCGAAATATATTCGACACACCGGTGTAGTAGGAGCTTCCGAACAAGTACTTTCCGTCAGGAGAAAAAACAAAACCCTCGGGAACAGCCACCCCAAAATCAAAGGAGGATTCCGGTGACAGATCTCCGCTCAATAGCTTGTCGATCGAGTGAATATTCAGCGACTGACTACCCTCTGGCCCGCCGTGGGACATCGACATCAATTTCCCGTCTGGTGAGATATCCAGGTCGTAGGCTATCTCGCCAAAGGGAAAAGAATGCACCTGCGTCCATTCCTTGTAGGGATGGGGTAGCTTTACGAGGGTCGCGATGCCATTCAGGTGCCGAATCCCCCAGAGGGACTTGTCAGCGCGATTGAATATCAACTCTCCGATGCGAGCATCTTCGAGTAACATCTCCGGTTCGCCCGTCCTGGCGCCCACAGCCATCAAGTCGCGATAGCCGTAATTATCATTGGTGTAGAAGATGGTTTCCGTGTCCGGGTCGAACGTCAGCGACGTCGCCCGATAAAGCATGGGTCTTTTAATGTCGGCAATTCGCCGTACCGACCCATCGCTCAGGTTCATCGCGGCAACATGCGCCACCTGGCCCGGGTAGTTGACCGCCGCATACAGGGTTTCACCACTCTTATCAAAGTACGCCCTTGAAACAGAACCCACAGCAGGTATGGACAGGTCCTGGTATGCGGTAGTTGGATATTTCGCTATAGCTTCCAGATTCTTCTTCTGAAACTCGTGCTCCCAGGCAATCCAGTCTTTCCAGGCTGCGTCAATTTGCTTGCCGAAAACCTGCTGGAACTGGCTCTCGTAGTGCGCCGCACTGCCCTCGTCCCGCTTTACCCATTCCAATACCTGCTCGGGTGAATAGGTAAGCGCCAGTTAACTGATAAACCGGGTCCCGTACAGGTAGTAATTGGCGCCTTCCTTGAAATCGGTGCTAACGCCCTCTGACACCAGACCGAGCCGACCATAGAAGTGGGCGTCGTCGTGCACCATGGAACGAAACACCATCTCGTCGTAAGCCCCCTGGGCACGACCGATCCCGCCAGCCATCCAGGTCTCTACAAACACGGCAGTACCCTCAAAGTACCACCGGGGCGCGTTTAATCGTGGCGTCGTCAAGCGGGAGTAAAGGAGGCTCTCGGGATGACGGGCTACCGGATTGGCCTTGCCGAACAACAGCCCACGCCAGCGGCGGTCCGCTTCTGTGGTCTGATCCGAATTTACAATATGAACCAGCTCGTGATTCATAAATGTCTGCAAGCGCTCGATCGAAGTAAAGGTTTCAAAGCTCAGGCTCGCGGGGGAGACTTCTGTCATCACAGTATTGCGTGGCAAAGCTGTGGCACTCGCATTGCCATAGTCAGAAAAGTCGGTGAGGAGTACCGTGGTTTTTTCCCGGGGTTCGTATCCGAAGAGCTTCTTCTGCATAGCCATGGAGTTTTCGAAGCTCCTGACTATATAAGGCGCGAGATAAGATTGCGCCGGAGCCTGGTATATCAGACGCAGATGCTCTGTCTCGATAGAATCCAGCTCCAGCGCTCGAGCCGGGAACGCCTGCGCAAGTGCAAACAGGGACAGCGCAGCGATCAGCGCAATTTGCTTAACAGGTTTTGTGTTTACACTCCGAATTGCCCAGCACCAACATGATGCGTGCGAAAACATCTGTGCGCCTCCTTAGAACCGGTTGCGCAAGTTGGACGCAACTCTGCTTGTTGTTATTTTTAGTCGCAAAAGGCCAACCCGCTGTGGAGCGGGTTGGCCTGCTAACAAAGTTTAGCTTATAGAGGGAAAGCTGCTTCAGTGCCGCATTCCCTGCATCTGCGCCGCGAAAGCAGAATGGCTCAGCATAGCGCGGAAAGCGGGATGGGCCTGGAGTTCGCGAAAAGCCGCATTAGCCTGCAATTCCCGGAAGGCTGCATTAGCCTGCAGTTCCCGGAAGGCCGCATTGGCCTGCAGTTCCCGGAAGGCCGCATTAGCCTGCAACTCGCGGAACGCCGCATTGGCCTGCAACTCGCGGAAGGCCGCATTGGCCTGCAACTCGCGGAAGGCTGCATTAGCCTGCAACTCGCGGAACGCCGCATTGGCCTGCAACTCGCGGAAGGCTGCATTAGCCTGCAATTCCCGGAAAGCTGCATTGGCATTCAATTCGCGGAACGCTGCATTGGCCTGCAACTCGCGGAACGCCGCATTGGCCTGCAATTCCCGGAAGGCCGCATTGGCATTCAGCTCCCTGAACGCCGCATTGGCCTGCAGCTCACGGAAAGCCGCGTTGGCCTGGAGTTCCTGGAAAGCTGCATTGGCCTGCAGCTCCTGGAACGCGGCGTTAGCCTGCATTTCCTGGAAGGCGGCATTGGCGTTCAGCTCCTGGAAAGCCGCATTGGCCTGCAGTTCCCGGAAAGCAGCATTGGCCTGTAGCTCCCGGAACGCTGCATTGGCCTGCAACTCCTGGAACGCGGCGTTGGCCTGCAATTCCTGGAAAGCCGCGCTGGCCTGTAACTCCTGAAAGGCAGCATTAGCCTGCAGCTCCTGGAAAGCGGCGTTGGCCTGGAGTTCCTGGAATGCAGCATTGGCGTTCAGCTCCTGGAAGGCTGCGCTCGCCTGCAACTCCTGGAAAGCCGCATTGGCCTGCAGTTCGCGAAACGCTGCGCTGGCCTGAAGCTCCTGGAATGCTGCACTGGCTTGCAACTCCTGGAAAGCTGCATTGGCCTGCAGCTCACGGAAGGCCGCGTTGGCCTGAAGCTCCTGGAAAGCGGCGTTTGCCGAAAGTGCTGCAAACTCCTCATTATTGATTAGCCTGTGATAGGCATCCGTCTGCATCAACTGGGCGACGGCCTGATCACCGGTGACCACGTCATCGGCAGTCAATTCTTCGCCGCGATATCTTTCCGCGGGAGCGATCGTCCCGGTCACAGAATCCTGTTCCGGCGGGTAGCCCATACCGAGGTAACCTAGCACCACAACTACCGCGGCCAGGATACCAACCATGAGCCACACCTTGTTGTTACCTGATGTGCTTACTGCTTCTGTAGTCATGCTAGTTCTCCTTTTCTTCCCCGAAGGGTCATTTCCCCAGATCGCCAGCAGCGATCTAAATCTTTAAGGCGATTCCTCAGTTTCCGGAGCAACCGTCAATGCTTCTATCGTCGCGCCACCGCTGTTGAAGCTAACCTCAATAGGTGCCTCATCAATGCCTGGCGCACTTAGTTGTACGGTAAAGCGTTGTTCCCCTGTGGCGGTAAGCGCCACGCGCCCCTCGCCCGCACTCAGCGAAGAAACCGAGCTGATATCCTGCAGAAAACCGGAAAAGTCGTAGCTTTCTTCGCCGAAGCTCACGACTACCTCAACCGGCTGAGTGCTTTCCAGTTCGAAGCGGAGCTGGACGATCTCTTCTGCGTGCAGCAGTTCCAACTGGCCCTGCAGTTGTTCCAGGCCGTAGGACTGGCGCGAGGTAAACTGGTGCACTGATGACATGGTTCCTGCCAGGCCGGCCACGTCCATACCCTTTTGATCCGTTACCCGCATCTGGGAGACACCGCTGGCGAACACGGCACCAATGAGGAAAGCCAGCGCATAGCGCAACACCGGGAACTCAAACAAGATAGCGAAAAGGGTACGCAACGGCACTCTGCTCTCCTCGCCGGCAGCTTCCCCAGTCTCTGCCGCACTTGCCAGCACGGCGGCCGCAATACCCGCCGGTGGTTCGAGAGGTGTCAGCGCATCCAGCGCCTCGGCCATGCGCTGGCAGTCCTCATAAAACTTGCGTGCCCTGTCGTTTTGCTCCAGCTCAACGGCAAGGCGGTTACGACCTTCATCCGAGATCGTTCCATCGATATCTGACTGGATAAGTTCGTTGATTTCCTGGTTGATCTTGCTCACAGGTACTCATCCTTTCTCAGCTGCTCGCGCATTTTCTGGCGTGCGCTGAATAAACGTGACTTCACCGTCTTCTCCGAAACTTCCAGTGAATCGGCAATTTCGTGGTAACTCATACCGACAATGTGCTTGAGAATCACCACGCTGCGATAATCCGTACCCAGGCGCATCATTGCACTCTCCAGACCCTGTTGAAGCTCAGCGTGCTGGGCCTCATCGCCCGGATTAGAGCCGGTAGCTGCCTGGTTATCATCAAGCTCGGATTCGGGCTTGTGACTGGCCTGTCGGTTGATTGCCTCGTTAACGGCGATACGGCATATCCAACTGAAGAACTTGCGCTCTGGCTGGTAGCGATGCAGATTCTCGAAGGTCTTGAGAAATACGGTTTGTGTAACATCCCTCGCCTCCTCCGCGTCATGCAGCATCCGGTAGACAACATTAAAGATCGGCTTCTGGTACTCATTGACCAGAGCTTCAAAAGCCTGGCGTTCGCCGTTGATCACCGCCTGTATCAGGCCTTTTTCGTCGTTGTTATCCATAAATACCGTGTTGCCAGGAAAAGGTTGGTAATTTTTTTTATTTTTTTTCGACCGGGGTAGTCGCCCCGAGCATCGCCACTAAAAAGTTCAATAATATCAATTGTTTAAGCGCTCAATATCGAACAGCTTGTCGAAGCCGGAGTAATGGAATACGTCGTTGATATGGTTGTTGACGTTGATCAGCTTGAGCGCCCCGCCTGATCGCATCAGGCGTTTGTGGGCCACCAGCAGTACACCCAGGCCGGCGCTTGAGATGTATTCCAGCTCCGCAAAGTCGAATACGGTGGCATCAGGACTGGACTCGACAAAGGCCTTGGCCTTCTCGGCCTGGGCAGTGTCCAGCCTGCCTTTGAAAAAGATTACGCCTTCTTCTCCCGCGCCTATATCAAACATCATCTATCCCGGTTTCTTGGTAAAAGTTATCGTGGCAATCCCATCCTTGTATTCATAGTCGATGGTGTCGACCATCTCCTTGACCAGGTGGATACCAAGTCCGCCTTCCTTGCGCTCTTCGACCGGCTGGTTGATATCCACCTCGGGCGCTTCCCGGGTGATATCAAAGGGCGGTCGCTGGTGATCCTCCATGCACACCGAAAGACCGTTTTCCACTCGATGGAATTCGATCGCTATATTGTTGGGATCATCGGCGTTATGTTTCACCATGTTGGTGAACAACTCATCGATGGCCAGGTCGACAGCGTAGCGCAGGGACATATCTATGCCCCGGCTGATAAAGAACTCCTCGGTAAAATTGAAAATCTCGTCGAGCGAATCCAGGCTGCGCTCGAACGTCCTCCGGGCTGGAGAATAGTCTCCTGAATCACCCGTGTTTTTAACAAATACAATAGTGATATCGTCGAGCTGCGGCGCCGAACCGCCAAATTTCGCAGCCGCCTCGTACATGGTGTTGACCAGGTCTGCCATCGGCAGGTGCCCGTGCTCCTTAAGCACGGCAGACACGCGTTCCATGCCAAACAACTCGCCGGCCTCGTTCTCGTACTCGTAGATGCCATCGGAAATCAATGCCAGGATATCTCCCGGCCCCAATTCCAGGTTGCGTGAGCGGTAGTACTCCTGGTGGTCGATAAAGCCCAGCGGAAAACAGGAGGGTTCGTACCACTCAAACGCCTGCTCCCCGGCGCGGTAGTGCAGTATCGGACCCTGGCCGGCGGAGTGAAAATCGAAACGGTGAGTCTTCGTATTTACCAGTCCAAAGCATGCGGTAACAAAGCGGTCGTCGGGGAGATCCTCCACCATTTGAGCATTGATATGGCGAAAGCCCTCATCGATATGGGCACCCAGGCGCAGCGCCACCCGCAACATGCTTTGCACCTGCAGGGCACTGAGAGCCGGACCGATGCCGTGCCCGGTGGCATCCGCCAGCAGAACAAATATATTGCTGTCATCGATAGCAACTAGATCAAAGGTATCGCCACCGGTCTCGTCGGTGGGCCATACCTGCCCGGCAACATCGTAGCCCGCAATTTCCGGCATAAAATCCGGCAGCGTGCTCATCTGCACTTCGCGGGCGATCTCGATCTCCTGGCCAAGGTTATTGTTATTAGCCATCTGAGCCGACCTCATCCATGGGACGCTTACAAACCCTTATCTATCTTAGGATAGCATGTGAACAAGAGATAGGTAGATTGGTTTCCTATGACAAAGGAGAACAATTACAGGGCCCAATGAGGCCCTGTAGTGTTTTTGTTCAACCTGGTTGTCAGTAAATCAGGAAGCGGGGGTCGAGGTTGCAATCGGGAATGGGTGGTGCATCGGTGTCCACGACCACATTGTAATCGTAGAACCTGCCAACCGTTCCGGATCTTATCTTACAGGTCACTTCATTGGCCTGCGCGGTACAAGCTGCATCATTTTTAAACGGGCTGGGGAATCCCGATTTCATAGTGATCTTGAAGGGCCGGTCGGTAGTATCTTTCTTCCACTTCCAGACAACAGTATCGCCGGGTATATTGCAGGACTCGTTATCCTTGTGTTTCCGGCAGTTTCTGTTTTTCGTGCGCGTTTTCTTTACACAGATTTCGCCATCGATCTTCTTCTTCCTGACTATGATCTCCGTGGTCGTTGTCATTGTCCGCGGCGTCCACGCCGCTGCACTCGGCCCCGGCGCGACGGTTGCGCTCGTGCAGCCCCCGACCAGTAGCGCCAACACAACCATCATCAACATGCTCTTCATTGCTTTTTCTCCATGCTATTTTCCAGCTCTATTCCATCGAAATTGGCGTCCAGTGCCAGCAGGTTTCTGGAATACCCCATATCCACAAGCTGCTGCATATACTGACGGGTAGCTGACTCCCTGCCAAGCCGTGCATTGGCACGCGCGATGTCATACACAGTGTATACGTCGGTAATATTTTGCGCCAAAAGCCGCGAGATAACCGCGTCGGCTTCCGCTTCTCTTCCGAGAGCAGCGTAATAGGTGCACACGGCAGAAAGCAACATCGTGTCATTGGGGTTGATGGCCAACCTGGGTTCGGCCAATTCCAGCGCCTTCTCGTAGTGCTCGCGATAGCTGTGTTTCCCGGCGAAGGACTCTGCCTCACCGAGAGCACTCCAGTACTCGTGATTTTCGGGTGCGAGACCGATGGCCTTGACGTACATCCTGCCGGCCCGGTCGTACTCGCGGCGGAAGAAGTGAGCGGAGCCCAGGTTGGCCAGGGTACGGTCGTTCTGATCGAGGCCCTCGGAACCCTCCCAGACGGCAATTGCCTCCTCAAACTGCTCGGCAAGAAAATAGGCCACACCGAGATTGTTTAAAGCGCGGGAATTATCCGGCGCCAGCTCCGCTTCCAGCTTGTAGTAATCGGCAGCACGCGCGTAATCGCCTTTCATGAACTGGATGCGGCCCATCTCGCGATAGTTGAGCCAGAAGCTGGCCTCAATCTCCAGTGCCTTCTGAATCTGTTGCTCTGCCTCATCGAATTCGCGCAGGGATATGTAGGTACGACTCATCTCCCTCATCACCTGGGTGGAGAACGGTGTCATCTGGCTTGCGCGATTTAGGTTTTCCAGGGACTCCATGGGCTTACCGGAATCCCGGTACAGCGCGCCGAGAGCCACATAGACGTTGCTGTCATCGCTGTTGAGAATATTGGCACGATTACAGTGCTTCTCCGCCGCTTCAAAATCCTCCAGGGCCTGGGTTTCCTGGTAGAGCGACAGCTCCGTGCGGCAAAGGCCGGCAAAGGCATTGGCGAACCTCGGTTCGCGCTCGGTGACTTCCTCGAACATCTCTCGGGTTGCTTGCAGCACTTCCAGGTTGGGTGGCTCGCGCAATTGTGCCTGCGCCTTCAGGTAGATAAGGTAGGCATCCCCCGAAATATCCTGCTCCAGCACCGGCAGGCTGACATAGAAGCGCGCGGCGATATGGTCGGCGATAGCGCGCACGGTACTGACAATTTGTTACGGTGCGAGCGTGTACTGCTGCGACCATACCGGATTTCCGGCTCTGAGGTCGGTAAGAGATACCAGCAGGCGGTGTTCCCCGGTGGGTGGCTCGGCAACAGCATCGACGACACCGGTCAACTGGTAGTCCGTGCCCAGATCCAGCCTGGCGCGGCGCCGCTTTTCGCTGCGAAATTCGGCCACCTGCTCTTCGGATGCAACCTGCAGTTCCGAGGCTCGGCGCAGCAGGTCAGCAACTTCGAAGGCCAGCCCCTTGTAGGAGTCGGGCACCGGCGCATTATCGGCAACTTCAAACGGCATCACTGCTATAGATGCCCGCGGCACAGTCCCCTCGAGCTCTGCGATGCCTTCCGGTTCGGGTTGCCGTAGCTGAAAGTAGGCAGCCAGACCCAGGGCAAGGGTAACCGCTGCAAGAATCGGCCAGGGCCCGGTGCGCGGGGCAACGCCACCGGTTGGCGGCGAGGGTAATTTTGGCTCGTTAGCATCCCTGTCAACCCGGGCAAGTACCGTCGAGAGCAGGCGCTGGAGCTCGCGATCATCCTGGCGCTGAGGCCAGCCAAACAGGTTCACCGACTGCGCGCGCCGGAACGCCACCGGCACCCGCACCTGGTCGAGCATTACAGGTATAAGTATGCCGCGATCGAGCGCGTCACCTGCCTCGGCCTGCACCCAGCTGGACTGGATGGAATTGTCGGTCCACACCACGACAACCATGCGGGAATTCATCAGGGCTTCGTCGATGACATTCTCGAAGGTGCTTCCGGGCACGATATTGCTGTCCCACCATACCGACAGCCCGTTCGCCTCGAACAGTTCAACCAGCGGCTCGACCCTCGCGGCGTCTTCGCGAGCATAGCTGAGGAAAATGTCCTGCATAATTATTGTGTAAGTCCTTTACCGGTAGTCTGCAAGACGCTAGACCCACGGTTAGTTCTGGCAGGCAAGCTGCAATTGTGGACAGCCTGCCGGAGCCTGTCTAGGCTTTTATCCTATGTCCAGAGATATCAGCCAGGTAGTACGCGAGGTTTGCCTGGGTCTGCCGGGTACCAGCGAGAAGCTATCACACGGCAGCCCCAATTTCTTCGTCGATGGAAAATCCTTCGCCAGTTTCACTGTCAATCATCACGGCGACGGGCGCGTTGCACTCTGGCTGGGCTCGCCGCCGGGTTCCCAGGAACTGCACGTGGAAATGGAGCCGGACTACTATTTCGTGCCGCCCTATGTCGGCCCCAAGGGCTGGCTGGGGGTTGAACTGAACAAGGGCCTGGAGTGGTCGACCATTGCCAGGCGCGTTCGAGAGGCCTACGAGCATGTTGCACCGCCACATCTTATTGCAGAGATCGCAGATCCCGAAGCCATAGAGCCGCCGGACCTGGAAATGCGCCCGGAAGACATCGACCCGTTCCTGGGGGAGCGCGCCCGGGAGGTATTGTCAGAACTTGATGCCATCTGCAGCAAACTGCCAGAGACCGGGAAAGCCAGGCAGTTCGGCAACCCGGTCTGGAAAGCGGGCAAGAAAACTTTCCTCAGCACCAACTACTATGAAGGCCGCCTGGCCCTGCAGTTCTGGGTCGGCGCGGAGCAACAGGGCATGCTCAGCGACGACCCGCGCTATGCCATCCCCGCATATATGGGCCACAACGGCTGGATAGATCTGGATGTTGAGGAACACGCCGACTGGCAGGAAATCGAGAACCTGTTGCTCAACAGCTACCGACACTTTGCCCTGAAGCGCATGCTAAAAGCCCTGGGAGAAACAGGATGAAAGCACGATGGCTCCTCACCCCGCTGATTCTGGCCTTGCCGCTGCTGGCGTACCCCGCTGATACCGAGCGCCCCCGGGCAAGGGATATCGGCCTGGAAATCGGCATATTCGAACCGGGACCCCTGAATGCAATTACCGATGTCGATGGCATACGCGTGGGCCACAGCACACGCATCGAAGGCGATGATATCCGCACCGGGGTGACAGCAATCATTCCAGCGCCCGGAAATCTCTATACCCGCCCGGTTGCCGCGGCTATTTTCAGCGGCAACGGCTACGGCAAACTGGTGGGCGAAACCCAGGTACGGGAGTTCGGCGAGATCGAAACCCCGATCCTGCTGACCTGCACCCTGTGCGTGTGGAGCGCCGCCAATGCCCTCAAGGACTGGATTTACCAACAGCCGGGAGCGGGTGAGCACACGGTCAATCCCGTGGTTGGCGAAACCAACGATAGCCGGGTCAACAATATGTGGGCGGATCCGATCGGCCACGAGCAGGTATTCGAAGCGCTTGATAGTGCATCCGACGGGCCCGTCGCCGAGGGCAGTGTCGGTGCCGGCACAGGTACCCAGGCCTTCGCCTGGAAAGGCGGTGTCGGCACCAGCTCCAGGGTGTTGCCAGCCAAGCTGGGGGGCTACACCCTCGGAGTACTGGTGCAGACCAATTTTGGCGGCGTGCTGTCGATGAACGGTGCGCCCGTCGGCCGCGAGCTCGGCCAGTATTCCTTCCGCGATGCATTGCAAGCCGGTGCCGACAAAAGCGGTGACGGCTCCATTATGATGGTGGTGGCAACCGATGCACCGCTGACACCCCGGAACCTGGAACGGATCGCGCTGCGCGCCATGATGGGTCTGGCACGCACTGGCTCACATGCGAGCAATGGCTCGGGGGACTATGTGATCGCCTTTTCCAGCAACCCGGCCTCAAGAAAACCGCGCTCCAGCGACCAGCCATTGACCGTCGGCAATCTCGCCAACGAAGCCATGACGCCCCTGTTTGCCGCTACCGTCGAAGCCACCGAGGAAGCCATTTACAACGCGCTTCTCAAGGCGACAACTGTGCGCAGCCAGCGCGGTGAACTGCGCGCTATCCCCCTGGACGAAGTAATACCGGTGCTGGAGAAATACCAGGTAACTGGCTGGCGGCAGAATATGCCTCAGAGCCGGAACAGGTAAGCCGACAGACGCTCTTGTGCTACCAGCGCCGCGCTGACTCCTGCAGGAAGAAAAACCAGCTGCCCGGGCCTGATGTCCGACTGCTGGCTGGCGCTGGAAAGTGATGCCTGCCCATTCACAACATAAATGTAGCTATTGCCATCGAAGGGGCCCGCCGTGAATTCACTTTCGACACTGATTGCACTGACACCGGGCAGCCCGAGGTCCACCAGACCCTCCCCTGCAGGAAGTCCATCCATCAGGACATCAAGCGGCATGATTGTCGGCGGACCGCCACCCTGCAGTCGCTCGTCGTCTTCATGCAGGTAGAAATTCCCATAAAAAGTCGGGGTGGAATGCACCAGGTTGGCCTGAAAGCCTTCACTGGCGTTCTCCCACTCATGACCCGCACCCGGACTCATCGCAATCAGGGTGTTTGGCGCCTGCACAGATTCGTAACGCTGTAACTGCCCCGCTTCTTCATACCAGTGCCGTGTGACGGGGCTGCCGTTCAGGACCAGGGTGGTCTCATGGGACAGGCTATGCAGGTGCAGGGGCGTCATCTGGCCGGGGCCGAGGGCATGTATGTGCAGACTGGCGCGATCACTGTTTTCGACCGGGAATGAAATATCCGTGTCCAGGGGCTTGCGTCGCGCTGCATCCTCGAGCATTCCGTGAACATTGATCAGCCTGATCTCCGCCGAAGCCGATATGTCAGCGGTAACAGTCACCTTGTCCGCTGGCGCATCTACCTCGCCACCGCAGGCAGCAAGGCCAATTAGAAGGGCAAGCGCTGTAACTGGTTTCTGTAACATCAGGTCCTACCCTGCCGGATTTTCGCCGCCATGACCAGCATCCCTTCATGCCACCAGTCCGGCAGCGACAGCACCAGTAACCTCGCCAAACCCAGGAAAAGTACCCAGTTGGCCAGTTCATCCAGGTAGAAACCAAACGCATAACCGTTGGGCAGATACTGCACGAGGGTGAGAATGCGGAGATGCCAGAGAGAGATAAATGCGGCGAGCAGCACGCCCAGTGCAAGATAGCGCACAGACGCCTCTGCATTCCGACTCCAGGCCCAGAGCTGGGGCAGGGTGAAAACCAGGAACACCAGGCGATAATCCCAGTTATTACCCACGAGGAAGGTACCCACGTAAATGGCAGCACCGGCACGGAACGCATCGAGATGCAGGGAGTGCGCAGCACCGACCCCTGGCCGGGACTTGTCCAGCAGCATCCACACCATCGCCGCCAGCGCCAGCAACCAGGAACCAACCCGCACCAGAAAGCCCAACTGGAGGTTCTCCGCCATAAATCGCATCCACAATATGTTCAATCCATAGGAGAGCTGGGTACTGCGCGGTGTACCCTCCCTGATCTGCAGGATGTCTGACCAGGTAAGGGCCGCGTAACAAAGCACCAGCAGCAAAGTCACAGAAAGCAATTGCATAAATCTTTGCCTGGCCTGGGATAAGAGCAGGGCGCTGGCAAACACGGGAAACAACTTCATTGTGTAAGCCAGTAAAACGGCCGACAGGGAGACTAATGGCCGCTCACGGTTGAGTACGATAGCGAGGGCCACGACAAGAAAAATGAACAGGTCCGTATTGCCGCGCTCCATACCGAACATCGCCGCCGGCGAGAGCAAAGCCCCCAGCGCCAGCAGCAGGACGGGCCGGCTGACGTCCGCCAGGATCAGGCAGGCGCCTGAGAAAAAGGCCAGGATAACAATGGTGCCCAGTGCCGCGGTGTGCTCCGGCCCGAGGCCCAGGTAATAAAATAACTGCCACAAGCGCGGGTAGTTGAGGGTCCGGCCCCAGGGATCACCAGGGTTTTCGAGCATGGGGTCCAGCCCCATACTCCAGGCATCGACGGCGTGTGTGATGGTGCGCAGATCGGCAAAATGGGGCGTCATGATCGGCACGTTCCACAAACGCCAGGTCGCCTCGTAACCGTAAAAAACAAGCAGCAGACCCAGACAGGTCAGGGAGATCGCGCTGAGCAGCAGGATAGGGATACGTGATTGCACAATGCCGACCATGGTAAACCATTGGCCGGCGAGCACGCGACCGTCAGCCGAGCCGGGCCTCGCTAAACTGCGCCTGGATGGCTTCTACCTCTTCGATATTCTCGATCAGTGCCTCCACGCAGTCTCTGTCCAGGCTCTCCCCCGCCAGCTCCTCGAGGGTCGCTAATGCGAGCGCATTGCTCCAGGCTTCCTTGTAGGGCCGCTTGCTGGTGAGTGCATCGAAAACATCGGCGACGGCCACAATGCGCGCCTCCAGTGGAATCTCATCGCCTTTCATCCCTTTCGGATAGCCGCCACCGTTGACGGCTTCATGATGACTGGCCGCAATATTGCGCAACACATCGCGATGTTCAAAATTTTCCAGGCCGAAGTTCCCGATCAATGCATCAATGATTTCCTCACCCTTCTCGGCATGGGTCCGCATCACCGCCAATTCCTCGTCGTCGAGTTTGCCCGGTTTTAGCAGAATCCTGTCGGGAATGCCGATCTTGCCGATATCGTGCAGCGGCGAGAACATGAAGACGTGCTCGATGTAATCGTCATCGAGCTGGTATTTGTCGGCCAACTGCCTGGCGATCATTCGGCAGTAGCGCGACATGCGGTCGAGGTGGCTTCCCGTTTCGGGGTCGCGCACATGGGTGATCTTGCCGGTGGTCCGCACTGCCGCCGTCAGCGTCTTTATTGAAGCCAGCTCCTTGATTACCAGCAGCGAAATCAGGTGACCGTAGAGATCGATTTCCCGTAGTACCTTTTCTGTGAATACACCCTTCTCATTGGAATTGAAAAAAATGAATCCTACGAACTCGCCCTCGTTAAACATGGGCATGGTGTAGCTCGCCGCATAACCGGCACGACCGATACGCACCGTGTGCTCGTGCTCCCCATCTTCGAAGGTCACCTGGTCGTTGACCACCCGCGGCAGGCCTTTGTCGAGTATGGCTTTCAGCGAAGGTGCCTCAGCCATAGAAGCCTGGTAATGATCGAGGGGATTGTCGCCGCCGCTGCTGTGCATGTAGGTGCTGAGTGTTTCGCTCTCCTGGTCATAGAGCGCAACGGCGATACGCACAATAAAGGGAAACATCTCCTGCACCGAGCTGTGGGCAGCGACCAGTTTCTCCTGCATTGGCAGGGCCTGGTTCAGCGAGTCGAGCGAATCCTTGTGTTCAGTCATGACTGAAGTCTAGGCGGCCGGCGCCGCAATGGCCTTGAGATAGCGCAATTTTGCGCTACAGCTCTCAAATTGGCTAGCGCCAATTAGCAAACCAGGCTGCCTATGAAGGCAGTTCCAATCAAAGAACATCTGGCGCATACTGTGAAGCACTTGAAGCGCGACTTCAGTTTGCGGGAGTTTATGAGTCCTCCAGATAATAATAAGAGGGATGTAGCGCAAGAGATAAACTGGGAAAGCAGCAGCCAGGAAAAGTTGCTGCGCTACAAAACCGCAATTTTTCTGGGCTATAACTACTACCGCCTGTTCCTGGCAGGTTGCCTGTTACTCGTCTACTTCTATGTCCCCGACCAGCAGTTTGTCGGCAAGGACAGTCCCGAGTTGTTCAAGCGGGTTATTTCCGCCTACTTTGCCATGAACCTGGTCTTCGCAATGACACCACCGTCCTGGTGCGCGAAGATGGTGCTTGGCAATGTGCCGGTGTTCACCGTGCTCTGCGCCGATATTGTGTTCTTCGGCTTGCAGATGTATGCGAGTGGCGGGATCAACGGCATCCTCGGCAACTTCCTGATCGTACCCATTGCCTTCAGCGGCGTCCTGGTCAATCCCAGGTTTTCGACAGCCTGCGCCTCGCTCGGCTGCCTGGTCAGTTTCTATGCAGAGTTCAATCTCTATGTGCGAGAGCTGAGCACAGAATCCGACGGATTTTACGAGGCCGGTCTGCTTGGCATTGCCCTCTTTGTCATCAGCATCCTGTTCCAGTACCTGGCGCAACAGGTACGCAAGCGCAACGAGGAGATTTCAACCCTGGAACAGTTTCACAAGATGGAGCAACTGACACGCCGCACCCAGGACCAGCTGGCGGCCTCGAATCAGCGCTTCAAAGTGTTGCTGCAGTCCGCAGGGGAAGGCGTGCTGGGCCTGGAGAGCGACGGTTCCATCAGTTTCGCCAATCGCAGGGCTGGTGGAATTCTCGAACGTGACTCCGCCGAACTGATTGGCAGCAGCATCGCCAGTTACCTGGTTGAATCCACCGCGCCCGAGGACGCCGAAGTAGAACAGAGCCCACCGCTGCCGGTGCAGAGAATCCTGCAAACGGTGAGCCTGTTCGAGGGTAAGCGCTACGAACCGCATACCTGGCAAACAGCCAAGGGCAGGCAATTTTTTGTCGAGTACTCCTGCGAACCGGTTAAGTCGGCCGCGGATGAAAACCAGGGCGCGGTGGTGGTTTTCCAGGATATCACCAAACGCAAGGAAGACGAGGCACGCCTGAGCCATCTCGCCAACTTCGACACGCTGACCGATCTCGCCAACCGCGCCTATTTCAATCACTCACTGCACCGGGAGGTAGCGCGGGCGCAGCGCAGAAAGTCCCTGCTGGCGGTGATGTATATCGATATGGACCGCTTCAAGTACTACAACGACAGCCTCGGCCACGCCGGCGGCGACGACATTCTGAAGGCAGTCGCATCGAGGCTGAAACAGAGCGTGCGCGAGAGCGATGTGGTGGCACGCCTGGGTGGCGACGAGTTCGCTGTAGTACTGGTTGACCTGGGCAGTCCGGATAATGCGACCCAGGTTGCCGAAGCGATCCAGGAAAACGTTCGCCAGGAGGTGGAGGTAGCCGGCAAGCGGATCAATCCCAGCGTCAGTGTCGGCATTGCCTTTTATGACGAGGACGGCAACGACGTACATTCCCTGTTACAGGCTGCCGACACTGCTCTCTATGCCGCCAAGGACGCTGGCGGCGGCAGCTATCGCTGCTTCCAGCGTGAAATGCAGAGCCTGGTCGAAAAGAAGCGCCGCATCCAGTCCCTGCTCAGGCATGCGGTGCAGAAGAACGAGTTGGAACTCTTCTACCAGCCCGTGTATTCAATCCGCGACGGCTCCATGCACTCGATGGAAGCACTGATCCGCTGGACACCTTCCGGTGAAGATCCGGTGGATCCGGAAATCTTTATCCCCATTGCCGAGGACTCGGGGCAGATGGGTGGCATCGGCAACTGGGTAATCGACAAGGCCTGCCGCCAGGTCAATGAATGGCACGAGCAGCTCGGGACCTTCCCGCGGCTGGCCGTGAACATATCCACCCGGCAACTGGCTACCGATGAGTTTCGCGCACACTTCCAGGAGCAGATGAAAAATTTTGGTGTGCCCGCTGGTGTTATAGACCTGGAACTGACTGAAACCGCGATGATGAATGACCCGGAATTCGTCATGGCCGAGCTCAATCAATTACACGAGCTCGGCATCAAAATATCTATCGATGATTTTGGTACCGGCTACTCATCGCTCGATTACTTGCGGCGTCTGCCGCTGGATTTCGTGAAGATCGACCAGAGCTTCACTCGCGGAATCGGCATTTCCCGCAACGATGAGGAACTGATTCGCCTCATGATCACCATGGCCCATACCCTGGACCTGAAGGTGATAGCGGAAGGCGTGGAAAGCAGGGAACAGGAACGCTTTCTCGAAGAACTTAACTGCGATCTCATTCAGGGATATTTCCGCTGTCCGCCGAAGAGAAGCAGCGAAGTCATCGAGGAACTCTACAGGGAGTTTAAACCCGGCGCTTCAGATTCTGTCGGCAAGCGACCCGGAATTCACTAGGCCCCCGTATTACTCGGAAAGCAAGGCGCGACCACCGCAGAACACTTTCCTGGGCCGGCCGCTTTCGGGATCCAACAGCATGAGATCGGCGCGCCTGCCGGGACCAATCCGTCCCCGGTCGGCGAGACCCAGGGCAGCCGCGGGGTTGCAGGTAAGGGCCGAGATGACCGCAGTGACTGCTGTTGGCACCTCATGCATGGCTTGTTGCAGAACTTCCAGCAATGCACCGGGCTCAGCTGCAGTCAGCCCCTGCAGCTCACCATCCACATACACCGGCAGTGAACCTCCGGCATCGGAAGACAGGGTCAGGCGATCAGCGGGTGCTCCGCCTGCCTGCATATCGAGCAAGGCCTGGAGCCCGGGTATGTCGCCCGCCGCCACCAGTTCCGGCGTGGTGGAAACAGTAATATCCGCGTAGCCCCCTTGCTTCGCATAATCGACCGCTTCGGCCATCAGTGCCTGACTGCGATTGACATGGGTCGGGTAAAAACTGTGCACTGGCAGGTCGCTACGGGCAAGCGCGTCGCGCAGCGGGGCCAGGCGACTCTCTCCATCGCCCACATGCACCAGCACTGTGCCGCCCGTCCCTTTAAGTGTGCCCCCCAGCCGCGTATCGGCAGCAACGCGCCGCAATTCTTCAATAGTGGGTTGCGCGGAGCGATGATCTGAAATCGCCAGCTCGCCGACGCCGATCACGGGCTCAATCAACACCAGGTCGCGGGCTATATCGCCGGTCAGGGTTGGCACAGGAACGCGATAGGCGCCCGTATACATACAGGCCGCCAGTCCCTGGTCGCGCAGGCCCATGACATTGCCGTAAAGCACCTCGAGGCTGCGGCCGATGGAGTCCGTTCCCAGCGCGCCAACAGGTGTGGTTACGCCGGCGCGGATAAACTGCGCGGCACTGATCTCGCCGGTGCGGTTGCCGAATCCGCCTTCCCCGCCACCGCCACAGGGGTGGGTCAGCACATCGACAAAACCCGGCAGCAGCATCTGGCCCTCCGCATCCAGCACCTCTACCTCGGCACCCCGGATATCGATTTCCTCGGCAACCGCCTGTATGCGCTCTCCCGCCAGCAACACCTGGCCGCGGCCCCGGGATTCCGGCGCATGGATGTCTGCATTGGTAATCAGTGTCAGCATGGATTTCTCAGTTACTCCCGGTCTGTAGTTTCTCCAGGGTCGACATGGCGGCGTCCCGGTCCTCGTGCACCAGGAATAGAATCAGGTCTCCCCTATTCGCCCAGCGCAGGGCCGAGCGCAGGGCACCCAGTTCGCTGGCGTGCTCGGCGAGCTGCGAGGCCTTGTAATCCTGCTTCCGGAACTCCTCGCGCAGCATCTTGCTGCCTCACCCTGCTTGCGGCCGCGGGAGTATTTGTCCAGCCGCTTGATCAGCACACGATCGAAGTGAATGCCTTCCGCGGCTCCGGCCAGATCCCGGATATCCTGGTCGCCGCGATCGCCGGCCTGGCCGATAATCAGCAAGCGCCTCTTGGCCTCGACCTGGCTCGCCATATCCATTACCGCACGCATGCCGTGTGGATTGTGGGCAAAATCCAGCAACACTTTCACGCCATCGACGTAATACACGTTGGCGCGGCCGGGATTATCATCGGTGGCCATCCCTTCCAGGCCCCCACGAATCGCTTTGCGATCTATGCCCAGGGCGTGGGCCAGCGCCGTGGCCGCCATGGCGTTGGCGACGTTATGGCGCGCAGCACCGCCGAAACAGATCGGTATTCGATCTACCGGCGCGACTGACTGCATGCTCGCAGCCTGCTTCAGTACGATGCGGCCGCGATTGAGGGTGCAGCAGGTGCCGCCTGCGGCAAGGTGTTCGCGCAATACCGGGTTACCCGGGTCAGGGCTGAACCAGATAATGGGCACGTTCACCGAGCCCGCCCGTGCCACGAGCCGCGGATCATCCGCATTGAGCACCAGCGTTCCCGTATCACCCAGCGACCTGGTCACGATCCACTTCACATCGGCCAGTTCTTCCAGGTTCTGGACGCCAAACTCACCGATATGATCCGCGGCAATATTGGTTATCAGTGCGGCATCGGCATGGTCCACTGCCAGGCCGCGTCGCAACAGTCCGCCCCGGGCGGTTTCCAGTACCGCCAGTTCGCAGCGGCGATCCCTGAGAATCTTGCGCGCACCCTCGGGTCCGGCATAGTCGTCCTTCTCGATAATCTCCCCGCCCACCGACAACCAGTCCGTGGAGCTGATTCCCGTGGTCAATCCGGCGGCGCGACCGATGGAGGACATCAGGCGTACCGTCGTGGTCTTGCCGTTGGTGCCGGTGATCACCGCAACCGGGATCCGCGACAGCAGCGACCACTCCACATCGTCGGGGTGGGGTACCGCGTGCAATTCCCAGCACTGGCTGTGTTTGCCCAGGCCCAGCGATACCTCATCGGTATCCAGCACCACGGGCACAGACTTCTCCTGTGCTGCCGCCATCAGTCGCTGCAGACGCGGCCGCTCCTCATCGCGAATTTCATCCTTCAGGCCCCGGGCCACCCGTTGCAGCAACTGGCGCCGGCTACCGTCGAGAAAATCCCGCGCCGCGTCCCAGGCAGCCTCGTTGACCTCGGTCGCAGCGTAAAGCGCGTCGACCGGAGCGGAAAGCGCGAGACTGGCTCCGCCTTCGAAGCGGCGCACGCAGAGCTCCTCTTCCTTCCACTCGACGGCATCCAGCAAGCGGCGGGCTTCAGTCTCCCAGGCACCGATCACCAGGTCGGGACTTAATTCTCCAAACTCCACATCGATCACCGCCCCGGGTTTTTCCCAGAGCAGGTTGGGGCCGGTCAGGCGGCGTGAATCCAGCAGGCGCATCTGGTCGAATCCGTTCCTTTAGTCCTCGGCTTCCCGGGCGATGCGAACGCCACGTTCGTCGCGGATAAGCTCCATGTCTTCGTTGAACTCGAATTCACCAAAAAACTCTTGTGGAATTTCCACCACGTTGCTCTTGGGGGCATCGCTGAGTACGTGCTCGCCGGGCTTGAAATAAATGATCTGCTTCCAGGAGCGCGCCACATGATCGGCCAGCACCAGCACCAGGTCTCCCGCCCGGGCCATATTTAGTGCGGTGTCGTTGGCTTCCTCCTCGTCCTCGATTATCTCGATGCAGTCCTCGTTTACACCGCCTTCGATCAGGCCATTGCGCAGCATCTCCGGCACTTCTCTTTCACTGCGGCCCCGAAGGTTGTCATCGCGGCGGCAGATGTAGTGGTCGAAGTGACCCGCGGCAATACTGGCTACCTCGCGAATATCCTCATCGCGCCGATCACCGGGCATGGTGAGAATTCCGATCTTGCGGCCACTGACCTCGAAACGATCGACCACGTCGCAGACCATTTTCACTGCAGCAGGGTTATGCGCGTAATCCATGATGACCTTGAAAGGATGCTCGTCATAGACATTCAGGCGACCCGGCGACTGGAAAAACGTGCTGTCAAAGGTACGCAACCCGTGCCGGATATTCTCCAGGTCGATGTCCATATGGTAGGCGATCGCAGCGGCGAACATCGCATTCTGCACATTGTGCAGGGCGCGGCCTTCCAGTGTCGCGGGAATCAGGTGCGCCCAGAGCAGGGGAATATTGTGGCCATTCTCATCGTAGAGCGTGATCATATTGCCGTTGATGCCATGCTCCAGCACCAAGGCAGTGCCTCCCGCCTTGATATGCTCGCGCACCAGCGGGTGGCTGCGATTCATGGTCACGTAGCAGAGTTTGTCGGCATGACAGTAGTCCGCCATTTGCAGGCACAGGGGGTCGTCGGCGTTGAGCACCGCGGCATTGTGCGCGACCTCGACAACAACCCGTTTAATCTCCGCCAGGTCCTCCAGGGTCTCAACACCCTTCAGGCCGAGGTGGTCTGCCGCCACGTTGAGGCAGGCGGAAACATCGGACTTGCGATAGCCAAGCCCGCTGCGCAGCAAGCCACCGCGGGCGGTCTCCATGACCGCGGCATCCACCGACGGATCGCGGAGCACCATCTGCGCAGCAGTGGGTCCGGTCATATCGCCCGATACCGTCAGGCGGCCATCGATATATACGCCGTCGGTGCTGGTAGTGCCGACTGTATGACCGGCCATTTTCAGGATATGGCTGAGCATGCGCGAGGTCGTGGTCTTGCCGTTGGTGCCCGTAATTGCAGCGATCGGTATGCGGCTGGGGCTGCCCTCCGGAAACAGCATATCGATCACCGGCTCGGCGACATCGCGCGGCTCGCCCTCGGAGGGCGCCACGTGCATGCGGAAACCCGGCGCTGCATTGCACTCACAAATACCGCCTCCCACATCGCGGTAGGAGCGGGTGATATCGGTGGTAATAAAGTCGACGCCGCCCACGTCGAGGCCGAGCGCCAGGATGGCGCGCTCCGCCATACTCTTGTTATCCGGGTGAATCACGTCGGTGACATCCACCGCGGTGCCGCCGGTGCTGAGATTGGCAGTCGGCTGCAGGTAGACCACCTCACCATCCTTCGGCACGCTGCTGGTGTCATAGCTGGAGTGCGCGAGCATACGCTCCGCAGCCGCATCCAGGCTGATACGGGTGAGCACTTTCTCGTGGCCGACACCGCGCCGCGGATCCTTGTTGACCTCCTCTACCAGGTCTTCGACCGTGCTGCGGCCGTCTCCCACCACGTGGGCGGGCACGCGTTTGGCCGCGGCCACCAGTTCGCCGTTGACCACCAGCAGGCGGTGATCAAGACCTTCCAGGAAGGTTTCCACAATCACGCCGTCGCTGTGTTCCTTGGCCTTGTCATAGGCCTTTTCCAGCGCAGCATCATCATTGATATCGGTGGTAACCCCACGGCCGTGGTTGGCATTGAGGGGTTTGAGCACTACCGGGAAACCGATGCGCTTGGCGGCATCCTGGGCCCGGCGCAGGCGGTAGACCAGGAACTGGCGCGGCACCGGCAGGCCGAGGTCACCGAGGATGCGATTGGTCTCATCTTTCTCCGATGCCAGCTCTACAGCGATGTGCTGGGTTTCACTGGTGATCGTCGCCTGCAGGCGCTTCTGGTAGCGACCGTGTCCGAGCTGAATCAGGCTGTACTCGTTGAGCCGTATCCAGGGTATGTCACGCTCCTCGGCGGCTTTCACCAGGGAAGCGGTACTGGGACCCAGAGCGCGCCGCTGGCAGGCGCGGATAAACTCGTCACGCTCCTCCGCAAAATCGAAATCACTGGGTGTATCGTCCGGACGCAGATCTTCCGGCAGCAGGGAGTGCACCAGATCCAGTCCCAGGCGCCCCGCCTGGATGCCGGCGAATTCATTCTCGTACTCGTACACCATGTCGTACTCGCCGGGCACATCGGTGGAGCGGGTTTTGCCAAAGGTTACATCTGAGCCGGCAATGTTCTGCAGTTCGAGCACCACGTGCTCAAGAACGTGACCTAGCCAGGTTCCCTCATCCTCGCGCATACGGCGCAGGAGCCCACCCGGCTCCTGGTAGGAACAACCGTGCTCCGCCAGCCCCGGCAGTGAATCGACCAGGCCATTGATAAAATCATCCCCCAGCCTGGCCGTCGGCCATTCTTCGAGGACACCCAGGTCCACTGTGTGCCGGATCACCGGGAACAGTGCATATACGTTCGGACCGCGGTAAACGCTGGTGCTAGTAAATTTCATTGGTCATCTCCCTTCCAGAGGAGGCGCACTTTATACCTTCATTAGTGTAGTTGGAAGTGGCGCAGGTGTTCGCAAAATCTTGCGCAATGCCGGATAATGCGCACATTGGTTTTACCGAGCCTTACGGGGAGTATTTTGGGTTCACATAACAAGTCGACGCAGGGTCCGCTGGTGATGATCGGCGGGCGCTTTGAGAGCGACAACGAGGCACTGTTCGAGGTGCTGAAAACCCACAGCAACGGCCGCATCGCTGTTCTTTCTATGGCCTCGGGATACCCCGAGGAAGTCGGCCAGGAACTGGTCGAGGACTTTCATTACTACGGCTTCGAAGCAGAACTGCTGCCCCTGTTCTGGGAAAATCGCGAGGATTCCGCCTTTGACCCCGTACTCGTCGACAAACTTTCCAGCTATGGCAGCGTATTTTTCAGCGGCGGCAACCAGACGCGGATTGTCGAGACCCTGATCCAGGACGGCGAGGAAACACCTGCCCTGCAGTGCATCCGCCGCTGTCATGCCGAGGGCGGGCTGGTAGCAGGCACCTCGGCAGGGGCCGCCATCATGTCCGGGCCGATGATCGTAAGCGGCACCTCTCTCAATGCACTGAGCACAGGCCTCGCCCGGGAGGACGATGACGAGGACGGTTTTCGCATTGGCGCTGGCCTGGGCTTCTTCTCCTGGGGCCTGGTGGACCAGCATTTTCTGCACCGTGGCCGCATCGGCCGGCTGCTGGCTGCTGCCAGGGAGTTCGACGAAAAGATTGCTTTCGGCATCGATGAAAACAGCGCCATGCTGGTCGTTGGGGATCGCGCTACCGTGGTGGGAGAGACCGGCGCCCTGTTCGTCGATTTGCGCAAGGCCAGGTATGATACCGGCGCCTACGATATCCGCGACGTGCGCATATCCTACCTGGACGACGGCGATGGTTTCGACCTGGCAAACGGCCGCCCCCTGCCCGCTCCCGACAAGATACGGGTCCGTGTTAATAGGGGCTCCTATCGCCGTCCGGCCCCGGTAAGACGGCATGCTTTTTCCAGCTACGGCCTGCACGACCTGCTGCTGCGCCTGGTGGAAGGCGATCCAGCCTATTACCTGCACGACAGCGCGCTCGCTTACGATGAAATAGGCGAAACCCAGATCTGCCTGGAACTGGAGCGGGTACCGAGGCAGGCGCGGGCCCTGCGGGCAATCAGGGACGGTGAGATCCGCTATTCGGCACTGTTCTTCGATCTGCGGGTACGCTCCACGCCACTGTCACCCTCACAGCGGCCCGGCGAGACAACTACCGTACTGCCACCGGACCCGGTACCGGGCGCCCGCCTGGTCCTGCTCGGCAACTCGCCCCTGGATTGGGATCCGGCTCACCTGGACGGGCTGCGCCAGGAATTGTGCGAACCCGTGGGCATCCTCGCGGCCGCCTCGGGCGAAGCGCGCAAGACCGCGAGAAAGTACCTGCGCTGGATTGAGAGTATCGGACTGCGTGGGGAAATATTGCCCATATCCCTGTCAAACATTGAACGGGCCAGTCGGGACCGGAAATTGCTGAAGCAAATAGGGACCATGGGCAGCCTGCTCTTTACCGGGGGCGACCAGCGGCGCCTGACGGAGACCCTGTTGCACTGTGCCGAGGCGACCCCGGTGTTGCACGCAATAGTCAGTGCCTACGAGCGGGGTGTACCGCTTATCGCCGTTGCCGCCGCAGCCAGTGCATTCGCCGCCAGGATGATTGTCGATGGCGACAGCAAGGGAGCACTGCGCTACGGCTCCTCGGAAGACGCGGGATTCTCCGGTGTGGTGATAGAGCCCGGTATCGGACTGACCTCCTTTGGCCTGGTCGACCAGAATTTTCTCAACCGGCACCGCCTTGGCCGCCTGCTGGTTGCCTGCGCAGCGGAGCGCAGCCCCTATGGCTTTGGCCTCTGCGAAGAATCTGGCCTGGTGATTGTCGGCAGTGAAAGACGCCTGCAGGCTATCGGTAAAACCGGCGTGATCGTAGCCTCACTGGACAGCAAGAGAGTGGACCTGCGGCCACCTCACTTCAGCGCTGATGGCATACGCCTGAACTTCGTCGAACCCGGGAGCAGCTTCCACCTGGATACTACCGCTGCCGATGCCATGGACCCCAGCGGTGCAGGTCTGGCGCTACTGGAGCGTGCCATCGAAGACCTGGTGCGTGTCTATAATGCGGCGCTGCCGCCCGGGCGTCCGGCAATGGACCGGGAACAATTGCAATCGGCATTTATCGGGGATGGCACCCTCCACTAAACAACTCCCATGCAGCCTGAACCTCTTATAGGAGTAATCTGCGACCACGGCTCAGCGATCCTGGCAGGTCGCATCAAGGAGGCAGGCTACCGAATCACCCGGGTGACCCCGGAGAACCTGATACCCGGCCAATTGCCTGCCGTCAATGCCTGGGTTATCGACTGCGGCGACCATGCCGAAGTCGCAGAGGCCATGACCTGGATCGAGACGCGGGTGCTGGCCCTGAGTAACCGGCCTGACCCCGCCAATTTGCTCGATTACCGTAAATGGTGTGATCGCATTATCGACACCCTGGACAAGTGGACGGCGGATCTCTGGCATGCCCAGGAAGAACCCTCCCCTTCTTCTGCCAGCAACTATGCCGAGGTGGAAGCGGTGTGGATACTGGCGGGTTCCACCGGCGCCCTGGGCGCGGTATCTGAGTTCCTGCAGGCCTTCACCCATGTCCCCCCCGTGGCGTTCATCTACGCCCAGCATATCCACGCCGACCAGCAGCAATTATTGACCACGATCCACCGCGCCAACCGGGACCTGGTCTGCACGCTGGCCCTGGGCCGGCACTGGCTCAATGCAGGCCAGGTGCTGATTGCCCCAGCGGCCTGCCGCCTGCGCTTTAGTGACCAGGGCGAGGTCTTCAGTGTGCGCGATCCCTGGGAATCGCGTGAAACACCCAATATCAGCGAACTGATGATGACCATGTCAGGCATGAAACGGGCACCGGCCGGTGCCATCATGTTCAGTGGTGCCGGCCAGGACGGACGCGATGGGCTGCGCGCCCTGCACGCCCGCGGCACCCGGATCTGGGCCCAGGATCCTGATAGCGCCCCCGCACCCTCCATGCCACTGTGCGCTATCGAACAGGGCCTGACCAGCGAGGTTGCCACCCCTGTGGACCTTGCAGCCGAGTTTATGCGGCTGTATCCAAAGGCTCCAAACCCGCGTAATACGTGACTATCCGCTAATTTTTGAGACACGGGTCTAGTTTATGAACACCCGGTTCGTATATTTCTTGACCGTTTTTGGGGTGCGGGTATCTTGAAGGTGAACGAGTGCCCGTCGTCATTCCTTAGTTAGTAAGGACTAAAGAAAACAATAAATCGGGCGATAGAAGTACAAGAGGTCTGATCATGTCGCTGAAGGCTTGCCGTGCCGAAAAGGGCACGCAATTAACATACTGGAACCTGCACCGCCCCGAACTGGAGCCGGTGCCGGCCAAAAGTCCGCACCGCAAATACCTGGTGCTGCTAGCCATGCACCTGCTGCACAGCGATGATCCACAGCTGATCTGCGAGGCATCAGACTGCAGCGAAAGAACTTTCCACTATGTTAAGAACCGCCTGAATGAGCACGAAGGTGTCGTGTTCAACCACGACCGTCGCGCCAAGCGCTATGTTGTTGTACAAACCGGTGTATTGGATCTGGCAAGAGTTGCCGAACTGATGCGCCGTAACTACCCCAATCGCTACGCCTACATCGAAGAGTTGAGCGCCAAGACCCGGGCAAGCCAGCCTAAAGCTGCCACAACTGCCCTGCGTCACGCCAGCTGATTCACCCCACCGAGTACATCAGACCGGTTAAATCCGGAATCAGGTAAGTTTCTTCACCCAGGGATGTCGCGCCCAGGAAGTTTCCCTCGCTCGGCGCATCCTGCGCCTCCAATAACTTTGCCTCGATTTGATCGTGTGAGGCAGTCCCGGAGAAAGCCAGGGCCCGGAAGGGCTTATCAGTGTCCTTGTGAGCCTTGAAGATGGCGACGGTAGTCAGTTGCTCCTGGCCGGGCTCTGCGAGTCCGCAGACAGCATCCAGGGACTCTATGGGCAGCTCGTAGCCGCGCCAGTTAAGGTCCCCCAGCTCGTCCTCCTCGCGTACCACCTGTTGTACCTCGGCGATCGCCTGCAGGGGAACAATAACCTGGCGGTTGTCCGCCAGCGGCAGCAACGCCACATCCAGTTTCTTGTTGTCCTTGGACCGGGCCATCTTATTCCTCCGGAGTCGCGCCGACCTTAGCTGGCCAACGCGGTATTAGTCATGTAACGCTCGATCATCGCCTGCATGCCCTCGGCACTGTTGGCACCCTTGGCCATAAAGTCGGTGGCACCAACCCGCTCCGCCTCAGTGCGGTGCTTGTCCCCGTCACGGGACGAGACCACCACCGCGGGAATCTTATCCAGCGCGGGAACGCGTCGCAGGTTTGCGATGAAATCGAAGCCATTCATCTTGGGCATTTCCAGGTCAGTGAAGATAAAGTCGGGCAGTCGCTTGGCCTCCGACAGGAAGTCCAGTGCATCCTCTCCATCCACCGCGGTCACCACTTTGTAGCCCAGGCTCTCCAGGCGCTTCTCGTAGGTGCGACGCATCATCACCGAGTCATCGACACAGAGAACCATGGTGGTCACGCTCTTATCGATACCGGCAAGTTCAGTCTGCTCGTCGGCATAGTCAACCTGGCGGATCAGTTCATTGAGATCCAGGGCAAGCACCGGCTGTCCGTCGGACTTCAGGGAGCCACCGGCAATCCCCGGCACACTGGTGTACTGCGCGCCCAGGCTGCGAATAACCAGCTCCGCAGCATTGGTCACGGAGTCGGCGAAGAAGGCCACCCGACGGCGGTCGCGCTGGGCAAAGAACACCGGGATAAATTCCGGCATATCTTCGATCTTCGGCGCAGACTGGGTGCCGCGTACGGCGCCGAGATAGCGCAGCTCGTACTCGTAGTGACGGAACTTGATCGTCCCTTCTTCTGCCTCGGCAATTTCGTAGACTTCTTCCCGCTGGCGGAAATCAGAACCATCCAGCGATGTCAGGGGAATGGCCACCTGTTCCTCGCCAATGCTGGCAAGCAATGCACCATTAACCATGATGCTGGCGGGAATCCGCATATCGAACTGAGTATAGAATCCCGGCTTGGACTGCACTTCGATGGTGCCGCCCACCTGGGCGATGGACTGGGCCACCACGTCCATTCCGACACCGCGGCCGGATATGTCGGTTACCTTGCTGGCCGTTGACAGTCCACTGCGGAATATCAAACGCAGCGCTTCCTGGTCGGACAGGTCATCGTGTTCGGTGATCAGGCCGCGATCGAGAGCCTTGCTGCGCAGTGCGTCGGGATCCAGGCCGTTGCCGTCGTCCACCAGCCGAACCACGAATTCCGAGGCCTGGCGCTTGATGGTCAGGCTGACCTTGCCGCTGGCAGCCTTGCCGCGGCGCACGCGCTCTTCCGGTACATCGATACCGTGGTCGACTGCATTGCGCAGCATGTGCTCGAGGGCAGTCTTGACCTGTTCGAACACACTCACATCCAGGCCGCCCTCGTCGCAGGTGATTTCGAAATCCACCTGCTTGTTCAGGCGCCGGCAGACCTGAGCGATCAGGCGACGAAAACCCGGGCCCAACTTGGCAAAGCTGACCAGGCGCAGCAGCCGCATTTCAGACTGACTACCTTCGACCAGGCGGCCTGAACTGAGGGTTTCGCGCATCGCGGTATCGATGTGCTCACCCAGTTCCCGCGCTTCCTCGTGCAGGTCGTAAGCCGCCTCGCGCAGAATCGCCGCAAGGCCCTGCTTCTCGGTAATGCGGTCCATTTCCAGCGGGTCAAACTGCTCGCCCTCTGAAACCGCTTCGGTCTTGGCCTGAATCTCCGTATCCAGCTGCAGGGAGAGCTTGTCGACCAGGTCCTGGATACGGCGGGCCAGGCCCTGAACTTCCGTTCGGTCCTGTTGAGCGGCGTCCAGGGCGCGTCTTCCACGCACATTGCTCATGCTGATCTCAAGCCCCGTATCCAGCAGCCGGTCAATCTTGCCGGTGGACACCCGCAGGGATTCCACACGCTGCAGTTCGGGCGCTTCCTCGCGCTCCTCGTCCGACTTGACCGGCAGCAACAGCTCCTTGGGCTGCTCCTGGGGAACCTCTTTTAACTTTTCGGTCACCTCAGCCACAACAGGCTCTACTGCTTCCGGCTCGGAAGCGGCGCTGCTGTCCCAATCAGTTTGGCGCCGTTTTACGTAGTTGGAAGCCTCCTGAAGACCGTCTACCAGCGGGTAGATCTGCTGCAATGCGGCGGGAGAGGTAATATCCGACTCGTGTTCGAGGTCGACTATGCGGCTCTCGAAATCGTGTACAAGTGCACCGAATTGCCGCAGCCCAATCGAGTTGGCACCGCCCTTGATGGTGTGCAGGGTATTCTTCAGACCCTGGACCGCCGAGGTCTCGTGGCGTCCCAGCTCAGCGAGGGCACCATCGATGGATTCGAGATACTCGTCGAGAGTCTCGATAAACAGATCCAGCAGCTCGAGGTCGATGTCTTCGACTTGTGTTTCCACCGGCGCATCGTCCGGCTTATCCGCCGCAGCCTCTGCCACGACTTCGGTCTCTGTCGGGACTTCAGTCTCCGGCGCAGCTTCAGCCTCAATCGCGGCTACAGTCTCCGGCGCAGCTTCAGCCTCTGTCGCGGCTTCAGTCTCTGTCGCGATTTCAACCTCGGTCACCTCCAGCTCTGGCAGTACCTCAGGCTCCGCCACCGCTTCCACGGTTGGCTGTGCGCTGGCTTCCGCCGGAGTTTCCACCGTAGTTTCGAGGGAAATTTCCAGATCTGCGTCGAGCGTAAAGTCCGCCTCAAGTTCCTCGCCCGCTTCCGCAGTAGTATCCAGGAGGGCTTCCGCGAGCGTATCAAAGGCCGTTTCCTCGCCGACAACCGTGTCCTCCAGAAGTGCTTCTGGTTCCGCCTCAAGCTCTAACTTTGGGCTCGAGGGGTCCTCCTCATCAGGCTCCTCGGGATCCAGGTCGGCACCGGTTACGACAACCTCCTGCAAGGTGACCTCGTCCTGCTTGTCATCGATTTCCTTGATATCGCTGACCAGCTCAAGCGCCTGTGACGAGCCCAGCGGCAATCCCACCACGTTGTGTGTGGTCAGCCGCAATTCCGGCAGTGTAAGCGCAGACCTGATATAGGCCTCTACGTCTGCATGCATATGGGCGACGCCCTCAGCGGCATCGGCCTCTTCAGTCAGACGGTCCAGGTAACGTTGCAGTCCCTCACTGACTTCCGCCGAGAGCGGAAATTTAAAGCACTCGCCCTTGCCGTTGTCGACCAATCCGAATACCGAGTTACTGGCCAGTTGCTCAAGTACGGGCAATTCGATGAAGTGACCGACGGTCTCTGCGTCGAGTTGTACGAAATCACCCTCGCGCATCTCCACCAGGGCAGGCACCAGTGCCTGCATCAGGATCAGGCTATTGGCAGCCTGCAGGTCAGCCTCCATACCTTGCCGGTACTGTTCCAGCTGTTCGTTGACCGAGGCAATGATTTCTTCGATACCGGCCCGGGACCAGATCGTGCTGAAGTCAGTGCTCTCGCTCGCCTGGGCTTCGACCTCGGCGGCCTCAACTTGCTCCCCGGCGTCATCCGCAGAGGCCTCTTCAGGCTCATCCTCTGCCTCAGCAGCGTGCTCGGTCTCTGCCTGCGGCGCAGTTTCCTCCTGCTCTGCCTCCACCTCTGCGTCAGCGCTGTCTTCCGCGGACGGCTGTTCCGCCTGCGACTCTGCAGCCTCCGCGACGGCACAGGCGGCGACGGTCATTGTCTCTGCATCGAAGCGCTTCTCCGAAATCGCTTCGGCAATACTGTGCGGCACCTGGAAGTCCACCGTATAAAGCGGCACCCGCTCCATGATCGTATCGATGAATTGCGGCAGACGACCGGCAACCACCTCGGTCAGCTCGGCAATTTCCGGCGTACCCTTGATATAGCCGTCGCGCAGCGCGTTATAGACCTTTTCCATGTCGAACATGAACTCGCCGAATTCGTTGAGTTCGATCGTACGGGCGCTGCCCTTCATGGTGTGGAAAATCGCCCGAATATCGAGGATCACCTGTTCGTTGTCCAGGGCGGCGGCAAAACGCGGTACCGCATCTTCGAGCTTGCGAATGTACTTGCGCGCCTCCTCCACAAAGATATCAACCAGTTCCTCGTCAATTTCAACGGAGGGATCTTCCGGGGGTGCATCCGGACCTCGATCGACAGCGGCGGAACTCCACTGCTCCAGGCCTTCGCGCCAGTGGATGCCTCCCGCGACCGGCTCTGCGGGGGTCTCGGCTTCAGCCGGCGCCTCCTCCTTGACCTCCGACAGGACCAGCTCGACCACATTGGACGGGCCCTGCAACTGGCTGACGGCGGCACCGGTTTCCGGCACGGGGGTGTCTTCGGCGTCAGACAGGTCGAGATCCCCAACGATATCGACGGGGGTCTCGGGAATATCGAGCTCCATGAGGTTATCGGACGCGCTGCCCGTGCCCGCGCGTTGCTCAACGAACGTCGCCAGCATAGATGCACGCGCCTCGGCGCGGTCCAGGTGCTCATCGGAATTGCCCAGGGGATCTTCCGTGCGCCGCTCCATATATTGTTCCAGTGCCGCGATAGCCTCTGCGAAGCAGGCCATGCCCGCATCGTTGAAGAGACCGCCGAGGCGGATCGACTCATGGATATAGCCGGTACAATTCGCCAGGATGTTCGACTCCCGCTGCTTGTCCTCCATCAGCGACAATACAGACAATACCTGTTCGACATCGGCAGCCGCTTTTTCCGCGTAGGCATGTCCGGGCAGTTTGGCCAGCAGATCCTGCGCCACCTTCACCATCTCTTCCTGGGCCGGCAGGTTACCGCTCTCCCAGGTGGAGATAGTTTCCTGCAATGCAGATTCTCCGACAGCGGTGGCGGCCCGGTACAGAGGCCGTACATGCGCCAGCGTGACAGTGTCTGTTGACTCCACTTCTTCCAGCAGACGCAGCAGGTCCTGGCGTGCAAACTCGCGGTTGATGCTGTTCTTCATGTCGCCCAGGCAGCGTACCGTCTGGGTCATGATGGCGGCATCCAGGTCGTGACCCATGCTGTCACCGTGGGCAGACAAGCCGTGCTTGAGCTTGTGCTCCAGGCTCTCCTTGACCGCAACCAGGGCGCCACCAAAGCCGAGCAACTCGTGCTGCGGCGCCGGCTCATCTCCTTCCGAGAGTACCAGCAAAACCTCGTGCTGTTCGGCGATGCTGTCGGCGTGGGTGTTGAGACCAATCGCTTTCAGCTGAAGGCCAATCTGTCGCAGGCGCGGCACAATCGTGTCGACCAGGTCCTTGTTCTTGGACGAAATTTCCTGGTTATTGGAGTTGATAAAGTCCATCACCTCCAACAGATCGCTCATCGTGTGGTTGAGCGCTTCCAGCAGGTCATCTTCCTGGATCAGGCGGCCGGCGCTCTCGATGCGTACATCGTCCACATCGTGCACATCAAAAATTTCACGCAAACGCTTTTGCAGCGTGGTCGGGTTCGGCGACTTGGCGATGTAGTACAGCATCTTCTTGATGTAGGGCATTGGATTGGCTTCATCCACTGCCTGCACACCATTGCGCGCCAGAGACTTCAGGAACACGAAGGTGTTTTTGAAGATGTCGACGATAACCTCGTCGCTGCTGGAGCCCGGCTGCGCCAGGGCTTCAATCAAGCCCATGTAGCAACGGAAGTAGGCTTCCATCGCAGAGCCTGCCAGCATGGGCGTCGCGTGTTTGCCCACGGCAAAGAGACGCTTGAGTGCTTCATGGTCCCGGCGCAGGGCGGGCTTGGAATACTTGTGACAGACACGCAGTGCGCGCGCGGCAATATTTTTCAGCTTGGCCTCGTCGGCAATCTGCTTGTTCTTGGAGATGCCCGCACCCGGCTTCAGCGAAGGATTGAAGAACAGCGAGTCGGGCAGCGGAGGACGGTTGCCGAAGTGACGCAAGTCGTTGATTACATTAGCAATTGCGCCAGCAGAAACCTCGCGCTTGGCACGCACATTCGCCAGGTAGGCCGGCAGAGCTTCAATGGCTGCTACCAGCTCTGTCATGGCCAGTCGGCGGGCCTCGCCGGTGATTCCACCGTCGATGAGCTGGCTGACTACCCGCTCTATTTCCTCAGTGAGCAGGGCTGCAGGATCCAGAGCACACAACCGCAGAACACCGGTAGCCGAATGCACATTGCGCAATACTTCGCGCAAGTGCTGCATGTCGTCGGGCTCACGCTCGTAGCGGTGCAAACACTTCTGGGCCATGTCCATTTCTTCGCGAAGGTATTTTTCAACCCAGCCCAATGCAACAAAGTCAAAATATTGTGTCATAGCTCTTTTCCACTAGCCTACAAGGTAGGCATTGAGGCTCTCTGCCCGCCAACGGGTTGCCCCGGGCGAACTCCAGTCGGGTGCTTCTCCAGCGCCCAGAATTAACAGTCCACCAGGGCGCATTCGCTGTGCGAGCTGGTCGACGATTCTATTTACCAGGTCTGGCCGGAAATAAATCAGGACGTTCTGGCAATAGATGATGTCCATGTCCGTATATGGACACACTTCGATGTCCTTCAGGTTTGATGCGCCGAAGCGCACCTGCGCGCGCAGCTCTTCCCGCACTTGCCATTGCTCATCGACAAGGTCAAAGAAGCGAGCCTTGCGCTGGGGCGATACGCCCGTTACCTGCTTCTCCAGGTAGCGACCCTGCTCGGCATAGCTCAGTGCACTGAGACTGATATCGGTGCCGAGCACCTGCCAGGAAACATCCGTGTAGGTCAGTTGCTCGGCGGCGATCATGGCCAGCGAGTAGGGCTCCTGGCCCAGGGCACAGCCAACGGACCAAATACGGATCTCGTGACCCGGATCGACCTCCCGCGAGCGTCGCACCAGGTAGGCAGCGACACCTTCCAGGCACTCGGGATGACGGAAGAACTTCGTGTCCTTCACCGTCAACTGGTCTATCAGTGCGGCCTTCTCCGCGTAACCCTCCAACCCCAAATCGATCAGACTCTGGTACTCCTCCAGGCTCGATACGCCACAGGCAACCAGCCGCGGATAGATACCCTGCTCCAGCACGCGCTTGCGACCCCGCAAGACGATACCGGTGGTACTCTCGATCCAGGCTTCCCAACGGGGCAGTTCCTCGTCGGAAATAATTGGATATTCCGCGGCAGTCATCATTAGCTAGCCTTTTGCTCCAGGTCATCGCTGCCGAAGCCGGCATCGCTTTCCTCGGCGTCCAGCTCGAAGACCCCAAAGTCATCTTCACCCGCGCCTTCGCTTGCATCGTCAGCATCCGGGTGCAGTGTGGGCACCTCCTGGTTCGCACCCAGGGCCGAAGCCAGCTGACCGACACCGATACCCACGTCCTGGTCTTCTTCAGACAGCTTGAAACGCCCCGTGTCCTCGCGCATCCGGTCAAACAGTTTCCGCAGATCGTTAGTAGCAGAATCCATCTTGTTGGCTGCGCGCTGGGTACCCAGGGTCATCTCCAGAATCTCACTCACCGACTCGGTTACGCGGTTCGACGAGTTACCGGACTGCTGGATCTGCTGGCGCATATCACCCATGTAGTTACGGGTGTTCTCACTCAGTGACAGAATGCGCTCGAAACGCTCGCGCACATCGGAGGCAATACCCGTCAGTTTCACCAGTGACTGGGTGGCACCCTCCATGTTGCGGTTGGATTCGGCCATACGGTTACTCACCGAGCGAATAGCGCGGTCGGCTTCCTGTACGATGTCGTTGGTCTGGTTGGCCAGCTTACCGGTCTCATCGGCAATACCGGCAAATCGTTGACCACCCTCACCGGAGTAGGACGCCGCCTCGATCCGCGTGTTCATCGCCAGGGTTGAAATAGCGTTTGCCACCTCACGAATCTTGAACAGCAGGTCGGCAACAATCTCGATATCGTCACCCAGACGCTTACTGGTCTTGGCGACCGTTTGCTGGGACTCGCGAATTTCTTCAACCGAGATCATCAGGGTTTGAATACCGACATCACCTTCCCGGGCAGCTTCCACCGCCTCGTCGGACGCCTGGTCGGTAGTCTCTGCCAGCTCCGACATGTGGTTGTTGATCAAGCTCAACTCGTTACTGGTTGAGGCCGTGTCCGCCACGATGCTTCCCACTTCCTCGAGGCTGTTTTTCACCTCCTCGGAAGCGCGGGCGGACTCTTCCACCGCTTCGTTTACCTGTTGGCTGGAGCTGTTCACCGAGCTCACAACCTCGCGGATCCAGTCCAGAAGCTGGTTAATTGCCACAGCAATCGGCTTGGTAATACCGTCAGTCACCGTAAGGTCGCGAGACAGGTTGCCCTCAGCCAGAGGTTCGATCTCGGTCACCTTCTTCTGTACTTCAGCCTCGTTGATCTCGGCCTGCATTTGGGCCTGGCGCTCCTGGGCCCGGGTTCCGTTCAGGCGCACTGCAATCAGGGCAACCAGCAGCAGACAGAGGCCGGCAAGGTAGGTTGCCGTGCGGGTCGAGAACTGGCGGGTGTCGGCCAACTGGTCAACGTGCACCAGTGCATTGCCCACGCCAACACTCAGTGCAGGTGTGGTTTCAGCAATGGCGCCAGCAGCCTGGGCGGCGCTGATCAGTTCCGGGTGGCCGTTATAAATCTCGTTCACAGATTCGCTGACCTGGGCGTAGAGCTCCATCGCCATGTTCTGGGTTTCGATAGCCTCGGCCTGGCGCAGGCGGTTGATGCCGCGGGTGCGGTCCCCGTCACGCAGGCCTTACATGTTGCGTTGGAACATCTGCGCATCGCGCTTGAATTCCTCCGCTGCGGCAGGTGCATTGGCACCGCCCTCCAGGATGCGATCGATGTTGCGGCCAATACGCTCAATCAGCCACAGCTGTTGCTGGGCAGCGAGCAGGGTTTCATTGGACACATTGGTATCACCGAGGATATCGACGAGGTCGGCGTAGTGGGCCTGAATCGTACGAATGTTGGAGTTCAGGTTGGCCGATACGTCGCGAATGAACAGAATCCGGTCGCGCGCCGAGAGGATGGCGCCGGCACTACCACTCACGACTGTCCATTCGCCCTGGATCTCCCCGATGTGCTCACTCATGGACGGTCCGGGAGCGGGCAGCCCCTCGCGACCGCTGCGCAACTCTTCGAGCTGCTGCGGAAACTGGGCAGCTGAACGGGACAATGCAGTGAATGCCTCCTCGTTACCGGAAAAGGCCTCACGGGAGCTCACCCGGATGTCCTGGGTGGTATTACGCATTTCAAGGGCCATACCCCTGTACTGCTCATCCCAGTCGGCACCGAGTGACATCTGCCACAGGTTGTAGGCGAATGCCGCCAGCGCGAGCACGAGGCCCAAGGCTGACAGCAGCATCATGGAATCGATGCGGCCATTTTGTTTCGAAATGGAAGGGCTCATTACCAGTACTCCTACCTAGTCAGTCATTAAGACGCCGGCTTGCATGAAGTCGGCATCACTTATCAAACGTTCAATACTGAAAACCGCGTAGTCTCCGTCCTCTTCGGTCGAAAACACGCCGCTCACATAAGGCTGCAATGCAGCTGCAACCGGGAGATCATCGCGCAGCTCGTCTGCGGGAAATCTCACGCCACCGTAGCTGGCATCAATCACCAGCCCGGTATGAATTCCACGTCCGCTTATAACCAGTGCCTGCTTGCCTGTGGAGGACGTCTCACCTTTTGAGAGAAAAGAACTCAGGTCAGCGATCGAGAGAACACGACCGCCAATGTTGGCAATTCCACGCACCCAGGATTTGACACCGGGGATGTGTATGGTCGGGGACAGATCCACAATCTTGCGCGCCTCTTTAAGACTCGTGACGCAGCGGGTGCCCAGCACTTCAAAGGCAGCGCCATAGAAGTACTCGATGTACTCCTGCGCCAGGGGCACAGGAGCAGAATTCTGCTCTATCAACTCAGCCATCTGGCTGAGCTTGTCAAAGCTGGCCTGGTCCATCAGGAGGCCTCGCGTACCGTCAGGAATTCCTGCAGGATCTGTTGCAGGGCTTCCATTTCCAGGGGCTTCTCAAGATAGGCCGAGCAACCCCGGTCTTTTGATTTGCCCATCGTGAAGACGTCATCGTGCGAGCTCAGCATGACAACCGGCGTGTCTTTGAACTCGCCTTTGCTGGCCCTGATGAGCGTCAGGGTCTTGAATCCGTCCATGGGCTCCATGGTGATATCCAACAGGATCAGGTCAGGCTTGACATCCTCGAGCTGCGTTACCGCGTCCCAGCCGTTTTCGGCTGTCGCGACTTCGCAACCACATTGCTCGAGCATCTTCGTGGCCTTGGTCCTGATGATCTTGTCATCATCCACGAGCAGTACTTTTCCCTTTCCGCCACTATTTTGTTGGGACATTTTCTCTATCTCTCCTGTACGAGCAGGCATAATTCTCTGCACCCGTAAACACGGCGTGCCTGGTTACAACACACCCAGTATTCGCTCTCACAGGGGCCTTTGGGAACAAAAAACTACGCTCAAAGCCGCAAAAACAGGGCCTGGCGCAACATAACTGCGCTGGACTATCCAAACTGGCCCAATGCCGTGCAAGTAAGTTGCGTTTAGCGCAAAAAAAGCGATTTTTCTGCGCTTTCCGGGGCTTTTTCCTTGTCTGGCAGGCGCCGCTCGTGCACTTTTAATAGCGAAAGCTGAAATCGATGCAGCTACGGGAAATTGAAAATGTTGGTGCGAAACTGGACTTGTCTGCGCAAATTTGCGGTGCTGTTTATTCTGGCCTGCAGCGCAGCCCACGGTAAAAGCGAGCTGCAACCCGCAGGCCTCGCCGTCTATACGGAAACTGCCCGGGACATCTACATAGCGGGCCTCCTGATGCCCCCCGATGCAAGCCTGGACAACGTCTTTCTGGCACCGGGACCCAAGGGCATGGAGTATCGAATTGCGACCCGCAGGATTAGCAGCCGCGGCTTCTCAGGTACCCTGCTGTTGCAGGCGGAATTCGGCTCAGGTGAGCGTGCCCCGGACGAGGTCATCGACACGCTCAATACCCTGAAAAAGAAAATCAAGGGCTCACTGCTGCGCGGTGACAGTTTTGTGATCTATCTCTCAGAAGATGAAAAAACCACTTTTTACCTGAATGACACCAAACTGCTGACAGTCAATGATGGCGCTGTTTTTGATTTCTTCTTCTCAGGTTGGGTCGGCGACTCCAGTTCTGCCCTGATTAGGGAAAAGCTGTTGTCAGGCAACCTCGAAGCAGACACCCTCTCGCGATTCGAACGGCTTTCACCGACCGATGAGCGTCTTGCGACCATCGAGGAGTGGATGGCACCGCCCCCGCCGCCCAAGCCGAAGCCCAAGCCGAAACCTGAACCCAAACCCGTTGAGCCCGCCGCACCGGCCGTACAGGTTGCAGATGCCGGTGCCGCAGGTACGCCTGCCGCAGGATCGCCTGCCGCAGCTCCCGCTGCCGAAGGAACCGAGACCGTGGCCGCAGCAGAAGGAACCCCTGCCGCCACCGATACTCCCCAGGTACCCGGCCCGGCCCCGGCCACAACGGTGGCCGCAGCCGTGACCGCACCCGCTGCGGGCCTGGCCGCTGCCAGTGCAGTTCCCGTAGAAGCAGAAGCAGGGGATATAGCCAAAGCCGATTCAACCGCGGAAGAACTGGAAGCGCTCGAAGCGCTGGACGACCGCGAGTACCAGCGCCAACTACAGGACTATGTCACCCACATCATGCGCGCGGTTTTCGGCAAGGTTAAGTATCCCAAGCGGGCAATCAAGCGCGAGCGTGAGGGCAAAGTCGAATTGTTGGCCTACATGGACACCGATGGCAAATTGATGGAGCTGACACTGGACCATTCTTCAGGCTACACCTCCCTCGACGAAGCGGCCGAGAAGGCGGTAAGAAAGGCCGCGCCATTTCCGGAATTAACCCAGGCCGCCAAGGAAGAATTTTTGTCGGATGACGGCAGCGGCTACGTAATGACAATACCGATTACGTTCCGTTTACAAAAATAATCTCAAGGACCGGAGAAAAGACGCCATGGCGAATTCCAACTACCCGCTTACGCACCGCGCACTGGTTTGCACGCGCATGGACATGTTCGAGAACCTGGAGAGCGTGAACGTGCTCAGCACCTATGGACCGCTGCTCCCCAAGCTGAAAATGGACCTCGATGGCGCATCCGAACACCAGGCAAAACGCATCTTCGAATTTCTGTTTCCTGTATTTCTGCACAACCTGATTCGGGCCAAGGACTTTCCCCTGCGGGAAAAGCTGTCCGGTGCGCTCGAGCAAATGGAGCAGAATATCCAGGAAAACGCCCAGAACCCCATGGTGCAGGAGCTGTTGACCTGCGGCTTGAAGGGGGAAGTCTGCGACCCCGGCGGACTGCCGGACAATATCGATGCCAAGCGCGCGGTTTCCCTGTACCTGGCGCGCCAGGAGTGGGATACCCTCTACCGGACCTTCTCCATCAAGTGTATCAACGCGCTGGTCAAGCAGCGCCAGGATGTGGCCGACTGGATCAAGCTGCACAAGCAGCGCCTGCTGGTCCAGGCTTGAGCACGCCGCTCAGGCCATTTCCCGGAAATCCCGGTTCTGCCACTGCTGCCTGAGTACAAACTTCTGGATCTTGCCCGAACCGGTTAGCGGGTACTCGTCAACCAGGTACCAGTAGCGCGGTGTTTTCTGTGGCGACAGGTGCTCGCGCAAATAGACAAACAGCGCATCCTTGTCGATAGTTTCTCCCGGGGCGGCTCGCAGGAAAGCGCCGACTTCTTCGCCCATGCGTTCGTCCGGCAGGCCTACAACTGCCACCTCTCCCACTGAAGGGTGTTTGAACAGCAACTCCTCGATTTCACGCGGGTAGATATTCTCACCGCCGCGGATAATCATGTCCTTGAGGCGCCCTTCCACCTTGCAGTAGCCGCGCTCGTCCATCGAGCACAGGTCACCGGTGTGCAGCCAGCCCTCCCCATCGATGGCGTCACCGGTTGCCTCCGGCATTTCAAAGTAACCCTGCATGACGTGATATCCGCGGGTGCAGTATTCGCCGAGTGTATTGTGGGGCACCGTGGTGCCGCTGCCCGGATCGACAATCTTGACCTCGACATTGGGCATCGGGCCGCCCAGGGTATCGGCCTTGTCCTCTATGCTGTCATCAGCCCGCGTCATCGATGCCACGGGGGAGCATTCGGTCTGGCCGAAGACAATGGTAAAAGGTGCACCCAGCGCCTCTTCGAATCGCTGCACCAGCGCTGCAGGTACCGTCGACCCACCGGAACATATTGCCTTCACGGCTGACAGGTCGCGTTGCGGAAAGTCCGGGTGCTCGAGCATGGCGATTAGCATGGTGGGCACACCCAGCATGGCATTGGCCCGGTAGGACTCCATGAGTTCGAGGACCAGCCCCGGCTCGAATTGCTCGACCAGGACCAGGGTCGATTGTTTGGCCACGCAGGCGAGCACTGCGAGCACACAGCCACCGGTGTGAAACAGCGGCATATTGCCCATCACCACCTCGCCCTCGCCGGCGCCCATGCGATCCGCGGTGTGGGCGCCGTTGTTGACCAGACCCCGGTGATGCAGCAGCGCGCCCTTGGGAAATCCGGTGGTACCCGAGGTGTATTGAATCATGCAGGCATCCGAGGGAGAGATTTCAGGCAGGCTGGTCGAGGCATCTGCACCAGTCGCCATGAATTCGTTCCACTCGTCGAAGCGGATGATCTCGCGCAACTCGGGGCACTGATCGCGAACCTCCTGTACATGCTGCAACATGCGGTTACCGCGAAACTCCGGCAGCACGAAAATACCCGCGCTGCGCGACTGCTTGAGAACATAGGCAATTTCATCCGCCTGGAACGCGGGGTTCACAGTCACCATGATCGTGCCGGCCAGGGCGGATCCGAATTCCATTAATACCCACTCGGGAATATTCGGTGCCCACACCGCTACCCGTTCGCCCGGCTCGAATCGACTGCGCAGCGCCCGGGCCACGGTCAGGCAATCCTCGTACAGCTCGGCGTAGGTCCACTGCCTTCGCTCCGCAGGGTCGTTTACCCCCGCCACCAGTGCGGTTCGTTGCGGGCAGTGCTCGGCAGCTTCCTGCAGCAACTGGCCCATGGTCATGTCGCGCACCGCCGGCAGCTCCGGTCCGCGCGCGTAGGATTCGCTGTTGCCCATCCCCTGCTCCTTGTTGTTCTGGTTCACATAAGCGAGTTTAGCCGGTCGACACTATCCTCGCCCCTTAGTAGAGTGGTATCGATCTTGACTGCCTGGACGCGGATCTGCTGTGACAGACAACACACCCGAGAAGGAACAGAAAAGCATCGGCACCGGCATGTATATGTTGGGCTGGCTGGTTTTCGGGGTACTGATGGTCTTCTATTTCCAGGACCTGCTGGACAAGCAGAACAACCCCAACCAGACCCTGGTAACCCGCTACGGCGACGATGGCGTTCGCGAGGTTGTCCTGCAGCGCAATAAGTACGGCCACTACGTTACCAGTGGCAGGATCAACGGTGAACCCGTGGTCTTTATTGTGGATACCGGTGCAACCGGCGTCGCCATGCCGGAGTCCGTCGCCAGGCGCCTCGAAATACGTCGCGGGCAGGCCTTCGATACCCAGACCGCCAACGGCATCGCCACCAGCTATGCAGCGCGACTCGATCGCGTGAGTGTCGGGGATATCGAGATCGAGAATGTCAGCGCCGGTATTGCACCGGGGCTGACGGGTGACGAGATCCTGCTGGGCATGTCATTCCTGCGGCATATCGAGTTCAGCCAGCGCGGCGACACCCTGGTACTGCGCCAGTATCCCTAGCGCAGCAACTGCCCCAGTCTATTAAGGTCGTTGATTACCCGCCATTCGCCACCGCTTGCCTCAACATCCTGGCGCCAGTTGGCCAGGCGATCCAGGTATTTACGGGGATCGACGTTGTCGGTACGCAGCTTGGTCACATTGACCGCTACCACTTCCACATTTTCCAGTGACAGGTCGATGTCGCGGTTGTAGCCCTTCGGCAGCTCTTCCTGCATATCGGAAAAGACCAGGATAGTCTTGTTACAGAGGTTGTGCTCAGACAGGTATTCCTCTGCCTGCAGCAGGCCGCCGGTAATGTCCGTATAGGCCGAGGAGCGGGCGTTTTCGATAAAGGCATCGACCTGCTCCAGGAACACGCGTTTCTGCTGGTTGGCGGCACTGGGGCGGTCGTCGAAGGTCATCTTGGCGACGATATCTTTCTCGCTGAAGCTGCCGGTGTCGATGCGCGCGACGGCGAAGGCGTCACCGGAATCCAGACGCGTCAGCAAATAGACGATAATCTGTCGCGCCTTCTGCAGCTCTTCGGTGTAGGTACCGGAAGTATCGAGCAACATATAGACGCCGCGATTAGTTGGTTGCTCAGGTGTCGAGCAAGCGAATGGGGTGAGGCCAATGAGCACCACCGCCACACATCTGATCAGGATATTCATAAGCTGGTGAACCCTCCGGCCGGCCGATAGGCCTCGTCCGGCTTCTTGTCACCACCGCCGATCAGGCCACGGAAAAGCTTGCCTATCCAGAGCGGCAGTGACACTAACACGTCATAGAACTCGGCGCCGAAGCGGCCAAGGCCGCGGAATACCGTCGCCAGCACCCGCAACAGCGTTGCGGTAACTCTCAGGGCGGCCACGGTAAATATGCCGAGCACTGTTCGCAGTGAATGAATAAAAGTCTCCAGCGGGATGGCGACAAATGTCAGCGCGAAGGGCAGGATGAAGCCCATGCCCATCTGCGCTGCCGTGGTGATCCACATGAAGCGCGCCGGCGTTGCAGCGACTTCATCGCCGCGCAGCAGGGCCGCCGTCGCCAACTCATCCTGCACCAGGATCTCTCGCATGAAGGCCAGTCCGGCCTCCACTAATGCCAGTGACGTGAGTATGCCCAGGGATATCCAGACCATCCGCACCCGCAGGCGGTCGTCTAGCGAACTGATAACGGGGAACAGACGGGTTATGCGCAGGGATTCCATCAGGAACAGGCCCATGGAGACCTCGACCATGATAATCACCAGCGCCGCGATATCGGCGACTTTCATCGAGCCTATCGCGCCGGTACCGCCGACCATTTCCGCCATGGGACGCGCGATCAGGTTGAAGTTGATGATCGCTCCGCCGACGGCAATAGCGAGCACGAAGGAGGACACGAAAAACTGTGTCAGCGATGAGGATGACAGACGCCTCAAGGCCGCGTCCGAGCCGCGATTGATATCGGCGTAATCAGCCATGTGGTTATCGATGGCATTGGCCCTGTCCAGCAATCGCTGCAAGCGCGTCTCAGCGCCGCCAAGACGCTTGACCAGCTGCTGCCAGTAGGGGCGGGCGCGACTCAGCAGGCGGTGGCGCTCCCGCGAATCACGGCGGTATTCGCGCACTGCGCGCTCCTCCATGGACTCGATCGAGACCTGGAAGCCCTCCAGCATATTGCACACCATGCCCTCGGCGCGCGGTATACGGGCGATTGCTTCAACCGCTTCACGCCAGGCCAGGGGCGCCGGAGGCACTTCCCGTGAGTGCTGATAATCCTCCTCGATGGCGGTGATCGCCTCACTGACCTGACGGTGCAGGGCGGGATAATCGCCGAGTTCCTTGCGCACGGTATTTTCTATACGATCAAATTCGCGCTCCACAGCACGTTCCGCCGCCTGGCGTCCTTGTTCCATGAGGACTTCACGGTTGCGCTCGCGCAGGGTCTGTTCCGCCTGGCGGCAGGAAAGACCGGCGAGGCGACAGGCGCGGTAGAGCGTATTCCCAAGCTGCAACAGGCCGGCGCGCGCCGGCTCCCGCGATACGTAGAGCAGCAGGGAAGCAATGAGGAATAGCAGGAGAACGGAGAGTCCCGGATAGGGGGTAATGTCCAGCAGGTTAGACCAAGTCATAGTACACCTCCACAGTCTTATATGTATGGCGCGCGACGTTTCTTTTCGCCATCTTGACAGGGTCAAGCTGTGATCGTTGTCACGGACTGCGGGTGGAGCGATAATGATTTCTGTGACAGCTCTCACAGAATCGGAAATCATGCGAATATTGGCCGCTGTTTTGCTTATCTCCCTCACTGCCTGCACCAGTCCGGCGGCGACGGAATCGACCTCTCAGGGTGCAGGTCCGGCTAGCGCGGAAAAGCCGCAGGCAATGAATAACCCTGTCCCGGAGAAATTTGTTGCCAGGGTTCGCGCCGACCTGGAAAGCCGTGTAGAGACTTCCGATATTCGGCTCCTTAGCGCGGAAAAGGTCACCTGGCCCAGCGGCGCCCTGGGCTGTCCCCTGCCGGGGGCGGTCTACACCCAGGCACTGGTCGAGGGTTATCATCTTGTCTACCAGGCCGATGGCAAGACCTGGGACTATCGCCTCAATCGCCGCGGCGGGTTCAGGCTGTGTGAGAATGCCGCCAACCCCGCAGGTTATTCAATCAGGCGCTGATAGGCTGGAGGTATCGCCTATGAACACCCGCAAACTTTTCGCTCTGCTGCTTTCCCTGGTGCTCGTGTCACTCGCGAACACCAGCTACGCCCAGAAAAAACCACGCTGGATGTCACCGGAGGCAGGCTTTATCGACGAGGAGTCCGATACCCGGGTAGAGTCAGTCACCGAAGAGGACGACGGCCAATACCGGGTGGAACTCTCCGTGCCTAAAGTTGAAAAACCCATCGAGGAAGTCGTGGTGGTTGGCGGGAAAGAAGAGGAGCCTTCGCAACCCTTACTGCATGTGCGCGCCGAGATTATCAACGACCCGGATGAGGATCGCAGCGGGATCATTCTTTATATGGGGCGCAAGGAGGGGTTCGTGCTGCACATCAACTATCACGATGGCAGCCGGGACGTGGTGCCCCGGCCGGTAGGTGGTATCAAACCCTAGGCTAGATCCGCTTGCAGATCGTGTACTCGTTGGCTTCGCTGTAAGCTGCCGGGGGGTTGTTGTTATTCGGATTGGTGTTCTGGCCGCTGACACCCTGATTGCCGCGCAGATCACCGGTGCGCGGGGCGCCGTCATCCACCTGCAAATCCATCGCCGCTGCTGCTTTGCCCGGTACCTGGCTCATGCACATCTTCACGCCCGCCAGGCCGTTGTGAGACGTGGCCGTGGTCATACCCATGAGACCACCAAAGGCGTTGCGCGGCTGCGAGGCCACCCCGATCAATGAAGGATCGCCGGAGATGTAACCTGCCGCCCGCAGGTGCTGCCAGAAGGCCGCGTGCTCGCCGCCGCCGTTCCAGGTGGCGTTAAGGTTGATTGCCAGGGCGCCATTATTGTTACCCGCACGGGTCACCCGGGCCCAGTCTCCACCGCGAGCCTGGACGGTCGCGAGGTTGCCGTCATCGCCCGGCAAACGCTGGTAGCGGTCCTGGTAAGACACGTAAGCCGTTGAAATTCCTTGGAAATCGCTGGCCGCTTTCTTGATCCGCGAGTTGTCGATCAGCTCGGTGCCCTGGAGAATACCCCCGATGAGCAGGCCGATGATGACCAGCACGATGGCGATTTCGATCAGGGTAAAACCGGATTGGTTTCTCCGCATTGTCTGAGTCCCTCCACGCATGGCAAATACCCCCTATCTGCTTGATTTTTTTACATTATATGCCGGTAAGTGGCGTAATAAGCCTAGAGTAAACCATCGTCAGGGCGGCATCCACCCCTGATTCGCAGGTTTGGGCGGTGGTTCTCAATTCAGCTGGCCCGCCCGCACCAGCTGAAAGGTCAGTGTATTCGGCGAAATCCACAACAGCTCATCATCAAATTCGGCACCCGCCGCCTCGGATATGGTCCGGGTTACAAAGCGGGTATCGCCATCTGTGTTCTCCACCTGATCGGCGGAGGCGTTGGTGTCACTAGCCTGGGCAAAGATCACCGCCACCACCGTGTCCGCCAGTGGTGTGCCACAAGCCGCATTGGGGCAGATCTCCAGGTCCGGCGTCAGCCCAAGGGTTATGCTGTTGGAGTAGGCGCCACCGCCGGCATTGCTCAGGTTGTAACGTATGGGATTGAGCCAGCGGTCTATAAGAAGGTTATTGCCGTCCACTCGCCCGGCCAGGCCCAGGGTGCGCGCCGGCACAAAGCCGCTATAGGTGTTACAGGCATTGGTGGCATTGTTCGGCGCCGCCAGTCCCGCCGAGCCCGCAGTGGCCGGACAGGGCAGTCGACCATTAGTCGCGGCAAAGCCCAGCAGGGCATCGTGCACGTCCTGCAGCAACTGTTTGGTCTCCCTGCGTTTGCTGGCGTCCTGCTGCACGGTTAGCGGGATAATCAGTCCACCGAGGAGAACGCCAATCACGACCATGACAATCGCAAGTTCAACAAGGGTGAAGCCCTTTTGCCAAGAGCTCGCGATACTAGGGCGACAGCAGCAAGGTGACATCATTGTAGGCTCCCGAGTGGTTGATAGGGTCCAGGTCCCGGAACTGGGTGCCCGGCGCAGCAATATTCTCCAACTCAAAATAATTGCCGTTCACTGCCGAGGGTCGAACCTGTGCGCCGAGGACAACACCCGGCGACAACAGCACTGCACTCCCCGCCGGGTTTACATTGCCCACTGTAGTCAGGCAGCTGCCCTCGGCGGTCAGGCAAAAACGGTAGTATAACTGGTCACTCCAATGGGTATTCAGCCAGGCTACCGGCGTCGGGGCCGTGCCGCTGGCGCACACAGCGCCCCAGGCAGAGGGCAGCGCGGAGTTCAGCGGCAGGCTGCCGATTTGCTGGGCAGCCACACTGTCGTAGGGCCCACCGAAAAGTGCTGCCCAGGGATATTCACCACAGGCAGCGCGGTAGTCCCGCAACACCTGGGCGGCCTCTCCCAGCACCCGGCGCGCCACGGTAGACCAGAAACTACCCAGCGGTAATGCCAACAGCTGGTCGTTACCGGTATCGTCCACGGGGCGGGCATAGGTATTGAGCGTTCCGTTGGCATTTTCACCCTCGAGAAAATCCGTTACCAGCAGCGGTACCCGTGCCTGGCCCTGAATGGGCGGACCCGGTGCCATTATTACCGCCGCTGCCGGCACGCCATCCAGTAACAGGCTGGTGACCCGGGAAGGATTGCGGGCGCCTGCGGCATTGGCCACAAGATTGAGTTCCACGGCATACCAGAGTGGCGCTCCGGCACTGTCGCGGAGCTCGGCTGTATTCAGGGTGCGAAAAGGCAGCAGTCCACGCTGGCTCTGGCAACCTCCAGCCGCCGGGTCTTCCAGCCCGTCGCCGTCGGTATCGGGACAGGGCAGTGTGCCCGGCGGTGTCTGGCGCAGCGCATAGCCGAGCAGGCTTTCTGCAGCGGAGCCAAGACTGCCGGCATTATCGCTAACGCGTTCACTCTGGCGCTGGTTCAGGGAGACCCGCGAGACCAGCATGGTAGTAAACGCCAGCAGGACAATGGCCATCAGGATCAGGAGCGCGACACCACGGGCACGGTTGGAGAGCGCGCGGTTCGCCCTACTCGGTTTCCAGTGATTCATCTTCAACGCTGGGGGCGGGTGCGACAGCGGGTGCGTCGTAGGTTTCCAGCACCTCGTTTTCATTGAGCAGCCACAGTTGTCCAGCTTTCAGATTGGCCTGGTTTGCCCTGGCCTGGAAGTTGACACTCTCACGGCCTCGCCGCACCCGGCCGTGGCTGGCCCCGGCCACTCCGGACTCATCTCCGCTGAGTTCGCTGCGCCCGTCTACCCAGATCATCTGGGACCCGTCGGAACGCAACACGTAACCGGAAAAGCGCACACGATCTGTTTCCCTGACTTCCACAGCTGCTTCCAAGCGGGGTGGCTTGCTGCCGGATCCGGTTTCTGCCTTGAGCCCGGTGCGGCGGTATTCGTCCAGGGCCCGGCGTTCCTCGGGCGTGGTGAAGATACGGTCAAAACCGTCATCGCCCCGGGATTGGGCAAGACTTCCGCCACAGTATAGACAGGCCACCAGCAACAGCATGTTTCGATTGATCATCATGCAGAATCCTCTTCCCAGGTTTCGGTGATGTCCACCATGGTGTACCAGCTCAACTCGCAAATACCCCGCAGCCGGGTGAGGCTGAGTACATAAATTTCCTCAACCTGCCAATCCATGGTGCAGGCTTCCACGCTGAACAAGCCCGGTGCCCGATCCCGCAGGCCGTTGAGCAAGCGGTAGAGGTCACCCTCGTGGGCCAGCTGCATTTCCAGTTTCATGCGGGTAACCCGCATCGCCACGTCATCCCGCCAGAAGGGATCCTGGTACTGCTGGGCCAGTTGACTGCCTTCAAGGCTGAACTTGACTTCGGCCAGGCGCAGCTCTTCCGCCAGGGCACGGAACACCTCCACCCACTCCAACCGACGCGCGTCCCCGATATAGCCGCTGTCCTTGTAGTCCAGGTAATCGCCGATATTTTCACTGAGCACCGCCTGGGCCAGGCGGGCTTCTTCCAGCATGGAGGTCTGTGCCTGGTGGTTGGCTTCGGCGAAGGCGAGTTCGTTGCGAGTCTGGAAGTGGTAGACGAGTGACAACACCAACAGGGTGAAGGTGGAAAAGAGACGCACAAGCCCCGGCAGGTGTTCCTGCCAGTTGATGCCCCTGAGGGATTCAAACACGCTCTTCCTCCTCCAGCACGATCAGCATTTCAAAGCTGTTGTAATCTTCGTCGGAGGGATCGCGCTCCTGGTCGCGCCCGACCTGGTCGGAAAAGCGGGCCCGTGCCCGCACGTCCACCGGTGTCCTCACCAGCAAGACATCGCTTACCCCGGGTAACTCGCCCAGCCTCCTGGTCATTTCACGCATGCGGTCCACCGTAGCGGAGTAGCTCAGACCCTCCATGTCAATGCGTCCGCGCAATTGCAGGACCGCGGCTCTTTCCCTGGGGTTTTCCTCGGCCTCCTCGTAATACTCGTAATCGGTGGCGTACTCGCTCTGGTAGGGGTTCTCCTCTGCCCGGGTCTGCAAGCGGTGGGACTCGAGAGCTTGCCTGGCCTCGTAGATGCTCTGCTTGTGCCAGTCCAGGCGGTTCAACTGGATCGCGGCGAAGCGGGGATCACCGAGCACTCGCCCGAGTGGTTCGAAGAAGGCCTGGGGCGCCTGGGTGGCCTGGCCTTGTAACTCGCGCACCAGGCGAACTGTCTCGCGCAGGCGATCCGCCGTGTTCAGCTGCTGATCGATACCACCGAAAACCTGCTCATATTCCACGGCCATTCGCTGGCTTTCAAAATCCAGGTTCTTGATCTCTTGCCCCAGCTCCATGCTGTTCAGCGCCAGCAACACGGCGGCGGTAACGAAAAACAAGGTACCCAGCTCCTCGGCCTGGGTGACGATGCGGTCGACCAGGTAGTGAGTGAAGGTCGATTTCTGCTCGCGGCTGGCATAGTGGTCGCGCAGAATCGACTCCTTGCTGCAGAGCCAGCTGAACAGGGCATCGGCACCCTGTCCCTCGAGCCCTTTCAGCTTGAAGCGTTTGAACAGGCTTTCAGTGCTGGTGAAGTCGTAACGAATACCGGCACCGTCTTCAGCGAGATCACGGGCCTCGTCCAGCGTAGTCTCCGGCAGGATGCAGTGGACCTGCAGGTGCTCGCCGTCTCCCAGGATGCGCTGATTGATCAGGAAGTTGTAAATCTCCTTGGCGCCCCGCTCGATGTGTTCGACGACGATTTCGGTCGAATCGTCTTCCCAGATAATCTTGTCGAAGCGGGCCTGTCGCGACAGCAAGAGCTTGCCTTTGCGGAAATAGGTATTGCGCAGCGAACTTCGTATCTGGCGCGTAACCAGCAGGGAATTGACTTCCCCTGTGTGGACAGGCTTGAGCAACTTTGCAGAAATTAACGGCAGTGACCAGATACCCGCCAGGCGGACCTTGTGCTCCTCCATCAGGTCCAGCCAGGGGGTGAGCACCTCGATGCTGGTCAGCGCCGATAGCAGAACCTGGTCGTCACGCCGCCCTACACTGCTGCGCCCCACCAGTTGCGCGTGGACGAAATCCTCTTCCCGGTAATGTCTCTCCACCAGGCGCTGAACCAGCGACTTCCTGTCGCGCGAATTGACATGCGGTATATCCTCGCGACGAAAATCCTCTTCGATCATATCGACGAGCAGGCGCGCCGGTATGCCGATGGCATCATCGAGAAAGTACTCGAAGGCGGCAAAGCCTGCTTCGTCCGGCTCGAACTCGTGGGTGCCCAGCAATTCCCGCTGCTCCCACTCGAAGACTCTCATGCGGTGGCCGGAAAAGTAGAATACGCGCTCCACGACCCGCTACCCCACCTGCGCTATGGCGTCCCAGACGGGACCCAGTACCGACATCATGATCCAGCCCAGCAACAGGCCCATGATCACGGTTAACACCGGGCTGATTGCCGGCTCTATGGCGTCGATTGCCTCCTGTACCTCGCGGTTGTAGAAGTAGCTGACATTCATCAGGGCATCGTCCAGCTTGCCGGTACTCTCCCCCACCCGCAGCATGCGAATCACCAGCGGCGGAAACATCTCGGTATCAGCAAAACTTTCGCTAATGCCGCCGCCATCGGCAATGGCGGTGCGAGTCTTATCCAGTGCCCGCGACATATAGCTGTTGTCCACGACCGCTTCACAGATCTCCAGGGAGCGCAGCACGGTTATCCCGGCGGAGTAAAGCAGTGCCATGTAGGTAGCCAGTCGAGCGAGCTTGATCTTGAAGGAGATTGGCCCCAACAACGGCAAACGCAGCTTGACCTGGTCCACCGCATAGCGCACTTCGGGCCGACTGCGGGCGGCAAACTGCACCGCCGCAAGGGCCGCCAGCGGTACAAACAGCATCGGCGCCCAGTAAGCGACGAAGAAATCCGACACCTTGATCAACACCACCGTGTGGAATGGAATCTCACCGCCCAGTTCGTGTACGAAGGGAATGATTTGCGGCACCAGGTAAATCATGAGGAAGGCAGTAACGCCGAACACAACCGCCGCCACGATGGCCGGGTACATGATAATGCGCTTGGTATTGGCAATCAGTTCGTCAGCCCAGCGCAGGTTCTCTCCTACCTGGTGCAGGACGCGCGGCAGTTCACCCGATTCCTCCCCCACTCCAACGAGGGCCACAAATACATTGTCAAAATCCCTTGGGAACTGGGCCAGGGCCGAGGAAAAATTCTTGCCTCCCTCGATCTGCTCAACCAGGCCGGCGAGCACATCGCGGAAATATCCGGGGCTGACACTGTCGCGCAGGTCAATCAGCCCTTCCAGCAGCGGCACCCCTGAATTAGTCAGCTGCTCCAGGTGAAACACCATATTGATCAGGTCGCGACGAGTCACCGTGCCGCGGATCAGCCGCGAGCGCGAGCGCCGCAGCGGCGTGCAGGTGATCAGATCGTAGCCCTGGTTTTCCAGCCGGTGGGAAACCTCCAACTCGTTCTTGGCCTGCATCTGCCCACGGTGCATCTTGCCGTAGGTGTCCATGGCCTTGTAGCGGTAGTCGGCCACGGTCAGGTCAACCTCGCTGTCAGGTCTACCACGCGACTCAGCTCCTCGATGGTAGTAGTCCCTTCGAGAATAAGGCGGATCCCGTCATCGGCCATATCGCGAAAACCGGACTGCCGGGCGTACTGATGGATCTGGCCGAGGGTCGCGTGGTTGGCGATCAGGTCATCCAGTTCATCGCCGATCGTCAGCACTTCGATGACCAGGCGCCGGCCGCGGTAGCCGCTGTTACCGCAGGCCTCGCAACCCACCGCATCGTAGACCGTTACGGGACTGTCCACCCCGAGGATGATCTGTTCGTAGTCCTCCGCCTCGCGGCTGCTTTTGCAGTTCTTGCACAAGGTGCGCACCAGGCGCTGGCCGACGATGCCGATCATATTGCCGGCAAGAATATCCGGTTTTACGCCAATGTCGGCGAGACGGGGAATAGCACCCATGGCCGAGTTGGTGTGCAAGGTGGTGAACACCTGGTGACCTGTCATCGCCGCGCGAAATGCCATTTCAGCGGTTTCCGGGTCACGCACCTCGCCGACCAGGATTATGTCCGGGTCCTGCCGCATGAGTGAGCGGATGCCACTGGCAAAGTCCATCTTGGACGCTTCGCCGATCGAAGTCTGGCGCACCAGGTCCATGGGGTATTCCACCGGGTCCTCCAGGGTCATGATGTTGACCTCGATGGACTTGCGAAAATTCAGCATGGAATACAGGGTTGTGGTCTTGCCGCTGCCGGTGGGGCCGGTCACCAGGATAATGCCCTCCGGCCGGCTCATCAGGAGCTTGAGCTGGGCCAGTGTATCCTCGTGCAGGTTGAAGTCTTCCAGCGGCACGATGCCCTTGGCCCGGTCCAACACACGCAATACGATGTTCTCGCCGTAGGTGGTGGGCTGCACGGAGACCCGGAAGTCCACCTCGCGACCACCCACCTTGAGACTGATGCGCCCATCCTGGGGGGCACGTGTCTCAGCGATATTCAAATTGGCCATGACCTTGAGGCGTACCGCCATGGCCGCCCAGTAGTCCTTATGCAGGCTACGGATCTGGACCAGCACCCCGTCCACACGATAGCGCAGGCGCAGGAATGCGGATTCCGGTTCAAAGTGGATATCCGAGGCATCGCGCTTGACCGCGTCGGTGAGGATTGCGTCCACCAGCCGCACCATGGGCTGACTGTACTCATCCGTGCCCTCGCCCAGACTCTGCTGGTCGACCTCGCCGGTTTCGATTTCCCGCAGGATACCGTCGACGGAGAGTTCGTAGCCGTAGAAGGTATCCAGCGCCTTCTGGATATCGCCCTCCGAAGCCAGCACGGGAACCAGCTCGACGACGGTGGGCAAGGCGGCGCGAATCCGGTCCAGCATCATGACGTCGTAAATATCGGTCATGGCCAGCTGCAGTTGATTTGCCTCGCCGTCATAGCTGACCGGCAGCACCATGTGCCTGGTGGCCAGCTGCTTGCTCACCAGTTCGAGAGCGCCCGGATCCGGCACAACCTTGGTGAGATCTATACTCTCACTGCCGAGGGCTTCCCCCAGCATGTCGCGCATAACCGCTTCTGAAACGAAGCCCAGGTCAACCAGTGACTGCCCCAGCAACTTACCGGTCTTCTTCTGCTCGGTAAGCGCGATCGCTACCTGGTCAGGGGTTATCAGGCCCTTTTCGACGAGCTGATCGCCCAGGCGTGGTTTCTTGGGGGCGTTCACGGTTTATCAGTCTCCAGTTGACTGAGTCGTTTGCGAACTGCCCCGGCATCGAAGTTAGCCCGGCTGCTCTGCGCCAATACCAGCGCCTCGCGGTAGTGCTGACGGGCCTGGAGGGGCTGGTTGATATGATCGAGGGCGACTGCAAGGTTGTAGGCGTAGTCCGGGTTGGACTTGTCCCAGTAACGTGCATCGAAAAATGCCCGCTGTGCGGTACGCCAGTCGCCGGCTGCCGCTTGCATGGAACCGAGCAGGAAGTGCAGGTGCGCCTCCTGCGGATGCTCCAGTAACAGCAATTTGACCTCACTGCGTAATTCCGGGTCGGTGGGCCCCTGGCCGGCCAGGGCCAGCAGACCTGCCCGCGCATACTCGTCTGTAGAATCGTCCGCGAGCCTGCGCTGGTAGAGTCGCAGCGCTTCCTGCCAGCGACCCTGTTGCACAGCTACCGCGGCTGCCCCCAGCAGGGCATCGCGCTGGCGCGGCGCCAGGGCCAGGGCTGCCGCATAGGAAGATGCGGCTGCCTCGAGGTCACCGCGCTGGTAAGCGGCGTAGGCAGCCTGGATCTCACGACCGGCTGGTTTTGGCGTGGCCCGTGTCTTCATACTCACGCGCGGCGCCTGGGCATCGCTCTTTCTCGGCGCGGCAGCGGGTGCCGCCCGCGGCGGTGTTTCTGTAACCGCCCTGCTCACGATCCGCTCCAACTCCTCTACAGGGAGAACTTCCTGCTCGATCCGCTCGGAAATCACTTCACCGGTGTCGGCTTCCTGCTGCGGACTCGCCTGCACGAGTTCTCCAGCGGCGGGTTCCGCCTGCGGCAAATTTTCGGTGGGAGTTTCACTGTCGCTTGCAGCACCGCTCTCCGCTGTCTCCGCTGTCTCCGCTGTCTCAGCTGTCTCAGCTGTCTCAACGGCCTCCTCAATCGCGACGCCTTCTGGCACCACACTCTCCACAGGCAGATCAGCTCCTGCAACCACAAACTGGTCAGCAGCCCCTGTCTGCGACAGGTAGTAGTAGTAAATGCCGATTGCCCCGGAAGCGGTGAGCGATAATGCCGTGTAGAGAATTGCGCCGCGGCGACGGCCCTGCCTGGCCACCTGGCGGCTGCGTTCGAGCAGGTGACCAAGTGCCGCCCTGTGTTCCTCAACCTGTCCGTCGCTGACTTCAACCTCGTCGATATTGAGATTGAGTTCGGCGGATGAAAAGGAATCGTCGATATCGAGGTCCAGGTTCTCAATCGCGTGATTCCCGTCCGAATCCAGAGCTGTGGGCTCCGGGGCCGACTCTTCGCTACCAGAGCTGTAGGAAAGATCCGCCAGGAAATCGCTCTCGGGTTCGGCTGATCCCGATGGCTCGACTGCTGGATGTTGTACCGCTTCGGGTTCTGGTTCCGGCTCGGGTTCTGGTTCCGGTTCGGGCTCGGGTTCTGGTTCGGGTTCCGGCTCAGGTATGGCCTCGGGCTCCGGTTCCGGCTCGGCTATGGCTTCCGGCGCCGGTTCGGGTTCAGCCGCTGGTTCAGGCTCAGGCTCCGGCAGGGGCTCGGACCGAGATTCAGTTGCGGGGGTAGAAGAGGTGAAGCTGGGAGGATCCATCAATTCCGCAGTTTCAAGGGCTTCCGCTGCTTTGACTTCCTCCTGGTGCTGCAAATAGGCGGCCGCGGTGCTGCTTACACTCGCTTTTTGTTCAGGAGGCTGTGGGGTGGTCTCCCCGTCCGGCTCCTCCTCGGGGGGCGAGGCAAGCCGTTCCGGGACCGCGTCTGCATCTCCGGCACCCGACGCAGCGCGGCTGCGCTTTTCCAGCGCCGCCTTCTTCAGTGCTTCCAGCAGTAGACTCATGTCACCCTGTCTCAGCGCGGCGGCGCATCAGGCAGGTAACGCTGGAAATCCTTGAGATCGCCCCGGAGACTCGCATCCTGGGTTACACGCGGCTGAATGAAGATTACCAGTTCCGTCTTAACAGAGGAGTCATCGTCATAGCGGAAGGCGGATCCAACCCAAGGCAGGGACCCCAGGACGGGGACCTGGTTGGACTTGCGCTGGATCTCATCCTGCATCAAGCCACCGATGACGGCGATGTCGCCGCTGTTTATGCGCAACACCGACTCCACCTCGCGCACCTGGATAATGGGAATCTCGCTGACAACGTCGGCCTCGGCCAGGGCCGGATTCGGGTCCTGCACAAAGTCGATGACGCGGGAGATGGTGGGCCGGACATTGAGCACGACCTCGTTTTCATCATCGATGAACGGCGTGACCGTCATCACGAAGCCGACGGGAACGGTAAATATCTCGGTCTCGAAAGTGGTCAGGCGACCCTCGCCCACCGTGGTCGAGGTATTGTCGATATTAACCTCGAGAGTGAAATACACGAGATTGTCGACCACCTTCAACACGGCGGTCTGGTTGTTCATGGCCATGACTTTGGGGCTGGACATCACGCTGACATCGCCGAAGGTTTCCAGCGCGGTAAGCGTGGCGGAGAGAACATCCTCGCCATCGAAGTCGGTGATATTGAACACAAAATTGGGCGGCGAATTGAGAGCCTCGTCCACCAGGGTCTGGCTGAAGTTGACCCCGCTGGTGCCGGCCTCGTTGATCTTGGTCCAGTCGATACCCGCCTGGTAGCTGTCGCTGAGCTTGACCTCGGCAATCGTGGCCTCGATCAGCACCTGCTTTTCGACACTGCTCTCCACCGTATCGAGAAAACGCTGGATTTCTGCATGCTGTCGCTTGGTCGCCCGCACCCCCAGCACACCGCTCTCCCGGTTGATGATGATATTGGGATTGACGGTGTCGGCTCCGGCCTGCTCATTGATCACGCCATCGCTGATGATGGCCTCGATATTGGCGTAAAGCGTGCTGTAGAAATCGTAATCCGAGTTGATCTGGACCAGGGTATCGGAGCTGTTACCCACGTTGCCGCCGGTATCGGTATCACCGCCCGCTCCACCACCCGTGGACTGGATCTGGGTGGCCACCTGGACGTTACCGGTACTGCGCCTGGCCATATTGATCGAGTCGAGGACATAATTCTGCAGGTAGGGCACATCCCGGCGCACCTTGAGCACATTGTCGCGCAGCACGAAGCGCAGCCCCGTGTACTCGGTAATCCGCTCCAACAAAGGCACCAGCGGCTGGTCCACCGCATTCATGGTGATAGTGGCGTCGATGCCTGGATCGATATCGAGATTGAGGTTGGAATCACGGGCCAGGGAAAACAGCAGCTCGCGCACCGGCACATCGTAGACCACCACCGTGTGAGTGGTCTCGCTCACCAGCGGCTGCGGCTCCGGGACGGCAGGAGCGATTCGAACCGGCTCCGGTATTGCAGCGGGCTCCGCCGACGGCTCTTCCGGCCCCTGGATGTGTCCTGAGGAAATTTCGGGTTTTTCGCGCAAACCTTCGCAGCCGGAGCTGAGTCCAATGCAGCACAGCAGTACCGCAGTTCCCAGCGGACGGGTCATTTGTCACTCTCCACGGCAGCTACCGGTTTATCCGAACTCTCGCTATATATCGGCACCGCCGCGCCAAACATGAGCACCGCAGCTACTATCGCGGCCGCCCAGGGCCGCCACCAGCGCCGCTCTGGCCGATAGTCACTGTCCCGGGCCGCACTGTGGATATCGTCGACAGACAAGGTGTGACGATTCTGGGTGAATGCAGCCAGCAGGGCCTTGTCGGCGAGAATATTGATGCGTCGGGCGAGCCCGTGGGAATATCGGGCAATAGCCTTGGCCGCCGCGAGGGAAAACAGGTCCGGCCCGGTGTAGCCACAGGTGCGCATGCGAAAGTTGAGGTAGGCGTGGATATCATCCAGGCGCAGCGGAGACAGGTAGAGGCTGTGGGTAATGCGCTCCCGCAGCTGACGGATGCGCGGGATGGCTAGCTTTTCGTCCAGTTCCGGCTGGCCGAACAGGATGATCTGCAGCAGCTTGTGTTCGTCGGTTTCCAGGTTGGACAGCAGCCGAATCTCCTCGAGGGTGTCCAGGGGCATTTCCTGGGCCTCCTCGACCAGCACCACCACCTGGCGGCCCCTTGCGTGATGATGCAGGAGCATTTCATGGAGGCGACGCATCACCACCAGCTTGTCGGTCTTGGCGGGCATGGCCAGGCCGAGCTCACGGGCGATCTCGTGCAAAGTCTGGGTGGGAGACAGGCTGGGGTGGGCGAGGTAGGCCCAGTCGACGGTTTTGCCCAGTTTGACCGGAAGCATACGGCAGAGCATGGTTTTGCCGCTGCCAACCTCTCCTACAACCTTGATGATGCCTTCGCCCTGCTGGACGGCGTAGCAAAGAGCGTGGAGGGTAGCGCCCCTCTCACAGCCCTCGAAGAAAACGTGGGTATCGGGCGTGATTCTGAACGGAGGTTTCTGTAGACCGTAGTAGTCCAGGTACATCCGGTTGTTATTACTCTCCCCTAAAAAATAACCGCCGGCGGGTCAATTCCCGCCGCCATCCAACGCGATCATTTGTTCAATAGGGCTAGTTTATGGAAGTCCGAGCCAATTTGCACCTATCATATTGATATTATTCCGAAAATTTTTTTCCGAAAAATGGGCAGCGGATGTCCCGCGCCCATGTGTCAGCTTGTCGGATAGTGGCGAAAACTCCGGTCTACGAACTGTGGGAAAATTTCTGATCCAGTCGCAACAGCCAGGCCAGTGCCGGGAGGAAGAACAGCGCGCCGATCATGTTCCAGAAGAACATAAAGGTGAGCATCAGACCCATATCACCCTGGAACTTGATGGGTGAGTAAATCCAGGTTCCGACACCCACGGCGAGGGTAAAGCCGGTGAAGGCCACCGCTGTGCCGCTGGTTTTCAGGGCCTGAAAGTAGGCCTCCTGCAGGGACGACTCCTTCTTCAGGGACTGCTCGAGCGCACTGTAGATGTAGATTCCGTAGTCCACACCGATACCCACGCCGAGGGCGATCACAGGCAGGGTCGCCACCTTAACGCCGATACCCAACAGGGCCATCAGACCCTGACCCAGCACCGAGGTCAGCATCAACGGAACGATGATACAGGCGGTGGCGCGCAGGGAACGGAAGGTCAGCAGGCAGAGGATAATGACCACGCTGTAAACCCAGATCAGCATTTCCCACTGGGCCTGGCGAATAACAATATTGGTCGCCGCCTCGATGCCCGCATTACCGGCGGCCAGCATGAAGCGTATCTGCTCGTTATTGTGTTCACCTGCGAACGTCTCTACCGCGTCGACCACCTGGCTCAGGGTATCGGCCTTGTGGTCCTCCAGGAAGAGAATGACCGGAACCATGGAACAGTCGGTGTTCAGTAGGCTGCTGGGTACCCGGCTGAGGGAATTGTTGAGAATGTACTGGTTGCGACTCGTGGCATGCCACTTGGGGCTGCCCTCGTTCATACCCATGATAACCAGCTTGGAGACATCCACCAGGGACATCACCGATTGCACCCCGGGCACACTTTCCATCACCCCCTGGAAGTAGTCGATGGCCGCGATATTGTTATAGGAGCCGCATTGCTGCTCGCCGGTCTGCACCATCACCACAAACACATCAGTACTGGTGGAGTAGTTTTCGGTGAGGAAGGCGTTGTCCAGGTTGTAGCGGGAGTCGGGTCGCAGCTCCGGCGCACCCGGGTCCAGGTCACCGATTTTCTGTTGCTGGCCAAAATAGATGCCCGCCGCAAACAACACCGTACTGACCGCGATGATCGTCATCGCCGGTTTAGGGCTTGCCGCCCGGGACAACAAACGCCAGTGGGCATACTCGCTCTTGGATTTAATATCGCGATAACAGCGGCAACGGTGACTGATGCCGGTGTAGGACAGCACAATCGGCAACAGCAACAGGTTGGTCAATACCAACACCGCGATACCGGTACTGGCTACCAGCGCCAGTTCCTGGATCACGGGTATATCGATAACCCGCAGGGTCAGGAAGCCCACGCCGTCGCTGAGCAGGGCCACAAAGCCGGGTTTACACAGGCGTATAAAGGAAATTCGGGCGGCATCCACATTGCTGACACCACTGTGGCAGTAGTGGGAAAACCGGTTGATGATCTGCACCGAGTGACTGATACCCACCGCGAATACCAGGAAGGGCACCAGCATGCTATAGGGATCGAGGCCCAGGCCCATGGTGTGCAGCAGTCCCAGCTGCCAGATGACGGCCACTGTGGAACAGAACAGTGGACCGATGGTGCACCACTGGCAACGGCAGTAAACATAGAGCATGACCGCCGTAATCAGGAAAGCGACGCCGAAGAAAGCGCCGACCAGGGCTGCGCCATCGATCAGGTCACCGACCAGTTTGGCGAATCCGGTTATATGGATTTTGATCTTGTCGTTCTGGTACTTCTCGCGAACGTCCCGTTCCAGGTCCAGGGACAGGGCGTGGTAATCCAGTTTCTCGCCGGTTTCCGCATCCGCCGATACCAGCGGCGCGAGGATGGTGGCGGACTGGAAGTTGTTGGCCACCAGGCGTCCTATCTGGCCGGACTTGAGCGTATTGGTGCGCAGGTTGCGCAGGCTGCGGGGCGTCGCATCGTAGTCGTCGGGAATCACCGAACCCCCTACAAACCCCTCCTCGGTGACTTCCTGCCAGCGCACATTCGGCGTCCACAGGGACTGCAGTCCGGCGCGATCGACGCCATTGACGTAGAAGACCTCGTCGGTGATCTGGCGCAGAGTCTCCTGGAACTCCGCGGTGAAAATATCACCCTCGGTGGATTCCACCGTGATACGTACGGAATTCCCCAGGCCGGACAGGTCAGCCCTGTTCGCCAGGAAATTGACGATGTAGGAGTGGGAGATGGGAATCATCTTCTAGAAACTGGCATCCGGTCGCAGTTTGGTGACCTGGAAACCGAAGAAGATCGTCAGCGCCAGAAAGCCGAGCAACAGCAGCACCCGCGTATTGATCACCAACTGGCCCAGGGCCGGACGCAGCCGCCCGTCCGCCGCCTCGACCTCCAGTGCCTCTTGCTTACTCATGGTCGCCTCCCTGCGGCAGAGATACGCACCAGCCCTGCCATCCCGGCCAGCATAAGGTCATCGCCCGCGGCCGCCACGGCAGAAAAGGTACTGCGCGACGTGTGAACGTCGGCCTGAAAACTTGCCCCCACGTCGCTGCTGCTGGCCATCACACCGCCGGCACCGACCAGCACGACACCGCCGTTGCTCAGCAGGTCGCCGCCGTAGAAACTCAGCGCGGGATCGTTGTCCGGGTTATTTGGTGACCAGCTCTCACCACTGTCGGTACTGCGGAAGATATTGCCGCGCAAGCCAAAGCAGATCACCATGTCTGCATCCAGCGCCAGCACACCAAACAGGCTGCCCTCGTAATCCAGCGGCAGCCTCTGCCAGTTGTCTCCACCATCGTCGGAACGGTAGAGAAGTCCGGCCTCGCCGGAGAGATAAAGCTGCCCGTCCGGGCTCGCCGACATACTGTAGTAGTGATAGCCCTCGAGGTTTTCGATTCCAGCTGCGGCGATCCGCCACTGCAAGCCGCCGTTGTCGGTGCGGTATATCATGCCGTAGGCACCGACGGCCCAGCCCTCCTGCTTGTTGGCAAACCAGACATCGAGGAAGGGATCAGCGGGACCGGTCTCTATGGCCAGCTCTGCGTCTTCGACCGCAAACTGGGCCTCCTCGAGCTCGTACTCCAGGTCAGCTTTTTCATCATCACTGGCGGCCTCGACCGCTGCTTCCAGGGCCATCATGCGACCTGTGGCATAGTCCAGCTTCTGCCGATTGGCGGCATCGCCGTCGAACTGCTGCTGCCAGCTCTCACCGCCGTCACCGCTGTGCAGGATCACGCCGCCGTGGCCCACCGCCCAACCGTGCTCACTATCGGCAAAACTCAGTGCGGTAAGTGTCGCACTAACAGGCACCCGGGCCTGTTGCCAGCTTTCGCCGTTGTCGTCGGAATAGATAATCAGCCCGCGCTCGCCAGCCGCCACCAGGCGCTCGCCATTGCTTTCAACGGCTAGCAGTTGGGCAGCGGTGGGTTGCCCGGCCGGCAGTGCCGGAAGGGCCTCATAGTCTGCGGCCTGTGCGATGCTGCCACACAGCAGCACCAGTGCCAGGATCCTAAGCATCAACGGCGACCGGCGCGACGCAATGCCTGGGGCGTGAATTTGTCGAAGCTGGTCTTGAAGTCGAAATCGTAGAGATAACCGTCTTCCTCGTTATCCAGTCCGATCACCAGGTAGCGGCCGGATATAAGGTCGTGCAAGCTCTCGGCAGCCAGCCAGGGTACCTTGACCTGGTAGTGGGATACCGGGTGGCCCTCCTTGACCTTCCACAGTTCACCGCGGCCATCGTAGTGATCGATGATGGATATCTGCCAGGTGTCTTCATCAACGTAGAAGGTACGACGTGCGTAAATGTGCCGTGAGCCTTCCTTGAGGGTGGCATCTACCACCCAGACCCGGTGCTTTTCATAGCGGGTGTACTCGGGTCGCATATGACCGGGACCAATGATGTCCTTGTACTTGAGATTGCCGTCGCGCAGCTTGTAGCTGTTGTAGGGAATTATAAGTTCCCGCTTGCCCTTCAATTCCCAGTTGTAGCGGTCCGGCGCGCCATTGAACAGGTCGAGGTCATCGGCGGTGCGCAGGCCGTCGGAAGCGGTGCCCGGACCGTCGTAGGCAATATTCGGCGCCCGACGGACCCGGCGCTGGCCCGAGTTATACAACCAGGCGGAGCGAGGCTCCTTCACCTGGTCGATGTTCTCGTGTACCAACAACACGTCGCCCTCCAGTCTTGCCGGCGCCAGGATACGCTGCAAGAACACAAACAGGCGATTCGGATAGGGATTGTCGGGAACCCTGTTGGCGAACAGTGCCTCCTCCTCGAACAACACTGGGGAGAAGTTACCGTTGGCCTGCACGGGCATCTGGGTGTAGCGACGCTGGAAGGCGAGAGCTACACGGTACCGGGTGATATGGTTCCAGATCACGTGCAGCCCTTCAGAGGGGATGGGAAACAGGATGTTGCCGTTGAAATTTACCAGGCCGTTACCCCCGGGCACCATGTCACCGTTAACTGCCCCTTCCCTGATAAGCGCGGCTTCCCCATCCGGATAGGCGGCGCTGCGCCGGCTTGGGTAGACATCCATACGGAAAGTATCCGGGTAGCGTTTTAGCAGTGCAATCTGCCCGGGCGACAAAAACTCCGCATACTGTTCGGCATTGGCGGCGGTGATGCTGTACATCACCTTGTCATCAGCAAAGGGATCTACCAGGCGCCCACCGGGCACATAGCCTGCTGGCGGCTCCAGTATGCCCCCGGTCCAGGGCGGAATGCTGCCGTCGGTATTGCCGGCACGTTCTGCGCCCACCGGTGTCAGTTCATCGCCACCCAGTCGGGCTGCTTCTTCAGGGCTGATTCCAGCCATGCTCAGCGGTGCTGCCAGCAGCAAGCCCATGGCTATTCTGGAAAGTGTGCGGTGCATCATGTTTCTCCCGTCGCGTAGTCAGACCCTAGAAGGCCACTGAAAAACTGAGTGAAAGGAAATCGCGGTCTTCCAATTCATTGTAGTCCGCGCCAAAGAATGTCGTGTAAGAAAGATCCGCCTTGTAGGTGCTCAGGTAATCGGCGGTCATGCCAAGACTGAAAGCAACACGGTCCTCGACGAAGTTGGGTGCCGGTGAATTGCCCTTGACGTCGTGGGACAACGCCATGTTCGGCGTCAGGTTGATACCCATGAAAGCATCGGAATATTCAAGGCTGGCCCGTACCCGGTAACCCCAGGAGAAGTCGTCGGTGAAGCCGTCATTGGTACAGTTGCGCGCCTGGCTGTTCGGTACTACACCGAAGTTCTCCAGGAAGGGGTGGGAATTACAACTGACCGGCACATTGAACAGATCGCTTTGAAACTCCTGGAAGTTGCCAACACCGAAGGTGGCCGAGCGGCCGTAGTTTATGCCGCCCTCCATGTCGTCGACCCAGGCGGCGCCGATTTCCGCGGCGAAGTTGAGGCGGCTGGCGCCCATGACCCGATCGAAGAAGTTGATAAAGGTGATCTGCGCCTGGGTGTACTCCACCTCGTCGTAGCCGTGTACGGTGCCGCCGGGTCCGGCGCTGAGCACGCGATCCGCCACACGCGACCATTCCGCCCAGGAGCCCAGTGCCAGGGCTTGCACGATATCAGTGGTGCCGATCTGCAGGGGCAGCTCCGGACGGTGGCTGACTTCACCGGAGATCGCCCATTCGCCGACGTTCGTCGCAAAGCTCAGGGCATAGACCTCGATGTCCTCGGGAAACTCGAAGAAATAGGTGGGGCTGGCGCCAAACAGGAATGGCTGGCCGAAATTGTCCACGGTATTGATACCACTGAGGATCGGTGTGCGGCTGTGGTAGTTGATGTAATAGGCGCCAAACTCGGTGCCGTTCAGGGCCTCGACAAAGTAGCGCGCGGCGATGCCCCACTGACCTGTATCCGAAGGTTCGTCATCCGGCGATCTGTCCAGGAAGAAGCCGGTCTGCAGCTGATCTGCGTCAGAGGTGCTGGTAGATACCGTCAGCTTGTTACAACCACCGCCGTAGACGTCGGCCGCGTTCCAGTAGGTACCGCACTCATCCAGCACCGTGCGATCCCACTCGTACTGGTAGAACAATTCCAGGGAGAGGTCACCGGTAACACCGATATTGGTATAGACCAGGCCGGTGGGCAGCAGGGCCTCCTTGATTTCCGAACCCGGCTTGCGCAGGGCGGTGACATCAAAGGGGTTGATGGTATTGACGCTGTTCTGGATAAAGGTGCTCTCACCCCAGCTGAGCACCAGGTTACCCACGCGGAACTCGACCGGAATCTCGCCGATATCGAGATCCGCGAAAAAGTAGTAGTCCAGAAACTCGAAACCGGAATCCTGGGCCAGGTCTTCGAAGTCACCGACCTCCAGCTCTTCACCGGCCGCGTAGTCGCTGGGTACGTGACCGTGGTTCACGTCCTCGTCCGCCAACGCCTGGTCGTACCAGTACTTGAAGCGGGTAAAAAAGCCGTAGCGATCATAGGTCAGCTCGAGATCGTGGACGCCCTTGAACAGCAGGGAGTAATGATCGCCATCGTCGTAGTTGAGGTTACCATCATCGGTGGTACTGGATGAGGCCTTGCCCTTGCCGTTGGTATTACCCGGGCTAAGGAAGTTGTTGTCCGCATCTTCCATGCGCCAACTCGCACCCACCGAGAGATTTGAGGTGAAGGTGCCGTCGATCTCACCGAGGTTGAATTTCACCGCGTGGGCCGGCAAGGCCGCACTCAGTGCTGCAGCTCCGACACAAAGCGCCAATCTAGTTTTCCTAAACATGTCCCTTCTCCAGCAAAGTCCACTAATCGCTGTGCAGTGTAGGCAGTAAAGCCCAGTACGTAATTGTGTCAAATCAAGAAAAGGCGGTTGTGCTATTTGTCCGTGGCCTGCAGCGCCTTTAACAGTAACTGTCGGTAGAGTTTGTCCTTCACAGATTCAGCCTTGTCGAGTCCCATGCGCTCAAGGTGCGCCTGGAAGTGTTTCTCCGTGGCCTCGTCCACGGGTCCGGATCGGGCCATGTCCAGCATGGAGCGCGGCTTGATGTGAGCCTTGAGCCAGACCATGGCACGCAGCAGCATTTCCTCGACGTAGGTGAAGTCGCTGCCCAGGGGAAATTCCGGAAACAGGCCCTTTGGCTTGTAGCGACTGTAGATCTCCTGCAGGCGCCTTGGTGTGTTGTGGGTGTAGGCGCGGGGGATCTCGTAGTCCTGCGCCAGCTTACCCGCCGATTTGGCCTGCCCCATCAGCTCCTCCTGGAAGCGGGAGTCGCAGATATTGAGCATGGCGCCAATGATCTCCGAATCGGTCTTGCCGCGTAGGTCGGCAATACCGTACTCGGTGATCACGATATCGCGCAGGTGGCGCGGAATCGTGGTATGCCCGTAGTTCCAGACAATATTGGAATTGGTTTCGCCGCCCTTGCTGCGGGTGGAGCGCACCAGCAGCACCGAGCGAGCGCCCTCCAGCTCGTGGGCCTGCGCCACAAAGTTGTACTGGCCACCCACGCCGCTCAGTATGCGGCCGTCTTCCAGCTGGTCGGCTGCGGCGGCACCCATCAGGGTGACGGTAAAGGCCGTATTGATGAAACGACCATCGACCCGCTGCGCCCGCTTCAGTTCCTCGCTACCGTAGAGGCCGTTGACGAAACTGATATGGGTCATATCGATACGGGACAGCTGCTCCGGCGGCAGTTTGCTCAGGCCCTCATAAAATGCATTGGGCCCGAGGAAAAATCCCCCGGTCATACACACGGGCTGTCCGTTGGGACCCTCCACTTCCCGCTTGATGACGCCCTCTTCGAACAGTCGGAACAGGCCATAGGTGAACATTTCGCTGCAGCCGTAGAGGCCCTTATCGAAAGTCCCGGTCGCGCCGGTTTCATCTATGGGATCGAAGAAAGTACTGGTGAAATGCGCCTCTTCCATCAGCTTGCAGTAGGTCTTGTTGTCCTGGTGACGCAGGAGGATGGCGCCGGCCACCGAGTCCCCCAGTGCACCGATCCCGATCTGCAGGGTGCCGCCGTCCTTCACCAGGGCGCTGGCAGCGAGCCCGATAAAGTGCTCGGTCATCCCCACCGGCATGTTCGGCATGCTGAACAGCTTGTGATTGCAGGCCGGGTCGTCGATGAGAATATCCAGGCTCTCGGCATCGAACATGGCGCTGTTGACCATGAAGGGGAGCTCCGAGTGGACCTGGCCGACTGTTAAGATGGTTTCCCCCGCCTCGCGTCGTGCCTCGATCAGGGGCAACATGTCCAGTGTGATCTCCGGGTTACAACTGAAGCTGAATTCCTCGCCATCTTCACCCTCGCGCCGGGCCACGGTCTGGGCCAGCACGTTGATACCGCGGTTGAGCATGTCCCGGGCCGCGTGGGTGTAGTTGCTGTTGATGTAGTTCTGCTGGGAGTAAGGATTAGTCAGCTCGGCAGCGGGCTGCACGTAAAACTCGTGAACCTCGATATTGTCCGGCAACAGGCCGTTGCGCATGGCGTAGAGGTACTCCAGCTCCACATAGTCCCCGAATACACGTTCGGCGAAGGGGTCGAGAAAGCGCTGCTGCAGCCCACTGGCTCCGCGGGGTCGAGCCAGGGACAGGGCCGTATTGATGATGAGGGTAATCCGCGGGTCGCGTACCGCGCGTCGGTACAGGGCATTGGCCAGGGGATTCGGTTTGCCGATACCCAGTGGCATCCCGAGTATGATATTGCCGCCGGTCTGCTCGATGATGGCATCGGCGGCTGCATCCACACTGTCATAACGATTCATGCAATCGCCTCCTTGAGTTCCCGGTAGCTCTGTTTGATCAATTTACCCAGATTTTCGATTCCCGGCTGATCCCTGGGGCAACTGGTAATGGCAAAGCAGAGCTTGTCTATATAGCTGATTACCGTGATGTTCAGGGCCATGCCGTCCATCACCACGGAGAAGGGGTAGAGTTTCTCCAGGCGGGCCCCGTCCAGGTACAGGGGTTTACGGGAGCCTGGCACATTGGACACGATGGCATTGATGGCCGGTGTCACCTTGCTGGCATTGCCGCTGAGGGTCAGCAGTATCGTTGGCATCATAAGGGTGTTGGTGAAATCCTGGGCCGCGGTGCTGCTCATCTCCCGCATCGACTGCTTGGCCTGTTTGGTTACCTTGATAACACGTTGCAGACGTTTCGCGGGGTTGCGTTCCTGGGTGAAAAACGGACAGATGATAAATGCGACCTGGTTACCGGCACTCTCGCCGGTGCGCTTGATGGAGACCGGCAAACCGGACTCCAGGGTCTTGCGCGGCAATGCATCCAGGCCCTGCAGGTACTCGCGCAGGGCGCCTCCACAGATGGCCACCAATACATCGTTGAGGGTACCGCCCCCGGCCCTGGCCAGCTTGCGCAGGGGACCCATAGGCAACTCCGTCAGGATGATCTCGCGGCTGGAATCCACATCATTATTGAAGACCGTGCGTGGCGCGGTAAACGGCAATGCCGGTACATCCTCCTTGCCCAGCAGTGTATCCAGGCCCATATTGGCCAGCAGGGAGGCCCACTGTGGCAGCGCGGCATAGTGCTTCCTGAGCTCGCCGCCGATCTTGTCCGCCCGCCGCGCCAGGCTCATCTCCCGGTGGTGGGCTTCGGCCTTGGGTTTGGCCCGGCGGAAATTGATGCGCTGCTTGGGGTCGGTACTGAACAGGGCATTCACCATACGCAGCGCCCCTACCCCGTCGACCAGGGCGTGGTGCACCTTGCAGTAAATGGCAAAACGATCCCCGCTGAGCCCCTCGATGACATGCAGCTCCCACAGGGGGCGGCTCCGGTCCAGGATTCGTTCATGGGCCCGCGTCACCAGCTTCAACAGGTCCTCCATGCGACCGGGCGCCGGCACGGCATAGTGGAACACGTGCCGGGACGGGTCGTAGTCCTTTTCCGGCACCCAGGCCGGGTTTCGCATTGCATCGGGATCTTTCAGCTTCTTGTCGAATACCGGCCACAGCTCGTTGAGCCGTCCGCAGTGGCGCACCAGCGAGCGCATATAGTTCTTCGGCGCATTCTCCGGCCTGCTCAGAATCATCAGGCCGGCGACGTGGAAGGGCCGCTCGGCAGACTCCATGCGCAGGAAAGAAGAATCCAGGAAGGTGAGGGGTTCGGACCGGGCAGCCATCAGCGGCGACCCAGCTTGCGCACACTGGTGGGCGAGTACCAGGCATCGCCCTTGGCATCGGCGGCGTAATTCATCTGCTCACTGTCGTTGACCAGGCGGATGGTGATATAGCCCCCGGCACGCAACTCGTGAAACATCATTGCCCGGTTCACATAGCCCTGCACGTTGTATTCGTAGATGGAGTTGATCAACACCACCTTCCAGAGCTCTCCGCGGCCGTCATAGTTCTCAGTCATCACGATGTTCCAGCTGTCTTCCTCTATATAGAAGCGGCGTTTGCCGTAGATGTGGCGCTTGCCCTCACGCAGCTTCGCTTCCACCACCCAGACACGGCGTTTCTCATAACGAATATAGTCCGGGTTGACGTGAAACGGGGTCAGCAGTTCGTCGTAGTCCAGGCCCTGCTCATCAAAGCTGTAGTTGTGAAAGGGCACATAGAGCTCCTGCTTGCCCAGCAGAGTCCACTCAAAGCGGTCCATGGCGCCGTTGAATCCCAGCGTGTCATCCACGGTAATAAATCCGCCAGGGCCGTCCGGTGTGTCATAGCCCACCGTGGGGGCGCGACGCACCCGCCGGGAACCGGGCAGGTAGCGCCAGGCTTCACGTGCGTGGGTAATGTAGTCGTAGGGTTCGTAAATCGAGGTAATCATGCCCTTGTCGCGGACCGGCTCATGCACCCGGGTCATGACGTGGGCAGCCCAGATACCCAGTTCGGGCTCTTCCATGCCAATTTCGTTGGCCGGATTGACATAGGGGTACTCCGACATCAACGTGGAGCGGCGCACCGAGCGGGAACCGTTACTGAATACCGCGATATCCGAGTAAGTCCCCTCCAGGGTGTAGTTGGGGCCACTGGTTCGGCTGTTCCAGATCACCTCAGCACCGGTTTTGGGGATGGGGAAAGCCACCGAGCCGGTGAACCCGCGAATACCGTCCTCGCCGTTGTAGAGCTCGGCATTGACCGCGTTGTATTTCAGTTTTTCATTGAACTGGTCTGAATAGCGGCCGTCCCGGTGGGTCGGGTAAACATGCATGCGGAAGGTATCCGGGTAGGTTTCAAACAGGGCTTTGAGCCCGGGGCTGAGAAACTCTGCATGCTGCGCCATGTTCTCGGGGGTGATGGTGTGCAACCTGGGATCGTCCGCGTAGGGATCCGGGTAAGGCGTACCGGGCCCGTCGTACTTCAGGCCCTCAGGCAATCCCAGCATACTGCCCGTGTAGGCGGGGATACTGCCATCGGCATTGGCTGAAGGATCGGCACCCACCGGTGTCAGCGTGGTACCGAGCTGGGCCGCTTCCTCTTCGCTGACCTTGGCTGACGCCATGCCCGCCAGCAGCGATAGCGTCGCTACAGTCACCAGTAATATTTTCCGCATTGCCCTCTCCTCCCTAGAAACTGTATTTCAGCGACAGGGCCACATTGTCCCGATCCCTGATCAGATTGTCGCTGCCCCCGCCCCAGTACCATGAATAGCTGACATTGGCAGTCAGGTTGTTGAGATACACCCCGGTGAGTCCGAGGCTCAACACCATGGTGTCCTCGAAGTGCTCAATCTCACGGATGATCCCGTCCACGTCGTGCTTGAAATATATCGGTGCCTGCAGGTCCCAGCCCTGGAATACATTGTTATAGGACAACTGGGTGAGTATCGAGTAACCCCAGCCGCTGTCGTCTTCGCGCAGCTCATCGCTGTCCGCGCTGGTCACCTCGGCATAAAAGCCCTCAAAGGTCACAACCGTATCGTCTGCATAAAAGGTGGGGCCAAACACGTGGGAACCGCCCAGCTGGGCCTTGATGAAATCCTCGCGCCGGGGATCCCCGGCGGCATCGACCATGGGGGTGCCATCCAGGAATGACAACTCACCCTGCACGTTGGTCTCGCCGATCACCGTGGTGAAGCTGGCCGCGGTACCCTTGATATCCTCGTAATAGCGCAGGCGGTAGTCCACGGGCACCGGTTGGGGCGAGCCTGGTACCTCTATGTAGCTCAGCGCAAAAGACGGCTTCTTGTCATGGCCATTGACATGGTAGAGGCCGATATCCCAGTTCCCCTCGGTCACATAGTGAAAAGCCACACCCCACTGACCGGAATCGCTGGCATTGTCGTCAGCAATACGCGGTACGCCGCGCAGGTTGAACTCGTTGCCGCGGATATCTTCCGGTACCAGGGGGCTGTTCGGTGTAGGAATAAGGAATGCATTGGCGCCGGGTCCGACCTGGTCTGTATACGAGAAATAGCTGCCCACCCCGTTGAGATCGTTCTCCAGCCACTCGTACTGGTAATAGGCTTCGAGGGTGAGCGAACCCACCACGTCCACCTGCATATACACCGCGCCGGTGGGCAGGAAGATTTCCTTGACCTCCACCCCCGGTGTGTTCGCGGCGAAGGCATCGGCCCGGTTCTGGATACTGTTGATCCCCTGGTAAAAGGTCGATTCGCCCCAGTTGATTACCTGGCGGCCGGCGCGCAGGTCCAGCAGCCGATCGCCGGGAATCTCCCAGGTGGCGTAGGCAAAGGCGTCGAGGATTTCCACGGTGTCGCCGTGCTGGTTCTTGGTCTGGCGCGGAAATTCGCCGCGCTCCGCATCGCCACCGTAGAGCGTCCCGCTGTTATAGGAACTGAACCCAAAGGGATCCAGGTCGGTATCGTTGTCATTGTAGACGTCGTCGTAGAAGGCCTTGCCGCGCAGGAAAATTCCGTAGTCCTGCCAGCTCAGGTCCACGTCCACCAGCAGGGTCAGGCGATTGGATACCAGCCCGGTATCGAAATTGTTGTTACCGTCATTGCTGTTCAGCAGTAGCGTTTGCGCCTGGCTGAGTTCCGGGTCGGTCAGGGGCAGGAAGGGGTTGTCCTGCAGATCCTGCAGGAACTTCTTGCCGGTGATGCGCTCGTCCCGGTCCTCGGTACGCCACTGGGCGCCGTAGGTAATGGTGCTATCGACCGCCAGCAGGGCGCCGTTTTCGAACTCGAAGTCCAGCGCCACAGCCGGCAAGCTCAATAAAAGAAGGGAAGTTAATATAGTGCGTCTGATCATGCCTGGTTCTCCCTGGGCAACAGGTAGGCGGCCAGAGCGGGCAACAGCGTCAGTGACCCGATCATGTTGAGCAGGAACATGAAGGTCAGCAGCTTGCCCATATCCGCCTGGAATTTGATGGGCGACCACATCCAGGTCGCCACACCGATAGCGAGCGTGATTCCGGTAAAGGCGACCGCCTTGCCGGTTGAATAAAGCGTGCGCTGGAAGGCCTCGGGCAGGGCCAGGCCCTCGCCGAGGAAGCGGGATAGTCGTGCAAAAACGTAGATGCCGTAATCCACCCCCACACCGACCCCCAGTGCAATCACCGGCAGGGTGGCGACTTTGACACCGATTCCCAACTGCGCCATTAGTGCCTGGCAGAGGATGGAGGTGAGCGCCAGTGGTGTCAGTATGCAGATCACGGCGCGCCAGGAGCCAAAGCTGAAAAACACCAGGGCGCCGACAACGCCGTAGACCAGGTAGAGCATTTTCAGCCGGGCCTTGTCGATTTCCTGGTTGGTCGCCGCCTCCACGCCGGCGTTACCCGAGGCCGGGACGAAGCGGATCGAGTCGCTGTCGTTTTGCCGGGCAAATTCCTCGACCGCCGCCAGCACCCGTGTAAGTGTGCCGGCCTTGTGGTCAGACAGGAAAATGACCACGGGCAGCAGGCTGCATTGCCGGTTGAAGAGCTGTTCCGGCATGGGATTGAAGGTGGAATTCAGTGCCGCCTGGTTGCGCGTTATTGTCGCCCATTTCAGGCTGCCCTCGTTGTAACCGCTCAAAACCAGCTTGGAGACGGTACTGGAGGCCAGGGCAGACTCCACCCCCTCAACATTGCGCATCACCCAGGTGAACTGGTCGACCAGGGCCATATTCTCGTAATCCGAACAGCGCTCGGTCGCGGTTTCCACCATGATGACCAGCACGTCGGAGCTGGTGGCATAATGTGAGTTGATATAGGCGCTGTCGCGGTTATAACGCGAGTCAGGACGCAGTTCCGGCGCCCCGGCGTCGAGGTCCCCGATCTGAAGAGCCCGGCCCTGGTAGAGGCCGAACAGGACCAGGCCTAGTGCAGTTACCAGCAGCACCCGCGCGACAGGGCGCGAGGCGCAGCGCGACAGGAACTCCCAGTGTGGACGCCTTTGCCCGGCGCGCGCAGCAAGATGTTCGACACTGCTCTCACCCAGGCCCAGGAAAGACATCAGCACCGGCAGCAGCGCCAGGTTAGTCAGGATGATTACGGCTACACCGACGCTGGCGGTGATTCCGAGATCGCGGATAACCTCTATCGGGATCAACAGCATGGTCAGGAATCCCGCGGCATCAGATATCAGCGCGGTGATTCCAGGAATATAGAGACTGCGGAAAGCCAGCCGTGCCGCGCCCAGCTTGTCCTGTCCGGGCCCGCTATTAACGGCGATGGCATTGATAATCTGGACGCCGTGGCTGACCGCGATGGCAAACACCAGAAAGGGCACCAGGATGGAGAAGGCGTTAAGGCCGAAGCCGAGCGCATTCAGCAAACCCAACTGCCAGATAACCGCCGTAAGGGAACACAGCAGCACCGCGCCTGCGCCAATAAGACTTCGGCAGTAAACCAGCAGCAACAGAGCGGTGACTGCCAGGGTGATCACTGCGAACAGGACAATAGCGCGGATACCATCCAGCAGATCGCCCACCATCTTGGCGAAGCCAACGATGCGGATGGTAATGTGCTCATCCTGGTACTTGTCGCGGATATCGCGCTCCAGAGCCTCGGAAAATGCCCAGTAATCCATCGGCTCGCCGCTGCGGGGGTCACGGTCGAACAGCGGCGCCTCGACAATACTGGAGCGGTAATCGTCGGCCACGAGCCTGCCCAGCTCACCGGAACGCAACAGGTTGGCCCGCAGTCGCTCCATCGCCGCATCGCTTTCATCGTACTGGGCATCGATAAGCTGATCGCCCTCAAAGCCGTCCTCGGTCACTTCGGTCCAGCGTACGTTGGGCGTCCACATTGAACGCATGCGATTGCGGTCCACTCCGGGCAGGTAAAACACCTCATCGGTGATCTGCCGCACGGTGTCCAGGTAGCGGGGATTGAATATATCGCCCTCGTTTGCCTGCACCACCACCTGGATGCTGGTACCTGCGGCACCCAGGTCGGCAATGTGGCGCATCATTGCCTGGATGTAAGGGTGCTGCATGGGGATCATCTTTTCGAAACTGGCATCGGGTTTCAGCATCGAGGCCTGCCAGCCCAGGAACAGGGTAAGCGCCAGGAACAACCAGAACAGGACCCCACGAGCGCCGAAAATTATGCGCTCAAGCAGGGGAATCTCCTGACCCCAGCGGTAGGTTTCCAGGGAGCTGTCGACGGCGGGCTCAGTCATGGCGCCTCCCCAAAACCCACATCGCGATGGATGCCGCCCTGCCCGACCGCGATGATGTCGTCACCGGCGCAAATAGCGGCACTGAGGTTGACCCGGTCTGCCAGTGCCCGTTCCCTGAAGCTGGTGCCGCCATCGTCGGAAAACAGCAGCGTCCCTACGGATCCGGCCAGCAGGGCATAGCGTTCGGTAAGAAACGTACCCCCACTCACAGTACGCTCAGTAGCGGATTCCACCCGCTCCCAGTTGGTGCCCTGGTCGAGACTGCGATAGACGGTTCCGCGCAATCCGAACACCAGCAACGCCCCCGCGCCGGGCGCCCGCGCAATGCCAAACCAGGAGGCCCCATAGGGGCTGTGCAGGGAATGCCAGCTCCGCCCGCCGTCCGCTGAGCGAAAAAGCAATCCCCCCTCCGCCGCGATCCATAAATTGCCCCGGTCATCTCCCGTGACGGCATTGAGATGAAATTCGTCAGGATTGTGAAGTAGCGCGGCGACATACTCCCAGGTCGCACCACCATCTGCCGTGGTCAGCAGGGTGTTGAAGGCGCCTGTGGCCACGCCGCGCAATTCATCGACAAAGAAGACGTCCAACAGGGGTGGCGCCTGTGCGGGTTCGGAAAGAGCCCACTCCGCATCCTCGAGATCGAGCTCCAGATCCTCCAGACTCGCCTGCAGTGACGCCCGCTCTTCGGTTGTTGAGGCCAGCAACAGGCGCTGTTTGTGGCGATCGATCTCGGCAACAACCCGCTCCAGTGTCTGCTGGTTGAGTTTTTGCTGATGACGGAGACCGTCCCGTTGCACAACCCAGGTTTCGCCGCCGTCTATGGTTGCGAGAACCAGGCCGTCATGACCCACCGCCCAGCCCCGTTGCGGACTGGGAAAATGCGCGGCGGTCAGCATTTGCCGGGTAGGCACCCGCGCCTGCTGCCAGCTCGCACCCAGGTCATCGCTGTAAAGAATGTGGCCGTACTCGCCTACGACCACCAGTCGTTCTCCGGCTTTGACGATATCCAGCAGGGTAGACTCCGTGGCCAGCGGCGCCATCAGCGCATCCTCGGGCCAGCTTTGCGCGGGCACGAGAGACAATATGGCCGCCAGGAAGGCGGCCATACTCAAGGAAATTCTGGCTGAACTGCACCGCCCCACGTCCATGGGAACCCTTGTTGCTGCTTGTCTACGTCCTTTTTAAAGGAACGTGGGCCAAAGCGTTATGATGGAGGTCAAGGATTCCGGTGATTGAAGCTGCTCAGGCGACGGCCTCTACCTGTGCCGGCACGTACTTGTGCCAGGGTGTGCCGGCGAAGCGGTCGCGGTCCTCCAGGGAAGTCAGCTCGTTTGGCGCCACGCCCACCCGTTCTCCATCCTCGTTGTCGAGGCCGAAGCCATTGGGCAGGGAGATATGTCCGGGTAACATCCGTTCATTGACCTCGACCAGCGTGGTCGCCGATCCGGTCCGGGTGCTGATGCGGGCCTTGTCACCGCTGGCCAGGCCCAGGCGATCAGCATCCTCGGGGCTCATACGTAATGCGCCGTGCATATCCTTGCGTCGCCAGCCGGCATCCCGGTAAATCGTATTGGCGGTATAGTCGCGGCGCTCGCCGGCCATCAGTACAAAGGGATACTCTGTGTCTTCAAGGCTGGACGCACCTTCCTCGAGCACAGCCAGCTCCTGTAGCAGTTCGGGGATCACCAGCTGGACGCGACCGTCGTTGCCGAGGCGTTGCCAGGACACATCGTAATCGTCTTTGGAAAACACCACCCCCGAGTGCTGGCTGATCATGGCATCGAACAGGGCATCCGCCTGGCTCAGCGGATCGCCGTCGAACCCAGCCCGGCGCAGTGATTCCGGATCGCGCATGGCATGACCCATGGCGATAGGCCACAGGGGTGCAGCAACCGCCGCGCCCTCGGGCAGACTCGGGCCCAGTGTGCGGTAGAGAATAACCGGGGCCAGGTCGCTCACCGAGGGTTCCTCACCCATGGCCTTCATAAAGCGGTCCCGGTATGCGGTGCGACCGCCGGTATCCAGGGCCTGGTTGAGCTCATCGCAGAGCGCTGTCGGCATGGCATCCATGGCCTCGACCAGGCGCGCATGAATTTCCGCCTCGGTGAGAGCGTACTCGGGCGCTTCGAAAAGGGGTTTGCGCAGCTGGAAGTAGTTATCCGGAAATTCCAGGTTGAAGAAGGTGGCCTCCCACTTCTCATACTGGGTCGCTGCCGGCAGCACGTAATCGGCGTGACGCGCTGTTTCGCTCAGGGCGATGTCTATAACAACCACTGTATCCAGGCTTTCCAGCGCCTCGATGAAGCGCTTTGAATCCGCCAGGGAATGCACCGGGTTGGCGGTCTCCACGATCATCGCCCTGTAGCGGTCGGGGTGGTCGGTCAGTATCTCATCGGCGATGACATTACAGGGAACCAGTCCGCTTATGATAGGTGCCTGCACCACTGGGCTCTTGCGCGAGGCCCTGCCACTGCCGGCGATGTTGATCAGGAATGCCAGCATATTGTGGGCGCCGGCCTTGCCGAAATGCCCGCACAGGGACCAGAGCAGCTTTTCCAGGTAGCTGACCAGGGTCGAGTGCTGGTTCATCTGGATTCCAAGGTCCTCGAATACCGAGGCGCTGCCTGCCCGGGCGATCGCGGCAACCGCCGCGCGGACCAGGTCGATCTCCACACCAGCGATAGCGCAGTACTCCTCTACCGGTAACTGCTCGAAGCTGGCGATAACCTCTTCGAGCCCGAGGCTGTGTTGATCCAGCCAATCCTGCTTGTGCAGTTTGTCCTGCACCAGGATGCCGACCATGGCCGCCAGCAACCAGGCATCGCGGCCGGGTTTCACCCGCAGGTGGATGTCCGCAAGCTTTGCGGTCTCTGTAATGACCGGGTCGATAACAATCAGGGTCTTGGATTCATCCTTGCTGAATTCCTTCAGCCAGGCCCGGGCCCGCTGCACTCCATGGGAGTGCCAGGGATTCTTGCCGAGAAAAAGCGCGACGTCACAATGCTCGAAATCGGGGACAACCATGCTGCCGAACATCTGCGCATTGACCCAGAACTCGCCGGTTTTTTCCTGGGCCAGGGCATTGGAGCGATAGACATTGCCCAACACCTTGCGGGTGGCCGCGGCATAGCCACCCGGCAGGTGATTGCCCTGCCCGCCACCGCCGTAATAGAAGATCTTGTCGCCGCCGTGGGTATCGCGTACCGCGGTCAGGCGCTGGGCAATTTCCCGAATGGCCGTGTCCCAGTCGATAGCCTCAAAGCTGCCATCATCTCGACGGCGCAGTGGCGAGGTCAGGCGGTCCTTGCCGTTCTGGTAGTGGTTGAGGCCGGACGCCTTCTGGCAGAGGTAACCCTGGGATCCCGGGTGGGCCTTGTCGCCGCGGGTGCGGACTATCTCCCGGTTGTTCTCACCCCCTAACTGCACCTCGATGCCGCAATTGCAGGAGCACAGTATGCAGGCGCTGGCTTTCCACTCGGACATGTTGACCTCCAGGGGGCGGGATGCGAGGGAAGACTACGCTAACAACAAAAGTTTTATCATGCAACTAATATTTTTCATGACCGGGCTGCATCTCGCCTGCTTCGAAGGCTTTACGGTATGATTGGGCGCAACCAACAACATCGGCCCACAACACACCAGACATGAATCGACTGATACGGGAGCTGCGCCAGCGAGGAGTCTTCCGCGCCGCAGGTTTGTACATCGCACTGATCTGGCTGTTACTGCAGATCGCCGATGTCGTCTTTCCCGCCTTCGATATTCCCGACAGTGCGCTGCGCTATATCCTCTTTGGCGCCATCGCCGGATTCCCGGTGGCCATGCTGTTTTCCTGGTTTTACGAGATATCCTCGGAGGGCATTCGCAGCGAGGATGAAATTCAGGAGACCGGGGAGCAGCGCAGTCACGGTGTGCTCTCCGGCACGACCATCATAGTCCTGGCACTGGCTCTTGGAGTATCCCTGTATGCCAACTACGAGCAGGCCAGCAACGATGAACCGGAATCCCAGCCCGAGCTGGTATCCATCCTGGTGTCCGACTTTATCAACGATACCGGCGACCCTATCTTCGATAACTCCCTGGAACCCGCGTTGGCCATCGGCATGGAATCGGCGCCTTTTATCAGCGCTTACGCCCGCCACGAGGCTGCCCGCATCGCGGAAAAAATCAGTGGCAGCGATGACCTCGACGAGGAATCGGCGCGACTGGTCTCGGTGCGCGAGGGCATCCAGCTGGTGCTGGTGGGCAGCATTCGCCAGGACAGTGACGGCTATTCCTTCTCGCTGAGGGCCATCGACCCCCGCGATGGTGAAGTGGTCACAGACGCAGAGGCTTCGGCTGACGACAAGGTGGAAGTACTGCCGGCGGTCGGGCAGCTGGCGATCCAGATGCGCGAGGGCCTTGGGGACGCAACCCTGAACGAAGACAGCGAGGCCAATGAAACCTTCACCGCTGCCAGCCTGGAAGCCGCCCGCTTTTACACGATTGCCCAATCCTACAACCGGACCGAGCAGAACCAGCAGGCAGCGGAGTATTACCAGAAGGCCATCGAGGAAGATCCCAATTTCGGCCGCGCCTACTCCGGCTGGGCCCTGAGTACGCGCAACCTGGGCCGCAAAAAAGAGGCGGAAGAACTGTGGGAAAAAACCCTGACCCTGCTCGACACCATGACCGAGCGGGAGCGCTACCGCACCCTGGGTGCCTATTACCTGACCTGGACCGGGAATTTCCAGAAGGCGATCGAAAACTATCAATTGCTGATAGAGAAATATCCCGCCGACAATGCCGGACGCAATAACCTCGCAGTCGCTTATTTCCAGGTGCGTGAGTTCGACGAGGCCCTGGCCCAGGGCGGAGAGCTTGTCGAACTCTTTCCGCATGTCACGGCCTACCTGGCGAACTACGCGCTCTATGCGATGTACGCCGGAGATTTTGCCAAAGCCCGTGAGGAAGCCGGCAAGGTGCTGGAGGAAGATCCCGGCCATTACCTCGGCTATATTCCGCTGGCGATCGCCGAGCTCGCCCAGGCCAATGCGACAGCTGCCCGGGAAGTGTACGCCGGCATGTCAGAACAGGGCCGACAGGCGGCTTCCTCGGCGACCGCGGGCCTGGCGGATGTTGCCCTGCACACCGGCAATTGGAAACTTGCCGCCGACATACTGGGCGAGGGCGTGGAGGCGGACCTGGCGACGGGCAATACCCACGGGGCGGCACACAAGGGCGTGTACCTGGCCCATGCCCTGCACGCGCTGGGCAAGCCGACCGCCAGTCGACGGGCCCTGGACCGCGCGCTGCAATCGACCAAGTACCTGGGTCACCTGCTACCAGCTGCGCAGCTGATGGTAGCCTTGGGAGATCCTGATGGTGCAAGGGAAATACAGCTGACCCTGGATTCCCGCCTGCAGCAGAACAGCCGCGGTGCCGCAGACATTATTGCAGCAGAGATCGCCCTCGCCGAAGGGGATACCACCAGCGCTGTGGATGCCTTCAATAATGCAATCGGCCACGACGACAGCTGGTTGGCTCGTACCGGACTTGCCCGCGCCTACGCGGCTGCGGGCTACCATGCCGAGGCGCTCGGAGAACTGGAGATCGCCCGTGACCGCATCGGCGAGGCGTCCGCCCTGTTCTTCGACGATGTCCCCACCTTCCACTACAGCGCGGCGCTCCACTACTGGCTAGGCCGTACCCGGCAGGAACTCGGCATGCTCGACGGAGCCCGCGAGGATTTTTCCCACTACCTGTCCCTGCGCGTCGACAGCGACAATAGCGAGAGAACCCGGGATGCGCGAGCCCGCCTGGAATCGCTGACACCCTAGGACGCCGGCTGTGAATTTCTCAAAGGCCATCATCGGCCCCAGTTTTTTGCTCGCCGCCCTACCCCTGGCGGCTGAAACCGTTTCATCGACTATGGAAACCGTTAAGGTCACCGCCCGCCAGTCCCGCGCCGCCTGGAGCAGCAGCGACTCGCCGCTGGCTGCCCCGCTTTTTCCGGAAGCCGCCGCCGCCCCGGTGTCCAGTGTTGCCGACCTGGTTCAACAACAACCCGGCATAGCCTATGCCGGACAGGGCGGCCTGTTACAGACTGTATCTATAAGAGGCATCTCCGGGCAGCAGGTTTCCAACTTCTGGGGCGACCTGCCGCTGCTCAGCGATCGTCGCGCTGGCACCAGCAGTTCCTTTATCGATCCGATGATGCTGGGCTCGGTTGAAATACTGCGGGGACCCGCCTCGGTATACTACGGTAACGGTGCAGTAGCCGGTGTCCTGCAACTAACACCGGCGCGCCCGAACTCTGCCAGCTGGCAGTTGCAATGGGGTTCAGCCGGTGATGAAAACCTTCAGTACGTTGCCCTTGGTGGCGAAGCCATGTCGCTTGCGGTCAGTCGTCGGGCTGCCGACGACAGCGATAGTGCCGACGGTGCGCCGCTGCACACGGAATTCGAGCAGTACAACGCGCAGTTGCTCGGCAGTTTCGAACTTGGCGGGCGCCAGTTCGAGTTCCAGCAGCTGATCAGTGAGGGCCGGGATATCGGCAAGTCCAATAACCGCTTTCCCGACCAGCGCATCACCGACTACCCCGAGGAGCGCCATTGGCTCGGACAACTCAGCGGGGAACTGGGTCAGCAACTACAGGCCAGTGTCTTCTACCACTACCAGAAGCTCGATACCCGGGTCGAGCGCATCGGTGAACGACTCAACGAGGTGGACAGCGAATCCCTGGACTGGGGAGCGCGCCTGGACACTGGCTGGATGGGCACCGCTTTGCCGTTCCGTCTCGGCCTCGATTACTTCGGCCGCCGCGACGTGGAGGCAAAAGAGTCAGAAACCGATTTCAGCAGCGGTGCTACTCGCAGCCAGAAAAACCTCGACGCCGACCAGGATAATTTCGACCTGTTTATCGATGGCTACCGGCAATTCGACAGCCTGGAAATCGCTGCCGGCTTGCGCGCGGCCCTGATCTACCAGGAGGCTTCCGGCCAGGAGGATTTCGACGACAGCGCACTGTCGGCTTTCGCCCGGGCAAACTGGGCGGCCACTCCGGACCTGGAGCTGAGCCTGGAGGTGGCCAGCGGCGTGCGCTTCGCCGGGCTTTCCGAGCGTTACTTTTCCGGGACGACGGGGCGGGGATCAGTGCTGGGCAACCGGGACCTCGACCCCGAGGACACCCTGGGCCTGGACCTGGGCCTGCGCTGGCGCGGCCAGGCCCTGGAATTCGAGATTCACGCCTACGGCATGAAGATTGACGACTACATCGAGCGGGTCGATATCAACGACGACCTGCGCAGCTTTACCAACCTCACCGAGGGCGAAATAATCGGCAGCGAGGCAGCCGCGATAATAAAGTTGGACAAAGCCTGGACGCTCTCCCTGGGCGGGCACTACGTCGAAGGCGAAGATGACGACGGCACCACCCTGGCCAACATAGCGCCGGCCACGATTTTTAGCAGCCTCGATTATAGCCGCGGCCCCTGGCGGGCAAAACTCCAGTTCGATTACCGCTTCTATGAATCCGACGTCGCACCGGGCGAACTCCCGGTAGATTCCGCAAACCTCTTGTCAGCAAGCCTCGTGAGAGCCTGGCCCAATGGCCTGGAGCTCAGCCTGTGGGGTCGCAACCTTCTCGACGAGAGCTGGCGTCTCAGCACGGACAATCTCGCCACCGATGGTCCCGAGCGTTCCATCGGCCTGACCCTGGCCTGGACACGCCCGACACGCTAGTTAGTGCTAACCCTTTGTTATCAACAGCTTAACTGCAATTAAGTTGCAGTATGGCCGCCGCTGTACTATACAAAATAAGGTTTGCAAATTAACAAAAAGAACGGAACGGCTCACCCCATGAAGAGATTCAAACTCGCACCCGTGCTGCTCGGCACGCTGGTAGCGGCTGCCCTGGTCACTGCCCAGGAAAACCCGCTGGTTATCGGCCCCAACATCAATATGGTGTCTGGCACGGAGTGGCCTGCGGGAGACCCCTTCCTGCGCCAGCAGAACGAACCCTCGGTCGCATTCTCCAGCCGCAATAAGCTGCACATCCTGTCCGGTGCCAACGACTACCGCACCGTCGACATTCCCGGCGACTTCGAGGCGGGAGCCACGGGCGATTCCTGGCTGAGCTATTTCTGGTCTACAAATGGTGGCGGCACCTGGAAATCGAACCTGATTCCCGGCTACCCCCAGGACGACTCACCCGAGGGCATGGCCTCACCCTTGAAAGGCTATGCGGCGGGTGCTGACCCGGTGGTGCGAGCCGGCACCCACGGGCTGTTCTACTTCAGCGGTATCGCATTCGAGCGTACCGAGAATCCCGGCAGTGCAATTTTCGTTTCCCGCTTTATTGACCTCAATAACGACGAGGGCGGCGATCCGATCCGGTTTATCGACACCATGCTGGTCGACACGGACACCACCGGCGATCGCTTCCTCGACAAGTCCTGGATCGGCGTGGATATCCCGCGCCCCGGCGCAACTACCAAGACTTTCAATGTCACCCAGCGCGACGGTACCACCGTCAGCCAGACCGTGGAATGCGGCAACGTCTACGTGGCCTACGCAGCGCTCACCGGCGACGGCGAGACACTGCGCTCGGAAATCATGCTGACCCGCTCCACCGACTGCGGCGACAGCTGGAGCATACCCGAACCGATCAGCGAGCCGGACACCCTCAACCAGGGTGCCAATATCGCGATCGATCCGCTGACCGGCGATGTGCACATCGGCTGGCGCCGTTTCGACACCGTAGAGGCCTTCCTCGGCACTCCCGCTGTGAGCTGTTCCAAGAAACTGAATGAGTGGAAGCGCAAAAAGAAAAAGAAAAAGGCGGTCGAGTGGCCGGTCGATGAGATCGATATCGGCGACCTGCGCCTGACCCGGGAAGAAGCCCTGGACCTGTTGAGCCAGGACGGGGATGACGACGATGACGACGGCGGCATCAAACTTGCCAAGTACACCGTGGCCGGAAAGCTCAACCTGTTGGCAGGCGGCGGGCAGGCCTCTGATACCTTCGATCCCGTTGAGTGGACTCGCACGCTGTCCGGCCTGCTCGACGAGGCCGATGCTTTCTTCGAAGCCTATCCCCTGGAGAAATACAGCGGCAGCTTCAACAAGAGCGGCAAGAGCAAGAAGAGTGGGAAGAGCGACAAGAGCGATAAGAGCGGAAAGAGCAAGAAGAGTGGGAAGAGCGACAAGAGTGATAAAAGCGGCAAAAGTGGTAAGAGCAATAAGCATGTCGCCAGTACATGGTACGAAGGGCCGGACCTGGATGACTCCGAGGAAAAGCTGGCCAAAAACCTCCGCAAAGACATCAAGAACAATTACCTCGGCTCTCCCGACTGCGTAGCAGCTGCCGGCACCGAGGACTTCGAGACTGGTTCCAGCAATGCCATGGTGGCAGCGAAGTCGAGCAATGGTGGCGCTTCTTTCGATGCACCGGTCACCGTCGCCGAAATAACGACCTTTGACCAGGGCGGCAGCAACTTCTCCTTCCGCACCACGGCCTACCCAAGCCTGGCAGTGGACGCCTTCGGACGGGTCTACATGGCCTTTGCAGCCCGCGGCTTCGGCACAGTGCGCCCCGACGAAGAGAGCGGCGATGCGCGCATCGTACTGGCGATTTCCGATGACGGTGGTAACAACTGGCAGCCACCCTATGCCATCGATGACAGCCCCACCGAACCCGGCCACCAGTTCAAACCCTCTCTGCTGTTTGCCGGGGGCAAGCTCCTGGTGCTGTTCTATGACTTGCGCGAGGATGTCTCCGGCATCTTCGAACGCTTTGTCCTCGACGTGCCGGAACCCGATCGGGTAAGACATACCCTGGATGTGCGGGCGGCCACCGCGATCGCGATTCCCGGCCCGGCCACACCGAAATTTACCAGCTATGACGTATCTGATGAGCGCAATTCCCAGCAGGCATCGCGCTATGCATTCGTGGTTACCGGCAGTGATCCCAACAACCCGGAGACGGTGCAGCTGCAATACATGGTACCGAACCTGCCTACCCACGCCGGCGGTACCCAGCCCTTCATCGGCGACTACGTCGACGTGTCCGCCAAGGTACACATATTCGAGAACGGTCTCTGGCGCTATGCCACGGAGCTGGGCGATGTCGACGTCTACCAGGCCGTGTGGACCGACAATCGCGATATCGCTGCGCCGCCGGACGGCGACTGGACCAAATACATCCCGCCCAATGCCGAAGGCCAGAGCGGCGAGCGGGTCAGTGTGTTCGATGGTTCGACCATCGCTGCCTGCGAAACCCCCGAGGATGCCAAGCTTACCGGCACCCGCAACCAGAATATCTACTCGGCCCTGCTCAGCGACGGCCTCATTGTCGCGGCACCGGGTAACAACCGCCCGCTGGGTACCGCAGAGGGCAGCTCGGAATTGTTACAGCGCTCCTACGTGGTATTCACCCAGAATGTCACCGCCTTCGAGCGCTTTTTCCTGCTGACGGTATTGCCACCGGTTGCAGGGCAGGCATCCTTTGATCAGTTCGCACCGGACCCGTCGGTGATTGTCTCCGTGGCGCCTTTCTCCAGCACCGTGCGCACCGTGTTCGCCAAATCGGAAATTCCGGAAGCGGTCATCGCGGTGAAAGTGCAGGAGGTGGACAATCTCGGCAATGTCCTCGGCAACGGGCTGACCTCCACGGTCTTCCTCAATGCCGACCCGACCGCGCCGCTGCCCCTGGATGGCAGCCTGCTGGAAGCGGAGTCTCACAATCCGAAAGTACTGAGTGAGTCCGTGCTGAACCCGACGGTCCTCAACCCGACAGTACTGAACCCGACGGTATTGAACCCCACCGTATTCAACCCGACTGTGCTGAATCCCACGGTCCTGAATCCCACGGTGTTCAATCCGACCGTATTCAACCCCACGGTGTTCAACCCCACCGTATTCAACCCGACGGTACTGAACCCGACCGTATTTAATCCGACGGTATTGAACCCGACGGTACTGAATCCGACAGTCTTTAATCCGACGGTATTCAACCCGACGGTGTTGAACCCGACCGTGCTGAACCCGACAGTATTCAACCCGACAGTACTCAATCCGACAGTACTCAACCCCACGGTATTGAATACGGCTGTGGATTCAGACCAGCGCTCGGCAGAGGTCACCTTCACTGTACAGAACGATGGCTCGGCAACCAGCTCCTACGATATCAACCTGGCGTCGCAGCAGGGTAAGGACGACGGCCTGAGCTACCAGGTGATCGTGTATCGCCTGAACAAGACCCCGGTTGCGGAGGGTTGCGACCTGGCCGAGGAGGCCCAGCAGGAGCTGATCGCCAATGTCATCGAACCCACCAATGACCTGGATCCCCTGGGTGGGGACGGCACCACCTCCTTCTACATCGAGCCCGGTGAAGAAGTATTCGTCACGGTGAAGATCCTGCCGGATACCAACAGCCCCAACCCGGGCGACCCGGGCGAGCTGGATGACAACAACCTGGATCTCTCCATCGGCATCGAGCCCCAGGCGATCGCCACGGAAGACCTCGGTGACCCGGATCCACAACCGGACACCGCCGGCGCTGCCACAGCCGCGGTACCCCCGGTATTTATTTCAAGCACGGCCTTGCCCAACGGCACTGCCTGTGAGAGCTACAGCGCAGCGCTGTCCGGTGGCGGCGGTATTGCACCCCTTAGCTGGGACGAGGCGCCGGGCACCAATCTGCCCGAGGGCCTGAGTGTGGCCAGCAATGGCGTGGTTTCCGGCACACCGATTGAATTCGGCATGTTCAATGTCAGCGTCACGGCCACCGATGGCTACCAGATCGCTGGCGCTGACATCGACCTGGATATTCTCCCCGACCCGATCACGATAAGCGGGCTGGACCTGCCTGACGGCACCGTCGGCCAGGCTTACGCCGCAACAGCGCTCACTGCCAATAATGACAGTGGCGTAAACCAGCGCTGTGGCGTTTACGAATGGAGCCTGGTATCCGGTAGCCTGCCCCCGGGTCTCGACCTCAGCAGCAGTGGTGTGATCAGCGGCATTCCGACCGATGGTGGCGACTACAGCTTTATCGTAGAAGTTACCGATGGGGTTCATACCGAAGACGCAGAGCTGACTATATCTGTCGTGCAGGTATTTGTTGCCGGCGGCAGCGGTGGCAACCCCTGGACGCTGGATTGCCCGACGGGTCATGTCGGTATCGGCCTGCGTGGTAATGCGGGCGATGACATAGATGCCACAGAGCTGGTGTGTGCCGAAGTGGATGAAGTCATCAACGGCTTCCCGACTCTCGGTACCGAGGTCAGCGCCGGCTTCTCACCGGATTCCGGCGGCGCTGGAAGCAGCTACGGCAACGCGCTGATGTGTGGGCCGGGTGAGGTGCTGTCCGGTCTGCAGGTACGTGCGGGCAATGTCGGTTTCGGCTTCATTGTCGACCAGCTCGGCGTACGCTGCCAGAACGTCAGCGGCAGCATCACCAACAGTGCCCTGCAGGGCACTAATGAAAGCGGTGCGTCAGTGCTGAATCTCAGCTGCGGCCCCGACAATTTCGTGCTGGGACTCACCGGCCGCAGCGATGCAGTCATGGATCAGATCGGCGTGGTCTGCGGTGCAGCGGCGACTGATTTCGACGCCGCCACCCTGGAGTCCCGTTACTACGTGGTTGCAGAGTCCAATGATGGCTATACACCCCGCGATGGCCAGGTACTGGATTTCGATCAGGGCAGCCAGACCGGCACGATTTACACCTTTGACGTGCAGACCGGCAACTACGACAACCAGACCTTCAGTTGGGCAGTCGTCGACGGCAAACTGGAGATCACCTACGACAGCCCCGTGGTCAGTGATGGTCTGGAATTTGACTACAACAACACCACGGCGACCCCTGCCGAGATCGCCCTGATCGAGGCGGAGGCTGCAGCCCAGGGTGTCCCGATTGTTATCTCCTTCACGACCAACACCACGAAGACGGTCTACACCCGCGTTATCGACGGCCTGGTCGATATCATTGAAAAGGAAGACACCCAGCAGATCGTTTACGACCCCATCGACCTGTCCGCCAGCGGCGGCAGCCCCAATCCGCTGCAACTGGCTTCTACCACACGCACCCAAACCTCTACGGACACTCTGCGTGAGGAGAGCACAACACCGGCGGTGGACTTCACCGACAACTGTGGTGCCGGCACCGGAACGGTTTGCGTGCAGGGCAGATGGGCCGGCAGCTACGCTTACGCGCCGGGCACCCGCTATTTCGATGGCTATGTTTACCCGGCCACCAACTGGGGTGAGTCGCTGACCTTTACGGCCGGCGGCGGCAACCCCATGAGTGGCGCAATATCCGCCATGGTCGACCCGTCAGTCAGCAGCAGCTGGTCCGTGGTCAATGATCGCCTTGTGATCGACTACGGCGGTGGCTTCACACAGACAGTCACCATCGTCGAAAACAACGGTATCGAGTACGGTGCATTCAGCGAGTACTACGACTCGGTAAGCGATGAGCGGTACATCGCCTACGACATCTGGGTCAAGGGAGACCCGGCCTTCAACTTCACCGAGGGTTTGCTGGACAGCGCCGATGGCAAGTTCTGGGTGGGCGACATCAACAGCTGGATTCCCGGTTTCTTCGATGAGCAGGGTGAACGCTCGCCCACGGCACGCTTCGGCTGGGAATTTGACCCCAGCACCGACCCCAACAGCGGCTTCAACCGGTCGCAGAGTCTGTTCGATAACGACGGGGACGGCGATGATGACCTGGTACTGTTTGTACGGCCGAACCAGTGGTCGATAGAGCCCGGCCGGCTCAAGATCGATCGCTTCCTGGATCAGGAACTGTCGGACTGGGATCGCTACTGGTACCCGATCGACGACGTGGTCTTCCAGGGCGACCGCCAGGTCTACGTGATGGAAGTCGAGTACCGCTTCGGCGGTCTACTGTTCCCGGCCCGGCTCAATATCGAGCGCGAGATCGACAAGCTCGATGACGGCGACTTCGACGATATCGTTCTGCAGGGCCTGACCCGGTTCAGGGAAGAGGATATCCCGGCTCGGATCTACTCCGTGGATGTGGCCAATCCGGGCTACACCTCGCGGGAGGGCGAGATCCTCAATTTCAACCAGGCCCCCAACACAGGCTCGGTGCTGGGAATCGTCGACTTTATCGGTGATCCGATAGACCAGGCCTACACCTGGGATGTAGACGCCGGCATCCTGCAGGTTTTCTATACCAACCCGCCGCCGGACTTCACCTTCCAGGAGTTCGATATAAACAACACCACGGCGACCCAGGGCGAGATAGATGCCTACAACGACCATCTCTCGGTGCTGGGGCTCACGGAGTTGCCCATCGATGCAGCAGTGACCACGGAGGTAAGCCGCTTCACCCGTACCCGGCTCGGATTCGACTTCGACTGGGTGGACCGGGAAGACGAGGTTGTCACCACCTATGTGCAGCTCGACCTGACCGCCAGTGGCAACGGCTTCCTGGACCTGGCGCCGAAGATAGACTTCGAAACCACCGCAGTACGCTTCAGGGACAGCGCGCAGTTACAAGGGCTGGAGTTCTCGGCCACCTGCCCGGGCAGCGGCGGCTCGGTTTGTGTACCCGGTGACTGGGGTGCGATTTATCGCTACCAGCCGGGCCAGAGTTCATTCGATGGATTCGAGTATCCCGGCACCGTCCACGGCGACGTGCTGACCTTCAGCGGGGGCACTGTAACCGGCGCAATCTCTGGTGTCGGCGCAAGCTGGTCGATATCCAACGGCGACCTCGTTATCGACTACGGCGACGGCTGGACCCAGACCGCAACCATCGTCGAGCAGAATGCTGTCGAGTACGGGGTATTCAGCGAATTCACGGATGGCTCTTCGAGCTACGCCAGGTACGAGATATTCGTCAAGGTCGACCCGGGCTTTGCCTTCAGCGATGCCTACCTGCAGAACCTGGCAGGCGAGTTCTGGCAGGGTGAGATCAACACCTGGATACCCGGCACCCTTGATGCGAACGGCGACCGTGTCTTCGACCAGCGCTTCGGCTGGGAGCTGACCGACAACCCGGGCACCAATACCGGTTTTAACCGTTTCGTGATCGTCGATATCGACGGGGACGGTGGCGACGATACCACCTTGCTAGTACGCCCCAATGAGTGGACCGTACAGGGTAATGGGCTGGTGAAAATCGACCGCTACCTGGATACCCGGTTCGACACCTTCGACCGCTTCTGGTACCCGCTGGCGAGCACTACCTTCAACGGCGACCGCCAGTTCTACGTGATGGAAATCGAGTACCGGGAGGACGGCCTGCTGTTCCCGGCACGCCTCAATATCGAGCGCGAGATCGAAAAGCAAACCGGCTACGACAACACCCTGACACTGACCCCGGATATCGGCAGTGGTGTAATCACCGATGCCCAGCCGGATCCCTCAGCAGCGGGTATCGGCCAGTTGGTACTCGTCTCGGGTACCGATCTGCCAACGACGGATACGCCAAGGGTGTTCGTCACCCAGAACGGGCAGACCTACGAAGGCGCCGAGTTCGCCTATGACGGTTCGAATCACCTGGTACGCCTGCCGCTGACCGGACTCGTGCCGGGACCGGCAATACTGCGGCTCGGGCCCTTCGATGACAGCGCACCCACGGCTTCCTGGCCCATCGAGATCTCGACAACGCCGGCGACCCCGGTATTGCTGGATGCCCGCAGCGGCACTGCGGCCAACGTCGGCGCTTCCACGACAACATTGATCCCCAATGGCAAGATCGTGTTGCTGGCCCAGGGCACGGATGATTTCGACGTCGTCGCGGTATTCGACAAGGGGGGCACTGACACCGAGGTCACCGTGGAGGCCACCGAATTGCCCTTCGCGATCGACGAAGGTCTTGCCCATGAGTTCACGGTACCGGGCAGCTTCAACGAGCTCGACTCGATCAACGTGACCATCAAGGTACGCGTCAACGGGGTATGGAGCGCGGAGAGTAATACCATCCAGATGCAGGTACCTCTCCTCTAGCGCATCCCGACAGCCGGGGCTTGAGCTTTCAGGCCCCGGCTGCTAAACCTTCATCTACCTTCCCGGACTCGAAGAGGGCCCGATGCGCCTGATCTTTTTTTGCCTGCTCGCAGTAATGGCAGGCCCTGCATTCGCGAACGCGGATAGCCAATTCGAACAGATTATGGCCGATCACTGGCAACAGTCGCGGGAGGAACTGGTGGTGTTCCGCGGCGCGCCGGAATCCTGGCAGCTATACGGACTGCCCTCGGTCACAGCCGAGGCTCGCAAACGCCGCCAGGCTTTCAACCAGACGCTGCTCGAGCGGCTGGAAACGATCCGGCCGGCGAAACTCAGCGATGCCAACCGGGTGTCCTACCAGGTATTTCGCTATGAACGCGAGATGGAGGGGGAATCCTACCAACAGCTGGATCACCTCTACCCCATCACCAATCGTGAGGGCTGGCACATCTTCTTCGCCATGGCACCGGCTAACCTGACGATCACCACCCAGCGGGACTATGAGGCCTACCTCGCGCTGCTGGCGGAGTATCCCCGCTACAACGCCGAGCATATCGAACTGTTGAGAGAAGCCCTGGCAGCGGGCCACACCCAGTTCTGCACTTCCATGGAAGGTTTTGAGAAATCCATCAGCACAGAAATCGTCGATGATGTAACAGACAGCGCATTCTACAAACCACTGGCCAGAATCCCGGCAGCCATTCCGGAGGGCCAGCGAAAGGCGATCGAGAAGCGCGGCAGAAAACTGATAAGGGATTCAGTGATTCCCGCCTACCGCGACTTCTATACCTTCTATTTAGAGGACTACGCGCCCCGGTGCCGCAAGGTCGAGGGCATAACCAATCTGCCCGGCGGTGAAGCCTATTACGACTACCTGGTGCGACTGTTTACCACCACCGACATGACGGCAGAACAGATTCACGAGCTGGGTTTGTCCGAGGTCAAACGCATCCGCGCGGAGATGCAAGACGTAATCGACGGCACCGGCTTCGAGGGGAGCTTTGCCGACTTCCTGGAATTCCTGCGCACCGACCCGCAATTCTATGTCACCGAGGGGGAGGCGCTCCTGGAAAAAGCCTCGCGGATTGCCAAGCGCATGGATGGGCAGTTACCCAGGCTGTTCGGCACCCTGCCCCGCACGCCCTATGACATCAGAGTCATCCCCGACAGCATTGCGCCAAAAACCACTGGCGCCTACTACTCACCCACCCCCGGCGACGGGCGCACCCCGGGCAGCTACTACCTCAACACCTATGCACTGGATAGTCGACCGCTATACACACTGGAGGCCCTGACTTTCCATGAAGCAGTACCGGGACATCACCTGCAGATTGCACTGGCCCTGGAACTGGACCTGCCGGACTTCCGTCGTTACATCTACCACTCGGCCTTCGGTGAGGGCTGGGCCCTGTATACCGAGCGGCTGGGGCTGGAGACCGGCTTCTACACCGACCCCTACAGCAACTTTGGTCGCCTCACCTACGAGATGTGGCGCGCCTGCCGGCTGGTGGTGGATACCGGCATGCACGCCTTCGGCTGGACCCGACAGCAGGCGATCGATTTCATGGCGGGTAACACGGCACTCAGCATCCACGAGGTAACTGCCGAGGTGGATCGCTACATCACCTGGCCGGGCCAGGCCCTGGCCTACAAGATCGGCGAGCTGAGAATCCGCGCCCTGCGTGCAGAGGCGGAACAGGCGCTCGGCCAGGATTTCGACCTGCGCGCCTTCCACGACCTGGTGCTCAGTAACGGCTCGGTACCTATCGCGGTGCTGGAACAGATTGTGCGCGACTGGATTCGACAGGAGAGCTGATATGGAGACACAGAGAATCCGGCCATGCAGGAGGGCTGATCGCTAGATGGAAATCAATATCGCCAACCTGTTGAATCACAGCGATGTCATGTTGATCTTCACGGTCCTGGCCTTCGGGCTGCTACTGGGCCGGGTAAGGTTTGGGGATATAGAGCTGGGCCAGACCGCCGGCGTGCTGATTGTCGCCCTGCTTTTTGGCCACTGGGGATTCAATCTCACGGTGCACACCGAGAGCCTGGGTTTCATGCTGTTCATTTTCTGTGTCGGCATGGAAGCCGGACCCAATTTCTTCAGCTCCTTTATGCAGGACGGCGTTCGCTATATCACCCTGGCCGCCGTGGTGGCTGTCAGCGGCATCGCAATGACCCTGGGTATCGCGCACCTGGCCGAGCTCGAACCCGGTATTTCCGCCGGCATGCTGGCCGGATCCCTGACTTCTTCCCCGACACTGGCCGGCGCCCAGGGTGCCGCAGAACGACTGGTCGGTGAACTGGGCAAAGAGGGGCGCGACGCCCTGGTCAGCCAGATCGGTGTCGGCTATGCCCTGACCTACGTCATCGGCCTCATCGGCCTGATCCTGATGATCCGAGCCCTGCCGCGCATGCTTTCCCTCGACCTGCCCGAGTTGGCGCGGGACGTCGCCATAGAGCGCGGCATGGATACCGGGCGCCGACGCACAGTACGTACACCCATCATCCGGGCCTACCGGGTGTCCAGTGACATCGCGGAGCGGATAGGCGGACGCACCCTGCGTGAAATCGGCATCCAGGAACAAAACAACTTGTCAGTGGAGCGGGTCAAGCGGGACGGCGAGTTGTTTACGCCCGACTCCGAAACCGTCCTGGTGGAGGGGGATGAGGTTGCCCTGGTGGGCTACCCGGTCAGCCACGCCCGCTCAGACCTGGATTTCAGCGATGAAATCTATGACGCGGACCTGCTCGAGTTCCAGATCGTGAGCCACCCGATCGTGGTTGCTCGCACAAATGTCATCGGGCGCGAACTCAGCGACCTGAACCTGATCTCGGAATACGGCTGCTTTGTCAGTGGCGTTACCCGCTCCCAGGTGCCGCTTCCGGTAGAAAATAACCTGCGCCTCGACCGGGGTGACATCCTTGAGGTCAGCGGTGAGCGCAGCAGTGTCGAGCGCCTCGCGGAAGCGCTGGGATTTATCGAGCAAGCCAGTGAGAAGAGCGACCTGATGACCTTTTCCTCCTTTTTCGTCTTCGGGCTGCTGTTGGCGCAACTGAGCGTGCTCGTCGGAGACCTGAGAATCACCCTGGGCAGCGCCGGCGGCCTGCTGGCCGCGGGCATCATGCTGGGCCACATGCGGGCCCGCAATCCCATCATCGGCCACGTGCCGCAAAGCGCCGTCAATATGCTCAAGGACCTGGGGCTGAACATCTTCATGGTCAGTGTCGGGCTCAATGCCGGAGACAGCATTGTCGATGTTCTGGCCGATAGCGGCCTGCTCATCGTGGGCAGCGGGCTGGCAATCATGCTGGTACCTCTCTGCATGGGCTACCTGGTGGGACACCTGGTCCTGAGAATGAATCCAGCCCTGTTGCTGGGTGCCATCACCGGCGCCATGACCAGCACCCCCGCCCTGAACATCCTCAACGACATATCGAAAAGCAGTATCCCCGCACTGGGTTACGCCGGCACCTATACTTTCGCCAACGTCTTCCTGACACTGGGCGGGGCCGCTATTATTTCGATGTGAACGCAGACTGAGTAGAGAATAAGAATGAATATAAGCCGTCGACAAATTCTTCAGTACCTGAGCACCATAGCCATCCTCGGCGCCCTGCCACGCAAGCTGCTGGCTGAGATCATCACCCGCCAACCGGTACAGAGCCGCTTCGGCGAGGATTCCACGGCGGAGGAAGTCACCGAGGGCATAGACCTCAGCGGGCAAACCATCGCCATCACCGGCTGCAACTCGGGGCTGGGACTGGAGACCATGCGGGTACTGGCACTGCGCGGCGCCCATGTTATTGGCATCGCCCGCACCCAGGCCAAGGCGGACAAGGCCTGTGCCAGCATCGAAGGTGAGACCACGCCGGTGTTCCTGGACCTGGCCGAGTGGGATTCCGTGGTGCGCTGCGCAGAGCGCATAAAGGCCATGAATATCCCACTGGATGGGCTGATCACCAACGCCGGCATCATGGCGCTACCCGAGCTGGAGCTGGTCAACGGTGTCGAGAAGCAATTCGCAGTCAATCACCTGGGCCACTTCATCCTTATCAACCAGCTCAAGGAAACCGTGTTGGCCGCGCCCGAGGGTCGGTTTACCTTGCTAAGTTCCCTGGCCCACCGGCGCGCCGAGAAGGGTATCGAATTCGACAACCTGGATGGCAGCCAGCACTACGACCCCTGGGGCGCCTACGGCGTATCCAAGCTGGCGAATGCGCTGTGCGCCCGCGAACTCGCGCGGCAAATCGATCACAGCAATGCGATTGCCAACAGTGTGCACCCGGGCGTCATCGCCACCAACCGGGGCAAGTACCTGCCCGAATGGCAGCAGTGGGCGGGCAAGTACCTGGGCTGGCTGTTCATGAAGAGCATCCCTGAAGGTGCCGCCACGACCTGTTACGTGGCGACCAGTCCCGATCTGGAGGGTGTACGCGGCTTTTACTTTGCCGACTGCAATCCCAACCCGGGGGAAACCCCCTGGATGCAGGACGACGCCATGGCGGCCAAACTGTGGCAGGTGTCCGAGGAATTGACCCGGGACTACATCACCCCAACCCGGCACACCTGAGCCGGGCTAGAGCGCCAGCAGGGTCAGGCCCAACCCCGCCAGGAGAGCTGCGATCAGGGCATAGGGAATTTGTGTGAGCGCGTGTTCCATCACACCACAGCCTGAACCCTGGGCCGCCAGCACCGTGGCATCGCTGTAAAAACAGGCGTGGCTGCCGAAAGCGCTGGCTGACATCAACGCGCCCACGGCCAGCGGCGCGCTCACCCCAACACTATCCGCCAGGGGCATGACAATGGGGATGGCGATGGCGAACACGCCCCAACTGGAGCCCGTGGCGAAGGCGATCAGGGCCATGGTCAGGAACACGACCAGCGGCAACAGGGTCGCCGTCATATAGGGTTGCACACTGGTGATCACGTAGGTGGGCAGACCCAGCCGGTCGTTGACCTCCTTGAACATGAAGGCCACCACCACGATGGTAAGGGCGGGGACCATGATCTTGATTCCCTCCATCACCGAGTCAAACATCTCGCCCCAGGGGAGCAGGCGCTGGACGCCATAGAGAATAATAGTGAAGGCAACGGCAACGATGGTGCCGAGCTGCACGTCCAGATCGTAGTAGCCGCTTACCCCGAGCAATACCACGAGCGGCAGCAGGAAATGGTAGATCCGGATCCGCCCGTCGCTGTCATTGAGCGTTTCCACCGAAAACTCGTGGCGGTGGGTTTCGCCATTGCCGTTTTGCTGCGCGCGCTGCTCGGCGACCCGCATGGGACCAATTGCAGGAATTCTGCCTGTGGCCACCAGCGGCACCATAATCACAGCGATCCAGCAGTACAGCATGTAGGGAATCGCGGAGACGAACAGTGACATGCCCTCGCCCTTCTCCGCGACCTCTGACACCTCCAGTACACCGGCAAAAAAAACCGCCCAGGTCGAGATCGGCACCAGCATGCACATGGGAGCTGCTGTGGAGTCCACCACGTAGGCCAGCATCTCCCGCGACACCCGGAACTTGTCCGTGACCTTGCGCATGGCGGAGCCAACCGCCAGCGCATTGAGGTAATCGTCGATAAAAACCAACAGCCCGAGCAGCCAGGTATATAGCAGGGCTGAACCGGCACTGCCGGAGCGAGCTGCCAGCACCTGGCTGAAGGCAGTCGCGGCACCGACCCGCATCAGCAAGGTAATCAGGCTGCCCATGAGTCCGCAGACAATGATTACCCAGGCAATGGTCTCGTCCATCATCACCTCGAGCAGGATGGCCGAAAAGTTGATCATGGAATCAGCGGGATCCAATAGCAGCAGACCGGTAGCAACGCCGGCCAGCAAGGATTCGATAGGGCGTCGGCTCCAGATAGCAGTGGCAATGGCCACCAGGGCCGGTATCAGGCATGTCCAGTTGGGATCACTCATGGTCGGCTCCACTATACCCAAGGGCAAGCGTTAGTGCAGGTTTTGCCTGTCGGGCAAATTCCAGTCACAATCCCTGTTCAGCCAAGCTTAAAGCCATACCTAAAAGTGGAGCGGCAAACCATGAATGCATTCAGTCGCGTCCTGTCATCAGTTGTCGATGCGGGGCGCGAGATACTGGCCCGGCGACGCCTGTCGGAAACAGCCAGTGACGTGGCTTCAACGGCATTGGTAGACCTGTGCCGGGAGTTACTGGAGCACCGGGGTGAGGCCTCGGGCCTGGCCCTGGCCAGCGAAATCACGGCTGCTTACAAGGATATGTCCGCAGAGGAGAGACCCGCGTTCTTTTCCAGCCTGCTCAGCGAATTCGGTGTCGACGATCAAGCCATCTTCGAATCCACCGAGCGCTACCGCTCTGAACCCAGCTTCGAAAACCTGTCCTCCATCAGCAAGGCCGTCGAGGCGCCCCGGCAGAAATTATTCCGGCGTATCAACATGGCGCCGGACGGTACCGCCACCCTGGTAAGTATGCGCGGACACATGCTTCGCGCCCGGCGCAAACAGCCCGAACTGCGGGAGGTTGATTCCGATTTGAAACACCTGTTTATCTCCTGGTTCAACAAGGGGTTCCTGGAGATGCAGCGCATCAGCTGGGACACTCCGGCCAAAGTCCTGGAGAAGATCATCCAGTATGAGGCGGTGCATGAAATCAACGGCTGGGACGACTTGCGTAACCGCCTGCGCGACGATCGCGCCTGCTTCGCCTTCTTTCACCCCGCCATGCCCGACGACCCGCTGGTCTTCGTGGAGGTGGCTTTTACCGACGAGTTACCCGACGCTATTGCCCCGCTATTACTGCAGGACCGCAAACCGGCCTGCCCGCGGGATATGGACACAGTAGTGTTCTACTCGATCAGCAACTGTCACTCGGGCCTGGCCGGCATTTCCTTCGGCAACTTCCTGATCAAACAGGTGGTGGAGGAAGTACGCCGCGAACACCCGAATATCAAGACCTTTGTTACCCTGTCGCCGATACCCGGATTCAGCGCCTGGCTCGGCGACGCCAGGCTGGAGGAGTTGATCGACCCAGGACTGGTCGACAAGGTCAGGGAGCCAGTCAGCCAGGTTGTACAGGCGGAGGTGCGCGATGCCCTGATGAAGCTCTGTGCCCATTACCTGCTGCGCGAAAAATCCGGTAGCCTGGCCCGGGATCCAGTAGCGCGTTTCCACCTGGGCAACGGCGCCCGACTGCACCGCCTGCACTGGGCTGCGGACCTCACTACCAAGGGTCGGCAGCAGTCCGCCGGCATCATGGTCAACTACCTCTACGACCTGGACAGGATAGAACTGAACCACGACGAGTACTTCGACCAGGGCACGATTGCGGCGTCCCGGACAGTCAGCAAATTGCTTTGAATCGACTACACTGTTTTGTAGTCGAGAGACGCGGAAAGATGTTGTTGACCAGGAGAAAAGCCCCATGCAATTCCTAAAATCCACTGCGCTGAGCTTGTGCACTGTATTACTTGCCGGTCTGCTGGCGGCCTGTGCCACCACCCCGCCGGAGCCGGAAGTGGATTTCAAGCGGGACTTCAATTTTTCCGGTATCAGGACCATCGCCTTCCTGCAGCGTTCCGGGCAGACCTCCGGCGACAGCCCGCAGATGTTCCTCAGCGACATGCAGGTCAACCGCATCGATACCGCGCTGCAAAGAGCGATTGAGCTCAAAGGCATACAGGTGGTGGATGACAAGGCTACCGCCGATGCACTGATCTCCTGGCACCTGGTGGTGCAGGAGAAAACCGATATCCGCACCTATAACACGGGCCCGACTTACGGCGGCTATTACGGTGGCTATCGCGGCTATAACCGCTCCGCTTTCTACAACTGCTGGAACTGCGGCACCGACGTGCGGGTGAAGCAATACACCCAGGGCACTTTTATCGTGGATATCATCGATCCGGGCTTACAACAGTCCGTGTGGCGGGCGATCGTACAGTCGCGTATGAGAGGCCAGGTGGAGCAGGAACAGGAGCCCTACGATACCGCCGCGCGGCGCATCATGGCATCTTTCCCACCCTACTGAGATCGGAGCCCGCCGGCTTCTGGTAAAGCCTGAGCCCGAAATCGGGCACTATCGATAGCAGGTGATCGAATATATCGCCCTGTATCCCCTCGTAGTCGTTCCAGGCCGTTATATTGGTAAAGCAGTAGAGCTCGATCGGCACTCCTTCAGGGCCTGGTGCCAGCTGCCGTACCAGCAGGGTCATCCCGCGATGGATACTCGGGTGGTGCTTCAGGTAGTTATAGATATAGGCGCGGAAAGTGCCGATATTGGTGAGGCGGCGCAGATTAACGTCGCCGTTTTCTCCCGCCGGCACCTCAGCTTCCAGGGCCTCGTTGTACTCCGCCAGGTTCGTCTGTTTGTCGTCGATGTAACTGCGCAACAGCGCAAAACGCTTGAATTTCTCCACCTCCGCATCAGTGAGAAAGCGGATCGAGCCTGCATCCAGCGATAGCGATCGCTTGATGCGCCTTCCGCCGGACTGGGACATACCGCGCCAGTTCTTGAAGGAATCGCTGATAAGCCGGTGGGTGGGAATGGTTGTAATGGTTTTGTCCCAGTTCTGCACCTTGATGGTGTGCAACTCCACATCGATGACATCGCCATCGGCGCCAAATTGCGGCACCTCGATCCAGTCACCCATCCTCACCAGGTCCTGGGCAGTGAGCTGTACACTGGCGACCAGCGAAAGAATCGTGTCCTTGAATACCAACAACAAAACGGCAGTCATGGCGCCGAAGCCGCTCAGCAACAGCCAGGGCGAGCGGTCCAGCAACAGGGCGATGGCCAGCAACAGGCCCAGAATGATGATGACCAGTTGAACCAGCTGCACGAAGCCCTTGAGTGGCCGCTGCCGCGACATCGGATAGGACTCGTAGATTGAATTCGCCGCACCCAGTAATGCGGTGACGGTGAAGGTCAACACCATGATCATGTAGGCATTAGTCGCCTTGAGCAGGAATGTTTCTACCGTTCCCTCAAAGCCTGGTAGCAGGTCGACACCCGTATAGATGATAAACACCGGCAGCAGTTGCGCGAGCCGGCTGGGTACCTTGTGCTCAATCAGGGCATCGTCCCAGGTCTGCGCCGAACTGCTGGCGTATTTGTGGGCGGCACCGACCAGGAAGAACTTGCCGAACCAGTAAGCGGCAATCGCTGCCGTCAGGAGAATACCCACCCAGAGTGCATCCGGCAGCATGGGGTGTATGTCTCGCAGAGTATCTAGCATGTTTGAGCCTCGCTGTTGTGCGCTACAACTCTAACTATAAATGCCCACCCACTCCAGATCACAGCAGCGTATCGGTGCCGGTGTCCATCAGGATATAGACGCCCACCACTATCAGCACCCAGGGCACCAGGTTTGATCCGCTACGCTCTATACGACGAGCCAGGGCTTCGCGCCCAGCGATCAGCAGGGACAACAGACTCCACAACACAGCTGCCAGCAGGTAACAGGCGATGATCAGCAGGAGTGATTCACGATTACTTTCTGCCAGCAGCGGCATGAGCACGGCGAGGCTGTCGCCACTGTTGCCCAGCATCAGGGTAAAGCTGCTGAGACCCAGGCCAGCACCGCTGCGGGACTGCAGCTGCCAGCCCGCCGCATCGGGCGCTGCCGCGAAGTGTTGGTGGTAAAGGGCATAGATGCCGATCGACAATGGCGCGAGACCAAGGTAGCCCACCAGGCCGGGGTCCAGCCAGGCACCCAGGGCAACCCCCAGGGCGGCGATGCTCACCAGGCAGATGACCGCCACCAGAAACCCCAGCAACACCCAGGCCTTGCGGGCATCGCTGCCACCCAGCAGGAACACCAGGATCAACAGATTATCCAGGTTGGTCGCCGCAAAACTGCCCAGTACGAGGGCAGTCAAAGCGATAAGTTCTGTCGCATCCAGCCCCATGCCCAACCAGTTTCTCCCCCTGTCGATTCCGTCAATTAGCCGCCGCGGAGCCAAATACCCGTCGGCAGAAACCGCGCTTTTTTGTGATAGCGGTCACAAATCCGCCGGAGCAAAAGCGACCCCGGTCACAAAAACAGGGGGCCGCACGAGACCCCTATAAAGATATCCCTATCCTTGTCGCCATGGAACAAATTAAAGCCCACAAGACCAGGATTATCCTGGCTCGCGCCTTCGCACTGCTGGCCATTCCGGTGGCTCTCAATGCGGTAGTGGGTGTGGCCAAGGTGACTGATCCCGGGCAAATCAACAGCGCAGTTACCAGCCAGGCCGCCGGTGAAGAGCCGAGCGCCGCAGAGCAGGTATTCCGCAATGACTGGGGATCGGCAAATGCCGAGGTATACACCAGGATCGCCATGGCCTTCGAAACCGAGGCTATGCATGGTGCCGATCTGATGCGCGTCGAATGCCGCAGCACACTGTGCAAAGTCGTCTATGAAGCCGAGCCCGGCATGGACGTGCGCCGCATCCTGCCGCGGCAGTTGGCCAATACCTTCAATTCCATGGTCACGGTTCACTCGAGCCGGGCCAGTGATCGCGAGACCCTTGTGTATGTTGACGTTCCGTCAAATACCTGATTGTTCGGTTTGTAACTGACGAAAAGACCACATACGTGGTCTTTTTTTTTAGCTGTCATAAGCTACACTTCATATGTCATTTAACCGGACCCATAACAAGGTAGGACCCCCATGGAATACAACCCCGACGTACACGCCCTGCAGTGCCCTAAATGTCGCCACGGCATGGACGAGGTAACCTACGGTAACCTGACCGTGGATCGCTGCACCGAGTGCCAGGGCATCTGGTTTGATACCGGAGAGGCCGAGGCACTGAAAGAGCGCTGGATGGGCGAGGCACTGGATACCGGCGACCCGGAAATCGGCAAGCGCTGGAACGAGGTTGAAGATGTGGACTGTCCGCGCTGCGGAGTACAAATGCACAAGACCTGTGATCCGTCACAGCCCCATATCTGGTACGAGGTGTGCCAGGCCGAGGGCCACGGTATGTTCTTCGATGCCGGAGAGTTCACCGATTACAAGTACGAAACCCTGCTGGACAAATTCCGCGACCTGATCACCGGCAAGCGACCCGGATAATCCACTTACTGGCTTGTTGACGTATATTGAATAGCCCTCCCTAAGGGAGGGCTTTTTTCGTTATGGATATCAGAACCTGGGGCCAGGCCCTCAATACCATGCCCAAGCTGTCACTCCAGGAGTGGCAGGGGCTGGATATTGTCGCCCGCTGGCTAATCGCCACCCGAGCCTCGGTCCTGTTCATGACCTTCATGTCCGCCGCCCTGGGCGGGCTCCTGGCCGCTCGCGAGGGCCTGTTCGACTGGGCACTGTGGTCGGCCTGTTGTCTCGGGCTGGTACTGGCCCACGCCACCAACAACCTGCTCAACGATTACACAGATTCCCGCCGTGGGATCGACAAGGACAATTACTACCGCAACCAGTACGGCGTGCATGTGCTGGAAGACGAACTGCTCAAACCGCGCCAATTCTGGGCCTACGTCGCATTCACGGGCGGCACAGCCATCCTGCTCGGGTCATGGCTGGTCTGGGAACGCAGCGGCCTGACGCTGGAGCTGATGCTGGCCGGTGCATTTTTCGTGCTTTTTTACACCTGGCCCCTGAAATACCTCGGCCTGGGTGAACCGGCGGTGCTGCTCGTCTGGGGCCCGCTGATGCTGGGCGGGACCTACTATGTGCTGGTAGGCAACTGGAGCTGGGATGTCACATGGCTCAGCCTGCTTTACGCCCTGGGGCCGACGTCCGTGCTGTTTGGCAAGCATATCGACAAGATCGACCTGGACGAGGCCAAGGGCGTGCGCACCCTGCCGGTAATTCTCGGCGAAACCAGGGCGCGTGCCTGGGTCATCGGCATGCTCAGCCTGCAATACCTGGGCTGCCTGTGGCTGGTGGCCAGCGGCCGTGAGTCCTGGCTGTTGCTTGCCGTCGGCATCAATCTTCCCACCCTGTGGCGCCTGCTGCAGGTCTATCGCGATCCGAAACCCGCGGAGCGTGCAGAGAACTTCCCGGAGAACATCTGGCCGCTGTGGTTCTCGGCTTTCGCCTTCGACCACACCCGCAAATTCACCAGCATTTTTGTGCTGGCCCTCCTAATTGGCCATTTCTTGGGCTAGATCAGTTTTTTTAATCCCACCCTACTTGTAGGGTTAATAGCACTGGTCTATATATACGGAACAAGGGGTCGAAGCACCGACACTGCTTCGGCCCCTTTCTATGAGTCCTTCGTGCACAAGGGGGCAGCAGTGAGGGGTCTGCTTAGGACGATAGCCTGGCTATCGCTCAGTCTGACAGGGATTTTCGTTTGGGCGATGCCGGCACAGGCACAGCCCTGCCTGATGTGCCACAAGGATTCTGCCGAAGAACCCGTACACGCCATATTCAAGACAGCCCACGGCCAGCTCGATGGCGGTGGTGCGGCTGGTTGCGTAAGTTGTCACGGCGAAAGTCGTGACCATAATCGCGGACCTACGAAAAACCCGCCGGAACGCAGCTTCGGCCCGAAATGGCCGATGCCGCCGGAGAGTGCGAACGCCGTCTGCCTCGAATGCCACCAGAAAGACAGCCAGATGTTCTGGATGGGCAGTACCCATGACCAGGAAGAAGTGGCCTGCACCGATTGCCATAACAGTCACGCGGTCCGTGACCCGGTACTGAGCCCGGATGGCCAGTTGGAAAACTGCCTGGGATGTCACACCCGGCAGCAGGCGGAGGTCCGCCTCCCCTCGCGGCACCCGATCCTGGAAGGCAAGACGGCCTGCACCGACTGCCACAACCCCCACGGCACCAGCACGGATGGCGCGCTGATACAGGCGACCCTGAATGACAATTGCTATGGCTGCCACGAGGAAAAGCGTGGTCCTCACCTGTGGGAGCACCCACCGGTGGCCGAGGACTGCAGCTACTGCCACAAGCCCCATGGTTCAGTGCACGACAACCTGTTGACAGCCCGCGGACCCTTTATGTGCCAGCAGTGCCACTCGGCGGCGTTTCACCCCAGCCAGGCCTACGACGGCCGCAGTACGACCAGCGGGTCGACCAATCAATATGTGCTGGGCAAGAACTGCATGAATTGCCACAGCCAGGTGCACGGTTCCAATCACCCGAGCGGTTCGAGGTTGCTGCGATGACCTGCCCCAGGATTGGTAAGCTGCCCGCCGCGGTTATGGCCGTTTCAAGCCTGTGGGCACTATCAGGCACAGCGGTGCTGGCCCAGGATGATCCTCGACCCCTGGAGACTCGCTGGCAACTGGACTATAACGGCGAGGTCGAGCTTGGCGTCGCTTATGTCTCCGACGAGAACTTCGAGTTCGGCGAGTACAACGGCCTCGACGAAGACGAGGTTACCCTGATCGGCAACGTCAACTGGTCAGGCTCCGGCGAAGGCAGTTTCTGGAACCTGAGCGGCTCCGACCTGGGCCTGGATACCCGCGAGGGACGCGCCGACTGGAGCAACCAGCGCTGGAGCATTTTCTTCGAGTACGACAGCCAGAAGCAGGTGGGTAACAATACCGGTCGCACGCCCTTCCGCGGTGGCGACATTCTCAACCTGCCCGCGGACTGGGTCTCTGCCAATACCACCGGTGGATTTACCGCCCTGGACACCAGCCTGCGAGGTTTCGAGCTGGAACGGGAGCGGGACAAGTACACCCTCGGTCTGGGAGCAAACATCAACGATAACTGGTCCGTCGAGGGCAGCGCCAGTTACGAAGAGCGCGAGGGCGATACGGCTCTCGGCGGGGCAATCTTTAATAATATTTCCTCCGGTGAGGCGGCAATCCTCCCCAATCAGATCGACTACGAGACCATCGAGTTCGACCTCAGCACCAGCTATACCATGAACAAGCTGGCACTGACCGGCAGTTTCTTCTACAGCGACTTCGATAACGGCGACGACCTGCTGCAGTGGCAAAACCCCTACAGTTCCTTTGGTCCCAATGTCCGCTACCCAACGGGGTTTGGCGGCATTGGGCTGGCGCCGGACAATGAGTACTACCAGGGCAGGCTGCTTGGTACCTATATCTGGTCGCCCACCCTGCGCTTCCAGGTGGACGGCAGCTTCGGCAAAACCGAGCAGGACCAGAGTTTTGAGGCCTTCACAGTCAATCCAAACCTGACCGTTACCGAACCGCTGCCGCGCAATAACCTGGACGGCGAAGTCGACACCAAGACCCTCGATACGCGGGTATTCTGGCGCCCGATCCAGAAATTGAACCTGGAAGGCTGGTTCCACGGCGAGGAACGCGATTTCGACCTGCCGCGGGATGGCTACCAGTACGTGCTGGGTGACGCCACCAACCAGGTACCCAGCGCCCGACAGTTTTACAATACCGCACACGACTACAGCCGCAATGAGTTCGGCGTCGAGGGCAGCTATCCCCTGCCGCTGCGGAGCAAACTGTGGCTGAGCTACGAATATGAAGAGGTCGAACGCGACAACGCCGCTGTCGAGGAAACCGAGGAAGACCGCTACAAGCTGCGGTACCGAATCCCGCTTCCCTTCGATATCAGCATGCGCGTGGAGGGCCTCTACGCCGACCGCGCGGCCGACCGCTACAACTGGGACCAGTCCTACTACGCCAGCCGCGACGCGGAACTGATCAACGCCACCCCGGACAACCAGCGCTACGATAATCACCCGCTGCTGAGCCAGTACCATCTATCCAACCGCGAGCGGACGGAGATGAAGCTGGACCTGGACTGGCAGCCGAGCATGGACTGGAACGTCACCCTGAATATGCTGTACCGGGAAGACGACTACGACAAGACCGACCTGGGCCTGACCGACGAAGAGGTCAATCGCGCGGCGCTCACCGTGAGCTGGGTGCCCAGTGAGACACTGACCCTGGCGGCCTACACCAGCTACAACAACTACGAGAGCGAACAGACCGGTCGCAGCTTCCGCGGCGGTGTGGAAAAAAATGCATTTGACGTGACTGCGCCCCTGGCCCAGGCCTCGGATCCGGCCCAGAACTGGGATACCGATATCGAAGATGAGGTCATTACGCTGGGCTTCAATGTCCAGTGGTGGCTGCGCGACGATATTGAGCTCAGCGCGGATTACAACTACGTCAACAGCGACACCGACTACGACTTCAAGAACGGCGGCGGCGCAGGCCTGTCCTCAGACCCGATGCCGGCCGACGACGAGACCGAGCAACACCACTTGATCCTCGAGGGTGCCTGGCATTACCGGGAAAACCTGTCGATCAAGCTGAATTACCAGTACTGGAACTACGACAACGAGGACTGGGCAATCAACGGGGTCGCCCCCAACAGCATCGACAAGGTGCTGAGCATGGGCGAACAGGAGGCGGACGAGGACCTCCACTACATAGGAACTTCAATCATCTACCGGTGGCAATAATGCAAGCGGTGAATGGGCAACAGGTGAGCAAAATGGCTAAGCGACACGCAAGATTCTGGCTGAGCGCAGCACTGATCGGATTACTGGTAGCCTGCGGGGGCGGCGGGGGCGGCAATCGCGCCACCGGTGTCGAGCCCGGGCCCGACGCGCCCGGTGGCACCGTTCCTCCACCCGATCCGATCCTGCCGGGACCGGTGGGCTACGAGGACGCCGATGAGATTTTCGCCTTTATCACCGGAGCAGAAATCCCGGCGGATGGTCAGACTGTGGTCGACTTCCAGGTCACCGACGGCAACAACACGGCCATCCTCGACCTCGAAGTGTCCAACGTCCGCTTTGTACTGGCCAAGCTGCAGGGCAGCGCCCTGGGCAACAACACCGGCGACTGGCAGTCATACGTCAACCGCATCGAGAGCGCCGGTAGTGTCGGCCCTGGCACCGAGGACAAGCTCCAGGCCACCTATGAGCGCGACGGCGAACTCACCAACAACGGCGACGGCACTTACAGCTATCGCTATGCCACCAATGTCAACGAACCCGACCCCGCAATGGATGCCCAGGCCAAGGACGAGGGTCTGAGCCTCGATTACGAGCCCGACCGCACCCACCGGGTATCCATCCAGTTCGACGGCGCCGCCAACCCGGTGAACCCCTATTTCGACTGGGTTCCCGCCACCGGTGAGACCGACGACGTGTTCGGAATGCAGATTTCACTGACACCCAACTGCAACCGCTGCCACGACCCGCTGGGTATTCATGGCGGCAACCGGATCGAAGTGGAATACTGCGTGACCTGCCACAACCCCGGCAGCACCGATGCCAACAGCGGCAACACCGTGGACATGAAGGTCATGGTTCACAAGATCCACATGGGTGAGAACCTGCCCAGCGTACAGGGCGGCGATCCCTATATTATCTGGGGTTTCCGCGACCGGCCCCACGATTACTCCCACATTGTCTACCCGCAGGATCTGCAGAATTGCCAGAACTGCCACGTGGGCACCGGCACCACCAACGATTTCTACACGGAAGTGGACCTGAGCAACCAGGGTGACAACTGGAACGAGTTCTCCAGTCGCGCCGCCTGCGGCAGTTGCCACGACGATCTGAACTTCGACACCCATGCGGGGGGCCAGCCCGATGATTCCAAGTGCGCCCAGTGCCACAGTACCGGCGAAATCGCCGGCAGCCCGGAGGAGAGTCACCTGATCCTGATCCGCGAGGAAAGCCAGAACTACCTGCCGGTGATCGAGTCAGTCACCAATTCCGCGCCGGGTCAGTTCCCCAGCATCGACTTCCGCATCACCAACCCCACCACAGGCGAGGACTGGGATATTCTCAACGACGCACCCTGGACAGTTGGCGGTGGCGCGAGTCGTCTGGCCGTCACGGTGTCCTGGGATACGGATGAGTACAATAACGCCGGCAACCAGGACGATCACACCAGTGCGGTGTCCATGAACGCCCTGACCAGTGCCACACCCAACGGCGACGGCAGCTTCAACATCGTCTCCACAGTCGCCATACCCAACGGCAGCCTGCCGCCAAATATCCCGGCCAACGGCAGCGGTGGTGCTGCGGTCGAGGGCCATCCGGCGGTCGACGTCACCGATGATGGTAGCGAGGAGCGGATTTATATGGATAACACCGTTTCCTTCTTCAACATCAATGAGGCCGACGGAACCGCCGACGCGCGCCGCGATATTGTTGAGCTCACCGAGTGCCTGGACTGCCACCAGGACATCGTGCTGCACGGCAGCAACCGCAGCAATACCATCCAGGGCTGTGTAAACTGCCACAACCCGCGCAATACCGACCGGCAGGTGCGGGGCCTGGCGTTCAACCCGCCGACCGATGGGAAAGACGAGGAATCCATCCACTTCACCACCATGGTGCACGCGATACACGCACCGAGCACGCGCACCAACCCACTGCAGGTGGTCGGCTTCATGGGCTTCAATACCCACGTCTACGATGATGATCATGTGCAGTACCCGGGTGACCTGGCCAACTGCCAGGCCTGCCACGGCAGTGACGGTTACCAGTTGCCCCTGGGCAGCAATGTGCTTGGCACGACCATCGACACTGGCACGGACTTCTTCTCGCCCAACGACGATATCGTGCAGTCACCGGAGTCCGCAGCCTGCTACTCATGCCACGAGAACGATACGGCCAAGGCACACATGGAAGCCAACGGCGGTGATCTCTCTACCACCCAGGCTGCACTGGATTCAGGCGAGGTGGTTGAGCAGTGTTCAGTCTGCCACGCAGAGGGACGCAGCGCCGATGTGGACCTGGTACACGGCCTGGATTAGGTCAGGGATGTTATGAACTGGCGGTGGGCAGGATCTGCCCGCCGCTTTTTTTTGGGGTTCAGCCGCCCAGCATATCTTTCAGTTTGGTCCTGCGATCGGGGGAATCGTCGCCATGACAGGAATCGCAGCCCAGCTCTTCCCCGTGGACCTTGTGCAATTGGGTGAAGAAAGGATCGTCGCTCTCTGCAGCGTGGCACATGGTGCAGGACTCTACGGTGACCTCGTCGACCGGCATGTGATCCCCGGAGACCGGGGCCGTGTCGTGGCACATCGCGCAATCCACGTCCTCTGCCACCGAATAGGGCGCCAGGGCGAATAAAGCGAGAATTGCCGAAGTTTTGACCAGGTTGCAGGCGAGCTTCATAGACATTTCCTCCAGGGTTGGCTTCACATAATAGTAGCTCGCTCTGGAATTAAGGCTACAATAATTTTCGGACGGAACAGTTTACGGGGAGATTAACGTGGGGCGACTGAAAGATCTTTGGAGCATGTTGCGCAGCCCAAGTGCCAGCTATTCGATTCTTACCCTGGCCGGTGGCGGCATCATTGTCGGCGTACTCGGTGTCATCGCTTTTGAGGTCACCATGAAGGCCACAAATACCGAGGAATTCTGCACCAGCTGCCACGAAATGGCGAACAACCCGGCCATGATGCTGGTAGGCACTACCCACTTCGAGAACCGCAGCGGCGTGCGGCCCACCTGTTCCGACTGCCACGTACCCCAGGAGTTCATCCCCAAGATGATCCGCAAGATCGAGGCATCCCGAGAGGTCTGGGGCACCATCACCGGGATTATCGATACGCCGGAAAAATACGCCGCCCACGCACCGAAAATGAAGGAGCGTGAAATAAACCGGCTGCGGGCCAACGACTCCCAGGAGTGCCGCAACTGTCACGACGTCAAGCATATGCTGTCCGCCCTCCAGTCCAGCAAGGCCCAGTCTTTTCACCGGGTACTTGAAACCGGCAAACGCACCTGCGTCGACTGCCACGCGGGCCTTACCCACACCCCTGCAGACAAGATGAGCATGGCCCACTGACACCGCCAGCACGAGGAGACTCCCGATGCGCACAACGGCCTATCTGATCGCGGCATTATCACTGCTTGCGGCTACGGCTCTCGCAGCAGCGGAATCAAAATCCTGCCTCGGCTGCCATGATTCCGGTGCAGACGCCTCGATCCATGATGTGTTGGAAAGTGCCCACGGGGATCTCGACCAGGCCTGTGAGGCCTGCCACGGACCCAGCACCGATCACGCGTCGCGACCCACGGTCGCCCCCCCGGATATCAGCTTCGGGCCCCGCTGGACGGCTACCACCGCGGAACAGGACGGACAGTGCCTGAATTGTCACAGCGACAACGTGGGCGCCCACTGGCAGGACGCCCTGCACATGGCGAACAACATCAGCTGCGTGGGCTGCCACGACACGCACACCCAGGAGGATCCGGCGCTGAATCCCAGGACCCAGGCCCAGGTCTGCACGGTGTGCCACAAAACCCAGCAGCGCGGGATTCATGGCAAAGAGAAAATGGTGCGTATGAACCCACCCTGCACCCAGTGCCACAATCCCCATGCGGACCAGCGCCCCAAGGGCGTGATGCTCGAAAACGGCTCCCAGGGCTGTCGCCGTTGCCACAACATGAAAGCCATGGCGAACAATGAGAAGGTGTCCAATCGCGCCAAGAGTTTTCACCGGGTGATGGATAATCCCGACCGCACCTGTATCGATTGCCACAAGGGTGTCGCCCACGGCGCTTTTGACGCGGTAGAGCCCTTCATGCCCCTGGCCGTATCGCGGCGGCCGGTCACCCTGTTCTATCCCGGCCAGTCCGACAGCACCTGGATTCTCACCGGGCACCGAGGCTCACAACCCCTGCGCCAGGGCACCAACTGCCAGCAGTGCCACCGGGGCGAGGAGGCGAAGATGGGCGCAGCCCTGAGCGAGGAAGAACCGAGTTCGCGGGATGTCGAGGTCAGCTTCCTGGCTGAGGACGATCGCCTGATCACCGAGCTCAGTTGGCAGGGGTCGGCGGACGACACCGGTATCGCCTTTATGTGGGGTTACGGCGTGGACGAGGAGTTTCGTCGCGGCGGCTGCTTTGCCGCCTGCCATGCGGATATGCCCGGTATGAGCCGGGACCGCGGGGTCGGCCTGGACAAATACCTACGGGTATCCCGCTCCCAGTTACAACAGGTGGGTCAACCGGCCCTGGTGAAACCGGCACCGGCCCTGGAAGAACTCATCGCCAGTGGTGATTTCGTCGAGCAGTGGCGCATTGACCTGCGCAAAGGCGGCAGCCTCAAGGTCGGGGCCGTACTTGCCAAAGTCGAGTGGCTGGATAGTGACCAGCTCTCTGCCAGCGCGAATTTCAAGGACGGCAGCTGGAAGGTCAGGGTGCAACGACCCCTGCGTCCCGATGCACCCCTGAAACCGGTGGTGCCGGGTACCCGCTATACCTTCGGGATCGCACTGCACAGCAAAGATCGCCCGGGTGCCGAGCACTGGGTCTCCCTGCCCATGTCACTGGACCTGGAAGGCACCGAGTCGGACTTCAGGGCGGATTAACAAAAGAAAGGGGTCAGAGCCCATTATTAAAAATGGGCTCTGACCCCTTTTTGGGCTCTAACCCCTTTTTTCCTAGCGGCAGAGACCACCGCCGAGCCAGCGATAGGGTTCGCAGTTGTAGATCAGGCGACCGTTCTCGCCGTACTGCCAGTCCAGGGGAACCAGGGCATGCTCCGGGGGCATCCCGGGAGCGGGATCCGCCTGTAATTCCTCCAGCTGTTGCGGGTAAGTGGCCCAGTCTTTCGGTGCACGCCAGCCCGGCGGGGGTACCAATTCGGCGCGGGTGCCGGAGGCGGGATAGAGGCTGCGCCAGTAGTGAATCTCCTTGGCCAGTTCCGCCACCACCTTTGGGTACTCCTGGGCGAGGTTGTTGTACTCGTTCGGGTCGTCCTTGATCCGGAACAGGTAGTTGGTCACCTCGACCGAACTGAGGCCGTGAACCATCTCCTGCACCAGCTTCCACTCGTCATTGAAAGCAGTCAGGTTGTAATGCCCCTTGATGGGTGTCTCGGAGGCGAAGAACAGGTAATCCTGTCGCGGCATGGTCACGCCGTCACGTATCGCTGGCAGCATATTGCGTCCGTCCAGGGGGAAGTTAGTGCTTGCTTCGATGCCCGCCGCCGCCGTCAAAGTGGGCAGCACATCCATCGCCGACATGATGGATTCCATCTTGCCGCCGGCCGGCAACTGGTCCGGCCAGCGAATGGCGGCTACCACCCGGATCCCGCCCTCGAAGGTTTCACCCTTGCCGCCGCGCAGGGGTACATTATCCGCCCCACCCACAGAGTAGGCGGCCCCGCCATTGTCGGAGAAGAACAGGACGATGGTGTTGTCAGCGATGCCCTCCTCATCCAGAGTTTCCAGCACCCGGCCGATGGCCTGGTCCATGCCGTCCACCACGGCGGCGTACATCGGCCGCGCACTGGGTTGCATCATCAGCCTGCTGATCAGGCGGGTCTGGTCGGTCTGCTTGCTGCGGGCCGGTTCCAGGTCCGTGTCCATGTCCGCGTACTTGGCTTTGAGGTCATCCGGTGCATCCAGTGGTGTATGGGGCGCAATAAACGGCATGTACATGAAGAAGGGCTTATTCTTGTCCCGTTCGCGGATATAGCGGCTGGCCTCATCCGCCAGCAGGAAGCTCTCATAGCCCTGGTCGTCGATGGAAACCCCGTTTTCCTGGAAATCCTTTCCCCCCTGGTTGCTGAAGGGCGGGAAGAAGCCCACCTCCGTGTGCAGGTGGCCATAAAAATGTTCGAATCCACGGTTATTCGGGTGGTAGGACTGCTGGGCATGGCCCAGGTGCCACTTGCCAATCATCGCCGTCTGGTAGCCCGCATCGCGGAACAGTTCCGGCAGGAAGGTCTCCTCGGTGTGTATCCCGTTATTCTGCCAGGGCAGGATTACCGCGTAAGCAACACCGAGCCGCATCGGGTCGCGACCGGTCATCAGGGCGGCCCGGGTCGGAGAACAGATTGGCGTGGTGTAAAAGCGGTCCAGCTGCACGCCCTCGGCGGCGATGCGGTCCAGGGCCGGGGTTTCGATGATTTCCTGGCCGTGAAAGCCCACATCCGCCCAGCCCAGGTCATCCGCCACCATCACGATCACATTGGGGCGCTCGCTTCCCGCTTGCCCATCTTGCGCCGCGGCAGCGGTCGCCAGCATGGGCATTACCGCCAATATCCAGGCCAGCGGCCACAGGACCTTCAGTTTCTGTCCAAATCTCATTGGAAACCCCCGAATTTCAGTATGTTCAGTTATTATATAATCAAATGATTCGATCACTTGATTAAATATTTTCCATGTTATCCCGCGGCTTCCAGCAGCCCGCAGATCATCTGCTATCATGGCCACACTCCCTAAACATAGACTACCCATGGGTCTTTCTACACGCATTTTCATTGGCCTGTTCGCCGGTGCCTTCACGGGTCTCTTCTTCGGCGAACTGGTGGCGGACCTCAAGATCGTCGGCGATATCTTCATCAAGCTCCTGCAGATGACAGTACTGCCCTATATTGTCGTCTCCCTGATCGCCGGCTTCGGCCGCATGAACACCGAGCAGGTCAAGCGCCTGGCCCTGCGGGGCAGTGTCGTGCTGGTCGTGATATGGGGTTTGGCATTGATCCTGATTTTCGTCGCGCCCCTGGCCTTTCCGGACCTGGACACGGCCTCGTTTTTCAGCAGCCCCATCGAGCCCACTGGCCGTAGCAACGATCTCTTCGAGCTCTACCTGCCCGCGAATATCTTCTACTCCCTGTCCAATAACCTGGTCCCGGCGGTGGTGCTGTTCAGTATCCTGATGGGTATCGCGCTGATTTCTGTAGAGGACAAGAGCAGCGTGCTGCCTATATTCGATGGTCTCAGCGCTGCCCTGGCTCACATCAACGCCCTGATCGTGCAACTCACGCCCTTCGGTATATTCGCCATCGCCGCCGCCGCGGCCGGCACCATGACGATCGAGGAACTGGCACGGGTACAGGTCTACCTGGTCACCTATATTGCTCTGGCGCTGGCAATCACCTTCTGGATCTTCCCGGGCCTGGTCAGCGCCGTGTCGGGGATTCCCTACCGGGAAGTGCTCAATACCTTCAAGGACGCACTGGTCACCGCCTTCGCTACCGGCAACCAGTTCGTGGTGCTGCCCTTAATTGCGGAAAACTGCAAAACACTACTCGCCAGGTACCAGCTGCCGGAGGAGGAGTCCTCCTCCGCGATCGACGTGATCGTTCCGGTCTCCTTCAACTTTCCCTCCCTGGGCAAGATGCTGGTGCTGCTGTTCGTGTTGTTTGCCGCCTGGTTTACCGACACGCCATTGGTGACGGCCCAGCGCCTGGAACTGGCTTTCAACGGCCTGTTCAGCCTGTTCGGCAGCATCAACATCGCGGTGCCCTACCTGCTCGACAGCCTGCGCATCCCCAATGACATGTTCCAGTTGTTCCTGGTCACCGGCGTGGTGGTCGGACGTTTCGGCGCCATGCTCGCCGCCCTGCATATAATCGTACTGAGCGTGATCGGGACCCTGGCCATGTGCGGCAAACTCCGCCTCAGCTGGGCGGCTACCGGTCGCTACCTGGCCACCAGCGGTGCGGTAGTGGTGCTATTGCTACTGGTCTTACGGGCCTATTTTGCTGCCTTTGTACCGGACCCGCCCTCGCGGGAAGAGGTACTGGCCGGTATCGAGTTGCGCAGCGGGGGTGTTCCCGCCCAGGTTTTGGAGGTCGCCGCCGGCGGCAATGTGGAGGTCCTCGCTGACGAGGACGAGGAGCTGGTGGAATACAGCCTGACCGATATGCGCCTGGGACGGCGCTTCGACGAGATTCTCGAGCGCGGTGTATTGCGGGTGGGATTCCGCCCGCGCAATCTGCCCTGCACCTATCTCAGTGATGAAGGGGAAGTGGTGGGCTTCGACGCGGAGATGGCACACAGCCTGGCCCGGGATCTGGGTGTCGAGCTGGAATTCATACCCTTCAACTTCGGCACACTGAACACGGCTCTCAAGGAAGGACAGCTGGACATTGCCATGTCCTGCATCGCCAGCCTGCCGGACCGGTATTCACGAGCCGCATTTTCCCGGCCCTACCTGTACCTGCGCTCGGCCCTGGTCATGCCGGACCATATGCGCCACCAGATCGACCGCAGCAGCGCGGTGGCCAATATCGGTGAGATCGATATCGCCCTGGTCAGTAGTCACTACTTCAAACTTCGGGTGCAGAAGAATTTTCCCAACGCGGAGTTCGTGGAGCTGGAGAGCGCCGAATCCTTCTTTACCCAACCGCCACCCGCCGATGCGTTGCTGATCTCCGCCGAGGAGGGTGCCGCCTATGCCTTCCGCTACCCACGCTACACGGTGGTCACACCGGAAGTCCCGACCCGGATCCCTGCCGCCTACGCCCTGCCCCGGGGCGAAACCGAGTGGCAGGAAATTATCGGCAACTGGATCGAACTGAAGCGCTCCGATGGCAGCATCGACGACCTCTACCAGTACTGGATGCTCGGCGGCGTTACCGACCGCAAGAAACCGCGCTGGTCGATCATCCGCGACGTACTGGGCTGGGTGGACTAGAGCCTAGAGGTTATAGCGCAGGCTGAACAGCAGGTATTGGGCACTGCTGTGCTCGAATTCGAGCCGCCCCAGGTCGGTATCCACGTGTGTGTTGAACTCCTGGTCGAAATACTGGTACATCAGGGTCGTCGACCAGTGGGTGGTGAGCTGGTACTTGAGGCCCAGCTGCACCCCGTAGGCCGACTCGTCATCGTCCAGGTCCGAATTGAAGAAATCGGTGGTCTCGGGTTGATTGTTCCACTCCAGTGAGCCTTCGCCGATTACCAGGCCGCCGACCGCGGACAGCCGATCGATCGGCAGTGCCAGCTGGTAATTCAGGGATAGCAGGATCTGCTCGATGTCCACATCGTCTGCATCCGTGTAGGTGTAATCGAGCTGGACCACCCAGTTCTCGTTGATCTCGTAGCCGAAGCCCAAGCCCAGGGTATCCCCGTCATCTTCCAGGTCGATCGGGTCCGGGGCGGCAAAGGTGATGTCGGTATCGTGGGTCTCGCCGCCGGCGTGCAGCGAGAAAAAAATCGGCTGCTGGGCCAGCGCACTGGATGAGCCCAGTACCAGCGCCGCGAGTGCAAAAATGCGAGGGCTTAACATCTCCCGGTATCTCTTGTTGTTGCTTTTCGCGCAAGTATTACACATTCACCGCAGGGTCCACAGCATGACACCCGGGATTTACAAACATTAACGAATACTCGGCCCACGGCTCAGCTTTGCAGCTCGGGCAGCTCTCGGTAGAGCTCCAGCGCCTCGGGGTTGGCGAGGGCATCGGTGTTCTTCACCGGTCGGTCGTGTACCACATTACGCACCGCCAGCTCCACGATCTTGCCGCTGATGGTGCGCGGGATATCGCTGACCGCAATGATCTTGGCCGGCACATGGCGCGGAGTAGTGTTTTCCTTGATCACCGCGCGAATACGGTCTTTCAGCGCGTCGTCGAGCTCGACACCTTCCGCCAATACCACGAACAGGATTACCCGCACATCGTCCTTCCAATCCTGGCCGATAACGATGCTCTCGGTGATTTCCTCCAGGCGCTCCACCTGCCGGTAAATCTCCGCGGTACCGATACGCACCCCACCGGGGTTGAGCAGGGCATCGGAGCGGCCGTGGATGATAACCCCACCAGTATCGGTGATTTCGCCGTAGTCCCCGTGGGCCCAGATGCCCGGCCAGTTCTCGAAGTAGGCCGAGCGGTACTTGCTGCCATCGGGGTCATTCCAGAATCCTACCGGTGCACAGGGGAAGGGTTTGGTGCAGACCAGCTCGCCTTTTTCGCCGGTGACAGGCTCGCCGTCATCGTTCCAGATTTCCACTGCCATGCCCAGGCCGCGGGCCTGGATCTCACCGACGTACACCGGCAGTACCGGACAACCGCCGACGAAGCAGGAGAGGATGTCGGTACCGCCCGAAATCGACGAGAGGCAGACATCGGACTTGATGTCCCGATAGACGTATTCGAAGCTCTCGTGTGACAGGGGTGAGCCGGTAGACAGTACCGTTTTCAGGTGCTCCAGCTTGTGCGTTTCCCGTGGTTTCAGTCGCTGCTTTTCCAGGGCCGCGATATACTTTGCCCCGACCCCGAAGATGCTAATCCCCTCGGCATCGATGGCATCCAGCAGCACCTTGCCGCGCCGGGCAAATGGCGAACCATCATAGAGCACCAGGGTGGTGCCGGTGGCGAGCCCTGATACAAGCCAGTTCCACATCATCCAGCCGCAGGTGGTGAAATAAAAGAAGACATCGTCACGGCTTATGTCCACCAGTAACTGGTGTTCTTTCAGGTGTTGCAGCAAGGAACCGCCCGCACCGTGGACAATACACTTGGGCATGCCTGTGGTGCCCGATGAATACATGATGTAGAGCGGATGATCGAAGGGCAGCTGCGCAAACTCGATTTCCGTTCCGGAGCGATCCAGGTAGCTTTCCCAGGGCACCGCATTTTCAATCTCACTGATCGCCGCTGACTCACCGACGACGGGGACCACCACCACAGTCTCGATGCTCTCAATCCGTGCGGCGATCTCCTTTAGCCGTTCCAGGCTGTCGCAGGTCTTGCCGTTATAGAAATAGCCGTCGGCACTGAACAGTACCTTGGGTTCAATCTGACCGAATCGGTCCATCACCCCGTTGATGCCGAAGTCCGGCGAGCAGGAGGACCAGATAGCCCCGATGCTGGAAGTGGCCAGCATGGCGATGACAGTTTCCGCGATATTCGGCATAAAACCTGCCACCCGGTCGCCTTCGGCGACACCCTGGGCACGCAGGCTGGCGGCGAGCTGAGCCACCTCTGCATAGAGCTCGGCGTAGCTGATTTCCCGGCGGCTGCCATTTTCCAGCAGCGACACGAGGGCCACCTGGTCGTCCCGGTAGCGCATCAGGTTCTCGGCAAAATTCAGCCGCGCCTGGGGGAACCAGCGGGCACCGGGGAATTTGTCTCCATCCTCCAACACCACCTCGCCGCGCTCGCTGGCGATGACCTCGCAGAAATCCCAGACCGCGCCCCAGAAGGCCGCGTCGCTGTTAACCGACCAGTCATACAGCGCTTCGAAGCTTGCCAACTCGAGGCCATAGCGTTCATTTACATAGCCGCTGAAGCGGGAGAGATTGGCGCCTTCGATGCGTTCTGCCGAGGGTTGCCAGAGGGGTGTCGACATGACTGTTATCCCGATAATGCATCACTGCGTCGCAGTACCGTGCAAGACAAAAAACCGCGCGCAAAATGACAGGGTAGAGGCTATGTTTATTGCTGACAATAACATTTTCCAAAGGGCTTGAAGGGCAGCGCATGAACAAGATCAACCAGGGCCTGATGCAGGATTTTTCCCTGACCATTCCCACCCTGCTGGAACACGCGGCCACCAACCACGCGAGCACCGAGATTGTCGCGCGCATGTTGGATGGCTCGATTTTCCGCTATACCTACGGCGATCTCGCCAGGCGCACACGCCAGGCCGCCAACGCACTGCAGAGGCTTGGCGTCGAATACGGGGAGGTGGTGGGCACACTGGCCTGGAACAGCCACTGGCACATGGAATGTTTTTACGGTATCGCCGGCATCGGTGCGGTATGCCATACCATCAACCCGCGCCTGTTCGAAGAACAGATCGTCTACATCATCAACCACGCCGAGGACAGGGTGCTGATGGTGGACCAGGATTTCGTGGGCCTGGTCGAGGGCATCGCCGACCAGATTCCGAATGTAAAAAGCTTCATTATCCTGGGGGAAAAAGGCAGCGTGCCGGAGCCCGACCTCGACAATGTGTTTTACTACGATGAGCTGATCGCGAGCGAGCCCGACACCATCGACTGGCCCGAGTTCGACGAGCGCACCGCCTCGGGCTTGTGCTACACCTCCGGCACTACCGGCAACCCCAAGGGTGTGCTCTATGCCCACCGCTCCACGGTCCTGCATTCCATGGCCATCGCCCAGCCCGACAACCTGTCCCTGTCGGCACTGGATTGCGTCATGCCCGCGGCGCCGCTCTACCATGCCCAGAGTTGGGGCCTGCCCTATGCCGCCTGCATGGTAGGCGCCAAGTTTATTCTGCCCGGACGCCACCTCGACGGGCCCAGTCTGCTGGAACTGATCCGCACCGAAGGCGTTACTGCCGTCTGTGGAGTGCCAACCATCTGGAGTGCGGTTCTGGACCACGCGGAAAAAGAAGACCTCGATCTCGGCGATTTACAGCGGCTGCTGATCGGCGGCACGGCATTGCCCACCGCCATGCGCGACCGTTTCCGGGCCAAGGGCGTCAGCGCCGTCCATATCTGGGGCATGACCGAAACCAGCCCCCTCGGGGTGATCGGCACTCCCACCCGTGCCATTGCGAACCTGGACGACAGCAGACGGGACCAGCAACTGATCAAACAGGGCCGACTACCCTACGGGGTGGAAATGAAGATCGTGCTGGACGACGGCAGCACCGCGCCCCGGGACGGCGAAACCTCGGGGGATATCTGGGTCAGAGGCCCCTGGATTGCCCGCGGCTATTTGCACGGGGACGGTGGCGACCTGCTCGACGAGGAGGGTTACTTTCCCACCGGCGATGTGGGCCATATCGACGAATACGGGTATATGAAAATCACCGACCGCTCCAAGGACGTAATCAAGTCCGGCGGCGAGTGGATAAGCTCCATCGACATCGAGGATATCGCCAGTCGGCACCCCGCTGTGAGTATGGCCGCCGTCGTGGCCGCCTTTCACGACAAGTGGGATGAGCGGCCATTGCTGCTGGTCACACTCAAGGAGGGTGAGAGTCTTGAGAAACAGGACATGCTGGACTTCCTGACCGACAAGATCGTCAAGTGGTGGATGCCCGATGACGTCATCGTCATCGACGAGATGCCCATGACCGCCACCGGCAAGATACGCAAGCTCACACTCCGCGAGCAATACTGGGATCACCTGCGGTAGACTAAGACCAATAACAAGCTGGCAATAAGGAGCACCGGTCTGTGAGCGAGACCGTGCAAGAGGCGCTATTTGTCTACGACCCGGATGCCGAATACCTGGTCGAACAATTTGCCGACCGCGCGGTTCCCGCGACGCCGCTCGCCGACTTCCTGGCAGAATCCCAACCCGGCCGCCCCACACACATAGTTGTTTCGGCGTCACTGGCCGGTATCAAACAGGTATTGCGACTGTCCTCGGAGCGGGGGTTCAGCCTGGGCATCGTCCCCATGAAGGAGCAGGGCCGGCTGCGTCGGTACCTCGACCTGCCCAGGAAAGACGAGGACGCAATAGCGCTTGCCCTGCAGCCGGACCCCAAGCCCATGGACCTGGTACTGTGTAACGGAGAGATCCTGCTGTTCCGTGCGGTCATCGGCTGGCTGCCGGTATTGGACACGCTGGATGAGCTGGGACCCTGGCAGGTCCTGAAACAGGTTTTCAGCCGTTGGCGACGCCTGCGGCTCTATCCCTATCGCATTCGCACCGCCAATGAACGCGAGGTCAACACCGCCTGCACCGGGTGCATGATCGTCGAGCGCCACGAGGGCGATATCGTCTCGCGCCTGATCGGTGATGAGCTGTCAGTGCGCGATGGCAAGGCCAGTGTGGTACTGGCATCGCCCTTCTCCAGGGTCGAATACCTGCGCTTCATCTACCAGCTATTTTTCAGCCTGCGCAAGAAATCCGGCCTGCCAAGCGCGGTTGGCTACATGCAAAGCCGCAGCTTCGAAATCCATTCCGACAAGGAGAAAGAGGTCCATATCGATGGGGAGCTGGCAACCACGACGCCGGTGAAAGTCGAGACACTCCCCGCGGCTACCCGGGTAAACCTGGGCCCTGCATTGATGGAAGCCGACAGCAGCGGCGACCCCGACAAGGAAACTATGCGCATCGGCAACCTGCGCGAGGAGAAAGAGCTGACCCGATCGATCGGTACGCCGGTGCCCTTTTTCTCCTACGCCTCCGAGGAGCGATTTCGCGACCTGTTCACCGCCCTCAATGACGACGCCACCATACACACCCACTATGTCGTGTTCCTGTTACTCAGCACCTTTATCGCCAGCCTGGGCCTGTATCTGAACAGCGCAGCCGTCATAATCGGCGCCATGGTGCTGGCGCCACTGATGTCGCCCATGGTGTCCATAGCCATGGCCCTGCTGCGGGCCAACGAGAAGCTGTTCTGGCGCTCACTGGAAAAGATCGCCCTGGGCATTGCACTGGTACTCGGTGCCGCTGCGCTGACCTCGCTGGCTTTCCCCCATGCGCCCCTGACCAGCGAGATGCAGGGCCGCCTGCATCCCAGCCTGCCGGACCTGTTCGTGGCAATTTTTTCCGGTATCGCAGCCGCCTACACTCGTTCCTACAAGGAAATCGCTGCCAACCTCGCGGGTGTCGCCATCGCCGTGGCCCTGGTGCCACCACTGGCAGTTGCTGGTATTGGGCTGGGTCGCGGCGACCCGGTATTTTTCGGCCAGGCATTCCTCTTGTTTTCCACCAATCTCGTCGGCATCGTGCTTGCCGCAACCCTGACTTTCAGGACGCTGGGATTCTCCCCCTCCCTGCATGGCAAGCGCCGCTTCGGCGTGGTTGCCCTGCTGCTCTTACTCATCGCAATCCCGCTCGGGATCTCTTCCGTACAAATCTCCGAACGCTGGGAGGCGGAAGAAACCCTGGAGATGGAACGCCTCGAGGTCAATGGTAAACCGGTGCTTATTACCGAGGTGGTTGTGCGTTCTACAGAGGATACAAGCAGCCTGATGATCAATATCGAGGTAAACGAGCCCTTGACCGCTGCCGACCTGGAAGAGATTCGGCGCCAGGTTCGCGCTGCTGTGGGCGAGGGTTTCACAATCCGACTGGACGTGCACTACCGCCTCTAAGCAACCCGGCAAGCTATTGCAAAGAGCGCGTACACCGCCGGAAGTTCTGGTCTATCATTAGTCGCCAACAATACTGGGGAGATAAGTTATGGAATCCAAACCTGTTTCGCAGGAGCAAAGCGCAGTAGATACGGTGCGCGCCATGGAGGTCACCATCCGACTGGGGCTTGCCTTCGGCCTGGTGGTCTGGTGCTTCGAGATCCTGCGACCATTTCTCTCCACCATCGTCTGGGCATTGATCATCGCCGCCGCCCTGTTCCCCGTCTTCAACTGGTTCAAGGCGAAGGTAAAAAAGGGGCCAGCGCTTAGCTCGGCCATGTTTACCACCGCTCTCCTGGTGGCGCTGATGACACCTACTTTCATGCTGTCCGGTACCCTGATCAGTACCGCGCGGGAATACGCCAATGAACTGGAGGACGGCAGTCTGCATGTGCCGCCACCACCGGAGCGCGTCAAGGAATGGCCCGTGATAGGGGAAAACCTCTACTCGGCCTGGCATCTCGCCAATACCAATCTGGCCACGGCCCTGGAAAAATTCGAGGAGCAACTCAAGGACGCCGCCCGCTGGCTGATACGCACCGCCACCGGCGCCGGGCTGGGTATCCTGCAGTTTGCTGCGGCGGTCGTGATCGCCGGCATCTTCCTGGCCTACAGCCAGGGGGGAGGAGACTTCGCACGATTGCTGGGGCGTCGCCTGGCCGGCCAGGAGGGTGAGAAGTTCGCCGACCTGGCTTCCTCAACTGTGCGCAGCGTTGCCCAGGGCGTACTGGGCGTTGCTTTTATCCAGGCACTCATGGCCGGGATCGGCTTCATGGCAGCGGATGTTCCGGGCGCCGGATTGTGGACCCTGCTGGTACTGATCATGGCCACGGTGCAACTGCCAACCGGACTGATACTGATCCCTTCGATATTTTACGTGGCCTCGGTCTCCGGCACGGTAGTCACAGCCATCTACGCCGTATGGATGATTGCCGTCAGCCTGTCCGACAACGTACTCAAACCGCTGCTGCTGGGCCGCGGCAGCAGCCAACCCACGGCGGTGATCTTTCTCGGCGCCATCGGCGGCTTCATCCTCTCCGGCATTGTCGGCCTGTTCGTCGGCGCCGTTGTGCTGGCCCTGGGGTACGACCTGTTCATGCTCTGGTTGTACAGGGACGAGCCGGAGCAATTGCCTGAGGAACTGCAAGTTGACTGACACCCGGCAAAATGAAGAAACCAGGGCAGAGGGTGTAACGGATGAAAGCCCCGCAGCAAACAGCGCCGATGCGGAAAACACCAGTATTCAAAAGCTGACACTGGGTGTACTGGGTATCTGCGCATTTATGCTGCTCTGGTACCTGGTCGCCGACCGCTACACACCCTATACCGACCAGGCCCGTGTGACCGGAAATATCATTCCGATCGTTCCGCAGGTTTCCGGTGAGGTAGTGGCAGTCAATGTCGGGGTCAATACACGTGTCGAGAAGGGTGATGTGCTAATGCAGATCAACCCGACCGACTACCGCCTCGCTGTGGCTCAAGCAGAAGCCAGGCTCGAGCAGGTCACCCAGGAACTGGGCGGCGGTGTCGAGGAGCTGACCGTCGCCCAGGCGGCGCTGTCCCAGGCCATCACCCAGCGGGATTTTGTGATCGCCCAGTCAAAGCGCGTCTACGAGCTGGAGAAGCGCGGCGTACTCCCGGTGACCGACGGCGACAAGGCCCGGGCGGAGGTCGAGAAGGCCAAGGCGGATGTTGACGGCGCCAGGGCGCGGCTGGAACAGGTACAGCAACGCATCGGAGAACAGAGCGAAGACAATGCCTACCTGCGGGAGGCGCTCGCAGCGCTGGAAGACGCCAGGCTGGACCTGGACCGCACTGAAATTCTCGCACCCACAGGCGGCGGTGTTACCAGCGTATCGATTGCCTCCGGCAACTACGCCTCGGCCGGCAAAGCAATCATGACGTTTGTATCCTCGGATGCGGTCTGGGTCGAGGCCTATATGCGCGAGAACAGCCTGGGAAATATAAAGCCCGGTGACCCGGTGGACATCGTCCTGGATATGGCGCCCGGCCGGGTTTTCTCAGGCCAGGTTGTCAGCCAGGGTTTCGCCGTGGACTGGAAGAACGCTGCGGATGCAGGCAGCCTGCAATCGGTCAGCAGCGACACCGGTTGGTTGCGCAGTGCCCAGCGATTCCCGGTCATCATTCGTTTCGAAGAGCCGGAGGAAGCCCGCGGCCTGCTGCGCGGTGGTGGCCAGGCTGACGTTATCGTCTACACCAGTGGTAACTGGATCACCAATGCCCTGGCCTGGCTGTGGATGCGTATCATCAGTATTTTGTCCTTCGCCTACTGATCCGCCGTGACAGAGGTCGACCACAACTGCATCCTGCGTTATGCCACTGGTATTACCCTGTGCCTGGCACTGGCTTTCGGTGTGGGCTGGACGCTGTCCAATATCGCGCCGATTCTCACCGGGGCATTCCTGGGTAGCCGGGGCCCGCGTCCCAATATAAAGGCTACCTTGTCCATTCTGCTGGCCATCGTGATTATCTTTGGTGCCGGCCTGTTCGCGACAATCTATCTCTATCACTATCCCCTCGTATTCCTGCTGCTGTTCAGTACAGCGATCTATCTCAATTTCTATATGGCAGCGGGCGGTGCTTCCGGCCTGGTAGTACTCCTGTGCACACTGGCAATTTTGTTGTTACCGCTTATCGGCGGTCCCAAGCCCTGGCTGGCACTCGAAATCAGCACCGGGTTTTTCCTGTCCGCCCTGATTGCGCTGGTCTGCACGCAGGTGGCCCACACGCTCTTCCCGGGCGGGACGGCAGCTGCTGCGACACGCCCGGAGGCCGGCGACCCGGGAGCGCGGGTGGAGTCAGCCTGGTTGAGCACCGCGGTGGTATTACCGCTCGCCTTGCTGTGCCTGGTATTCAACCTGACCGGTGCGGTATTGCCCCTGATCATGGTGGCCATGCTCTCGCAGAAGCCGGATTTTTCCACCGGTGCCGCCGGGGGCAAGGCCCTGGTCGCCGCCAACCTGGGCGGTGGGCTGGTCGCCATTATTTTTTTCCAGTTGCTTAAGATAAGCCCCACACTCCCCTTTCTGCTGACCGGTTTCTTTGCCCTGGCCCTGATGTTCGGCCGCGGCCTGTTCTCCGACCGTCCCGCAGCCCCACTGTTCGGCTCGGCCTTCAATACGGTTTTGATCCTGGTGGGTTCCAGCACCGGCTATTTCAGCAGCGGGGCGGAGTCCGAGTTCTACCAGCGCATCGGCCTGATCCTGTTGGCGGTTCTCTACGTGGTAGGTGCCCTGTCACTGTTGGAGGGCGCCGGCCTGCGGGAACGCTGGATGCGCGCAGGCCGCTGGCTCAGTGTTAAAATCGCACGCTAACAAATGATCGGATAATCCTTATGCCGACAATAACCACTGAGAACAATTTCATCTGGCTGCTGGGCGCCCTAATTTTCTTCCTGTTTGCCGGTGCCATTGCCGACCAGCTGGAATTGTGGAACGCAGAGCGGATTATCAATATCTCATTGATGATCACCCTGGTGATAAATATCTGGTCCGTGGATGACGCACGCACCAATATTTTCGGCTGGAAAGCCCTCGCCACCTTCGTCATAGCGTTCACCATGATCGCCGACAGTGTGATCGAGAGTAATGTCCTGGCCAAGTTTCAGCTCATCTTGACATTCCTGTTCCTGAGCCTGACTACCTGGCAGGCCTGGCAGCAGGTCATGTTTACCGGGCGTGTGGACCAGAACAAGATCGTCGGTGCGATTTGTATCTACCTGCTGTTAGGACTTGCCTGGGCCTTTGCCTACCTGATCGTGGAAGCATTCTGGCCCGACTCCATGAACGGCCTTGATTTTGAAAGCTGGCAGAGAAATGTCGACGACCTGGTCTACTACAGTATGGTCACACTGACTACGCTGGGTTACGGCGATATCACACCCGACAAGCCAATCGCGCGCTTCCTGGCCTATATGGAGTCGGTGACCGGGATCTTCTACACCACGGCGCTTGTAGCCAGCCTCATTGGAATTCGCCTGTCCGGTGTGGATGCCAGCAAACCGATCGAGGAACTGGAGCGGGAGCGCGATGGGCTTCCTGAAACGGAGCGAGACAGCGGGTGACTTTCTCCCGGGCACGTTTCCCGGATAGCGAGCGCTACTCTAGAAGGCCTCTCTTACACGCTTGACCAGGGCAACCACGCCCACGGTAACCCCGCCGGCAGCGATACCGAATACTGCAGCCAGCAAGGGGTGCACCAGGAAACCGGTGAAGGTACCAATGGCCGGCAAGGTCTCCACATAATCCTCGACATGGTCTATCCACAGATCCACCGCGTGCAAGCCGTGCACCAGGATGCCGCCACCCACCAGGAACATGGCAGCCGTGCCCACGATAGCCAGTGCCTTGAGCAACCAGGGCGCAAAATCCAGCAGGCGCAGACCGAACCATCGCTGGAACTCTCCCCAGCCACCCTCTCGCTCGACCCGGGCCAGGTAAAGGCCTGCGTCGTCGAGCTTAACGATGGCGGCCACCAGGCCGTAAACGCCAATGGTCATCAACAGGGCGATGGTCGACACCACCGAGATCTGCATGGTCATGCTGGCGCCGGCCACCGTACCCATTGTGATGACGATGATTTCAGCGGAGAGAATAAAGTCGGTGCGGATTGCTCCCTTGATTCGTTCCTTTTCGAACTGCACCAGGTCGGCTGCGGGGTCCAGTAGCTGCTCCGTCAATTCCTTGTGATGCGCCTCATCTTCCTCGGCGCTGTGCAGGAACTTGTGGGCGATCTTCTCAAAGCCCTCATAGCAGAGGTACAAGCCGCCAACCATAAGCAGGACTGTGACCAGTGGTGGCACGAACACGGCGATGATCAGGGCGCTGGGCACCAGGATCAGTTTGTTGATGAAGCTGCCCTTGGCTACCGCCCACACCACCGGGATTTCACGCTCTGCCCGGATACCGGAGACCTGCTGGGCATTGAGTGCCAGGTCATCGCCGAGCACACCCGCTGTTTTGCGGGCGGCCACCTTGGTCATCACGGCGACATCGTCCAGTACCGTGGCAATATCGTCGAGCAGGACCAGTAAACTGCCTCCGGCCATCAGGTTCTCCCGGGTAGTGAGTTCAGGGCATTATCAGAAAGGGGGCCGCCCGCTGTCCAGACAGTGGGCTCAGGAATCGTCGAGATCGATCTTCGTACTCAGCATCAGGCCGCGGGCACCTTCGACCAGGTGATCGCCGTAACTGAGGGTGAATTCCATATTGGGCTGGGGAAACCAGGATACCGTACCGCTACCAAACACCTCGTGCTGGTCATAGCGGGTCTCATCCAGCTTATTGACCTTGAAGGCCACCGAGTAGTGCTTTGAGGGTGACCAGGCCAGGCCCGCACCGTAGCGGGTTTCGGTGTAGAAATCGTTTTCCAGGCCGCCATCGAACAGGGTCTCATCCTTGCTCGTGCCGGAGACTTCCAGACGCAATTCGGGGATCAACTGGTAGCGGGACTCGAACTGCAACATCTCGGTGCTCTGCAACTGCTCCACGCCACCGGCGAAGACATCGGTGGTCCGGTATTTGCCCTTCCAGGTCAGGCGGCCGTCCTGCAGGGAACCGTTAAGCCCCATGCTGTAGCCGGTTTTTTCCTTTTCAGTGGCGCTCGCCGAGGGCTTGTCCAGCAGGTACTCGTAGTTGACCCGAAAATTGGCGAGGTCGGCAATCGACTTGGAGAAGCCAGGCGTAACGCGGTAGATATAGGCATCCCCACCGGCCTTGATGGTACTGTTGGCGCGGATATCTGCATTCAGGCCCAGCATCTCGTTGAGCGCGGAGCTGTAGAGAGAGGCGCCCACATTCTGGGAAATCGCATTCTCGTCGAGGCGGCCCTCGTCCTGCAGCCGGCTCTGCACCTTGTAATCCACAGCGAACTGCAGCAGGTCGTTCTTCAGCGCCAGTCCGAGGCCGGAGTTGATGCGCGCTTCCTGCATCTCCTCCCGTTCATCCTGCTTGACGTCAACACTGAGCAGGTTCGGGGTCAGGCTCACTGCCGTATTCAGCCCTTCCGCAGACACAGACGCGCTCGCCAGCAGGGCAGGCAAGAGCAGCAGTGGTCTATTGATGCGATTGGGGGCGGACATGCCGAATTGGTAATATTTCACAAATTTTGGAGAAGGCGAGTATAAGGAGATTTTAACAATAGTTCCAACATTTTCAGCAAGTTAGGGTGAAAAAGTGAGAACTCTGTCAAGAAATGTGTACATTGGTCACATTCTCGCAGGGCAGATCAGCCCGTTTGACCCGTCCAGATCCTGTTGCAGTCCTAAAGGCCCTTGTCAAAGCTGTACTTCACCGAGTACTGCAGACGGAAGGCATCGTTGTCCTCGCCATTGTTGTCCTCACGCTCCATCCAGATCGCCTCGACCCCGGTGAGGAAATTGCCCCGGGTGTAGAGAAGATTCACCTGCGCCAGCTGGCCCTTGTTGAAGGCATCGCCGCTCTGCAGCTCGGTATTGTCCTGCTCGTGCATGCCCCAGCCCAGAGAGGTGGACCAGCGGGGGCTCCAGTAGTGGTCGTACCACAGGGTCAGACCGAGGGACTCCACCGGTTCCAGCCCACCGCGCTCAAGGCCAATCGCTGTGCCGCCGTCGTTGAAATAGCTGGCGATACCCTCGCCGTAGACAATGCCCAGCTTGAGCTGGTCGCGCTCGAAGGTGCTGATAACGCTGGTGAAGTTCAGGCCCCAGCCGAAAGTATCTTCCTTCGGTGTATTGTTGGGATTACCACCGAGCCCGTCGGACCTGGTCTCCACATCCAGTTTGCGGGCTATCCCCGCCAGCTGGTAGTGACCCCACTCATACTTGCCGCGCCATCTCAGGGTGAGATCGGGCATTGCATCCCGCGGCTGCAGGGCCTCGGCCAGGTCCGGGTCGATATCCCGGGCATCTCCCGGGTCGACATCGCTGGAGGGGTCCTCGAGGCTGATCGACCAGTGGCTGCCCCCTGCGCCCACCCAGTGGGTATAGCGGATCTGGGGTTTGCGCACATAGATCATGCCGGGTGGCCCCCAGTAGTCGATGGTGTTGGGAAAGATATTCCCATCCATGAAATTCGTGTTGGTCTGGCCGATACCCCAATTACCCCATTCCAGCCACAGGTGCTTGGTATTGAGCTCCAGCTCACCGGCATCGTTACCCATGGCATAGAGGTCCCACTCCACCCAGGTCTTCATCCGGCCGAGGGGGGTATCGTCCTCGCTGCGCATACCGAGGGTGGTCTGGCGGGAGCTGAGTATGGCCTCCCCGTCACTCCCGAACACCGCCGGGTCCTGCACCGGGATCTTGGAAGGGCGCGATGAGTCTTTCCAGTCCGGGTCGACCCGATCGAAATCGTAGATGGCATCGAGTTGGACCTTACCGTAGATCTGCAGGCTGGTGGCACCGGGTTCGGCCATGGTGGCAGCGGCCGGTATTCTCCGGTCCTCAGTTTCAACCAGGGTCTCTTCCAGCGCCGGGCCCATGGTTCCGTCGAGGCGTTCGCGCATACTGGCATTATCTCGCTGCAGTGACTCGATCTGGGCCTGCTGGGCCTGGATGACTTTCCACATTTCCTCGAAGCTGGTGGGTACCGTTTCCTTTGCCCGGACGGCTGAGGTGGCTAGGAGCAGTAACATGCAGACGGTGGTCGCTTTCATCGTTGATACCTCCTGAGAGATGGTGCCTTGCATAGCTGGCTACTATTGGCGCGGGATCAGGACAAGCATAGATCACGGTCGGAATTCCGGAGCTGCAAAGCAACCTGCTGCGACAGTGCAGCGCGCGGTTTGTCAGGCACCGCGCTTTGAACTAGCCTTTTTATAGATTGCACCTGGAGGAACATCGGCCATGTCAGAACTCAGTCAGGAAGAAGTCGACGCCGGCACTCTCGAAGTTCTTCTGGAGCGCGCCAACCGCCGCATTCCCAACCTGCTTGCCATGAAGGAGCGCCTGGAGGGAGGCGGTACTCTCAACGATATCGAGATTATCGAGCTGGAAAAAATTATCGAGGGGGCCGACGATACCCGGGCCCTGATCGACCGCCACCCGGAGTACCAGGAGCTGGTGGCCAAGATGATGACGCTCTACGAGGATATCTGCGAGATGGCCCTGGCCAACGAGCAAAAAGGCGAGGTCAAACCCGGGGGCTAGGCTGCTGTAAGGGCCAGGGTATCGATTGTTCGCCGATAGCGTTCGGCGACGGCCTCTTCTTCAGGGTGCACACCGTCACGTAACTTCCACTCGCCGCCGACCATCACGTCCTTAACCGGCGTGCTGTTACAGCCAAAGATCCAGCTATCAAGAAGCATCGACCCCTGTTTGCCGTAGAGCGTAGGATGTTGGTGGTCCAGCACTACCAGGTCGGCTCGGGCACCCGCGGCAATCTCACCGCCCTTGATGCCCAGGGCCTGGGCCCCACCGGCAATAGTGCAGCGGAACATGAATTCGCCAACAGAGGCCTGCACATCACTGGATAACAGCGTGCGGCGCTGCCAGCTCAGGCGCTGGCCATATTCCAGAAGGCGCAGTTCCCCGGCCGGGTCCAGGGACACCTGGCTGTCGGAACCCACCGCGAATCGCCCTCCGGCCTGCACATACTCCAGCACGGGGAAAATGCCGTCTCCCAGGTTGGCCTCGGTTGTGGGACACAATCCTGCGACCGCGCCACTGCCAGCCATGTCCCGGCACTCCTCGTCATTTATATGGGTTGCGTGCACCAGGCACCAGCGTCGGTCAACATCGAGGTGGTCCAGGAGCCAGGCCACGGGGCGCATGCCGTTGTGCACCAGGCAGGATTCCACCTCCCGTTCCTGCTCCGCTATATGGATATGGATGGGCGCCTGATCGTCCAGGGAGTTTATGGCGGTAAGGGCCTCCCGCAGCAAGGGCTTGCTGACCGCGCGCAGGGAGTGGGGGGCAATACCGAGCTGAACATCGGTGGCATCGCCGTAGTGTTTATACAGCGACTGCAACAGGGCCTGGTAATCCTCGATGGCATGCACGAAACGGCGCTGCCCCTCCTCCGGTGGCGCTGCGCCAAAATCGCTGTGGCAGTAAAGTACCGGCAAATGGGTGATCTGGATGCCCACACCCCGCGCCGCTGCAATAACCCGGTGGGACATTTCTGCAGGATCGTTGAAGAGACTGCCGTCCCTGTCGTGGTGCAGGTAATGAAACTCAGCCACCGAGGTATAACCCTGCTTCAGCATCTCGAGGTAAAGCTGTGCCGCGATCGCCTGCAGTTCCTCCGGGCCGATGTTCTCCAGCAGCCGGTACATAGCCTCGCGCCAGCTCCAGAAACTGTCTTCCCCGTCGCCACGCCGCTCGGTCAGGCCCACCATGGCGCGTTGGAAGGCATGGGAATGACAGTTCGGAACGCCCGGGATCAAAACACCGGTCAGGGACTCCGCACCCTCCGGTGCACCTGCCAGGTCTCGGCTGACGGCGGTAATGTTGCCACCACTATCCATCTCCACAGCAACATTCTCCGCCCACCCAACTGGCAAGAGTGCGCGCTCACAATAGAGAGTCCGGGATTCAGGCATTTTCCAGCACCGACTCGCCGGCCAGGAAGACACGGTGACAGGGGTTGCGGCCCGGGTGATAAGAGAGTTCTGCCGGGTGCTCGATATCCCAGACTACCAGGTCGGCTCGTTTGCCCACCTCGAGGGTGCCACGCTCACTCGCCCAGCCCAGGGCCTGGGCGGCGTTGCGGGTTACTCCGGCAAGCGCTTCCTCCGGGGTCAGGTTAAAAAGCGTGCAGGCCATGTTCAACATCAGTAACAGGGATTCCGCCGGTGAGCTGCCCGGGTTGCAATCCGAGGCAATAGCCATCGGCACGGCTGCCTCGCGCAGCGCTTCGATCGGCGGCAACTGTGTCTCCCGCAAAAAATAGAAGGCGCCGGGCAATAACACAGCCACGGTACCCGCCGCTTTCATTGCATCGATGCCGGCCTGGTCCAGGTACTCCAGGTGGTCCGCCGACAGGGCACCCATACCCGCTGCCAGCGCCGTGCCGCCCAGGTTGCTCAATTGTTCTGCGTGTATCTTGATCGGCAGTCCTTGCGCCTGGGCCATTTTCAACATCGCCTCGGTCTGCACCAGGTTGAAGCCAATGCCCTCGCAGAAAATGTCCACCGCATCAGCCAGCTGCGCATCCACCACCTGCGGCAAAACCTCGCTGCAGAGATGGTCGATATAGGCGTCACCGTCTGTAAACTCCGGCGGCAGGGTATGGGCGCCGAGAAAGGTGGTGCTTACCGATACCGGGAACTGTTCCTCCAATTGCCGGGCCACCCGCAGCATCTTCAGTTCCGATTCCAGCTCGAGGCCGTAACCTGACTTGATCTCGATCCCCGTTACCCCTTCATCGAGAAAATGCTGCAAGCGCCGGGCGGCGCTTTCATAGAGCTCCTCTTCACTGGCGTCACGGGTCGCTTTGACCGTGGAGAGAATGCCGCCGCCGCGGCGGGCGATCTCCTCGTAGCTGACACCCGTCAGGCGCAACTCGAATTCCTCGGCACGGTTACCGCCGTAGACGAGGTGAGTGTGGCAATCGATCAATCCCGGCGTTACCCAGCGCCGTTGTGTATCTATAACTACGGTGCTGGCATCGTAGTCGGGCAGCTCCGCCACAGTGCCCAGCCAGGCAATGCGGCCATCGGCGATCGCTACTGCTGCCTCCTCCTCGACCATACCGTAGGGAGTGGATCGCGACGGATCCATGGTTGCCAGCCGGGCGTTTACCAGGAGAGTGTCCCACTGCATCGAATCAACCAGCCTCCGTTTCTGCCCAGTCGATCATCCCCTGCAGAAGTCGCTGGAGCAAGGGCTGCAATCGCACAGCTTTTTCCGGCAGGTAGTTAAAGGGTACTTCCTCCTCCATGTACAGCTGTTGTGCCAGCTCCAGCTGCAGCGAATGCACGCCCGATTGCGGGTCGCCATAGGCCCGGGTGATATAGCCACCCTTGAAGCGCGCATCGACCACGTAACTGTAGTCACCCTGGCCGGACAGGACATCTTCGAAGGACGCCAGCAATGCCGCTGCACAGGTATTGCCGGATGCAGTGCCAATATTGAGATCAGGCAGGCGGCCCTCGAAAAGTCGCGGCACTATCGAGCGTATCGAGTGCGCCTCGAACAAAAGTGCTACGCCGTGGGTTTCCAGCAGGCGGTCCAGCTCCGTCTGAACCTGCCGGTGATAGGGATGCCAGTAGAGTTCCAGCCGGCGAGCCACCTCCTGTTCACTCGGTTCCTCGCCGTCGCGGTAGATCTGCCGTTCTGCAAAATCCGTGGTGGGACAGAGGCCGGTGCTGTTGGCACCCGGGTACAGGTTACTGTCATCGGCGGGGCGGTTGAGGTCGATCACGTAGCGCGAGTGGTGGGGGCGGATTACGCTGGCTCCCATCCCGGAGACGAACTCATAGAGCTGCTCGACGTGCCAGTCGGTATCGGCAAGCTCCAGGGCAGCCGGGGTCATGGTGGCGGCGATCTCCGCGGGAATATGGATTCCGCAATGGGGCATGCTCACCAGCAATGGCGTGCGCCCCGCACTGAAATCAAACACATGCATCAGCGCACTCGTCCCGCAGCAACCGGCAGCATCATGTACGGTTCTCTCCGGCAATAAATTGAGCTTTTCTCATAATCAATCGGTATAAGAAATCGACAGGCATTCTACTTGTATATACAAGTATAGACAACTAAAATAACGCCTCTTTCAATCCAGCATAGCAGCCAGGCATGAGCACACCGCGCTACACCGTCATCAAGGACCATATCATCCGCCGCATCGACACCCGGCGCTGGAAGGCCGGTGACCGCGTACCCTCGGAAAACGAGCTGGCCACAGAATTTGCTGTCAGCCGGATGACGGCGCGACGCGCACTACAGGAGTTGGGAGAGGAAGGCATCCTGGTACGCACCCAGGGCCTCGGCAGTTTTGTCGCCGATGCGCGCCCCCGCAGTTCCATGCTGGAAATCCACAGCATCGATCGGGAGATCACCGCCCGCGGGCATGCGCACCGCGCCGATGTGCTGAAGCTGGAAGAAATCAGTGCCGACAACAACACGGCCCTGTTGCTGGGGCTGGATGAGGGGACCAGTATTTACCACAGCATCCTGCTGCACTGGGAGAACGATAAGCCGCTGCAATACGAGGAACGTTTCGTGAATCCTCGATTCGGTAAAGGCTACCTGGACCAGGACTTCAGTGGCGTCACACCCAGCAGCTATCTCTCGGGAATTTCCCCCCTGACCGAGGCAGACCAGTCCATTGAAGCGGTTTCCGTCGATGCTGCGATTGCCGGTGCGCTGAAAATCAAGCGCAGCGAACCCTGCCTGAAGGTCAGCCGGCGCACCTGGTGCCAGCGGGGCATTGTGAACTTCGCCGAGCTGATCTATCCCGGCAGCCGTTACCGGCTTGGCGGACACCTGAATTTTTAAACACGGCCGCACACCCGGCGACCGAAACGAATTGCGAGCAAGAGGATCACACCATGAACAAGGCCATCGAAGACCCACGCCACAGCGATCGCGTTATCCACGCACCCACCGGTACCGAGCTCAGCGCCAAAAGCTGGTTGACGGAAGCCCCGTTGCGCATGCTGATGAACAACCTCGACCCGGCGGTGGCGGAACATCCCCAGTCGCTCGTAGTCTACGGCGGCATCGGTCGCGCGGCCCGCAACTGGGACTGCTACGACCGCATCGTCGACACCCTTAAGCGACTCGAGTCTGACGAAACCCTGCTGGTACAGAGCGGCAAGCCGGTTGGTGTCTTTCGCACCCACAGTGAAGCACCACGAGTGCTGATCGCCAATTCAAACCTGGTACCCCACTGGGCCAACTGGGAGCACTTCAACGAGCTCGATAAGCAAGGCCTGATGATGTACGGCCAGATGACCGCGGGCTCCTGGATCTACATCGGCAGCCAGGGCATTGTCCAGGGCACCTACGAAACTTTCGCGGCTGTTGCCAAGACCCATTTCGATGGCGAGGCGAAAGGTCGCTGGATACTCACCGGCGGACTCGGTGGCATGGGCGGCGCCCAGCCCCTGGCGGCGACCATGGCCGGGTTTTCCATACTGGCCGTTGAGTGCGATGAAACCCGTATCGATTTCCGTCTTGGCAACGGCTACCTGGATAAGAAAGCCACCACGCTCGACGAGGCCCTGGCCATGATCGATGCGGCCCGCGAATCCGGTGAGGCCGTCAGTGTCGGCCTGCTGGCCAACGCCGCCGATATCTTCCCGGAGTTGCTTGAGCGCGGCGTTATACCCGATTGTGTCACCGACCAGACCAGTGCCCACGACCCGCTTAACGGCTATCTGCCGAAGGGCTGGACCATGAGCGAGGCCGCCGAACGCCGCATCAGCGATCCCGCCGGTGTGGTCGCTGCCGCCAAGGCGTCCATGGCAATACAGGTCACTGCCATGCTCGGTTTCCAGGAAGCCGGTGCAGCCACCCTGGATTACGGTAACAACATTCGCCAGATGGCACTGGAAGAGGGTGTCGAGAACGCCTTCGATTTCCCCGGCTTTGTACCCGCCTATATCCGCCCCCTGTTTTGCGAGGGTGTGGGCCCATTCCGTTGGGCGGCACTGTCCGGCGACCCGGAGGACATTTACAAGACCGATGCCAAGGTCAAGGAACTGATTCCCGACAACCCGCAACTGCACAACTGGCTGGACATGGCGCGCGAGCGCATCCAGTTCCAGGGACTGCCCGCGCGCATCTGCTGGGTGGGCCTGAAAGATCGCGCCCGCCTGGGCCGGGCTTTCAACGACATGGTTGCCAGCGGCGAGCTGAAGGCACCGGTTGTAATCGGCCGCGATCATCTTGATTCCGGTTCCGTGGCGTCGCCGAACCGGGAAACCGAGTCCATGATGGATGGCTCCGATGCGGTCTCCGACTGGCCCCTGCTGAACGCACTGCTCAATACCGCCAGCGGCGCCACCTGGGTCAGCCTGCATCACGGCGGCGGTGTCGGCATGGGTTTCAGCCAGCATGCCGGCGTCGTCATCGTCTGCGATGGCACGGACGAGGCACGCGAGCGTGTCGGCCGGGTATTGTGGAATGATCCCGGTACCGGGGTTATGCGACACGCCGATGCCGGTTACGACATCGCCAGGGACTGCGCCCGGGAAAACGGTCTCGACCTGCCCATGCTGAACGAGGGCTGAGACCATGCTGGAACTGACACTGCAACCGGGCAAACTGACCCTGGCCGACCTCAGGGCGGTGCTGGACCAGCCGGTAAGCCTGTCCCTGGATAGTGCCTGCATTCCCGCTATCGACGCCGCTGCGAAAACCGTCGCCGATGTTATGGCCGAGGGCCGCACGGTGTACGGCATCAATACGGGATTTGGGCTACTGGCCAATACCCGCATCGAGGCGGACGAACTGGAAACCCTGCAGCGCAGTATCGTATTGAGCCACGCCGCCGGTATCGGCGATTTCCTGCCGGAATCCACCGTCCGTTTGTTGATGGTGCTGAAGATCAATTCCCTGGCCCGTGGTTTTTCCGGTATTCGCCTGCAGGTGATCGAGACATTGATCCAGTTGCTGACCTCGGAAGTCTATCCCTGCATTCCCGCCAAGGGCTCAGTCGGTGCTTCGGGAGACCTGGCCCCGCTCGCGCACATGAGTGCACCCCTGCTGGGTGAGGGCGAGGTGTTTTATGAAGGGAAGCGACTGCCGGCCAGCGAAGGCCTGAAGATCGCCGGACTTTCACCCCTGGTCCTGGCGCCGAAGGAAGGGCTGGCCCTGTTAAACGGCACCCAGGTCTCCACTGCACTGGCGGTCGAGGGCCTGCTGCATGCGGAAAATGCGCTGGCTGCCGGCACCGTCATCGGTGCCTTATCGGTGGAGGCGGCCAAGGGTTCCCGGGCACCTTTCGATAAACGCATTCACGAGGCCCGTGGGCACCAGACCCAGATCGACATGGCGGCGGCTTACCGGCACCTGCTGGATCATTCCCAGATCGAAGAATCACACCACGACTGCGAACGGGTGCAGGACCCCTACTCCCTGCGCTGCCAACCGCAGGTTATGGGTGCCTGCCTGCAACAACTGCGCAGCGCCGCCGAGGTCATACTGGTGGAAGCCAACGCGGTCTCCGACAACCCGCTGGTGTTCACCGCAGAAGGAGACATTATCTCCGGCGGTAACTTCCATGCCGAACCGATTGCCATGGCGGCCGACAATATCGCCCTGGCCATGGCGGAGATAGGTTCGCTGTCGGAACGTCGCATGGCGCTGTTAATCGACTCGAAACTCAGCGGGCTTCCCCCTTTCCTGGTCGAAAACGGCGGCGTGAATTCGGGCTTCATGATCGCCCAGGTCACCTCGGCGGCCCTGGCCAGCGAGAACAAGTCCCTGGCCCATCCCGCGTCAGTGGACAGCCTGCCGACCTCAGCCAACCAGGAGGACCATGTTTCCATGGCCACCTTCGCCGCGCGGCGCCTGCAGGACATGAACGAGAACACCCTGGGCGTTCTCGCGGTGGAATGGCTGGCAGCCTGCCAGGGCCTGGATTTCCTGGCACCCCTGAAATCTTCCGAGACACTGGAGGCGGCGAAAGCCGTATTGCGCGCAGAGGTTCCCTTCTATGACAAGGACCGCTACTTCGCACCGGATATCGAGAAGGCCATGGCGGTGATCAGCAGCGGTGTATTGCTGGACTATCTCCACGACCCCTGCCGACTCTGAAAAAGGGGTCAGAGCCCTTTTTGGAAAAGGGGTCTGACCCCATAATGAATTGGCCATGAACAGCAAGATTCCTGATTCCTACGAGCAACTGGCGGCGAGATTCAGCAGCGGCGGTTCTATTACCGTGGTGATTCCGTTTTATACCAAGGGCGTATTCAATCGCAATGCCCGGCGTATGGATCGGCTGGAACAGCTCATGTCCCGTGAGGGTGCTCTCAACCGATTGCTGGCCCTGCTCTACCTGGCGTATTTTGAATTGCGGCTGTTTGTCGTCACCCGGGGCAACCGGCAGCTGACCGCCGCAGTACTGATCCACCAGGTGGCCTACAGGCACATCGCGCGCATCGAGCGAGAAGAATTGCCGGAGGGCGACTTGCAGCTAACCTTTATGGGGCGCTAAAAAAAAAGGGGTCAGAACCCTTTTTAGGAAAAAGGGCTCTGACCCCTTATTGGCTTTCTCGCCGAGCCCTTAAAGGGGATTACCGAAGCGTTTGACCAGGAATGAATTGGTGGTGCCCTGCACCAACATGCTGAACAGGACCACACCAAAGACCATCGATTGAATGGTGTACCAATAGTCCAGTTCCACTGGCAGCGCGAGCACCAGCGCAATCGCGATGGCGCCCCGCAGGCCACCCCAGAACAGCAGCAGCTGCCAGCCGAAGCCGATGGAGTGTTTCAAGGGCGAGGTGGCCAGGCTACACAGACCTACCGCCGCGGCACGGGCTACCAGCGCCGCACCGATAGCGATCAGCATCGCCAGCCAGCGTTCCTTGAACATGTCCACGGTAATCACCAGACCCATGATCACGAAAAGTATGCTGTTGAAGAACAGGCCAAGCCAATCCCAGGTCACGCCGACGCCACCGGCCAGTCGCTCCTCTGCATCGGACAGGGCCCAGCGGGTAATGACCGCGGTCGCCACCACTGCCATGATGCCCGAGACATGAAACAGGTGCTCGGCCAGGAAGAAACTGCCGAAGGCCGAGAACACCAGTACCAGCACAGTGGCAGCGGGGTTGGCCAGGTATAGCGCAATCGCCGCACTGACCAGGCCGCAGACAATACCCACCAGCAATCCGCCAAAAAACACCATGGCGAAGAAGCCCAGGTAGGTCATTTCGCTGGATTCCGGTTCCATCATGGCCAGGCCCAGGAACAGGGTGAACAGGACCACCGCTGTGGCGTCATTGAACAGGCTCTCTCCCTCGAACAGGGTGGTCAGGTCCTCGGGCGCATCGAGTTTGCGCAGCTGGTCGATGACCGAGATGGGATCGGTGGCGGCGAGAATCGCACCGGTGAGCAGGGCCGCCATCCAGGGAAATCCCGTCGGGTGCCCAATGCCGACGTAAACCAGCCCGGCACCGATCAGGCAGGAAATCAGAACGCCCAGGGTCGCCAGCACCATCACCGGGACCAGCCAGCGCCCCAGCAATGCGGGTTTGATATGCCAGGCCGCCTCGAAGATCAGTACCGGCAGGATGACGAAAAACACCAGGTCCTGCAGATTGTGAGCACGAATCCCCGTATCGAAATCGACGTAGCCAATTCCCAGGCCGGCCAGGAAACCAATGAGCATGCAGGAGAGTGTCAACTCCAGGCGCGTGAGCCGCGTCAACAGCATCCCCAACAGGGCCAGGCCGACCAGGGCGAGAACCTGGCTGATCAGGGTGATGGTCATGCGGGAGGTTGTTGCCCCGAGGGCGTGGCATATTCCGGTCTAACCAAGGGTATCGGCTGTAGTTCGGACATTGAATGGGAAGCAGCGCCACTTTCAATTACCCGCATATGGGAACGCTGCAAACCCCTCGGCTCGGTGACACCACAGGAGTGCGCGATCACACCCACGCCCCAGGTCACCCGCTGGGCATAAGCGGTGACGCGTTTACACTTCTCTTTCGGCACCAGGCCCCGCTGCAGCTCCTTGTTGTGGGTGGTGATACCCGTGGGACAGGTATTCTTGTTGCACTGCAGCGCCTGGACGCATCCGAGGGCAAACATGAAACCGCGGGCCGAGGTACAGAAATCGGCTCCCACGGACAATGCCCAGGCAACTTTACCGGGGTTGATCAGCTTCCCCGAGGCTATGACCTTGATCCTCTCGCGCAGGCCGTATTCATGTAACAGGTCGATGAGCATGGGCAGGCTTTCGCGCAGGGGCATGCCCACGTAGTCGATCAGGGCCTGGGGTGCCGCCCCGGTGCCGCCATCGGCGCTGTCCAGGGTGATGAAATCCGGAGCCGCGTCGAGACCGCGCTGGTGGATAGCCTTGAACAGCTCCTCGAAGAATGCCGGTTGTCCCATCACCATCTTGAAACCGGTGGGCTTGCCGGTGACCGTGCGCACCCGCGCGACCATGTCGAGTAAATCACTCAATGAGCGAATATCCTTGTGGCCGTTGGGACTGATGGAGTCCTGGCCGATACCGATACCGCGAATGGCCGCAATCTCCTCGGTGACTTTCGCCCCGGGCAGGATCCCGCCCTTGCCGGGCTTGGCTCCCTGGCTCATCTTGATTTCGAACATTCTTACCTGATCGTGTTCGGCGATCGCCCGCAGTTTCTCGTCGCTGAGATGTCCATCCTCGCCGCGGACCCCGTATTTCGCGGTACCGATCTGGTAGACGATGTCGCAACCGCCCTGCAGGTGGTATGGCGACAGGCCGCCCTCACCGGTGTTCATCCAGATGCCCGCCTCCCGGGCGCCATGCGACAGGGCCAGGACCGCCGGCCTGGAAATCGCGCCGTAGCTCATACCGGAAATATTCAGTATGGCACTGTGGGTATAGGGCTTCTCGCAGCTGCCCTCGCCGATGGTCACCGGCTTCGGTTCCACAGCATCCTCATCCAGGGTTGGAAATGCACTGTTCAGAAAGATCACGTCGCCCTCATGATCCAGTGGGCGGGTAGAGCCAAAGGCTATCGTGGTATCGACCTTCTTCGCGGCACGATAAACCCAGGAGCGCTCGGCCCGGTTGAAGGGCAGCTCCTCACGGTCCATGGCAAAAAAGTACTGGCGGAAGAACTCGCCGAGGTGCTCGAACAAGTAGCGAAAGCGACCCACAACCGGGTAGTTGCGGCGGATGGTCTGGGTGGTCTGGGTTTTGTCGACCAGGTACATCACCACCACCGCCAGTATCCCCACCCCGAACAGGAAGGCGAAGAGCAGGGCTCCCCACTCGATGATAGCCTGGGCCAGCTCGTGCACTTCACTCATCTGAATTCCCCCTGGATCAATCGACCCGTAATAAGGCACGCATTCCTACAACAAGTTCCGTAAAAGGGGTCAGAGCCCTTTTCCCCGACCTTTTAACTGTAGTCCCGCTTGCGCTCCATCTCCCGAAATTCTTCCAGCAGCCAATTGGTGAACAAGCCGAGGTTGCGCGTCGCCGGTGAATGGATAGAAGGCACCGCGTAGTAATAATCCGGGGAGACGCCGGGGCTGCCGGGCAACTGTTTCAGTACACCACGCTGCAGGTCGTCACAGGCGATAGCATAGGGCACGAGGCCGATCCCCTGACCGGCTACCGCCGCCTGTACCAGGATGCCGGAATGACTGAAGCTGTGGGCAAAATCGTGCTCACCACCGGTACAGCGGTTGTCGCGCAGCCAGCGCAGCCAGTGTTCCGGGCTCTCCTGGTAGAGCAGTGGCAACTGGTTGAGTGCGGCGAGGTCGAGCGGCCCACCGTACTCCTCTTCCAACACCGGACTGTAAACCGGCACCTGGTCTTCCTGGCCCAGCAGTACCGCGTTGGCGGGCATTTTCTGCTCCGTGATCCGCAGGGCCAGGTCAAAGGGATCGGTGTCGAGGTCTACCGGTCGATCCCTGTTATCGATGCGAATATCCACCTGCGGATGCCGCGCGGTAAACCTGGGCAGGCGCGGTACCAGCCACTTCATGGACAGGGAGTGCGGGACCGATACGCGCAGTACATTCTCATCCGCGCCGATCCGCAGGCGCTCCATCGTGTCGCTGATCTCGCCCAGGGTTCGCGTCAGGGTCGCCGCCAGGGCTTCACCCTGCTCGGTCAGCTCAACGTGGCGCGGGTGCCGTTCGAACAGCGCGAACCCGAGTTGTTCCTCCAGGCCTTTGATCTGCTGACTGATGGCGGCCGGTGTTTTGTGCAGCTCCTTGGCAGCCAGTTTGAAACTGTTCCAGCGGGCGGCACTCTCGAAATCCAGCAAACCTGAAAGACTGCGCAGGAGTTTGGCCATATCTACATAGGTTAGTTTTTCTTACTCTTAGAGCCAAGATTAGTCGTTTGTAGCCGCTGTTTCAATAAGCAAATATAGCCCTATCCGCACCACAGGTGCCTACAACTGACAGGGAGAAAGCCATGAGCAAGTACATTCGCCGACTCGGCCACTGGTTTCGGGGTCGTCGCACAACAGTCACCAGGGATATCAGCGTGGCGAGCGCCGATGTGAATATCCCGCCGCTGCTGGATACCTATAACCGGCACCGGGAAAACTCGACTGCCCAGATGCTGGCGGGATCCAGCATCCTGCACTGAAAAGGGGTCAGAGCCCTTTTTCGGATTAGAGGTCAGTGCCCAGGAAAAGGGCTCTGACCCCTTAATCGCCGGCGAAAGTCTCGCCGAAAAAATCGCCCTCGTTCCAGCGGGGGCGATCCTCGCTGTTACAGACCTCGCGCCCGATATTGATATTGATCTCGGTGAACAGCGCACCCGCCTGGTAATCGATAGCCAAGTTCAAATCGTCGCTGGGCTGGTGGTAGTGATCCCTGAGATGGGCACTGAATACCTCACCACCGGTAGGCTCGCCGTTTTTCGAGGTAAAACCGGTCACCAGGAAGACCGCGGGTACACCCTGCTGCACGAAGCGGTAATGGTCGCTGCGCACGAACAACACCTGCTCCGGCATCGGGTCCGGGGCCAGGGCGATGTCCGCCTGATTGGCAGCCTTTTCCACCAAGGCCTTGAGAGTGCTGTGCTCCGCGCCAAAAGCAACCACGTCGGCGAAGGGGTAGGTGAACAGCGGCATATCCAGGTTGATATTCGCCACCATCTTTTCAATCGGCACGGTCGGGTTTTTGGCGTAATAGCCGGCACCCAGCAGACCTTTTTCCTCGCCGGTGACGACCACGAACAGCACCGAGCGCTTGAGCCGATCCCGCTCGGCGGCGAGTACCCGTGCGGTCTCGATCAGGGTCGCGACCCCGGCGGCATTGTCCATGGCCCCGTTATAGATTTCCTCGACCCCTTCTTCGTTCTTTATCACCCCCAGGTGATCGAGGTGGGCAGTGTAAACCAGGAACTCGTCCCTCAGCGCGGGGTCGCTGCCCTCCAGGATGGCCACCACGTTAGGGGAGCTGAAATGCCGGTGTGTGGATTCCCTGCGCAGGTTGATGGATGTCTGCAACTCGAAGCCCCGGATATCATCACCGCCTTCACCATCGGCCGCGAATATGTCGCCCAGACTGACCGGCGCCCCCTCAAAGACTAGTGCCGCCGCATCCGTGTTGAGAAACACCCCGGCCTGCAGCTGCGGAAAATAGCCATCGGGAATGCCATCCGGGGAAACCCAATCCATGCCCGGGACTTCCAGGTACTGGTAGTTATCGTCCCAGGGGAAGGTCAGCTCCTGCCGGGGTGTGTTCAGGGAGACAATACCCACCGCTCCGCGCTCGGATGCGTGACGGGCTTTTTCCCGGCTGGAGCCCAGGCGCGCGCCCTCTTCCGAGGGCCAGGATTCGGGGCGACCGCCCAGCATCACCACAGCCTTGCCCGCCACATCGAGGCCAGCATAGTCATCGTGATCGAATTCTTCGGCGACAATGCCGTAACCCACGAAGACCAGCTCAGCATTCAACACAGACGTCGGGTGCATGCGATCGGCGCCCATGATGAACTGAGCTGGGTATTCCAGCGCAGTTTTGCCACCCGGGCCATGCACGGTCGCACTGGCACTGCCTTTGACCAGTCGTTGCTCTACCAGCGGTACCTGTTGCAGAAAACTTCCGGGATCACCGGCAGGCTTAAGCCCCAGTGATTCGAACTGTTCGGCAACATAGGCGGCCGCCTTGTTATACCCCGGCGAACCCGTGTCACGTCCACGCAGCTCGTCGGCTGCCAGGTACTCAATGTGCCGGCGGAGCAGTTCGGGACTAACTTCCAGGTTGTGAGGCTGTGGCGGGGAATCTGCCTGGCAGGCCAAAAGCGCCAGGGACAACAACACCCACAGAGTGGTGCTGAGGAGGGATTTGCCAATCATGCTCTTATCCTGCTTCGGATTGGATTAAGGCAGTATAGTCAGTCTGGCCAGAGCGCTGGTCTTCTAAAAATTTTCTGTATGCGTGCGGACGTCCAGCTCGTGGGTCCACGCATTACGCGGCTGGCGGTATAGGTACATGAAAGAGTCGGCTATGCCCTGCAGTCCGATCAGACCCTCCTCGCCCTTTTCCTCGTACCAGTCCGGAACCCGGGTTTCGACCTTCTCCCCATAAATACCGCCGTCGATGACGACGTGACCGACATGGATGCCCTTGGGTTGGAATTCCCGCGCCAGGCTCTGGGCCAGGTTGCGCAGGCCGCCCTTGGCAGCGGTGAAGGCCGCGAACCAGGGTTTGCCGCGCATGGAGGCGCTGGCACCGGTAAAGATCAGGCACCCTTCGCCCCGTGGGACCATTTTGCGCAAGGCTTCTCTTGAAAACAGGAATCCGCCGAACAGTCCGACGCGGTAACAGGTATCGAAGTAGTCCGCTTCCATTTCCAGGTAATCGCCGGGCATGTTGTTGCCGGCGTTGTAAATGGCCAGTTCCACCGGGCCGATCTCCTCGGCCCGCTCGAAGAGGCCGATAACCTGGTCCTCCTCGGTGGTATCGCACACAAGGGCAGTCGCCTTGCCGCCACCCGCCTCGATACTGGTTACCACCTCATCCAGTTTTTCCTGGGATCGCCCCGCCACCACCACGTGCAAGTCCTCCCGCGCCGCCGCGTGACACAAATAAGCGCCCAGCCCCCGCAGGGGTCCTACGCCGATCACCACCGCTGTATTCATGAGCCGTCCTCTATTCAAAGTTTCACCCTACGGGCACTTTGTCCACAGATTTGGCCCCACCCTCCGACCCCTTTGGGGTCGGAGGGTGTCGGGAAAACTGTGGATAAGTCGCTACCGTTTACATATTAGCCGCAGACTGCCAGACTTTCCGTCCGCTACAAAATAAAGAAAGGGAAAATCTATGCCCGCGTTTTATAAAGAGTGGGGCTGGCGCGCCTTCCTGGCAATCAAAAAGGGCCTGGTCATGGCCCCGCAACCGCGCCCCGCGGTATTTGTAGGCCAGAATTCCACACTGGAATTGTGCAACACCGTCGCCCACTTCGGATTCAAAGACGTCCTCATCGTTACCGATAAACCCCTGCTGGAACTGGGCATCATCAACCCGGCCATCAGTCGCCTGCAGGAACGCGGCGTCAACACGCATATTTACGACGGCGTCCAGCCCGACCCGACCGTCGAGGTCGTCGACAACGGCATAGCCACACTCAAGCAGCACAACTGCGACGCGGTGCTCGCCTTTGGCGGTGGCTCCTCCATTGATTGTGCCAAGGTAATCGCCATGGCGGCAGCCAACGGCCTCAGTGCCCAGGAGTGCGTCGGCATCAAGAAAAGCAAAGTGCCGGCCGTGCCGTTGTTCGCCGTACCGACCACCGCCGGCACCGGCTCTGAGGTGACTATCGCGGCCATCGTCTCCGACAACGAAACCCACGCAAAGCTGGTAGTCGCCGACCCGCGTATCATCCCCGCTGCAGCGGTGCTGGATTCCGAACTGATGCGCGGGCTGCCACCCCATATCACCGCGGCGACGGGCATGGACGCGCTGACCCACGCTATCGAGTCCTACATCAATGTCTGGGACACCGAGGAGTGCCTGGCCTACGGACGCACCGCCACCAAGATGATCTTCGACAATATTGCCCAGGCCTGCAGTAACGGCGACGACCTGGAGGCCCGCGAGGCGATGGCACTGGCGTCTTACTTTGCCGGGCTGGCTTTCACCACCTGCCTGGTGGGCTACGTGCACGCCATCTCCCACCAGCTTGGCGGCAAGTACGGTGTGCCCCATGGACTCGGCAATGCCATGGTCCTGCCCCACGTGCTGGAGCTGCTAAAGGATTCCGCCTCGAAACGACTTGCGGAACTCGCGGTCTACACCGGCCTCGGCGATGAATCCGAGCCGGAAGACGCCCTGGCCCAGAAAGTCATCGACAAGGTCTGGGCGCTGAACGCAGAGATCGGTATTCCCAGGACCACGGATGTGATCAGGGAAGAAGATATCGACGCCATCGTCGACGCCGCGCTGAAAGAAGGAAGCGGTTACCCGGTACCGCGCTTCCTCGAGCGGGAAGAATGTGTGAACCTGGTAAAGGGCCTGCGCGCCGCCTAGACCCCCACCCCCGAGGGAGAGAACTGTGACCACCACCCACTATCGTGCCTGCCATCTCTGTGAGGCCATTTGCGGCCTGGAAATAAAAGTCGACGGCGACAAGATTGTCTCCATCAAGGGCGACAAGAACGATACTCTGTCCCGCGGCCATATCTGCCCCAAGGCGGTGGCACTGCAGGACCTGCACGAAGACCCGGACCGCCTGCGCGCCCCGGTCAAGAAAGTCACCGGGGATGACGGCAGCGTCGACTGGCAAGAGATTTCCTGGGAAGAGGCCCTGGAAACCACAGCCAAGAGACTGGCCGACATCCACGAGCAATACGGTGTTCATGCGATTGGTATCTACCTGGGCAACCCCTCGGTGCACAACTACGGGATGATGACCCACCAGTCCGCCCTGTTTTCCCATATCCGCACCAACAACCGTTTTTCCGCCACCTCGGTAGACCAGTTACCCCACCACCTGGTGGGCCTGTGGTTGTTTGGTCACAAGCTGATGTTCCCGATCCCGGACATCGACCGCACGGATTACTTCCTGATGCTGGGCGCCAACCCCATCGCCTCCAACGGCAGCATCTGGACCGTGCCCGATGTGCGCAAACGCATCAAGGACCTGAAGAAGCGAGGCGGCAAGCTGGTCGTGATCGACCCGCGGCGCACGGAGACCGCCGAGCTCGCCAGCGAGCATCATTTCATCACTCCCGGCACCGATGCGGCCTTCCTGCTCGGCATCCTCAACACCCTGTTCGCTGAGAAGCTCGTCAACCCGGGCGCACTGCGCGATTTTGTCGAGGGGCTGGACAGTGTCGAAGAGACCTGCCGCGATTTCACCCCGGAACTGGCCGCCGGCTATTGCGGTATCGAGGCAGACACCATTCGAAGGATTGCCCGCGACCTGGCCGGTGCCGGTGCGGGCATCTGCTACGGCCGTCTCGGTGTTTCCACCCAGGCCTTCGGCGCCCTGTGCCAGTGGCTGATTCAAATCATCAATATCGCCACCGGCAACCTGGATAAACCCGGTGGCAGCCTGTTCACCCTGCCCGCCTTCGATAATGTGGGCAATACCGGCCGCGGCGGCTTCGGCCGCCATCGCAGCCGGGTGCGTGGCTTGCCGGAATTCGATCGCGAAATCCCCGCCGCCACCATGGCGGAGGAAATCACAACAGCGGGCGAGAACCAGATCCGCGCGCTGTTCACCGGTGCCGGCAACCCGGTGCTGTCCACCCCCAACGGACGGCAACTGGACGACGCCCTGGAAAGCCTGGAGTTTATGGTCTCCCTGGACCCCTACATCAACGAGACCACCCGCCACGCCGACATCATCCTGCCCCCCACTTCGCCCCTGGAGCACGATCACTACGATATAGGCTTTCACGTAAACGCCATCCGCAACACGGTGCGCATGAATGAGCCGGTGTTCGACAAACCCGAGGGCAGCCTGCACGACTGGGAAATCTTCAATGAGCTGGGCCGCCGCTACGCGGAGAAACTGGGCCAGGAATCCCGCGCCACGCCACCACCCCGGGAACTGATCGATTTCGGCCTGCAGATGGGGCCCTACAAGGATCAGGGCCTGTCCCTGGAGAAACTGCGGGAGTCCCCCTCGGGCATCGATCTCGGCCCGTTGCAGTCCCAGTTACCGGGGCGCTTGTTTACTGCCGACAAGATCATCAACTGTGCCACGCCGGAACCGCTGGCCGACATCGAACGCCTGCGCTCGGACCTGGGCGAGGCCGATGGCGCCCTGCGCCTGATCGGCCGTCGCCACGTACGCGACTGCAATTCCTGGATGCACAACTACCACCGCCTGGTGAAAGGGCGCAATCGTTGCACGCTGCTGATGCATCCGCAGGATATGGCCGCGCGGTCTATCGAAGAAGGAACTAGCGTGAATGTGAGCTCCCGGGCGGGCACCATCAGTATTGAAGTCGAGGGTAGCGAAGACATGATGCCCGGCGTGGTCAGCATTCCCCACGGCTACGGGCACGACCGCGCCGGGGTCAAGGCCGACATCGCCGTCGCGAATGCCGGGGTGAGCTGTAACGATGTCACCGACGAACTCTATGTCGACGCCCTCTGTGGCAATGCGGCCGTCAACGGTGTACCCGTAGAGGTTACTGCCGGCTGAACCGGTGCTGACTGCCGCACAGCGCATCAGTTTCGGAATCGGCGGTGCTGTCTATTCCGTAAAAGAGGCCGCCTACGCAGTATTTGTACTCATCTTTTATACCCAGGTGCTGGGGCTCGCTGGCACCACAGCCGGCGTGGTCCTGTTTGTCGCAGTGGTTTTCGATGCGTTAACCGACCCGATCATCGGTGCCTGGTCCGACCGGCTCAATACCCGATGGGGACGCCGCCATCCCTTTATGCTGGCGGCAACCCTCCCCCTGGGAGTTGGATTTGTCGGCCTGTTCACCCCACCCGCAGTAGTCGTCGAATCGCAGCTCTACCTGGCCGGTTGGTTACTGTTCTGGACCATCTGGATTCGCATCCTGGTCTCCTGTTTCACCATTCCACACCTGGCCCTGTCTGCCGAGATCACCCAGGACTACCACGAACGCAGTCGCCTCATTGGTACACGCATGTTCTTCGTGTTCCTGGTCACGGTACTGCTGCCGGCGATCGCACTGACCCTTCTATTCGCCGAGAACGGCGGCGAGGACGGCCGCTTCGTCCAGGCCAATTACCCGGTGTACGGCATCGCCTCCTGCCTGCTGTTGTGGCTGATTGGCTTGTCCTGTGTGTTTGGTACTCGCCAGCAGGCCAGGCCCGGCCATCCAGAAGGACAGCCCCCGACAGGTCATGCCGGCCTGGTGGGCTTTCTCCGGGATTTCGCCGGCACCCTGCGCAACCGAAATTTCCGCAGCCTGATTGCCTTCGAAATCCTCGCGATGGTTTCCTACGGCGCCCTCATCGCTCTCAATATCCTGGTATGGACCTATTACTGGGAACTGGACGCCGGGGCCATGTCCTGGATGCTGGCGGTGCCCTCGGTGCTCGGCGTCTGCACGGCACTGCCGGTCATGGGCTGGCTGGGGCGGCGCTGGCCCAAACACAAGATCATGCAGATGGCGGGCGCGCTGATGTGTTTCAACGTGAGTTGGGTACTGGTCCTGCGTTTCTGGGGCTGGCTGCCGGAGAACGGTCATCCGCTCGTGTTCCAGCTGTTGCTGGCGCAGATGGTGTTGTGGATGTTCCTGTTTATCCTGCGCACAGTCTCCGTGTACTCACTGATTGCCGATGTCACCGATGAGTACGAACTGGAGCAGGGCCGCCGCCAGGAAGGCGCATTCTTTGCAGCCTTTGCCTTTGCTTCCAAGCTGTCCTCGGGCGTGGGGCCGCTATACGGCGGCATCGTACTGGATGCGATTGGATTACAGCGGGGCATGCTGCCGGGTACGATCGACCAGAACCCGCTGGACGCACTGGCCCTGGCTACGCTGGTCGGGGTACTGCTGCCGCTGCTGCTGTCATGGCATTACAGCCTCAAGGTCTCTCTCAGCGAACAGCGTCTCCGGGAAATCCAGGCCGGCCTGTCGAAGCGGCAAAGCGCGGTCTAAATCGCTAGTCCAGCACTTCTTTTAGAACCTGTCCCTCGAAACTGGCCCAAACCAGGTTACGAGCGCTCGCAGCCCGCTACTTTTTCTGCATGAAGGGCATGGCCGTCATGCCCGGCTTCACGTCCGTGCCATTCACCTCGTTGAAGCGCTGTATCTGCTCATTGGTCACACGGGCAGCGTTGGGCTCGATTTCACCGATCGTGGTTTCGCTAAGCAGCTCAGCCAACAGGGCCATGGAATCCGGCGGCTGCTTCACTCGCTGCGGGGGTGGTGGAAAGCCCTCATGATTCGGGACGGCCATGCGCGTACGAATGTCATCTTTGCTCACGTTCCAGACCATGAAATCCGTTGCCAGGTCCAGCGGACCGCCGTAGGTCTTGCGGATGTCGTCGTAAACTGCAAGCGCCGTATCACTGTCGTTCTGGAAGTGATAACAAACTGCCAGTCGCGGTTTAGTCATGGACATGAGCTTGCCGAAGGCCTGCGCCGATGTGTGACCCTGGGTGCCGACAAATACCGCTTCCGAAGCTGTCATTCCGAGCTTCGACATCATCATCCGCGGAGGCAGGAAGCACTCGTGAATCGATATATCAGCACCCTTGGTGTAATCGCGATAGCTGATGGCGGGGAGTGTGTCGCTGGAATAGGCAAACTTCAGACCATTCCACTCCAGGATAAAGCTGGCTGACTGCTCGCCGTGTATCGCCGGAGTGGTGCGCACCTGCACTCCGTTCTCGTTGTAAATGACCTGGTTCACCACAGTCCAGTCAAACTCGTTCACCTCCAGCTTGAGACCCCGGGGATCGACGACCGCGCCACGGGTAGCCATTTCCCATGCCCACATCGCATTCATGTGGTCAACCCAATCCCTGGTGCCCCAACCAGGCCGCACGCCATTCGGGCCCCACAGGCGCACGGGGGTCAGCCGGTTGTTCACCGGCCCGGTCATGTAGAAGGCCGGAAAATCGCCTGCATGATCCAGGTGAAGGTGTCCCAGAAACACCTTGTCGAGCTGGTCCAGGGGAATGCCAAGGGCTGAAATACGTTCGTAGGAGCCCTCCCCCATGTCAAAGATGAACTTGTCGCCGTTTCCCAGCTCCACCAGGAAGCAGGCAGCGGCTTGCTTCAAACGCGGGGTAGGCATGCCCGTACCACAGGCAATCACGCGCATCTCATTGGGAGCCAGGGTCTCGGTGCCCGGATAGTAAACGTCATGTATTGGGAAGGGCCGGGTAGATGACCAGGCTTTCACCCCTGATGCACTGGTTTCCGCTTGGGCACTATTTGTTCCCCCGCCTGCCAGGCTTACCAATAACGTGCCGCAGAACGCGGCTGCCAGGATCACTGACGATATGTAGTGTTTCATGAAGTTACCCCACGCAAGCTGCTAGCCACAGGATGCCGGCGACCCTGCGGCCAGTCAGCTCTTGACGGTCAGGGGCACCGCGACCAGTTGCAGTGTAGACGGGTTTTGGTGATTTTGTGGTAATTGGCAAGAGAGGGGATGCAGGAATCCACTATTCCCGTGTAAACAGGAATTCAACCCGGTCAATCCGGGGATGACGTCTCGGGGATGACGGGTCTAGACCCGGATCTTCCCGGAAGCCACCATGATCAGAATGATGCCAATGCCACCTACCGAGGTGGCTGCCATCAGGCCACTGATGATAAATACCCAGTCGCTAACCATACATCCTCCCAGTTTTCAGCAGGATGCCAGTCAGCTTACGGAAAGCCCGCGGCCCTTGTGTTGACCTGCGTCATTGTTCCCGGCGATGCCGTCATTGGCCGGAGGCGAGGTAATTCGCGATCTGCGAGCGCTTGTCCGCACTTTCCTTGATCTCCAGGCGTGCAATCGTCTGCAGGTGTACCTCGTCGGGCCCGTCGGCAAAGCGCAGCACGCGCCCGGCAGTGTAGAGATCTGCCAGGGGGGTATCCGGCGAGACTCCCATGGCACCGAACACCTGCATGGCCCGATCCGCTACAGTTGTCAGCAGGGTCGGAGCAATCACCTTGATCATGGAGATTTCCTTGCGTGCTCCCTTCGCACCCACCTGGTCAATCATGGCCGCCGCCTTAAGCACCAGCAAGCGCGCCTGCTCGATCTCTATCCGTGAGCGGGCAATCCACTCGCCGATAGAGCCGTGCTGGTAGAGATACTTGCCGAAGGTCTTGCGATCCTGGGAGCGAGCGACCATCAGGTCCAGGCAGACTTCCGCCATGCCGATGGCCCGCATACAGTGGTGAATCCTGCCCGGGCCCAGCCGCGCCTGGGCCATCATGAAACCGTCACCCTCCTTACCCAGCAGGTTGCTCGCCGGCACCCGCACATTTTCGAACAGCACCTCGTTGTGACCCTCGTGTGAAAAGTGATTCATGGTGGTGATATTGCGCACCACGGTCACTCCAGGGGTATCCATGGGCACGAGAATCATGGATTGCTGATGGTAGGTATCGGCGTCCGGGTCGGTTTTACCCATCAGGATGAAGAACTTGCAGTTGGGGTGCGAGGCATTGGAGATGAACCATTTGCGCCCGTTGATCACGTAATCATCCCCATCGCGCGCGATCAGGGTCTGGATATTGGTGGCATCGGAAGAAGCCACATCGGGTTCGGTCATGGCAAAAGCGGAGCGGATCTCACCTTCCAGCAATGGATTCAGCCACTGCTCGCGCTGGGCCTCGGTGGCGAACAGGTGCAGCAACTCCATATTGCCCGTATCCGGTGCGCTGCAATTGAACACCTCCGAGGACCAGGGCACGCGGCCCATGATCTCCGCCACCGGTGCGTATTCGAGGTTGGTCAGTGCAGTGCCCGGTTCATCCTCGCGCAATCCGGGCAGGAACAGGTTCCAAAGGCCCTCCTCTTTGGCCAGGGCCTTGAGGTCAGGCATAAAAGACACCGGGAAGGTGCCGGCGCCCAGTTCCTCCCGCCACTGGGGCAGGCGTGGCACAATGTGGTCTTCGATGAAATTGCCCACACGGGCGCGCATTTCCTCGGTACGTTCGCTGTAGGAAAAATCCATGGCAGACACCTCTGAAGGTTCGATGGCAGTAGCACAGGGTCACAGACCCGTGGATTGACTGCCATGACCTGCATCAGCTCATGAACAGATCACCGCAATCAAGATTCGGCAACAGCAGGGGCCTGCTCTGCTATCGCATTGAGCCTAGCCAGTTCGTCACAGAAATAGTCGTATAACACCCAGCCATCGGGCAGGAGCTTGCTGTCGGTCAGGATGCACAGGTTGGCCTTGCCGCAATAAGACCACATGGTGATATTGAGCGCACTGCCATCGACGATCTGGCCGGTGGAAAACCAGTTCTCCACCTTGAGGTTCCCGTAATAGAGAGGCTTGCGAGGGCCGGGCACGTTGGATACGGCCAGGTTGCCGAACATGCCCCGCCTGCCGCGCTGGCGCTTGATATTCCATCCCACCAGCCGGGTCAGGTAGCTGGGGGACATTTGCATCAGCACCGTGAGATCAGAACCGCGCGCCCTGATGGCATGATCCTTCATCTCCATTGCACTTTCGTGGCTGGCTTTGAGCCGCTCCAGGGGATCCTCGATCTCGACATGCAGCCAGGTGTAATCCGTCTTCACGAAATTGCCCTGGGCCTCCATCCCCTCGGGCCGCTCACCGGATATCGGGATACCTGCAACCAGTGGGCCCTGGTTTGGATCGTAATCCATGTCAGGGAGCAGCCTGCGCAGCGCGCCTGCAACACAGCACAGAAAAACATCATTGATGGTGGAGCCCGGCACAATGCGGGCCTTGCTCATGTGTTCAAAGGGCATGGAGTCACAGACAAATGTGCGGCCGTGGCTCAACAAGCGATTGAAGGGCGTTACCGGCGCGATAGCGGGCGAGGGGTGTGGCGGTTTTCCGGCACGACGATAGCTGCGATCAAGCTTCCATTTCCGGTATATGCCGGAGACGGCGGGGGGCAGTGACCTGGCGATTACCCGGGGTACATCTATCGCGCCCGCCAGCAAGCGATGCGACCAGGAGGGAATAGGCGGCGGATGCCAGCGCGGGGGCTCCGGGTCCTCCGGTGCACCCGGCTCCAGATCGAAAAACTGCTGCAGCGCATAGGCGGCGCCGACGCCGTCGACATAGGCGTGGTGGATCAGGGTGACCAGGGCGACCTTGCCGCCTTGAAGGCCTTCCACAACCCAACAGATCCACAGCGGCCGGCTGCGGTCCAACTGGTAGGCGTAGACCGAGGACATGAATTCGCACAGGGCCCGGTGATCGCCAGGCGGTGGACAGGCGACGTGGCGCAGGTGGTAGCCCAGGTAGAAATCAGGATCTTCCACCCATAGTGGGTGGGAGAGACCCAGGGGGGATGGCAGGTAGCGCCATCGCAGCGGGGCCACGCGGTCCATGCGCTTGCGAAATATTTCCCGGTAGCGCTCGTAGCTCCAGCCCTCGGGATGAGAGCTCGGGTCGATAATCGCGATTTTGAAGGTGTGCATATAGGCCCGTGGGGTTTCCAGGGCCAGGAACAGGGCGTCCACACCACTCATTCGTTTCATCATCCGGGCTCGCGCCTCCCGGTAGTTCAGATGGCCGGCCGGGATGACCGCCACCAACTGATCAGTAACCAGTGTAGATTAAAGTCGGAGCTCGCGCGCTTCACGCTCTGTTGCAGTACACCAGTCAGTACGCCAGAATAGCGCCCCCATTTCCTGAGACGTCGCGGTAGGCATGGAACCGAGAACAGACGATCTACGCATTGCGAAAGCCCAACCCCTGGTCAGCCCATGGGTGCTGGCAGAAGAATTGCCGCTGCCCGACGGGTCGGCGCAATTCGTGCAGCAGGCGCGACAGACCATTGAAAATATTCTGTCAGGCAAAGATGAACGGGTGCTGGCGATCGTTGGACCCTGCTCGGTACACGACCCGGACGCGCTGCTGGATTTCGCCAGCAAGTTCAAGGCAGGGACCCAGGGGCTGACCGACGCGATCTACCCGGTGCTGCGGGTCTATTTCGAAAAGCCGCGCACCATTATCGGTTGGAAAGGCCTGATCAACGACCCCGACCTGGATAACAGCTTTCACGTCAACAAGGGGCTGCACCTGGCGCGGAAGGCGCTGCTGGACGTGGCCGAGATCGGCCTGCCCGCGGCCAGCGAGTTTCTGGACACAACCCTGGGACAGTTCTACGCAGAGCTTGTCAGCTTTGGCGCTATCGGCGCGCGCACGGTCGAAAGCCAGATCCACCGGGAACTGGCTTCCGGCCTGTCCATGCCGGTCGGCTTCAAGAATGCCACCAGCGGAGCCACCGGTGTCGCCATCGATGCCATCCGCTCAGCCCGGCACCCCCATTGGTTCCCGTCGCTGACCAAAGAGGGTATATCAGCCATCCTGCAGTCTACCGGCAACCAACACGGTTACCTGATCTTGCGGGGCGGCTCGGATACGGGGCCCAATTACGAAACCAGGCATATCCGCGCCGCCGCTGAAGCACTGGAGGCAGAAGGTTTGCCCGGCTCGCTCATAGTCGATTGCGGCCACGGCAACAGCGCCAAGGATCCCGCACGGCAGGCAGATGTAATGACATCACTGAAGGCGCAGATTGCCGCTGGCGAAACCGCCATCCGCGGCATCATGCTGGAGAGCCACCTGGTGGCGGGTAACCAGAAAGTCGTGGACGGTGTCGCAGCCACCTACGGTCAGAGCATAACCGATGCCTGCCTGGCGCTGGACGACACCCTGCCTCTTCTCGAGCAACTGGCAGAAGTAGTCCGCAGCGCCTAGCGCTACACCCCTCGCAAGCTTCGTCACGTTCATATTTTGTCCCAGTTTTCACGGCTGCTCGCGGCTCTGAACTTGGCTCCCCACAAGGGAGCCGGACACATATTGACTCCACCCATACACCATAGTTCGGAGAACGTTTCATGCGATTACGAAACAGACCACTGGCACTCGTTGCCTGCCTGCTCCTCGTCTTCACTGGCGCCGCCAATGCACAAAAGGCCAAAGTGAGACCTGACAGTACAAAGTCTGCAAGCTCGATGCAGAAAATCGGTACCGCACTCACCCACCTCTATACCCGATCAGCCACCGCGACCGCCTCGGATGGTGCACAGAGAGGTCTCAGCCGGGCCCGCGCTTCGCAGGCTGACCAGTTATTCGTCGGCAATATCACGCCCGATGGCTACGTGGTCATCGATGCCATCGCCGCCGGTGATACCGCTGACCTGGCCACGGACCTGGCAGCCATGGGAGCGCGCAATATTTCCAGCTACCACCGCACAGTGTCTGCCCAGATACCCGCGGACAGGCTGGCAGATCTTGCATCCAGCGCCCACCTGGCATTTGCCCGACCGGCACTGGCGACGACCAATGTCGGCGCAGTGGATGGCCAGGCTGACCGGTCCATGGCTACAGACGTGGCCCGCGACCAGTTTGATGTAGACGGCAGTGGCCTGACAGTAGGCATCCTCTCCGACAGCTTCTCCTGTGCTACCAGCAACACTGCCGGAGGCCCCTTCACCACCACGGCAGAAGATATCGCCAGCGGGGATATCCCACCCAACCCGATCATCATCGACGACGTGACCCAGGCTGAAGAGCCCGGCTGTATCGACGAAGGTCGCGGCATGGCGCAGCTGGTGTACGATATCGTGCCCGGCGCCAACATCGCCTTCCACACCGCTTTCAAGGGCCAGGCTGACTTTGCCCAGGGAATTGTGGAACTGGCGGAAGCCGGCTCGGATGTCATTGTCGATGACGTGATCTACTTCGCCGAACCCATGTTCCAGGACGGGATCATTGCCCAGGCCGCCGATGAGGTTAACCGGCTCGGCGTGCCCTACTACTCGTCCAACGGCAACCGCGCACGCGATGCTTTCCAGACCGAGTATCGCCCGGTGTCCGCCAATCTCGATGGCAGCGTCAAAACCTGGCACGACTTCGATTCAGGCCCCGGTGAAGCACCCACACTTACCGTCACCCTGAACGGTGCACTGCAAACCAACCTGACCCTGAACTGGGACAACCCCAACTTCTCGGTATCGGGAGCTCCGGGCGCACAGACCGATGTCGACGTGGTCATGTTCGATGGCAACGGCCAGCGGGTCGCGGAATGTTTCGATGAATTCGGTAACTTCATCTTCCCGGCCAATAACGGCCTGTGCCAGTTCCAGTTCACCGACGGCGGTGTGCCGATCGACGGCGGTAACGGTGGCGACGCTATCGAACTGCTCTCCCTGGTGGACTTCACCGGCGGTGCTACTGTTAGCCTCGGCTTCCTCACAGATGCGGGCGATGCCCCTGGTTTCGTCAAGTTCGTGCTGTTTGGTGGCGGTATGGCCACTGATCCGGCAGATGAGAACCAGATTAATGCTCCCTCCGGTTATGGCCACAACAATGCGGCTGGCGCGGAAGGTGTCGCTGCTTCAGGTTTCTTCTACACCGAAGCCTTCATCGGCGACCCGCAAACCGTGCAGCTCCGTGCCGAGGCCGGCGAACCGGAGTGTATTCCCGCCTGTCTGAACGACTTTTCCTCGGCCGGTGGTACGCCCATCTTTTTCGATCTCGATGGCAACCGACTGGCGGAACCGGAAGTGCGCCTCAAGCCGGGGCTCACCGCACCCGACGGAACCAATACTACCTTCTTCCGTCTCGACACCTTCCGCGATGACGACAATGCCAACGGCCTCTTTGAAACCAATGAGCCCGGCGAGTTTCCGAACTTCTTCGGCACCTCGGCGGCTGCGCCCCACGCCGCCTCGGTTGCGGCACTGATGATCGATGCCGAGGGTTCGCAGATTCGCGCGGCCAACGGCAAGTTCAGAATGTGCCGGCCCGACGGCGACGACGATGATGACGATGACGGCCTGCGTGACGATGGTGACACCCGTCGCGTGAACCCCGACCAGGTGCGCGATCGTATCGACCGGGGCTGGCTGCTGGGACCCTGCGATCGCAGTGAGCCCCAGCGTGTCCGCGACGTCATGCGTGCCACCGCCCAGGACATGAGCATTCGTGCCGATCTCACCACCGGTGAGACCATTCAGGTATTCGAAGAAATCGGTGACGATGGCTTCGATTTTGACTCGGGCTTTGGCTTCGTCGATGGACCGGCAGCAGTTGCTGCTTTCATCGATGACGACGATGACGACGATGACGATGACGATGACGACGACGACGACGACGACGACGACGATGATGATTAAGTCACATTAAGCAACTTGCGTTAACTTAAAACGGGGCCCCAGGGCCCCGTTTTTTATCGATGTCCGATAGCTCCGGATAGAGACAATGGTGGCTTTACCAGGTATATCCCAGCTTGAAGCTGTAGGTTTCATCCAGTTCATCGACATCATCGACTGCGCCGCCATCGTATTCGAAAAGTGCTTCGATAGACGTCTGGAAGCCATAGATGAGCGGGAAGCGCACACCCACCGTGGTATCGACCAGGACGCCGTCTATCTCATCGAAATTAACGACCCCCACCTGCTCTGCATAGAGCTCGAGCCTGGGGATGACGTCGCTGGTAACATCGAGTTCCCAGTTGGCGCCATAGAAATCATTGTCGTCAGCAACATCGAACTGTTCATCCACATAAACCACACCCACCTCGCCGGAGAGCGTCAGCAGGCCGCTTTCGAAAAACTGTCGACCTATATAGGGACCCAGCGTGGTCCGCAGGTCAAGGTCGGCAAACTCATCGTGGAAGAACACCAGTTGCCCGCCGATGTAATTGTCCGGGTCCTGGTCGCTGAAACGATCGTACTTACCTCGCACACGCCACTGATTCTTGTTTTTATCGCCATTGGTCTTGTCGACCTCATACATACCGCGCAGGGTGTAGCGATCCACAAGGCTGCGCCACACAGACTTGGCCGTGGCGTCGTACTCATCGGTATCGGTGTTACCTCGCTCCAGCACCGCTGAGGTATCGATGGCACCGAACCACTTGTACCCCTCACCGAGGCGCCAGGGCTCGGGATTCACGGAGGCAATCTCTCCCGGCCTGAAATGAACGGGATTTTTGCCCTGCGCCACCGCCGAGGTGCCTTCATCGGTAACGACAATCTGGCGATCCTTGTAGACCACGCCATCCTTGAGCTTGAGGACCACCGGCAGATCGGTCGTAACCTCGAGGACATTGACGCTCGTGACGGAGATATCGCCGGCAAACGGCGTATTGAAAACAATCTTGCCATCCTGGGCACTGATAAGCGTACCTACCAGGCGTGATCCATTTTTCATAATCATCTCGTCAGCCGTAGCTGGCAGGCTAAGTAGTGCAAGGATTAGCACCAGGAGCTGATTTTTCTTCATTCTTGTGGTCCTTTTCCGGCTGGAAGCTAGTATCGGGAGTATAGGTTCAAAACAGGCTCCAATTCGAGTGGGGGGGATCTGAATGAGTGTACAAACTGAAAGCCGCAGGGCGCTGCGCGAACTGATCGAGCTACTGCAGGAAGTTGATGAACGCTGGGCCGGGGAAGAGTGGAACCTGCACAGCGAGGAAGACGTGGTCGGCGCCCACCGGGCCCTGATGCATATCCTCGACGGCGGCATCGGCACCATGTTCGAGGACGACCCGGCAGCGCCGGTGTTTCGCCAGATCGTCACGCCGACCCGCAAGTTTACCGGTGATAACAGCGACGCCATCTATTTCGATGCCCCGGTCTCTGCCGAACACGAGTACCTGGTGCGCGGCAACATGAACGGTGCGGTTTACGTGTCGATCACCCTGGAGGAAGGCACGGCTGACGGGTCGCTCGGCAGCAATGCCGCCGCCGTGATCAACGACACCCAGTTTGATACCGACGGTGAGGGCAATTTCGAGATTCGCCTGGGCGGCGAACAGGCGGAGCGCAACTGGCTGGCCCTGAGCCCCGAGACCACCCGCATCACCACGCGCCACTATTTCGAGGAGGCACAGGCCGCAGCGGCCAACCCCGCCAGGGTGCCCCGCTTTTCCATCGAAGTGTTGAATCGCGACGCGATCCCGGCATCACCCGACGATGAATCTGTGGCTGCCGGTATTCGCCGGGTGGCGCAGTTTGTCAGAACCCGGACCCTGGGTATGCCGCGCATGGCTGACATGGCCGGCGATATTCCCTTCGTCTCCATCGTGCCCAATGCCTTCCCAGACCCGGTCAAGCCCGAGGGAGTCGGACTGGCAGCACTCGATGCCGCCTATTCCATGCCGCCCTATTTGCTGGGCCCCGACGATGCCCTGGTGATTACCGGCCGCTGGCCGGAATGCCGTATGGCCAATGTCTGCCTGTGGACCCGATTTCAGCAGACTTATGACTACATGAATCGGCAGGTATCCCTGAACCGGGCCCAGACCCAACTCGAAGATGATGGCAGCTTCCGCATGGTGATCGCCCACCAGGATCCCGGTTGCGCCAACTGGATCGACACCGAGGGGCGCGCGCTGGGAATTGTGTTCTGGCGGTTCTTTCTGACAGAGGGCGAGATCGAAACCCCTCAGGCGGAAGTCGTACCCTTCGCGAGTTTATAGCGAAATATGTTCAGGAATTCTCACCTGCTATAAACTCGCCCAGCAGGGTGAACTCCGCCCGCCGCGGTGTCTTCTTCCTCCACATCAGCCCAATCGACCGCGACACATTGTGCTCGCTGAATGGGTGCACCTTCACTTCCGTGCCAGTGAGAATCCTGGCATCCAGCGCCATCTGCGGCAGCAGGGTTACGCCGATACCATTGGCGACCATCTGCACAATCGTATTGAGACTGGTGGCCTGGTAGGGAATGCTGATATCGGAGTCCTTGAGACTACAGGCCTCCAGGGCGTGGTCGCGCAGGCAATGACCGTCTTCCAGCAGCAACAGGTCCTGACTACGCAGGTCTGTAGTAGTCATCTTCTTGATGTCGGCCAGGGCATGATCACGCGGGCAGGCAAACACGAACTCGTCGTTGAACAGGTGCATGGTTTCGACATTATCCGCCGGGTAAGGCAACGCCAGCAGCAGCACGTCCAGCTCGCCATGGTGCAGTGCATCGACCAGGTGGCCGCTGAGATCCTCCCGGATAAACAACTGGAAATCGGGATGCTTGCGGCGCAGCCGTTTCAGCAGGCCCGGCAGGATGTAGGGCGCGATCGTGGGGATGACACCCAGGCGCATTTTGCCGGTGAAAGGTTCGCTGGAGGCATCGCAGATCGCCACCAGGTCGTCGACGTCCATGAGAATGTCGCGACTGCGGTCCACGACTTCCCGGCCCAGGGTGGTGAGAATCACCTGGCGGTTGTTGCGCTCCACCAGCGCCGCACCAAGCGCATCTTCCAGCTCGAGGATGCCGGCGCTGAGTGTGGACTGTGATACATGGCAGGCTTTGGCCGCATTGCCGAAGTGGCTGTGCTCGGCGACAGCGCAGAGGTAACGGAGCTGTTTCAGGGTCGGTTGTCGGGCCATGAGCAAGAAAATACTACCATCGATAATTTCGATCAAGGATTAATAAATTATTCATTATACAGATATTACTTTCCGGTCTACTCTTAGAACTAGCCTATCGAATGAAGGGCTGGGGTGGCACGCCCAGGAGGGAAAGCCCACCGATCACATGTGAGAGTAATCAACAGGAGACCAACGATGTCTTTGAAAGGTAGCCAAACCGAAGAAAACCTGAAAGCGGCCTTCGCCGGGGAATCCCAGGCCAACCGCCGCTACCTCTACTTCGCCGCCAAGGCCGACGTAGAGGGCTACAACGATGTAGCCGCCGTGTTCCGTTCCACCGCCGAAGGTGAAACCGGTCACGCCCACGGCCACCTGGAGTACCTGGAAGAAGTCGGCGACCCGGCCACCGGCCTGCCGATCGGCGGTACCTCGGATAACCTGAAGGCCGCAATTGCCGGTGAGACCCACGAGTACACCGACATGTACCCGGGCATGGCCAAGACCGCCCGCGACGAGGGCTTCGACGAAATCGCAGACTGGATGGAAACCCTGGCCAAGGCAGAGCGCAGCCACGCCAACCGTTTCCAGAAAGCCCTGGATACCCTCGACGACTAGAACCCCCCTCGGCGGGTGAGCCCCTGAGTTTGGCCACCCGCCACTTTTATATCCCAAGAGATTCCGCAATGTCCGTACGAGAAGGAAGCCTGGAAGCACCTACCCGTCACCCGATTGACTGGAAGAGTGAGCAGTTCTGGGACAAGGAAGACCTCTACCAGGAACTGGAGCGGGTCTACGACATCTGCCACGGTTGTCGTCGTTGTGTCAGCCTGTGCGACTCATTCCCCACCCTGTTCGACCTGGTGGATCAATCCGAGACCATGGAAGTCGACGGTGTCGACAAGGCGGACTACAACAAGGTGGTCGACCAGTGTTATCTCTGCGACCTCTGCTACATGACCAAATGCCCCTATGTTCCGCCCCACGAGTGGAACGTGGATTTCCCGCACCTGATGCTGCGGGCCAAGGCGGTGCGCTTCAAAGAGGAAGGCGCACCCTTCCGCGACCGGGTTTTGACCAACACTGACGGTGTCGGCAAAGCCGCCACCATTCCCCTGATCGACGTGACGGTCAATGCCCTGAACAAGACCGGCGCCTTTCGCAAGGTACTGGAATCCGGCTTCGGCGTGCACCACGAGGCACCGGTACCGGAGTATCACAGCAAGACCCTGCGCAAGCGGGTGGCACCGATGGTGACGGCAATGGAGCCGAAGCCCATCAATGGCACCACCGGCAGGGTTGCGCTCTACGCCACCTGTTACGGC
>Ga0056115_1000004_pt1 | contig 210700 bp, 185 predicted proteins | sample WorMetOlspDAHAB1_FD_77007 | JGI IMG/M metagenome (GOLD analysis project Ga0056115, IMG submission 77007) | Marine gutless worms symbiont microbial communities from Max Planck institute for Marine Microbiology, Germany - Olavius sp. DAHAB.1 ...
AGAACCAGCGGGGACGCGTAAACGCACCGGAGGCACCCGGCCTCGGGGTCGAGGTCGACTGGACACGGCTGGAAGCGGCAGATTTTTACCGCCGGGTAAGCGCGCCGTGAATTCTAAGGACCGGCGCCTGGGCATGAACCGGGCCATTTCACGCCGGGATTTTCTCAACGGCGCCAGTGTCGCATTGGGCGCGTCACTCGTTCCGGGCCAGGTTCTCAGCGGCAACCCAAAAGACCTGTACTACCCACCGGCAGCGATCGGGATGCGGGGCGCCCACCCCGGCTCCTTTGAAGTGGCCCATGCCACCGTACAGGGCCAGCGCTGGCCGGCGTCCGACACCGGCGAGACATACGACCTGGTGGTGGTCGGCGCGGGCCTGAGCGGCCTCGCCGCGGCCTACATCTATCGCCGCGATATCAAGCCGAATGCCCGCATCCTGATACTGGACAACCACGATGACTTCGGCGGTCATGCGAAACGCAATGAGTTCAGTATCGGCGGCCGAACCCTGATCGGCTTCGGCGGCACACAGTACATAGAGGCGCCCAATCATTACCCGGCTGTGTCCGCCGATGTGATAAGTGAACTCGGTATCGATGCCACCCGCTTCAGCGATTTCCACAACGAGTCACTTTACCCCTCCCTGGGACTGAAGGAGGCGAGCTTTTTCGATCAGGAGACATTTGGTGCAGACCATCTCGCGTTAGGCAGTTATGGCTATAGCGAGGCGCTACACAAGGCACCCCTGGCACCGGCCACCGTCGCTGAGCTCAAACGACTGTTTGAAGACAGGGAAGATTACCTGGCCGGTATGACGCAGGCCCAGCGCCATGCCATCACCCGCTCACTCAGCTGGCGCGAATACCTGAAAAAGCACGCCGGTATGGGCGACGAGGCGCTCAGCTTCATGCAGAAGTGGACCGAGGGCGAGTGGGCCATCGGCGCCGATGCTTTCCCCGCCTGGCTGGCCTGGGAAGGCGGCTACCCCGGCTTCGGTAACGCAGAGTTCGACAGGGCCGCGGGGGTTGCGACTGGCGATGGTGGCGGTATTTTTCATTTCCCCGACGGTAATGCATCCATCGCCCGCCTGCTGGTGCGACAAATGATTCCCGGTGTCGCGCCGGGCAACTCGATGGAGGATGTGGTCGCGGCGCGTTTCGATTATTCGCAACTGGATCGAAGAGAAAATGACACCCGTCTGCGACTCAACAGTACCGTGGTAGACCTGCGGCATCGCGGCGGCGACCTGGACGCTGACGTCGATATCAGCTACGTGGTGGGCAGCGATGGACACACTGTCCGCGCAAAACAGGTGGTCTGGGCCGGGTATCAGGCGATGATGCCCTTTATCTGCCCTGACCTGCCCGATGCGCAGAGAAGCGCGCAAAGTCAGTCAGTGCGTGCACCACTTGTCTACGTCAATGTGCTGATACGCAACTGGAAGAGCTTCACAAAGCTGGGGCTGGCGCGCGCCTATTGCCCGGGCAGTTTTTTTCAGTCGGTGCGACTCTCGCGCCCGGTAAGCATGGGCGACTATCGCTGCCCGCAATCGCCCGATGAACCCATGTTACTCGCCCTGCAGCATATTCCGCTGGCACCGGGACTCCCCGCCGCCGAGCAGTTCCGCGCCGGCCGCCAGGCTCTGCTCGGAATGTCCTTTGAGCGTTTTGAGAGGAACATACGCGGCCAGCTTGGACGCATGCTGGGGCCGGGCGGCTTCGATCCCGCCCGTGATATCGCCGCAATCACGGTGAATCGCTGGTCCCACGGCTACGCATTCTTTACTGATGCGGATTCGGGTGAGGTGTCCTGGTACCCGGAATACTGGCAACACAAACGCCGTCCCTGGGAGGATGCCCGCCAGCGCCTCGGTAATATCAGCTTCGCCGGCACGGACGCGTCATCCAACGGTATGACCGAATCCGCCATCGAAGAAGCGCACCGCGCCGTGCACAGCCTGGACCCCTCGCCCGAGCGCGGTCCAACCTAAGCCGAGGGTTAACCTCACCCGATACCATATGGAATAGGGCTGGTGCTAGTGCTTAAGGTTTGAGACTGGGTTTCTTTTATCTCAAGGGCTTAAGTTGTCAATACCCGCAGGAGTTCTCATTTAGTCGGCCAGCAGGACAAACTCTCCCGTATCGGCGTCGAGCACCCCAAGCCCGCGATAGTTCAGTGCGGTAACGTACAGCAAGTCATCTGAATCTCTAATGTTGCTCATCGACGAGATATTGGGTTTTGGAGAGGCATTCACCGTACAGCTGCCGCTCTCAACATCAAGCGTCATGAGGGTCCATTCGGCAATCCGGAGTTTTCCATCGTGATAGAAGAGGTTCTCCGGTTGCAGACCCTGCCCCAGGCGGTTGATGCCTTGCTCGTCAAGGCAACTGTCTAGCACTATCTGCCGGTCGCCACTGTCCAGATCAATGGCCACGATCCGGTTGGGTTCAGTGATGGTGGCAAAGGCAGTATTGCGGTCTATGTCGACTGCCAGCGACGTCACTCCGGTCAACTCCGGACCGCCACCCCGGGAGCCCTCTGCGGACACCAGGCTTCTCACATTGCTGTCCAGGTCCATAGCCAACAGCGTGTTGGCTTCCGAATCTGCTATCAGAAGGCGGTTGTTGGCTTTATCCAGCGCAATATCGGCGAGGGACGAAAAAATGGCGCCGGTGCCAACCCTTGCTAAAGAGCGCGCCTGTTCCGTGGCTAAATCCATCTCCAGCAGGTCCTCGCTGAACGCCAGGTAGACTTTTCCGGCTTCCTCGTCGACGGCCAGCCCGGCCCCCTGCTGTTGCCAATACCTGGAAATATCGCCGATGGTTTTCTTGTCGCCAGTGTCGAGATCGACCTCAACGAGCCGGGGCTTCTGGCCGAGCTGGCTGTCGAGTACATACGCCGTGAGATAGTCTTCAATCACCTGCATCTTGATAGGCCGGTCCAACGGTTCCCCTGCACCGCCAAGCTGCTTGTTCAAGGCCTCTCGATTGCCGTTAGTCACATCAACGGCGATGACCGTCTGGAGTCCCAAATCCCCAACCAGCACCCGGTTGTTGTCGGCATCCGACGCGGTAGCTAGCGGATTGCTGAGGAGTAGTTCATCCTCATTGCCATCGAAAGACACGATAAGGTATTCGGTTGTCCCAGCCGGAATTTCGAACACGCCATTGATGTATGTAATGTAAAGTGTACCGGTGAGCGGATCAGGAGCTATGTCGACAATGCTTGTGTAGTTCTGCCAGCCAAAGAAGCTATCCTCGCCGGTCTCCCTGTCAATCAACAACAATGGGTTGCCGATAGAGACGAAGGTGGCAAGACGCCATGCCACCAGCTGATCACCGACCATTCTTGCTCCATATAGTGGGAAGTCCCAGTCGCCGCGCTTTACGATTGTCGAAAGCAGACGGCCTTCACCTGTGACAATATTGAAGGCAGTGATATACGAGAAATCCTCCGTCTCACCAGTGCTTACATTCGGGCTATCTCGATAAATGTAGTTGTAGGTCAGATAGGCCTCGTCGATGCCGCTCCCGCAGGCGAGACTTCTCACCTCAATAGTGGCGCCCACATCCTGCGCAGGTTCAAGTAGGGCCGAAGAGACAATGGAGTCAATGCCGGTATCCAGGTCATAACTGTGAATGGCTACCTGGTCGTCTTGACCCATATCAATGTGGAGCAACTCCCCGGTATCTGGCTTCAGGCAGGTGGGCAGTAAGGAATCGAACCTGTCGGTAATGGTGCTGGTTTCCCCGGTATCCAGGTCCATTGCCACCAGGTCGTAGTTCAAGCCGTCGCCGAAAAAGGCGCCAAGAACGCGGTTGTTCGCGGCGTCGAAAGCGAAATCGATGGGCACTCGCTGCAGATCTATAGCCACGCTGGCGCTATCGCGGCTGACAATGCCATCGCCGTCGGTGACGTCCGCACGTATTTGGCTGTTGCCATCCTGAATACGAATGTACGCTTGCCAGGCCACCTTGGTGGGGTAGGCCTTTCCGGCATCCATGACCATCGGGGTTAGCGTGGCGGCTGCGTCGTTCACATGCACGGCCATGACACCATCCGGGTCGCTTGCAGTTCCGCGGACGAAAAGCGACGTGTCAGTCGCCACAGTATTCTCCGTGGGGAAAATAATGGTGGCGTCTTCCCTGATGACAAACTCGGGTTCCAGGTACACGGAGATGTCCATGTCCAGGAGCTCAAGCAGTTCCGGGGCCTGCGCAAGCGCGGCGGTCGTTACCGGGCAAGGCTCAGTCTTCCGATCGGGCGCGCTGCAAAGGCCTCTCGGGCGTTTCTTCCAGCCAACGAAGTCATAGTCTTCCCGCGGCGTGGCCACGAAGGTTTCATCGAAATTGACGTCCTCGACATCGATCACGCAGCTTTGCTGTTCACCACACTCGTACGCACCGGACTCGGAGACGATTACCCCCCCTGTGGGGACCTCAAGAACGACCTTGCAGCCGGTTATGGCTAGCAAGGAAAAGAAAAGAATGAATCGAACGCTTACCGCTAGAGAGGCCACTGGTGTCTCCAGAATTCCCGGGGTCTATTGAAATTATTGCCAGCGCACTTTTCGCGTGGCAATAGAGTCGATAGTAATGGAAAAACGGGCTTCGGGGTATAGGTAGGTAATCGAATGACCATACAGGTCCGGTATGGCAGCTGGAGCGGTCAGATCCCGGATTGGAGCTGGTGGCCGGGGGCGCCTAGTCGCAGCCCGGGTACCTAGCCCAACAATAGCTCCGCCACCTCACCCGCAACGTGAATGCCCGACCAGTAGGCACCGTGGCAGGTGCCGTTTGCGCGCGCCATAGCTTCACCGGCGAAGAACAGCCTGTTCTCAACAGGGAGTCGTAACTGCTCGCGCTGGTGATACTGTCCGGGTAATGCCGAGGCGTAAGAGCCCAGTGTCCAGGGGTCGGTCACCCAGGCGCTCACGATGGAGCGGCCAAGTGACTTGCGGATATCGTTGCCGAACAAATCAGCGATGCGATCCACGGCAAACTCCTGCGCGACCTGCTGGCCCTGCTTTTCCATCCAGGTACTGAAACGCCCGCCCATGAAAACCGACACGACATTGGTCGACATCAGGTTGACATCGATATAGGCACCCTGCGCCTCATCGGACCAGGCCTGGTAATACCCTTCGTCCCCGGGGCCAAACACTTCCCGGGTAAAATGCACCCCTATCTTGTTCTCCGCGCCCATCGGGACCCCCAGGATCGCGTCCATCTTCCAGTCAGGCAGTCTCGGTGAGAAATCGATATGTTGCGCCGCCAATATGCCGTTGGATACGGTGCAGATCATGCAACGCGCGCTGATTGATCCCGACACGGTATCGACGCGCACCTCCTGTCCCGACCAGTCGACGCTCTCCACCCGGGTATTGAGGGAAACCTCGACGTCGCCGCCCCAGTGTGCGACCAGGTTGCCGTAGCCGGCGAGGGCATTGTACTCAGAATACTCCTCGATCTTGTGGTAGAAGTCCGCCGCCGAGGCCTCATCGAGATCTCTCGGCGCGGTGACGGCCATCATGTCCATGTAAGGTGATGCAAACGGGCTCTCGAGATCCACGAGCTCACTGATAGCGCGGTCTTCACCCGCTTCTGCCGAGCGCCTGATCGCTTCATCGCACGCCCGGAAAAAGGACTCACAGGCTTCCAGGTCGCGGTCACCCAGTACCCTGCCGTTGTAACTGAAGCGCTCCGGGTAATCGTATTCCTGGATAACGGCACCCTGCGCCCTGGCGTAGTCCACAAAGGGGTTGCTCTCGTCCAGGTGCGTTTCGACATCAGGCCCCCCGACCATGTAGGCACAGCCGAGATCAAACCAGACATCCGGGGCGATCTCCTCGCTGTAGGCACGTCCCCCGATGCGGTGAGAACCTTCAACAAGGACAAAGGAAATCCCCCGCCTCTTCAGTTCCCTGGCGGCGGACAGGCCGGCGGCGCCGGCTCCGATAATGACGACATCAGTTTGCGTGGGCATGCCTCTCGCTTTGGCCCGTTCGTTGAGAATAATGTTGAAACAAGAGCCGATTATAGAACTGAATCGGATTCGCGTGCCTCCTTGCATATAGGCGACGAGGTGTTGCAGCCACCGTTGCCATTCTTATGGCACACTGGCATCAGCAATCCTGAGGACATAAGCATTATGAAGCCTTTAGTATCCGCGCTCGCCGCACTGTTATTGCTCGGCTGCCAGCAATCAGCTCCGGGACCCTTCGCCGACACCGCATTTGTGAACGGGGTTTTCTACACTGGCGCAAACGATGGGAGCCTGGCAAAAGCCGTTGCTATTGAAGGCGAGAAGTTCGTCTATGTCGGCGATGACGCCACAGCATGGATTGGACCTGATACGGAGGTCCATGACCTGGGTGGCAGGATGGCCATACCCGGGCTTCTCGATGGACATACACACCCCGGTCTCGTAGCGCTATCACATCGGTCACTGCTACTGGAAGACACCTCATCGCTAGCGGCAACACTGGACTCCATTCGAAAGATCGTGGCGGACAACCCGGAGCGGGAGGTGCTTATAGGAGGGTATTGGCCAAACGAACTTTTCGGACCCGGGGGTCCACACAAAAGTCTATTGGATGAAATTGAACCCGATCGTCCCCTGATTCTCTACGACAGCTGGGCACATACTGTGTGGGCCAACAGCGCCGCACTAAGCCAGGCCGGTGTAAGCGGCGAGACGGAAGATTTAGTTCCCGGATTCGCCTTTTACCAAAAAGATGAGCACGGGGAACCCACGGGGTGGATCACTGAATCCGCAGCTTCACTGTTTGTAAACAAGTTCCAGGAGGTCACGCCCGAAGTGGAACAAGTGTTGCTTGAATACCTCGAGTATTTTCGCAGCATGGGAGTAACCACTCTGCTGGATGCAGGCAATTTCGGATTGGATGAGAAGATCTATGCCGCGGTCAGGCGCCTGGATGATGCGGGTAAACTGCCCCTGCGTTACCACGGCAGCTATACACTATTCGTACCCCGGGACCTGGACAAAGCTGTATCTACTGTTACCGCGTTAAACCAGGAGTTCGGCAGCGAAAATCTGCGAATCGATACGCTTAAAGTGTTTTTTGACGGTGTAATAGAGACACGTACTGCGGCTATGTCAGAAGACTACCTGGATACACCCGGAAACCGCGGTGAAGCACTGCTCAGTCGCCAGCAAATGCACGAGTTGATTCTGGAACTGGAACAAGCCGGCTACAACCTGCATGTTCACGCTGTTGGTAACCGCGCAACCTCCACCACCCTGGACGCCGTCGAAGACGCAAATCGCTCCCTGGGGAGGCCGACTTCCATCAGGATTACGATTTGTCACCTGGAGCTTGTTAAAGAGACTGATCAACCCCGCTTCGGCGCACTGGGCGTCATCGGGAATTTCACGCCGCACTGGTGGGTAGGCGGCGATTTCAGCTGGCAGGCTGCCGGAATTGGAGAAATGAGTCTCACTATGCAGAGAGCGCGACCACTCCTGGAGGGCGGCGCGAAGCTGACTTTCTCCAGCGATAACACCGACACCTATGAATGGCGTAGCGGCAGATCCAACCCCTTTGTGGGCATAGAGATGGGGCACAATCGTCAGGATGTCGGCACCGGTGAGAGTGGGGACGTCATGCCCCCGATCGGGGAGCGCCTCAGCCGCAAGGTGATGCTGGACGGCTACAGCAAGCACTCCGCCTATCAGCTCGGCAGGGAAAACGAGCTCGGCCGTATCGCACCGGGCTTGAGGGCTGACCTGGTTGTACTCGACCGGCATCTCTTAGACGTGAACCGCTTCGACATACATCGAACCCGGCCACTGGCGGTGGTCATGGATGGAAAGCTTGTCTCGGGTAGCACTCAGTAGAGTCTGGGCGTATAGGCGCGGTCGCTGCAATCCCGTCCCGCGAAAGACAATAATGCACTCATGAAAACCTACGACGCGATTGTAATCGGTGCGGGCCACAACGGCCTGACCAATGCAGCGTTCCTGGCCAAGGCCGGCCTGGATGTGCTGGTGCTGGAGAAAAACGACTACATCGGCGGCGCCACCGTCAGCCGGGAATTGCAGGAGGACTGGCACTACTCCAACTGCTCCTACGTCTGCAGCCTGTTCCGTCCCGAGATCTACCAGGCCCTGGACCTGGGTCGCCACGGCCTGGAAGTCGTACCCCTGCAGTGCAGCACCACCTTCAAGCAGGACGGTGACTACTTCGGCAGCTACCACCAGCCCAATGTGCGCCGCCAGGAAATTCGCCGTCACTCAAAGCGCGATGCCGATGCATCGATCCGCTTCGACGCCGACATCATGAAGTGGTGCCGGCTTATCCGCGGCTTCCTGCTGACCACACCACCGGACCCGACCTCGCTAAAGCCCCGGGACCTGATGGAGTTCGCCGGGCTGATGAAGAAGTTCTACAGTCTCAGCGAGAGCCAGATCTACGAATTTATCCGCTTCTTCACCATGTCTATCGCCGAGTACCTGGAAGAATACTTCGAGAGCGACGTGATACTGGCGCACTTCTCCGGCGGCAGCATTATCGGCACCGGCCTCGGTGTCTACTCACCGGGCACGGCCTACGTGTTACTGCACCATGCCATGGGCGACATGGACGGCAATGTCGGCGCCTGGGGCTTCGCCCGCGGCGGCATGGGTTCGGTGGCAAAGTCCATAGCCAGCTCCCTGCAAAGTTTCGGCGGCGAGATTCGCACGGGTGCCGAAGTGCAACAGATCCGGGTGCAGGGGAATCGCGCCACCGGTGTGGTGCTGGCCGACGGCGAGGAAATCACCGCCCGCAACGTCGTTTCCAACCTGGATGCCAAACGCACTTTTCTCACGATCATGGATCGCCAGGACCTGCCTCCCCAACTGGTGGAACGGGCGGAGAAGTTCAAGATCCGCGGTTCATCGGGCAAGCTGAATATCGCCCTTGACGGTATGCCCGAGTTCCCGGCGCTGCCCAAGGGCTCACCCCTGACCCTGGGCCATATGCATTTCACCGATACCCTGGAACGCCTGGAGCGCGCCTACGACGACTGGAAGGACGATCGCTGGTCCCGCGATCCCTATGTGGATGCCCTGGTGCCGACCCAGTACGACCCGACCATGTCGCCTCCGGGCAAGCACATGATGAGCGTTTTCGTGCAGTACTGCCCGCCGGAAGTCGAGGGCGGCTGGACCGATGAGAAGCGGGACGCCTTCGGCCAGGCTGTGATCGACCAGATCGGGGACTACAGTCCCAACTTCAAGGACCTCATCGTGCACGCGGAAGTGCGCACCCCAAGGGAAATCGAGAATGAGGTGGGCCTCACCGAGGGCAATATCTTCCAGGGTGAACTCACCCTGGACCAGCTCATGTTCAATCGCCCCTTCCCCGGCTATGCCCGCTACCGCGGCCCGGTAAAGAACATGTACATGTGTGGTTCTTCAACCCACCCCGGCGGTGGGGTGATGGGCGCACCCGGCGCCAATGCAGCCCGGGAGATACTCAAGGACCTGAAACGGCCGGACACCACACCGGAGGATTTCGGCGATGACTGACGCGATCGTTATCGGCGCCGGTCACAACGGCCTGGTCTGCGCCGCCTACCTGGCCAGGGCCGGCAAGCGCGTGCTTATCGTCGAGGCCAATGACACCGCCGGCGGTGGCGCCGCCAACCGGGAGTTTGCCGGGGGGTTCCAGGTCTCGGGCCTGGCTCACATCCTGCACTCCCTGCACCCGCGGGTGATCAAGGAGTTGGGTTTGGATAACGCTGGTCTGAAGCCCGGAACCAGCATCGACACCATCAGCCTGGATACGAGCGGCCGACACCTGACCCTGGGACGGGATGCGGTTAGCGGTGATGATCTTTCCGCAGAGGACAGTGCGGCCTACCGCGAATTCAAGCGGGAGTTCCGGGCCTATGCCGCGGCCCTGGAGCCCCTGACCATGAACAAGCCGCCCCGGCTCAAGGACATGGATTTCAGCGACAAGGTGACGCTGGCAAAGCTGGGCTGGAAATTGCGCTTCGGCCTGGGCGCCGATTCCATGAGCGAGTTTCTGCGGGTGGGCGGCATCAATATCTACGATGTTCTCAACGACGGCTTCGATGATGAACGACTCAAGGGTGCGATCAGCGTCGACGCGGTGCTGGGTCAGCACATGGGGCCGCGTACACCCACCACCGTACTCACCTACCTCAACCATATCCGCGGGGAGAACTACGGTGCGCCCACCCTACCGGCAGGCGGTATGGGCCAGGTGAGCCAGGCGCTGGCGACCGCGGCCGCCCATGCCGGGGTGGAGTTAAGAACCGGGACCCAGGTTTCAGAAATTCTTGTCAGCGACGGCCACGCCACCGGTGTCAGGCTCGACACCGGTGAAACCCTGGAAGCCGGACTGGTGATCTCCAACGCCGATGCGAAAAACACCTTTCTCAAGCTGGTCGATAGCGCCGAGTTGGACGCCATGTTCGTGCATCGGGTCAATAACACGCGCACCCACGGCAACGTGGCAAAACTGCACCTGGCCCTTGATGGCCTGCCGCGCATTACCGGCCTGACCGAACAGCAACTGGGCCAGCGCCTGCTGGTTGCACCGGACATGCGCTACGTGGAGCACGCCTTCAACCACGCCAAGTACGGTGAGTATTCCGAGCGCCCGGTACTGGAGATCACCATTCCCAGCATTGCCGACCCGTCACTGGCTCCTGAAGGCAAACACGTGATGTCTGTCTCGGCAAGCTTCGCGCCCTACCAGCTCAAAGCCGGCTGGGAGAGCGCCCGCGAGACTTTCGCCGACAGGATCGTGGCCCTGATCGGCGAGTACGCAGATGGCTTTGCGACACAGGTGTTGAACCGGGAACTCCTGACCCCCGTCGATATCGAGCAGCAATACCATGTGACCGGCGGGCACTGGCACCACGGGGAACTGGCCCTCGACCAGCTGTTCATGATGCGGCCCGTGCACGGCAGCGCCCAGTACGACACCCCGGTGGACGGATTGTTTCTCTGCGGCGCCAGCGCCCACCCCGGCGGCGGTGTCACGGGCATTCCCGGCTACAACGCGGCCAGGCGGATTCTCTCCCTGGATGGGGACGGCTGATGAGTACTATCGATTTCAGGACCAACCTGCGTGCCTCTCCGTTTACCGCGCGCATCGAGCAGCAGAGCCTGGTGCAAAGCTGGAGCGGCTGGAACGGCTACAAAACACCGCGGGTGCTGGACACCCTGGCGGCCGAATACTTCGCTATTCGCAGCTCCTGCAGTGTTATGGACCTGACGCCGATGGAGAAATACCGCATCACGGGACCGGATGCGGAAAAGTTCCTGACCCGGCTGGTAGTGCGCGACATCAGCAAGCTCCGTCCCGGTCGCGTCACCTATGTGCTGTGGTGCAACGACGAGGGCAAGGTCATCGACGATGGCACCATCTTCCACCTGGGCGAACAGGGCTATCGCATCTGCTCCCAACACCACCAGCTGGACTGGTTCCGCATATCCGCCCTGGGTTTGAATGTCAGTATCGAGGAGGAGACCGATGCTATTGCCGCTTTGTCGGCGCAGGGACCGACATCCTTCTCAGTGCTGAGCGCAGCGGGAATCGCCGGCCTCGATCAGCTGAAACCCTTCGACATCCTGCACACGCAGTTACAGGGCTTCAACCTGATGGTGTCCCGAACCGGCTTTACCGGTGACCTGGGCTACGAGTTGTGGACCGACCCCGGCCACGCACTGGACTTGTGGGACGCGATATTCTCCCTCAAGGAACGCGGGCTCTACGACATTCGCACCATCGGCCTGGATGCGCTGGAAATGGTGCGCATAGAGGCCGGCTTCATATTGCCCGGGGATGATTTCAACACCGCGGAAACCGCTATACGGGCCGGCTACGACCGCTCTCCCTTCGAGCTGGGCCTGGGCTGGGCCGTGTCACTGGACAAACCCAATTTCACGGGCAAGCGCGCCCTGCTCAAGGAAAATGCCAGGCCCATCCAGCGGCGCCTGGTGAAACTGTCGATCGAGGGGAATAAACCACCGAAGGATGCCTTCCTCTACGATCGCAAAGGCGGTCAGCGCATCGGCACCATCAAGACCACCATCTGGTCGCCCATCCTCAAAGCCAACCTGGCGATGGCCGATATCGAGTACCGCGATGGTAAGCCCCCCGCAGAGATCTGGGCAGAGATCTACTACCAGAAGGAACTGGAGTGGAAATCAACCTGGGCCCGGTGCGAGATCTCGAACAAGCCCTTCTGGGCACCGGAACGCAAGACCGCCACACCCCCGCTGCCTTTATAAGACCGCCGCAGCGCTTCCAGAGTCAGAGCACCTGGTGCAGGGCGTCCAGCAATTCGTTGGGCGCTTCGACCATAATGGTATGGCCAGCCTCCTCCAGCACATTCACCGATACCCCTTCAATGGAAGCCTGTAGTGCCTGGGTGCCGCGAACGGGCGTGAGGCGGTCTTCGCGACCGAGCACCATCAGGGACTCGCAGCGGATCGCTGCCGCCCGGTCCAGCCCTTCCAGGTAGTTGTTGCAGGCATTCATGTCGGCATTGAGAACCCCGGGTGCCGAGCGCTCGAACAACCTCAGAGTGCCGCCAATCATCCACATGCCCGGGTTGCTGTTGCCGCCGTACTGGTGCTTCTTGCTATAGCCCCACTGGGTCAGCATATCGAAGGCGGCGTAGTCGTTGGCCGCAGAGGCATCCAGTATGGCATCGGATACCGGCATCGGTGCAATACTGCCCACCAGGGCGAGAGAGCGCGCTCTTTCGCTGTGGCGGGCGGCACAATCCAGCGCCACCAGGCTGCCCATGCTGTGCCCACAGAGCGCCGCCTGTTCTATCTCCAGCGCATCCAGACAATCCACCAGCCAATCGGCCATAGCCTCTACCGAGGTGAGGGGCTCGCCATTTGAGCGTCCGTGGGCGGGCAGGTCGATGGCAATTACATTGCGGCCGTGTCGGGCGAAGTGTCTCGCGGGCATTGTCCACACCGTGTGATCGAGGCCGGCACCGTGAATGAATACCACGCTGGGTTTGTCGGGGTCGATGGCACGATTATTGGTGTAGGCGTAGCTGTCCTCTCCGCGCACCGGGAACTTCATTGCGCGGCCCTCTCAATGACTTTGGAGGCTGCACGCAGGCCCTGTTTGAGATCGGCGATCAGATCGGCGGGATCTTCGAGCCCGATCGACAAGCGGATGGTGCCGCTGCTAATACCGGCCGCCTCCAGGGCCGCATCATCCATCCGGTGATGGGTGGTGCTGGCGGGGTGAATCACCAGGGATTTCGCATCGCCCACATTAGCGAGGTGTGAAAACAGGTCTAGGGCATCGACAAATGCTATACCTGCGTCGCGGCCCCCCTTGAGGTCGAAACTGAAGACGGCGCCGCAGCCACGGGGCAGTAATTCCGCCGCCAGGGCCTGGTCCGGGTGACCATCGAGTTCCGGGTAGCCCACCGACGCCACGACCTCCTGCCCCTGCAGGAAGTCCACCACGGCCCGTGTGTTCTCCACGTGGCGCTCCATGCGCATGCCGAGGGTCTCCATGCCCTGCAATATATGGAAAGCCGAGGTGGGGCTCATACAGGCGCCAAAATCCCGGAGGCCCTCCTTGCGCGCCCGTACGATGAAAGCGGAGGGACCAAACTCTTCGGTAAAGACCAGGTTGTGAAAGCCCTCGTAGGGTTCCGACAAGGTGGGAAACTTACCGGAGGCATCCCAGTCGAAGCGGCCACCATCAACCAGCAATCCACCGATGACTATGCCGTGGCCGCTGAGAAACTTGGTGGCGGAGTGCTGGATGATGTCGGCACCCAGCTCGAAAGGCTTCAACAGGTAGGGCGTGGTAAAGGTGGAGTCCACCATCAGCGGCAGTCCCGCCTCGTGGGCGATGTCGGCCACCGCCGGGATGATGAGCACATCGAGACCGGGATTACCCAGGGTCTCAGCGAAGACCAGCCGGGTATTTTCCCTGATCGCTGCCTTGAAAGCCTCGGGGTCCCGGGAATCTACAAATGTCGTTTCGATACCGAACCTGGGCAGGGTATAGGCCAGCAGATTGTGGGTTCCGCCGTAGAGTGCACTGCCGGCAACAATATGGGACCCGGCTCCCATCAGCGTAACAATGGCAAGGTGCAGCGCGGCCTGGCCGCTGGCAGTTGCTATCGCACCCACCCCGTCTTCCAGGACGGTGATGCGCTCTTCCAGTACGGCGTTGGTTGGATTGCTCAGGCGCGAATACACATGCCCAGTCCGCTCGATATTGAAAAGCGATGCCGCGTAGTCAGAATCCGGGAAGGTAAAAGATGCCGTCTGGTAGATGGGCGTTGCCCTCGCCCCCGTCGCGGGGTCCGCTTGTGCACCGGCGTGGAGAGCCAGCGTATCCAGTCCCGGGTATTTGGGTTCTGCCATGATGTAATCCTCCTGAGAGTGCAGCGCGGTCGGTTGCGGCGCGCGCGCAAGGATAGCATGATTGATGTCTTATACCGCTGTGTCGGAGTCAGGGATTGAACGCGAATATCGATAAAACCAATTTCCTCGCGACCTTGTTGATTATCCTGCTCGTTTCGGTGCCGCTGATCCTCAGCCCGGAAAAAGGGGCGGCAGTCGTCATCGAGAGCTACCAGTTTATCGCCTTGAATTTTGGCTGGCTTTACCAGCTGGCCGGCGTGGCAGTCCTGGTGTTTCTGTTGTGGCTGGCCTTCGGTCGATTCGGGGCGGTGAAGCTCGGTCGCGACGGCGACGACCCGGAGTTCAGCACCTATAGCTGGATCGCCATGTTGTTCTGTGCGAGCATCGGTGCCGGGCTTATGTACTGGTCTGCGATCGAGTGGGCGCATTACTACCAGGCGCCACCGTTCGGTGCGGAGCCCGGATCAGCAGAGGCCGCCGACTGGGCATCCGCCTACGGGATATTCCACTGGGGTTTCATTGCCTGGGGTTTCTACTGCCTGCCGACGCTGGCAATTGCCTACCCCTTCTATGCGGAGCGGGTACCGCTACTCAAGTACAGCCTTGCGTGCCACTACTGGTTGGGCGGTCACGAACACAGCCCTTTTGCCCGCGCTATGGACTTTCTCTTCATGATGGCCCTGATTGGCGGCGCCGGTTCTTCCCTGGGTTTTTCCACGCCACTGATTGCCGCATTGATCTCGCAGCTGACAGGCATTGAGCCCAGTTTCGCCCTGGAGACGCTGGTGGTGGGCATATGTGTCATCGCCTTTGCCACCAGTGTCTACCTGGGTCTGCAGCGCGGCATCAAGCGTCTCAGTGATATCAATATGGCGATAGCCATGGGGTTATTGGCGTTCGTGTTCCTTGCCGGGCCGACGCTGTTCATTCTCAAGACCTCCCTCAACAGCGTGGGCGTGGTAGTGCAGAATTTTGTGGCCATGGCGACCTGGACTGACCCCTTCACTGACTCGGGCTTTGTCGAGGATTGGACGGTGTTCTACTGGGCCTGGTGGATCGCCTATGGCCCCTTTGTCGGCCTGTTCGTCACCCGCATATCGCGGGGACGCAGTATCCGGCAGGTAGTGCTGGGCATGTTGCTCTGGGGCACCCTGGGCGGCGCCCTGTTTTACATGGTGCTGGGCAACTACAGCCTCGGCCTGCAAATGTCCGGCGAGCTCGATGTTGTAGCGGTCATGCAGGCAGCCGACGGTAACCAGGCCATTGTGGCAGCCTTTGAACAGTTACCGATGGCCGAGCTGGCTATCGCCCTGTTTTGCTTTGTCAGCATCGTATTTTCCGCGACGACCTATGATTCCGCTTCCTACACCCTGGCCTCCAACGCCAGCCTTGAGCTACATCCCAGTGAGGACCCACCGCGCTGGCACCGAACTTTCTGGGCCTTCGCCCTGGCGGTGCTGCCGCTCACCCTGATGTATATCGGTGGCTTCCGGGTGGCCCAGACCGCGGTACTGGTGGTATCACTGCCGATCCTGGTTACCGGCATCCTGTCTGCCTGGTGCCTGACCCGGTCCTTGTACCGGGACTTCCCTGCGGGGAAGGATTCGCGAAGCTAGTCATTCCATGAGCTTCCAGCGAATACTCTCCGGACTCCTGCTTTGTGCCCTGTTGCTCGAACCGGTCTACGCTGGCAAGCAAGCTGGCGGACTGACGTTTTCCGTGTCCGGCACCCGATTCCAGGGTCAGCTAAGCGAAGATGGACGTGTTCGCTCCTGGTTGGGCGTGCCTTTCGCCCAGCCCCCGGTTGGCAAGCTGCGCTGGCGTGAACCGCTACCAATACAGGAGGGCCCCGCCGACTATCCGGCTGACAGCTTTGCCCCGGCCTGCGCCCAGGGTCGCCACATGGTGGCCTGGTACCAGGGCGTCATCGAATCCTTCGGCGGCGACCCGGACCGCTTCCCGGTTCCCGAGTTCAGCGAGGACTGCCTGTACCTGAATGTCTGGGCGCCAGCGACCTCGTCCGAACCCCAGCCGGTTATGGTGTATATCCACGGCGGCAGCAATAAGGGCGGCTGGTCTTATGAACCCAACTATATTGGCGAGCAGTTGGCGCGTCGCGGTGTTGTTTTAGTCACCCTGCCCTATCGTGTCGGTATCTTCGGCTTCTTTTCCCACCCGGGGCTGCCGCAATCCAACTTCGGTCTGCTGGACCAGGTTGCCGGCCTCGAGTGGGTCCGGCGGCATGTTCACCAGATAGGTGGCGACCCCGGTCGCGTGACCGTGTTTGGGGAATCGTCCGGGGCGAACAACATAGCGCATCTCATCGTGTCTCCCGCAAGCCAGGGGCTATTTCAAAGGGTGATTCACCAGAGTGCCGGCTGGGCAGTACAGGGCAGCGTTAAAAGGGAAGACCTGCTCGATGCCGGCGAAACCCTCTCGGTGAATGCCGGTGGAACGGCTGGAGACATCAAGGTGTTACGCGAACTGGATGCTGAGCGGCTGATTGCACTCGTAGGGCAGCATCTGCCGGATCATGAATACGACCCGGTGGTGGACGGCCATAGCCTGCCGGCACCGGTACCCGACTTGCTGGCAGCCGGAAAATTTGCCCCGGTCGATCTGATCATTGGAAGCAATGCCGACGAGTGGCTGATGTACCTCGCGGACGATGCATCACTGGCACAGTGGAAGAGCACAAACCTCACACCCGAGCAGGTGGCCGCTCTGGAAGACATACTGGACAAGAATGAAGATCCAATGCGCACTCTGGACAAACTGGAGACCGCCCGCAGCTTCGTCTGTCCTTCGCTGGAGCTGGCCAGGGCGATCGCGGCGCGTGGCGGGAATAGCTGGGTCTACTACTTCTCACGTCAGCGCCCCGGTGAACAGGCAGCGGCAATGGGGGCTTATCACGGTGCGGAGCTGCCCTACGTCTTCGATACACACGATGATTGGCTGCCTACCGGGCCGGAAGACAGAAAGCTCACGGCGCTTATGATGGAGCACTGGACCAGTTTTGCCCGCGATGGAACACCTTCCGGCAACGCGGGGACGGCTCCCTGGCCGGCGTTTGCACCGGGTCGTCAGCAGGTGCTGGAACTCAATGTGCCTGCAAAGGTATTGAACGCTCACCCCAGCCAGGCAATCTGTGCTGCCATGGCGGTAAAACACTAAGGATTACCAGGACTGAGACATGCCCGAACATCCTGAGAACAAAGACATCCTGCTGCTGGATGGCTCCATGGGCCGCGAGCTTCGCATGCGCGGCGTGGAGATCCCGGACACCATCTGGTCGGCCAATGCACTGATGGCGGCCCCCGAGGTGGTGGTCGAGGTGCACCGGGACAACATCGCCGCCGGCGCGAGGGTCATTACCACCAACAGCTATGGCGTGATTCGCAGTGACCTGGCCAAGGCGGGCATTGAAGATCGTTTCGCCGAGCTGAATCACAAGGCCTGCGAGCTGGCCCAGGAAGCGCGCGAATCCAGTGGCCGGGAGGACGTGCTCATTGCCGGCTCAATGCCACCCCTGCGCGGCAGCTACCGGGCGGACCTGGTGGGCGATTTTGAGGAGATCTATCCGCTCTACCAGGAACAGGCAAAACTGCTGGCAGCCCACGTGGATATTATCCTGTGCGAGACAATGTCGAGCGCCGGGGAAGCCCGCGCCGCGGCAACAGCCGCTTGTGAAACCGGCAAGCCGGTTTGGGTGGCCTGGACTCTCCATGACAACAAACTGGGAGTGCTGCGCAGCGAGGAATCGATTGAGCAAGCCTTTGAAGCCATCCGGGGCCTGCCGATCGATGGATTTTTTGCCAACTGCTGCCCACCCGAAAGCATCGAGGCCGCGATGCCCCTGCTGGCCTCTCTGCCGGGAAAATACCGTGGTGGCTACGCCAATACCTTTATGCCGATTCCCAGCGAGTGGACCCTGGATGGAGATGGCGAGGAGGATGGGGTGCTGCCGCTTCGCGATGACCTGGACGCCGAGGCCTATGCAGATCATGCTGAACGATGGCTCGCAGCCGGGGCCAATTGCGTCGGTGGTTGCTGCGGTACCAGCCCCGACTACATCGCAGCTATCCTCCGGCGCCTGGGTGCCTGAGAGGCCGGCGTGGGTTTGAGCCTGCCGGGAGAGAGCAATGAACAGGAAAGATAAGAAACTGGGTATGGATCGCCCGATCACCCGGCGCGATTTTGTCGGCGGCGTCAGCATGGCTATTGGCGCCGGACTGGCCGGCGTCGCCCCAAACAGCTTGACGGCAACAGCCGGGCAGCCACAGCAAGCTGGCATTTACTATCCACCCACTCGCACAGGCCTGCGCGGCAGCCACCCGGGATCTTTCGAGGTCGCCCACCAGATGCGCGATGGTACCCAGTGGGACCTGGCGGCTGACAGCAAGGAAGAAGAATCCTACGACCTGGTTGTGGTCGGCGGCGGTCTCAGTGGTCTTGCGGCCGCCTGGTTCTACCGGGAGGCGCGGCCCGACGCCCGCATTCTCATACTCGACAATCACGATGACTTCGGCGGCCATGCCAAGCGCAACGAGTTCTGGCATGGCGAGCAATTGCTCCTGTCCCACGGGGGCACCATCAACATCGAGGATTTCACCGAGTACGGACCCGATGCGCAGCGACTGATACGGTCACTGGGCATCAAGCCCGAGCGGTTCCAGGATTACGACCAGAGAGAGCTCTACCGCTCCCTGGGTCTCAAGCGCGGCGTCTTTTTCGACCGGGCGACCTTTGGCGTTGACCAGCTTGTTACCGGTGTCGGCAAACCCAACTGGGAGGCATTTCTTGCACGAACGCCGCTGTCCGAGGTGGCACGCCGGGATATTGCGGCGCTTATGGACACGCGCAAGGACTACCTGGCCGGTCTCAGTCCGGCACAGAAGCAAACCCGCCTGCGGGCGATGAGTTACGAGGATTACCTGCTCGAAATCGTCGGTTTGCAGCCTGAATCCCTGGCGATGTTGCGCAACGACGGTTACTGGGCTATCGGCATCGATGCCCTCTCCGCCTGGTCCGCCGCCTTAACCGGGCAACCGGGTACACTCGGGCTCGGCCTGCGCCAGGATAGCGGGGAAGACGTTTATTTCCGTTTTCCCGACGGCAATGCCTCTATCGCGCGCCTGCTGGTGCGCAGCCTCGTAGACGGGGTGGCACCGGGCTCTACCATGGAAGATGTGGTAACTGCACGCTTTGACTACGGCAAGCTGGACCGCGCCGGCACATCGGTCCGCATTCGACTAAACAGTACGGTGGTGGACGTACGCCATGAAGGCAACGCGGAAACAGCCAGGGAAGTGCTGATCAAGTATGTGCGCGATGGCCGCGCCTACCAGGTGCGTGCTGCCTCGACAGTCCTCGCCTGTTACAACTCGGTGATTCCCTACCTGTGCAATGAATTACCGGCGGAGCAGCGCACAGCACTTTCGCAATCCCTCAAGGCGCCACTGATCTACACCAGCGTCCTGGTACGCAACTGGAAAGCGCTCGCACGCCTGGGGATCTACCGGGTGGATTGTCCGGGTAGTTATTTCAAGGGTGTGAGGCTTGCCGACCCGATCAGCATTGGCGATTACCGGCATGCACGTTCCCCCGAGGATGCTATCGTCCTGAACCTGTACCGCACTCCCCTGGCGGCAGGTCTGTCCGCTCAGGAACAGTGGCGGGCCGGGCGACGGGAATTGCTCAGCACACCTTTTGAACGCTTCGAGCGCGAGATCCGCGACCAGCTTGGCCGTATGCTGGGCGCCGGCGGTTTCGATCCAGCCCGGGACATTGAAGCCATCACCGTGAACCGCTGGCCCCACGGTTACGCTTATGGCCAGAACCCCGATACGGGGGAAATAGCCTATATGCTCGACGAGGTCCCACCAGAAAAAGCACCCTGGCTGCAGGCGCGCAAGCCCTTTGGCCGTATTGCCATTGCCAACTCCGATGCCGCTGCCAATGCCATGACCGAGGGTGCAATCGGCGAGGCCCACAGGGCGGTCACGGAGATACTCGCGATGCCCGCTTAGGTGGGCCGTGTTTGTCCGCGCCGACCCGCGCGGAATTATTGAAGCGAGACAAAGTGCTAACCTCGGTTTTTGCGAGGCTCTGAGAGGGAATAATGATGACAATGCCCTGGAAGAAACAACTGGCTGGACACCTGGCACTGGTATTGTTGCTGGCGCTTTCCCTGCCACTGGCGCAGGCAGCACCCAAAGGGCAAAAAGCCCCCAATATCGTTCTCATCGTGATGGACAATTTTGGTTGGGGCGAAGTGGGCGTTTATGGCGGCGGTGTGCTGAGAGGGGCAGCCACACCCAACATCGACAGTATTGCCGCAGACGGCTACCAGCTGACCAACTTTAACGTGGAGGCCGAGTGCACGCCCTCGCGTACTTCCATGATGACCGGGCGCTACGGCATCCGCGCCCGTCAGCGGCCGGACGGACCGCCACGGGGAATCTGGTACGGCATAACCCAGTGGGAAATCACACTCGCCGAGATGCTGAGCGAGGCCGGCTATACCACCGGCATGTTTGGGAAGTGGCACCTGGGCGATACCCCGGGCCGATACCCGACGGACCAGGGTTTCGATGAGTGGTACGGCATTCCCCGCTCCTCCGACCGGGCTTTCTGGCCGGACAGCGACAGCTTCCAGAAGGACGCCGGCGTTGAGTTCACACGGGTCATGACGGCGAAGCGGGGCGAAGCGCCGCAAGAGCTTGAGGTATTCGGCCGCGCCAAGCGAGCGACCATCGACCGGGAAATCACCGACTACACCGTCGATTTTATTAATCGCCAGGCCAAGGCTGGCAAGCCCTTCTTTGCCTACGTGCCGTATACACAGACTCACGAGCCGGTCGACGCTCACCCGGACTTCAAGGGCCACACGGGCAATGGCAGTTTTGCCGACGTACTGGCGCAGACCGATGCTTACGTGGGCGAGATTCTGCAGACCATTGACCGGCGGGGCCTGCGGGATAACACCATCGTGATTTTCACCGCCGATAACGGCCGCGAGGGCATCAAGCGCTCCTTCGGTTTCACCGGTCCCTGGCGCGGCAGTATGTTTTCTCCCTATGAAGGTTCACTACGGGTGCCTTTCCTGATCCGCTACCCCGGTAAGATTCCTGCGGGGCAGGTGTCAAATGAGCTGATGCACCTGGTGGATTTGTTTCCCACTCTGGCAGAATTTGTCGGCGGCAAGATTCCCGAGGATCGGGTGCTGGACGGGGTTGATCAAACGGCGTTCCTGACAGCGAAGATGGAAAAGTCGGCCCGCGAATCTGTCATGATCTACATCGGCAATGACTTATTCGGTGCCAAGTGGCGCAACTGGAAAATCCTGTTCAAGGAAATCGACGAAGAGAGCTATGCGATACGCACTATGGCCTACCCGTCGATTTACAACCTGATCGTTGATCCCAAGGAAGAGGAACCCGAGACCTTCTACCTGGATGACACCTGGGTCGACGTGCCGCTGTATCGCGTTATAGAGGAACACGAGGCATCCATTGAGAATGATCCCGGTGCACCCGACCCCTGAACTAAAGGAACTCCAATTCAGGAATTTGCCGGGCCACCAGCCTCTATGAGATTTGCCGGTACATAATCAAAGATAAAGTTGATCCTCTCTTCTTTACCCTTGTTCATGACACTGTGGGTCTTCTGGTTGTTGATCTCGTAGGCCTCGCCAACTTTAAACTTGTAGGGTTGGCCGTCAATCATGAACCTCACGCGCGGGTTGGTTTTTATCGGGATGTGAATACGGTGGCCGTGGTGAAACGAGGGATGGGCATCGCGGTGAGGGGTAATGACTTCGCCGGGAAGCAATTTCGCAGCCATGGCACGGATGATGGTACCACCGGGTTCGTAATGATTGCTGATGATCTCCGTCATCAGTGGAACAGCGGTTTCCGAAAGCAGATCCCAACCCGACTCACGTGTCACGGTGATCTCCGGCCAGCCGTCGCCACTGGTAAAGATCAGCACCACGGACTCGGTGCGGCGATGCACATCGTAGTCCTGCTGGCGCTGCTGGTTTTCCAGCCATGCCTCCCGGGGCAAGGACAATATCGCCTCGCTTAGCGGCTCCATTTCCACTGGACCCAATTCTCTCAGGGGTACATCAATATCCAAGCACTCTCTCCTCGCTGGAAGTTAAAAAAGGCTAACACCGGGTCCGGCTTATTGCCAGAAAGCAGGATCGAAATCACTTACTGGGGCATAATAAACGACGCCAAATAACTCTAAAGCACTACCCAATTTTAATGACCATTAGACTTCCGAAACTTATCGCCACCTCTGTTGTGCGCGGCAGCCAGCAGGGCGAAAGCCACGGCGGCGTGTTTACCATTGATTTCGAAACACGCAGCTCCGAACAACGCATCGACTGGAACACGGCCGACATCGACTGGGAGGGACGCGGGGCTGACCGAGGCCTCCGAGGCATTGCCTTCGACGGGGATGATATCTACATTGCGGCTTCCGATGAGCTGTTCTGCTACGACCGGGATTTCAAGCTCAAGTTCAGCAAGAAAAACCGCTACCTGAAGCATTGCCACGAGATCTGCCGCTGGGACCGCAGGCTATTCCTGACTTCGACCGGTCATGACAGCTTGCTGGTTTTTGACCTCGACGAACAGGTATTCAGCTGGGGCTTCCACCTGCAGAACATCGAGGGTGCATGGACGGGCTTTACCTTTGATCCGCGGAAGGGCTCCGGCCCCGGCAAATACAATGACCACCATATAAACATGGTGCACGTGGATCGCGACGGCATATTTCTCAGCGGACTTCGGACCGGCGTGCTCCTCCATATCACGCGTGACAACGAGGTGCAGCCGGTATGCAGCCTGCCACAGGGCACGCACAACGCGCGCCCGTTCCAGGATGGCGTCATCTTCAATGACACGGCCAGCGATTTTGTGCGCTTTGTCAGCCGGGAGCGCGGACAGCGCAGCTTCCCGATCAAGCAGTACGACCCAAAGGACATCCAGTTTGCAGGGATTGACGACTCCAAGATCGCGCGACAGGGTTTTGGCCGGGGCTTATGCGTTTACGAAGATCGCATACTGGTGGGAGGCTCCTCCCCCTCCCCGATATCCCTCTACGACATTCCCTCAGGAGACATTATCGGCACAGTCAACATGACGATGGATATTCGCAATGCCATACACGGGTTGGAGGTATGGCCGTACGACTAAAAAGGGGTCAGAACCCTTTTTCTTTCTCGAAAATGAAACCTCCACCCCGAGCTTTAAGAAAAAGGGTTCTGACCCCTTATTGGGTCAACCCCCGAAGCGCTTGATCAACCGGACTCCGTATTCCCGGGGTCGGTTGATATAGTTCTTCTGGGTATGGGGCCGTCCGTCAACCGAGCTGGCCGCCGCCCACTCGAAGGCGCCCGAATCGATGGTGTAGACCGCGCGCTCATCCGTGAGGTTATTGACGAAAGCCGACACCTCCCAGGTATCACCGCGCAGACCGAGTATCAGGTCACCAACATCAGACTCCGGGTTCTCCAGCTGCGGATTCGCACTGCTGCCGTCTGCAGGGAGATTCTCGAGGATATTGTTACTCTCCCCGCGATAGGACCACTGCAGCCTGCCAAAGAACGTATTGTCGCCAAACCAGTTAACCGGTTGTTCATAGTTCAACCAGGCCGCACCGGTCCAGTCCGCCACCGTGGGAAGCTCATCGCCATCTTCGACGTCCAGGCCCTGGTCATCCAGATCCGTATCGTTCTCGGCTTCGAGCCATTCGGCGTTCATACCGAAAGTCCAGCTCTGGCTTAGCGCCCAGTCAAGCTCCATATTGACGCCGAGAATATGGGCATCACCGGCGTTACCAATGGACACCTGCCAGGGCTGTCCACAGGTGCGCGGAATCCTGTTGGGTCCTTCCGCCGGGCAGGGCTGGTTACTCGGGTCCACCAGTTCCAGCTGGTAGTCCTCCCAGTCCATGTAGAACACCGTGGCGTTGAAGCGTCCCCGCCCCTCTGCGAGGGTAGACCGGACTCCCATCTCGTAGTTGGTCATGGTGTCCGGTTCGTACTGATTGGGGTAGAAAGGTTCACCCCGGATACGATTAGTACCACCCGGGCGATAGCCCTCGGTATACAGGGCATAGGCCATCACGTCATCGGTAAAGTTATAGGACACGGCAACCTTGGGTGCGAATTCCGTGTCATTGGTATCGTACACTTCAGGCCCATCTGGATAGGTCACCAGGTCATCGCGGGTATTCGGCCGTTGTACGTAATACTCGTTGTCGGTGTCGCGGTCGAAATAGCGACCACCGATGGTGACATCCATTTTATCCGTGGCGTGCCAGACCACTTCCCCGAACACCGCCCACTGATCCCAGTTGGTATCACTGTAGGAATCCCAGGCGTGTGTGGCATCCGGGTACTCCACTCCGTCCATCCACTCATACTAGTCCAGGGCTATAGACTGCTGGAAATCGCCATTGGTGACGTCCGCAAAATCACTTTCCCAGTAGTTCTGGCTGTCCTCGTAATACACACCCGCCAGCCAGTCGATCGTTTCTCCCTGGCTCGAGACGCGGATTTCCTGGGTAAAGCGTTCCTGGTAGCCAATTTCCTGGATCGTACTCAGGTAATCGCCGCGTGCAGTGGGCGCGAGGCAGTAAGCCGCGTTATACAAATACAGCCCTTCAGGCGTGAAGTAATACCAGTAGTAAACATCGGGATCGAGGGCGTAGGCGGATGCGCAGGACCAGTAAACCCCCGACCAGTACTTGTGGTAGGCAGTAATATCCTGCCCCCAGGTCGTGTCACGCTCGTAGTAAGAAGTGGCAGACACCAGCTGGGCGAAGCCCAGGTCGGCGTTGATGGTCAGCCCGTACAGGTCGATCTCATCGGAACTGTAGTCGTCAAAAAAGGACACCTTCTTCAGGTCACCCGCGTAGGGGTCTTCGAACTGGTAGGCGCCGTTATCCACATCCTGGTACAGGTAGGACGCGGTGGCGGACCAGTTTTCATTGATGTCCCAAAGCATCGATAAACGATAGCCGTCAATCTCGGAATCGTTGACGTCATCCTCGACGAACTGGGCGTTATCGAGCTCTCCCCAGTCCATCTGGTCGTAGGGCTGACCGGTATTGCTAGTGTCCGGCGTGTGGCCGAAGACGTTATCGATGAAGCCGCCGTCTTCTGCGGTATAGCCGACGGCCCGGAATGCCAGCGTGTCCTCGATCAGCGGGATATTGAGAACGATAGATCCATCGTAGCTGTCGTCGCTGTCTTCGCCGGTGCGCACGGAGCCGTCCAGCTCCGCCATGAACGTGTTCATCACCGGCTTGTTGGTGATGATGCGCAATGTGCCCGCCTGGGCATCGGAGCCGTAGATCGTACCCTGGGGCCCGGCCAGCGCCTCGACCTGGGCAATATCCACCATGCGAATCGTGGGCTGAGCCCCGGTTGAGGTGATCGATATCTCATCCAGGTAGACCGAGGAGGTGGCCTGGGCCACATAACCACCACCATCGATGGTGGCTCCACGGAAAATGACACTGGAAGATCCATTGCCATAGTTGATCAGGTTCACCGAGGGCATGAAGCGGGTGAAATCCTCCATGCCACGGGCGCCCATTGCCGCGATATCCGCGCCGGACAATGCCTGGACACTTGCCGGGATATCCTGCACCGATTCCGTGCGTTTGCGCGCCGTAACGATGACCTCTTCCAGCGTCAATTCCTCAGACTGGGCCATGGCCTCAGGTGAGGATGTGATCGCAGAGGTTACAGCGGCGGTGAGCGGTAAGAGTTGAAACCTGGTGCTGCTTATGGGTCTAAGCATCATGAGCCTCCCGAAATTAGCGCTACTGGCCAGCGGGTTGACCAGTGTTGACTAAATTATTATTTTTCAGTCCTTTTTTATATTACACCAAACTAGCCGCTTGCCAAGCCGCAGGGCAACCTAGCCTATAGGTTCGGAAGCCAGGCTGCTCAAACCGCTCCGTCGCGCAGCAGGGGCCCCAGCACATCGATCAACTCGTCCAGGTGAGATTCGTAATTCTTCCATAAATTCAATGAGCTGGAGTAGATAGGCTGGCGCACCTGTTCCGAACTGGCGGTCTTGACGGCGCGTTCAGTCTGGTGAAAGTCGACACAGGACTGCTCAAAGGGCAGCTCACAAAAATCCAGGATACGGCGCACCTGGCCTTCCAGGTCTGCGACCACGTCCTCGTACTGAACATCGAGCACAAAGCCCGGAATCACCTTGTGCCAGTGCTCCATAAGTCGTTGATATTGAAGGTAATACTCCCCGACCTCTGTGAGGTCGTAGGTAAAGGGCTGGCCCTGGGCAAAGAGCTGTTTGTAGCTCCCGAGACAGCTGTCCACGGGGTGCCGCCTTGCGTTAATGACTTTGGCATTGGGCAGGGCGAGGTGCAGTAGCCCCACGTAAACAAAATTGTTGGGGTTCTTGTCGATAAATCGGGGAGCACCCCTGCGGTATTTCTGCGTTCGCTCGATGTATGCCTCACCCAGACCACGCAACAACTCAGGCTTGAGGTCGACCAGGTTTTCCGGGAAGCGCTCCTGTTTGTTCTTCTTCGGCAGCCCGTGAACCGTCATTCCCAGGTCGGAGAGTTCGTGAGTCCCTTCAACCTGACTGTGACTGGCGAGGATCTGCTCAAGTAAAGTGGAACCGGACCGGGGTAAACCGACAATAAAGATCGCCGATGAGTCGGCCGCACCGTTTCCCTCACTGCTTTGAATAAACTCATTGCTGAAAACGGAAATCTGTCGGTCAGTCGCTACTTCTGTTTCCACCGGGTCGTAAGACTGTGACTGTCGATGCTTGTCGTTGCCGCGCTGAAAATAGGTAAACGCCTGGTCGTAGTCTTTCCGGGCTTCATAGGCGAAGCCCAGGGCATTACACAACTGTACAAGGGCCAGATCTTCCAGCTCCCTGTCTTCAAGCAGGGATTTCATCTTGCGCACGTCATCGTCGGTGAAGCGGAAGGTTTTCATATTGGCGAGGCTCCAATAGGGTTCCGCATTCCTGGGGTTACTCTCCATACTGCGGCGATAGACCGCAATCGCATCCTCCTGCCTTCCCACTGTCTTGAGCTGTTGACCCAAACCGGAGAATGCGCCCTCGTTATCGGGGGCAATATCCAGCGCCGCCTGGTAGGCCTCCGCAGCCTCTGCGGCGCGGTCAGAGCGTGCGAGCGCGTTCCCCAGTGCCAGGAAACTATCGGCCGCCTGCGGCGCGAGCTCCACCAGGCGTCGCGCAGTGGCGATCGCCTCCTCCAGTTTATTCTGGTCCAGCTGAGCCACCGAGAGCTCAAGCCAGGCACGCCCATACTCCGGCGCGACCTTTACAGCCTGCTGCAGGAAAATCTCGGCATCCTTGTAGCGGTTGTGTATAGATGCAATCGCTGCAAGGTGACGCATCGCTTCCACATGATCCGGGTCACGGCGCAGAATACTTCTGTAGATGTCTTCCGCCTTGTCGCCTTCCCCATCGCGCTCCAGGCGCCCCGCGCGCGCCATTTCATCCGGAAATTTCACCCTCGCTCCACGGGTGCCTTCCACCGGCCGCATGCGGTTCATTTTGTAGCGCGCGTGATCTATTTTTTTCTGGACCGATTCGTTATCCGGCTGCAGGCGCTGGGCCTGGCGATAGAACTTAACCGCCTCCCCGGGCATGCCCTCCAGCATCAGGAGATCCGCATGCGTCTCGTGGACCATGGCGTCGGCAATATGCGTTTCCCTGGCTTTATTGACGTACAGGCGCGCTTCCTGCAGGTAACGCTGGGTAATGCAGGACCGGGCGGCCATGCACAGCAGCCGGGCGTTATCGGGGTAGTGCTCAAGCCCCTCGATGCATACGGCAAGCGCAGTCAGGGCGTCGCGCTTTCCCATGTGCATCGTCGCCGAGTCGTAATACTCCTGCGACGAATAGTTGGCTTTCTTTGTTTCCATGGTGGCGAGGTCTGGGACAGAAACCAGGACCTATCTCAGCACAGGCATCCGGGAAAATCTAGCCGAGTGCCTAGCGCAGGGGTTTGATTTGCAGCGTCCAGGCGGCATGATCGGCCGGCCCGGCGGGGCCGATTTTCCCCTCTGCTGACCGCAGAAGCGTTGCTGCATCATGAACGGCACCGCCCTTCACAACCAGCCGGACGTTCCTTGCCGCTTTTATGTCCTCCAGGGGATTACCTTTCACCACTACCAGGTCGGCAAGCTTCCCGGCCTCCACAGAGCCAAGGCTATCGGCCACACCAAGCGCCCTGGCGCCGTTCAGGGTGGCTGCTTTCAAGACAACATGCGGTGGCAATCCGGCATAGTTCATTGCCAGGAGCTCCCGGTGATACGCAAAACCCGGCAGCAAGTTGGTATAAACCGGCTCGTCGGTGCCGACGACCAGCAAGTTTGCCCCGCCCGCCTGATAGAGTGCCATCAACTCCGCCACCCTCTGTATAAACTCCGGCACAGCAGACTCAGGTTCCGGCGGCCCGCGCAGCTCGAGCAGCTTCTGCGCGTAGGGCGTGAAATACTTCGCTTCCTCCGTCCAGATCATTTCAGCAATATTGGCACTGCGCAGGTTGATGCCGCCGTACATCTGCAGGTTCGCATCGTAATACACCTGGTGCTCGATCATCAGAGCGACTATTTCATCGACTTCGGTGCTGTCTGCCTCCTCGGGTGCCAGCGCAAGGGTAAGCTGGTGCTCGATGCGATCCATGCCCATCAGGATGGCATCGCGCGTGGAAACATCGTACTCGACGTTGTAGTTCCCCAGGTGACCGGCTGCAGTCATGCCGTTCTTGTGCGCCTGCTCAAGGATGATTCTTGTCTCAGTCGGCGTCGCCTGCTTTATCTTTATGCTGACTACCCCCTGGCGGGCCCAGCTGTCGACCTCGTCCCGAATCTCCTGCTCTGATATGTCGTTAGGCCAGGCGATGCAGTCATCTTCCGCCACCTTGACCTGGTATTCACAACGAAATCCGCCGAAATAAGGGCCTGAGGCAAACAAGCGTGGCCCGATCGCCTCGCCCGCCTCAATCTGATCGCGACGAGCGATCACGCGCTCGGGATAAAACTCCCCCGCGGACCAGGTGGAGGTCACACCATTGGCAAGAAACACGATGCCGTTATAAGTGACCTCTTCCACGCGCCCTTCATCCACAAGATCGAGATTGTAGTGCGCGTGCAGGTCGAAGAACCCGGGCAGAATGGTTTCCGATTCGGCCAGCTCTACTACAGCCGCGTTCGCGGTATCCTGCTCCGTCGCCGGCACATCGACCCTGACTATCCGGCCGTCCCGAACAAGAATCCCCGTGTTACGCCGGCGATCGTCGCTGACACCGTCAAACAGCCAGCCGCCACGGACAATGATTGTGTCTGGGTCCGCTTTGACAGCCTGGGCCCAGCCAGCCGCCGGGGTGAGAGACACCAGCAACACCAGGGCGCGGCACAATACCTTAGCTGGCATTGGCAATCCGGGTGTGGGAAGTCGCATAAGCGTCATTGAAGTCGTCTCGAAAGAATAAGCGCAAGGGTCGATATCTCAGCACAGGCATTCCCTGAAATCCAGCTTGCGGTGACACGGCATCGCTGCAAAAATTCTCGTCGCATAGGCGCCGTTGTGGACATAGGGGTCACTGCTAAAGCTTCGCTGAAACGATAAATCCAAATGTTATGCTCCTCGAATCTGACCGAATCTTGCGGGGCTATTACCGTTCCTATATTCTTTAGGCTCAGACTGTTGAGTTATTTTTTTTCGACGGCAAGCAATCCATGGAAAGACCTTTTCCCGCCTATCGTGGAGAGGAGCCCTATTTCTTTGTAAGTTATGCTCATGCCGATGATGACCTCATCTTCCGCGAAATGGCATGGCTGAATGACCTGGGCATTAATCTTTGGTACGACGAAGGCATTGAAGTAGGGTCCTCGTGGAGAGCAGGCCTCGCCAACGCCCTGTCAGGGGCTTCCGGTCTCCTGTTTTTCGCAACCGAAAGTTCAGTAAATTCCGAATACTGCATTAAGGAGTTAAATTTTGCAGTTGACGAAAATATTCAGATTTTTGTCGTCAATCTGGATGATTCGACACTCCCCATACAGCTCAGATTTACACTTAGCGACAAGCAGATTCTGATTCGATCTGATTTTTCCCAGGCTCACTATCGAGAAAAACTCAAAGATACCATTGAGAATGTGATTCGGCGCCGCAAGAAAACTCAAGAACCAGAAACAGACTTGCCAACACAGGAGAAGACCCCGCGGATAGAAACCTATATTCCATCCATCTGTATACTGCCGTTTACTTGCCCGCCTGATGATTCTGCACTCACGTTTTACGCGGAGAATATTGCGACGGAAATTGCCAGCGGCATGGAGAGTGCTTCTGTCAACGTAGTAAGAGGTCATTCGGCAGATGCGGCTATCAGTGTCCAACAACTGGGTCGAAGACACAATGCCGAGTATGTATTAGTAGGGACACTGATGAGAGTCGAGGAAAAATTGAGAGCAAAGGCTCTGATGATTGAGGCAGAAAAGGAAAAACAGGTATGGGCAAGGAATTACGAACCTGAACAAACTCATCTAGCGGATTCAAGTTCATCCATAGCTGGTGCCATTGCGGCACATGTCGCGCTGGCATTTCCGCACTTTGAAACCAAGCGGATTGGTGACGTTCCTGTTGACCAACTTGATGCATGGGCGCTCGGCATCAAAAGTATGTGTATACCGATAAGAGATCATGCTTCAGCGAAAGAATGGCTTCGATTGGCACGAATGTCAGTCGAACGAGATGGTAACTATGCCGATTCCCACGCAAATTTGGCGGATGGGCTTGTAACAATCATCTCCGGGAACTTAAGTGATGACCCGGAAAGAGATAAGGCCGACGCTATCGCTCATTCCTATAAGGCACTTGCCCTCTCGAAGAAAAAAGTATTCGTACTAAATCGTTGTTCCCGAGTACATAGACTTCTGGGGAATGAGACTCTGGCACTGGATCTGGCTGGTCAAGTCGATGAAATATCAACTGGTCAATTCACCTACACACTCTACCCGGCATTGATTCTAAATGGAAAACCCCAGGAAGTAGTCGATCATGCGAAGGAAAACCAGCTTGCCTCTTCGTCTTGGGCAAGCGACGCATGTGTCATACTCGGTCAGTATGAATTGGCGGAAACCTGGGTGCGGAAATCGGTTGCTCGAACTCCAGAGCAATATAAACACTGGATGCGGTTGGCAAACATTCTCGGACACCTTGAGCAGATCGAAGAAGGCAGACAAGTATTGAAAGAGGTTCGCAAAATCAACCCAGCGAATGGAACTGTCCAGGACTACGAATCAGAATTAAGTCTGATCTGGCGAAACAAAATGGAAATCGTTAAGCCTTTGGTTTCCGGTCTGCACGCACTCGAGTAACATCCTTAGTATATTCGCCCTACAACGACGCCAGGTAACGAATAGCCGGCAGGCTTGGAATGAAGGTGTAGGCACCGCCTCTGCAATGAATAAAACGCGGCAGGCCTTGCAGTCGGATGGTTTTTCCGGATTCCAGGAGAATCTCAAAGCTGCTTATATCCGGGTCATTAGCGCCCAGCAAAGGATCATTGTATCCAGTGATCCTAGTATCCTGCGCCCCCAGGTTAAGCCAGTCGCACATGACCGCTTCAAATTGAGCGCCCAGATCGGCCCCCAGAAAGTTTCCTAGCAGCCCGCGTTCAATACCATCGTTCCCATCGCCTCGCTTGTATTCTGGACCATAGGGCATGCCGCGCCGTACCAGGCGCCGGGTATTGTTGGCAACTCGCTGCACTATGTGTGCGCCGCGGGGATTGGCTCGTCTCGTGTGCGCGCCGAAGGGGCAACGGGAACCGTCGACAGGGCCATCAAGTTTTGCATTACCATAGTCGAATTCACTGAAAGTTCTCTTATCAGGATTTGGAGGCTGGAATTTGGGGTACAGCTCCAATGGCGCACCGTTTCGCCATCGGCCACACATCTTCGCAGCTACAATTTCACGAAACGCCTTGAAGCGGGTGAATTCAGGACCGAATTTTTTTTCTTCACCGTCTGGTAATAGCTCCAAACTGTATTGGCTTTGCATTAGCTCTTTCGCTGCCGTATCAAGATAGTCCTCAAATCCAACCACATCCTGAGACAGCACCCGAAACGCGTTGAAACAGCCGTTTTCGCCGAGCTCTTCTTTCGGAAAAGGCACCTTCCATTGAACACCTTCGTATTCCGACTTGTATTTTTTTCCCAATAACAGCGTGCCCAGTGTTACTTTCGGTTGACAGTCTTCATAGCGCTTGGGATCAGGCACTCCCTCAAATCTCGGTTGGGAGATGCCATCCTTGTAGCCGAAATGGACCATACCTTTCTCAAAGTTAAGCCCGTCTCGTATTCCTTTTACGTTAAACGGTTTGTCGATCCAGGAATCTTCCAGAAGATCTTGCGCGTATTTCAATTCATCATCCGAGCTTGCATAGATAGAAGCGATTAGATGGATATCTGAGGGGTCATCGAACGGTGCCGGCCATGTAGATGGCGCACTTTTTCCGATGTCTCCAAGTTTCACCGCTCGCCGATGCATTCCCTGTCGAAACTCAATCGGGAACGAAGACAGTGAATCATCAGGCAATCCCAAGGCCTTCAGTCCTTCCCAGGTCATGGCGATATTAAAAGCATATCCTGGTGGTTTCTTTAACACATTTTGTTTAGCTGTTAGAGTCGAAACCTTCGATAATTGTTCACACAAGACACAGAAAAACTCTTCTTCGGTGGTGATCCTAAGTTTCGCGTGCTTTTCATCTGTTGCAATGGCCCCCAACCACTGGCGGGCTGCGGCGGGTTTTGCCACTTTCAACATAAAATAGCGTACCCGATCATGGCCATACGCTCGCAGCACGTTTCCCTGAATTTTGGACTTAATTTCGTCGTAATCCTTACTCGGACTCTCTGTAGTCTCTTCTTGCTCAAGCACAGCGCTCACCAGCCCACCCCCAATTTTGCTCTCACCTCAGCCGCCGAAAACCCAGGGTAACCTCGGTAGCCTTGGCCGATAGAGAAGTTCTTATTGACGTTAGCTTGCAGGATGATTTTTCTTGATAGACTGCGCAGATCATCACGTCCCGAAGGGTTCTTTGGGTAGTAGTTCATGATGTCCGTCAGCACGTCGGGCACCGGATACAAGTCATGCTCATGAACGTACTCAATGAAGGCGTCTACATTATCTGCACAGGGAATTAGGTCTTCGCCGCCTTCCACTATTCTCATAATGGCATCGAACACATCGCCAATCGTGACAATGAAGTCGCGAATGTAATTTGAAAAATCGCCATCGTAGACTGACAGCATGCACAGGTTGCCGTCGATAATATCGAATCGGGCGAAGTGGATCGTGCCGACGTTGTCCAGTCCCGCATAGATCTGGTCTACACTACGGGCGACCGCTGCAATAGCTTTCGCCTTGCCGTATGCCGACTTGTCTTTCAGTGGCATCATAAGGTTCATCATATGCTGAAGATTGTCCCCTGACTGGATAGCGTAGTGCGGCCCACCTGGCTGCTTCTTTGCCGGTGTCCTCCAGCTCCAAAAAGGCGTAAGAATGTAGACAGCGATAAAACGGAATAGCCAGGTCTCGGGCAAATTATCCACAAATTTTTCAAACCAGCTTCTGTTATATCCACTCATGAGTTGACTCCCTCCACCTGGGATTGAGAAATCGATGAGGCGGTTTCCCGCTAACCGTCGGCGTTCGCGCTGGCATGAAATGGACACCCAGTGCCGTTTCGCATTTTGCTGGAACATTCGTAGATCTCTTTTCGCGCCAGCAGAATCTCATCAGATGAGACTTCAAAATGTCCGGGTACAATGTGACAAGGATTGAATGCGATCTGCTCCGACATTTTCTGCTGATCCTCATACACGTATTTGAGGGTTAATGTGCCCATGATGACTTTGACCCGATGCCTCGGCCAGGGTTTTGTAGGGTCGTTCACTGCGTCTCCTGACTCGGCAATTGTCATCTGCAAAACGAATCTGGTGGGAGGCCTGGTCTCTGAGTTCAGGCGCTTGCGCATCTCGCCGTTCAGATAGTCAAGCTTCGGAGGTTTGGGATTGTGAGGATCAACTTTCGTCTTCTTGACGCCGTAAACAGGCAGCCAGGAAAATCGCACATGGCGACGCTGGCCATCAGAACCAAAAACAATGAAGGTGTGAACCGCGTGATAGCTTGCGCGCGCATAGCTTACCGGTGCGCCAATGTTTTTAGTGCTAAGGACGGCGAGCTGCGCCTCGCGATGCTGGTTTGCATAGGCAAGTGCGCCCGCCGCATGACTCGTTGTTTGACCGGGGTAGGGGTAAGGCAGGGGATCTTTCATCTGCAGATAATCCCATAGCTTACGCCAGGGAGACTCGCGCCGTACCGGTAGCATTTGTAACGTGGTACGGACTAGTTCCTTGAACTGATCAAGAGTACGATTCGGAAACACTCCCAGCGTCATGCTCACAAGGTCGGTTGATATTTTTTTGTCTTCCGTGAGATAAAATCTGGTCGCCATACCGCGGATATCTGACCACCCATCGCGCCTTGTTCCACTGCCTGAACCATTGGAAAAGCGTACGCTGACTCCTATCTCCCCTCCTTCAAAATGCTTCGCGGTGCAATACTGCCTGGCAACTTTTGATGCCTTGAAAACGCCGTGAACGCCCAGCCCAAGGCTATGTACCGGCCTTGTGCCTTTTTTCCAGCCGTCAGGACCAGGATTTAAGTCCTGCATTTTTTCTATAAGTTCTTTTGTATCCTCATCGCAAAGTTCTGTGTCCATGTTGCAATTGTTCCTCTTTGAACAGGCCTACACGATCGCCAGATTGACTATTTGGAAATTGCTATTTTGATCATTGAAGCATAGTCAAACTACAGCTAATTTGAAGAAGCAATTGACACTAACTCAGTTATTCTCAACTGATAAGAATTCTCCCCTCAAGTTGCAATTAGATACTATTCGACTTTGCGGTAAAGAAGTGGTTTTTCAGGTCCAGCCCAGCTCCGTCACTTAGATGCTCCCACATTTAAGCGAGAGGACCACCTGATTCTAGCCACCGAGCTAAATCCTTATCGAGTTCTCGCTTCACCAATTCCTGATAGGCGTCGATCTGCGCATCATCGAGCACCCCTTGCCAACGATTGTTGGTGCCCTTGTGAAAGAAATTGCTCGTATCTTTCCAGGCACCTAAAGTAGCACCTGGTGCCATTATCTGTGCATTAGATTTCATCGCGGAGAACGAAACTCCTTGCACTAGAGAGTCCCAGATATCTTCGTTCACCGGGATATCCAGGTACTCCGATACTTTGCGCATCTGTCCATCGGTATCCTCGAGTAAGTCATTGAAGTGTACGAACAGGATGTTGGGAAGATGGCGAAACTCCCACCAACTGCTGGCATGATACAGATGAGACCAGAAAGGATAGCCATTGTTTTCCCAGGGAAAGCTGCCTCTCGTCATCCACTCATCGAAGGCTGGCCCAATTTCAACCGGCGGTTTTGGTATTGGTGGACCCCGATCTCCAATTGCGGTGTTGAGGACATCGATAATCTCGTCGCTCAAGTTGTGCCAGTGATTCCATACTGACATAAACACGTCTCTGCCATCACGACCGACGAAAATGTATTTGACTTCATCGAAGTACTCTATCCCATCGAGCGGCAGGTGAGTCTTAATGTATCGTCGATGCTGCAAGCCCTCTAGTTGTGCCATCAGATCCTTGAATGGTATGAAACTGGAATCCAGCCACGGGCTTAACATATCTTGAGGTACAGGGGGTTGGGGTTGCTGAAACACCAGTGCCACACAGATACCCTGCATCCATGTGGTGCCCGCCTTATAAGAGGTGGCAATCACTATGTCATCATTCCTGGGCTTGAAGCCGATCCAACGCTCGCTATTTACAAGAGCGTTGAGGTATTGACGGCGCATCGCAGGTACTTTCTTGTTCATCGACTTTTCTTCCGCCCACTTTCCTTCTAGATAATAGCTCTACCCCAGATATCCGTGCTGCGCCAGTTGCACTCCGATTTCATGGCACGACACAGATTGATGCTACCGTACATCTGCAGATTCGTATCGTAATACACCTGGTGCTCGATCATCAGAGTGACTATTTCATCGACTTCGGCCCTGTCTGCCTGTGTTACGCCGGAATGAGGGCATGGGTCGCTATCTCAGCACAGGCACCCCCTGAAATCCAGCCTGGGGGACAGGGCATCGGCGTCACTGCATCAATTCTCGGCGTATAGGCGCGGTTGTGGGTTCAGGGGTCACTGTCTAAGCTTCCCTGAAATAACAATGCAAAGGTTTGCCTTGCCAACTTACGACACCATAATCGTCGGCGGCGGTCACAACGGCCTCGTCTGTGCCACCTATCTCGCGAAGGCGGGTCAGAAGGTTCTATTGCTTGAAGCCAGCAAACAACTGGGCGGCCTCGCCTCGAGCCGGGAATTTCACCCGGGTTTCCGGGTGAGCGTGGCGCACAGCCTGCAACATTTCTCTCCCAAAGTCGCGAGCGAGTTGCAACTGGCCAGGCACGGTTATGTCGGTAGCGGCGAGCCCATGCCGACGGTTGCATTGTCTGAAGACGGCGCACACGTACGTATTCTCGGAGACACAGTCACCGGCGTGAGCGACGAGGACGCCGGTACTTTCAAGACCTATCGAACTCTGCTGCTGAAATGTGCAGAGGCTCTGGCGCCCTCCTGGCTCAAGACCATGCCGCGGGTTGGCAACAACAGCCTGAAAGAGTTGCTGACTTTTGCCCAGGTAGGACTCAAGCTGAAACTGCTGGGTCGCAAGGACATGCGCGAATTCTTCCGCATCGCGTCTCTGCCGGCCCGCGATCTGATGGACGAGAATTTCGACAGCGAGTTACTCAAGGCCGCGCTCAGCTGGGATGGCCTCTTGGGTTCCACCCAGGCACCGCGATCGCCTAACAATACCGTGCTCATGATGCTCTACCGCATGACCGGCGAGCACGGCGGAGATCACAGCCTGCCCGCCGGTGGCATCGAGTCACTCATTGCGGCCTTGCAGGAGGCGGCAGAGCAGGCTGGTGTAGAGATACGCACCGACGCGCCGGTGCGGGATATCAATATCGCCAGCAGTGAGGCAGGGCTGCGTGCAACGGGCGTGACCCTCGCCGATGGCAGTAGCGTGGAAGCGTCGCGCGTAGTATCCGCGGCCGATCCGAAAACCACGTTCCTGGACCTGGTTGGTCCCGCCAATCTGGAGATCGAGTTCACCAATCGTATTCACCGCCTGCGCAGCAAAGGCTATGTCGCCAAGCTACACCTGGCCCTGTCGGGAGCGCCCGCATTCAGCGGCGTTAATGACACTCACTGCCGTATGATTATCGCGCCGGATATGGATGCAATTGAATTCGCCTGGGACGATGCCAAGTACGGCCAGTGCCCGCAACAACCGGTCATGGAAGTGCAGGTACCCAGCACCATTGATAGCTCGCTCGCACCTGAAGGTCAGCATGTGCTCTCGGCAAACGTGATGTACATCCCCCACAGCCTCAAGGGGGGCTGGACCGATGAGGCGCGCAGGCAATTACAGTCCCACTTGATCGACACACTGTGCCGCTATGCACCGGGCCTGCGTGAGCAGATCCTGCATGCCGAACTGCTGACGCCGGCAGACCTTGAACGCGACTGGAAGGTCAGTGGTGGCCAGTGGCATCACGGCGAGTTTGCCATGGACCAGATGTTAATGATGCGTCCCACCTACGAGGCTGCGCAGTACAGCACCCCTGTTCCGGGACTGTACCTGTGCAGCGCCGGCTGTCACCCGGGCGGCGACGTGTGTGGCGTGCCGGGACACAACTCGGCCAGGGAGATTCTGGCATGAAGCGCTACGATGCCATCATCATCGGCGCCGGACACAATGGCCTGACCAACGCGGCCTACCTGGCCAAAGCCGGAATGGATGTAGTGGTGGTCGAGAAAAATGACTACATCGGTGGTGCCGCTGTTACCCGCGAAATGCACGAGGGCTGGTTCTACTCCAGTTGTTCCTATGTCTGCTCAATGATGCGCCAGTCCATACACCGGGACCTGGACCTGACCCGGCATGGACTTATCCTGGTGCCCTACCTCGGCACCGTGAACTTCGGCGATGACGGCCGCACCCTGCTCGACTACCACGATGAAACAGCGAACTACAACATGCTGCGCGCGCGCAACCCGCACGACGCCGATGCCATGTTCCGCTTCCAGGCCGACCTGAATCGCTACGCACAGCTGATTCGCAAGACGCTGCTGCGCACCCCGCCAGACTCGACCTCTTTCCGCCCGCGGGATATCAAGGAATTACTGTTCCTGGCGAAAGAATTCTGGGCGCTGGGCGAGCAGGAACTGTACGAGTACATCCGCTTCTTCACCATGAGCGCCGCAGAATTTCTCGATGATTATTTCGAGGATGAGCTCATCAAGGCGGCCATGGCGAGCCCCGGTATTATCGGCACGGCGCTCGGCGTATATTCGCCCGGCTCCGCCTACATCCTGCTGCACCACGTGATGGGCGATGTCGATGGCAGCATCGGCGCCTGGGGCCTGGCCCGTGGCGGCATGGGGGCCATCTCCAAGGCAATCGCGGGCGCAGTACAGGAACATGGCGGCGAGATTCGCACCAACGCGGGTGTCGACCAGATCATCGTCAGGAACGGCCGGGCCGTTGGCGTGGCCCTGGAATGTGGCGAGGAAGTTCACGCCAATATCGTGGTCTCAAACCTCGATGCCAAGCGCACCTTCACCAAAGTCATGGACAAGAAGGACCTGCCCGAGGGCGTCTACGAAAGGGCGAAGAACTTCAAGATTCGCGGCTCATCGGGCAAGGTCAATATCGCGCTATCGGGCATGCCCAGATTCACCAACGTGCCGGACAATCGCTATATCAATCGGGGCGGCCAGGCCTTTACCGGTTCGCTCGAAACAATGGAGCGCGCCTACGACTGCTGGAAGCGCGGCCGCTGGTCCGATGTTCCCTTCGTGGAATCGGTGATTCCGTCCGCCTGGGACCCCACTGTGGCCCCCGCCGGCAAGCACTGGATGTCGAACTTCGTGCAGTACTGCCCGCCGGAGCTGGCCGACGGTCCCTGGACGCCTGAAAAACGCGACGCCTTTGGTGAATCCGTGATTGCCAGGATCGAGCGCTACTCGCCGGGGTTCCGCGACCTGATCGTTCACATGGAGGTGCGCACGCCCTTTGAGATCGAGAACGAGGTGGGACTGACCGAAGGCAATATCTTCCAGGGCGAACTCACCATCGACCAGCTGCTGTTCAACCGCCCCTTCCCGGGTTATGCCCAGTACCGCATGCCGGTCAAGAATATGTATATGTGCGGGTCATCTACCCATCCCGGCGGCGGCGTGTCATCAGCCTGCGGCGCCAACGCTGCACGCGAGATCCTGATGGACCTCAAACGACCCAATACCGTGCCGGAGGACGACTGCTATGACGAATGACATCGATCCCTTCGCCGGCGAACGCCCCAAGGAGTCACCGTTTCACCCGCGCCAGGCGGCGTTGAACCTGCGCGATGCCTGGTCGTCCTGGAACGGCTACAAATTTGCGGATTATTACTACGACGAGGAATACGAGTATTTCTGCATCCGCAATCAGTGCGGTACCTACGACATCTGCCCGATGCAGAAATACTTCGTTGAAGGGCCCGACGCGGAAGCAATGCTGAATCGCATGGTAACCCGCGATGTCACCAAACTTGCGCTCAACCGGGTCACCTATGTGGTGTGGTGCACCAGCGAGGGGCGCCTGATTGATGACGGCACGATCTTTCGCCTGGGTGAGGAGAAATTCATGCTCACCTGCGGCAGCCCCAGCCTCGCCTGGCTCAAGAAGGCCAGCTTTGGCTTCGACGATATGACCATCACCGACATGTCAGACAGGATCGCCGCACTGTCGCTACAGGGCCCGACGTCCTGCGCCGTGCTCAAAGCCATGGGCCTCGATTGTATTGACCAGCTGAAACCCTTCCAGATCACGCACTTTCCCTTTGCCGGCGGTGAGCTGACGGTGTCGCGCACCGGCTTCACCGGCGACCTGGGTTACGAATTGTGGATCGATCCCAGTCTGGCGCTGCAAATGTGGGACGCCCTCTATGCCGCGGGAGAGAACTACGGCATCCAACCCTACGGGGAATCCGCCACCAATATGGCTCGACTGGAGGCGGGCTTTATCATGCCGGATATGGAGTTCAACGAGGCGCTCAAGACCGTTCACTTCGAACACGACCAGACACCCTTCGAGCTCAACCTCGGCTGGCTGGTGGATTTCAAGAAACCGCACTTCAACGGCCGCGAAGCACTACTCAGGAACAAGCAGCAGGGTCCTGTCTATACCCTGGCAAAGCTCGATATCGAGGGCAACAAGGTAGCCGATGGCTCCTGGATCTACAGTGAAAAAGCCTGCAAAAATCACGTGGGCTATATCACCTCCGCCATGTGGTCACCGGCAGCCAAGGCCAATATCGCACTGGCCATGATCAAGACCGAGCACCTGAAGGGCGAGCTCTGGGCCGAGATCTATTACGAAAAAGAGCTGCGCCACTACGACAAGATCGCCCGCTGCACACTGCTCGATAAGCCCTTCTGGGCGCCGGCGCGAGCCAAGGCCACGCCACCCGCGGATTTCTAGGCTGGGTCAGGAGGCTGGCTAGCCCCTGAGCCACTTGGGCAAGGTCTCCGGCTGCACCGTGACCTCATCGCCCACGGCGATTTCTCCCGCTACTTCCACCACGCCGACAATTCCGCGGCTGAATTTGGCAGCACTCGAAAACGCACCGGCATCCGGTGGCACACCGGCCCGGGTCAGGAATTTTCCCGAGATCGACTCGCCCATATCGCTGCAGGGCGGGTTGTACTCTTCCACCATCAACACCGCGCCAGAGGAGAAAGTGAGCAGAGTGCCACGCGACAGCCGGGAGAGTTCCTGAACGCCCTCGATACAGATATTGGCGCCCAGGGTTTCCGCCGAGAGCGGTTGGGCCAGGTCCATGGCGGCGCTCACTGCTTCGAGCTCCTCAATGGATACAGCAGACCACATGCGCTCGTTGCGCCTCAGGCTACCTTCAGCTTGCTTATCGTGCTCCCAACACTCGCGGCTGGTGCCGCGATGGCGGTCGCCAACGATACCATCCAGTTCAAGCCGGATAGATTCCTGATGCGCTTTCTCGAGGGTGCCCTCTGGGCCCACGTGAACGGAGACAACCCTGCCAGTCTGAGAACTCATAGGGCACACCTAGCCATTGCTGTGATCAACCATCCAGTAGACCTTGCGCACCTTCTCAACCACTTCAGCGGTACCTTTCCAGCCATTGGGAAATACCCAGCTATCACCGGCACGCACCTCGGTGACCTGCCCGGATTCTGAGGTAAGGATCCAGTGTCCTTCAAGCAGGTGACAGAACTCTGTCACGGCCAGGTCCAATTTCAGGGTGCCCGGCTCACATTCCCAGGTGCCGGCATAGGTATTGCCCTCGGCGTAGAAGCCGCTATCGGTCTGCAAGGGTAGATCGCCAACGGGTTCACCAAAGGAGTCAGTGGGCTCCAGGTCGGTCAGGCTTTTGCAATTGTGTTGTACGCTGATTTCCGCCATAGCTTTTCTCCTGTTTACGAATTGTTTATCGAGCCTGCCGGGGTCGCTGCCGATTCCGGAAGCTCGCCTTCCTCAATTTCTTTCTTCCACTGTCTCATATTCATCTCGATAGTGATGAATCCGACGATCCACAGAGCTTCGTCCCAGGCGTAATACACGTGTCCCAGGGAGAGCCACCACCCAGCAAATACCCAGAGACCGCCGTACAAAAACACTTTGCTGGCCTTTATTGCCGTAATCCAGGGTCCACGGGTGATCCCGCGTTCCTGGAGGCGAACCATGATCTCGATCGTCAGCAGAATCACCAACCAGAAAATCACCTCCAGCCAATCCACGAGTGCGAGGCGCTTCTCGAGGACGAAGCCATCGCGATCGGTGACGACCAGTCCATCCTCTGTGTAGAGAAACCGATCGTCCGCCGACAGGTTGTTGCAGTTGGCTGAGGTCAGCTCCACGTATTCAATATTGCGCGTAAAAGATACATCGGGGCCCACCAGCTGGCACAGGCTGGTCACCCCGGGAATGATTTCTTGCGCGAGAAGATCGAGGTAGATGGTCCCGAATGCATAGACGGAATGTGCGAGAGACAAATAGCAAAACATCCGCAGCCCGTGGAGCAAGCGAACAACCCAGGGTTTTTCCAGGAACTCGTCGGCCAGCGCAAAGGTTTCGAGCTCGAGGAGAAACAACAACGTGAACCATGCGGAGAGATCTATCGTGGTGGCGAATGCCGCTGTCCACTCCAGCAAAGTTCCACCATTGCGCATGGTGAACGAGGCCACATAGATCTCTTCGAGGATATAGAGTCCAAAATTGACCAAAAGCAGGCTGTAAATCGCCAGCTTCATCGCCAGTCGCCAGTCCATTGAAAAGCGCCATTCGGTAGTTGGGCCGGTCAATTTAAAGAAATCCTGCTAGATCCCTGTCAGTGTGTGGATTACACGCCGAAGAGACAATCTATTCTTCCGGGCGTGTCGGCGCGGAGATTCAGCGCAGACTACTGGGCTGCGACCCGCTCCCTTCGGTACTGAGCCGGGGTCTGGCCAGTCACCTTCTTGAATGCGACGTAGAAGGTGGAGGTGCTGTTGAAGCCGACTTCCAGGGCGATATTCAGCACCGTGCGCTCACTGTCCGCCGAGTCCGCCAACAAATCCATCGCATCCCGCACACGGTGTTTATTCAGGTAGTCGAAAAAACTTACACCGAAGCCGGCATTGATCACCTGCGAGAGGTGATTCACTGAACAATTCATTACCTCTGCGAGTTCCGGCAGTGTCAGCTCCGGGCGCAGGTGCAAGCGCTGTGTTGCCATCATTTCATCCAGCTGGGCTTTGAGGGATTCGAATTGGTCTGCCCCCAGACCCGACTTGGCATAGCGCTGCACATCGGCGCCACTGGCGGTCGCGGATACGGGGCTGTTAGGGGCCGTCTCACCGACCGGATCGTAGTAATCGGTGATGATCAAGGCGCTGCCCGACTGCAGGGCCATGAACTCGGCACCAAACCAGCTGGCGGCCTCGGCTTCCTCGCCTTCGAGATGATCGGGAATGGCCTTGTACTGGAACGAGAGCGTATTGGCCCCGCTGCAGACCTCACCGACCAGTTCATAGCGATGGGTTTCAGCTGCGAAAACGTCTTCCAGGTGGGCAATCAACTCGTCCCGGGTCATCTCCTGGTGAATGGGAATATCCAGGTAGGTGCCATTTTCTGCGAGGTGATTGGCTACAGCTACCGCGTCCCGCTGGTTCCAGGCTTCGAAATAACTGGCAACGAAATCGGCTGCGCGCATACTCCACTCTCAATTACAAACCAACAGAGTATACTCGTGGATTTGAGCAAACGGGAGTGTACCGAGATGCACTGGAGATCGCTTTACCCTGCACCTGTGGCCGGGCTTTCAGGAAATGCTGTGACTGGAGCTTTCGGGCTTGGCCTCTCACTGTTACTGAGCGCCTGCTCTCCCGGGGGGGAGGCAACCCCTCCCACCGCCACAGAAGCCTCGCTGGCTGCCGGCACCGAGCTGGTGCTACCGGCGAAAATGACCGGGGAAGACCTCAGCGGGAAAATGTTCGAGCGGCCTGATACCTACGCCAGCTCAGAGGGTGGCAATGATATTCTCGATGTCACATCACTACTGAGCAGCGACGGCAAGTTCGCCTCGGGCATGTACCGTTCCGGCAAGGTCCGCAGCGAAATCACCGAGCCCTATGGTGTCGACGAGTTTATGTACTTTCTGGAAGGCGGCGTTACCCTGACCTCGGCGGATGGCAGCGAGCAGGTCATCAACGCCGGCGAGGCGGTGACCATACCCAAGGAGTGGACCGGAGTCTGGGATACCGAGGGCTATACCAAGATCTGGGTAATCTATTCCGAGGACGGGTCTGCGCTGGAGTAGGCGACAGCGCTAGCCCGCCGCAGGTTGCTGCTGGGTTATGCAGTGAATCCCCCCGCCTCCCTCGGCGATGTCGGTAATCGGCACCATCACGATTTCCCGGTCGGGGAAATATGACTGCAGAAGCTCCCGGGCCTCATCGTCCATGGGAATACCATAGGACGGGGCAATAATCGCACCGTTGGCGATGTAGAAATTCACGTAGGACAGGCAAAACCTGTCATTGCGCATCACAGACTCAGGTGCCTCCGGCAATTCCAGTAATTCAAAGGAGCGGCCCTGTGCATCGGTGGCCTGCTCCAGCGCGCTCCTGACTGAATCAAAAAACGGCTGGCGGCTCTTATCTTCTCGGGCCGATCCGATAATGACAACGCCAGACCGGGCGAAAGTGGCAATGCCATCCACGTGGCCATCGGTCTCGTCATCCAGGGGGTCACCTGGCAACCACAGCACTTTCTCTACACCCAGGGTACGCCGCAGTTCGGCGTCTATTTCTTCCCGGGTCCAGTCCGGGTTGCGATTGGCGTTGGGAAAACAGCTGTCGGTGGTGAGCAGGGTGCCCTCCCCGTCAACGCAGAGACCACCCCCCTCGGCCACCAGCCTTGAATCGATGCAGGGAATGCCGCAATGCTCGAGGATGCGCTCTGCCATCAGTGCATCCTGATCCCAGGGGTCATATTTACCGCCCCAGGCATTGAAACGAAAGCTGACCCCGGCGAGATCACCGGACCCATCGACGACAAAGTTGGGACCCGAATCCCGGGCCCAGGAATCATCGATGGGCACTTCGAACAGTTCGATGTCCGAACCGAGCAGATCACGGGCCACGGCCACCTGGTCCGGCGGCACCAGCATAGTCAGCGGCTCGAAGCGGCGAATCGCGTGAGCCACCGTGGCGTAAGCCCGTCGCGTCGCCTCAATGTCCGACCAGGGCTCGGGGCCTTCGCGGGCCGGCCAGGCCATCCAGCAGCGCCCGTGTGTCGTCCATTCGGCAGGCATGCGAAACGTCATATCAGCTCCCCCGGTTGTTACAAGTTACGCCGCTCAGGCAGGGGCGGCGACTTGCTCCGCTCGCAGTTCTTCCAGGCGATCCTGTTCCCACTCTGCCAGGTTCAACTCAATGGCCCAGAAGCCGAAGATCCAGAGGAAGGCATCCCAGGCGTAGAGCGCGTAACCGGTGAGTGCCCAGGCGAAACCATTGAATATCAGCACCAGGTAGAACAGGGTCTTGGACACCCGCACCACCGGCAGCAGGCGGCTGCCGAAACGGTCGGCGCCCTGCAGCCAGACCTCGATTTCGATCAGTACCACCACGATAATCCAGATAATGGCGTTGCTGATATCCAGCCAGCCCTGGCGTTGAATATGGCCGAGCAAGGATTCGCCAAGCACCGAGCTCTCACCCTCCAACTGGTAGAACAGCGAGTCATCCGAGAGGCTCTCGCAGTTCTCCGGGGTGATTTCCTCGTAGTCGATTGAATTGATCTGCAACCATTCACCCCCGCCTGCGAGCTGGCAGGTGTCAGTCACACCATCGACCTCACTATAATCGTAGGTATTCAGGGCCTCCACCGTATAACCGTAGGCCGCGAAGACGATCAGGATGTAGCAGATGACACGCCCGCCGAGCAGAAACGCGGTAATCTTTTTGGTAAAGGCCTCGTCGGGCAGCGCATAGGTTTCCAGCTCGAACAACACGATCAGCATCACCCAGGCCACCATATCCACCGAGGTCGAAAAACGCGTCAGGATATCCATCAGGGGCGCGTCGTCGGGGATGGCCGCAAACAGGGCCTGGTAGTCGTCCAGCAGGTAAAAGCCGGTATTGATCAGCAGCGAGATATAGACCATGTACTTGATGAAGTGCGCCACTTTTGGCCGGGTCAGCAGCGGCACCAGCAGTGACTTGACGGTTAGCAGCTGGGCGGTAGGCGAGAGCGTATTATTGTTATTCATGACGTATTCACCGTGATGCTCTATTCTGCGCTCGAAGCCCGGCGCAACTCACAGTGACGCCGCTGTATGCGCCAACCTCCTGGCGTTCTCAGCAGTTTGTCGCTGTAGGTGACACTGCCGACGCGACCGCCATTGCCCACGCCGATACCATTTGACAGCACGGTCACGGAACCGCCTTCCTCGAGGATCACGATATTGGTGGCATGGTGAGCGAGCGGGTGCTGCTGGCTGTCGTGCATCATCTGCGTGATAGCGTCGAGGCTCTCGTAGACAGTGCCATCGAAACCTGAAAGATCGAACACGGCGTCGTCGGTGAAGAGCTCGCCGAGGCGGCTGAATTCGCGGGCGTCGATAACATGGCCGTAGAGGTTGATGAGTTGCTCGATGTCGAGCCTGTCCTCGACCGAGAGTGTCATTCCTGGTCCTGGACCTCGAAAAAGCTCGAACCGGTCTGCCCCGGCCCGGAGGAGACCATCACCTCGATTTCGCGGATGTCCTGCACCTTGAGGAAGGCCTTGTCTTCCACCAGGGTTTCAAGCAGGTAGTGGGAAAGATCCTCCACCGTGGTGTTACGCACCGGTATCACCAGCGTATCCGCCTTGAGAAACAGCAGCTCATCCTTGTCGTGCACGACCTTGTAGTAGTCCCCTTCCTCGGAAATTTCCAGGTAGGGCGATTGCTCGGGAATCAATGTGTACTCATCGAGGGCGTCGCAGAGTTTCTTGATCTGGTTCTTGTACACCGCGTAGTCGCCGGTCAGGCCGTTCTCGTCCACCGGCGCAACGATGCGCGCCGCCACCGAGAAGTTATGTCCGTGCAGGCGCTCACGGTCCGTCGCCGAAAAGATCGTGAAATGAGCAGCGGAAAACTTGTGGCTTTCCTTGTCGATATAAATCGTGGTCAGTCGTTCCATATTCTGTTTAGTAATCCACAGTACCCCGGACCCGTCAACGTCTAATCATGCTAAGGTTCGCCGATGAGCGACAACCTCTACCATACGCTGCGCGAACGCTTTGCGGATCAGCTCGATAAATCCTGCCTGCAACTGCCCGGCGGTGGTGAGTGGAGTTACGGCGAGCTGGACGACCTGTCCGGCCGGCTGGCGGCGGTATTGCGCGCCCGGGCCGAACCCGGCGACCGGGTGCTCATGCAGGCGCACAAGTCCCCCGAAGCCGTTGCCCTGTACCTGGCCTGCCTGCGCGCCGGCCTGGTGCTGGTACCGCTCAACACGGCCTATACCCAGGCCGAGCTGAACTATTTCATCGGCGATGCTGAGCCGGCTATCCAGGTCTACGACGACACATTGCTTGAGCTTTGTGCCGAGGCCGGGCAGCAATCACCTCTGCCGGAAATTCACCCGGCCGGCATCGATGACATCGCGGCGATTCTCTACACTTCGGGCACGACCGGACGCTCCAAGGGCGCCATGCTGAGCCACGGCAACCTGGCCTCCAACGCACTGACCCTGCACGAGATCTGGGGCTTCGAACCCGGTGATGTGCTATTACACGCGCTGCCCATCTTCCATGTACACGGTCTGTTCGTGGCTCTGAATACCGCCTTCCTGAACGCATCGACGATTCTCTTCCTGGAAAAGTTCGACACCGATGCGGTGCTTGAGCAGTTACCAGCGGCCACAGTGATGATGGGCGTGCCGACATTTTACACCCGCCTGCTGGCCAGCCCTGATTTCGGGCCGGCGCAATTCGGCCATATGCGCTTGTTTGTTTCCGGCTCGGCGCCGCTCACCGAGCAGACCTTCGCCGAGTTTGAACAGCGAACCGGGCACAAAATCCTCGAGCGCTACGGCATGTCGGAAGCCGGCATGATTACCTCCAACCCCCTTGCCGGGGAACGCATAGCCGGCACCGTCGGCCATGCACTGCCCGGTGTTGAGGTGCGCGTGTGTGACGAATCCGGAAAAACCCTGAATCCCGGAGAAGTGGGCATTGTCGAGGCTCGCGGCCCCAATATCTTTACCGGCTACTGGCGCATGCCCGAGAAAACCGCCACGGAGTTTCGCGAGGACGACTGGTTTATCACCGGCGATATGGGGGTGTTGTCCGGGGACGGGCGCCTGACACTGGTGGGCCGGGAGAAAGACCTGATCATCTCCGGCGGCTACAATGTGTACCCGAAGGAAGTCGAACTGTGCCTGGATGAGATCGATGGTGTAGCCGAATCCGCGGTGATCGGAGTTCCGCACACGGATTTTGGCGAGGCGGTGGTAGCGATCTGTGTGGCCAGTGCGGATTCGCTGCCAGCGGAGGAGATCCTGATCGGCCACCTGGCGGGGCAACTGGCACGCTTTAAGCAGCCCAAGCGCATCATCCAGATCGATGCATTGCCCCGTAATACCATGGGCAAGGTGCAGAAAAATATTTTACGGCAGCAGTACGCGCAGCTCTTTGCCGACTGAGGCCCCACAACAAGGAATCCTGACAAGAGCATGAATACAGCCATCATTACCGGCGCCAGCGTCGGCATCGGCAAGGCCGCGGCGGCCCGCTTTATCGCCGAGGGTTACCAGGTATACAACCTGTCGCGCCGCAGTTGCGACGTGGAAGGTGTAAACAACATCGCCTGCGATCTCTCCGACGAGACATCCATCGCCGCCGCCCTGGATGTACTGCGCGAGGCCGTGGAGAACAGCGACAATGTAGCCCTAGTGCACAACGCCTGCCAGATGCGCAAGGACAGTGCCCAGGGCTGTGCCAGCGACGACCTGCACGCTGTGCTGCAGACCAACGTGGTCGCCGCCAATAGCCTCAACCAGGTGTTACTGCCACTATTACCGCAGGGTTCCAGTGTGCTCTATATCGGTTCGACCCTGTCGGAAAAAGCGGTAGGCGGCTCCTTCAGTTATGTGATCTCCAAGCACGCGGTGGTGGGAATGATGCGCGCCACCTGCCAGGACCTGATGGGCCGCGGCATCCACACCGCCTGCATCTGCCCCGGCTTTACCGATACCGAAATGTTGCGCACCCACCTCGGTAACGATCAGGAGATCATCGACAGCATCGCCGGGCTCAACAGCTACAACCGCCTGATCGACCCGGATGAGATTGCCAGCCTCATCAGCTACGCGCACAGCAACCCGGTGATCAACGGCTCGGTGATCCACGCCCACCTCGGCCAGCGGGAAAGCTAGGCATGAGTGAGGCCACCGCAGGCAGCTTTCCGGTCATAGACGCCAGCGTATTGGCAGAGCGGCGGGAGCGGGTATTCCTTGTGCTGGCGGGCATCTTCATCTGCGCGATGACCATGCTCAACATTCTCGGCATTACGCGTTTTATCCAGCTCGGCCCGATGCAACTGGCCGTGGGCGTACTGCCCTACCCCATCACTTTCCTGTGCACCGACCTGATCTGCGAGCTGTACGGGAAGGCCCGTGCCAATTTCATGGTGACCCTGGGACTGGGCCTGAACTTCTTTATCCTCGGCTTTATCTACCTGGGGAATCTCGCACCCTCAGTCGGACCCGAGGCCTTGCCGCCCTGGCAGGTCATGCAACTGGCGGAACCGCTGAGCCTGCCCAACGGTTCTATCGTCGAGCAACAGGTGGAACTCTATACCCTGATCTACGCCACCACTTCCGGTGCCGTGTTTGCCTCGATGATGGCCTATATCGCCGCCCAGTACTGCGATGTGCAGCTGTTTCACTTCTGGAAGCGAGTGACCCGGGGCAAGCACCTGTGGATCCGTAACAACTTCTCCACCATGATCAGCCAGATGGTGGACTCCTTCATGGTGGTACTGGTGACTTTCGGGGCGGTGTACTTCGCCGGCAATATGACCACCAGCACCTTGCTGACATTGATGTTCAGCAACTATATTTTCAAGTTCTTCGTGGCGATTATCGACACCGGACCCTTTTACCTGGGTGTGTACAAACTACGTGCCTACCTGCAACTGGAGCCCGGTGAAATTGCCGCCGCGACCCTGTCTTCAACACGGCAAGCAGCAAGCAACGGGAGCGAGCCATGACCTGGACTGTGTATCTCTCAGGCGAAATCCACACCGACTGGCGGCAACAGGTGATTGACGGTGCTGCCGCACACGACTTGCCGGTGTCTTTTACATCGGCGGTAACCGATCACGGGGCCAGTGATGCCGCTGGCGATATGTTGGGCCCGGAGAGCGGCGGCTTCTGGCGTGACCACAAGTCATCCAAGGTCAACGCGATCCGCACCCGCACCTTGCTGGAAAATTGCGATATTGCCGTGGTGCGCTTCGGCGACAAGTACAAGCAGTGGAACGCCGCTTTCGACGCCGGCTACTGCGCCGCGATCGGCAAGCCCTACATCACCCTGCACGACGAAGACATCGTGCACCCATTGAAGGAAGTCGACGCCGCGGCGATGGCCTGGGCCCAGACACCGGCCCAGGTAGTGGACATTCTGAAGTACGTGATTGCGGGGCGATAAGCCATGAGCACGACCATCAGCCAATTGTTTCGCTACCCGGTGAAAAGCATGGCCGGGGAAAGTCACGACAGCCTGCAGCTCACCAAGCGCGGCGTTGTTGGCGACCGGGCCTGGGCGGTACGCGACGAGAAGCGCGGCGGCATCCGCGGCGCCAAGAAAATTCCATCACTCATGACTCTGGCGGCACGCTATCAGGGAGCAGTCGCCATCGAGGGCTCCAGCCCCGCACTGATAACGGCGCCTGACGGCGAGACCCGCAATACTGACGCCAGGGACATCAACAACTGGCTCAGCAACAAGCTGGATCACCCGGTCACACTGTGGCCGCTGCTGCCCGCCGATGCGCTGGACCATTACCGACGCGGCGCACCGGACCACGAGGATTTCGAAACAGAGCTGCGCGAGATGTTCGCACGTACGCCGGATGAACCGCTGCCGGACCTGAGCATATTCACCGAGGTGATCGAATACGAATCACCACCCGGCACCTACTTCGATGCTTTCCCCATCCTCATCATGACAAAACAGTCACTGGCCAGCATGGCGGCCCACCGCCCGGAATCACAATTTCACGTCGACCGCTTCCGCCCCAATCTACTGCTGGATGCACCTGACAGTGATCACCCCTTCCCGGAAAACGAGTGGGTAGGCCGGCAGCTCAAGATCGGCGACGTGGTGCTGGAAACCGTGGGCGAGTGCCCGCGCTGCGCCATGACTACCCACGGCTTCGGCAAGCTGCCAAAAGACCCGGGCATCATGCGCGCGCTGGTGGAAGCCAATGGCGGCAATATCGGTGTGTACGCGAAGGTGGTAAGGGGCGGAACGATCCGGCTGGGTGACGAGCTCAGCTAGGCGGCATTCGTGAATCTAACCCGAAGAGAATTTGCGACATATACTGGTGCAGGAATCGCGGTTCTCCTCGCATCTTCTCAAGCTGCTACTGGGGGGCTACCTGAAATGCATGGATTGATTGGGAAGGTCAGGGCGATTGAAGGCAAGCGAGATGCTTTGATCTCGATCTTGCTGGACGGCGTTGCTGGAATGCCAGGATGCTTGAGCTACGTGATAGCCCAGGATCCTGCAGATGTAGACGTAATTTGGATTACGGAAGTCTGGGAAAGTGAAGCTAGTCACAAAGCATCCTTGTCAGAACCATCGGTACAGGATGCGATTTCGCGCGGTAGACCTTTTATTGCCGCGTTTGAGTCGAGCATACCGACGGTACCAGTTGGTGGTTTTGGCCTCGGTGGTGCCGCCTGAAAAGGGCCGAAAATCGCCACACTGTGGCCGGCGTTAGCCAAATATGATCAGAGCAGCACAAAAATCAGACGCAGGTGCTATTGCCGAGATTCACGTCCAAACATGGCAGCGGGCATATGAAAACTTAATACCAGGCTCGTATCTCGCTTCGCTTTCAGTCAAGGAACGAGAGCGCAATTGGCAACAAGCGATTGAGAAGGAGGAAGCTGAGGTATTGCTGTCTGAATCAAATTCCGGAGTTAGTGGCTTTATTGCATTTGGAGCCTGCCCAGATACAAATACCAATCCAGAAACAGGCGAAATTGCAGCAATTTATGTACTTCCCGAATTCTGGTCCACCGGTATAGGCCAAGAGCTTTGGAAGGCGGCGAAATCCCGCCTAGTCGAGCGTGGCTTTTCAACCGCTGTGCTCTGGGTTTTATCGGAAAATGCACGAGCGATTCAGTTTTATCGGTCAGTCGGCTTTACCCCCGATTTAACCAGCGAGAAAGAAATTAACATCGGCGGTAAAGCATTGAAGGAAATTCGCTTTGAAGCAGCAATCGGCTAACAACTGGCAGCAATACCTGGCCTTCGGCTGTCGGGCTCAACACTGCGCGCTTCGTCGTCCTGCCAAGCGCTAGGCGTACTTGGCCGATTATCCAGTGATTATTTTTATCTAAGTCGTAATGAGACCAGAGAAAATCGTGCCCAGGGACTCGCGCTGATACAGTCCCAGAAAGTACATTTCTGTCGGTCGAAATACGATATAGAGCTGGACAGCTCCCGGAATTCACCGCAAGAGATGGCTCAGATATTGCTGGATCACCCGAGCAAGACGCCCCCAACAACGGGATTGGCATGAGGCTAGTTGGGTTCGACGTAACTCGAACAGCTACTTCTCCGGCACTTCTCCAAAGAAGCCTATTACACAGAGCACTTTTCCCTGTTCATCTGTCTCTGTAACGTCAAAACCTGATAAAAGCAGTTCGCCGTTCTGGTGGATTGCCCAGTGATAGCGATGAAAGTTGTGCTGAGAATCCACACCGGAAACTCGCGAATACGTTGCTCCGGGAATGTTGGACTTTACCTCATGAACATTTGCCTCGAACCCGTCAATACCGGTTACGTCTATGGAAGGATCCACGAAGCGAACCTTTGGATTCAAGGCCCGCTCCAGGTGACCTCTAACCTTGGATGCGTCAGGCTCGTTCCATGCAGCAAGCATGTCGTCGAAGGATTCAGGATAAGCAGACATAGCTGTGCCCTTTTCACAAACTAATGCCACAACAATAGCATTTAATGTAATTACGTATGAAACTGAGAAATATAAATTGAATAAGCCCCAGCTAGCGGAGTTGGACGTCATTTCAGCATTAAACCCAAGACGAGTTGTGTTTACCGGTGGCCCCGGCGCCGGAAAGACCGCCGTTCTGGATCGACTGCGAGAACTTGGATATGCGGTTGTACCCGAAGTGGCTCGACAGATCATCGCTCAACGGAAATCCAGGGGGCTCAGCCCGCGACCATCTCCTGTGGAATTCGCCCGGGTCATTCTGGAACGAGACATCCAGCAGTACGATAATGTTTCAGAGGAACTGGTCTTCTTTGACCGAAGTATTCTAGATGCCCTCGCAATGCTCAGGGAATGTGGTGAACTATTCGATGAAGAGCGTGAAAAACTCCTTGCTAGATATACATATTGGTCGCCGGTATTCATATTTCCCCCATGGGTCGACATCTATGGAGCAGATGCTGAGCGAGATCAGAGCTTTCAGGAATCTGAGCGCGTTCATTCTTCTATCAAAGACTGGTATCTGGAGTGCGGGTATGATGTCTCGATGGTTCCATTCGGGACTGTCGATGAGCGCTGCGAGTATGTTCTCCAGGCACTTGGAGAAAGGAAATGACAGCGAACAAGGCCAATCCGCAGGACCGCCAGGCCGCTGCGCATTTTTACGCAAGCAGCATGGAAAAGACTTGGATCAGATGAAACTGCATCTGAAAGATAAAGTTTCAGGTTTAGCTCGCCCGGCAGCGCATCTGATTAAGACAGAAAGCAAGTTCTGCAGTGTCATTGAAGGCGGCATAACAAAGTGTTTCAACAGAGAACCCGGCCACCACTTCCCCGTCGGCGAAGATGCCCTACAGGCCGTCCTTGCCCGCGCCGGCCGCTTCTCGAGGATCGGTAATTCATGAAATACAACCATATCGGCATCCCGGTAACAGGCAGCTTTGAGGGCGAGATCGATTTACCGCATCTCAAGATCACCGTGTCCGACCACGCCAACAACCCCTATGGCATCCAGTGGCAGCGCTACTGGGATGACGCGCCCTACCCCGAGCTGGTCAAAACGGTTCCCCATGTCGCGTTCGAGGTAGACGACCTCGAAGCAGAACTCATCGGGAAGAAGATTCTTATCGAACCGAATTCTCCCAGCCCGGGAGTGATCGTTGCGTTTATCGAGGTTAACGGGGCGCCCGTCGAACTTATGCAATACTTGAATCAGTAAATCACCAGGCCCACTGCAGAGGAATAGCCTTGTTAAGCCTCGATAAGTACAACCTCGAGATGGTTCCTATCCCCGAGAGGATGGAGGCAGCGATACAAGAGGGTGTAAGAGCTGGCGAGTTTCCTGCCGTCGAATCTGCTTCACAGGTGTTCGATCAATGGCAGAACTATGCCGACCGCGTGCTGCGCTCTGACGATGGTCGTGTGATGGTGTGTTGCACTACGGCCTTGCCAGGGGTTTCACCAGCAATGATCGATTGGTGGTTTGGTTGGCACCTGCCCGAGTCAGAGCGATACCGTCTCTGGCACCCGCTGGCGCACGTCAGGGCGCAGGTAAAAGAAGATCGCTCGGACCTGTCCGGTGAACGCGAAAGATACCTGGGCAATGTGTCCTATGTCGATGAGTACATCGGTAAGAAGCTGATGCATCTCGCAATCGCATTTTTTGATCCCGGCGATATCGGCCTCGGCCATGTTTACGCAAGCGGCGCGACGGCGATTTGTGCAAACACCTCGGATCGGACCATGCGCAGCGATGCCGGCCAACTGGTACACCTTGTCATTCCCACCCCCGGGGGAAGCGAGATGAGGAGCGTGTTCTGGTTGGGTAAAGTGAAGCCGCACTGGCCTGTGATAGGCTCACTCCTCACGCCAATACTCAATACCGCTACCGTGAGGCGCTTGCTGGTGGGAAATCAAATGGCCACCGAACTGTTGCGGCACTGCGCGGAGGAAATGAATCACCTGCCACGTTTTCTTCCGGCTCTGCATAGTGCAGTTACCGGCACGGGCGACAACTAGCGAGCATCGAACAAGTGAAAGTCTACGGCGATATGATTTCCGGCAACTGCTACAAGATAAAGCTTGTAGCCTCCATCCTGGATATTCCCCACGAATGGGTGCATGTCGATATTATGAGCGGCGGCGCGAAGACCGGAGAATTCCTGCGGATGAACCCCAACGGGAAAGTGCCCACACTGGAACTCGATGACGGGCGCTGTATTTCCGAATCCAACGCCATCATCAATTACCTGGCCTTCGATACCCCGCTGTTTCCTGACGATAGTTTTCTGAAAGCCAAGGTGCTGCAATGGCAGTTTTTCGAGCAGTACAGTCACGAGCCCTATATCGCCGTCGCCCGCTTCATCAACAAGTTCCAGGGCCTGCCCGAGGAGAGAAAAGACGAATACCACGCCAAGCAGGAAGGCGGTCATTACGCGCTGAAAGTTATGGACGAGCAGTTGGCGACCACTGCTTACCTAGTGGGTGGCGAGCTCACCGTCGCGGATATTTCCCTCTACGCCTATACCCATGTCGCCCACGAAGGAGGCTTCAGCCTTGACGGGTATCCGCATGTCCGGGAGTGGATCGCCAGAATTGCCGACCACCCCAACTACGTGGGTATGGAGTAAGCACGAAGCATGAGCGAGAAAATCATTACCGGAGCACTGCTGGTCGTCGCCATCATCCACATCATCCCGATTATGGGCGTTACCGGCGCCGCGCGGCTGGAATCCCTCTATGGTATTCCCATCGCCGGCAATGACCTGGAAATTCTCATGCGCCATCGGGCAGTACTGTTCGGCATACTCGGTGTCTTCTTTGCCTATGCCGCTTTTACACCTGCACTGCAACCGCTGGCCTTCATCGCGGCGTTTGCGACCCTGGCCTCCTTTTTCTACCTGGCCTTTTCCGTTGGCGACTACAACCCGGGCATCAACAAAATTGTCGTCGGCGATGTGGTGGCGGCGATCGCCCTCCTGGTCGCCGTTGTGCTGTACTATACAAAGCCATCCTGAAACGCGAGCCCTGGTCATGAACACTCACAACCAGATCAACTACGTGGAGTTTCCCGCCCGTGATATTGCCGCGAGCAAGGCGTTTTTCAGCGAAGTTTTCGGCTGGAGTTTTGTCGACTACGGACCGGAGTACGCATCCTTTTCTGATTCAGGGATCGAGGGAGGCTTTTTTGCCGCGGACCTGGCCTCAACCACGGATAAGGGCGGTGCGCTGGTGGTGCTCTACAGCACCGATATAGAGAAAACCCAGGCGCAGGTGGAGGCGGCCGGTGGCAAAATCGTCCACCCGATCTTCGATTTCCCCGGCGGGCGGCGTTTTCACTTCCTGGAACCGAGCGGTAACGAACTGGCGGTGTGGTCCGAACCGGCCAGCTGATGTCTTTGCCCGGGATACTGAAAAGGTACAGCAGACTGGCGCTGCCGCTCGTAGCCGCGCTTACGCTGGCCTTACTCGGCGGCTGCTCGCGCGAGCGCGCCACCGATGAAACACAACTGTTGCTGGCGCGTCAGTCCTACAGCGCCAACGCGCTGACGAACGGCCTGGCGGAAATTCTTGAATGGCATGCGACAAACGATACCGGCCTGGCCGGGCAGTTAGCGCCGGGACTCGAAGAGCGGGCAGTCAAAGAGCGACTGGCGGCCGTGGACTGCCACCCCACTCAAGAGTTGTTGACGCTGTGGAGCACACACAATGGATCGACCGGAACCACGCCATTCATCTGGTACCACGACCTGCTATCGGTGGATGAGGCCATCGAGGCCTACCGTTGGCTGACGCGCACTCCTTTCATCACCTGGGACGACCGCTATCTGCCCGTCTTCAGCTTCGAGGGGGAATGGTACGGCAGCTACTGCGGTGAACCGGGCCTCAGTGCCGGACCGGTATTGCACTTCTTCCTGGAAGACGAACCCCGGGTTACCCACCGCAACCTGACCACCTTACTCGCCGGTAACGCCGAGGCCATGCGCGAGGGCGTCGTTCGCTGGGCGGACGGCGGGATGCAGGATGACATCCAGGCGCTGTTCAACATCCACCAGAAACTGAATCCCGGATACCCGTTTCCCTACCATGTACCCGGCAAACTCTGAGGAGTAAAAACCACGGTACAGGGATGGGCAAGGCTTGTTACCAATCAGGGCGTTATCGGACGGCACAATTACGCGGCCGGCAGCACCGGCTCCGCGAGGATCAGGTATCGCGGATGATCAATTCTGTATTAATCGTCTCCGAGCGAGGGCGTTTACCATCGATAATTTTCATCAGTTTGTCGACCAATAAAGCCCCGGCCTGGTAGGTATCCTGGCGAATGGTGGTGATCGGGGGATGGAAATAGCCGGCGGAGGGAATGTCGTTGTACCCGACCACGGAGACATCCGCCGGAACACGCAAGCCCCGCTCGCTCAATGATCTGATACAGGCCATGGCAGCGGAATCGCTGCAGGCAAAAACTGCATCCGGCGGTGTACTAATTGAATCCAGGTAGTCATTGATCGCCTCCAGTGTGGAAGCGTAGGCAAAATTCTGCAGGCTAACATGGCGGATATTGACCGTTGAGCCAGAATCCTCTGCGATGGCCTGCAAGCCCTGCAGGCGTAACTGGATCTCGCTGTGGGAGACATCGCCAACAAAGAGAAAGTTGTTGCGGCCATTGTCCAGGAAATAGCGGCCCGCCAGCTGACCGCCCAGAAAATTGTCACTACCGACCACGCAGTAAGGCGTCCGCTTGCGCCTGGCACCCCACACCACCATCGGTGCACCAGACCTCGCACACTCCTCGATCATACTCTCTCGGTGGCCCTGGCCCAGGAAAATGAATCCATCGACACCACGGGATAACAGTATTTGCTGAAATGCATCAAGATCATTGTGGTTGGGAGCCGTTAGCAGCAGATCCTGATTGCGGTCACCGAGCGCCTCCGACACGCCGGCGAGCAGGTCGAACATAAACGGGTCAGTAATGTGATTGCGGCGATGGGACAGAAAATCGATGGAAACGCCAATAGTATTGGTTCGATTGTGCCGCAACTTCTGAGCATGCCGGTTGACCGCGTAACCGTGCTTTCGCGCCACCTCAAGCACGTGCTCCCGCGTTTTTGCGTTAACGAGGGGACTGTCGCTAAGGGCTCGCGATACCGTGGGTTTGGAGACATTTGCCCACTCGGCAATATCATCCATTGTGACGGCCCGTTTCTTGGACACGGCGTGTATTCCCCTGGCAAATCGCCAATAAAAACTTCTCGGTTAGCATCGCACCCGTGGGCAAGTTTCGAATCCCGGGCGCCTTTCGTTATTCCCTGAGTATATAAGCAGACTGAAATGCATTTCAATAAATTCATACGGCTTTGTCCCCATTTTGTTGAAATGCGTTTCAGCTTGTGCTGAAATGCGTTTCACTAATCGACTGAAATGCGTTTCATAAAACCACGCTGAAGTCGCGCTAATGATTTGCTAACCGGATATGAGCGCTCCCAAGCACATGTCCAGCCTGCAAGCTCTCGGGGGCCATCCACCGCGGATGGAAAAGGGAAGCAGGTGAATATCACACGCTAGCGAGGAGAAGAAAAATGCCAAAGCCAAAGCTGACACAGCTCTACCAGATACTCATTTTACTCGTAATCGCACCCACCATCGCCCTGGCGCAAGAGGGCAGAATAATCGAGGAGGTGATCGTGACGGGTACACCCGGTGGTGGAGAAATTCGCAAGATGGATGCGAGTTTCGCCATCACCAACGTCGACGGGGAGGACATACGCCGCTTCTCACCCAAGAGCACCGCTGATCTGTTGAGGAATGTGCCCGGGGTCTGGGCGGAAAGTTCCGGTGGTATAGCGGGCGCCAACGTGTTCGTACGCGGGTTTCCCGCCAGTGGCGATGCGCCTTTCTTGACCGTGCAGCTTGAAGGTGCGCCGGTTTACCCGCCGCCTACCCTGTCTTTCCTGGAAAACACTACCCTGTTTCGAATCGACGAGACGGTCGAGCGCATGGAAGGCCTGCGCGGCGGCCCACAGGCGGTACAGGATAACGGCCAGCCGGGGCTAACCACCAACTTCATCCTCAAGGAAGGCGGCGAGGAGGTCGAGGGACTCGTCAAGTACACCACGACAGACTATGACCTGCAGCGCTTCGATGCCTACGTGAGTGGGCCGCTGGATGAGGGCTTCTACTACATGGTCGGCGGCTACGTGGCAACCTCAGACGGTATCCGGGACGCCGGTTACACATCTGAGAAAGGCCAACAGTTCACTATCAAGCTGACCAAGGAGTTCGATTACGGTACCGTCAGCGGCTATCACCGCAATACGGACGACAAGGGAACCTGGTACCTGCCCGGCGCCCTGAATGCGCCACAGGCGGATGACAATGAGTACACGCAGGTCGGCACCCTGAACCGCAAGGGGACAATACTGGTCGGACCAGACGGCGCGCAGGAAAGTCGCTCGACCGACCTGGAAGACGGACGCGGTTGGGATGGCTCGGTGTCAGGTATCAATTTTGATTTTGAGATTGATGATCACTGGTCCATCAGTAACGCGCTTAACTACACCACCGGCGATGCCGATACCCTGGGCCTGGTACCCCAGGGCGGCGCCACCAATGTGGGGGCACTGCTGGCTGATCCCAGCCTGGACCCGGCAGCTGAAGTGATCGACGACCTGACCGGCGCGATCACCGGCCGCGAAATCCGGGACGAGGAGTACATCCAGCAGTTCGGCATCTGGGAGGTGCGCAAGGAAATCGAGTCTTTCACCAACAACATGGCCCTGAGCCGTACCTACGACAAGCTCGATGTGACCCTGGGCTTCTATGTGGCCTCGACATCGGTCGATGAATTCTGGTCACTCGGCAACCACAAGTACTATGTGGTACGGCGAGGCGGCGAACGGGTAGATGGCATCGCCTGTAACGAGCCGGGAGTGGACAGCTGTTCCTGGAACTATGACATCGACGCAGATGGAGATGCAGACTCAACCGCCGGCTATGCGGCCCTGTCCTACCGTGTGATGGACGACCTGGCACTGGATGCGGGTATCCGGCTGGAGAAGCACGAGGTCGACTATAGCGTCGATGAGGGCCTCGACGGCGTTATCACCAAGTTCGTGAAGTATGACGAGGACGAGACCTCCTATACTTTTGGCGCCAACTGGGATATCAGTATGGACCAGGGCATTTTTGCCAGGTACAGCAAAGGCTACAAGTTCCCCTACTTCGATGACTTCCGGGACAACTACGATGCCTTCCTGGGCGGCGATGACCTGATCAAGGAAGTCGACCAGTACGAGCTGGGTTACAAGGCCAGTTTCGAGACACTGTCCGCCTACCTTACCGCCTTCTACACTGAAATCGAGGGTGACACCTTTGTCGCGGTCCCCGGCGGTCCGGTACAGGAGTTCACCAACGAGGCCTATGGCCTGGAGGTGGACGCACACTGGTATCACTCGAGTGGTTTCAATATCAAGGTGAACGCCACTATCCAGGAAACGGAAATCACCGAGAGCTTACCGGAACTCGAAGGTAACGAGACCCAGCGCCAGCCCCCCTGGCAGGTACGCCTGACGCCTGCCTACGACTGGGAGTTCGATAATGGTATGAGTGCCACGGTTTATGGAACGTTTACGGCAGTCGATGACCGCTATTCGGACAATGCCAACTCAGTGACGCTGGACAGCTATGAAACGGTCGATCTCGGCGCGATTTTCAATTACAACGAACAATTATCGCTGCAGTTGGTTGCCAGCAACATCACCGACGAGGATGGCCTCACCGAAGGCGACCCTCGGAATCCGGAAGCACCCAACGGCCGCTTCATAATGCCGCAGACATACAGGTTCAGCATCAGTTACGCTCTCTGATGCGTGCCCCTGACGGGGCCGGGTTGTAGAACCGGCCCCGAAACAACAGCTCGCTGCCTGAATCCGCCCTGCGGAATCACCCGTAGTAGTTTTGCCGGGCGATATTCCGCGGTAGCCTTCATGGGGGAAAGATGAAGTTCTGGACCGTCAAGCTCTCGCTTTTCATAAACTACTTCGTATTCGCGATTCTGCTGAACAGCGTCGGCATCGTCATACTGCAGGTGCAGAACAGCTACGGAGTCAGCGAATCTTCTGCTGCACTGCTTGAGGCATTCAAGGATCTCAGTATTGCGGTCACGTCCTTTCTGGTGGCCTCTTTCATTGCGCGTATCGGCTACAAGCGTGCGATGCTGCTGGCCCTGGGATTCATCAGCCTGGCCTGCCTGGCGATGCCCTCACTGCCCACATTCTGGATGGCCAAGCTGATGTTCGCGGCGATTGGTGTCGGCTTCGCACTGGTCAAGGTCTCTGTGTTTGCCTCGCTTGGCCTGGTGACGGCCAGCCCCAAAGAACACGTCAGCCTCATGAACTTCCTGGAGTCCTTCTTCATGGTGGGTGTGCTTTCCGGCTACTTTATCTTCAGCGCTTTTGTCGATGATACAAACCCCGGCGACCTGTCCTGGCTGAACGTCTACTACCTGCTCTCGGCCTTGGCCCTGAGTGCTTTCGCTCTCCTGTTCTTTACCACGCTCGACGAATCCGCCGTCAAGCAGGAAAAGCAGGGATCCCTGGTAACCGAGTTCTCCGACATGCTGCGCCTGAGTATCAAGCCGCTGGTGTTGATATTCATCATCTGTGCATTCCTGTACGTGTTGATCGAGCAGAGCATCATGACCTGGCTACCCACGTTCAACAGCCGAGTATTGAATCTCGCAGCCTCGCTGAGCATACAGATGACCAGTATCCTCGCTTTGTCGACCGCCCTGGGACGGTTTACCGCTGCCATCGTCTTGAGAAAGCTGGACTGGTTCAAGGTCCTGATAGTCTGCCTGCTATGCGCGGCCGCCCTGGTAACAGTAACGCTTCCCCTGGCGGGCCTGGTGGAGGGCGGGGACCCGGTAACAAGCTGGGCGAACGCACCTATTGCCGCCTTTATGTTTCCGCTTATCGGCCTGTGCATTGCCCCGATCTATCCTGCAATCAACTCGGTCATCCTGACTGCGCTGCCCAAGCGCCAGCACGCACCGATGTCGGGCTTGATCGTCGTGTTCTCCGCGCTTGGGGGAACCACGGGCTCCATCATCACAGGACACCTGTTCGAGGCCTTCGGCGGCAAGACGGCGTTCTATTGCTCCCTCATTCCGATCACAGTGATTATGTTTGCTCTCTACCTTTTCAAACGCCATGTCGATAGCCACCCGCCGGTCGAGGAAGTACCTGCCGGAATCACACCGGGGGAGAGCACCGCATGAGTTCGCGCAATTCCGGCGAGGGTGGCCACGGCAAGGAGGCAGCGGATCAGTCACAGCTGTCCGGCCACGTAGACTGGCTGAAAAGCCGTTCCATGCTGTTGAAATATGAAGCCCTGGTGCAGTCCTTTGCCGGCAAGTCGAGTCAATGGATACACCCCTATGGGCAATCACGGCCGGAAGATACCCTCGAGAAAACATCTGTCTGGCTCGCGGCTTATCCCGATGCACTCATGGGGGAAGCCGGCGCCACAGTCCTTGACGTTCTCGGGGCGCCGGAACTCCATCAAAAACTTGCGGACGTCGGCGTTCAGGCCATACACACCGGGCCGCTGAAACGCTCAGGGAGTATCAGCGGCACAGAGTACGGACCTAGCATCGACGGTAACTTCGATCGCATCGAACAACTGGTAGACCCCGCCTACGGCGATGAGTCCAAGTACCAGGCAATGGTGCGGACCGCAGGGCAACACGACATCACCATCATCGGTGACCTGGTGCCGGGGCATACCGGGAAAGGCCCCGATTTCCGCCTCGCGGAACTCAATGTCCCGGGTTTTCCTGGCCTGTTCACCATGATCGAGATCGACTCCACAGACTGGCACTTGCTTCCGCCGGTACTGAACGGGGAAGACAGCGTGAACCTTTCCCAGGCTGATGTGCTATCCCTCAAGGAGCATGGCTACGCCGGAATCGGGCCACTTGACGCCGAAGTATTTGCTCGCCCGGGAATAAAGGAAAGCAGTTGGAGCGCCACCGATATCATCAGGGGCGTCGATGGACAGGAACGCCGCTGGGCCTATTTACATATCTTCAAGCAGGGTCAACCCTCACTGAACTGGTCGGATCCCGGTTTTGCAGCGCACCGACTGCTGACTGCAGATATGCTTCACTCCCTGCAGGTGTTGGGCACCAGGGGCTTGCGCCTGGATGCAACCATGTTCCTGGGCATCGAGGCACGACCCGAAGGCGAAAAAGGCTGGTTGGCGGGTCATCCCATGTCGACCCAGGTGACCGACCTGCTGGGCATGATGATTCGCAAGTTCGGTGGATTCAGCTTCCAGGAACTCAATATCGACCTGGACAATCTCAAGGAATCACTCTTGTCCGGCCCGGAGTTCAATTACGACTTCACCACCCGTCCGGGGTATATGTATGCGCTTGTCATGGGCGACGGTGGTCCCTTGAGATTGATGTTAAGGCAACTGCTGGCCTATGGGATACAACCGGCCAGGATGGTGCACGGCTTGCAAAACCACGACGAGCTGATGCTGGAAACCACGCATCTCCATGTCAACGCCAAGCTGGAATTTGATTACGAGGGAACACGCGAGACCGGTCAACGCCTGTTCGAGCAAATACACCAGGATGTCATTCGGCGAACCACGGGCGAGCATGCGCCCTATAACCACCCCTTTGCCATGAGCCCGGGTGTTTGCTCCACCCTACCTGGATTGATTGCTGCCGCGCTGGACATCCGGGACCTGAGCCAGGTCACAGCTGCACAGGTGGAGCAGATCAAACGAGTCCATCTTCTGGCCGCAGCTTATAACGCCTTGCAGGGTGGTGTGTTCGTGCTGTCCGGGTGGGACCTGGTCGGCGCCCTACCCGTACCCTTAGAATCCGTCGCGGAGCTTGCAGCCGATAATGATGCGCGCTGGATTAATCGCGGCGCCTATGACCTGCTGGGAACACTGGAGGGCAGTGATCGATCGCTGCAGGGGCTTCCCAGGGCACCATCCCTCTACGGCAGTCTGGCCGAACAAGCAGGGGACGAGGATTCTTTCGCGTTTCTGCTGAAATCCATGCTGTCACTGCGCGAGTCCCTTGGCATCGCCCGGAGCGAGCTGGTAGCCGTACCCGACGTCTCCAACCCGGGGGCAGTGATCCTGGTAAACGCGCTTCCCCATGCGGAATACGAAACTCCGGTCTGGCAAATCACTGCCCTCAATTTTTCCGACTCGCCGGTTACAGAACAGCTGGAGCTCCCGGACCTGAAGGGTGAGGCGATGGCTCTCTGGAGCAACCTGGCCGGGGCGATTTCAGACAGCCACCCCCGGGATGATCAATCACTTAGCCTGGAACTGTCGCCCCTGGAAGCCAGGCTGATCGTGGTCTCCTGACCACGCTAGCCCCGAAAATTTAGTAAGCCGCCAGGCGCGGGGCATCTTCCTCGGTTGCCGAAGCCAGGTATTCCTCGGCCAGTTCCTCGGCAATCAGGTGCGGTGAACGGCCGGCACGGTCGGATCTATAGAGGATCTCCTGCAAGTTGGCCTCGATGCGATCGACGTGCTCTCGCATCACGCTCTTCTCGCTGCCCAGGCGCTGGTGGTACACATCGATGATACCGCCGGCATTGATCAGGAAATCCGGGCAATAAAGGATGCCGCGATCCCACAGGTGCGCTGCCTGTGATTCATCGGCGAGCTGGTTATTGGCGGCACCGGCAACAATGCCGACCCGCAACTGGTTGATGCTCTTCTGGGTTAAAACCGCACCCATGGCGCAGGGGGCCAGCACATCGGCCTCGACCGTCAGGATATCATCGGGGTCGATGACCTCGATTGCGTGGGCATCCACCGCCCGCTGGAGGTTGGCATCGACCACATCGGCGCCACAGACGACCGCGCCGTCGGCCTTCAACAGGCCTGCCAGGTGGAACCCCACATTGCCGAGACCCTGGATGGCAACCCGCAGCCCCTTCATGGAATCGGCGCCCAGCCGGTAGTGCACGGCGGTGCGAATGCCCAGGTAAACACCATAGGCCGTGGTCGGCGAGGGGTCGCCGCCGAATTCGGCGCCTTCCTGCAAACCACTGACATGTGCCGTGCGGGTCGACATGATCTTGATGTCTGATACACCGGTACCGGAGTCTTCCGCAGCCACGTAGCGACCGCCAAGGCTGTTGACGAAATCGCCCATGGCCTCCATCAGTTGTCGTGTTTTGTCCCGGTGCGGGTGGCCGATGATGACCGACTTGCCGCCGCCGAAGGGCAGGCCCGCCAGGGCGCTCTTGTAGGTCATACCCCTGGACAGGCGCAGCACATCCCGCAGGGCCTCGTCGTCATTGGCATAGGGGTACATGCGGCAGCCGCCGACGGCCGGGCCCAACTTCGTGTTGTGCACGGCAATAATGGCACGCAGGCCGCTGTCGCGGTCCTCGCCAAAGGCGACGTGTTCGTGGTGGTCGTAGGCGTCGTTACTGAATACAGTCATGGCTCAGGCTACCTTCTCTACAAATTTGACGACGTTGTCACCGTGGAAACGCTCCATCAACGGCTCACGCAGCAAAGCGAGTTTTTCCCGGTTCTGGTCTTTCACATGGCCGAAGCCGCGCAGCTGCCGCGGCAGGTCGGCCAGCTCGACAGCAATGTCGTAGTTCTTGTCATCGATTTTCGGCAACAGCTCATCCAACAGCTGCTGGTAATCGGCGATGTCCTGGCGTTCCTGCCGGCGCTCGGCGGTCATGCCGAATACATCCATGGCGGTGCCTCGCAAGAACTTGAAATGGGCCAGCAGGCCAAACAGCTTGATCGTCCAGCCCGGGAACTCGCGCTTGATCAGCTTGCCGGTAACCGGGTCCTTGCGCGACAACAGGGGCGGCGCCAGGTGGAATTTCAGTGTGTAGTCGCCGCTGAACTGCTCGGCCAGCTTGCGCTGGAATTCGCCGTCGCTATACAGGCGCGCCACCTCATACTCGTCCTTGTACGCCATCAGCTTATAGAGGTTCTTCGCTACAGCGCGGGTCAGGCGCCGGGCTTCGTCCTTATCCTGCTCGCGCACCCGGGTTACCACCTGGGTGTACTTCTCGGCATAGGCGGCATTCTGGTAGGCCACCAGGCGCTCACTGCGATCGGAAATCAGTTCTTCCAGGGTGAGTTCGGCGGGCTGCTGCAGGACCTTCTCCGCCAGCTGCAGTACCCGCTCGGGCTGGTGTACGGCACGGCGACCCCAGAGGAAAGCCTGCTTGTTGAATTCCACGGCCACACCATTGAGCTCGATAGCGCGCTCCAGGGCCTGCCAGCTCACCGGCACCAGGCCGCGCTGGTAGGCGAAACCCAGCAGGAACAGGTTGCTGGCGATTGAATCCCCAAGCAGCTCGGTGGCAATCGAGGTGGCATCGATGAAATGGCTGTCATCGTCACCCACTTCCTCGCGAATCGTCTGCTGCATGGCCCCGGTGTGAAACTGTGCATCCGGGTCCAGGACAAAGGCCGCGGTCGGTACTTCAGCGGTATTCACCACGGCGCTGGAGCGCTCGATATTGACCTTGCCGAGAGATTCATAACTCGCGGCGACGGCGAGATCGCAACCCACCAGCAGGTCCGCTTCACCGGCGGGGATGCGCACTGCCTTGATGTCGTCCTGGGTATTGGCGACCCGCACGTGGGAGACCACCGCCCCGAACTTCTGGGCCAGGCCGGTCTGGTTCATGGTCGCGCAACCCTTGCCTTCGACATGGGCGGCCATGGCGACGAGCGCGGTCACGGTCAGCACGCCAGTACCACCAACACCGGTTACCACCGCGTTCCAGGGCTTGTCCAGGGCGGGCAGTTCCGGTTCGGGCAACGGGTCGAAGACAACGCCGTCGGCTGGTCCGGTGCCAGCGTTCCCCTGCTTTTTCACCAGTTCGCCGCCGTGAACTGTGACAAAGCTGGGGCAGAAGCCCTTCACGCAGCTGAAGTCCTTGTTGCAGGCGCTCTGGTCGATCCGGCGCTTGCGACCCAGTTCGGTGGACAGCGGTACTACCGACAGGCAATTGGACGCCTTGCTGCAGTCGCCGCAGCCTTCGCACACCGCATCATTGATAAACGCGCGCTTGGGAATATCCTCGATGATGCCTTTCTTGCGACGGCGGCGCTTTTCCGCAGCGCAGGTCTGCACGTAGATGATCACCGAAACGCCTTCGAACTCGCGCAACTCGCGCTGCAGGGCATCCATCTCGTCGCGGTGATGCAGGCTGTAGCCGGGGATGAGTTCAAAGCGACCCTGCCAGGTTCCCGGCTCGTCGCTGACCAGGGCTATTCGCTTGATACCCTCACCGCGAATCTGGTGCACCAGGTCTTCAACCGATAATTCACCATCGATGGGCTGGCCACCCGTCATCGCCACCGCATCGTTGTAGAGAATCTTGTAGGTGATGTTCACCTTGGCCGACTGTGCCGCGCGAATGGCCAGCAGGCCCGAGTGGAAATAAGTGCCATCGCCCAGGTTCTGGAATACGTGTTTGGTTTCGGTAAACGGCGCCTGGCCGATCCAGGCGACGCCTTCGCCGCCCATCTGGGAGAAGGTGTGGGTCTCGCGGTCCGGCATCCAGGTGGCCATGTAGTGGCAACCGATGCCACCCATGGCGCGACTACCCTCGGGTACCCGGGTGGAGGTGTTGTGGGGGCAACCGGAGCAGAAGTGCGGCACCCGCTCGGCAATCTGCCGCGGCTGGGCCAGGGACTGCTCCTTGCGGACCAGGAAATCCAGCCGCGCCTGGATGGATTCAGACTCGAAAAAGCGCTGGATACGCCCGGCAATAGCCCGGGCTATCATGGCCGGGGTCAACTCACCCAGGTTGGGCAGCAGGTCGCGGCCCTCCTCGTCGAACTCACCGAACACCCGGGGGCGCTCGGCCACCGGCCAGTTGTACAGCTGGCCGGTGAGCTGGTCTTCCATGATGGAGCGCTTCTCCTCCACCACCAGGATTTCCTCGAGGCCGCGGGCAAACTCGTGGGTAGTGACTGGCTCCAGTGGCCAGCTCATACCCACCTTGTAGACCCGCAGGCCGATTTCCGCGGCCAGATTGTCATCAATGCCGAGGTTTTCCAGCGCCTGCAACACATCCAGGTAGGCCTTGCCGGTCGTGATAATGCCAAAGCGGGGATTGGGGCTGTCGATGACAATCTTGTTGAGCCCATTGACCCGGGCAAATTCGCGGGCCGCATAAATCTTGTACTTGTTGAGGCGCAGCTCCTGCTCCAGCGGTTTGTCCGGCCAGCGGGCGTGGACGCCATCCGCCGGCAGTTCGAAATCCTCCGGGATGACGATATCGATGCGCGCCGGGTCGATCTCCGCGGATATCGCGGAATCCATATTCTCGGTAATGGCCTTGAGGCCTACCCAGCAACCGCTGTAGCGGGACAGCTCCCAACCGTAAATCCCCAGGTCCAGGACTTCCTGCACGTTGGACGGGTTGAGCACCGGCATGGAAGCGCCGATAAACATGTGCTCGGACTGGTGGGGAAGAGTCGAGGACTTGCAGGCGTGGTCGTCACCGGCCACCGCCAGCACGCCACCGTAGCGGGAGGTACCGAAGGCATTTGCGTGCTTGATCACGTCCATGCTGCGGTCGACACCGGGGCCTTTGCCGTACCACATGCCGAACACGCCGTCGTACTTGGCACCGCCGAACAGGTTGGTCTGCTGACTGCCCCAGACCGCGGTCGCGGCCAGGTCTTCGTTAATACCGGGCTGGAAATGGATGTTGTGAGGCTCCAGCCAGTCCCGCGCCCTCCACATGGCCTGGTCGACGCCGCCCAGCGGCGAACCCCGGTAGCCCGAGATGAAGGCAGCGGTATTGAGCCCACGACTGAGATCCCGCTGGTGCTGCAACATGGGCAGCCGTACCAGCGCTTCAATGCCCGTCATATAGGCACGTGTGGTGTCGAGTGCGTACTTGTCGTCGAGGGAAACCTGCTTCAAAACGGGTGCTTTCGTTGCCATAAACCGGACCTGCCCATTCAATTTAGCCGTTAGTAATCATACTCAGGGGTGGAGAAATTGTTATTTTATTTAGCCCCGTATTTACGCATATAATGCATAAATTATTCATATAGCATATTTTTCGGGAATTTTTATGCCTAATGAGCTTAACAAAACCGATATTGATATCCTGCAGTTATTACAGGGGGACGCCAGCATCTCCACAATCGCCATTGCCGAACAGCTGAACCTGTCGCAATCACCCTGCTGGCGTCGCATCAACCGCATCGAACAGGAAGGCTATATCCGCAAGCGGGTGGCCCTGCTGGATCGCCGCGCCCTGGGCATGGAAGTCGTGGTATTTGCCACAGTCAGCCTGACGGCGAACGGCCGCCAGAATCTGGAGGAGTTCGAGGCGGAAATCGTGCAGTACCCGGAGGTCATGGAGTGCTACACCATGGCCGGAATCTGGGACTACATGCTGAAGATCGTGACCCGGGATATTGCCCACTACGAGCACTTCGTGCGCAACACCCTCACACACAGCCCCCATATCCGTGAGCTGCACTCGCATATGGCGGTCACCGAAATCAAGAACAGTACTGAGCTTCCCCTGGAGACCCAGCTATAATCCCGGCATGCCAGACAGCGATTCACCGATGAGCATGAGGCTTGCCAGTAAACTGCCGGACAGCGGCACCACCATATTCACCGTGATGTCGGCGCTGGCCAACGAGTGCGGCGCGCTCAACCTGTCACAGGGCTTCCCCGATTATGACGGTCCGCAGCCCCTGCGCGAGGCATTGGCCCGTCACGTGATGGATGCCCACAACCAGTACCCGCCCATGGCCGGCGTGCCGGAGCTGCGCGAGCAGATCGCCGCCAAGCTGAGCCACTACTACGGTGTCGAAGCAGACCCGGAATCCGAGATCACCGTGGTGCCCGGCGCGACCGAGGGCATCTACTGTGCGATAACCGCGGTGATACAGCCCGGCGACGAGGCCATCGTCTTCGACCCCAGCTACGACAGCTATGAACCGGCCATCAGCCTCAGTGGCGGCATCACCCGCCATATCGCCATGGGGGCTGAAGATTTCAGTATCGACTGGGACGAGGTCGAAGCGACGATCAATGCGAAGACCCGGCTGATTATCATCAACTCGCCCCATAATCCCTCCGGTGCCATCCTGCGGGATAACGACCTGCGCCGGCTGGAAGACATTGCCACCCGGCACAATCTCTTCGTGGTCAGCGACGAGGTGTACGAGCACCTGGTGTTTGACGGGGCGTCCCACTGTAGCGTGCTTCAATACCCCGGTCTGCGCGAGCGCAGTTTCGCCAACTTCTCCTTCGGCAAGACCTTCCACGTCACCGGCTGGAAAACCGGCTACTGCGTCGCAGCGCCGCAGCTCACCGAGGAGATGCGCAAGATCCATCAGTTCGTGGCTTTCGTCGGCGTGCGGCCGATACAGATGGCCCTGGCGGATTTCATGGCGGCGGAGCCCGACTTTCCTGCGACCCTGGCAGACTTCTACCAGGCCAAGCGCGATCTCTTCTGCAAGGCGGTGGCGGATTCACGCTTCAGCCTCAGCCCCAGTGCCGGCACCTATTTCCAGTTACTGGACTACTCGAGCATCACCGACGAAGCGGATACGGAGCTGGCGGTGCGCTACACCCGCGAACACGGCATCGCCTCCATTCCCATCTCGGTGTTCTGCGAGCAGCCACCCCCGAGCAAGCACCTGCGCTTCTGCTTCGCCAAGAGCGAGGAGATGCTACTGCAGGCCGCGGAGATACTATGCAGGATCTGAGAGTCGCACTGGTCCAGCGTGAACTGGCCTGGGAGGACCCGGCGGCCAACCGGGAGCAATTCGCCGCGGATATCGCAGCGCTGGGTGCAGGTACTGACCTGGTGGTCCTGCCGGAGATGTTCACCACCGGCTTTTCCATGGCGGCAGAAAAAGTCGCCGAGACCGACGCCGCGACCACGCTGCCCTGGCTGCAGGCACTAGCGCGGAAACACGACGTGGCGATCACCGGATCACTGGCAGTACGCGAGGGCGAGCAGTGCTACAACAGGCTGGTATTTGTTACCCCCGAAGATCATCACCAGTACGACAAGCGCCACCTGTTCAGCATGTCCGGCGAGGACCGGCACTACGCCGCGGGCAGCGACAAACTGATCGTTGAATGGCGCGGCTGGCGCATCTGCCCGATGATCTGTTACGACCTGCGCTTCCCGGTGTGGACCCGCAATACCGGCAACGGGACCGACGACAACTACGACCTGTTGATCTTTGTCGCCAACTGGCCGGCCAAGCGCCGTGTCCACTGGCGCCAGCTGCTGATCGCCCGGGCCATCGAAAACCAGGCCTACTGCATCGGTCTGAACCGGGTTGGTTCCGACGACAACGGACTGGACTACTCCGGTGACAGCCTGGTGCTGGCCGCAGACGGCGAGATGGTTTTGGACTGCGCTGACGGCTTCGGGATTTTCTGCGCGACACTGGACTATCGCAAAATGGAAAACTACCGCAAAAAATTCCCGGTCCACATGGACGCGGATGAGTTTCAGCTGCGCTAGACCTTCGCGCCAATGCGAGGTTTAGAGTTGTCGCTCGATCATGTGCACAAATCCGCCCCAGTCGAGCGGATACTGGGCGCTGGCGATCTTGTCCGCATCGTCCCCCTCCCCCATGATGAAATACCAGCACTCTCCACCGTTGGAATAGGCGGCGACAATGGTCTTGTCCTGGTGCTCCATGGGCCGGGTCACAATCCAGTACTCGAACGACCTGCCATCTGAAATCTGGGCAATCGAGCGCTTTTCCGGTTCGATCAGCGCCGGTTCTACCATCTGGCGAAAGTAGTCGCCGGCCTTGGCCATACCCTCTTCAATATCGGCCTTGATCTTGCCGAGGATCTCTTCATCCGGGACGATTCGGCTCTGCTCGATATATTCAAGCACCATGACGTGCAGGGGCCGACCAATCGCCCCGGTAAGACCTGTCAGTAGCTCCGAAAAACAGTCGCGCTGCTGCAGGTCGGTAACGAAGACGTCGTTATCCTGGTAGCCTTCCATGCTGAACGATAGCCCGCCCGGACACAGGGAAAAGGTGTATACCGCGCTTGCCGCACCTTCGAAGTTGGCAACCTGGGAGGCGCTCATCAGGTCATCGACAAGCCTTGAAAACACCGGGTAAGCGGCATCGGAGGCCTCAGCGGTGCGAAACTTGCCGATGTCGAACTTGAAACGCACCCGGTCCCAGTCGGGTTCGCCCTGTTGCAGCCAGTCGACCGCCGCATCGGGCGAATCGAGCTTTTCCTCGCTATCTTCGCCGCGAGAGCAATTGAAGGTTAAATTCTGCAGGTAATCGGCTGATTCCAGGTAACGTATTGCCTTCACCATTTCGTCGGTGCTGAATTCAGGTGGTTCCTTGTGCAGGATACAAAGCTCCCAATCGACAGACATGGCTCACAACCTCAATTGTTGGAATTAGAGGTCACCAGTATACGCAAAGCGCTAAACTGGACCTATGGACTACCTGCAACTGGCCATTTTTCACCTGACTACCGTGCTGCCCGCCTTTTTGATCGGCGGCTACCTGTTGTTTAGCACCAAGGGCACGGATATCCACAAACTACTGGGCAAGATCTATATGTGCCTGATGATGGTGACAGCGGCTACCACCCTGTTCATGGAGGCCCAGGTCGGGCCGCAGTTCCTCGGCCACTTCGGCTGGATACACCTGCTGAGCCTGCTGGTGCTGGTCTCGGTACCCAAGGCCTTCTTTGCCATCCGCCGGGGTGACAGGACCTCACACATGATCAGCATGATCATGACCTACGTCGGCGGCATTCTGATAGCAGGCAGTTTTGCCCTGATGCCGGGCCGACTGCTAAACGACTGGTTATTCGGCGCTTAGGAAAACCGTCAGGCTTCGTTGAGCTCCTGGCAGCGCACGCACAGGGGCGAGTCCGGCCGCGCCTTGAGGCGCAACCAGGCAATCGGGTCATCGCACTGGCGGCAATAGCCGTAATCCCCCGCCTCGATAGCCTGCAGGGCCAGGTTCACACGGCTCAGGTGGGCCTTGATATGAGAGGCGCTGGCAGCGGCCATCTGTTGTTGCTGCATGGCATCCATGCGCGACAGGCGCCCCACCAGCTGCTGGTCCAGTTCCACGGGTTTGCTGTCCTCGCCGAGCCGATCCAGTTGACCGGAAAGCTCATCGCGCAGCGACAGCAAGTCGGTCTCGATTTCTGCCAGCTGTTCCGCCGTCAGTTCAGGCTCAGCCATGACGGGCTACCAACCCAGGCTGGACTTGATGAAGGGAATCGATAGCTGCCGTTGCGCCACGATCGAATCCCGGTCCAGGCGATCGAGAATATCCATCAACTCACCCAGTGAGCGCGAGGCTCGCGCCAGTATGTAGTTCCCCGCATCGTCACCCAGGTTCATACCACGCCGGGAAGCGCGAAACTGCAATATATGCAGCTTGTCCGTATCGTCCGCTTCCGGTAACTGGAACACCACTGCCCAGCTCAGGCGGGATTGCAGGTCGGGAAGTTTCACCGGTAACTGGCGCGGCGCGCATGTGGCGCTGAACAGCAGGCGGCAGTCGTTATCGCGGGCCCGGTTAAAGAGATTGAACAGGGCTTGCTCCCATTCCGGGTTGCCGGCGACGCTGTCGAGCTCATCCAGCGCCACCAGCCCCAGGCTTTCGATATCGGCCAGCACGTCGGCCGCGGGAATGTCCTGCAACTGGTCCAGCGGCAGGTACAGGGCATCGCCGCCGGCCCGCTCGTGGCAGGCCGCCTGCAGCAGGTGACTGCGGCCGCTGTCGGCGGCGCCATAGAGATAGATAACCGGCTCCCCGTCGGCTGAGACCTGGGCCGCAATTGCGTCGCGCACCGGACCCAGTGTGCCGTGGAACAGGAAATTCTCCAGGGTGGCGTCGTCGCGCAGTTGTACCGCCAGCGGCAGCTGGGCGGCTTCAGTCTTCATCGCTGGATCCGGAGCGGGTGTAGAAAGCACTCTCGGTGTAGGACTCGTGTATGTGCCGCAGGAACACCATGATAACTGCCGCCACCGGCAGGGCCAGCAGCACACCGGTGAATCCCGCCAGCTGGCCACCGGCGAGGATGGCAAAGATGACCGCCACGGGATGCAAACCAATACGATCGCCGACCAGATTGGGCGTCAGGAGGTAACTCTCAATAAGCTGGCCGATACCGAATACCACGCCCACCCAGATCAGCGAATTCCATTCCTGGAACTGCAGCATGGCTGCCACACTCGCGGCGATGATTCCCACGGCGAAGCCCAGGTAGGGCACGATACTCGCCAGGCCCGCCAATACGCCGATCAGGAATGCCAGCTCCAGCCCGGTAATCCACAGGCCGGTGGCGTAAATCAGGCCAAGCGCCAACATCACCATAAACTGGCCGCGGAGAAAGGCGCCAATCACCTCGTCGCACTCCAGGGCCAGCTCGCGGGCCTTACCCTGCCAGTGCATGGGCAGCAGGCGTTTTACCTTTGGCACCAACTTGTCCCAGTCTCGCAGCAGGTAAAAAGCCACCACCGGAATCAAGACGAGGTTTCCCAGCGAAACCAGGAAGTTGATCCCGGAGCCGGTGACATAGCGACCGACATTGGCCAGCATCTTGCCCACCGACTGCCAGTTCTCCGCCAGGGTCTGCTTGACCTTCAGTGCGGGCAGTGCCTGCTCGGGCAGGTCGAGACGCGCCTGTACCCAGGGCAGGGCCACCTCCGCCAACCATTGATAGAGCGCAGGCAGGCTCCGCACCAGCGTATCGAGCTGATTGGCCAGCAGCGGCACCATTACGACAAGCAGGCCGATAATCACCAGGGAGATGACGGTGAACACCAGGCCCGCCGCCAGGCCGCGGCCAAACCGGTGCTCCAGCCGGTCCACCAGGGGATCACCGAGGTAGGCGATCAGGGCCCCGATCACAAAGGGAGCCAGAACCGGCCGTAACTGGAAGAACAGGAAGCCGAGCAGCAGCAGGCCCGCCAGCACCAGCCAACTGCGTTGCAGCAGGGGTTCGGTACTCACCGGCTCCACCGGTATGTCAGCTGGGTATCGATAGGGCCGCGGGGCAGCGGTGTCGGCGACTCCAGGCGTTGCAGCTTGCGATTGAGGGCAAAGATGCGATGCAACTGCTCGGCCTCGGCCTGGGCCTGCAGACGGAAGACGATACTGCTGCCCTGAACATAGGCGGGCCAGGCGGCATCGACCAGTTCTATACCCTCGAAGTAGGCCAGGACCTCGCGGTAATCACTGTATTTGGACAGGGCATCGACACGGATCAGCACCGCTTTATCCTGGCTGGTACCGGCGGCAACCGCGTAGCGCTGTGCCATGTGATCAGCCACAAAATCGATACCCTCGGCGCTAAATTCTTCCAGCTCCTTGCCGTAGAAACTGGTTGCGGAATCGGTATCCTCGTGGAGGTAGAGCCAATCGCCCATCCAGCGTCCATCCGACAACGCGGTAATTCGTCCCACCAGGATATTGCCCACCCCGTAGCGCTGGGAAGCGCGGTAGATTGCCAGCCTGTCGAGTCTCCACAACTCGTAAACCCCCAGGGCCACGGCATCCTGCAGGTCCTGCAGGGGAAACACCGCCGGTACGCCGCGACGCCCCAGCTCCTTGTTCAGGGCGGCAACCAGTTCCGGTTGGGTATCGGCACTGACCAGGCTGCGGTCACGACCATCGTCCAGTACCAGCCAGATCAATACCGGTGGCCGGTTGGCCGTCCACAGGGGTTGCTGGGCGCCGGTCAGTAATTCGGTGACCAGTTGCGCATCGTAGTGAATCTGCAGGCGCAGGCTGCGGTCTGGCTGACGCAAATACTGGTAGCGCTGCATATAACGTTCGGACCGGTTCAGCGCCGCCCGCATCTCATCATCCTGCAGGACCGTGCCACTGCCCGAGACCTTGACCAGGACCTGGGCGAGTCCCGCCCTTGTCGCCTTGTCCAGCTCGCGCGAACTGTGGTCGGCCACGTCGACTTCGGCCCGGTAGAGGTTTTCCACGATCACTGCCTGCGCCGGCAGCGCCAGCAGCAGGTAAAAAACCATGGCAAGTAGAGATCTTGTCAGCAAAAAATCATCGCCTGTTATCAGCGTTTAAGCCGGGGCATTTTAGCAGTACCGGGGCAAGGCCGGACAGGATAGAATAGCGCCATTTTTCCGGAGCCCATTTCTTCCATGAGCGATGACAGCAAGCAGCCGTCCCTGAGTTACAAGGATGCGGGCGTCGATATCGATGCCGGAAACGCCCTGGTCGACCGCATCAAGGGGGTGGCCAAACGCACCCACAGAGCCGAGGTGATGGGGGGTCTGGGCGGCTTTGGCGCACTGTGCGAACTGCCGGCTGGCTACCGCGAGCCGGTACTGGTTTCCGGGACGGATGGGGTCGGCACCAAGCTGCGCCTGGCCATGGACCTGGGCGTACACAACACCATTGGTATCGACCTGGTTGCGATGTGCGTCAACGACCTGGTGGTAGCAGGGGCAGAACCCCTGTTTTTCCTCGATTACTATGCCACCGGCAGCCTTGCGGTAGATACCGCAGCCGCGGTGGTCGAGGGGATCGGCCGGGGGTGTGAGCTGGCGGGCTGTGCCCTGGTCGGCGGCGAGACCGCGGAAATGCCGGGCATGTACGAGGGCGAGGATTACGACCTGGCAGGCTTCTGCGTCGGCGTAGTGGAAAAATCACAAATCATCGACGGCAGCAGTGTGGCGGAAGGCGATGTGCTGATTGGCCTGGCCTCCAGCGGCGCCCACTCCAACGGCTACTCCCTGGTGCGCAAGATCATCGAGGTCAGCGGTGCCGACCTCAGCGCAGATTTTGGCGGTCGCACACTCGGCGAAGCCCTGCTGGAACCCACCCGCATCTACGTCAAACCCTTGTTGCAACTGTTTGATACGGTAACTGTGAAAGCGCTTTCGCATATCACCGGTGGCGGCCTGCTGGAGAACCTGCCGAGGGTACTGCCGGAAAACTGCCGCGCCAGTATCGACTGCCAGAGCTGGGAATGGCCGGACGTTTTCCACTGGTTACGGGATAAGGGCAATGTTGCCGGCGAGGAGATGTACCGCACCTTCAACTGCGGTGTCGGCATGGTGATCTGCGTCGGCGAGGCCGATGTCGACGCGACCATCTCGCTGCTCGGGGCGGCGGGAGAACAGGCTTGGCCCATAGGCCGAATCGAAACAGCACCTGGCGACGACAAACCGGTGAAGTTGATCGGCGCATGAAAATTGCCGTACTCATTTCCGGCAGCGGGTCCAACCTGCAGGCCCTGATAGACACCGCCGCCAGCGGCAGCCTCGATGCCGATATCGCCGTGGTGCTGAGCAACAAGGCTGAAGCCTACGGGCTGGAACGGGCCGCGGACGCGGGTATAGCCACGGCGATCGTCGACCACCGGGATTTCGAACAGCGCAAGGATTTCGACCGCGCCCTGTTGGCCGCCCTGCAACCCTACGCCGTCGACCTGGTGATACTCGCAGGTTTCATGCGCATTCTGACACCGACGTTTATTGGTGCTTACCGGGGCCGCCTGCTCAATATTCACCCGTCGCTACTGCCCAAGTATCCGGGCCTGAATACCCACCAGCGGGCCATCGACGCCGGTGACAGCTGGAGCGGTGCCACCGTGCACTTTGTCACCGAAGAACTGGACGGGGGGCCGCCGATTATCCATGCGCGGGTACCGGTGGAAGACGGGGACACCCCCGAGAGGCTGGCGGCAAGAGTACTGGAGAAGGAACACCTGATCTATCCACTGGCGGCCCAGTGGTTCGCCGAGGGCCGCCTGACGCTGGGTAACTCCGGTGCCGAACTGGACGGTAAATTACTGCCGGTCGGCGGCGCCAGTCTCGAAGATTACAGCTGAGACAGCGCCAAAGCCTGCCAGAGTTCTACTTCATCTGGCCCAGCGCCCGGGCCGCGCCTTCAACCTGTCTCTGTTCCGAGCGAATCCGGGTTCGGGCAACTTCATCCGGCGCCAGTTGCAGGGCATAACCGAGTTGGGAGCGCGCCTGCAGCATCTGGCCGTTGAGGAAAAAATACTGGGCCCGGGACTGGTGCAGGCCGTAGAGGTTACCGGTCAGGCCCTGGGTTTCTGCCAGCACGTACCAGACATAGGGATCCGAGGGACGCCGCCGAGCCTGGCCTTCCAGGATTTTTTCCGCCTCGGTATAGCGACCGGCGCGCAGGTGAGTCTTGGAGACCGCCATGGTCAGGGGGTAATTGCCCGGCATCAGCATCCAGTGCTTGCCGAGCAGCTCGAGGGCATCCTCAAACTCCCCTGACTCCGTGTAGATATCCGCTTCGGCCAGGATGTAGGCCAGGTTGTCCGGCCGGTACTCCCGCAGGGGCATCAACAATTCCATGGCCTCGGCGTACTCGCGCTTGCGGGTCAGGGTCAGCACCAGCCCGTACTGGTAGGCCTCTGCGTTCCTGCCCTTGCGCTCCAGGCGCTTGCGGTACCAGGCTTCCGCCTCATCATCATTGCGGAAGGTGTCCACCTGTACCCGCACCCGCATCAACTGAAATTCGGGATTGTCGGCATAGACCCGCTTTGGGTACTGCCGGGCCCGGTTGCGGGCATCCGCAATCCGGGTCTCTGTCAGCGGGTGGGTCATCAGGAATTCAGGAGGCCGTCGCGAACGCCCATAGGTTGCCTGCATCACCTCGAACATGTTGGCGGCACCGTTTGGGTCCAGCCCGGCCCGGGCCAGGTTGCCGATGCCGACCCGGTCCGCTTCCTTTTCGTGCAAACGACTGAAGCGTAACTGGTTTTGCTGGGCCGCGGCCTGGCTGCCGGTCATTGCCGCCATACCGGCATCACCAGCGCCGGCCACAATGGCGACCATGCCACCGAGCATGCCCAGCAGTGTGGGGATCCGCGCCGCCTGTTGCGCTTCTACCCCGCGGGCGAAATGCCGCTGGCTGATATGACCGAGTTCGTGGGTCAGCACCGAGGCCAACTGTGCTTCTGTCTCCGCCCTGCGGACGAGGCCGTTGTGCACCCCCACCACGCCGCCTGGTACGGCAAAGGCGTTGATGCTCTGGTTATCGACCGTAATAAGGATCAGACGCCGATCCTTGAGTTCGCTGGTTTCCGCCAGCCGGTAAATCAGAGTTTCCAGGTAATCCTGCAACAGCGGATCTTCCACCGCGGGCACCTGGCGGCGATAGGACATCAGCCAGACCCGGCCCATCATGTATTCCTGTCCGACGGGCACCACACCGCGCTCGCCCATGGTCGGCAACTCGTTGCGCTGAGCGGCAGCCGTGGCGCCAATCGCCGCCAACAGCAGCGTCACCAGGACACGCCAGACAGGAAACAACTTCACATCAGGCCTTGGGCAGGGTCACACCGGTTTGCCCCTGGTACTTGCCACCGCGGTCGGCGTAACTGGTTTGACAAACCTCGTCGGATTCGAAGAACAGCATCTGCGCCACACCCTCGTTGGCGTAGATTTTTGCCGGGAGGTTGGTGGTATTGGAAAATTCCAGGGTCACATGACCCTCCCACTCGGGTTCCAGCGGTGTGACATTGACGATGATCCCACAGCGCGCGTAGGTGGACTTGCCCAGGCACACCGTGAGTACGCTGCGCGGTATGCGGAAGTATTCCACCGTGGAGGCCAGGGCAAAGGAGTTGGGCGGGATAATACAGTGCGGCCCCTCGATATCGACGAAGCTCTTTTCATCGAAGGCTTTGGGATCGACCGTGGCCGAATGGATATTGGTGAACACCTTGAAGTGTTCCGAGCAACGCACATCGTAGCCGTAGCTGGAGGTGCCGTATGAGATGACGCGCTCTTCGCCCGCGTAGCGGATCTGGTCCGGTTCGAAGGGCTCGATCATGCCCTGCTCTTCGGCCATGCGCCGGATCCAGTTGTCTGACTTGATACTCATTGTGTTCCCGTGTGTTGGTTAAAGCGCAGATCAGTCGTTGCTGATCACGATTTCCGGCATGACGCGATCGCCACCCTCACCGAGGCGGGCAGCGATTCGCTCGGCGATCTGCCGGTAGACCGCGGTAATCGGTGATTCCGGGTCGGCCACTACCGTGGGTGTACCGCCGTCGGTCTGCTCGCGGATAGAGAGATCCAGCGGCAGCGAGCCCAGCAATTCGACCCCGTACTCGGCGGCGATCTTGTCGCCGCCCTCGGCGCCGAAAATGTGTTCGGCGTGGCCACACTGGCTGCAGATATGCACTGCCATGTTTTCGACAATGCCCAGTACCGGGATATCCACCTTGCTGAACATTTCTATTCCCTTGCGCGCATCCAGCAGCGCGATGTCCTGGGGTGTGGTGACAATCACCGCGCCTGCTACCGAGGCCTTCTGCGAGAGGGTGAGCTGAATGTCGCCGGTACCCGGCGGCATATCAATCACCAGGTACTCGAGTTCGCCCCAGTAAGTCTGCTCCAGCATCTGTTGCAGGGCACCGCCGGCCATGGGTCCACGCCAGACCATGGGTGTCTTTTCGGTGACCAGGAAACCCATGCTCATGGTAGCCAGGCCGTGGGCCTCGATGGGTACCAGGTACTGCCCGTCTTTCTGCTCCGGGCGGCGTCCCTCTTCGATGCCCAGCATCAATTGCTGGCTGGGACCGTAGATGTCGGCATCCAACAGCCCGACCCTGGCACCGCCGGCTGCAAGCGCTAGTGCGAGGTTGACGGCAGTCGTCGATTTGCCAACGCCACCCTTGCCGGATGCCACGGCAATAATGTGTTTGATATCGTTCATGGGGATACCCGGGGTAAAGCCGGTGGCTAGTATAAGGACTCCACCGCCGGCTCACAAACCTGGTGTGTGAAATGGTATTCTCGCCACTGATTCTGCAGGACTGCCGGAGCCACGCTTGAACAAGAATAACCTTGCCGCCGCCGGGCTGGGCCTGGTGATCGTGGCCGCGCTCGCGGTACAGCTCGTCCCGCCGGCCCCGGTACTCATTCCCGCACAATTGTCGGCGGAGCAACGCAGCGCCCACAGACACCTCGATTTCGCCGGCATTCATAACTTCCGCGACCTGGGCGGTTACAGCACCGAAGACGGCCGACAGGTGAAGTGGGGGGTACTGTACCGCTCCGGCACACTGCACGGGGCCACCGATCGTGACCTGGACTACCTGCAACAGCTGGGACTGCAAACTATGGTGGATTTCCGCTCCAGCGCGGAGAAAGCCGAGGAACCAGACCGCCTGCCCGAGCCACCCGGTTTTGCGGTGGTGGAAATTCCCACCCTGGACGGTGGCGACAACTCCGTGGCCGATGAAATCATGGCGCGCATAGAAACCGGTGACTTCACCGACTTCGAACCGGACAGCTTCATGTTGGAAGCCAACCGTCACTTCGCCAGCCGCTTCACGCCCCAGTACCGGGAGTTTCTGCAAACCGTGCTGGCAGCAGAGGGCGAGCCCGTACTATGGCATTGCAGCGCCGGCAAGGACCGGGCCGGCTATGCCTCGGCGATCCTGCTGCGCATCCTCGGCGTGCCCCAGGAAACCGTGATTGCCGACTACAGCCTGAGCAAGGAGTACTCGCTGGCCGCACGCCGCAAGGAGTTGTTGTTGCTGCGGCTGTTCAAAGGCGGTGAAGCCGCAGACAAGCTGGCTGTCATCATGGGGGTGGAACCAGAGTGGCTGCAGGCGGGCTTCGACGAGATCGACGCGCAGTACGGCAACTTCGACAACTACGTGCGCGAAGGCCTCGGCCTGGATGACAGCCAGGTCGCCCAATTGCAGGCGACACTGCTGGAATAGATTAAGCCTGCGTATCTCCACCGCAGCCCGGCAGCGCTCAGCCCGGCTGACCCCACCCGGCGTTTGCGGTATAGTAGCGCCCCTTTTTCAATAGCTTAGAGACTGCTGTTCATGGCCGAACGCAAGGTTCGCGACATTCTTGTGACCAGTGCCCTGCCCTACGCCAACGGGTCGTTGCACCTGGGTCATTTACTGGAGCAGGTGCAAACCGACATCTGGGTGCGCTTCCAGAAATCCCGCGGCCACAACTGCCGCTACTTCTGCGCGGAGGACGCCCACGGTACCGCGATCATGCTGACCGCTGAGGAACTGGGAATCACTCCCGAGCAACAGATCGCGAACATGCAGGCGGAACACGAGCGTGACAGTGCCGACTTCCTGATCGGTTTCGACAACTACCACAGCACGCACTCGGAAGAGAACCGTATTTTCAGCGAACAGATCTACGGCCGCCTGCGCGACAATGGCCATATCGCCCAGCGCGAGATCACCCAGGCCTTCGACCCGGAGAAGGAACTGTTCCTGTCGGACCGCTATATCAAGGGTACCTGCCCCAAGTGCAAGACCCCGGACCAGTACGGGGATAACTGCGAGTCCTGCGGTGCCACCTACAGCCCGACCGAGCTGATTGATGCCCACTCGGCCCTGTCCGGCGCCACGCCGGTGAACAAGGAATCCGTGCACTATTTCTTCACCCTGCCGGCCTTCAGCGACATGCTCAGGGAGTGGACCAGTAGTGGCACCCTGCAGCCGCAGATCGCCAACAAGCTGAAGGAGTGGCTGGATGGGGGACTGCAGGAGTGGGACATCAGCCGCGATGCGCCCTACTTCGGCTTTGAGATTCCCGATGCCCCGGGCAAGTACTTCTACGTCTGGCTGGACGCACCCATTGGTTACATGGCGAGCCACAAGAACTACTGCGACCGGGAGGGCGTGGATTTCGACAGCTACTGGAGCGTCGATTCCCAGGCCGAGCTGTACCATTTCATCGGCAAGGACATCATCAACTTCCACGGCCTGTTCTGGCCGGCCATGCTCAGCTCCGCCGGTTACCGCACACCGACCGCTATTTTCGCCCACGGCTTCCTGACCGTGAACGGCACCAAGATGTCGAAATCCCGCGGCACGTTTATCAAGGGGCGCACCTACCTGGATCACCTGGACGCCGAGTACATGCGCTATTACTTCGCGGCCAAACTCGGCGGCGCGGTGGACGACATCGACCTCAACCTGGAGGACTTCGTGCAGCGGGTGAATTCGGACGTTATCGGCAAGGTGGTCAACATCGCCAGCCGCTGCGCCGGCTTCCTGCGCAAGGGCTTCGATAACACCCTGGCAGCGGAAAGCTCCGAGCCGGAGCTGATCGCGGAGTTCATTGCCGCAGGCGAGGGTATCGCCGAACTCTATGAGCAGCGCGAATTCAGCAAGGCCATCCGCGAGATCATGGCCCTCGCCGACCGAGCCAACCAGTATATCGACGACAAAAAGCCCTGGGTGCTGGCCAAGGAAGACGGCCGCGAGGCCGAGGTACATGCGGCCTGCTCCGTGGGCATCAACCTGTTCAGGGTGTTGATGGTCTACCTGAAGCCGGTACTGCCGCGAATGGCGGAAAAGAGCGAGGCCTTCCTGCAGTGCTCCCTGGACTGGACCGCCCTGGAAGCGCCCCTGCTGGGCAACCAGATCGCGAAGTTCAAACCGCTGCTGACCCGCATCGATCCCGACAAGGTTGAAGCGGTTGTGGAGGCGAGCAAGGAAGAGACCGGCGATGCCAAGATATCCGAGCACACCCAGAGTGAAAGGGAGAAACAGTCCGTGAGCGACACCATCGATTTCGACACCTTCGCCAAGGTGGATATGCGGGTGGCAGAGATTGTGGCCGCCGAACATGTCGAGGGCGCGGACAAGCTGTTGCGCCTGACCCTGGACCTGGGCGGCGAGCAGCGCAACGTCTTTGCCGGCATCAAGGAAGCCTACCCGGACCCGGAGTCCCTGGTGGGCAAGCACACTGTGTGCGTGGCCAACCTGGCGCCGCGCAAGATGCGTTTCGGTGTGTCCGAGGGCATGGTACTGGCCGCCGGACCTGGCGGTGAAGACATTTACCTGCTGGAACCTCACGACGGCGCCAAGCCGGGCATGCAGGTGAAGTAGCCGCTTCATGGGCTTATGGACAGCGGTTTCCGGTCGGCCACAGTGGCCGCTGCTGATCGCCAGTGCCTGTGTCTTCCTGATCGTACTGCAGGCCCCGGTCAAGTACAGCGACTCGGACAGCAGCGGAACCCTGCTGGTCAGCAATGCACTGCTGAGCACCGGCAGCATCAAGCTCGATCATCACGGTGAACTGGACCCGGCCGGGGACTTCCGTTACCGGCAATTCAACGGCCATACCTATTACTACTTCCCCCTGGGTAGCTCAGTGGCAGCGCTGCCGGTGGTAGCAGTGGGCAAGCTGTTCGGCCTGGACATCGTCCGCCACAACAGTGCCATCCAGAATTTCTGTGCCGCCCTGACCGCGGCCCTGGTCTTCGCCCTGCTGCTAGCCATCGCCCGGCTATATGTCGATGCGGCACAGGCCATGTTTTATGCCCTGTTGTTCTGGGGCGGTTCGGCCCTGTCCAGTACCCTGGGAACGGCGTACTGGTCCCATAACACGGCAGTGCTGTTTATCCTGGCGGCGCTCTACCTGGTGCTGCGTGTCGACCGTCCCCTGAGCCCCCGCGTTGCTGCGCTGGCGGGCTTTTGCCTGTTCATGGCCTACTTGTCGCGACCGACCATGGCCCTGGGTGTCATCGCCACGGGGTCGCTGCTGTTGTTGAGATCCCGCCGTGACTTCCTGCTGCTTGCCGGGATGACCAGCGGCTTCCTGGCGCTGTTCGTGGTTTTCAGTCTCTACGAGTTCGGTACCGTATTGCCGCACTACTACATGCCGGGTCGACTCAAGGGCTTTGAGGCGGGCCTGGCCCTGCCGGGACACCTGATCAGCCCCTCCCGCGGCCTGTTTATCTATTCCCCGTTCCTGGCGCTGACCCTGCTGGCACTTCCCTTTACCCGCAGAACGCAGCCACGCCTGTGCTATGCCATCTGCCTGCTCTGGTTTGTGCTGCACTGGTTCAGCATCAGCCTGTTCCCGGACTGGACCGGCGGCTGGAGTTATGGACCACGCTTCATGGTCGACGTGTTGCCCGGCCTGTACCTGCTCTGGCTGTGGACAGCACAGGGACTGGAAGGCACTGCAGCCCGGCGTGTCAGCTTACTGTTACTGCTGTGCCTGCCCCTGGGCTGGGCCATCAACGTCGGCCAGGGGCTCTACAACCCGGCCAGCAAACTGTGGAACACGGTTGAGCGCCCCTTCGACAACGTGATGGACTGGCGTTACCCGCAGTTCCTGCACAGTGCACGCCGGCACCAGGCATTTCGTGCCGAACACGATGCCTTGCGCCTGGCCCAGGCAAGTGCCGGACAGGGGGCACTGAGGGAGCGGCAGACATTGCTGCGCCGAATTGGCGGACCTGAGCCGGGCGGAGCATACCGGATCTACTTCAACCTCAACTGGAAACAGGGGCTGCCAGACAGCCTGACCCTGGAGCTGGCATCTTCTTCCCTGCCGGCCGAACAGCTACGCTTCAACAACTGCCCGGTGAAGCGGGTGCAGGCTCTTGCGGAAGGACGCTGGCAGATCGACTTCGACCCTCTCTGTGTCCGCCGGGGGGCGAACTCCCTGCAGTTGCCCGCAGCCATCAGCAGCGGGCAGTTGCGCAAGCACCGTCTATCCCTGGATTAGTGCCCCACTGGGGCGGTCGGGTGCGGGTACAGCGCGCGCAAAAAAACCTCGTTTTTATTCGCTAATGGAAACTAGCTTCCTTTTTTGTCGGCCGTGTTGGGGCTAGACTGCGAGTGCAATGTTAGCAGCGCAAACGGAGCGACACCGTGATTGAACACACTGTGGTAAGCGCCAAAAACTATGCTTACGTCACGATCAAAGGTTCTCCCGACCTGGCCGCATTTATTCGCGCGGCACGTATCTTTATCAAGGACCCGGCCTACAACGCAGGCCTGCATCGCATATGCGATTTCTCCCAGTCAGACCTGTCCCACATAAAAGTGGACGATTTCCTCAAGTTCGTGGACTTTGCACTTCAGGAAATCAAGCTGGCACCGAGTACAAGGGTCGCCCTGGTGGCACCGGATGCGGGACGCAGTGGCATCTTCGAGCAGTTCGCCAATAACATCGAGTCCGGCGATTTCGCGATCTTCACCGACCCCATGGATGCGGTTGACTGGATCCAGGAAGCCTCTGCTCCATTGCGCGCGGTTTCAGCGAGTAATTAAGAGAATCTAATCCAGGTCATTGTTCCGCGGCAGCGGTTTTACTAGTATCCCCCCTCGCAACAGGTGATACTTGCTCTTACGAGCAGGCAACTATAGGCTAATAGGTGTTAGTATAGCGCAATCTCGCGAGGCGCAGTAAATGTTGGCGGATTATTCCATCCTGTTGATCGGGGCGATCCTGGTCAACAATTTCGTGCTGGTCCAGTTTCTGGGCCTGTGCCCGTTTATGGGTGTCTCCAACAAGCTGGAGACCGCGATGGGCATGTCCATGGCCACCACCTTTGTCCTCACCCTGGCCTCCGCCTGTAGCTACCTGACCTACAACTACCTGCTTGCGCCGCTCGGCCTGGCCTACCTCAAGACTATTTCGTTCATCCTGGTGATTGCGGTAGTCGTGCAGTTCACCGAGATGGTGGTGCGAAAATCCAGTCCGCTCCTGCACCGGGTCCTGGGCGTCTACCTGCCGCTGATCACCACCAACTGCGCTGTGCTGGGTGTCGCCCTGCTCAATATCAACAAGGATCACAACTTCCTGCAGTCGCTGTTCTACGGTTTCGGCGCCGCGCTTGGCTTTTCCCTGGTGCTGGTCCTGTTTGCGGCCATGCGCGAGCGGCTGGCGGTGGCCGACGTACCGGCACCCTTCCAGGGCGCCGCCATCGGTATGGTGACCGCAGGGCTGATGTCGCTTGCCTTCATGGGATTCGCCGGCCTGGTTTAATCACTGCATGTATGAATTAATCGCACAGTTCCCGTTTATTGCAGCACTGCTGGCGCTGGTAGGCCTGGGTGCCAGCTTCGGTGCCCTGCTGGGTTATGCGGCGGAAAAATTCCGTACCGAGGGCAACCCCATCGTCGACCAGATCAACGAGATCCTGCCCCAGACCCAATGTGGCCAGTGCGGCTTCCCCGGCTGCCGCCCCTACGCCGAAGCCATCGCCGATGGTGAACCCATCAATCGCTGCCCGCCAGGGGGCGAGACCGGCATTGCCAAGCTGGCTGACTTGTTGGACGTGGAGATCATCCCGCTGGACGAGGAACACGGCGAGGAGAGCGACGCCCCGGTAGTCGCCTATATTCGTGAAGACGAATGTATCGGCTGCACCAAGTGCATCCAGGCCTGCCCGGTGGACGCCATCCTCGGCGCCGCCAAGCAGATGCACACGGTCATCGAGAGCGAATGCACAGGTTGCGACCTGTGTGTGGAACCCTGCCCTGTGGATTGCATCGACCTGATCAGCGAAGAAACCACGCTGCAGAACTGGCACTGGGACCTGCCGTCTCCACAGATCATCGCCACGGATGGAGCCTTCATCGACGAGGATGGAGCCCTCAGCGACGAGGAAAAAGCCGCGTGAGAAAGATCTGGGACTTCCACGGCGGTATTCATCCCCCGGAAAACAAGCACCAGTCCATGCACGCGCCCATCGGCAGTGCCGGCATTCCCCCACAACTGGTGTTCCCCCTGTCCCAACACAGTGGGGCACCGGCAGACCCTATCGTCAAAGTAGGACAGCGCGTACTGAAAGGGGAGAAGATTGCGGCCGCACACGGGCTGATCAGCGCGCCGGTACACGCCTCCACCTCCGGCACCGTGACCGCGATCGAAGACCGCATCATCGCCCACCCCTCGGCGCTACCCGCGCCCTGCATCGTGCTGGAAAGCGACGGACACGATGAGTGGATCGAGCACAGCGGTGTCGAGGATTACCACTCGCTGGACAAGCAGGCCCTGCTGCAGATTGTTCGCGAGGCGGGTATCGCCGGTATGGGCGGTGCCGGCTTCCCGGCGGCGGTGAAACTCAATGCCAACCCGAAAAGTGGCCGGATCGAAACCCTGATCATCAACGGCACCGAGTGTGAGCCCTATATCACCGCCGACGATATCCTGATGCGCGAACGAGCAGCCGAGATTGTGCGCGGCACGCAAATCCTGCAACACATCCTCGACCCGGTGGAAACCCTGATCGGGGTGGAAGACAACAAGGGTCCCAGCGCCGCGGCACTCACTGGCGCCGTCGTCGATGCGGACATGGAAGTCGTGGTCTTTCCGACCAAGTACCCCTCCGGCGGCGAAAAGCAGCTGATCGAAATACTGACCGGCAAGCAGGTCCCCAGCGGCGGCCTGCCCGCCGATGTGGGTGTCATTTGCCAGAATGTCGGTACAGCCGTGGCTATCTACCGCGCCGTGGTGCACGGGGAGCCGCTGATATCCCGGATTACTACCGTAACCGGCGAAGCCGTCGCCCATCCGCGCAACTTCGAGGTGCTGCTGGGCACACCCATGAGCTGGTTGCTGGAGCAGGCCGAGTTCATGCCGGAGCGCAGCCGGCGCCTGGTCATGGGCGGCCCGATGATGGGTTTTACCGTCGCCGATGCCAATGTGCCGGTGGTGAAGACTACCAATTGCCTGCTGGCACCGACCGAGGAGGAGTTGCCAACGCCGCCACCGGCCCAGGCCTGTATCCGCTGCGGCATGTGCGCGGAAGCCTGCCCGGCCAGCTTGCTACCACAGCAGCTGTATTGGTTCGCCCAGGGCAAGGAGTGGGACAAACTGGAAGCCCACAACCTCTTCGACTGTATTGAATGCGGCGCCTGTTCCTGGGCCTGCCCGAGTAATATCCCACTGGTCCAGTACTACCGCGCTTCGAAAGCCGAACTCACAGTATTGCGGCGGGACCAGGCCAAGTCCGACCATTCCCGCACCCGTTTCGAAGCACGCCAAGAACGCCTGGAGCGGGAAGCGGCGGAGAAGGAAGCCCAGCGTGCGGCGCGCAAGAAAGCGGCCGAAGAACGCGCCAGGAAAGCCGCGGCTGAAGGCAGTGAGGCTGACCCGATCCAGGCTGCTATCGAGAGAGCCAAGGCTAAAAAGGCGGGTGCGGCGCAGGCTGCGACAACAGAGCCAACACCAGAACCTGGGGCAGCCCATGCTGCGGCAGCCGAACCTGGGGCAGCCGACGCTGCACAACTGGCCATCGAGAAAGCCAAGGCAGCCCGCGCCGCCGCGGCAGACCAGTCACCGCGGGAGAAGGCCGAGAACAACCTGGCACGCTTGCGCGAGCGCCTGGCCAAGAGCGAGGCCAAGCTGGAGCAGAGCCGGGCGGACGATGCCGAGGCCAATATTGTCGAGGCCCTGGAAAACAGCCTGGTCAAGCTGCAGGAAAAGATTGCCGCCGCCGAGGCGGAATTGAACGCGCTGCCGGAGGATGCCTGAACCATGGCCCTCATGCGCATTACCTCACCCCACGCTCACGGTCCCATGTCGACCGCTGCGGTCATGCGCACGGTATTGCTGGCGACTATTCCCGGCGTAATCGCCCTGACCTATTTTTTTGGTTTCGGCACCCTGGTCAATATCGCCTGGGCTTGCGTGGTCGGTCTCGCGGCAGAAGCACTGGCCCTCAAGCTACGCCGGCGCCCCATGGGCTTCTATCTCAAGGATGCCAGCGCGCTGGTGACTGCCACCCTGCTGGCTATCGCCATGCCACCCTATGCGCCCTGGTGGCTGATCCTGGTGGGTGTGGCCTTCTCGATCCTGATCGCCAAGCACCTGTATGGCGGGCTCGGCTACAACCCTTTCAATCCGGCGATGGTGGGCTATGTCGTACTGCTGATTTCCTTCCCGGTCGAAATGACAAGCTGGGCCGCACCCACGGGCGTAAATGCCACCAATACGCCGGGACTGCTGGCAGCCCTGCAGGCCTGTTTTGCACCGGGCAGCATCGACGCTGTCACCATGGCCACGCCCCTGGACCTGCTCAAGCAAAACAACAGCCTGCTGGTCGATGAACTCTGGCAACAGAACGAACAATTCGGCCGCTGGGCCGGCGTGGGCTGGGAATGGGCCAATATCGGCTTCCTGGTGGGTGGCGCCTGGCTGCTCTACAAGCGCATCTTTACCTGGCACGCGCCACTGGCGATGCTCGTCGGCCTCGGCCTGATGTCGGCACTGTTCTACGATGGCGGCAGTTCGGCCAGCGCCGGCTCGCCGCTGTTTCATCTGCTGAGTGGCGGCACCATGTTCGGCGCCTTCTTCATCGTCACCGACCCGGTGACCTCGGCAGTATCGAACCCGGGCCGGCTGTTGTACGGCTTCCTGGTCGGGGTGCTGATTTTCGTCATCCGCAACTGGGGTAACTATCCCGACGCGGTGGCCTTCGCAGTGCTGATCATGAACTTTGCCGCGCCCTTTATCGATTACTACACGCAACCGCGCACCTACGGCCACGGGGGGGCGGCATCGTGATCGGCGGTTCCTCGATCAAGCGCAATAGCATCCTGCTGGGCCTGTTTGCGGTGCTGACGACCAATATTATCGCCGGGACCTACCTCGGTACCCGGGAGCGTATTGCCGAGGAGCAGCGCAAGGCCGAGGAAAAAGCCCTGCTGGAAGTGGTACCCGCCGAGCGCCACAACAACTCCATGCTCGATGACACGATACCGGTCGGTCCTGATGATAGTCTGCTGGGCCTGCGCGCTGACAAGAAAGCCTTCGTGGCACGCCTGGACGGGCAGCCCGTCGCGGTGATTCTGCCGGCGACCGCCGCCGACGGTTATAGCGGCGATATCGACCTGATCGTGGGCATCAATAGCGATGGCAGTATTGCCGGTGTGCGCGCCCTGGCCCACCGGGAGACGCCGGGACTGGGGGACAAGGTCGACCTCAAGAAATCTGACTGGGTGCTGGGCTTTGAAGGCAAGTCCCTGGAAAATCCCAGGCCGGAGCAGTGGGCGGTGAAGAAAGACAAGGGCGTGTTCGACCAGTTTACCGGGGCAACCATCACTCCGCGGGCAGTTACGGCCGCGGTTAAACGCAGCCTGGAATACTTCGCGGCCAACCGCGAGCGCCTGCTACCGGCGCAGGAGGATGACAATGGCTGAAGTCAGCTACCGCGAGCTGTCCGTGAACGGACTGTGGAAAAACAATCCCGCTATCGTGCAATTGCTGGGCCTGTGCCCACTGCTGGCGGTAACCGGCACTGTCGTCAATGCCATCGGCCTGGGAGTGGCCACGATTTTCGTGCTGGTTGCCTCGAACACCTCGGTGTCCCTGATTCGCAACGTGGTATCGGAAACCGTGCGCCTGCCGGCCTTCGTCATGATCATCGCCTCGGCAGTAACCTGCATCGAGCTGCTGATGCAGGCCTTTGCCTACGAGCTCTACCAGATCCTCGGCATCTTCCTGCCGCTGATAACCACCAACTGCGTGATCCTCGGCCGGGCTGAGGGCTTCGCCAGCAAAAATGCCTTGCTGCCCTCGATCTACGACGGCTTCATCATGGGTATGGGTTTCACCGCAATACTGGTGTTACTCGGCGGCCTGCGGGAGCTGGCCGGCACCGGGGCCCTGTTCGCCAATATGGACCTGTTGTTCGGCCCCGCCGCGGAGAGCTGGAAACTCGTGGTTTTCGACGACTACAAGGATTTCCTGCTGGCCATTCTGCCGCCGGGTGCGTTTATCTTTACCGGTCTGATCATTGCCGTGAAAAATCTCATCGATGCCCAGCTCAAGGCAAGGGAAGATGCGCGCAAGGAGAAACCGGTCAAGGGGGCCAAGCGGGTACGGGTGACCGGCACTATCAACTAGGACGTCGTCGGACTGAACACCAGAGTCTGCAGGATTTCGTTGACCGCGGCCTCGTCCAGTTCCCGGTTCTCCACCGCACAGCTATAGGTGATAAACAACATCACCGGGCCCTGTGCCAGGTACCACTCGCGCACCGCGTCGCCCTCTTCTTCGTAGCTGCAGCTGACACCGCCGAAGGACCCGAGACTGGCCGACTCCCAGGCCCAGCCCGGTTCGCCGTTGGCGCTGGCAATGTCCTCGATCTCAGCCCTGCTGAAGTCGCCCTGGTCCCGGCACAGGGTACTGATTTCGATACAGCCCACATCATCGCGATCGCCGATGAGAATACTGTCCTCTTCCCGCTCTGCCCACCATTCCGGGGGTATACCGATGGCCCACCATTCGGTCTGCAGTACGTTCATGCGTCTTCCACCAACTCACGTGACATCAACAGGGCGTCTTCGCGACCCCCGGGGCTGGGATAATAATTGCTGCGCACACCGTCGTCGACAAAACCGTATCGCCGGTACAGGGCGATAGCGGCGGTATTGCTGCGTCGCACCTCCAGCAGGCAACGCGCCACCCCGTCTGCTGCAAGGCTTTCTAGGAGCGCCTCCAGTAGCCGTGAGCCGCAACCACGAGCCTGACAAGCGGGGCTGACCGCGATGTTCATCAGGGTCGCCTCATCCAGCACGCGCTGGTAGACCAGGAACCCCAAAATACCGCACGCCGGCGATTCCAGCACCAGGCTGTGCTCGTTGTCCCGCAAGCTGCTGCTGACGAACTGGGAAAGCGACCATGGATTCTGTGCCGCCTCGCGTTCGATCGCCGCCAGGGTTTGTACGTCTCCGGGGGAGCCGTCGCGAACTTGCAGGTTCTCAGGATTCATTTCCCCGCAGTGCCTGCAGGTCGGCCCAGGCCCTGGATTTCAAGGCCGGCTGGCGCAACATCTGCCAGGCGCTGACCGTATTCACCGTCGGCAGCTCGGCAAAGGGTGTGCGGTCGAACCACGGCTCCTCGAGATCACCCAGCAGGATCACACCGCTGGGTTGTATGCGCTCCAGACGGCCACTGAGAAACCCACTGAGACCGTGTCGCGCTGCCTCGGCACTCTGGTCGAGCTGGCTGCTGTTGTGCAGCGGCCACTTGAACAGTTCTGCGCGGGGGTTGTCATCAGGCAGGCCCAGGGCGCGACATATGGCCTGCAGCAACTGGGTGTAGTCTGAACCCGGTTCGCGACCTGGTGGAATTTCCTCCAGCCAGTACCAGCCGCCGACACTGACCGCCGCCACCGAGAAAATCGGGATATCTGTGCCGGTGGGCGCCGCCTGTGCCGGCGCGGCTGTAGTAGTCTCGGCCGCGGCTGCATCGTCGCTCGCGGCGAGACTGGACCTGAGTTGAGCAGCGCCCGGGCTCTCAAAGGCCGCAACCGGCGGGGTTGCGCCCTGTTCTGCTGGTACTGCGCGACGGACGATTTTCAGGCGCCGGCTGGGTGCGGCGTTCGGCAGCGGGACACGGGACACATAGCTGTCTATTCCCATGGCCTCGAGGTAGGCGAGTCGTTGTATTTCGTTCACCCCGGAATGTTACGGTGACACCACCCGGCTGCCAAGCACTATTCTGGCGCCGCCAGTGTTAGGCCAGTACACTGCCGCTGTGAAACAAGGATCCCTGAAACTGCTGCTGACCGCACTGCTCCTGCCGCTGACCGGTTGTTTCCAGGCCCAGTTACATGGTGTGGTAGGGGGAGCGGAAGTTGAACTCAGCACGCTACAACAACCGGGACAGGTCATCGCCACGATGACCAGCGTCGATGCCGACACCATCATCAACTGGAAGGGGCGAGAGCGCTGGGACCAGTGGACGGCCGTGCAGCAACTGGCCTTTATCGGTGTTTTTCGTCCCGGGGTTCTCAAGCAGCCACCGGGGCAGTGCTACCTGCTCACCGTGCGTGGCGGCATCAATCGCGACCCGCAACTGAGCAGGGAGTTCCAGCCCCGGGGGCGGCCGGTGCGCGGGCCCTGGCACGCCATATTGCCGCCCGGCTATGTCAGGGGCATGCGCAACAAGGTGTCTCTGCTGACCGAAGTGGCCTACCAGTGGTACCGGTTGCGGGGCAGCGCAACGGACCCGGAACATGTCGCAGGCTTGCTCGATGATCTCGCCGTCCGACTGGTATCCGATGTAGATGGCGACGGCAGTGTCGATTACCGCGACGTCCTGGTCTGGGATGTGTATCGCGATCGCGACCATTACCTCGGCGAAATGGCTGCACTGGAAAACTTCGATGCCGCACTCACGGCCGGATTCCCGCAAGTCGAACTGGAGCGACTGGTTCTGCAGCTGCTGGACGAATACGAAGCGCCCCCGGAGCCGGGGCTGCTCGACTATCTGCGCTGGCGTTTCGGCGGCGACGCGGACTAGGCGATCCCCTGGTGCCGGGAACCCGACTGAAAATCCGCAATCCAATAGCAATATTGGGCTATTCTTAGGTGATAGCCCGGAGCGATATTATGTGGCGATTGCTCTTACTTCCAATTCTTCTCGTTTCTCAGGCAGCGTTGACGGCGACGGTGTACAAGTCGGTCGATGAAAAGGGCCGCGTCAGCTTTTCTGACCAGCCCCCGGCCGCCGGATCGCCGGCCGCAGGAGAGCTGGTGGAAATCCTCCACTATAATGATCCCGCACCAACCCCCTCTCCCGGTGATGCGGCGCGATTCGAAGCGATGCGCGAAGTGACCGAGCGCATGGCAGCGGACCGCCGCGAGCGGGAAAAGCTGAGACTGGAGGCGCGCAGGCTGGAACTCGAGAGTCGGGCGGCCCAGCTGCCGGTCGAGGAATACTACAACTACGGCTCTCCCTGGGTCAGCCACGCAGGGTACGGGCGCATCTACCGGCGCCCGCATTATCCCGGGGTACGGCCTCCCGGGGTACGGCCTCCGATCCACAGGCCCTTTCCCGTGAGCGGCCCCGCAATTACCAGCCAGTACCCGGCAAAGCTTATTCGCCGACATTACACCAGCGCTGCAGCGCGGGTCTTCAACCCCGGGCCACAAAACCCTTACTACCGTTAGGGTCGGTCTCAGTCAGCGGGCAGGCGCTGCGGGTAGGCAAATCGGCTGAAATCCTCGGCGTAGAACGCCGTCACCCGGTCGAGCAATGCCTCGGAATCATAGAACTGCGCGTACTCCGATTGATCGGTGACACCCAGAAACACGCGGCGTCGCAGCCTGCCGAAGTCCACGGGCTCAAGGTCACGCTCGCGCCAGAGGTCGCGTAGCTCCTGTTCAAAATCCTCGTAACGGCACAGGCGCTGCACCAGTAGCTCGCCGTCTTCGCAGATCCAGCCGCTCATCGGCAGGAAGTGGATTCCATAGGGACCGCGGGACACCGTGTCCAGATGTGCGACAAAGGCATCGAACTCCCCCAGTTTTCTGATTTCTTCCTGGGCCTGCCGATGGTGTTCGTTGACGGTGGTCGGTGCATGGACAACCCAGTTCCAGGCTGACACAAGGCGCCAGAAGGGGTTGCGGACAAAGCAGAAGCTCCACTCGGCCGCTTTCAGCGCCTGCCTCGCCGCGACCGGACTCTCGTGCTGAACCACACTGACGCCGGTACCCTCCAGCAACAACTCGACGCTGGAGCTTCCGGTTTTTGGCATCTTGAAAAACGTGGTGGCGGAACCGCTGCTCAAATCCAGCACCAGCCGTGGCGAGAGAAGAACTTCCAGCCCGATTGCACAAACATGGAGATGTGCCGCAGGCCCTTGCGCGCGGAATAACCGCCGTGATGCACGATATGCATGGTAGGCAGGTACACCAGGCGGCCGATCGGGTGCAGCCGCAGGGACAGGTCGAAGTCTTCGAAATACATGAAATAGCGGTCGGAAAACCCGGCCACCCGCTGCAGGGCGGCGGTGCGCCCGAACATGCAGCAGCCACTGACCAGGGGCACATCGGCGACATCCGCATCGCTGCAATAATCGCGGATCTCGTAGGCGTAGAGGTAGGACTGGAAGCGCTGCTTGAGAAACTCCGGGGCGAAGCCGCGCAGGCTCAACACCAGCACCGAGGGATAGCGCTTGCACAGGTACTGGATCTGGCCACTGGCATTGGTTGCCCGCGGGCTGACCATGGCCACATCCGCCTGCTGCTCGAGGAACTCCAGCCCCCGGTAGAGCGCGTCCTGTGCCATCTCCACGTCGGGATTGAGAATCATGTGGTAGTCGCTGTCGACCCTGGCCAGGGCCTGGTTGTGAGCCGCCCCATAGCCGACATTGCCGTCGGGGTGCCAGATATCCACCTGGTTGAACTTCTGCTGCGCGGTGCTCAACAACAGCTCGCGTACCTGCTCGCGATAGCCGGCGCTGGTGGAATTGTCCACAACCAGCAGGTGCAGGTTGATAGGGAATCCCGCGGCGCGGGTATAGTTGAGGGCGCGCTCCAGGCCATAGAGGGTCTTCTCCAGCAGTTCCAGTGAACTGTTGAATGTGACCATGGAGACGGACACCTTGATGAGGTCGTCCTCTGGATGGGTTTCCTGATTCGAAACCATGAGCCAAACACCGGGCTTTCCCAAGCCGCTAATTATTATAGTAGGTCGCTCCGCGGGCATCGCTTGCATTGGGCGACTTGCGGATATTACCATCTGCGCCCGACTATGCGAACCAGAGTTTCCCATGTGTGACAGCACCACCGGCCTGGTGGTCTGCGTGCTTGGCATGCACCGCAGCGGCACCAGCTGCCTGACAGGCTCCCTGCAACAGGCCGGGTTGAACCTCGGAAAACACCACACCTGGAACCGCTTCAACCAGAAGGGCAACCGGGAAAACCAGGATATCGTCGATTTTCACGACCAGTTACTGGCCGATAATGGCGCCAGCTGGGACCATCCCCCGCGACGCCTCAGCATCAGCCCCGAACACATCGAGCAGGCCCGTGCGATAGCCGATGCATTTCCGGAAGGTGTGCAGTGGGGCTTCAAGGACCCGCGCGCACTGCTGGCGCTGGAGGTTTGGAAGCAGGTCATACCCGGGCTGCGCTTCGTCGGCATTTTCCGCCACCCCCTGGCGGTGGCCGCCTCCCTCAACCGCCGCAGCGCTGGCGGCATGCCCGACAAGGCCGCCTTCGAGCTCTGGCACCACTACAACAAGCGCCTGCTAAACCAATTCAAGGAAGGGCCGTTCCCCCTGCTGTGTTTCGACTGGGAAGAGGAGTATTTCCACCAGCGCCTGAACCGGGTACTTGCGGACCTGGGATTACAGGAGCTGGGTCCCGACCAGCGTTTTTACACCTCCGAGCTGCACAACTTCGATTCCCGGGAAACCGACGCACTGCCCTGGAAGGTCAGACGCCTGTACCGCAAGCTGCAGGCGCTGAGCGGCTGAACCATGAGTACCGCGAAACAACCGCGATTGTCGGTCATCGTCATCGGCTACAAAATGGCCCAGCAATTGCTGAACACGGTGTTCACCCTGTCCGGTCGCTATCAGCGCGATATCGAGGAGAACGACTACGAGATCATCGTGGTGGAAAACAGCTCCAGCGACAATGTCGACGAGGAGGCCATCGCGGCACTCGGCAGCAATATCCGGTTTTTCCGCCGCGAGGAAAGCAGCCACACCCCGGTTTACGCGGTGAATTTTGCCTTCAGCCAGTGCCGGGCACCGCTACAGGGCCTGATGATCGATGGTGCGCGGATGTTGAGTCCGCGGGTACTGGCCACGGCCCTGGAGTGCTGGGAAGCGGACCAGCGCGCCCTGGTCACGGTACCGGGTTATCACCTGGGCGAACTGGAGCAATACCACCAGGAAGACCCGGAAGAGGCGCGGCGGGAAGAACTGACCCTGCTGGAATCCGTCGACTGGCGCAATAACGGTTACGAGCTGTTCCGGATTTCAACCTTCAGCGGCGCCAACCGCCGCGGCTACCTGCAGCCGATCATGGAGTGCAATTGCGTATTTTCTTCCGCCGCCAATTTCGAGCGCATCGGCTATGCCGACGAGCGCTTCCAGCTGCGTGGCGGCGGCAGCATCAACCTGCATATGTACCGCAGTCTCGGCATGCTGCCGGACAGCAGGCTTTATGTATTGCCCGGCGAGGGTTCCTTCCACCAGTTCCACGGTGGCGTCACCACCTTCGGCTACGCCGACCGACAGGCGGAAATCGAACGTCACCGGGTCCAGCTACACAGCCTCTGGCCCGGCGGGTTTCACAGCCTGCGGCGCAAACCGGTGCTGTTTGGCGAGGTCTGCGACCAGGCGCAACCCTTCCTGGACTATTCCCGGGAAATGGAGCTGAAAAGGGAAAAACGGCTGGAGCAACAGGGCCTGCCCATGTGGCCCGATGAAGCTGAGAGTTAGCCTTCACCCGGCAGCTGCTGCCACAGGGTTTCGTGTTCCTGCTCGTGTTCCTCGCTGCGCGAGTAGTAGTACAACGCAATCGACTTGCGGGTTTCCCCCTCGGGACAGGCCAGTGGGTGCGGGTGGCCGTGGAAGGAGGTTGAGGTGGTGTTGAATATCACGCAGCGGCCGGCCAGCGGTGCAATTTTCTGCTCACAGCGACTCATATCCGTGGACCACAACTCCAGTTCGCCCCCGTAGCTCTCGGGCCAGTCGCGATTCAGGTAGATAAGCACGTTTAAGCGCCGCTCCAGGTCCAGGTCCGGGTGCTTGTTGAAATCCGCATGCACTGCCAGGTAACCGCCGGGCAGGGTCTGGTGGATACCGCCGCCGAGCAGGTAGGGATCGGGCAATAGGCGCGGTACACCGGTGAGCCGCTGCAGGAACCGCACGAAGGGACCGGCATTCAACTCCCAGTACAGACGCCGGAAAGCCACGTCCACCGAGAGTTCACGCGATACCCACTGCTTGCCTGACTGGGCCGGTGTGCCATCGGGCATTTGCAGGTAGCTGGCGCCACCCTGGGCCTTCTGCGGCTCCGGTTCGGGCATGCGCCGGACCAGGTAGTCCACCACCTCGGTACTCAGCAAATCGTCGATCACGATATGGGGGAAGGGCTTCGCGGTGCGGTAGGCCACCGCCGAGTCCTGGATCAGTTTCTCCAACCGGTCGTAGTCGAGCAGGTTATCTCCATAGGTGGCCATGTCAGTCATTACTCGGCTTCCGGCGGAGCCACCTCGGGACGGGACTGCCAGTCCGTAGCGCGGGTCGGCTCCGCCTCACCCTCGGGTCGGCCGTGGCTGTAGTAATAGAGTGCGATCGACTTGCGGGTGTGTCCCTCCGGGCAGGACAGGACCTGGGGATGCCCGTGGAATGAGCGATCAGTGGTGCTGAATATCACACAGCGACCGGCCAGCGGGCGGATGCGCCGCTCACAGTTGCTCATATCCTCGGACCATAACTCCAGCTCACCGCCCCACTCCTGCGGCCAGTCCCGGTTCAGGTAGAGCAGGACATTGAGCCGGCGATCGATATCGTAAAGCCGGTGGCGGGTGAAATCCGCATGTACACCCAGCACGCCGCCGGGCAGGACCTGGTGCAAGCCGCCGCCAAACAGCATGGGATCGGCAATCAGGTTCTCGATACCGGTCAGCTTTTCCAGGAAACGCAGGAAGCTGCCGGAGTTCATCTCCCACAGCAATTCGCGAATGGTCGGCCCCAGGCGCTCGATCCGCGGCATACCCTGCTTGCCGGCCTGCACCGTATCGCCCCGCTCGTCCTCGCTGTGCAACTCGCGCCAGCTGATGTCTTCCTCGGGACTGGGAAACTCGGCCAAAAGCGCATTTATGGTGGCGTCGTCGATAAAGTCCTCGATCAGGATATGCGGGAAAGGCCTGGCCCCGGCGTAGGCTTCCGCCTTCTCGTCTGCATAGCGGTACAGCGCGCGGAAATTGAAAATCGTCGGCGCCCCGAGCTTGTCCAGCCCGGCACTGTCGCCGCTCTTCAATTTTTCCGGGGCCGTCGTTTCCGTCATGTGAATGCCATAAACCGTGGAAGCTGCCTAGTATATCCGCGGGGGTGGTCACTGGGCTAGAATCCCCGCCAATGCGCTTCTTCCTCTTCGCTGCCCTCGCCTCCCTGCTGGCCCGTCTGCTGCTGGTTGCCGCCGATGCCAATGCGCACTGGCAGGCAGCTGCCGTGTATTCAGATATAGCGCTGGCCCTGTTGCTGGCCTGCCTCGGGCAGTGGCTGTTAAAGCTGCACCGCGCCGCACTGGCGGCACTGGCACTGTGTTTTGCCGCACTGCTGGTGGCCAATATGGAAATGATCACGGCGCTCAATCGCAGCATAGACCTGCGCGATTACCGCTATGCAATGGACCCGATGTTCCTGGCGGCCAGTACCGCCCGCCTCAGTTTCCCCGCCTTTACCGCCCTGGTAGTTGCCGGGGCACTATGGAGCGCCTGGCGCCAGCGGATCCTGCCCATCGGACGCAAACAACTGCTGATCGCGACAGGCTTATGTATCCTGCTGCCGGCGCTCAACCTGGATAGCCGTTGGCAGCATAACCAGATCGCACTGCCGGGCCTGGTACGGGCGTTGTCCGAGGACGGCATCGCGCAGGTGGCAGCCGGGCGGGCCCCGGGGCTGGAACGAGACCTGGGCGGCAGATCAGTGTTGGGTAACACCCGGGCCAGGAATGTCGTACTGCTGGTGCTGGAAGGATTAGCTGGCACCGATATCGGCTACCGCGGCTTCGATTACATCGTCGACACGGGCATGCCGACCTTGACCGACCTGGCCGACAAGGGCAGTTTCGCGCAGAACCTGTACACCCACGGGCACCAGACGATCCGCGGTCTGTACGCCCTGCTCTGCGGCGATTACAACAAGCTGTCCCTGGATATCACCAAGGCTGCGGAATACGTCCAGCTTGCACCGGAGCAGCGAGCCCGGTGCCTGCCCGGCGCCCTGACCGAGGCGGGGTTTCACACCAGCTACCTGCAGGCCGCCCCGCTCGCCTATATGGGCAAGGATGTGTTTATGCCCGCCATAGGGTTTGCTGACGTCAGGGGCGAGGAGAGCCTGCCACGGCGTTACGCGGACGTCGGTTGGGGCCCGGACGACCGCGCCTTCCTGGAGCAGGCCGCGGAACACATCGTCTCCCTGCACGAGAACCGGCAGCCCTTCTTCAGCACCCTGCTCACAGTGGGCACCCACCATCCCTACACCCTGCCTGATGAGGTACGCGGTGCAGACCCCAAGCAGGACGCTGCAATCTACCTGGATACCGCCCTGCAGCCTTTCTGGGACAGCCTGGAGGCAGCGGGTGTGTGGGAAGACACACTGCTGGTCATCAGCTCCGACGAATCCAGGTTCGCCAGCGAACATCCAGGCCTGGGCGGTAACTCGGGGCTTTGGATTGCCCGCGGTCCCGGAGTGCCGGTGGAGCGATTTCCCGGTATCTACGGCCTGGTGGATGTACCCATCAGCGTCCTCGACTACCTGGAACTGACTGCGCGCTATCCGGATTTCGGCGGCCGCTCCCTGTTCCGTCGCTATGACAACCCGCGTCCCTTGCTGTTTCGCAGCAACCGTTTCTACGCCGCCAACGAGGCGGGTCAGTTGCTCTACTGCGACACGAAATCAGCCTGTTTCACTGCGAGCGAGTTCGACGGCCGGCAGATTAGTAGCGGCAGCGTGCAAGCGCTGAATAAAGAGGCATCGGCTGCACTCTATCAACAGTTACAGACCTGGCGGCAACAGGCGGACAGCTCCCTGCGCATGCCCAGCCAGACCCGGCGCCTGATCCTGCTGGAAAACACACCGATGCCGGTGCGCAGCGGTCAACTGAATATTCTCGCTGCGGGCCGCTATATGCAATTGCCGGCGCAGCAGCAGATCATACTCAAGCTGGACGCGAGTTATCGAGGCAGCGACAGCATCCTGCTCAAACCCGAAGTGCTCGACAGCGAGGCCAACAGCGAGCTGTTTCCACGGCCGGAACTGCCGCCACTGCACAACGGCAAGGGCCTCCGTCTCGAATACCGTTTCAATGTGGAGCAGGATGTCACTGCAGCCCATCCCATGCTGGCGGGCGCCATGGACAGCGGCACCGGCACACTCACAGTCAGGCAATTCAGCCTGGAGCTTGGCGGTGCTATGGGCGCAGCCGCTGCCGGGATAAGCACGCTGGAGCGGTACACAGTATCGGGCAGTATCGGCCATGCAGGGGGCCGATGGCAGGGTCGCGACTATACCAACTCGGACCAGGCCATCAGCGGCAATGCGGCGCGCTTTCCGCTCATGGAGCTGGACCTGTCGCTGAGTTCGGACGGCAGGCTGGTCTGCCTGCACGGCTGGAAGCTTGGGTACCAGGTACTGTTCAGGGAAAAGATAGACGCGCCGCTCAGCTATAAAGAATTTGCCGAAAAATCGCGCGCGAAGTGGGACGAACTGAACTTTCTACCCTGCACGGAAGACTCACTACCCGCCCTGTTGGCGAGTCATTCGGGACTGCGCATGGTCATCGATAGCTGGTCTGACAGCACCCGCATAATGCAGCGCTTGCAGGAGGTCATCCCCGGGGCCCGGGACCGCCTGATCCCGCAGGCTTATTCGCCGGACCAGGTGGAGCAATTCCGGGAGATGGGCTACCGGGACGTGATCTGGACCCTGTACCGCTACCCGGAACGAGAAAATATCGAGCAGGTTATGGCCCAGGCAAGCCGGGTCAAACCCTGGGCGGTGACCCTGCCCCTGGAACTGGCCGGGGGCGAGCTGATAGAGCGATTGCTGGAAGCAGGGATACGGGTTTACGTGCACACGGTCAACGACTGTGCCACTGCCACCGACCTGTGGCGGCGCGGTGCGAACCTGTACAGCGATGTGCTGCAGACTGGCGACTGTCAGTAACGGGTGAAGAAGGGCTGCGCCGGTACCAGGTACTCATCGCCCAGTTCAGTGTAGCGCTCGACCACCTCGGGCTGTGATGTATTGACCCGCCAGATCGCCGCCCAGCGTTCGGCGGTCCACAGAGGCGCCCGACTCAGCAGACGGATATCGTCGTACCAGGTCGCGAGTTCCGGGTGAGCGATGCGATTCTCACCGCTTTCGATAGATTCCACCAGGCCCCGGGGAATACGTCGCTGGAAATGCCCGGGACGCCAGTGCTCGCCGAAACCCTGGGGCAGTCGGCTGACCAGCGGGTTGGCCAGACCCAGAGGATCGAAGACGTGGATCTCGGGTCCGCGCTGCAGACCGGCGAGACCCAGGGTGTAAATCTCGGCAGACCCGCGCAGCTTCTCATAGCGCCAGTCCAGTTTTTCCAGACCGCGCTGGATGGCTGGCGGCGTAGCGGACAATAAACCCGTGTTGGGAAAATAAAAGGCGCGTTCGTCCGCCACACCTCTTGGGGTCATCTGCGGGTCGCGAAAATCACTGCCACTCAGCCAGACAGGTCGGGGGCTGAGCAGGGCCAACAACGCTACCAGTACCGCCAGCTCCGTGGCAGGTCCCGCCCAGAGCCGACCGATAATCACCGCAGACAGCAGCAGCGGCGCTGCCAGAAAACGGCCGGACATGAAATCTCCGCCGATGCTGACCACATAGAGCAGGTAGAGCAATGCGCCCAGGGCCAGGCTGCGCTCACGCCAGTCACCGCGCCAGGCGGCACTGGCAATGGCCAGGGCGATCGCCGGCAAGGTCAGGTAATCGCGCTGCAGTGAATCCCAGAGGTAGGCGAGTCCCGTCGTCAACAGTGACGAGGCCGGGATTCCGGTGGCCAGCTTGGCGGCTGCGGTATTGGGCAGGAAGGCCCCGTAGTAGACCAGGGAGAAGCCAAACCAGCCCAGCAGCGGCAGTGCCGCCAGGGCAATCGGCAAGACGAGTCGCAATCTGTCGCGCCGCAAATAGAAGTCCATTGCCAGGGCCGGCGCCACCAGCAGGACCAGGTCGAGCCGGTTCAGGACCAGCAGGGAAGCCGCCAGCAGCAGGCCCAGGTCGCGCCTTGTACTCGCTACAGGCGGTCGGTACAGTGCCACTACAAATAACAGCAACAAGAGATGACTCAGGGGGTTCTCCAGGCCGGAGCTCGAATAATCGATAAAGGCCCGGGAGCCCAGCAATACCAGGGCGGCCAGTAACTGCTGGCGGGGGCTGAACTGCAGTCCGCGGCATAACAGGTAGAACAGCCCCAGGGTGCACAGCAGCGACAGCAACAGGGTGCTGTAATACAGCTCGCCGCTGATGGCTATCAGCGCGCTAAGCAGCAGGAACCAGAGAGGATGGGTAAACACCTGCACCCGCTCGTCGACGTTGAAATTGGGTCCGAGGCCGGAGATGAAGTTAAGTACAACCCTCAGGGTGATGCCTGAATCGTCGCTGAGCCAGGCGGTCCGCAACCAGAGCAACAGGGCGGCGAGTAAGATGCCAGTCAGCAGCAGGCGGGCTTTCCAGGACGAGGGTGTTGCGGTCGAACTCAAGGGGAATCCCGAGCGTGGCTGAGCGTTTATGGTAAACGAATCGCGCCTGGATGCGGTAGCGGGGAGACTGCTGGCCACCCGCAGCCTGGCGGCAATCGCCATCGCCAATGCACTCAGCTTCTCACTCTGCAATGGCCTGGGAGTTGCCGTCTCCCTGACACCCTGGATTTACGTCCTGTCACTGGCTGTCGCTATCGCCCTGCTCCGCTTACAGCGGCCGCGCCGACTCGCCAACCGGCCGCCGCCCGTCGCCTGGTGGCTGGGCCTCGGATTCTCCGCAGCACTGGTCTTACCCCGCCTGGTTTACCCGCTGGAATGGTGGCCCGGCCACACGGTGGACGCGATGTTCGACGACTACGCGCGGATCGCCGAACTGGCCTCCATGACCCTGTCGGAGGGCTACCCGCTGCGTCACCCCGCCAACAGCGCGCTGACGCTCTCTTTCTACTATGCCGCCTTCTATCCCATGGCGGTGTTGAAGCTGTTGCTGCCCATGCTGACCCTGAAGGACAGCATCTTCATAGTCAGCGCCTTGTACTTCCTGCTGCTGGGCGCCAGCCTGGTGGAAGTCAGCTTCCGTCTCACTGCGGACCGGACCTCCGGACTGATCCTGCTGTTTCTCTGCACCTGGTTCGGGGGACTGGATTGGCTGGGTGGTAACTTCCTGCCTTTCTACGGCCACAGTGAATGGTGGGCAAGGGATTTTTTCGACAAGCCCTCCCAGTGGTCCGCCTACATTACCGCTGCCCAGTGGACTATCCACCACTTCCTGGGTTTCTACCTGTGCGTGATCGCCTGGGTGTTTTTGCGCCACAGTCGCTTCCAGCCGCACTGGGGTAAAAACCTGGCTGTTTCGCTGTTACTGATTGCCGCCCTGTTTCACAGCCCCTTCGGATTTCTGCCGATGCTGGTCGTCGGCCTCTACTGGGTAGCCCTGCTGTGGCGCCGCTTCGCCTGGCACTGGAGTACACCGCTGCTGCTATTGATGATGCTCCTGCCCCTGTCGGTGTTCACAGGGCGACTGGTCGGTGACACACTGCAACTGCAAATGGCATTGCTTCAGGGTGACGAACCGAGCGTGATCGCCAGCTTCGTCGCCTATATGTTGCTGCTACCGCTGGTGGATATGGCCGCGATTCCCCTCGCGCTGATCTACCTGTTGCCTCGGCTGTCCCGGCTGGAACAATTCCTGCTGCTGGCGGCAGGGGCGTTCCTGGCCAGCACCTTCTTTTTCTACGTGCCCCTGTTCAATAACTACTCCATGCGCGGCTTGCTGCTGCCCGGTTTTATCTTTTTCGTGCTGTTCGCCCGGCACTGGCGATCTTTGCCACACCCGGCGGCCGTCGCCATGCTGGCGGTGATCCTGGTCGGCGGGGGCATGGGCGGCTTGCGAGAGGCCAGCGGCGGATGGCGCTATGCACTCTGGGCCAGCAGTATTGCCCGCCAGTCCTGGCTTGAACTGCCGGACCACCCGCCGCACTTTGCGGAGCTGCGCCAGCAGGCAAGGGACGGCAGCTATTCGATTCTGCGCATCGACGCCAGGGACTACCGCAAACGGCGCCCCTACCTGGGGGAAAAGCTCCTGCCCGATGTGCCGCCGGAAAAGTTCAAGAACATGGAACGTGAGATTGCGGGCAGGCCGCACCCCGCGGCGAAGGACGGCGACTGATCGACCATGTTATTCAACTCCCTGGAATTCCTGCTGCTGTTCCTGCCCCTGGTGCTACTGGGCTTCCAGCTACTCCAGCGCAGCGGCCGAGGGCGGCTCTCGGTCGCCTGGCTTACCCTGGCCTCGCTGTTTTTCTACGGCTGGTGGAACCCGGTCTATGTACTGCTGATCCTCCTGTCCATGGCGGTCAATTTCAGCACCGGCCAGTGGCTGGCCCGCAATGGCGGCCACCGCACCCTGCTTATCGTCGGCATTGTCTTCAACCTGGGACTGCTGGGCTACTTCAAGTATTTCAACTTCTTCATCGACAACCTCAACCTGGCCCTGCAGACCAGCTTTCATTTCGAGAAGATCGTGCTGCCGCTGGCGATCAGCTTTTACACCTTTCAGCAAATCACCTACCTGGTGGACAGCCACAAGGGCCTGACCGCGTCTCACAGCCTGCTCGAATACAGCCTGTTCGTGACCTTTTTCCCCCAGCTGATCGCCGGGCCCATCGTCCACCACTCCGATATGCTCGACCAGTTCCGGGCGCTGCGGGATTCGCCGCTACAGCGCCGCAACCTGCAGATTGGCCTGTCCATCCTGGTTATCGGCTTGTTCAAAAAGGTATTTGTCGCCGATGGCTTCGCCCACTTTGCCATACCGGTGTTCGATTCAGGGACGGCGTTCAACAGCCTGGATATCCTGGTAGGTGTGTTCGCCTACACCTTCCAGCTGTACTTTGATTTCTCCGGCTACAGCGATATGGCGATTGGCCTGGCCTGCCTGTTCGGCATTCGGCTGCCGGTGAATTTTTTCTCTCCCTACCGGGCCCGCAACATCGGGGACTTCTGGCGGATGTGGCATGCCACCCTGTCACGTTTCCTGCGCGACTATGTGTACACGCCCATGGGAGGTTTTGTCTGCAGCCGCTCGAGACAACGCATCAATCTCTTCACCACCATGTTCTGCGGCGGTGTCTGGCACGGCGCCGGCTGGACCTTCATCGTATTCGGCCTGCTCCACGGCAGCTTCGTGGTATTGCAGCAGTTGTGGCGCATACACCTCGCCAGTCCGCTGGAGCTAGTCACCAGCCGGCCCTACCAGATGGCGATGCAGGCATTCACCTTTCTCAGCGTGGTATTCACACTGGTGTTCTTCCGCTCGGCCACGGTGGAGGGTGCACTGGGCTTGCTCGCGGGGCTCGGAAACTGGCAGGGCGCGGCGCTCTCCGCCGACTACCAACAGGCGCTGCTGAGCAGTAAGTGGATTGCCATCCTGGATCTCGTGGGCGCGATGCACTGGGCGACCACGCTTAGCCTGACCCTGCTCGCGCTGGCATTAGCGGCCTGCTGGTGCCTGCCGAATACCTTCCAGCTGTTCGAACAGGAAGAGGTCATGCTGACCAACCCACGCGCCGGCCGACCGGCACCCATCGGCCTGAAGTGGGAGCCGAATACGGGCTGGGCACTGTGGATTGGTATCTTGCTGGCGCTCGCGGCCATGAATCTGACCGAGGTCAGCGAATTCCTCTACTTCCAGTTCTAGGCCGGTTTCGAGGCGGATAACAGCCCGTAGCCAAGCAGACCCTGGTCCCAGAAGGTCTCCAGCACCGCGCAGCAATCGTGGAATACCTGCCAGCCCTGACGGCCGATCATTGCCTCCACCGCAGCCTGGTGTTCGAGGGCATTGTTACGCCAGTGGGTAAAAGTAGGCCGGGTCTCAAGCGAAATATCGCGCACCACATCGACAACGAAGCCCGCCGCGGACAACTGCTCCCGGTAATAGTCCAGGGGTTCCATGCGGGCGCGGCCAAAACCCTCCTGCAGCAGCAGGAACGCGTCGCGATGAGCGATTACGTCTGTCATTTCCAGCGCCTTGCCGGCAATCACATCGCACAATACCAGGCGGCCGCCGGGGCGCAGCACACGGCTGCACTCACGCAACAGCGCGACCTTATCCAGCATCAGGTGAGAAGACTCCATCACCCAGGTGCAATCGAACGTGGCGTCTGCTACGTCCATGACCTGGCCGTCGCCAATGGCAAAATCCGTCTGTTCCCCAAGGCCGGCCCCAGTGGCGCGGCGCGTGGCCGCCTCGACCGAAGCCCGACTGGGGGAAATACCCAGCACCGGACATTCGCACTCCGCGGCGATTCGACAAGCGGCGGCGCCGGTGCCACAACCCACATCGAGAACCCGTTGTCCGGGCTGCAATTCCGCCAGGGCCAGCATCTGGTCAGTCAGGGCGGCGGTGGCCTGTTCCAGGGACTGCTCTGCAGCGGAGAAAAAACCGTAATGCAGGTTCTCCCCCATCAACAATCCCCAGGCCTCGGTAACCTGGTCGTAGTGCCGGGTGGGGTCGCTCATCAGCAGCTGATGCCGCCGTCCACCACGATGACCTGTCCGGTGATGAAAGCGGCTTCATCGCTGGCGAGAAAACTCACCATCGAGGCCACGTCACGGGGTTCGCCGAGACGCGCCAGGGGCGTACGGCGAATGATTTGCTGCAGCTCCTTCTCGCCCATGGATTCCGTCATCTCCGTATTGAGATAACCCGGGGCAACGGAGTTTACCGTGATGTTATTGCCGCCCAGTTCCCGGGCCAGGGAGCGGGTAAAACCATCCAGTGCCGCCTTGGTCGCACTGTAAACCGAGAGCCCGCGATAGCCTGACGCGCCGACGATGGAGGAAATATTGATGATGCGACCGCCGCCCAGGGTCAGCATGGGGCGGGTGACCAGCCGGGTGAGGTGTACGGTTGCCTTCAGGTTGAGGTCTATCAGACGATCATTGTCCGCGTCATCGGCCAGCGCCAGCAGGCTGGTGTGGGCCATTCCTGCATTGTTGACCAGCACGTCGATATCGCCGAAACGTTCCTGTACCTCGCCGACAAAGGTCGCGACGGCTTCGCGGTCGGTAATGTCCAGGGTCTTGAAGAGAAAGTGGTCCGGATAAATGGCATGCCAGGCCTCGACCTGGTCATTGGAGCTGCGGCTGAAGGTGGCAACATTGTCGCCCTGCTCCAGGAAACGCTGCACCAGCCCGGCACCGAGCCCGCGACTGCCACCGCTGACCAAAACAATACTCATCGCCGCTCCAGCTTCATATTCCGTGTTGCCAGCTCATCGACAAAATTGACGCTGCGGGGCTGACTGTGCCGCGACAAATCGCGACAGACCTCGAACACCCGCTCCTCCACTATGTCCGGATCACAGCCGTCCTGCAACACAATATCCACGGCCACGATCTGGCCGGTGACCGGGTTTTCCCTGCCGTAGGCGCGTACCAGCTTGACCTCCGGCAGGGCGGCAATGCACTCCTCTGCTTCCCGGGGGAAGACCTTTACGCCGCCCACATTGATGGTTTCCGAACGCCGCCCAAGGAAGTGGATACGATCACCTTCGAGACGCACCAGATCCCCGGTGGCACGCCATTCTCCGGCAACCGCCGCCTCGTTTACATAGGCCTGCATACCGTGCCGGGATCTTACCCAGAGCTCATCTTCCTCTATGCGAAATTGTATTGCCGCCCCCGCCCCGCGCTGCAGGATAGTCGCCGGCAATCCGGCGCGACCGTCGCTCACCGAGACACAGGATCCCAATTCGGTGGTCGCATAGATGTGCACGATACGGGCAGCGGGAAATTTTTGCGCCAGGCCTGTGAGTAGTGACTGGGGCACCGCTTCGCTACCCAGGGTAATCTGCCGCAGAGGTGGCAATGCGTCGCCCATGGCCGCCAGCGCGAAGCGCCAGAAGGTCGGCGTCGAGCTCAGGTGGCTGACCCTGAATTTGCCCAGGGCCTCCAGCGCATCACCCATGCGCGCTGAGAGCGGTATTGCCAGGGATTGGCCCGCCAGCAATACATGCAACAGCATCTGTACGCCGGCAAAATGACTGAGCCGGTAGGCCAGCAACCAGCGTTCGCTGCCCGCTTGCTCCTGCGGCGCGGGTATCTGGGCCAGGAGGTCATCCCAGCTATAGCGGGCACACTTGGGCTGCCCTGTAGTACCGGAGGTAAGCACCAGTAGTTCGCCGCGGCCAGTATCACGCGCGGATTGAACTCCTCCCGTCTCGATCAAAGCTGCGACCTCGGACGAACTATCGATGCAGCGCTCCCAGGACAATTCTGCCTGCAGCCTCTCGCGTTCCCCCCGGGGCAATTCTGTGCCCAGGTTTACCAGGGAACTGTTGCTCAGGGCCGCGCCCAACATGAGCGCCACCAGCTCCGGGGAATCCGGCAGGGCACAGGCCACCAGGTCACCCCCGTCAGCATCCAGGCCAGCTGCAATGGCAGCGGCGGCATCAGCCATACGGCCGTAGCTCCAACTGCCGCTGTCAGCGAGAAGAAAGTCCTGGTCGGGGTTTTGTTGCGCCCGCTCAAGCAGCAGGCTTGCGACTGAAGCCATGGCTAGCCATAGAAGCCGACGATATCGGCAACCGTGGCGGGCAGCTCACCCTTGGTGTAGGGATCGCTGCCCAGCCGCTTTTCCAGGGTCGCAGAGAGCTCTGCCACACACATGGAATCGAGGCCGACACCATCATCGTAGAGAGGCGAATCCAGCGCGACAGACACCTCGGGCAATCCGTGACGTCTGACGATAGTGCTGATGATGTCGATGATTTGCTCGTCCAGGCTCATGGATTCGCGGTACTCTATTGGTGCTGAACACGCGGCGGAGTCTACTCCGAAGACTGCACACTATTCAATGATGAACCGCTACCTGCTGACACTCGGAATTACCACGCTCATAGCGCTAACGGGCTTCGCGGCACTGAATACCGTGGTTGATCCCTTTGGCCTCTGGGAGCTCAGGCGCAGTGAAGGCATCAACCACTACAAGCCGGCCTTTACCCGGGGCATGCAGCCGGTTAAACCCCACGTGGTGAAACGGCGCCAGCCACAGGTACTGATTCTTGGATCCTCACGGGTTGGCGAAGGGCTCAGTTGCGCGATGCTGGCTGCGCCGAGTTGCTACAACGGGGCATTTCCGGGCGGGTCTCTGTACGAGGCATCACGGCTGATAGGGCAGACCTCCGGGCGGACCCACTCCATCTACCTGGGGCTGGACTTTGAAGCCGCCATCAAGCCCGATGTCCGGGCGCCGGGTTTCAGCGAACGGCGTTTTTCCCGGGACCCGCAACAGCAACCAAATCCAGTTTATCCCTGGCAGCTGGTAGTGGACTACTACAGCCTGTCACTGACCGCTGACACCAGCCTGGGCAGCCTGCGAACACTGTGGCGGCAGGCAGCGGAACGCAACCCGGTGTTCTCGCGCAGCCTTGATCCGGACGGCTCCTGGGACCTGCGCACGGTGGCGGCCAGTGAGACCGTCGCCGCAGCACAGCAGGCACGGGTTTTCCGACTGATACGCCGTTACTCCGACAACATACTCTCGGCCCAGTCGAAGGCGGGTGAAGACGTGCTGGCCGCGCGCATGGATGCCTGGTTCACCTTGCTGCAGGGCATTATCGAAAGTTCCCGCAACCGCGGCACCGAACTGCAGCTGTTTATCAATCCCTCCCACGCGCTCTACCACGATGCGCTGCACCAGAGCGGCACCACCCCCCTGTTCATGGACTGGCTGAGGAGGCTGCAGTCACTTGAACAAGCGTACGCCGGCTTCTTGCCGCCGGTGTGGAATTTTGCTGATTATGATCGCTACAGCAGCTCAGAGCTGCCGGGCCGCAAACTGAACCTGTGGTTCAACGACCCGGTGCACTACAGCCGCCGGCTGGGGGAGTTGTTGCTGCGACAGATGCGAGGAGAATGTGGCGACAGCGGTCCGGGAAGATGCCTGCGCAACCAGGACCTGGTGCAATTCAGCAGCCGCTTCCTGGCCGCCGGGAGCAGCTATAGCGAGCAGCTGCAAGCCTCCGGTTTTCTTACCAAAGCCAAACCCGGTGCAGGCGCCGGCGCGTAGTCTTCCCCGGGCAGTAATGCTAGACTCCCCGCTCGAATCCCGGCACCGGAAACAGCAGTGAACAAGAGCGCATTAACCGCAGTGACAGGCCTTGGCAGCCTGTTGTTACTCCTGGCCTCGGCTCCCGCGGCGGCCTACCTGTCGCCAGGCTCGGGTCTGGGCGCATTGAGCGTGCTGCTGGGTTCCATCGGTGTTGTCTTCCTGGTGGTCGTGGGCTTCTTCTGGTACCCGATCAAACGCGCGATGGCCAGACTGCGCGGCGAAACCACTGGTGCAGGCGACGAGGAGGTCGACGCGGAAACCGCAGAGCTGCCGGACTCCCCCGAGAACCCCACAGCCTGACGACCGTGGACGCTGGTACCAGCCTGCTGGCGGGCCTGGCCCTCACCCTCACCTTTATCGAAAGTGCCCGGCTGATCGGTTTTTTCCCGGATGCCATGCAACTATTGCAACTGCCGGCGCGCAGCCTGTGGGTGATGCAACATCCCCACAGCCCGGATACGCGCAAGGAAAAACTGGTGCAGGCCTATGCAATGCGCCTGACCCTGCAAACCCTGCGGGTAACCGGCAAACTGGTTCTGGTGCTGACCGCCACCGCGGTAATGGCCATGCTGTTATCGGTGATTCTCTATCGGCAACCCGGCAACCTGGACTTCCTCACCGACTGGTTGTTACTGGCAAGCACCGCGGTATTCGGCTGTTGTTACTGGCCCTTGCGCAAGAGGGTATTGAACGCAGTAAAATCCGGAGGTGACGCCACCTCGTGAACAAGAATAATCATGGCACCCCCTGATCGCGCCGGCGACCTGTTACCGCGCCTGCTGTTTGCCCTGTCGGTACTGATAGTCGCCGTGGGCTACGGCATGTTTGCCTGGAAAAACAACTGGTTCCCCGCACCGGCGACGCGGGCCGCCCTGGCGGAGTGGCACCGCCTGTCGGGGCCCGAAACAAAACGACCGCACCGGGTACCTAAGCGTCACGAGAAACCCGCGGGAGCCACCGCCCACCGCGCCGAATTGGTCGCGCCGGGGCTCACCCTGATTTCCAGTTACTGGCCAGACGATGACTGGTACCCGGGGGTACGCCTGATCGACAGCAACGGCACCACCCTGCACCACTGGCCGCTGCGGCCGACGGAGATATTTACCGGGCAACGCCAGGTGCCCTATTCCGATGCCACCTATGTGCACGGCAGTTACCTCTTTCCTAACGGCGACCTGCTGGTCAACCTGGAGTACCTGGGGCTGGTGCGCATGAACAGCTGTGGCCAGGTGCTCTGGACCACCGACTACGCCACACACCACTCGATATTCCGCGATGAAGACGGCAATTTCTGGGTACCGGGTTTTCGCTGGATTTACGCCAGGAACCCGCGTGCCAAGGCCTTTCCCGGCATCAAGACCCGCTTCGCGGAGGAACTCATCCTCAAAGTCAACCCGGAGGGCGAGAAGCTTCAGGAAATCAGCCTGCTGGACAGCATCTACAACAGTGAATACCGCCTTCTGCTGTGGGCAACGGACCGCGCGCAGAAGGGCGGCGATCTCATCCACCTCAACGATGTGGAGATCCTGTCAGTCGAGATGGCACGTTACTTCCCCATGTTCGAGCCCGGCGACATACTGGTTTCATCCAATTTTCTCAGCCTGGTCGCCGTGTTGTCGCCACAGGGGAAGATCAAGTGGGCCAGTTACAAGCAGTTCTACCGCCAGCACGACCCCAACTTTGAGCGCAGCGGGCTGATTACGGTGTACGACAACCGACCCGATGGCTCCCTGCACGGCGATCACCTGGGCGGCTCGCGGCTGGTTGCAATCGATCCCTACGATAGTTCCCTGCGCGCAGTGTATCCCCTGGGCGAGGACAGTGACTTCTTCACCTCAGCCGGCGGCAAACACCAGCTGCTCGCCAACGGCAACCGCCTGGTCAGTGAATTGCACGGTGGGCGCATCTTCGAGGTCTCGCCACAGGGGGAACTGGTCTGGGAGTGGTTACAGGAGCCCTTTAGCGAAACCCAGATCGCGGAAGTCCAGGAAGGAATGCGCTATCAACTGGACCGCGCCACGGTGGCTGCCTGGGCCTGCGCCAGGGACACGTCATCGTGAACCCCTACCTCTATATCGCCCGCATCGACCACTGGTTCAAAAACATCTTCGTGCTGCCGGGTTCGGCCCTGGCGATCCTGTTTGTCGGCGCCGATTCAAGAACAGCGATTACCGGCACCCTGCTGGCGGTGGCCTGCGCCTGCCTGTTGGCATCGGCGAATTATGTGATCAACGAATGGCTGGATGCCGCCAGCGACGCCCACCATCCGATCAAGCGCGAACGCCCGGCGGTCGCCGGCCGGCTCAAGGGGCGCTATGTATTGATGGAGTACCTGGCCTTCGCCGCCGCCGGCCTGTGGCTGGCAAGCACCCAGTCCACCTGGTTTTTGCTCAGCGCAGCGGCGTTCCTGCTGATGGGCCTCATCTACAATGTAAAACCCTTGCGGGCCAAGGACCGACCCTACCTCGATGTACTCAGTGAAGCGATCAACAATCCCCTGCGACTGTTGCTGGGCTGGTCGGCAATTGTCCCGGACGCCCTGCCCCCCTCCAGCGCGGTGCTCGCCTACTGGATGGGCGGCGCCTTCCTGATGGCGGTGAAGCGCTACGCGGAACTGCGCTTTATCGACAATCCAAAGCAGGCCGCCGATTACCGGCAGTCTTTCGCCTGGTACAACGAGGAGCGCCTCTTGTTGTCCGCGTTCTTTTACGCGCTCTGCGCCGCATTCTTCCTGGGTGTATTCCTGATCAAGTACCGTATCGAGTTCCTGCTCAGCCTGCCCCTGTTTGCCATCCTCTTCACCTGGTACCTGGCCCTGGGCATGCGGCCACTGTCGCCGGCGCAGACGCCGGAAAAGCTGTTCCGGGAAAAGTCCTTTGTCGCCTTTACCGTTTTCCTGTGCCTGGCGATCGCGGCGCTGTTTGCCGTGGATATCCCACTGCTGGATATACTGGTGGAATTGCCGGACTACTGAGTTTCCTGGCGCCGCGGCCGCAGCACCAGCAGCATCGAGTCCCCCAGGTTGAGGGGGAAGCGCAGACTTCGCATCCAGTGGAATACCGGCAACTGCAACCAGGCGGGCAGGTACTGGTTGAGGCGTTGCAGGATGTAGTCCAGGGAGAAGTACCAGCCGGGGCGGGCGAAACCCACTTCCTCGTAACCGGCTTCGCTTCCCAGGCGGCGCAGCGTAGCGGGACTGAAATAAGCGATATGGGCCAGCCGATAATGCCACCAGCGCCGTCCCATCAGCCTGGCAGCCAGCGAAGACACATCGGGGGTGACGACAAACAACAAACCGTCGTCCTTGAGGCAGGCGTGGATATCGGCGAGTACCCGGGCGGGATCGCTGACGTGTTCGATCACATCTACCAGGGTAACCACCTCGCATGAAGCACTCTCGATAGCCGGGTGCGGCAGAGTGGCAACGAGCACATCCAGTCCACGCACTGAGGCCTGTTCCGCCAGCCAGCGAGACGGCTCAAGGCCACGGGCATCAAAGCCGGCTGCGAGGGCCTGCTCCACCAGGATGCCGCTACCCGCCCCGACATCCAGCAGGCGCATGCCCCTGCCGCCGGGCAACCAGCGGCGCATGCATCGCAACAGGCTGTCCGCCTGCAGGCGTCGCGGTTCGCGGCTTTCCTCGTAGGCCGAATCTACCAGTTCCTCATAGAATGGCAGCACGTCGGGCGCCTCGGGGCAGAAGCGGAAACCGCAGTTGCTGCAGCTGAAGATAGCGTGGGTGACACCGTATTCGTCATCGGTGATGGCAAAATTTTCGCTACTCAGCTCGCCGCTAAAGCCTCCCTCCTGGAGCTTCTGCACATCGCCGCTGCCGCAGACCCAGCAGCTGTATTGCGGGTCAGCGGGCATCAGCGTTTGCAGCCTGCAACGAAAATCTTCGGACTCAGCCACTTGAACAGTGGCGCCAGCAGGCCGTGGTCAAGCTGGTCGGCAATACCCAGGGCCAGCCTCGATTCAGGCCCCAGCAACAGGCCGTTGAATTCGAGACGGTCAATATCGATATAAGGGGCCAGCAGGCGGCGGTAAACCGGGGGGGTGCCGAGGCTCAGCAGGCCCCACTCGTTGCGATCCAGCAGACACATCAGCGACAGCAGGAAATTGTACTTATTGGGTTCGAACACCAGCAGCCTGCCGCCCGGCCTGAGAACCCGCATTGATTCCGTCAGGGTATCCTCGATGTCGTCCAGGTGATGCAACAGGTCCACCATCACCAGGGCGTCAAAACTGCCGCTATCGAAAGGCAGGCTCGCGCCTATCTTGCGTATATTGATATTGGTTTGTCCGCTGCGGGCGACCGCCTCCTTACCTGCTTCGACAAACCTTGCCGAAATATCAACCGCCTCCACCTGGTCCACCAGCGGAGCCATGGCCATACTGAATCCACCGGTGCCACAACCGTAATCCAGGACCCGCATGGAGGAATCCAGGTACTCTGCGACCCGCCCGGCGAAGTACTGCTGCACCGAGGGCTTGGCTGACAGGGCGAGACCGTCAAAGCGGCTGTCGGCACCCCACAGACCCCGTGAAACCTGGCCGGCAATCAAATCGTCATAAAATTTCTCGGTGGCGTCCCGCCCCGGCGCCCTGAAAATGGCCACATTCGGCTCCCCGAACAAATCCCGCAGTAGTGCCCCTCCCCGGGGCGCCCGGCACCGGACATCCGACCCGGTACTCGTCTGCTATAGTTCTTTATTACCTTGACCTGCGTCAAGCAGCCCAGGCGGCAAGCTGGCTATGCTTGCTGGCGAAATAATCAAAGAACCGCGGCCGCCTCGTGCGGCACAAGAATAAGGGGGCGGTATGTGGCGATATATACAGACGGGCAGTCTCCTGCTCGCGCTCAGCCTGGGGGCAAACAGCCTGGCCCAGGACCAGGTCCAGGAAATCGAGCAGGAAGGCCTGGAGAGAACTGAAGCCGGAAAGCAAGTCCAGAAGAAAGTCGACAGCCTGCACGAAAACACCCGTAACCTGATCGATGAATACGAATCACACCTGAAGCTGGTCGAAGGCCTGCGCATGTACAACAACATGCTGGCGAAGCAGCTCGAGGCCCAGAGCGAGGAAATCGGCCTTCTGAAGAACTCGATCGCCGATGTTGCGATCGTGGAACGACAGATACTGCCACTGATGTCGCGCATGATCGACGGCCTCGAACAGTTCGTCGAACTGGACGTGCCCTTCCTGCTCGAGGAGCGCCGGAAGCGGGTCGCGAAGCTGCGCGAATTGCTGCTGCGCGCCGACGTTACCGTGGCGGAGAAGGCGCGCCGGGTGCTGGAAGCCTACCAGATCGAGAACGATTACGGCCGCACCATCGAGGCCTACAAGGACAAGCTGGCCCTCGCCAATGCCAGCTTCGATGCAGACTTCCTCCGCATCGGCCGGGTCGCCCTGATGTACAGGATAGTCGGCAATGAGGATGTCGGCTTCTGGGACGTTGAGAGCAAGAGCTGGGTTGAACTCGACGGCGTGCCCTGGCGCCGCTATATCGAACAGGGCCTGAAAATAGCCCGCCAGGAGATCGCGCCAGAGCTGATTTCCGTGTCGATCAACCCGAAGCAGGAGGTGCGCCGATGAGAACCCTGCTTATAACTCTGCTGATTTTCAGCACCAGCCTGTTCGCTACCGCCCAGGAGGCCCAGGAAGCCCAGGAGGCCCAGGAGGCCGCCCCGAGCGAGGAAGCCCAGGAAAAAGCCCGCAAGCTCATATCACTCGATGAACTGCTTGATGCGGTTAAAGAGGGCCGGATTGCCGAGGGCAAAGCCGATGCCAACCGGCTGAACCGGTTCCGTCGCGAGCAGGGCAAACGGGAACAAATGCTCGCCGACATCATCGCCGAGGAAAAACGCCAGGAAGCAATCAGTAAACAGCGCGAGGCGACCTTTGAGAGCAACGAGAAGGAAATCGGCGCGCTGGAGGAGCGGCTCAAGGAGCGCATGGGTTCACTCAAGGAACTGTTCGGCGTCCTGCAGCAGGTATCCAGCGATGCCCAGGCCCAGTTCCATGCCTCCCTGACCCAGATCGAATACCCCGAGCGAACCGATTTCCTGGTGGACTTTGCCGGCCGTATGGGTCAGGCCAATCGCTTGCCCGAGCTGGCCGAAATCGAAAAACTCTGGTTTGAACTGCAGCGCGAGATGGTGGAATCGGGACGCGTGGTCACACGATCACACCCGGTTGTGGACGCACAGGGCCAGGAAGTCGAACGTGAGGTGACCCGGGTAGGTCTGTTCAATGTGGTGTCGGACGGAAAATTCCTGCAATACATCCCGGAAACCGGCCGCCTGCTGGAATTCGCCCGGCAACCGGATTCGCGCTTTCTGCAGGGCCCGAGGGCCTTTGCCGGCGGCGAAGCGGATATCTTCCCCTTCGCTATCGACCCGGTACGGGGACAACTGCTGCAAATCCTCACCCAGGCACCGAACCTGCGCGAACGGGTCGACCAGGGTGGCGTGATCGGTTACCTGATTATCACCCTGGGTATTTTCGGGGTGCTACTGGCCATCTACCGCCTGTTCGTGCTGACGCGCGAGTCCCAGCGGATCCGCGGCCAGCTTACCGACCTCGATAATCCGACTGAAGACAATGCCCTGGGGCGTATACTGCTGGCCTACCGCGATGTGGCCGACCTGGATATCGAAACCCTGGAGCTGAAGATGGGCGAGTCGGTGTTGAAGGAGGTACCCGTGATCAACCGGCACCTGCCGCTGCTCAAGATCATCGCTGCGGTCGCGCCGTTGATGGGACTGCTGGGCACAGTGACCGGCATGATCATCACCTTCCAGGCCATCACCCTGTTCGGTGCCGGCGACCCGCGCCTGATGGCGGGCGGCATCTCCCAGGCCCTGATTACCACGGTACTGGGACTGACGGTCGCCATCCCCACCCTGCTGCTCCACAACGTGGTGCAGGGAAGGGCCAGGACGCTGACCGACATCCTGCAGCACGAGGCTGTCGCCGTGGTAGCCGGCCAGGCCGAGAGGGCCCATCGCGAATGATGGTATTCATCGACAACTGGCTGCCCTGGCTGGGCGATCTCTTGTCACTGGGGGGTAATATCCTGGGCCTGATCCTGATCATGGCCTTCTTCATGTGGTCGCTGCTGTGCGAAAGACTGTATTACCTGTTCTTCGTGTACCCGCAGCAGGCACGGCGCGCTGTGCGACTGTGGGAATCCCGCAGTGACAAAGCCTCCTGGTTCGCCCTGCAGTTCCGCGAGCACCTGCGCCACAGAATTTCGGCGGAACTAAACAAGAATTTCTCCCTGATCGCCACGATCATCAAAGTCTGCCCCCTGCTGGGCCTGCTGGGCACAGTGGCCGGTATGCTCGAGGTATTCGACGCCCTGGCGGCGACCGGGTCCAATAACCCGCGGTCCATGGCGGCGGGTGTGTCCAAGGCCACGGTATCGACCCTGGCGGGCATGGTTGTGGCCATATTCGGGCTGCTGGTCAGCAAGTTTGCCGAGCGGCGGGCCCAGGCAGAGCGTGACACACTGCAGTCACGACTCGCATTCCTTGGAGCAACTGCCAATGCGTAATTTCCTGCAAAACCAGATCGAAGACGAAGAAAGCTCGGTCGATATCACGCCCATGCTGGACGTGGTATTCATCATGCTGATCTTCTTTATCGTCACAGCGACCTTCATCAAGGAAGCGGGCATCGATGTGGACAAGCCCTCTGCGGCAACCGCCATCGTTCAGGAAAAGGCCAGCATCCTCATCGCCATCGATGCCAACAACAACGTCTGGATCAATCGACGCCAGGTGGACCTGCGTTCGGTACGCTCCATCGTCGAACGCGTGCACGCTGAAAACCCCAAGGGAACACTGGTTATCCAGGCGGACAAGGAATCCAAGAACGACACCCTGGTGCAGGTCATGGATGCATCGCGCCGCGCCGGTGTCTACGACATAGCGCTTGCCGCTCATGACAACTGAGCCCGACAGCATCGATAGCATGGACCGCGCCCTGCGGGTCCATCACGATATCACCTGGTATGCGAGATTCGTGCTTGGCCTCGCAGCCGGCGCCACCTGCGCCCTGGTCGGGGCCTGGTTTATGCACTTCCTGATCGAGTCTTCCGACGTGATGCTGAAGAACGTCGATCGCGTGCAGATGCTCGATTTCGTGCGGGTCAAGCGGGATGAAAATACCCAGCGCAAGGAACGCACGCCGGATCGCCCACAGCTTAATGAAACGCCCGATGTACCCCCGATGCCGGAAAGCAATGCCGACGCCAGCGGCCAGCAACTTCAGGTTTCCATGTTGCCGACCACGGGCAGCATCGATATCAACCAGGATGGCATCGGCTTTGGCAGCGGCGAGGGCGACTACCTGCCTATCGTAAAAGTGGCGCCGATATTCCCGCAGCGCGCCCTTGCGGCCGGTATCTTCGGCCAGTGCCTGGTGCGCTACACGGTTACCACCGCCGGTACCGTCAGGGACGTGGAAGTCATCAAGGAAGAATGCACCAATGCCGTGTTTTACCGACCCTCGCGGGATGCTGCCCTGCGCTTCAAGTACAAGCCCCGGGTGATCGACGGCGAAGCGGTTGAGGTGCACGGGGTATTGAATATGTTTTATTACGAAGAATTGAAAGATGAGTAATCGACCTTGAAGACAAGACTGTCCAGCCTGATCGCTTTCGTCCTGCTGCTTACCGTGGCAAGCAGCGCTATTGCCAAGGAGAGAGTGCTGGGGATGAGCAAGAAGGTCTACGATGCCATCACCGACATCCAGCTGCTCATGGATGAAGATAAATGGGCCGAGGGCCTTGAGAAACTGGAGCTGCTGCGCGGCCGCAAGCTGAACGGCTATGAGACCGCCCACGTTCTCAATATGACCGGCTATGCCTACTACCAGCTGGACCAGATGGGCCCGGCCATGGCTGCCTACGAAGAAGCGCTCTCCCAGGAGGGTTTGCCGGACTCGCAGATACGCGCACTGCTGATGACCGTGAGCCAGCTGGCCCTGGTTACCGAGGACTTTCCCGCTGCCGAGAACTATGCCAGGCGAGCGCTGGAAAGCGAGGGCGATATACCGGTGGATCCCATGGCTTACGTTATCCTGGCCCAGGCCCTGGTCGGGCAGGAGCGTTATGCCGAGGCCAAGGAACCACTACTGACCGCCATCGACCGCAAAAAAGCGGCTGGACAGAAGCCGCGGGAAAACTGGCTGGCCCTGCTGTCTTCCGTGTATTTCATGATGGAAGACTACGAGTCCATGCGCGACCTGCTCTACTACATGGTGGCGCTGTATCCCAAGGAGCGATACATACTGAACCTCGCTGCGCTGCACGGGCAACTGGGCGACACGGATAAACAGCTGGCCCTGGTGGAATCGCTGATGGACGACGATCGCCTGAAAAGGGGACACCACCTGATGACCCTGGCCAACCTGTTTATGGCCAACGAGCTGCCCTACAAGGCAGCGGACCTGGTGCACAGGGAGATCGAGTCGGGCCGCGTTGAAGCCAACAAGCGCAACCTCGAGCTGGAATCACAAGCCTGGTACCTGGCGGGTGAGGAAGAGCGCGCGATTCCGCCACTGGAGCGCGCCGCCAAGATGGAAGAAGACGGCGATCTCTACCTGCGGGTCGCCCGGCTCTACATGGACATCTACGATTACCCCAACGCCTACCGGGCGGCCGCTGCCGCGGAAAAGATGCTCGACGAAGAAGAAATTGGCGACGCCTTGTTGCTACAGGGAATGGCGCTGGCGCGGGATGACGAGCTGGCACGTGCCAAGAAGATCTTCCAACGCGCAGCCGAGTACGAGGAGAGCCAGAAGTGGGCGAATCAGTGGTTGCGCTTTGTGGCTAACGAACAACAGCGTATTGCCGCATTCCAGGAGTGGCAGTAAAGCCGGGCGCAGGGCACCCGGCCGGAAGGATCAACGCTTGCGCATGGCGCTGGCAGTCTTGGCTTTTCTCACCAGCTGTATGAACTCCGTTCGATAACCGTAATCATCGCTGCCCTTGGTCTGCTGGGCCAGGGCGATCACATCATCGTAGCTGTAGTCTGCCGTGTACTTGCCGCCCTTGAGCAGCTGGGCGAAGCCCGACACCGCCGTGGCAAAGCCGGCTTCCTGTTGCAGCGTCGGAGAACGCAGCTGTGCGAGCTCATGCTCGGCGCTTATCGGCTGGCTTATCAGCCGTGAGCTGTCTTCCTGCGGCAGCTTGTAGCGGATTTTGAGGAAGGCATACTCGCCCTCGCGGCCGTCGACGGACTCATCGGACTTCTTCGCGTAACGGCTCTCCTCGATGTAACGGGCATCCGAGCCCACCGTCGTGATCTCATAGATTGCCGTTACGGTATGTCCGGCGCCGATGTCACCGGCATCGACGGCATCATTGTTGAAATCCTCACGATTCAGATGGCGGGTCTCATAGCCGATCAGGCGGTACTCGGCCACCGTGGCGGGGTTGAACTCGACCTGGATCTTCACATCCTTGGCGATCGGGAACAGGGTCGAGGTGGACTCGTCCACCAGTACCTTCTGCGCCTCACTGAGGGTGTCGATATACGCGGCTACCCCATTGCCATTCTGGGCCAGGGTCTGCATCAGGGAGTCCTGGTAGTTACCCTGGCCGAAACCGAGCACCGATAGAAAGATCCCCTTCTCCCGCTTGCGCTCGATAAAACTCTGCAGCTCGCGCTGGTTGGTAATGCCGACATTGAAGTCGCCATCGGTGGCCAGGATCACACGGTTGATCGCATTCTTGTCAAACTGGGACTCGGCCAGCTCGTAGGCCAGGCGCACGCCCTGGGCGCCGGCGGTGGAGCCCCCCGCGCTAAGCTGGTTCATGGCGTTGATGATCTTCTGCTTTTCCTTGACCGGCGTCGGTTCGAGGACCGTGCCCGCCGCACCGGCATAAACGGCGATTGCAACCGTGTCGTCCGGGTCCAGGGTGGACAACAACAGCTCCATCGACTGTTTCACCAGGGGCAGTTTGTCCGGGCTGTTCATGGAGCCGGATACATCCAGCAGGAACACCAGGTTGCTACGCGGTTTTTCGGCGGGGGCAATGTCGTAGCCCTTGATACCGATATGTACCAGTTTGCGACCTTCCGCCCAGGGTGAGTCCGCCACCGCCACAGTGGGCTCAAAGGGACGCTCCCTGCTGTCCGGCAGCGGATAGTCGTAATCGAAGTAGTTGATCAACTCCTCAGCCCGCACCGCATCGCCCTGGGGCAGTACGCCGTGATTCAACTGGCGGCGTACAAAGCTGTAGGAGGCGGTATCGACATCCACAGAGAAAGTGGACACCGGTTCCTCCGAGACCAGCTTGACGGTGTTTTCCTCGAATTCCTCGAAGCTGTCACGGCCGACATCCTGGTAACCCGGGGGCGCAATAATATCCGCGTCTGCCACCGACTGGCCCGGTACGGCCTGCATCGCCGCCCGCTCCGCCATCACCAGTCCCTCCACCGGGGCGGAGGCGGGCATATCCGTTCTGGCCCGTCCGGCATTGGCCGCGTAGTCACGCGCCAGGCGTTTCTGCTCCTTGGCCTCGCTAACAGCGGGCTTGGGTTTGGCCTTGGCAATACTCTCCCGCTGTGCCCGTTGAGGCTCAATCCGGCCAATTTCGGCCCCCTTCGAGCCGATAGCAAACTCGTTTTTGCCGTCCGCGACAAGCGGTTGCTCGGTAGTGGAATCATATTGCAGGGTCACCCCCACGGCGACCAGCCCGGCCAGGGCCATGGTCATGCTGGTAACTATGAATCGTTGATTGAATGGCATCACACTTCTCCCGTTGTCAGTTTCGGTACTGACAGTGGGACGCAGCCAATCCAGCAATCCTTGGAAAAAAGATTTGCGTTCGGCTTCAGCCTGCGGGTGTGCGACTTCGAACTCCGCCATCGCCGCGCGTATAGCCCGGCTTTTGGCGGCGGGGTCGACAGCCGGCACGTCCAGCTTGTCCATCTCCCGGCGCAGTTCGCCGTCGAGTTTATCGTCGTGGTCAGTCATAGATGCCTCCACCACCTGCCGTGAGGCTGAATTGTTTGCGGATCTCGTGTAATCGCCACGAAACCGTACTTTCCTTCACATCGAGCACCTTCGCGGCCTCGCCATGGGTCAGGCCCTCGCCGTGGACCAGTAGCAGGGTCTCCTTGAGCCCATCGGACAGTTGTTCCAGCTGGCGCAGTAACTGCCAGGAATAGACCTGTCGTTCCGGCGAACCGCTATCTCCGGCAGAAAGCGGTTGCTCGTCCGGCTCCGCGGCTGATTCCGGGTGTCGCGCCTGACTGCGCCCCCAGTCCCGGGCGCAGTTGATCACCACCCTGTACAACCAGCTGGTAAAGGCCGATTCAAAGCGGTACTGGTCCAGGGACCGGGCCAGCTTGATACAGGCCTGCTGGGTGACATCCTCGGCATCTGCTCTATTCCCGCACCACTTATAAGCGAAGCGGAACAGGGTGTCATAGTGCGCCTCGAGCAGCTGCTCGAAAGCCTGCGCATCGCCCTGTTGCGCCCGTCTTATAAGCGCTTCGTCTTGCATTGCCGAGGATCCTCTTTAGCGGTGAGACGAGGCATGGCGGGAAATCCTTGGAAATTATTTTCCGCTTTTTGTGCGCTGTGCCCAGGCGTCGATTTTCTCCTCCAGGACAGACAGGGGTACCGGACCATCCTTGAGGATTTCGTCGTGGAATCCGGCAATATCGAAGTCACTCCCAAGCTCGGCACGCGCCGCCTCACGCAGCTCGAGAATCCTGATTTTGCCGATCATATAGGCCGTGGCCTGGCCCGGCATCAGCAGGTAGCGCTCAATTGCACGGGTGGCGTCGTATTCCGAGTTGGGTGTGTTTTCCACCAGGTAGGCAATCGCCTTCTCGCGGCTCCAGCGCTTGTAGTGCAAGCCGGTATCCACCACCAGTCGGGCGGCGCGCCAAAGCTCCATGGCGAGCCGGCCGAAATCCGAATAGGGATCGGTATAAAAACCCATTTCCTTGGGCAGCAGCTCGGAATAGAGTCCCCAGCCCTCAAGGTATGCTGTGAAACGCGCGTATTTCTGGAAATCCGGAATGTCGGGCTGCTCGATGGAAATCGCCCGCTGCATGTGGTGGCCTGGTATGCCCTCATGGTAGGCCAGAGCCTCCATCTGGTAGACCGGCATACTGTTCATATCGTAGAGGTTGGCGTAATAGATTCCCGGGCGACTACCATCCGCCGGAGGTGCGTTGTAGAAGGCCTTGCCGGCGCTGCGTTCACGGAAGGGCTCTACCCGCTTGACCACAAGCTCGGAACGGGGAAACAGGCCGAATACCTCGGGCAGCCGCTCGCGCATAGTATCGATCAGGGCCGTGGCCTCGCGCAGGTAGCGCTCGCGACCGGCCTCATCATTGCTGTAGTAAAACTGCGGGTCCGTACGCATAAACTCCATGAAAGCCTGCAGATCACCCTCGAAGCCCACGGACTTCATGATCCCGCGCATCTCGGCGTGGACCCGGGCGACCTCGCGCAAACCGATCTCATGCACCTCTTCAGGACTGAGATCGGTGGTCGTGAAATAGCGCACCCGCTCGGCGTAAAAAGCATCGCCATCGGGGTGTTTCCAAACGCCGTCGCCGGCGGGCGCCTGTGCCTGCAGGCGCTCGAATTCGGCTATCAGGCGGCGGTAGGCAGGGCCCACCACCTCGACCAGGGCAACGCTGGCCTGCTCAAGCAATGCCGCCTTTTCTTCTTTGCCCAGGTCCAGGGCTTCGACCTTGCCGCGAAAATCCGCCAGCAGTGTGCTCTCCTCGCCGGCGGTGAAAGGCGCGCCGCTGATAACATTGCGGGAGGCCTCAACCATCTTCGGGTAGGACCAGCGCGGCAGGTAAACACCGGCCTCGGCATCCAGTCGCACCTGCTCGATGACCTGGTCGAACAGGGGACCGATATTGCGCAGGCGGCCGATATAGGATTCTGCGTGGGCCAGCTCGTCCACCTTGTGCATGCTGATAAGGAACGCAGGGACCTGGGTGTGCGAGCCGCGATAGGAATGAATCGCATACTTCTGGCGACGAAACTCGTCACTCGCCAGGGCAGCCTCCAGTTTCAGGCCGAGCAGCTTCTTTGACAGTTGCTCCCCCGGTGTCAGGTCTGCGTCGTCGAACAACTGCAACTGGAGTAACAATTTCTTGTTTCGTTCGCGCGTACGGTCGTGAAAAGCCTCGGAGGCGGGATCCCAGGCATCGTCGCGATCGCGGATACCGCGCTGGGTGGCGGTAGAGGGACGCAGTGCCATGTCCTCGGCATAGGTGCGCTTGAGGAATTCCCGGAAGGGGTGCAAGTCCTCCTCGGATGGCTCGCGCGCGCAGCCTGCGACCAGCAGGGTAAGCAACAGGGGTACTATTAATCGGGTCATGGAAGCCTGCCTGTGGTACGGGGCGGTTCTGAAAGGGCGCATATAATGGACTATTGGACAAAAAATTTCATGGAACTTTCACTGTAGTAGCCGCCTTCTGTATAGTTGCCCCATGTCGATATTCCTGCCGCCATCCCTGCGCAGTTTTACACCAAAGCACATGTGTTTCAGCACCTGGACTGACCACATGCCCTTTGGTTATGACCTGGTCAGCGAAATCAGGCCGGGCCTTACCGTTGAGCTGGGCACCCAGGGCGGACTGTCCTTTTTCACTTTCTGCCAGGCCATGAAGGAGCAGCATATCGACGGCGTGGCCTACGCGGTAGATACCTGGGAAGGGGAAGATCATACCGGCGAGTACGACGAGGAGATCTTTAGCTCGGTTCGCGATCACGCCCGGGATAATTACGCCGGGCATGCCTACCTGATGCGGATGCTGTTCGAGGATGCCCTGGCCCATTTCGACGATGAAAGCATCGACCTGCTGCACATCGACGGGCTGCACACCTACGAAGCAGTCAGCGAGGATTTCCGCAATTGGTACCCCAAGGTCAGACCGGGAGGCATCATCCTGATCCACGATGTCTACGCCAGGGTCAAGGATTTTGGGGTCTGGAAGTTCTGGGAGGAAATAGCCGACCAGTACGACAGCTTCGAATTCAAGCACGGCTTTGGGCTGGGAGTTCTGCAAAAGGCCGGCGCCACGGCAGCCCGGGGCGAACTGTTAGGTCTGTTGCTGGACGGGGATGAAGCCACCCGGGAACAGATGCGGGCGCTATACGTTCACGCCGCCAGATTTCTCGATGCGACGCGCAAGGCGGCGCGGATCGGCAAGAGGCCGGGACAGGGCAGGCAACAGGCCCAGGATGCCGGCAAAGCCGCGGATCAGAGCTCGTAACCGTAGCGGGCCAGGTCCAGGCCGGTGAGTTCCTGTAGCTGGCGATTACTTGCCGCAAACTCTCCCGCAGTCTTCGCCATAACTCGCCGCGCAAAACCCTTTTCAAACCAGTTATCCATAAAGCCTGGCAATGGGTTGCGCTTGGAGCGGGCGATGCGCCGCTGCCAGGCATCGTCGTCGGCGCGCATCAGCCCCGAGTAGTTGAAAGGTCCGGAGAGGAAGAAGTAATTGTGCCAGCGCTGCAGGTAAAGATTGGCCAGGGTCTGGCCGCTGTTGACCCGGTGGCGAACCGGTGCATCCTGCGCCCGATCCTTGTAGGCAACAGACACATGGGCAAAGCGCGCCAGCTCGGCGAGGAAGGCAGCCGGGGCCTCTGCAAAAGACTCATAGGCCATCACCTTTACCCGGTCGGCACCGAACAGGTCCTGGTAACAGGCCACCCGCTGATCGAAACGCAGGAAATCCAGGTTGAACTGGGGCGACAGGCGCGGCTCCACGGGATCGAGAATCCGGTCGATACTGTGCGGCATCCCCCAGGTCACCAGCGACTTGTAGAGCGAGCGAATCAGTTGTCGCTGCTCGCGCACAATCAGCAGTATGCGCGCATTGGGTGCCAGCATTGCCACCCGGTCTATGCACTGCCTGCCGTTGAATCCGCCACAGTACATGTTTCCAGACAGGGCTTCGGAGGTAATTACCGGCACCAGTTCCTCCGACACACCGCCCAGGGCCTGCTCGATCTCCAGCACTGCCTCGTCTGTCTCGAAGGCAAAGGCCGTGGGGTCAATCAGCTTTAACTGAACCTGCACCGGATCCATGACCGTGACATAACCGTTTTCGGGGTGGAACCAGTGCTTCTGCAGCCAGGACGACAGGGCCTTGGGGAAACCGACGTGGACGAGAATGGACTCGGGGAATTGCTCTGGCATTGCCGGAGTATCTACCGATCGAAGAAACGAGGCAATCCGAGGGCCTCGTCTTCCCGCCAGACCGCATCGCCCGTGTTATAGAAACGGCGAAAGCGCGGCCTGGCCTGCTCCACCGCACGACGCAGGAAGCGCTGGGCTGAACTGCCGATAGCACCGAGCATCTGCGGCTCGCGACGCAGGGCACAGTATGCACTGCCGTAGGTTTCCTGCCACCGGGACTCCAGCTTCTGCTTGAAACCGGCAATCAGCTCGGCGCGGTCCTCCCTGTGCTGAGTGGATACGCCGCCGTGGATCTGGTGAAAACTGCCCTCCCCGGGCAGCATGAAGAAATGCCGGCTGTCGGGATGCACGCCAACCGCCCGGTAGATATATTGATTGAGACTGCCGCCCCCGGCCTCGTCGAAACGCTCATCGGCACCCCCGATATCCCTGAAGGTATCCGTGGCTACAAACAGGCAATTCGATTCCATCAGGGGATGGAAGAATCCCTGCAGGTTGGCACCCCCGATACTGCCGATATTGAACAGCGCATAGGGGCTTTCCCGCCAGCGGCTCTCTTCGAGCAGGGCCTGCTCCCGCTCTTCATCGTAATCGTGAACCTGGTTGTGATGGTGTTCCGCCGGGCCCAGGTTGTAACCGGGCACCACTACCATGGCGTGGGGATCGAAGCGCTGGGCCTGCAGGGCATACTCGACGATGCGCGGCGTCACCATTCGTGCGCCATCGATCATCAGGCACAGCATGGAACCCCGTGCCTGCTGCAGCGCAAAATTTATCGCCGGCGCCGGTGAAACACCTGCCTCATCCCGGGCAAAGTAACGGATGTTTTCCCCCAGGCCCAGCAGCGCTGACTCATCTAGCATCTCCTCGCTGCGATTTTCGACCACCAGGATTTCGTAATCCTCGGCACTGACATTGCGCTGGTGAGACGCGGAAAGGCTGTAGATGGTATTCATGGCCTGCCGCCGCATGCGGTAAACCACCACCAGGATAGATAACTTAGGCTCAGCCATCGGCAATGCCCCCGAGGCGGATGGTTGCCGAACTCAATTCCGGGTCCTGGCTCGGCACATCCTCGGTCCAGTAATCGAAGCGTTCATCGTCCCAGTAGCTGGCGCCGTGTTTGGACTGGATGGCAAAGCGCTTCCAGGCTTTTTGCAGGGACTGCTCCAGGAAGGCTTGTGCGTGGTGACTGACAGCGCCGAGCAACTGCGGCTCCCGGGCCGTGGCCTTGAAGGGTTCTCCGTACAACTCTTCCAGCAGCAGGTCAAAGGATTTCAGCAGTGCTGCCCGGTTCTCTTTGCCACTGGTGGTTACTCCGCCATGGTACTGGTGAAAAGAACCCTCGCCTGCCATTACGAACAACTGCGCCGAAGCCCGCATCACCATCTTGCGGTAGATATACAGATTCACGCTGCCGCCGCCGGGCTGGTCGAAGCGGGTGGGCGCGCCACCCATGGCCAGGTAGGCGTCACGGCGGCAGAAAAGTGCCGAGCTTTCCAGCATCGGTTGCAGGTAACCGGCCTTGTTGCCGGAGCTGAAACAGGCGTACTGGAACAGGCGGTAGCCGTTTTCCCGCCAGTTCAGCTGCTCAAGCTGACCCTGCTCCCGGAGCTCGTCGTGCCCGCTGCTGTGACTGTCCTTCTGATCCGTTTCGCCGAGGTGGTAACCCGGCACCGTCACCACGGGATCATCGACCATGGCCGCGGCCATCAATGCATAGTACAGGGCCCGCGGGGTCAACATCCGCGCACCGTCCAGCACCAGGCCAAGGATCTCACCGCGGCACTGATCGACGGCAAAGTTAAGCGCGGGCACCGGCGAGACGCCAGCCTCCTCGCGGCGGTGGTAGTGGAAATTGTCGCCGAGGGACGCCACCGCCTGCTCCGAACACATATCGTCGGAACTGTTCTCCACCACGATCACCTCGTAATCCGTAGCAGCGACGGACTGCTGGTACTCGGGGCTCAGGCTGTAAAGTGTATTCATCGCCTGGCGAGACATTCGGTAGACGATGACTACCACGGATAGGCGCGGCGATATGCTCAAGTGATGGCCGATTGGTCACGGTGGCTGGTGATGGCCCGATTGTAGGCCGGTACCCTCACCTGTCAATACGCGCACGATTAGCCAAGCGCATGGCAATCGGTGAAAATAGCGCCTGTAATTTTTCGGGGGAATGAGAATTGCTGCGCGGTCTCGATGGTATTCGCTGCCTGGCTATGCTGCTGGTCATTGCAGTGCATTTCCGCCTGTTCTGGTTTGGCTGGGTCGGGCTGCAGATGTTTTTCGTGATGTCGGGTTTCCTCATCACCCGCCTGCTGATCGACCACGCCGATGAAAGGCCGCGCGATTATTTCCTCAAGTTCTACGGCCGCCGGGCCCTGCGTATTTTCCCGGCATTCTACGTATTCATCATCGCCTTCCTGGCGATTTCCTGGCTCATCGATACCCAGCCCCGCACCACCCAGTACTGGGGCTATGCCGCCACCTACATCTATAACTGGGTGGTCGCCCTGGACCCGGAGAAACACCGCTTCTTCATCGGCCACTTCTGGTCCCTGTGCGTGGAAGAACAGTTCTACCTGGTATGGCCCTTCATCATCTATTTCACACCGCGACGCTACCTGAAACCGGTGATGGTCGGCATCATCCTGCTGGCCCCGGTGTGTCGCTACCTCACCTACTACGAGTGGTCCTGGTTCGCCGAGAGCAGCTGGCCCGCACACTCCGTGTACGTGTTGCCCACGACTCATATGGATGCTTTTGCGATGGGCGCGCTGCTGGCCATACATCCCTTCAAGGCCAGCGCCCGTCATTTCTGGGGCTCGGTGGTGATCCTGTTCGCCCTGGGCTGGATCAACACGGCGATGTACCTGGAGCCGGATGACAAGTTCCACGCCTCAGGCTTGTTCTATCGCCTGCCACTGGACGTGGGCTACCAGTTTGTCTGGGGCTACACGGCGATCAATATCTGTACTGCCATCATGGTCTGCGCTATCGCACGACGGCAATTTCACCGGCGCTTCTTCGAGCACCCGGTGGTGGACTATATCGGCAAGATTTCCTATCCAACCTATATTCTCAACCTGCCCATCGTCGGACTGACGGCCTACCTGATGCAGCGCTTCAATATCCCGATCATGCCCAATACCTATACCTTCCTGGTCATTTGCCTGGTACCGACTTTTGCCCTGGCGGCGTTGATCCACCACTATATAGAAATCCCCTGCAACAACCTGAAGAATCGCTGGTTCCGCTACAAGCAGCGGACGACAGAAGAAAAAGCGGCTGCCCGGGAAATCCTGGTGCCCTACCAGGTGGAGGAAAAAACTAGCAGCGCTTGAGGCTGTCGATCCAGCCTTTGATCATTTCCGCACCTTGCCTGTCTTGCGGACCCACCGAGACTGGCGGCATGCGGTAGGGGCCCTCTTCAACCATGCGGCGATAAAGCAAGGACTCAGCACTCTTGCCCGGGCGCAGCAGCTGTGCATCCTCGAGACCGAGATTAGTGGAAATCGCCGGCGCGCCGCAGAGTCCGGCATCGGTAAGCGGCGTCGAAATCCGCAGGTCCATGTTGACCGGGGCGCCGCCGGGACGGTGACAGCCACTGCAGTTCACATGCAGGTAGCGGCGGGCTCGCGCCTCAAGTGAGTCAGGGCCGGACAGGGCGGTCCGGGTATAACGGGCCGGTACGTAGTCGGCAAAGCCCAGCAGTTTCTTGTCCTTCAGCTTCTGCAGATCGCCGCTGTCGGCAAACTGGGCGATATCGGCTCCGAGCACCGAACGGGCGGCCCGGTTGTGGCAATACATGCACTCGCCCCGGGAATTGATCACATGTCCGGAGGCCTCTGCCCCAGGGGCGGCAACCAGTGTGGCCTCGCTGCCATCGGTGTTCCAGGCATAGCTGTAGCCCGCCCAGCCGGTCAGGTGATGCATCAGCAGCTGTGTTTCCAGCCGCTGCCCGTCCCGGTACAAATGTTTGATCAAAACACTGCGGGGCGGAAATACGAGATCGCCCTCGAAACCCGGTAAAACCACCTTGCCCGCCGGCAGGGAGGCAAAATAGCAGGCGCTGAGACCACCGTTCCAGGCTTGCTGCGACAGGCTGTAGGAGAGCATTTCCGATTCACTGCAAGCGAGCGCGGAATAGCGTTGCGGCAGTTCCGGTGAACTGCTGCCACCGGCCACCAGGCGATAAACTCCCTCACCCGGCCCGCCGTCGATATTGAGCAGCAGGAGCTCCCCGTCGCGGTCCCGGGAAAAACCGGCTACTCGGATACCGCTCACAGCCAGTAGCCGTGCCTCGTCCTGGGGACGGTCCACGGGAAATCCATAGACTTGCCCGCTACAGAAGTCGCCGTAGACATAGTGCCCGGAGAATCCCTCGAGCACTTTGCCACGGTAAACATGTCCGCCGATCACCGCACAGCGACCATCGCTGTGGGGATAACTGGTGCGCGGACGCAGGTACTGTTGCGGGCATCGCTCCTGGCGACAGTGTGCTCCCTCCATGGCCGGCCAGCCGTAGTTGCCGCCGCGCTCGATACGGTTGATCTCTTCCCAGTTGGCCTGGCCGACATCGCCGCCCCAGATAGCGCCGGTCCCGGGGTCAAAACTCCAGCGCCAGGTATTGCGCAGGCCCCAGGCATAGATTTCAGGACGTCCCTGCCGGCCATCGGCGAAGGGGTTGTCAGCGGGGATCGCATAGGGATCACCCCGGTCCACATCTATTCGGAGCAAGGTGGCAAGCAGGCTGTGAGTATTCTGACCGTGACCGAAAACATCGTCGCCGCCACCGCCGTCGCCGAGGCTGAGGTAGAGATAACCGTCGGGTCCGAAGCCGAGACCGCCGCCATTGTGGTTGATATGTGGCTGAGGGAATTCCAGCAGCACCTTCTCGCTGTCCGCCAGGTAGACACCCTTGCGCAGGGTGATACGGGACAGGCGGGTCAGGTTTTTGGCGGGGCTGTAGTAGACGAAAGCCAGGCCATTTTCGGGATAGTCGGGGTGGAAGGCAAAACCCAGCAGGCCCGCTTCACCGAAGGATTCGATGCGATCGCTCCAGTCCAGCACCAGCTGCAGCTCCGCCGCGCCCGGCGAGTCGGCGAAACGCCAGATCTGTCCGGCCTGGGACACCGCGAACCAGGCTGCTGTTGGTCCGGGTTCCGCCTCCAGCTGCAACAGCCGTGGCAGGGCTGGTAAATCAGGGTAGGCGGGGCTTACCGAGAGGGGCGTATCCAGGCCCGCCCGATAATCGGGCGCCAGGCAGGTTTCCGCCGGCGCGGTGGCGGGATCGGCGAACACCAGCGCCAGGCTGCCCGCTGCAATCAGTACAGTCCGTAGTAGCGGTGGCAGACTCATGTTTCCCCACAATTCCTGGTGGCGGGCATCGCCGACGCATTGCCGGTATTATAACGACAAACCCGCAAGCACAACGATTCGCCCTTGCCAGCATCGAGCACCAGCAAGCCACTTCCCCTACTCCACCGCCTGGCAATCGCCTACCTACTGCTGCCGGTAGCGGTCTTCCTGCTGGGCTGGTTCCAGTGGTGGTTGGCGCTGCCCTTCACCGTCCTGCTGGTCATCGCCATCTCCCCACTGTTGCGGGGACCCTGGCGGCCGGACCTGTCCCGGGACCGGCTATTGAGGCATGCGGCGATACTGGGCCTGGCCCTGGCCTGGCTCATGCTAACCGGCGCCGGCGGTGTGTTCGATACCAATACCAATGCCGACTGGATCAAGAACGACGCGATCCTGCTGGACATGAGTCGCAGCCCCTGGCCGACGCTGTTGCCCACCGAGGGGAACCGGCCGGAACCGTTGCTGCGCTACTACCTGGGATACTACATGGTGCCTGCGCTCGCCGGGCGCTGGCTGGGTGCGGCTGCATTGAACTGGGCCGTGCCCCTGTGGACCTTTGCCGGCACAGGCCTGCTGGCACTGCTGTTTGCCCGCCACTTCAGGGGCTGGGCGGTGCTGCTGGCACTTGCCATCCTGATGCTATTCAGTGGCATGGACATCCTGCGGGTGCTGCTGCTACAGGACCTGGACGGCATCCACTTCGGGCGCAGCCATATCGAATGGGACTACGGCCAGGGTCTGCATGTACAGTATTCCTCGAATATGGTCGGCCTGATGTACGTGCCCCAGCATTTTATAGCCACCGGCCTGTATTGCCTGTTGTTACTGGAGCTGCGTCAGCATAGAGGACTGCTGGGTGCCTGTGGGGTCCTGTTTGCCGCCTGCCTGTTCTGGTCGCCCTTCGTCGCCATCGGCCTGTTGCCGCTGCTGCTGGTTCTGTTGGCAGACCACGGACTGCGACCCTTTCTCAGTTGGCAGAACTTCCTGGCTGCCGTGCCGCTGGCAATCCTGCTGCTGGTGTATCTTTTCAGCGGTTCCGCCAATTTTCCCCAGGGCTGGCTGTGGGAGAAATACACGGCGGGGCAACTCCTGGCCTGGCTGCCGCTGTTCTTCTTCAACCAGTTCGGGCTGCTGGCACTGCTGCTCTGGGTCCTGCGTCCGGAGTTGCGCCGCGACGGCCTGTTCCATGCCGCCCTGGCTACCCTGTTGCTACTCCCCTGGTATCACTACGGCTATTTCAATGACCTGGCCATGCGCGCATCATTGCCGGCATTGTTCCTGCTCTGCTATTTCAGTGCCGAAACCATCTGCCGCGACTGGCCGCAGGGCATGCTGGCGCGGCCACGAGGCGCCCTGCTGACGCTGTTTATAGTATTATGCGCAGGTGCTGTAACACCGGCATTCGAGGTAGCCAGGGTGCTCAATTTCGATGACGGCCAGCGGCGGCGCTACGAACAACTCGAATACAGCACGCTGATTACGGTACACCGTTTCTTCCGCGGCCAGTACGCCGCGCGCAATATGCCGGGATGGTATGCCTCGCTGCTGCGTGAGCACGAGAGTCGGGGCACGGTTGATAAGGATAAGAATGACTGAGCAAACCAGGCGAACCAGCGAGCACATGACACTGAGCGTTGTGGTTCCCTGCTACAACGAACAGGACGTGATCGAAACCACCCACACCGAACTGATGGCACAGCTCGGCGATCGCGGCTTCACGCTTGAGCTGATTTATGTCGACGACGGCAGTCGCGACAATACCCGCGAACTGCTGCAGGGCATTATTGCGGAATGCCCGCCCGCGCGCCTGCTCTGCCTGTCCCGCAATTTCGGCCACCAGGTAGCGGTGAGCGCCGGCCTGGACCACGCCGGCGGGGATGTCGTGGTGATCATCGACGCGGACCTGCAGGACCCGCCCTCCGTGATCCTGGATATGCTCGCAGAGTGGGAAAAGGGGTATGACGTGGCCTACGGCCAGCGTACCGACCGGCCCGCCGAGAGTTGGTTCAAGCTGCTTTCAGCCCGCTATTTCTACCGCTTTATCAATCGCCTGTCGGATACGGACATCCCCCTCGATACCGGGGATTTTCGCCTGCTGGACCGGCGCGTGGTCGAAGCCATACGGCAGATGCCGGAGCGCGACCGCTTCCTACGCGGCATGGTGAGCTGGGTCGGCTTTCGCCAGGTGGCAGTACCCTATGCGCGACAGGCGCGCCACGCCGGCGAGAGCAAGTACCCGCTGGTCAAGATGCTGCGTTTTGCCGTCGACGGCATCGTCTCCTTCTCGGCGCAGCCCCTGCGCCTCGCCACCTGGGTCGGAACGGTGGTGTCCAGTCTCGCCGTGCTGGGCATCTTTTATGCGGTGCTGATGCGACTGTTCACCGACCACTGGGTCAGCGGCTGGACTTTCATCGTGGTTGCGATGCTGTTCCTGGGAGGTATCCAGTTACTGTTTCTCGGCGTGATCGGGGAATACATCGCCCGCATCTACCAGCAGGGCAAGGAGCGACCGCTGTACTTTGTATCGCACCGGGCCGGCTTCGGGGATGAGACAGACCACTGATGCGACTCTGGCTGGGCCTGGCAGTATCACTGCTTTTTCTTGTCCTGTTGGCCTGGCAATTCGACCTGTCCAACAGCATGAGCCAGCTGCGCCACGCCAATCCGGCCTGGCTGCTGCCCGGCCTGGCGGCCCTGGCCGCCGATTTCTCCTTACGCGTCGGCCGCTGGCGATTGTTGCTGGAACATTTCAATCCGGCGGTGCGCTGGCGCGATGCGGCGGGCCCCTTCCTCGGCAGTTTCGCCCTCAATAATGTCGTACCACTGCGGGCCGGCGATGTCGCCAGGGCGTTTGCGTTCAGCAGGGAACTGGGCGTGGAGAGTGGTTATGTCACCAGCACACTGCTGGTCGAGCGGGTGCTGGACCTTGCCGCACTGCTCTTTATCCTGCTGCTGAGCCTGGTACTGTTGCCCGCCGATGCGGACCTGGCCTGGGTCAACCTGGGAACCTATGCCCTCCTGGCCTCGCTCTTAGTTGCAGTACTGCTGGTGCTGGCGACGCCCCACTGGTGGAAGAGACTGGTCGAACTGAGCGGCATACAGGACAGCGCACCGGGTCGCTTTGCCATCCAGGTATTCGCCGGGCTGGAGGAATTCCGCGGCTGGTCATTGTGGCTGAAACTAATAAGCTGGTCGCTGTTGTGCTGGATTCTGGAGGGCATCGTATTCCTGGCCTGCTGTCTCGCCCTGTCGATTACGCCCTACTGGGTCGCACCCTGGTTTGCCATGTCGGTCGGCTCCCTGGGAACATTGCTGCCCAGCTCGCCGGGTTACGTCGGCACCTTCGACTGTTTTGCGGCACTGGCATTTGCCAGCAGCGGCACGGAGGACGCCATGGCCAGCAGCGCCGCCATCCTGGTTCACCTGCTGCTGTGGATCCCGGTTACGCTTGTCGGCGGCGGCTGGTTGCTGCGCCATTGGGGCTCCGCCCTGGGTTCGCGTGTCAGGAGCCTGAGGGATCGTGCGACATGAGCGACACCAACACCTGCATCATCGGCGCCGGTTATACGGGCCTGGCAGCAGCCTATGAGTTGAGCCGGGCCGGATACCCGGTCACCGTACTGGAAGCCGATAACCATGTCGGCGGTCTGGCCGGTTGTTTCGAGGTCGAAGGCACCCTGTTGGAAAAGTTCTATCACCACTGGTTCACCAACGACACCCATATACTGGGCCTGATCGATGAGCTGGGGTGTACCGACCAGGTCGATCTGCGCGAATCCTCGACCGGTAATTACTACGCCAACTCAATATTTCGGCTCAGCACCCCGCTGGATGTACTGCGCTACAAACCATTGGGATTCCTGGACCGGCTGCGTCTGGGGTTTATCGTCATCCAGGCGCGCCTGGTCAGGGACTGGCGTGAACTGGAAGGCATAACCGCGGCGCAGTGGATTCGCAGCATGGCCGGGGATACGGTCTTCGAGAAGGTCTGGGGACCGCTGCTGGAAGGCAAGTTCGGCCGCTATGCAGACACCGTGTCCGCCGTCTGGTTCTGGAAAAAACTGGTGCTGCGCGGTGGCAGCCGCGGCCGCCACGGTGCTGAAATGCTGGCCTACTACCGGGGCGGTTTTGCACGGCTGGCGGAACGTATCGCCGAGGAAATCCGCAGCCACGGCGGCGAAATCCGGCTGGGGGAAAAGGTGACCGGCCTGATGTCGGAAAGTGGCCGGATTACCGGGGTAGAAACCGATTTCAATAGATACGAGGCATCGGCGGTCGTCACCACCACTGCCCTGCCCATTGCTGCCGAGCTGTTCCGCGGCCACATGCCCGACGACTACGTGGATGGACTCGGCCGCATCGACTACCTGGGCAATGTCTGCCTGACCCTGGTTCTGCATCGCAGTCTCTCGGACACCTACTGGCTCAACGTCACCGACCCGGGTTTCCCCTATGTCGGCATCATCGAGCACACCAACTTCGAGCCACCGGAGAATTACGGTGGCAAGCATATCGTCTACCTCTCGAAGTACCTGCCGACCACGGACGAGCTCTACCGCATGGGCGATGAGGAGGTGTATCGCTTTTCACTGCCACATATCAGGCGAATGTTTCCCGATTTCGAGGAATCCTGGGTTGCGGACTACCATGTCCACCGGGCCGAATACTCGCAACCGATCGTCTGCCAGCACTACAGCCAGCTGATCCCGGCCGAAGATACGCCCGTGCAGAACCTGCACCTGACCACCATGGCACAGATCTATCCCGAGGACCGCGGCACCAACTATGCCATTCGCGAAGGCCGGCGCCTGGGTCGCAAACTGGTGACCTCCCGTGGCTGACTGGAGGGCGCGTGTGTCCCAGCTACTGCCCATACTGGGCGGCGTGCTGTTGGCCTGGTTTGTCCTCGCCCTTTTCCACGAGGCATATTTCAAGGAACTGCTTTACGACGACGCCTACAATGCCAGCGTCGCCAAAAACTTCAGCCTCGGGCTGGGCTGGGTGTCCAGCTATCACGACTACCTGCCCTTCAATCCGCGGGTCACCACGGGACCAACCCTGCTACTGCCACTGGCCGGCGCCATTGCTCTATTCGGCCACCCGGAATGGCTGCCAAATGTCACCAACTCGGCACTGATGCTGCTGGTCCTGATCGCTTGTGCACGGCAGCTCAGGTTCCTCCTGGATTGCGAGGACTGGTGGGTGCCCTGCCTGGCAATATTGCTGCTGCTGTCGCTGTATGATCGCAATACCTGGGTTGTATTTATCGGCGACGGCGTGCTGGCCTTGCTACTGGCGCTGATCTTCCTGCGCCTGGGACCGACCCTGGCTGAACCCGGCAGGCGCAGCCACCTGGCACTGGGACTGCTCTGCGGTCTGGCCCTGTTGAGTAAGTTTTACGCGCTTATTGCATTAACCGCTCTGCCGGTGACCTGGTTGTTATACCACTGGCAAGGCGGCGGCCGGCCGTCCTGGTCCAACCTGGCTTACCTGCTGCTTGGTGCAGGCCTGTTATTGCTGCCCTGGCAGCTCTACCGGGAACTGAGCCTGGCGGCCCTGCCAGTTGCTGAGCGCGCGGACCACGCCGAGTTCGCCCGGGAGTTTTTCCTCAGCGCCGGCTCGGGGCTCGGTCCGCTCCTGGCCGCAGATCATCCCTTGCTCTACCTGCAGGACAACCTGTACAAGAACTTCCAGTTGCTGGCGCGACAACTTGATATCTACGGCCGCGGCGAAGTGCTCACCGGCCTGTTATTGCTGTCCGTTGCCGGCCTCACCCTGCGGCTGCTGTTCAAACCCGGAAAATCCGCTTTCGAGTGGTCCCTGACCGCACTGGGCCTGGGTGCCTGCGCGCACTTCGGCTGGTTCCTGCTGTTCATGCACAGCCCCTGGATCCACTACGCGAGGATCGGGGTTATTCTCAGCATATTCTTCCTGCCCCTCCATTTCTCACCGCTACTGAGGGGGCGCGCTGTGCTGGCGGCGGCACTGTTGTTCCTGGCCCTGCTGCCGGCCCATAAACAGCAGGCCTGGGCAGATTTCATGAGCTTCCAGGCAGAGCGCACCCAAGGCTCAAAAGACCTGGAAGCCCTGGTGCTGGCGCTGGACAGGACACAATACCCGGCACCGCTGGCGGGCTGTGGCTGGCTGGTACCGAGGATGCTGGAGTACAGGCTCCCCGGCAGCTTGCATATGCAGGATTGCATGCTGCTCATACAGGAGCAACTGCGTGAGGAGGAGCAAGCGGGGCAAGGTCCGGTCAGCCTGTCTCAACCGCTGGTATTCACCATCCCGATGCACAATATCCTCTGGGACTGGGCCGGCCGCGGCCACAGGATGGAACGCAGTATCAAACAGTACTGCCCCGACAGCCTCTGGGACAGCCCGACCTACTCCATCCTGCGCTGCGAGGTCGATGAGCTGCCGGAGGAACTGCTTGTGTACCTGCGCGACTATCGATTCAGGAGTTAGGCAGGTGGGCACCCTCAAACACTGGTTTGCCGCCCTGTGGCTGTGGACCGCCAGCCTCCAGGCCGGCGCCACAGACTTGCCCAACATTCTGCTGGTGATGGCTGACGATCTCGGTTATGGGGATACGGGCATATTCCAGTCGTCGGACATCCCTACTCCCAATATCGATGCACTGGCTGCTGCGGGTACCAGATTCAGCCGGCACTACACCGACAGCACCTGCTCCCCCAGCCGGGCCGCGTTGCTGACCGGCCTGTACCCCGCTCGCGTGGGGATACAACCCAATGGCCTGGGAATATCCGAAGATGTAAACACCATGGCCCGTGCGCTCGGCGCGGTCGGCTACCGGACCCACCATATCGGCAAGTGGCACCTCGGCGGTAACACGGCGGACGCTTCACCCCTGGCAGCAGGCTTCGACAGCGCCCTCTATTTCGCCAACCAGTGGTTACTGAGTGGCAAGCGCGACGAGAACGGTCGTCCGGTTCCCGGCAGGCCCAGCTACCGCGACCCCTACCTTGCCCGGGACGGGCAGGCTCCGCGGCAGTACATGGGCCACCTGGAAGACCTGCTTGCCGATCGCGCCCAGCAGATTATTGCAGAAGCCGACGAGCGCCCCTGGTTTATCAATCTCTGGCACTACGCGCCCCATGCGCCCGTGCAGGCAGCCAATCGATTTCTACCCAAGGAAGGCGAGCTTTCCCGGCAGATTCATTACAGGGGCCTGGTCAGGCAACTCGACAGTAACCTGGGGAAGCTACTGCAACAGTCGCAGAAGTCCGGGCGGGAAACACTGCTGATTTTTCTCAGTGACAACGGCAGCGTCAATCTCGCCAGTAACCAGCCCTTCGCCGGGCGCAAGGGTCAGTACCGGGAAGGGGGTCTGCGTACTCCGCTGCTGATGACCTGGCCGGGACGTATCGCGGCGGGAGTGGACATCAGCGACGTGGCCCACATCCAGGATATATTCCCCACGGTGATGGAGCTGGTCGGCGCGCCCCTGGCGGGCGATGTGGACGGGCGCAGCCTGGCCGGACTGTTTCGCTCGCAAGCGCTGCAACCCAGGATCGCCTTCTGGGAATCGATCTCCGGCGCCAACAGCCAGTACAGCGTGCTATCCAGCGCGGGTGACTGGCGACTGAGCGGCCTGATGGACTGGTCCGGTACCGTCAAGAGCCAAAAGCTCTACGACCTGCGCGGCGACCCGAGCGGCGCGACCGATGAACTTTCCCGGGAACCGGCCGTGGCCGACAACTTGTACAAGCGCTATCTGGACTGGCATGAACAGGTACATCGCCTGCCGTTACAAATTGAAACCCGGGGCGAGAACGGTGCCGGTGTCGTCACCGGGCTGGATCTACAGCGCACTCCCGGCTGGGGGCCCTGGACCTTCGCCATCGCCTTTGAGCCGCCCTCCGATCCCGGCCAGCCCCTGCAAACCATTGCCCAACAAGCAGGTCTCTGGGCGGCGCGCTTTCGACCAGCCGACCGGCGCATCAGGGTTACGTTTGGCTCAGACTGGGAATTACCGGTTGGGCCGGCCCCGGGGAATAGCTGCCAGTCTTTACTGATTAGCGGGTTCTTCAAGCGCAAGATCAACCACTGGAAGGACGACGACGCCTTTTCCGCCCTGGCTATTTACCATAATGGGGAGTCTGCCATCAGCCAACGCCGCAGCGTGGAGATAGATCGCCCCGCGGCCCACGCCGCGCCACTGTTTATCGGAATGGATGAGTCCGGTGGCAGGGCCTTCGCCGGTCGCCTCGGCCGGCCCCTGCTGCTGTCGGTCGACGCCCGGCGTAGCCCCGTGTTCAAGCCCAATCTTATCCATGAGACACTATGCGCCGAACTCGCCGACGGACCCTAAGTAGCTGACATGAGCCCGGCCCGATACACCGGTCTTTTCCTCGCCCTGTCTGCATTGCTGCTGTTCCTGCTCGGCCTGGGGAACTGGCGGGTGGACCCCTTCTTCCTGTTTCGCAGCGCGACCATTCCCGGCGTCAATGAGCTGCGCACAGAGTTCTTCAACTACCAGTTGCTCAGCAAACCCTATGCCCTGCTGGATTTCCAGGCGGAAACCCTGATTCTCGGTTCCTCGCGCACCGGCACGGCCTTGCGACCGGCGCATGAGGCGTTCTCCGGCAGTCGCACCTATAACGGCGCCCTGGCGGGCAGTACCCTGCGCGCCAACATCATGCACTATCGTCACGCACAGGCGGCGCACCCGCTGAAAAGGGTGCTGATCAATCCGGATTTTTACATGTTCAACGCCTACCAGCGCCCGGCCAATCCCGGTGCTTACCGCGACTTCGAGCGGCGCCTGCTGCTAAACCACGACGGCAGCACCAACTTTCGGCGCCTGGGTAAGAAAGTGGGTGATTACCTGGACAGCCTGCTGGCCTGGAACTCTATCAAGAGCAGCGTCCGCACCCGTAACCGCCAGGCCGCGGTTGCAGCAGGAGACGCACCCTACCTGACCATTCACCCGGACGGTCACTGGACCAACCAGGTAGCCCGCAACCGGGTACACGCGGATTACTTCAAGCAGGTAGAGCGGATCTATATCCCCCATGGCTGGGTACCACCGGGCTCGCACCGCTTTGCTTTCGATTTCGAGGAGAGCGCAGGGATTGCACCTATCGACGAGTTTCGCTGGTTTCTCAATGACGCCTATGAGAATCGCGTCGAGGTCATTATCACCTTCATGCCCTACCACGCTCGCCTGCTGGAGGCGATGCACCTGATCGGTATCTGGGAACAATCAGAGGAATGGAAGCGCCTGATGGTAAACAGCGTGGAGGAGATTGCGGCAAAATACGACGCCGCGCCCTTCCCGGTCTGGGATTTCACCGGCTACAACTCCGTGAACATGGACCCGCTACCCCCGGCGGATGCCCGTGGCAACCAGATGCGCTGGTACCGGGACTCCAGCCATGTGCAACAACATACCGCCGACCTGATTATCGACCGCATCATGGGCTACGACTCTGGGGACCGTGAGATCCCGGCAGATTTCGGGGTACGCATACACAGTGGCAACATCGACGCACACCTGGCAGCGATCAACGCCCGCCGCGTCGAGTTCCTGGAAGGATTCCCCGCCGATGTGGCCGGCATCCGCCGCATGGTGGAAAAGGCCGGCGCGATGGACATCGTGAGGTAGGCCGTGCTTTTCAACTCCTACGTCTTTATTTTCGCCTTCCTGCCGACCGTATTGCTGGCCTACTTTTTCATCAACAACCACGCCGGCCCGCGCTGGGCCAAGTTCTGGCTGCTCAGTGCCTCGATTTTTTTCTACGGCTACTGGAACCCGGTCTACCTGCTATTGCTGGGTAGCTCTATTGCGGTCAATTTCACAGCATCGGTAGCGATGGAGCGAGCAGGAGAGCAAGAGCGCAGCCTGCTGAAGAAACGCATTCTGATCGCCACGATCCTGTTCAACGTGGGCCTGCTGGGCTACTTCAAGTACCGGGATTTTTTCGTCGGCAGTGTCAATTTCGCGCTGGGCACGGAGTTCCCACTCCTCTACATGGCCTTGCCCCTGGCGATCAGTTTTTTCAGCCTGCAGCAGATCGCCTTTGCCGTCGATAGCTACAAGGGTTTGACCCAGGAAAAAAGCTTTGCCGATTACATGCTGTTCGTCTCCTTTTTCCCGCAGTTGATTGCCGGACCCATCGTGCACCACAAGGAAGTGATGCCGCAGTTTGCAGAAACCGAGAACAAGTCATTCAACATCAACAATTTCACCGCCGGCTGCTTTATGTTCGCGGTGGGCTTGTTCAAGAAAGTGGTAATTGCGGACAACTTTGCCGGCTGGGCCAATTACGGCTTCGATGTGGCACCCTCCTTGAACGTGGTGGAGGCCTGGGTGACCAGCCTCAGTTACAGCTTCCAGCTGTACTTCGACTTCAGCGGTTACTCAGACATCGCCATCGGCCTGGCGCTGATGTTCAATATCGTGCTGCCACTGAACTTCAACAGCCCGTACAAGGCCGCCAGCATCATCAACCTGTGGCAGCGCTGGCACCTCACCCTGACACGCTTCATCAATCTCTACGTGTACCGGCCGGTACTGCGGGCACGCAAACAACGCGGCTTCAGTTTCGCCTGGGCCATGTTCGCTACCGTGGTCGCCATGGAGGTGTCCGGCATCTGGCACGGTGCCGCCTGGACCTTCGTGGTATTCGGTTTCATGCACGGCTTCGGCCTGGTTATCAACCATATCTGGCGCCGCCTCAAGTGGCCGTTTCCCGAATGGCTGGGATGGTTCATCACCTTCAACTTCGCCAATATCTCCCTGGTACTGTTCCGGGCCCAGGACTGGGCCACCGTGGGCAAGGTACTGAGCAGCATGTTCGGCTTCGGCGACGGGGGTTTCACCCTGCAGAAAGCGCTGTTCTTCCAGGACAATATGTTGTTTCAATTGGTCGACAAACCCAATTACGACCTGTTCGCAACAGCGCTGGCCTGCAGCACGGTATTGTTCTTCGTCGGCATCGTCAGGCTCAGCCCCAATAGCCAGGAATTGCGGGAACGCTCGCAGCTCAACTGGCGCTGGCTATTGTTCCAGCTAATCGCCTTCCTCATTCCCCTGACCCTGCTGCAGCAGGTAAACCAGTTCATTTACTTCCAGTTCTAGGTCGGGATAGCGCGGGGTGGACTTAATCCGCGCGCAACAGCCGGGTTTCCAGCACGCGTTCCGGGTCTATGCCTTGTATCTCGTAACCGCCCGCCTCCCACCAGGCATAGAGCATACTCAACCGGACCAGGTAGCGCTCCGGCTTGTCTGAAGCACGCACATTAAAGCCGATCGAGCTGTTGCCAACCCAGATCTCCCCGAGGGTGGATCGACCGCTGTCCAGGCTCAGCTCCAGGTAGACTGCTTCCCCCGGCCGCGGCACCCCCGCCCGGGGATCGTGCACCTGGTCGGCATTGGCCCACAACCAGGCCAGCTCGCCCAGGTTGAGATGCTGCCGATAGCCGTCGGGAACCAGTACGTTATTGGAAAGGGTGCAGACCGGGTGAGCGCCCTGGTACCAGAGCTGGTAGCGGCCCAGCTGCAGGCAGGGCCGGAAGTTACGATAAAGATACTCTGCGACGCGGTAGGAACGGACCTCGTTATCGACGCCGTCCAGTTCATCCCAGAAGGTGCCCTGCTCGAAGATAACCAGGGGCAGCTGACCGGCACTGCGAGCGCGCTCCAGGTCTGCCACGACACGCCGCTGGACCTTTTCCGAGGTCTGGTACACCGCCTCCACCATGTGCACCGGTAGCTCGCGACCACTCAGCGGGTAAAGCAAGGGGGAGTTGGTGAAATCGTAGAAGGTCTGCCCGGGCTCGAGAAGTTCGTTGATCAAGGACACCAGGACAGTATGTTTCTGCGGACCTGCCAGGCGGCCGTCCTGGGCGGCACCAAAGCGAAGGTCCTCCGATACGGAATCCAGCAGCAGTGCGCTGTATTCGCGCTCCACGCCGAAGCTGTAATAGAGCTTGTTGTAGATATCCGTGCGGCCGGGCAAAACCAACAACAGGACGGCGACGAGCAGTGGCAGTATGCCAGCCGGAAGCCGCCACTGCCCCCGGCGATGAAAATAAGCCAGGAGTACAAACACCAGGCCGAAGAAATAGGGATTGAATGCACCGACATAGAGACTGCGCCGGTGCAGAGAGCGGGTCATCATCACCAGCGAGATCACCGCCAGCATTAACAGTGACCGGCCCGAGGCTGTTTGCAGCCGGCTGCGCCAGCAGATCACCACAGCCACTATGCCGAGCAGCGGCAATACCAGGTACTGGAGGATCGCCGCGTAATCCCACTGGCGGCTTACCTCAAGCAGTGAGGCCACCCGGGTCTGGATGTCGATGTAGAGATACAGCTGTTCCAGCAGGGGCAGCCAGGCCTGGCCCTTCCACTGTGCCAGCAGCACGAACAGCAGCAGGGCAGGTGCAAATACTAACAGGGCGGCCCCGCTGACCCTCATCCATGACACCAGCTCTCCCCCGCGGTTGGTGAAAAGCAGCAGGGCTGCACTCGCCAGTAGCGCTGCGACACCAAAATCCGCGCGCCATAAGCCCAGCAGCAGTACCAGCCCAAACATGCCTACCCAGAAGCGGGTGCTGTCGGTGGGGTGCCGCGTGGACAGCAGCCACCATACAGGCAACAGCAACGGTGCAAAATACGGGTGCACCAGGTGGTAGCTCGGCATAAACAACAGCAGGCCGAGAGATATCATGGGCGAAAACAGGCGCGCGAAGACGGCGTAGAAAAGCAGTGCTGCCAGTGCCCGGGGCAACCAGCCATTCATGTAGCCCTCGCCCCAACTCAACATCTCTACGCCCGCCCCCGGGTTCAACAGCACATAGAACAGCTGGGGGAACATGTCGAACAGTCCGTGGGCGGGTTGATAGTCGATGAAGGGCAGCTTGCCGTAGGACAAGAGTTGCTGCACCGGCAGCACCGATTCGCCGGCGTGATAGTAATCAAAGTCGGCAAACTGCGGCAGGCCGAGCTGGTATTCCGCCAGGGCAACACTGCTCACCACCACCAGGGGGAACAACCATCGCTGTTCGAGACTCTCGCGCCTGACACCGACAGCGGCAATCAATGCTGCAAGCAACATGGCCAGGGCGAGCAATATTGCCAGCTCCGGGACAAAAGCCACCTCGTCCTCCAGGCTCGACCAGGCTATTTCACGGGTCACTATCCCGAGCAGCGGCAAGGCAGCCAGGGTCACCAGAATAGCGCGTCCACCGTCATTGTCCTGCAAAGACCGACGCTCCAGCAGGGCTCCCAGGGCCAGGCTGAACACGGCGAACAACAGTAATCTCAGGGGCAGGGAAAGCTGGTCACCGACGACGAACACCAGCAGCATCAGCAGCAACTGGTGTGAGAGCAGCGTGGCAACCAGGAAACGGGCCGGATAGGCGCGGTGCAGAACCGGCAGCAACATCAGCATCGCCGTGGCATAGGCATAGAGAGCATTTTCGGTCAGCAGGTAGAGCGCCCCGTTGGCAACAACCAGGCCACGCCAGAAACCGGCCGCACCCGATTCAGACAGGTCTTCACAACACCAGTTGTGATCGCCGATCAGTAAGGCAAGCAGCGCGAAGGTAAGCAGTATCGCGCCGAGATAGAGGCGATTGCGGGCACTGGCATTGATACCCTCCTGCACGGTAATACCGATGGTGCGCTGGTCAAAATCCAACAGGCTGCTGTCGACACCGGCCAGCAGCGCCAGGCCCAAAAGGCCCAGCAACAGGGGAAGCCAGTAGCGGGTTAGGTTCACGATGCGCCATCCCCTGCAAAATCGCCCAGCAGCATTACCAGCTGCCGGTAGATATCGGTGGCGCGCAGTTTGACCGGATCGAGCTTGAGATCCATACCGATCTTGAACAGCAGGCGCTCGAAGTCCTGGTAAGCTGCCTCCACTGTTTCGCGGTCGCCTCGCCGCATGAGTTGCCGGTTTTCTACCCAGCACCAGTCGCCGCAGTCCTGCTGCAGCATATTGGAAAGCACCGGGCGCCGCCGCGGCACGCAGACTTCTATACTGCCCCGATCGCCGTCTGTCTCGCCCAGGTATTCGAGGCGTGCCTTTTCGAACTCCGACTTGAGGTCCGCGCGCAGTTTTGCCATGAACGCAAGCGGGTCGCGGTTCAGCGGATTGGCCCGGATCGCCGTTTCGCTGCGCTGCATCACAGCGGACACATCGGAGACGGCACGATCGAAATTATGGTAAGCCGCAATGACCTTTTCCGGCATGTCCTGCATGACCACGTGGCCGTTCTCCACCCACACGGCCCGGTCGCACAATTCCTTCACCGTAAAGGGGTCGTGGGAAACCACGACAACGGTCTTGTTGGAACGCATGCGTTCGCGCATGGCGCGGCCGGAGCGCTCCTTGAACTCATGATCACCAACGCCCAGCGCCTCGTCGACCAGCAGGACATCGGGATCGAGCTGCAGACTCACGGCAAAACCGAGGCGCGCCCGCATGCCCGCCGAATAGGTGGATAAGGGCTCATCGATGGCCTCTTCCAGGCCGGCAAAACCGATCACCTCATCGAGTCGGGATTCGATGGCGCGGCGTGACATACCCTGCAACATGGCCGTGTGCACTGCGTTCTCCCGTCCACTGAGAAAGTGGTTGAAGCCCAACTGGTAGGTCAGCAGGCTGATGCTGTCGGTACGGCGCAGTACCTGTCCGCTGTCGGCGGCGATGATGCCGGCGATAAGTTTGAGCAGGGTCGTCTTACCGGCTCCGTTGCGACCGATGATGCCGACGGTTTCACCCGGGTACACCGGGAAACTGATTCCACTCAGCACACGGTGGTCCCGTGAGCCGCGCAGGCTTCGGTGACGCCGGTAGTGCAGCGACACATCGCGCAGTTCAATCAGTGGCTGGTCATCAGTTGACATAGTGCGGCAGCTTGCGGTTATAGAGGTTCAGCAAGGCCAGCCCGAGCGCGGTCATCAGCAAACCAGCCAGGCCGATCCAGGCCAGGGCGGACCAGTCCGGAGCTTCCGCGTGCAGCAACACTGTGCGTATCTGCTGGATCAACACGGCCATGGGATTGAGGTAAAGCCATTGCTGCACGGTGCTGTCCAGGCGCGAGATATCGAAGAATATCCCGCTCATGTAGAACATCAGCAGCATCAGGTTGTCGATGATCTTGCGCAGATCGGGATAGATCGGAATCAGCACCGACAACAGCAGGCCCACCCCCAGTATCAACAACAGCTCACACAGTAGCAGCGGCAATAACGCCCACCAGGCCAGGGCCGGTCCATCCGTATAGAAGGCGGCAAACACCAGGAAGAGCACCAGCACCGCGGCAAAGCGCAAACTGTTGCCCGCAACCTCGATCAGCGGAAATACCCATTTGGGCAGGTAGATCTGGTTGATCAACTGCCCGTTGGCAAGTATCGCCGTACCGGCCCTCTTCACGGTGGCATCAAACCAGCGCCAGAATACCAGTCCACAAAGCAGGAAGCCGACAAAGCCCGGACCGCCGCGCTCCAGGAACACATCGAAGATCAGGTAAAACGCCACCAGGTACAGTAGCGGTTCCAGCACCCACCAGAGCATGCCCATGATGTTCTGGGCGGCCTCGGCTTTCAGATCCAGCCACGCCCGGTGCAATACCAGGGACGCATAGTGTCGCTTCATGGCCGAAATCATAACAAATGTCCGCAGCGATCCCGGAACTCCGCAAGCCGGACATCGAAGTCGGGAACTGCAGCTATCTGCTGATCCAGACGCCGATTCACCAACTGGTAGATAGCCAGGTCCAGGCTGTTCTCGTCGATGAGGGTTTGCGCCAGGAGCCCCAGCTCGGTCAGCACATCGTCGCTGCCACCGCGCGAGATATTCTGGCGCACATAGGCCAGGTCCAGCTCGGGCCAGTAATCACGCAGCTGCTGCTCCATGACCACCATACTTTCGTCGTAGCGCTCGACGATACCGATCAGCGGTGTCGATCGAACCGCAGCCATCGCACGCCCGAACAATGCAAGACCGGGCCCGGAGGATTGCCGGTGGGTGTGATTGCCGGCCAGGTAATGGACGTGGTAGTTGCGGATGGTGTGCGCCACCTCCGGCTGCATGCGCCAGGCAACGTAATCCCGAAAAGACTTGTCCTTGGCAGCGCGCGCACCGGGAGTCTCTGCATCCTGTTGCCGCTCAAACGCATAAACCGACGCCACCCGGCGAATCGGGTGGCGCAGGAAGAACACCCGGTGAATAAGGCAGTCCGGCAGTTCTGGCAGCGGGCTGCAGAGGTGGTGACTTGAGAAGGCCTGCAAGCCCGGATTTGCCGTCAAAAGCTGAGCCACGTGCTCTGTACCCTGCTCGCGCATTGCCTGGTCGTCACGGTGATCGAGGAAGTCATCGCCAAAATTACGCTGCAGGCTCCAATCAAAGGTGGTGCCGGCATTCTTGAAAATGTGACCGTGGGCCAGCACCGTTCTCATGCGCACAGCTCCCGCACTACCCGCGGACTGCCAAAGTCTCGCTCCAGTATTGCCGATGCCCGCGCCTTACTGAAATACCGGCCCAGGTAATCGTCATATGCGGCGAGCAGATCGAGGCGTGCCCTGTCGCCACGCTCCAACTCGACCAGGGCATCGGCAAAGCCACCGGCGTCGTCTTCGATATTGAACACCGAGTCAGCCTCCGGCAGTCCCTCGGCACCAATCGGCGTAGTCACCAGGGGCAAGCCATGTTGCAGGGCTTCCAGTACCTTACCCTTTACACCCGCCCCAAAGCGCAGCGGCACCGCAACCATTCGCGCCAGTGCATAGCGAGCTTCCAGCTCCCGGTCACTGAGATATCCATGCACGACTACACGTTCGCCAGCCAGGGCAGTGACCGCATCCGGCGCATTGGAGCCGACCACGTGTACTTTCAATTCCGGGCAGGAGCGCCACACCAGGGGCATGACCTCTTCGACGAACCAGATCAGGCCATCGATATTGGGCGGATGATTGAAGCCCGCCACAAACAAAATGTCGCTGCGCTGGCTCCAGTCATAGGTGGAGGTCTCCAGCTCATCGAGCACATAGAGCGGAATAGCCTCCGCTCCCAGGTCCGGCAGCAGTTGGTGAATGACATCGATCTCCACCTGTGACGGGTAGTAGACCTTATCCACTGCCTGGAACAGCGCCAGCTCCCGGGATTTCCAGCTCGCCGCTTCTTTCTCCAGGGCCGGATCCGCCTTCAGGGCAAACTCGCGTTCGAAGCGCAGGAAGTGCAGATCGTGACCGAAGTAAACCAGCCGCGGTCTTGGTCGCAGGCTGTTGAGCACATCCAGGAACTGCTCGGCGACATGAGGCCGGTGAATATAGATGGTATCAATGGAGTCGGCATGCCCCTGCAACCAGCTTTCCAGGTTGCGCGCCATGTACTCGCCCACCAGCACCTCGATACCGATTGCCTGCAGGGCCCTGGTATAGGGCTGGTGGGGAAAGAAATTCGCCCCGATGAACTTGACGTTGTAGCCCATTTCCACCATCAGCTGCAGGTAGAGCCAGGTGGACCGGGAGCCGGCGTCCTTGTCAAAAGACGGCACGTAGTGATCAATGACCAGGATGGTGCGTCGATCGAGACTGCGGTCCCGTGCCAGGAATACCTGCTCGCCGTTGGGCGCATGCTCACGGGCAAGCACAGCTTGCCACTTGTCGAGGAAGTTGTGCTGGTTTTCAAGCTGGTGCTGTTTGATCCCTGCATCGAGGTCAGTGCCGTGGGAGGCACCCTCGAAATGATAGATGCGGGAGCGAGGCTGGTAGAGCACCCGGTAGCCCGCCTCGCGGGCCGCGAAGCAAAGATCGGTATCTTCGTAATAGGCGGGCACGTAGCGTTCGTCGTAACCGCCGAGGCTTTCCCACAGCGAACGACACACCAGCAGGCAGGCGCCGGAAATATAATCCACCTCCTTGAGGTAGTTGTAATCGGGCCTGGCGGGATCGTCCATGCGGCCATAGTTCCAGCCCGAGGCATCGTCCCAGACTATGCCTCCCGCTTCCTGCAAACGACCGTTTCCAAACAGGAGCATCGGACCGACAACTCCCGTGCTCTCATCTTCCTCCAGGGTCGCCACCAGGGATTCCAGCCAGCCCGGTGTAAAGGCGGTATCGTTGTTCAGTAACAGGATATAGTCGCCGCGCGCCTTCGCCGCAGCGGCGTTACAGTTTTTCAGATAACCGCAATTCTCTGATGCCCGGCAGACAGTGATTCCCGATACCCGCTCCTCGATGGTAGCAGTCAGGTCGGTGGAGGCATCGTCCGCCAGGATGAGTTCGTAATCGACTTCGCTAGTGTGCTGCAGCAGAGAACGCAGGCAATACACGGTCATGCGATACTGGTTGTAGACAGGCAGGACGATCGACACCTTCGGCGCACCGCAGTCAATAAACTCCAGCAGCAGCGAATCAAGGTCCTGCGAGAGTTCCGGCGAAACTTCCTCGAGCCGGTACTCGTCGAGCTCCGGGAAGCGCTGCCCCACCCACACCGCCAGGTCATCGCGGTTACTACCGAAGAATACCGACAGGGCCCGGCGCAGCCGGTACCAGCTGAAACTGCGGATGGAAGACACCGGATGGCGCAGGACGTAGCTGAGCACGGAAAAGCCGAGGCCAAGACGGGAACGCCCGCCCGCGAGAGGCAGGTCGCCAGACTCGCCGAAGTGGGCTTTGACGTCGGTGAGTATATCCTCGTAGGCAGTGCTGGCTCCCGGTCTCAGAGTCAGTAACTTGTAGAGCCAGGTGCGCAGGCCCAGTCCCCTGCCCAGCAGGGAGCGGTCGAACTCAAGCAGCTTGCCGTAAGTCGAGTTCAGCACAGCACCCAGTCTCGATGTCTCCTGTTCGAGATCCGCCTGGCGCTGCAATGCTGTTTCGTGAGACTGGCACAGAGCCTCATGTTCCCGGGACAGGGTATCGTATTCCCGCGAAACCCGGCCCAGGGTATCCCGCGCTGCATCCCTTTCCCCGGTTAATACCGTCTCCCGGCTGCGCAATGTGGCAAGGTCTTCGAGTCCGGCAAGCGCGGCTGCAAAATCATCGAGACGCTCCAACAGCGCAGGGCTTGCACTCGGCAAGGATCCAGCGCTGGCATCCCCCCGACAAAGACGCACACAGTACTCGTGCAGGGCACGCTGCTCGGCCGTCAGCCGCGAGTCCGTTAAAGGCTGCGACTGTGAGTGATCCAGCTTGCTGTCAAAAAAACCGACATCCAGTGCGCGCGGCAGGGCTACACCCGCCTCCGTCAACTCGCGCTCCAGCCTGGCAGCCGTGCCCGCGGCATCCGCGGCAAAGTCATCGTATGACATCGCCGTAAAGGGACCGGCAGCGAGCATCTCCAGCGCTGTGCGGTTGTAGTACTCCCACAGGGCGTAGCCGTATTCCAGCGGAAACCCGTGACGCCGGCGCAGGGAATTCGCCACCGCCTGCGGTGCCCGGTATACGTACAACCTGGCACAATCATCGAGGACACTGCGCCAGGCCGACCAGGTCAGCACCATGCGCGGGTCTTTCAGCAACCAGGGGCGTTGCTGCTCCAGGCGCGCGATTACCCCCCTGATGCTCTCGTCATCCTGCGGTATGGCTTCGGCGGGAGGCCGGCACCAGCTGCCGCCCGCTGTGGCCAGCAGCCGTTCATTGAGATCGGTGACGTCCAGGCGCTCAAAAAAGCCACGGGGATTATCATCCCCTGCCGGCATCATTTCATCTTCCTGCCCCAGGTAGATTCCACAGGCAGCGAGACTACCGGCGACCAGCGAGGTCCCGGATCGATGCATGCCCAAAATTACGAGATTTCTACCCTGTTGCGGGGATGCCAAAGCAATGCCACTGTCATTATTTTGCTGCGGCGTAGTGTTGCATAAAGCCGTTAACCGGTCACGCCAAGACCTGCTAAAATCGCCGCCTGAACCACAACCCGGGCCAATACCCTGATCAATAGATTATTCAAACGAAGTCGTGCAGATGAGTGCCTGTTTTCGATTATTCTCGTGGCTTACGACATGGCCCGCGAGCTGCCCCGCACCCTGCGATCGCTGACCCGCGATTACCAGAATCACAGCGCCGGCATCGACTATGAAGTGATTGTGGTAGACAACGGTTCTCCCGAGCCGGTCTCCCGTGAAATGGTCGAGGGTTTCGGCGACCAGTTTCGGCTACTGCGCATCGACGATGCCAAACCCTCGCCGGGGGAAGCCGTCAACCGGGCAGAGGCTATGGCCAGAGGTCGTTACCTCGGCGTCATCGTCGACGGCGCCCGCATGCTATCCCCCGGTGTATTGCACTGGGCCGCCCAGGCCTACAAGCTGCAGGAGCGGGCTGTGGTGTCGGTACTGGGTTTTCACCTGGGTCCCGAGCACCAGCGACTGTCTACCGAGAAGGGATACAGCCAGCGTATAGAGGACCAACTGCTGAACCGGATAAAGTGGCCCGAGGACGGCTACAAGTTATTTGAAATCGCCTCCCTGGCCGGGTCCTCCAAATTCGGCTGGTACGGCCCCATCGCCGAGAGCAACTGCATCTTTGTGCCCCGCGCCCTGTTCGAGGAGGTCGGCGGCTACGAGGAACGCTTCTCCTCTCCTGGTGGGGGACTGATTAACCTGGATTTTTACAAGCGCGCCTGCGAAGCCGGCGACGTGGACTTGCTGTACCTGGTGGGAGAAGGTTGTTTTCACCAGGTACACGGCGGTGTTACCACCGGCGGCGAGCACAAGCACGCGGAAAAATTCGACAACCTGCACGGCGAGTACGAGGCCATACGCGGCGCGCGCTACAAGGCGCCCACCAACCCACCCATTCTGCTGGGCAACTCCCGACTGGCGGCCACCTGGCTGGTCAGCGAGGGCTCCGGCCTGATGGTTACGGAGTACCAGCTCGACCGGCGCCGCACGAACCATATGAAGTCAGTGGGACTGGACTATGAGTTCCACGACGAGGAGAAGTACCTCTAGCCCAGGGGTTGTCCGCAGCTGAATTCCACCTGGTTGCCGGCCGGGTCCAAAACACCGCAATAATAAGCGACCGGAAACGGGTTATCGCGAGGTTCCCACAAGAGGCAGCCCTCACGCTCAGCCCGCTGTGCCAGCTCATCCACGGCGTCGGTAGAGTCGAGGGCGAAACCGAGGTGTGAGAAGTTCCCTGCAAGGGCTACATCGGCCGGGCCGCCACTGATAAGCACCATCACGAACTGGTCCTGCTGTTCGGGATAGCCCAGCCAGATCACCGGCTTTTCCTTGACACCATGGCGGCGGACTTCGACCATACCGCAGTAGTCTGCATACCAGTCGGCGCACAGCTGGGCGTCGGGTACATGCAGGGCAATGTGAGTAAGCTTCATGGCAAACCCTTTCAGAAAGTTCGGGCCGGGTATCCTGGTGACAGCGGCCTTTATCGGGCCGGGCACTGTTACCACAGCAAGTATAGCGGGCGCCCGCTACGGATTCTCCCTGCTCTGGGCCCTGCTGTTTTCCGTTGTCGCGACAATACTGCTACAGGAAATGGCAGCGAGGCTGGGACTGGTCACCCGCCGCGGCCTGGCCGAGGCCCTGCGTGAAACCTACAGTGACAGCTGGCTGGGAACGGCAGCCATCTTGCTGGTGGTAGCTGCCATCGGTTTCGGCAATGCCGCCTACGAGGCGGGCAATATTACGGGGGCGGCCCTGGGTTTGCAGAGTATCAGCGGTATTGCCGTGTCCTGGTGGTCACTGGCTGTGGGTGTTGTGTCCGCGGCGCTGCTGGCTTCCGGCATTTACAAATTGATTGAGCGCCTGCTTATCGCCCTGGTCCTGTTGATGAGCGTGGTTTTCCTGCTCACCCTGGCCATGGTCAAGCCCGACCCGGGCGCCATGCTCAGCGGATTGCTGCTGCCTTCGATTCCGGCTGGCTCCCTGCTCACGGTCATGGCGCTGATCGGCACCACCGTCGTGCCCTACAACTTGTTCCTGCAGGCCAGCGCCGTCCAGGAAAAATGGCCGGGCTCTACAGACACCACAACTGCATTGCGGGAAGCGCGCTACGATACCGGCCTGTCCATCGGCCTGGGCGGATTGATCACCCTGGCGGTCATGAGCACATCGGCAGCCGCTTTTTTCGGTAACGAGGGTAACTTTTCCGCCGCCAACATGGCCCGGCAACTGGAACCCCTGCTCGGTGCCAATGCCCGCTATTTCTTCGCCGCAGGCCTGTTTGCAGCGGGTCTCAGCAGTGCGGTCACTGCTCCGCTGGCGGCTGCTTATGCGGTCTGTGGTGCCCTGGGCTGGTCGCGGGATATGCGCAGTAACCGCTTCCGCATGGTGTGGATAATCGTGCTGGTGAGCGGCACGCTGTTCGCCGCGATAGGAACGAGTCCCCTGGCAGCCATCCTGTTCACCCAGGCGGCCAACGGCTTCCTGCTACCGATCTGCGCCGGTTTCCTGCTACTGGTGATGAATCGCCGGCAGAGCCTGGGCGATTACGTCAATCACGGACTGATCAATATCGCGGGCCTGCTGGTGCTGCTGGTCACCGTGGGCCTGGGGCTGACAAAAATCCTGCAGGTGTTCGGACTGCTGGACTAGTAGGCCGCGACCGTTCCGTCCTTGCGCATTTCCGTGGCACCGACATAGCTGTCGCCACGCCGCTGGATCGCCTGGTAACCGCCGAACATGACGCCGTTTTCAACCACTTCGACTTTGTGGCCCATGGCACCGAGCCGCTTGACGGTCTGCTCCGACACCCCCGGTTCAAGGTAGAGGGTACCCTTGATATCTTCACCAACGCCCGTGGGGTTGCGACCGCCGTTGTGCATGAAGCGCGCAGCGTCACCGGCCTCCTGCAGGTTCATGCCATAATCGATCAGGTTGACCAGCACCTGCACATGCCCCTGGGGTTGCATGCCCCCGCCCATCAGTCCGAAGCTCATAAACGGCTTGCCGTCTTTCATGACGAATGCCGGGATAATGGTGTGAAACGGCCGTTTGCTGGGGGCGTAGGCGTTGGGGTGAGATGCGTCCAGGGAAAACAGCTCACCCCGGTCCTGGAACATGAAACCCAGCCCGTCGGGTACCAGGCCCGAGCCCATGCCCCGGTAGTTGGACTGGATAAGCGAAACCATCATGCCATTACCGTCGGCCACGGTAAGGTAGGTGGTATCTCCTTCGCCCTCGAGTTTGGGTTCACCGTGCCCGAATTCCTCTGCAGCCCGAGCCGGGTCGATCAGTTTGAACCGCTCCCTGCCATAGGCGTCAGACAGCAGGCCTTTCAGCGGAATCTGGGAATAATCGGGATCGGCGTAATAGCGGGCGATATCCTCGAAAGCCAGGCGCTTGGCCTCGACCATGTAGTGGAATACTTCCGCTGAACCGCGGTCCCAGCGCTTAAGGTCCACGTTCTTGAGAATGCTGAGCATTTGCAGGGCGGCAAAACCCTGGCCGTTGGGTGGCAATTCATAGACATCATAACCGCGGTAGTTGACGCTGCCCGGGGTCACCCACTCGCCGCGATGGGCGGCAAAGTCCTCCAGTTTCAGGGTGCCGCCGATACGCTCCATGTACTTGGCCATCACCTTACCCAGGCTGCCGCCGTAGAAGGCCTCGCGGCCTTCCTTGCCCAGAATTTCCAGGGTGTTGCCGAGATCCGGATTGCGGAATATCTCGCCGGCCGCCGGCGCGCTGCCGGCGGGGAACCATATATTACTAGCATTTTCGAATTCATCGATCATGGCCAGGCGGCGCTTAAAGGCACGCATGTTGCGATCGAAGTAGTAGGCAATCACCGGGGACACGGGGAATCCGTCCCGGGCGTATGACACTGTCGGCTCCAGCACCTGGGCCATGGGCAGTTTGCCGAACTGGTCGTGAAGGGCAAACCAGCCATCGACCGTGCCGGGCACGGTTACCGGCAGGCTGCCCAGCGGTGGAATACCCTCGTAGTCTGCCGGTAGCTTTCCGGAAGACTTCATTTCTGCGATCCGCTTCTTCAACTCATTGAGACTGAGATTTTTCGCCGAACGACCGGAGCCGTTGTAGCCATAGAGCTTGGCCGAGGTCGGATCCCAGACAATCGCAAACAGGTCGCCGCCGATGCCGTTGCCGGTCGGCTCCATCAGGCCCAGCGCCGCGTTCGCCGCTATTGCCGCATCCACCGCGGTGCCGCCCTTTTTCAGGATATCGATGGCAACCTGTGAGGCCAGCGGTTGCGCCGTGGCAGCCATTCCCCTCGCACCATACACCGGGCTGCGCGACCAGGCTGCACCGACCGGGCGACCACCCGCGCCGATCTCATGTTGCGCCGACTGGGCGACAGACTGGGCACAGGCTGCGGTCGACAGCGCGAGTGAAAGTAACAGCGTCCTTATCATTGTTCGGGTATCCGATAGTGGCATTGCGTGAGCCTAGGCAGTGTCGATGACAGTGTCAATGCGGCGGAGCGGCGACAGCGCCGCAAATATGCTAGATTCATTTATCATCAGAGCAGGGACGTCTGCAGCATGGCCACGGCCAAAATCAAATCACCGGCACCTTACAAGCGCTCCCGGCCAGGCATCGACTGGGGCGACTACGACCCCGGCGATTTTTACGACGAAATCATCAGTTCGCCGGGGAACGCGCGCGCGGCTGCGCGCGGCCTGGTCTCATTTATCCGGAATATGACGATCAAACACCTGGTTTCCCGCCAGCAGGCCGCCGATATGGCCATCCAGGAAATGGGCATCAGCTTCACGGTCTACAGCGAGGGCGAAAACATAGACCGCTCCTGGCCCATGGATATCATCCCGCGCATCATCCCGTTGCGGGAATGGCAGGTGATGGAAGAGGGGCTGATACAGCGCCTCACTGCCCTGAACATGTTCATCGACGACATTTACAATAAGCAGAAGATTCTCAAGGACAAGGTGCTGCCCAGGGACATTATCGCCAGCTCACCGGAGTTCATGGAGCCCTGTGTCGGTGCCAAGCCCCGTTACGGGGTCTGGTCCCACATCTGTGGCTCCGACCTGGTCCGCGACAATGACGGCACCATGTATGTGCTGGAAGACAACCTGCGGGTACCCTCGGGCGTCTCCTATATGCTGGAGAACCGTGCGGTATCCAAGCGTGTGCTGCCGCAGCTGTTCGAAAAGCACTTCATCCAGCCGGTCGACGACTACCCCTCGCAGCTGTTCGAAACACTGGCTTCCCTGTCGCCACGCTCCAGCAAAAAACCCGAGATCGTGGTCATGACCCCCGGCATCTATAATTCGGCCTACTTTGAGCACGCCTACCTGGCCCAGCGCATGGGCGCCGAACTGGTGGAGGGCTCCGACCTGGTGGTTGGCGATGACGACAAGGTGTATATGCGCACCATCCGCGGCCTGGAGCGGGTAGATGTAATCTACCGGCGTATCAATGACGATTTTCTCGACCCGGAGGTATTCCGTCCCAACTCCATGCTAGGCACACCCGGCTTGTTCCGGGCCTGGCGCAAGGGCAATGTAGGCCTGGCCAACGCACCCGGTGCGGGTGTGGCCGACGACAAGGTCATCTACACCTACGTACCCGACATCATCAAGTATTACCTGGACGAAGACCCGAAAATTCCCAATGTACCCTCCTTCCTGTGTGTGAATGACCAGCACCGCAAACACGTACTGGCCAACCTGGAAACCATGGTCGTGAAACCGGCCAACGAATCCGGCGGCTACGGCATGCTGATCGGTCCCGCGTCGACGAAAAAGCAACGCGACCAGTTTGCCGCGCTGATAAAGAAAAACCCGCGCAATTACATGGCCCAGCCGGCGCTGTCGCTGTCGACCGCGCCGACCCTGTGCAACAGCAGCATCCAGCCCCGCCACCTGGATCTCCGGCCGTTCATCCTGCAGGGCAAAAAGCACTACGTCACCGCCGGCGGCCTGACCCGGGTCGCCATGCGCAAGGGCTCACTGGTGGTCAATTCATCCCAGGGTGGCGGCAGCAAGGACACCTGGATCCTGGATACGGAGTCGAACTGATGTTGTCCCGGGTCGCACAACGCATATTCTGGCTGTCGCGCTACCTGGAGCGTGCCGAGGACACGGCGCGACTGCTGCTGGTGCGCCACCACTCCATCCTCGACCTGCCGCGCACCGTGCAGCCCGGCTGGGGCCTGCTGCTCGATGTGCTGGGCGCCCAGGAAGATTTTGCCGCCCGCAAGCGCGCGGCCAATGAGCGCAACATCGTCAGCTACGTATTCAGTGAGCGGGAGAACCCTTCCTCCATCATCAGCTCGCTGACGGCGGCCAGGGAAAACATGCGCACCACCCGCGAGGTCCTGCCCAGTGAAACCTGGGAGCGGGTTAACAGCCTCTACCTGAGCGTGGCACGCCGCTCCAACAAGGCCCTGCCCCGGGGATCGCGCCACAGCGTACTGAACAACATCGTCCAGTCCTGCCAGCAGATTACCGGCATGTTGTCGGGCACCATGAACGCGGATTCCGCCTACCAGTTCATCCGCCTGGGCCGCAATCTCGAACGGGCCGACATGACCACGCGCATTATCGATGTGGGCTCCGCCGAGCTACTGGGGCCGGGCGAGGAAACGCTGCCCTACCAGAACGTACTCTGGATCAGCGTGCTGCAGTCGCTCAGCGCCTACCAGATGTACCGTCTCGGAGTGCAGGCCAACGTACAACCGGAAGACGTGCTGGAATTCCTGTTTCGCAATAACGAATTCCCGCGTTCCCTGGGCCACAGCCTGCAGCAGATCGAGCGTAGTATGAAACAGTTGCCGCACAACGATGAGCCGCTCAAGGTTGTGCGATCGGTCCAGCGCAAACTGCGCCGCACCAATTGTGGCGATTTGCGCGGCGAGGAGTTGCACGAGTTCATCGATCAACTGCAATTGAGCCTGGATAAGATAAACCAGGCTATTTTCAACGCCTGGTTCAACCCCGAGCAGTAATCATGCAGCAGTTGTATTGCCAGTGCGGGCAGATTGTTTTCTGCGATAACAACCAGTGCGGGAATTGCGGACGCCTGCTCGCTTTTGATCCGGTCCATGCGGAGATCATCAGCCTCAGTGGCGCCGACGCTGAGCAATGGCAGGATCCCCAGGGCCGGCTCTACCAGCTCTGCAATAATCGCCGCCAGTATGAGGTCTGCAACGGCGCGGTGGCGGTCAGTTCCAACACGCCGGCTGACGCGGTCTGTAATACCTGCGCACTGAATCGCACGATTCCCATCACCAGCCGCCCCCAGAACCTGGTGCGCTGGCGACGCCTGGAACAGGCAAAAAGACGCATGATCGCCGGCCTGGCCGGGCTGGGTCTGGATATCGCGTATACGGACAGCGGCACCACCTCGGGCATGCGTTTTGATTTTATGGAGGACAAGCGCAGTCATCCGAATGTACTGGAAACATTTGTCTCCACCGGTCACAAGGACGGAGTAATTACCGTCAACCTGATGGAGGCGGATGAAATTCAGCGAGTGCAGCAACGGGAGTTGATGGGCGAGCGCTATCGCACCCTGCTCGGGCATTTCCGCCACGAGGCGGGGCACTTTTTTTACCCCATGCTGGTCAGCGATGTTGCGGGCTTCAGCAGCCTGTTCGGGGACCCGGCGCAGGATTACAACGCTGCCCTGGATGCTTACTACGAAGACGGCCCGCCGGCGGACTGGAGTAAGACCTGGATCAGTGCCTACGCCAGCAGCCACCCCCTGGAGGACTGGGCCGAGTGCTTTGCCCACTACCTGCACATCCAGGACACGCTGGAGACCGCCTGCTCGCGTGGCGCTATCGGGAGCTATGATCTGGACCAGCCCCTGCGCGAACAGCTGGTGACCTGGTCGGAGCTGGCACTGAGCCTGAACGAGCTAAGTCGGAGCCTGGGGCAACGCGATGCCTACCCCTTTGTTATCAACGCGGCGGTGACCGACAAGCTGGAATTCGTTCAACAATCCGTGGCCGCGGTGCGCAGCCAGCAAACTAGCCCTTGAGATCCTCGGCGGCGCTGTGCCAGACCGGCGGCGCTGTCTTTTCCCATTCGAACAGCGGCAGATCGGCAAAGGCCTCGTTGATGGCCTCGCCCCAGGCGCGGCGCAGGGTCAGCAGGTAGGAATCTTCTTCGACGAGCTTGATGTAATGATCGGCCTCGAAGGTTTCGTTTTCGTAGACCAGGATTTCCACCGGTGGCCCCACCGTGGCGTTCGCGCGCATGGTGGAATCCATGGACACGAGTGCACAGCGGGCTGCATCCTCAAGACCGGTCTCCGGCCCCAGGATTCGGTCGAGGATAGGCTTGCCGTATTTGCTCTCCCCGATCTGGAGATAAGGTGTCTCCTCGCAGACGGAGATGAAATTGCCCGCGGCGTAGGTCATATACAGCGCGGGTTTACCGCCCCGGATCTGGCCGCCGACGATAAAGGACACTGAGGTGTTGATGTCGGCGTCGCCGGTAGAACTGTCGGTCTGCTTTTGCTGCTGCCGGCTCACTTTGCCCACGTAGTTGGCCACATCCACCATCCGCTCACAGCTGGCCAGGGATTCCTCTGCATCCTCCTCCAGGTGGGCATCGATCTCACTGATCACGGACTGCGTGGTGGCGAGGTTGCCGGCGCTGAGCAGGACGATCATTCGGTCCGGGCCGATATCGTAAACATGCATTTTGCTGTATGTAGAGAGGATGTCGGGGCCCGCATTGGTGCGGGAATCAGAGCAAAAAACCAGCCCTTCAGAGGTGGATACAGCCACGCAATAGGTCATATTCGGGTAGTGCCAGCGGCCTCGTTGCTATTCTTATGGGGGTCAAAATAGCAGCTTTTCCGCCGCGAAGGAATTCCCGGAAGACCCGATTGCTATACCAGCCCCGACTCGGTGACAATCATGGCCGGGAGGATTACCTATGGACACGGGATACTGGGAATTTGGCGAGTACGGACCGCCGGAGCAAGTACTTACCTTCAAACAGGGTGAAACAGGGGAACCGGGGCCTGGCCAGGCCCTGGTAGCCATCCGGGCCGTGGGCCTGAACCGCTCCGAATTCAACTATGTTCAGGGTCGCTACATCCCGGTGGCGGAATTTCCCAGCTGCCTGGGCCAGGAAGCGGTCGGCGAAATCCTCGCCCTGGGACCCGTGGATCCGGCGGCGACACCCCCCTGCCGCCCGCTAGAGGTCGGTGACCGGGTAGGCCTGCTGCCCGGACGAGTAGATATGCGCGCCATGGGCTGCTACCGCGACTGCGGCCTTTACGACCAGAACGCACTGGTGCCGATCCCGGAGGACTACAGCGATGCCGAAGGGGCTGGACTGTGGATGGGCGTGTTGACCATGGCCGGGGCCCTGGAACTGGCCGGCATTACCCCGGACACCGCAGAGGGTAAAACCGTACTCATCACGGCGGGAGCATCCAGTATGGGGGTAATTGCACTGAAGCTGCTGCGAGCCTGGGGCGCCAGGAGTATTGCGACAAGCCGTTCGAGCGACAAATCCTCAGCCCTGTCGGAACTCGCGGACCACGTGGTGGTGTGCGCCGGCTCAGATGAGCTGAGCGAGGGTGTGCAGGCCTGTTGCGGAGAACCCGGTTTCGATGCAGCCCTGGATCCCGTCGGCGAAGCCTTTTACCCGGGACTCATAGACGGCGCCGGCATTGGGGCCAGCATCGTCAGTTACGAGATGATCAGCGGGCGCGAGCCGGTGCTTCCAATCGCCCAGGTGATGATCAAGGACCTGGCCCTCAAGGGATACACGATATTCCGCGCCTACCGGGTAGCCGGGCTGCTGGAATACCTGGTCGACACGGGCCTGCGCTATGCCGCCGATATCCGGCCGATCATTGCCGCCGAATACAGCCTGGGCGAGGCCCCCGCTGCCCTGTCATCACTGGGCCAGTCGGGACACGTCGGTAAATTCGTGCTGAATACCGGCAGCTAGTCCTCGTTGACGATTTCCCTGGCCGGCGCCCGCTCCTGGTGCATTTTGCCGGTCAGCCAGTAGGTCACTCCCAGGGCCAGCACCACCGCGGCAATAGCGAAAACATAGATCGAACTGGTTTCCGCAAGATCGAGGACTATCACCTTCCGGGCGATGGCCATCAGGGCGGTGGCAATCACCAGCTGCACAGGCAGCACGCTGGTACCGAGATAGAGCCGAATGTTGATGAAAATCTCTATGGCGATCAAAACCACCATGAAGGCGCCGAACATCTGGAAAATATCAGACACGTCCAGCAGAAACAGCGGTGGCTCCATCAGCAACTGGTAGAACACATAGATGACGTCGATGACCGACCAGATGATCAGCAAGGCCATGAGTATCGCCAGCACCTTTACCGAAATGCGTATTGTCTTGTGCAGGAAGCGTATCAGGGGATCGTGATGTTCTGATGACAGCTCTTCGTGAATCATGGCGTCTACAAGTCCTCTTTATGTTGTCGCACAGTTTAGGCGCCAGATATGACTTTGGCTATGCTTCCGCCCTCAGTCGCTTAAGGCCTGTCCTCGCCGGCTTCGTCATTGCCCAGGAAACTGAAGCAAAGACCCGCGAGGAGACTAGTCACCACAGGCCGACCTGCGCTCAAGGAACAATTCCGCTGTGAAGCTGGCCGGCAAACGCTGGGCTTCTTCCAGCAGTCCGGTCTTCCCGTTCGCCATCACGTGGTGATGTTGCCAGGCGATATCCCCGGTCGGCGTCAGCTCGAATGCCCTGCCGGCGGTCGATTCGGTTATCAGCAGATTGCCGTTCTCCAGCCATTGGTGTTTACCCATGATATAGGAATAAAAGGGTGCGGCCGCGCTGCCCTCGAACCGAAGACTGTCGATACCCCTGGCAAAATCACGTACCAGGATTCGACTGCTGCGCTCCTCCTCCGGAGCGCCGATAAAGTTATTGTCGTACACGGATACCCGGTCGGCATCGAGAAAATCCGGGTCGTGCTGGCGTACGAACGGTCCGATCCAGCTGTACTTGAGCTGCCACTGGCGATCGAAGATCAACACTGCGTTGACGTTGCGCAGGGAAATCATCACGTCGCCCCTGGCGAAGGTGCCGTTTTCACCCACCAGGTCAAAGGTCTCGACATCGTTGAGGTGCAGGGTATCGCCACCGGTCTCTGTCTTGAGTGATTTCATGCCCTGCATGTAGAGCAAACCCTGCATACCGTTGTCCTGCAACAGCTCCATCACGGATTTTTCCAGCAGGATTTCACCATCCGGCGATACCTTGATAATCGTCGGTTCGATAAAGGGCGCGCTGTAATTGTGAAAGCGGTCAGAATCCTCGCTGTGATCGCGCTGTCCGGACGCCCACAACATGCCCTCCGCATCGCGATGGATGGAGTGATGGGTGCGGTAAGGCAAGCGCCAGACGACCTCGCCACAGGGATCCAGGCGCAACATGCCGAGGTGTTCAAAGTTGAAAACCAGGTCACCGTTGTCCAGCACTACCGCACCATGTATGTGGGTACCGGGCTGGCGCTTGGGAATGACTTTCTCCGGCAAATGGGAGGCATCGGGCCACAGGCTATGCCAGTCGATGTCCCAGTGCTGCACGACCTCACCGCTTTCGTCGATGACAGCCGCTTTGAGAATTTTGTCCTTGGCAGTAATCAGGGTCAGGCCCGCCTGGGGAGCGGCGCCCCCGACAGCTACAGGCGGCAGGGGGGAGACTCGGCTATCGTCGACCAGTTGCTCGTCCTCATCGACACTGATCTCGCGCCACTGCTCCAGGGATATGCGCACGGCGTTTGCCGGGAACCAGTTGTGTTCCCAGGCGTACATGCCATAGGCGATTGCCAGGCAGAACAGGGAGAAAAAGAACAGGGACCGGGACAAGCGCTCCGAGACAGGGCGGGAGGAGTCGGGCGTGGCCATGTTTTCCGGAATTGTGGGGCTCTCTGGCTCTATAGTAACGCGCGTATGCTATCAGATATCATCCGGGGCAACACTCAGCCACCCCGAACCCCGGCACAGGGACCAGGCTTTGACAGAAAGCAGCTACAGGCAGACATTCTATCGGGCGCTACTGGTAATTCTGACCGCTTGGTTCCTGGCGGCCTACCTGGACAAGACCGCCGCCACAGCTCTCTACTTCGATTCAGCCTGGCACGGCAGCGTGGCCAAGAATGTGGCTATCGGCGTGGGCTATGCCAGTTCCTTTGACGGCCTGCATCACTTCGAACCCGATGTCACGACAGGCCCAGCGCCTATCCTGCTCGCGGCACTGGCGATAAAGATCTTCGGTAACGCCTATAGCCTGCCCCTGTATGTGGCGGCCCTACTGAACCTGACCCTCGCCATTGCCGTGATGGCCGGGGTATGGCGCCTGCGCGGACGATCAACGGCACTGGCCTCTGCGGCCTGTTTTGCGCTGCTGCTGACATTCTACGAGGAGCGCTGGTGGCATATATTTACCGGCGATCTGCCTGCGCTGCTGCTGGGACTGCTCGGCCTGCAGGCCCTAGCCCTGGCGCTACATGACGGACAGACAAGACATTTTGCACTGACAGGGCTGGCCCTTGCTCTGGCGCTGCTGAGCAAACTGCTTGCGGCCATTGTGTTGATGGCCGCACTGGGCATGGTGCTGATATACATTTGGCGAAACCGGTCCCAACCGGGCTCCACACTACCGGCCCGCGGTATAGTGGTGCTGGTCATCGCGCTGGGCCTGCCCTTGCTCGCTTGGCAACTCTACAGCGCGGATTCCCCTACTGGCGAGGACCGCTCCGGCGTGTGGGAACGAAACAGTGTGGGTATCAGCCAGCTGCTCAAGGCGGAAAAGCCACTCCAGCACATGGGCACGGCCCTGCAGGCGAGTCACCGCGCCCTCAATCAGAAGCTGGGGCGCTACGGTTTGCCCGTAGGCAGTTACCTGTTGCTGCTGGCAGCATCCGTGCTCATCTGCGTCCATGCCCTGCGCCACCAGTCAGGGCCCTGGCAAACCTGGCTGGCGGGCTTCGCCCTGGCCTGTTGCGGTTTCTGGTTATGGCATCTGCTGTTCAATCTCTCGCAACTGACCAAGTACACGCTGTACCCGACACTGATGACACTCTGGCTCATGTGCATGGCCGCAGCAGGCACCCGCTGGCGCTGGTATACCGCGCTGGTACTGGTGGCCTGGATAGTCCTGTCACCGAGCCGCACTGCCGATCACGCACTCAGGTTTGCGAGTTTTTCCTACCCCGATGATATCTACCGGGCCGAACTACTAGCCATGGCCGCAGAGATCGAGCAATACCAGCAAGAGCTGGGGCGGCCACCTCTGGCGGCCTGTGGCTGGAACAACGCCCCCTGGCCATTGGAGTATGTGCTGCCCGGTGCGGCGAACTTCCTGGATTGCCACCAGCACCTGTTGCGCGCAATGCGCATGGGGCCAGACGGCGAGTACCAATGGATCGAGGGTCAAAACCTGGGCTTCAGCCTGGTTCAGGAGCGAATTCTCTGGAAACTGGACAAACTGGACCGGGAAAAGAATACCCTGATCCTGGAGCTCTGCGACAGACAGGCCATCTATGAAAATGAGGGCTTCAGGCTGTTGCGCTGCAGGGATGCAGCGCTGCGTGAGGGTATTCCCCTGGAGAAAGACAGCCCGTTCCTGGAGATCAATCGCCCGGGCACCCGCCAGAGGTAATAGAACGCGGCGCCTTCCGAGGATAGGCGCCGCGCTGCCTGCTGCCAATCAGGGCCAATTTCAGGTGACGATGTCATTCGTCCTCATCTTCCTCGTCGTCCTCATCGTAATCTTCATCCTCATCGTCGTCCTCCTCTTCATCTTCGCAGCCGTCCACCTCATTAAGGCAAACATCGCCCTGCTCGCTAAACGTGGCATTATCGCCACTGCCAATGGCACCGACTTCATACTTGGCCGGGGTGTCATCGGGAAAGGAAGCCAGGTATTCGGCAGGGACGGAAATCGCCATGGGGTCGATATCGCCATTGACCCTGACCGTGTAAACCAGGCTGCCAAGCGGGTCGCCGTCATCGAGGTCTGGCTCAAGCACGACTTCCCAGGCGACCACCTCCACATCCTCCGGGTGCGCCGGTAACTGGCCGTCATCGACGAGCTCTTCCAGTTCCGCCGCCGTAGCGCACTCACCGAGATCGTCGCCCTCTGCCCAGCTGATAATGCTGCCGTCGAAAGACAGTGCTGTCGGCGCCGCGGGCAGATCGAAGGTCAGCTCAGTTTCTCCACGGGAAATTCCGCCGCCTTGACTGCGGCCGATAAAGCGGTAGGTTCCCTCGGTCCAGCGATCGAGGAACTGGGCGAGAGTGACGAAGGGTTCGTCGTCATTTTCCTCGTCGTCGTCTGTGGCAGGATCGAAGCACAGGGGTTCTGCACTCTCGGCAAAAGTTTCCGTGAGTCTTTGCTCCTTCAGGTTGCCCCTGGTCTGGTACTTGAAAACCAGCTTCCCGTCCGGATCGCGGATTCGTGCCCTGACCAGGTCATCGCCGTCCATCAGGAAATGGAAACCGATGTCGCCGTCAGATGAATTTATCTCTACCAGGGTCTTGCACTCACCGAAATCTCCGCAGGGCTCCGTGGCGAAGATGCTCGTACTGCAGGCAGCTAACAGGAACGCTATTAGCAGCGGTGTCAGGCCCGTGGACATAGCTCTTTGCGTGTTCATGGTGGATCTCTCCGATTGGTGGTTATGGCTCAAAACCCGGCAATTGACCGGGTAATTCACCATCAATAGAGGCAGGTAATCGTGGAAATCTGTCGCCCGGCAAATTGCGGGCATAAAAAAGCCCCGGCCAGAACCCTGACCAGGGCTTGCGATCTGCGCCCTGATCTCAGTCGACGGGCACTATCCAGCCAAAGGGATCGTCCTTCAGCCCGTACTGGATGCCGGTGAGTTCAGCGAACAATTTCTCCGCTACCGGACCCGGCTGGTTGTCGTTGATAAGGTACTGCCTGTCCTTCATCGCCAGCATGCCTACCGGCGATACGACCGCCGCCGTGCCGCAGCCAAACACCTCGGTAATCTTGCCCTCGTCAATGTCGGCGAGCACCTGGTGAATATCCACCCGCTCCTCGGCGACCTCGTAGCCCAGGGTCGGTGCCAGCTGCAGGACGGAATCGCGGGTGATGCCGGCCAGGATACTGCCGGTAAGTTCCGGCGTAACAATCTTCTGGTTCTCGTAGACGAAGCAGATGTTCATTGCACCGACTTCCTCCACGTAGCGGCCCTCGATGGCATCCAGCCACAGTACCTGGGTATAGCCCTTCTGGGCGACTTCCTCGCTCATATAGAGACTGGCGGCGTAGTTACCGCCGGTCTTGGCTTCGCCGACACCGCCTACCACAGCGCGCCGGAATACATCGGCGATATACACCGACACCGGGTCAAAACCCTGCTCGAAATAGGGGCCCGCCGGGCCGGTGATAATAAAGTGCAGGTAGCTGGCCGCCGCCCCCAGGCCCAGCTTGGGACTGGTGGCGATCATCGCCGGGCGGATGTAGAGAGATGACCCCTCGCGGTCGGGCACCCAGTTGCGATCCAGGCCGACCAGGGCTTTCAGCGCCTCGATGTGTGCCGCCTCGTCCACCTCCGGCATGACCATGCGACTGGCAGACTGGTTGAAGCGGCGCGCGTTCTGCTCCGGGCGGAACAGGTTGATACCACCATCCGGGCGCCGATAGGCCTTCAGACCCTCGAAAATCTCCTGGCCGTAATGCAACACCGCCGCCGCGGGGTCCAGGGAAAAATGGCCGTAGGGCTCGATTGTTGCGTCGTGCCAGCCCACACCGCCATCGTACACCTGGGTGAACATATGGTCGGAGAAAACGGTGCCAAAGCGGATGTCTTCCGGGCAACTGCCCCGTTTGTCTGCGGGCAGCGCCTTGATATCGATAGTCATGAAATCCTGGCTCTATCTCTAGCGGCAGCCTCGGGTACCGCGGGTTATTCGGGAAAACAATGATGCACTAAGCTGCCCTGCGAGTCACTTATTGAGCACCTCAACATCAATATAGGCGGCGCTGGTAATCGGCAAGGGCCCAAACTGGTGGTAGATGGCCACATCGGCGGCGTCCCGGCCCACAGCGATGGCGATACGCGGATTATCGAGAGTCTCCTGGGTCGGGTCGAAGGTATACCAGCGATCTCCCACGTAAGCCTCGAACCAGGCGTGGAGGTCCATGGGTTCGAGCCCGGCCAGGTAGCCGACCACCATCCGCGCGGGGATACTGATACTGCGGCACATGGCGATTCCAAGGTGGGCCAGGTCGCGACAGACACCGAAACCCTGTCGCCTGACTTCGTCCGCCGTGAGCTGGCTTTCACCAGTCCCGGGACGGTAAGCGACCTCGCGCTTTATCCAGTCGGAAATGGTCGCCACCTGGTCATAACCCAGCAGGGCATCGCCGACGACCTGGCGAGCCAGGTCCCCGAGTCGATCAGACTCACAGTACCGTGTAGGCACCATGTAGCACAGCACATCCAGGGGCAGGTCCTGGACGCTGATAAAGGGTGCCCCGGGAGCTGTTGCCATGGCCCCTACGGTCTCGGCTTCCACCGAGGTATGTATTTCAAACTCAACAGCCGGGGCAACCACGCGCTGGCAGAGATTACCGAACATATCCGTGTAATCATCCACCGGCACCTCGTGGGAAAAGCTGAAGCTCTCGCTGGTGATGCGCTGGGAGGGACCGCCACGGGGCCGCAGCATCAACAACAGCGGGGTTTCCACTTCGAGGTGCAGTTCAATATCGCAGGACGCTCTTACACGCATAATCGCCACTAACGGTGAGTACATGGACCAGGAGGGCCGCCGGGCCGCCCCTGATTGAAACCATCCTACGGCGCCGGAGCCGCCCTGTCCAAGCGCCGGGGCTTCGCTCAGGGTCAATTTTCGGCAGATTCCCGGAATTCCTTCCGCGCCCAAAACCTGATAAGTTCTTGCTCGCCCAAGTGATAAATACCAGCCTATGACCTACTGTGTCGCCGTCTCTACCGAAGAGGGCCTGATTTTCTGCTCGGACTCCCGCACCAACGCCGGACCGGACCTGCTCTCAACCTACGGCAAGATGCACATCTTCGACACTGCGGAAGGCCGGATGTTTGTGATTCTCAGTGCCGGTAATCTTGCCACTACCCAGGCCGTCATCAGCCAGATCGAAATCGACCTGGAAGATGCCGAGAACGAGTGCCTCTACAGCTGCGAAAAAATGGGCGACGTCGCCCGCTATGTCGCCAGGGTGAGCCGCGAGCAACAGGAACAGGCTGAGGAATCGACCGGGGATGCCGATATCGACACCTCGGCCTCATTTATCGTCGGCGGCCAGATAGGCGGGGGCGAGCCCGCCATATTCCGGATTTATACGGCGGGTAATTTCATTTCGGTGTCCGATGAAACCCCCTACCTGCAAATCGGCGAGAGCAAGTATGGCAAACCGATTCTCGACCGGATACTCACCCCCTCCACCAGCCTGGAGGACGCCGCCCGCTGTGCCCTGGTATCCATGGATTCAACGATCAAGGCCAATGCCACAGTGGGTCCGCCGATAGAAATCCTGGTGTACAAGAACGACTCATTGAGTGCTGATCACTACATGAAGCTGGGGGAGGAAGACCCCTACCTGCTGGATATCCGGCGCGCCTGGACCGAGTCCATCCAGTCCGCTTTCAGCAAGCTGCCCCTGTTTGACTGGGAGAAGCGCTCGGCTCGATCCCTGCACGCGGTGACCGACGACAACAACTCCTGACAGGTATCGATCAATCAAATCTGCCCGCTGAAAATGCCTCGATCGGTATATGGGGCGTCTGCTCCTGCACCAGCTCGGCGATAAGCCTGCCGGTTGCCGGGGCCAGGGTCAGGCCCAGCATGTTATGGCCGGTCGCCAGCAGTGCGTTAGCCAGCTTTGGAACGCGCCCCACTATCGGCAGGCTGTCCCAGGTCATGGGTCGCCAGCCGTACCAGGTTTCCTCTATGCACTCCCCGGTGGGCTCACGCAGGTAGGGACGGGCGGATTCCTGTAACTGCTCGATTCTCTGCGGTGGTATGGAGCTGTCATAGCCACTGAATTCCATCATCGACCCCAGACGATAGCTGGTTTTGAAAGGCGTAGCGCCAACACGGTGCTCGGGAAACAGCATGGGGTGCTGCGGACTGATGCCGGGACGGCTCATGGTAACCGAGTAACCCTTGCCAGGTTCCACGGGGATTTTGCAACCGAGTTCCGCTGAGAGTTTTTCAGACCAGGCGCCCATGGCAAATACGTAGTGATCTGCCGTCATCCTGTCCCGGGAAGTCAGCAGGCCCTCGACCCGGCCACCACGCTTTTCGACGGCCTCCAGGCTGCACTGGGATACAAACTCAACGCCCCGAGCGGACAGCTGTGTAACCCATTGGCTGATCAGCTCGTCCGGGCGCACCGAGCCGTCGTCCTCGTAGAAAAAGGCCCCGGCAAGCCCATCCTTGAGGGCGGGATCAAAACCGGGCAGCTCGGTCCCCTGCAGCTGCCTCGCGGAGATGCCCCAGTTTTCGGATAGCAGGGTATCTGTGGCACCGAACCCATCCAGGCCACGCAGTGTTGCGAACACATAAAGCAGGCCGTTCTCCTTCCATTCACCGAGGACCTCGCCCTGGTGGAAGAGCAGCCGGTATTCAGCCATGGAGGACTCGAGTATCGAGTTTAGCGCCGAGCCTGCCCTGAGCATCTGCGATTTCGTGCAACGGCGTGTGAACTGCCACAACCACTGGTAGAGGGCCAGTCGCAGCTGCGGCCGGATCCGAAACGCCGCCCGGGGGTTGAACAGGGACTTGATGCCGTCTAACAGCGCCCCCGGCTCATTGAGCGGCAGTACGTGGCTGGGGCAGATCAATCCGCAATTGGCGTGGGAGCAAGCCTTGCCGATCTCAGCCTGGTCGATCACACGGACGCTGTAGCCGGCCTCGGCGAGGTAGTGTGCGCAAGCGATACCGATGATGCCCGCCCCGACGACTACCACGCTGCCAGACCCGGTGCTCATGACTGCACGATCCCGCCGGCAAAGGGATCCCCCGGCTGGCAAACCAGGGTCGATTCACTGCATATGTAGGCGCGCCCGGAAATACTGGGAATAATCTCGCCCGCACTATTCTTTCGGTAGCTGCCTACAAAGCGACTGCCGATGACACTCTCCTGGACCCACTGAACCCCTTCATCCAGCAGACCGGCATCGGCCAGGCAGGCGATTTTGGCACTGGTGCCCGTGCCACAGGGGGACCGGTCGTAGGCGTTGCCCGGACACAGTACAAAATTGCGGCTGTCTGCATCCGCAGCGTGGGGCTCCGCGAAAAACTCTATATGGTCGATCTCGGCGCCCTCGGCTCCGGTAATGCCCCGCTCGTGCAGCGCAGAGCGAATAGAGCCGGCAGCTGCCGTAAGCGCCGGTTCGTGTTCCAGGCTTACCGGTGCCGGTGTGTCGCTGGTGAGGAAAAACCAGTTGCCACCCCAGGCGATATCGCCCCGGACTTCGCCCAGTCCAGGCACTTGCAGGCTGACGTCGGCCCGGTAGCGATAGCTGGGCACATTGGTGATAGTGGCCTCGTTAGGGCCGCTGAGTTCGACGCTCACAACGCCCACCGGGGTTTCAAGTTTCAGCTCCCCGGGGCTAACTTGACCAAGGTAGGCCAGGGTGACGGCAACACCCATACTGCCGTGACCGCACATCCCCAGGTAACCTGTATTGTTGAAAAAAATCACGCCGGCAGCACAGTCATCCCGCGTGGGAGTGCACAGCAACGCCCCGACCAGGGCATTAGAGCCGCGTGGCTCCAGTGTAACCGCCCGTCGGAAGTCATCGTGTTCCCGGGCCAATCGCTGCAGGCGCTCCTGCAGTGGCCCCGCCCCCAGGTCCGGGACACCCTCGATCACGACCCGGGTCGGTTCGCCTTCGGTATGTGAGTCGATAACACGCATCGCCATCCACCCACTATGCCCGTGCGCCGGGCCAGCCTTCCCTCCAGTTACGGAATTGCTGCCACTGGTCCTCGATAAAGGCTTTCTGCTGGTGGCTGAGCGCATCGCTCTTGTAGAAGTGATGTTCGTACTCCGGGTTACCCTCCAGCACCATCAGGTGCTTGTAGTACAGCACCAGGTCGGCGCCCTCATCGAATTTCGACAGCACTGCCAGGGCCTGATCGAGTTCGGTGGCGAGCCGGTAGGACTCCTGGTCTCCCTTTGTCGCTGCCAGGCACAGTTCCGTGAGCCTGATCGCCTCTTTTGGCAGGGCGTTACCGATGCCGGTAATCGCACCAGTTGCCCCACAGCGCACGATGCCATGGACCACCTGGGTATCCACGCCGACCATAAGACTCAGGGAAGGATCCCCACTGGTGATATGTTCAGCGGCATAGCTGAGGGCCTCGGCACCCCCGAATTCCTTGAAGCCAACCAGGTTGGGATGATCCCGGCGTAACTCGAAGAACAGGTCCGCGCGGGTTTCGAAACCGTAATAGGGGCTGTTGTAGATCACCGCGGGCAAGTCTGCAGCGGCGTCCAATATCCCGGCAAAATGCTCCCGCTGCGCGGCGACGGAAGTGCCGCGGGAAAGCACCCTGGGGATCACCATCAGCCCTGCCGCCCCCGCCTGTTTTGCATGGGCCGAAAGTGCGACAGCGCGCGCTGAGTTCTGCGCACCGGTCCCGACGATCACGGGTACCCCTGCAGCCACCAGGCGCTCGACCCCCTGCTGCCGCTGTTCATCGGTGAGCAGCGGCCAGTCTCCCATCGACCCGCAGTAAACAACAGCGCGCATACCGGCATCGACAAGTTCACGGCCCTTCCGGGCGAGGGCATCGAAATCCGGCACCCCCTCGGCATCGCAGGGTGTCATCAGGGCCGGGATACTCCCGGAAAAGAGGGTTTGATTCGCACTATCCCCAGGACTGTTCATGGCTTTACTCCCAGACTATTTCCAGCTGATGAAATATAAGTACACGCTAGATAATTATTAGCTTCATGTCTTTACAAGGATCTTGCTTCTGACTTGAATTTTGGCACAATTTGCAAATGTCCAGTGACGCCGACCTGACCACCCTGTTCGAACAACTGCGCGAGCCGTTCACAGCAGAGTCGCTGTTCGACTACATGCCCGACATGGTGTTTTTCATCAAGAACCTGGAAGGCCGCTATGTCGCGGTCAATCAAACCCTAGTACAGCGTTGCGGGAAACAGCGCAAATCCGAACTACTGGGCTGCACGCCTTCACAGGTGTTGGGCCAGCATCTTGGCGGCAGTTACGAACGCCAGGACCAGAAGGTCCTGACATCGGGGCAACAGCTTCTCGACCAGCTCGAACTGCACATCTATCCCTCGCGCGACGTGGGCTGGTGTCTGACCAACAAGATGCCCCTGATCGGCAGGCAGGGAGAGGTGCTCGGCCTGGTGGGCGTCTCGCGGGACTTAAAGATGCCGGACCTGAGCAGCGAAGATTTCGAGCACATCTCCGCCGCTGTCCGTTACGGGGAAGCCCACATTGCCGAGGCTCCGACAAATCGCCAGCTGGCGGATATCGCCTGCATGTCTCCCTACCAACTGGATCGCAGGATGAAGCTTGTATTCGGTATGCCAATGGGCCAGTGGCTGCTGAAGACCCGCATAAGCCGTGCCGGTCGCCAGCTGGTAGAGACCCGTTTACCGATTGTGCAGGTTGCCCTGGATGCGGGCTACAAGGACCAGAGTGCCTTTACCCGTCAGTTTCGCCGGGCGACCGGCATGACACCGTCGCAGTTTCGGAAGCTGGGTGTACGAGCGCCGGCGGCGACCGGCGGGGCTCAATTCGAGGACTTTTTCGCGTAGCGTTTCAGGAATTTTTCCGCCAGCTCTTCGATGGAGCCGACGGCGTCTGCCAGGCCCTGTTTAATCACATTGTGGGGCATGGGGGGCGCGTCAGCTGTTTTCGGGTCCTGCACCCAGACCCGGGTGCCAACGGCCTTGAGCGCGCGCAGACCTTCGCAACCGTCGTCGCCGTTACCGCTGAAGACAATCACACCGGTGGGCGCCGGATTGAGGCCGGACATTTCCATCATGACCTGGTTGATGCAGGGCTTTTCCCGCGTCTTCCAGCGCTCCCGCAAGCTGAACACCTCCCCATGTGCAGCGAATTGCACACGGCAGGATGCCGGCACAGCAAGGACCTGGCCCTTGTTGAGCCAGTGACGCCCCACGGCCAGGGAGCATTTGAGCTTGCGGTTGGCCCGACCCACCGCTTCCAGCATCATCTCCTGATCCGGATCTACGTGCTGCACATATACGAAGGCGACCGGTGGAACCGGGTCCATTGCCCAGAGGAACTCGGAAATTGCGCCGATCCCCCCCTCGGCTGCGGCCAGGATCCAGACGCCCTCCACGGCGGAATAACCGGTAGAGGATGACTTCGGTTCGCCGTCCTTGGAGTGCCTGAGATTGGCCGTCACCTTGTCCAGGGAGCGGATCATCTTGTCGCACCAGTACTGGTAGTCCGATTCTTCGGCGGGAACGGGCCGATTACTCAGGGCCAGGAAGTCGGGTTCCAGCCACTCGATGGCATCTTCCACCTTCGAATCGTCATCGCAGTCGAGCACCCAGACATGGACTTTGGGGATTTCCCCCGGGATCAGCTGGCTGGGCGGCACACGAACCGTCGTGTAACCGCCAGCTTTGATCGCACCCTCCAACACCGTGGAGCTGTGATCGCAGATGACACCAATCAGGGTTTCGGACTCCATAGGCCAACACCTCTAATAACGCATGCACAGCCAGAGCGTTGCTCCCTGCAGGAACAACCCCCGTCAAGAGCCGCCAGTTTCATGTGTGAGCAAGCCTCACACGATCGATATTTTAATCCATTGTCGGGCCCGTATGGCAATTACTTGCGCATCCGCCGACGTTAGTGGGATTGTTATCACAAAATGTTACTAGGAAGCAGACTCCGCACTTCGCACCAGGTAAATCGCGCGTTGCTGGTAGATGCGCGACTTGGCTTCCTGCAGCTTGCCATCCTTGCGCTCGAGTACCGGCTCGTAGACGGTCCCCTCGCTGTTCACAAAGGTCTTATTGTACTTGGTCACCTCCCGGTCAAAGGTCACGGTCATCAGGACCAGCGTGGCGCCATTTTTTGCGGCCTGTCGCCGGATGCCGCTGTCGTCCTCCAGGGGTCCGATAAACAGTGACTCGCCAACCGCGAGATATCCCTGGGCGCTCAACTTTTCAAAATCAGAGACCGGGTTTTTGGATATCCGCACTTCGACCGGTTGCCCGCTGGCCTTGCTGCTCCCCAGATTTGCAGCTGATACCTGCTCGTTGGGGAAATAGAATCTCTCATAACCGCTGCTGGCACAGGCAGCCAACAGCAGCATTAAGCTTGCCAACACTCCACGAATAACCATATTTTCTTTCTCCCTCCCTCTCATCTCCCTGGTGGCGTTCATATCCTAGCACCGACGGGATGCCTGGCACAGAGTGCGGCCCGACTCAGTCACCCTGGTCCGGCGACTTGATACCCTCGTCATTGGTGCCGATTTTCTGTTCGCTACCTGTCGTGCCGTCTTCCCAGGCATGCTCTGCGCTATTGCCACGGTAACGGCTGCTGCCGTGGCTGCCATCGCTCCAGCTGTGCCGGGCCCAGTCCCCGGAGCGGTAGCTGGTACCACTACCGCTGCGACCCGTGTGATAGGTGGTATTGCCACTCCGGTGGCTGGTCGATGCGCCGCCATTGGAATAATGGCTGGTACTGGTATTACCCACACGATGAGTGATGCCGGAGGTACCGTCACTGCAGCTGGTGTAGGTAAAGGTGCTGGTACTGCTGGTGCTGCAGCCGGCCCAGCTATCGGCAGCCAGGAACAGAAAAATCGTTGCAAGCAGTCTCTGCATGAGTGCGACCTCCGGGGCTCAGGAAGCTGATACGGGAATTATAGTTCAGCTGTATCTGTTGCGCAGCGCCGCAGCCGCTAGACACATGGCGTTGAGCTTGGCGAAGGCAAAATCCCTGGGCAGAAACCACATACCGCAATCCGGCGCCAGGCTGATGCGCTCCTTCGGCACAACTTCCATGGCACCCTCGACCAGCCTGCAGATGGAATCCGGGTCCTCCACCTCACCATCCGGGTCCAGGTTGAGAACGCCTATCGCGACCGGCTTGTCCTTTACCGATTGCAGGAAATCAGGGGTGTGTCCCGGTTGCGCATACTCGGTATGCAAGGCATCGACGGTCGATTCGGCAATCAGGCTGACAGCTTTCGGGTAAATCGGGCTGGGCTCCTTGAGGGCGATATTCTTGGAGTAGCCGTAACAGACGTGCACCGAGGTCATACAGTCGACTTCACGCACCATGCGATCGATGGCCTCCACTGCAAATTCACGGCACTGGCTGTAACGAAAGTGAACTTCCGGCTCATCGATCTGGATAAGGTCGACGCCTGCCGCCGCCAGCGCCTTCAGCTCCTGGTTGAGCGCATCGGCAATGGCAAAGCACAGCTCCGCCTGGCTGGCGTACACACCGGTATCTACCACCCGGTACGACAGTGTGACGGGGCCGATCACCGTGATCTTGGTCCGTCGGGCCGCGTACTGCTTCAGGAAACTGATGTCGTTTACCACCATGGGGCCCGGCCAGCTGATTTTTTCTCGCACCGCCGGGAACAACACTTTGGGAGATTCCTTCGGGGTATCCTGCTTCTCCAGGTCTGCGCCGACATTGGTCGCCTTTTGCTTCATCTCCAGGTACTCGGTGATGTCATTGTGGAAGTTGGTAAATTCCGCCGGCTCGTCCTGATCAAGCCCCCCCAGTGTGTAAAAGTGGCCGCTGAAGGTCTGTCGGCGCACTTCACCATCGGTGGCAAAGGTCATACCGGCACGGTTCTGGTCGTAGATTGCCAGCCGCACGCCATCGTCGATGGCCATGGCGCGGTCCGCTGCTGGAATCTTCCACCAGGTGCCCTCGCGGGCATAAACCTTGTCATGGTCGGCCAACCAGGCGGGTTTTACGTAACTGCCAACCAATTGGGTAGGGAACAGGTCGGTCTTCCACATATCAAGCCATCTCCTCGGTGCGTATTCCATACCACAGTCGCTTTTTAGCGGGCAAAAGGCAATTACTATGATGCAGGTCACTGCGGCTTTATCTGGCTGGACTAACATGGAAAATGAAGGATTGTCCGTGATTCACGGTGCAAAGAGCCCATTAACCCGCAGACGAGGTTTTCCAGATTTCGTGATTCAAGCACCCCTCACCGAAATGCCCGATCACCTCGCATCACTTTGTGCGGAACTCGAACTGGGTGCTCCCGTCGGAGAACTGGATCGGGTGCTGGGTGGTTTCCACCACCGAGTGTGGCGACTGGACACCCGCACCGGCGTCTATGCCATCAAACAACTGTCACCGGAGATTGACCTGGGCGAGCCGGCCAATATCGATCACTTCAACGTGACGGAAGCGGTTGCCGAGGGATTCGCAAATCGCGGAATTACAGCCATACATGCCCTGAACCGGGATTCAGACTATCTGCAGGTTCTTGACGGTGTGGGATACCTGACCTACCCCTGGACCGATGCACTGGCAATCGATCGCAAACATCTCTCGGTGCAACACGCCCTGGAGGTAGCCAGGGTCCTGGCGCGGATGCACAGGGCTGACCTGCAATTGACCGGTGTTACCGAGGCAGAAGTCGAGCACCACCCTGAAGACAAGATCACATTGCTGGTAAACCGGGCGGTAGCCTGTAATGCCCGTGACTACCAGGTACTGGAACAGGAGTTACCAAGCTTCCTGGGCATTGCCGCCAGCCAAGAGGCTGCCAGGCAGGTTCTCGCACAATATTCCGTGATAAGCCATGGTGACCTGGACCAGAAAAACGTCTTGTGGAACGCAGCCGGAGAACCGGTTCTGATCGACTGGGAGTCCGCGCGCCGGCTCAATCCCGGCTATGAAACGGTGCTGGTGGCACTGGACTGGAGCGGTATTACCTCGGCCTTCGAGTACCCCTTGTTCGAAAAATTCCTGGCTGCCTACCAACTGGCCGGCGGTGAAATACACACAGATACGCTGCCGGCGGTGTTTGACTGCATTTTGGGCGATTGGCTGAATTGGCTGATGTTCAACGTCGGGCGGTCAATCGACCTGGAGGATGCAGGGCAGCGCTCCCAGGGGGCGGAGCAGGTCGACCTGGCGCTATCAACCATACTGCGACTGGAGCGGCTGTTACCACGGCTGGTATCAAGGCTGGAACAGCGACTGGTGGCAGCCTGTTGAGGTAATACATGTTTGATTTAAGTGCCTGCCATGTTGAACGCACCGAGGACCAGAATTACAGGGTCAGCTGGGGCCTGCCCAGAGACGGCGAACAGGTCACGATCTACATGTCCGAGAATCCAGACCACTTCTACGGGCACGGCGACCCCGGACCCGCTGTGCTGCACACCCGGGACCGTGAGGTACTGATACATAACCCCGATACTACCGTCAGGCATTACTTTTACCTGGAATCCAGTCGCGGTGAGGGCGTCATACTGGCAGAGCGCCAACTGCCTCTGGAGGGAACTCCCAACCTGCGAGACCTGGGCGGTTACGAAGCCTTGGACGGGCGCAGACTGAAATGGGGCAAACTGTATCGCTCCAGCAAACTCTCCTCGCTGTCGGACGAAGATGCCGGTTACGTGCGCCGCCTGGGACTGACCTTGATCTGCGATTTCAGGCAGGTACTGGAACAGGAACTGGAGCCCACGCTAATCGGCGGGGGCGATACCCATACGCTGGCCAGTCTGCCTGTGGCGCCCGGCAGCTCACAGAGTTTTATCGACAACCTGCATAACGGGATTCTCGCAGTCGACGATGCAGCGGGGCTCATGGAAGACATGAATCGCGATTTTGTGGTCAACCAAATGCCCCGCTATGCGGAAATGTTTCAGCTCCTGCTGACCGGGGATCAGCAGGTACTGATTCACTGTGCTTCAGGCAAAGACCGCACCGGGGTAGGAGCGGCCCTGATCCTGGACGTACTCGGTGTGGAGGAAGATGCCATCATCGAAGACTACCTGCTGACAAACAAATACCTGTCCGTCGAGCACGAGATCGAACGCTTGTCGGGGGAATACACGGATCGCACCGGCGCACCGGTATCCGAGGAAATACTGCGGCCGCTGCTGGAAGTGCGCCCCGAATACCTCAGGGCATGCTTCGATGAAATCCGCAAACGCTATGCATCACGGCAGCATTTCTATGAGTCGGCGCTGAGTCTCGACGAAACACAGGTGGCGAAGCTCAAGGATCGCTACCTGCACTAGTTTTGCGGTCCTTGCCTAGCGGAATCGATAGTCAACCCGGACACGACTACCCTCTGGCGAGCGACGTCCCGGCGCCTTCAGCGTGTAGCTGAAACCCACTGAGGGAATGTCAGCGCCGCCAAAAGGCAGATGCGGATTCTGGTAGCGATTGGGCGGAGCATCACTGAAGCTGCTGACCGGCGCAAAGGGGCGGCTTTCAACGCGCCGCATTTCGCCATCGACGGGGGCAAAGAACTCCAGGCCATTGTCGAAGGGCTCGATCGCAAATGGCGCATCCGCCGAATGCCAGTTGCGTAAAATGCGATCATAAATCCGGAACTGGGTTTGGCCCTTTCTCAGTCGAAGGTCAAACAGCGTAGTGGCGCCTTTGCGCGCCATCCGCTCCGGACCGGGCAACAGTTCGTTGATGATGGTATAGCCATACGTGAGTGGCCGGTTTTCCCAACTAATGGCCTCCATGGGCGGTTTTCCTCCTAGCAGCGATGCCTCACAGCGCTCCCGGTCGGCGGCCGTCACGTCCAGGGAATAGTAGGCAGGCCGGCGCTGAAAACACATGGTGTCGACATAGCCGGCGCGAAGCCAGGGCTGGGCAGCCTCGTCGAATTGCCACCAGGTCCAGCCATCCTCGCGCATGAAATACTGCTCGGGTACCGACGGTAACTCGAACTCCTGCGGAGTGGAGTCAACAACCAGCAAAAAACCGCGGCCCGGTCCCGACTCTGCGGGTTCGTTCTGGCTCCACAGGTATTCACCGTTGTAGTACCACATCACCACCCCGGGCCGGTAATTGGCGTTAACCGCGCCGTATCCTCCCTCGCCATCCGGTGAAAAGACAAAGCCGGGTTTGTTGAGGGATGCGTCATAGTTTTTCACCCTGTCAAACACAGCATAGGGATCACGATATTCCAGCAGGTAAAAATGGGGAACCGCCAGGCGATGGCTGCCACCGGAGAGCGTAAAACCAGTGGAGGCCCAACCGTCCAGCGCCTCGGATTCAAAATCCTCATTAAAGTCAATGGCATCGACACGCACGTTGTCGATAAGAGCGCCATTTTCCACTGCAGCACCATCGGTGAAGTAGGTAAAGCGAACAGTCACCGTGCCGCCGCGATAGTCGGACAGGTCGAAGCGCGCATTGACCCAGAGGGCTGTCTCACAGGGGTCTTCGACAGCAGTACCAACCCTGTCCTCGGCCAGGGTACGTTCTGCACCAGGATCGCAGCCCTCTGCAGATTCGACCTTGCCGTCACCGTCGCGGTCCCCGCTGAGACCGGTAAAGCCCGGTACCGAACCCTTGCCCTCGTGGCCCTTGCCGGAAGGCATTACGCTCTGCTTGTCGTCGATTGCAGCCTTGTCCATGGGCATGATCCGCCGAAACTCCTCGCCGGGCCCGGCCACCTCAACGTAAAAGTAGTCCCATTCGGCCTCGATCTCGAACCAGGTGTCCAGGCTGAGAACCAGCGACTCGTCGGCTTCCACAGCACTGAAGTCGAACTGCCGGGACAGGCTGCGCAGCATGTCGTTGCCCTGGCCGGAGTAAACAGCCTGTTTGCCGTTACCCGCTGCCAGCGGACCGAGCTCGATGTCCCGGATCTTCGGGGGCAAAATCACCATGGCGGCATCGCAGGCCCCACCCGCCGATGCTCCGGTGCTCTTCCCACTCCAGTCATTCATGGTTTTCAGGTGCAGGGAGCCCTTCCTGTTACCACCGAAGTCTGTCGGCCGTACCACGCAGGGCTGCATCCAACCCAGCACCGTGCGCGACCAGGCGCTCAACTCCTGTGGCAGGGGCGATGTGGTAGCGGACATTGCCTCCCAGGAGCCGGAGGAATTACTGGTCTGCCGCGCATACACATCGGGGAGCCCCAGTGAATGACCAAACTCGTGAATAAACGTGGACACCTCGGTGTATTCAGACTGCATGTTGTAATCCAGTACCCACATGCCATTCCCAAGGTCTACACCACCGCGGGCATTGATCTTGTCGCCGACGCGCGGCCCCTTACCCAGGTTCTGCGACAATTTGAATCGATGGGGCCAAAGTCGGTCAGCGCAGTCCTGTTCAACACCGGGCAGCTTATGGAAGGCATCGGGCTTGGCATTCTCATTTAGTTTTTCGTTGAGCTTGTAGAGCCCGTGGCAGGAAGCCTGACCCTTGCCGGCCACAATCAGGACAAAGTGATCCAGGTAGCCGTCGGGCTCGTCGCGCACGCCATCATCGTCAAAATCGGTGGGATCCCAGATGTCGTAATCGGCCCAGGGAAAGTCCGGTTCGGCCGCGTAGGCCGCCATCAGTGCATCCACCACCAGCTCCGTGGATCGCTCGTCATTGCGCCAGCTGCCGTCGCTGTTCTGTACCGGGCGCCCGTAATGGTGCAGGGGCTGGTCCAGTTGCACCACGGGAAAGATATCGCCAGTGATGTTGTACTGGCCGCGGGACTGGTGACGATAATAATGAGACAGGGTACCGGCTTCCGGTGCAGCGGCACCGCCGGCAAATAACAGCTCCTGGAACCAGTCGCGATTTTTGTCGTCCTGGGCCGGATCACCCTCAAAGCGATCGTAGCCCTTGTCGGAAAACCTCACCGGCAGTATCAGCAGGCGGTGCGGTCTGTCCACCGGTGCCAGCACCGGCTGGATAGAATCCGACTGAATCTGCGGGTGGCCCAGCTTGTCGAAGCGGAATGCTGCCAGGTTATCGACGATAGCCGCGGCTCCTCCCTGCTCAGTGGCGGCAGGGGCGATAGTGGCACACATGGCCAACAGCGGGATACATGCGAGCAATCTGGATACTGTCATGTTGAGGTCCAATCAGTTAATGGTGTTCGCGACATTAAAACCGCACAAAGTGTACCGTGTCTCCGCGGAAATTGGACTGCCGCTGCCCAATTCACGGGATCAAGCGAGTGCTGGTGGCGATGAAGCGTTCCCAGGCGAGTACATGGGTCCTGAGTTGATCTCTTATTGAGGAAATGTGACTATAATGCGTTATACCTATGATTTCGCGAACAGAGAAGAACGCAATGCCAATAACAAAACTTTTTCCGGTACTTTTGGCCGGAACATTACTGACCGCCTGTGCCAGCACGGGTGAAGGGGAGCCTGCACTGGCAAAAGCCGAAGTGGCGAACCCGGACGAGATAACCTGCCGCACCGTGGTCAAGACCGGGACCCGTATCGGGACCAAGGTCTGCAAGACCAACCGCGCCTGGGCCGCCGGTAGCCGCAGCGGCCGCAACATGGCTGAAGACATACAGCGTAAGTCCATGCAAGGTCTGGCTGACCCCAACTACGGCAACTAAGCCCGCCGCCATTGCGGCGCAAGCTGACGCGAGTCAGCCAGCTATTGATTGATACAGATTGACCCTCGGCCCGACGAGCCGGGGGTCAATTTTATTGGGTCACTCAGATTCCGGTAGCGCTACGAAATCTTCGATGATATCCCACCAGGTCTTCTTCTCGTTGAGGAAGTCCCTGGTCCAGCGATACAACAATACGCCGTTGGCATCCTGTGTGTAGAACAGGTCGGTCTGCAGCGCGGTGTGGGAATCATCGCCGCTGACAACAAAGCGACGGTAACGGTCGGGGTGTGCCTCGTAGATGACATCGTGGGCATCGAGGAACAGGTCGCGGTACTCGTTTTGTGAGAGCGGGAATAAGGGCGGCAGCGGATCGAAGAAACCTGGCAGGTTGACGCTCATGAAACCGATATTGGTCTCATCGGCGTCGGTCTCGTAAAACGCCTCGCGAATCGTGCTGTCATTGTCCAGACGCCATTTTACGGCAGCAGTCCCGCCCTGCCCGAAGGGGCTGCAGTCCGTGCAACTGGCGGGATAATACTGGCCGAACTGCCAGTCATTGGCACGTGCGGCGATGGCGTCCTGCGTGTCCAGGTTGACCGCAATCGGGCCCGCGTCATTGAAAACCGTCAGCCGCTTTACCTTGTTGCCGTACAGAAAGCGGACCAGGAACGGGGCGAAACCAGCGGCACCGACACCCCCGGCACTGGAGCCGGCTACAGTGATCCGTTTGGCCTTCTTGAAGGTGGCGTAGGCGACATCCATACCTGCACTCAGGTTGCGCAGGCCACGGTGGTGACGCACGCCATCCTCACCGGTTTCGGAATCAAAGTCGGGATCGACGACTGTGTTATCGCCGCTGAACACGGAACCATCACAGTAGGGCATGTAGACAATGTTGTAGCGGCGGAACGGGTTGTCCTTGTTCTCGAAATCCCAGATACCCTGACTGGGTCCCGGGGGTTCCTGCTCGGCTGTCGACTCGAAGCACTGGTAAAGACTCTGCCAGCAGGCACCACCGCCCTGCAGAAATATCAGCGTTTTTTTGCGGTCCTTGCCCTTGCGGGTGAATACCGAGTAGTCAGAGCCATCGATGCAAATCGGCCCCGCACCGCCGGCGGAATCGAAGCTGTGTTTGGTCCAGCCGTCGCCGACATCCTCGGTGCTGGCCGGGGTGAACTGCGCCAGGTATTTATTGACCCCCGTGGCAGCCAGTTCATCCAGGGCCTCCTGGCTGATGCCCTTGGGGCCGGCCGCCGCTATTGATGCGGACAGCAGTGTCACTACCAGCAACAGAGGCCGTAATAAAGTCTTTTGGATAGCTCGCATGTAATGCTCCAGTTCAATGCTATTGGTTTCTATACCGCAGGTTTCCGCTCGTCCACGGCACCGGCTTTGGGTTTACAGCACCTGAGTATAGGTGGATTTGGCTAATTGTCATGGGCGATGGTGATGTAGCTTTGATACTGAGTCAGGACCCGGATCGGATCAAGTCTGGCACCTTACCTGGCGAACACCTGTGCACTGCGCCAGTCCAACTATAATAAGTACATGGATACCCTCTCGCATGAGAAAAGGGTTTGCGATGAGCTGTCCGCGAGCGCACAGCGTATCCTGGTGATGGGCTCACCCGGTTCCGACCGGGCGAGCCTGGTTACCGCCCTGGCAGAAACCATGTTGGATCGGCATGGCGCTTGCGCAGGTCTCAGTGCCGATCCCGCGCTGCCGCTGTTTGGTGTGCCCGGAGCGTTGAACTTTGGCCAGTGGCAAAATGCCCGCTGGGAGACGCTGGACACCGAGGCCCTCTGCAGCCTCGACTCTGCCCGATTTCGACTGCCGCTGCTAACGGCATTCAATACGCTCCTGCTGCACAACAATCGTTCACCCCTGCTGGTCCAGGCGCCGGGTCTCGCCCGCGGGGTAGCCAGCGCTGAGCTGCTACCGGAAATGATCGCGGCAGCACGGATTGATACCGTTCTGGTTCTATTGTCACCGAAGTCGGCGCCGCCACTGGCCGGCGAGCTTGCCGCCACGGGGGCGACGGTGCTTCACGTCGAGTCAGACACCGCGCCTCCGGGCCAAAGAAAAACCCATGCGGTTCATCAGCGCTCGCGACTTTGGCAGCACTACATGAAGACTGCCAGGTCCATTACCCTGGATCTGGGTGAGTTGCAGTTCCTCGGCACGCCACCGCCCCGGGATGCCGCCGGGGCCTGGCCGGGGCGCCAGGTAGCACTGTTGCACGCGGGGAGGCTGCAGAGCATGGGTGAGGTCACCGGCCTCGGCAAGAGCGAGATACAGCTCAAGGTAGCGCACAACCCAGGTAAAGTAGAGCAACTGCTGATCAGGGATGCCCTGTATACCCAGGGGGTACTGCGCACCGCCAAACCCCACAACACGACACCGGTAAAGCCACCGGAGCGACCGGAAGTGGGCTTTCTGCCATCGGGTACCGCTGCGCCGATGACCAAGGTTGCCTCAGGCGGATACGTACCCGCCGCCAGGATCGGCCCCGCCACCGCTGTCCTTATTAACGGGGTCTTTGGCGACCCCCTGCTCAAGGTCCAGCTGCACCACCAGCGTCGCAGTTTGCTGTTTGACCTGGGCGATCCCGGCCGGCTTGCAGCGCGGGTCGCACACCAGGTGCGCGACATCTTCTTCACCCACGCCCACGCCGACCATATCGGCGGTTTTCTCTGGTTCTTGCGCTCGAGAATCGGCGAGTTTGAACCCTGTCGCTGTTACGGTCCCCCGGGGCTGGCAAAGCAAATTACCGGCATGACCAACGGCGTCCTCTGGGATCGCGTAGAACACCGCGCACCCCGCTTTGAAGTTCGCGAATGGCACGGCGACCACCTCAAGTGTTTTCGCATAACCGCGGACAGCGAAGCGGAGCAATGCCTGGCAGACGAACCGCTGCAGCATGGCATCCTCTGGCACGAACCCCAGTTTGTTGTACGCGCAACAGCGCTGGATCACGGCACCCCGGTACTGGCCTATGCCCTGGAGCCGGCGCTGGAAATCAAGGTACGGCGGGACCGGCTGCATGCCAAGGGCTTGAAATACGGCCGCTGGCTGCAGGACTTCAAGCGGTATATTTCCAGCGGGACCCTGGATTCCGACTTTACCTTGCCGGACGGCAGTATCAGCACCGTGGCGGAACTTAGAGACGAGTTGTTACTCATCGCTCCCGGTCGCAAACTGGTGTACGCCACGGATTTCGCGGACACAGCGGGCAACCGGGAGCAGTTGATCGCCCTGGCAGCCAATGCTCACACGTTTTTTTGCGAGGCTTCCTTCATGGAGAAGGACCGCGCTCAGGCGGAGCGCACCCAACACCTCACCACATCCACCTGTGCCGAGATCGCCAATGCGGCGAAGGTTGCACACCTGGTGCCCTTCCATTTTTCCAATCGTTACGCGAAACAACCACGCGAGATCTATCGGGAACTATCTGCTATCTGCAGCCGGACGGTCGTCCCCCGTCGCTGAGCCGGAGCCTGCCGCCCAATCGGAAAAGAAGTCATCCAGGTCGAGCAGGGTCAGCTCACCACCAAAGCAGGCCCCCGTTTCGATATAGAGCGCATTGCCCAGTCGTTCCACCTGTGCCACCTGGGTATGTCCGTGCACTGTAATATCTACACCCCGGGTGAGGTCCTCACTGCGATAACTCAGCTTGCGGCGACTCCAGATCATACGCTCCCGGGCGACCGGGTCGTCCTCCACGGCATCGATGTCTGCCCAGTCCTCCACCGGGCATTCAGCATGGCAGATACCGACTGTAGCGCCACTGCGGTGGCGCAAGGTGATAGCGAAGGGCAGATCCCTGATCAAGCGCCCCACCTCGCGAAGATTGTCCTGTGGCAGATTGAGAGACCACTCGCCGCCATTGGCCATCCACAACCAGGAAGGACCACCGAGCATCATCTGCTCGTGGTTGCCCTGGACAGCATGGAACCAGGGTTCCTTGACCAGCTTCACGACCTCGGGAACATCGGGGCCGCGATCAATCAGGTCACCGACCGAGAAGCAGCGGTCTTTCGAGGTATCAAAATCCACTGCCGCGATGGCAGCGTTGAATTTCTCCAGCTCTCCGTGAAGATCGCCCACGACAAAATCCCGACCATCTGAGTTGGGGGCATATTCCACATGAAAGCTCACACCGTCCTCCCGGCAACTGGGCACCTGCACAAATGACTATACTCTAAGGAGTACTGGACCCGCCAACCTCCCCGATGCCCGAATACCCCGATATCACTGTTTACCTGGAAGCCCTGGACCAGCGCATCCGCGGCAGGCAGTTGCGGGATGTGACCATCAACAGCCCCTTCCTGCTGCGAACCGTGACCCCTGGCATTGATGCTTTCGCGGGTCAGAAGGTGACAGGCTTCAAGCGCATCGGCAAGCGCATTGCGCTGGGATTCGAAGGCGAGTTGTGGATGGTGCTCCACCTGATGATCGCCGGACGATTACACTGGAAGGAAACCGGTGCCAGGGCGCCCGGCAAGAGCGCACTGTTGTGCCTCTGTTTTGATAACGGCATCCTGTACCTGACGGAGGCCGGGAAAAAGAAGCGCGCCTCCCTGCACTTGCTGAGAGGCGCTGACCAGTTGGCGGCCATGGACCCCGGTGGCATCAACGTACTCACAGCAGACCTCAAAACGTTCACCGAAAGCCTCGTGGCTTCCAACCACACCCTGAAGCGCTCCCTCACCGACCCGCGTATCTTCAGTGGCATAGGCAACGCCTACTCCGACGAGATTCTCCACCAGGCCGGCCTGTCACCCATCGCCATGACGCAGAAACTTGGTGAGGATGAGATAAAGCGACTCTACGACGCCGTGCGAGACAGCCTCGAGGTCTGGACGGAGCGCTTGCGGCAGAGCTACGGCGACAACTTTCCTGAAAAGGTTACTGCCTTTCGCGAGGATATGGCGGCCCATGGCCGCTACGGCCTCCCCTGCCCGGTTTGCCAGACTCCGATCCAGCGTATTCGTTACGCCACCAACGAGACCAATTACTGCCCTCGCTGCCAGACCGGCGGTAAAGTGCTGGCCGATCGTGCCCTGTCACGCCTTCTGAAAAAAGACTGGCCGCGGTCCATTGAAGAACTGGATAAATTGAAGGGGTCTGAGTAATCCGCAACCCCCGCAAGCTCGGCAGCTTCGAATACCCTCATTTTGTTACCTGCGTCGCAAAAAACAGCTGAATGATTTGTGAGGCCGCGCGTGCAGCAGATATTCTGGCCGGACTCAGCGGCTGTCCGGCAGCGGACAAGTGAACGACACATGAAAACACGTTTAATTGCAGCGAGCACTATTCTGGCCCTGTCGGCTTGTGCAGGCATGGATCAGGCGGAGTGCACATCGGCGGACTGGCGCATGATCGGCTTCGAGGATGGCACCGCCGGCAGGAACCAGGCCCGGATCGGGGAATATCGCAAGGATTGTGCCGAGCATGGCGTAACGCCGAACCTGGCCCTGTATCAACAGGGTTACTCGGAAGGCGTGCGCAACTTCTGCACAGAGAGCAATGGCTTCAACTATGGACGCCGTGGCGGCTCATATCATGGCATCTGCCCGGATGATATGAAAACCGACTTCCTGGCTGCCTACAGCCTCGGTCGTGAGCACTACCTGTTGTCCAGCGCCGTGTCTTCACTGAACGCGCGAATTAGCAGCAGCAAGAACCGCATCAGTTCACTGGAGAAGTCGATCGCCGAGAAGACCCTGAAGGTCGCCAGCGATGAGACCACTGGCGATGAACGCGTTCAGCTACTGCTGGACATCAAGAACAACACCATGGAAATCGGTGAACTGAAGGCCAACATCCGCGAAGACGAAAAGGAATTGTCGGTTAAAGAAGCCGAATACGCTTCGCTGGCTCGACCGACCTATTACTGATCGCTATCTGCGATCGTCCCTAAGTACATCAGACGCCCCTACCAGGGCTGTCGCCATTCCTGCATCGAGTGGAGAGTGGGCTCCGTTTGGCACTATGGTCAGCCTGGAATTTGGCAGCGCCTGGTGCAGCTCCCAGGCCGAAATCGGCGGACAGATAATATCGTAACGTCCCTGGATAATATGGCAGGGAATATCTGCAATAGTGTCCGCATTATCCAGCACGTAATTATCACTCGGCATAAAGAAGCCGTTCACTGAGTAGTGCGATTCGAGGCGTGCAATGGCCAGGGCGGCGTGATCGTTGGTCATCTGGTCCAGCTGTGCGGGATCCGGAAACAGCGCATTCATGGAACCTTCCCACCGGGACCAGGAACGTGCCGCCGCCAGCGCCAGGGAATCGTCTTCCTGGTTCAGCAGCTCGTGATAGGCGGCCAGCATATCTGCACCCCCCTCCACCGGGGCAATAAAGCGGGACCACTCGTCCGGGTAGACCTTGGCGGCACCGTGAGGACTGAACAGCCAGTCTATCTCCGAGCGCCGGCCGAGGAAGATACCCCTGATGATGATCCCGGCCACACTGCCCGGGTGTTTGATGGCATAACACAGGGCTAACAGGCTGCCCCAGCTGCCACCCATAACGATCCAATCATCGATACCCAGGTGTTTGCGGAGTGTTTCCAGGTCCTCCACCAGGTCCCAGGTGGTGTTCTCCTCGATCGCGGCGTGGGGCGTACTCCTGCCCGCGCCGCGCTGGTCCAGGAGGACCAGGCGATAGTGGGCCGGGTCGAAAAAACGCCGGTAGTCCGGGTGTATACCAACGCCAGGCCCGCCGTGCAGGAACAGCGCCGCGCGCCCGTCGGCCGAACCGACTTCTTCGTAGAACACCGTGTGCCGATCAGTTACCTGCAGTGTGCCAGTGGCATAGGGCTTAATCCCGGGGTATAGCTTTGCATCGGTATCGCGGCTCATCTTTTTTGGTGCTCACGGTATGTAATCCTTCAGACAGGATAGCACCCGTAAAGAAAAACCCCTGTAGATTGCTCTACAGGGGTTTCGTCTCAGCGTGGAAACTCCGCAGGCGAAGATCAGCCTCTAAAAGTCCCAGACCACTCCCGCGTAGACGCCGTCGATAGTCACGTCAGCGAATTCATCATCATCGTCATATTCGAAATCGAGGGCACGGTAGCCTGCCTCGATACCCAGGCCAAAGGCAAACTCATAGGCCAGGTTAAGTTTCACATCGTACAAGGTGTCATCATCATAGGTGATCCCGTTGGCCTCAACGCCGAAGGACAGGCCGGTGAGCGGCAGGTCGAAGCGTGCCTGGGCATAGAGCAGCGGGATCACGTAATCGATATCCAGGCTACCGGTAATGCCCGTGGTGGCGTCGGTGATCTCCACGCCGTTGTCGAAAACCCGACCGGTGATGCCCAGGTCGAGGTTGACCCAGTTATCCAGCAGCTCGTAATAGAGGGTAGCGTCGGTATGGGTCAGGTCCAGTGTAGAGCGCACCTCGCCACTGTAGATAATGCCGTCGAAGACGAAGCCTTCCACATCGCCCCGAGCATCCGCATCCAGCTCGGTGCGCTGCAGCATGATATTGGGCAGAAGCGGCACCGGGTGCTCCAGGGCAAGGTAGAGGTTATAGCCGGTTTCGTCGTCGTACCCCAGATCGTCTTCGAGGTCGACTACCGACGGGCCGCTCTGGACATCGCCCTCGTATTGCTGCTGCCAGGCATTGGCACCCGCACGCCAGCCCAATACCGTGTCGGCCTGCGCCGTGCCGGGCAATAACATGCCGGCGATAATAATCGGAAATAGTCGTTGTATGGACATGGAAGCCTCCTGTTACTGGCGGGGGCATTCCAATATAACAAGTGGGAGCTCAGTGCCGGCGTGGCAACCCTTCAATAGTGACAGCGGTCACACAGAATTATTGTAAATAGGCATATTTCGCTCCGGAATTGATGCGGTTTGGTTATATCTGCGCATCTCCGAATTTGTATTACATTAATTGATTTTGTAATACATTCTAATTACACTCCTATTCGTCCTACATATTCAATCCCGCTGATTTCCGCGGCCGAAGCAAGAAACCATGGCGACAAATGACAAACGGAAAAAGCGCAAAGGGCGCGACAGGAAAGACCGTGTACTACAGGCACGCATCCCCGAGTCGCTTGACGAAGAACTGCGCGACCGCGCGGAGAGCCTGGGTCTGTCTGTTTCAACCATCGTGCGCAATGTGCTGTTCAATACCTTTGACCTGGTCGAGGGCGTTGTCTCGGACAGCACGCAACTTGCCAGAGTCATCAAGGGCGAGGATACCCCGCCTCCAGGCGCAGACCCCATCGCAGCAGATGGTCTTGAAGGAGTAATTGGCTGGCAGGAAGCCGTTCTGAACCGCAACGGTATCTGCGAACAATGTAACGCGATATTGAAGGCTGGAGACAGAGCCGCTATCGGCCTGCCCGTGCAGACTCGACCCGTACTCCTCTGCCAGGATTGCCTGGCTTCCCTGACATCTTCCCAAAGCGATACCACGGAGGAGAGCTGATCATGTCAATCCGATCCGTACACGGTGCCGTCCGCCTGGCCTTCGACTCAGTGGAAGGAATTACCAACACCGTGGAGCGAATGCATCAAACCATCGCCGGATTTCCCCTGCCCTTGTCCAGGCGTAGCTACGAACCCACACAATCACACGGCATGATCGCAGCGAGTGTGTACTCGATAATAAGGGGTGTAAACGGCATGATGCGCGACGGGGTCGACATCACACTCGGTACGCTGCCACAGACAGCCGGTGGTACCACTGCGGCAATCAAAACTACCGCGGCCTTGAACGGTGCCTTTGGCGATCACCTGGAAGCCACCGGAAACCCGCTCGCCACTTCCATGAGCTTGATGACGTCTGACGAGAAACTTGAGCTGGATAGCGACGCACTGGCCGCACCCCTGCAACAAGTCAGCCCCCACCTCGTGGTACTCGTGCACGGGCTGGGCCTCTCTGAATTAAGCTGGCGGCGAGGCGAGGCGCCTGGTTTAGACAATCGTTTGCAGGCGGAAACGGACTGTACAATTCTGTACCTGCGCTACAACAGCGGGCGTCATGTCTCCACCAATGGCCGGGAGTTTGCTCAAAAACTGAAGCGATTGTGCGCGCTGTGGCCGGTGCCGGTGAAATCCTTATCGCTGATCGGACACAGCATGGGTGGCCTGATTATTCGCAGCGCCTGCTGTTACGCCGAGCAGAATGAGGAAGACTGGCTGGAACCGCTGCAGCGCATAGCCTTCCTGGGAACACCGCATCACGGCGCACCGCTGGAGAAGGCGGGCCATGCAATTGATGTTCTCCTGCAACGAAGCCCGTATACCGCACCGCTGGCGCTTGGCAGACACCGCAGCGCGGGGATCAAGGACCTGCGGTACGGAAATCTTCTGGATGAGGACTGGGAGGAGGATGCCAACCTGCCGCAGCCGGATACACGCATAGCGGTTCCGCTATCGGCGGGGGTGGACTACTATTTTGTAGCCGCCAGCGTGGGACAACACGACCGGGACCCACTGGGGCATCTGCTGGGTGACTTACTGGTTCGCCGGGACAGCGCTATCGGGGCACATGAAGAGGCCCACAAAGAATTGCCAATCGTGGCGGACCACTGCCGCGTGTTCCATGAAAAGCACCACTTCGACCTGCTCTATGACCCGCAGGTCCACCAGCAGCTCCTGGACTGGTTTGGCGCGAAAGCGGCTTGAAGTGTCACAGCCATGCCTGCCCGCTTGCTCACCCCTAATACCGTCCTGATACTGCTCACGCTTATCGCGGCAGGGGTGTCTGCCGAGATGGAGACGCCAGAGTGCGAAATCCCGAGCTGGGAGCTGATCTGGAGTGATGAGTTTGACAGCCCGGAAATTAACCCAGAGAACTGGACACATGAGATTGGTGGCCACGGCTGGGGCAACAGGGAACTGCAGTATTACAGCGACGACCCGAAAAACTCCTTTATAGAAGGCGGCACGCTTTTCATACAGGCCCTGAAAGACGATGATTCCGGCAAGCGCTACTCTTCAGCGCGGCTGACAACGCGCGACAAGTTTGAGTTCAGGTACGGTCGCATAGAAGCGCGCATCAGGATACCGCACGGCAAAGGAATGTGGCCCGCCTTCTGGATGCTGGGGGCCGATTTCCCTGAGCTTGGCTGGCCGCTCGCCGGCGAGATCGACATCATGGAAAACATCGGGTCTGAGCCTATGCAGATTCATGGCACGGTGCACGGCCCTGGTTACTCAAAAACTGATGGGGTCGGGACTTCCTACCGACTACCAGGCGGAAGACGGTACGCGGATGATTTTCATATCTTCTCGCTGGAATGGGAAGCGCATGAAATTCGCTGGTACGTGAATGGCGTGAACTATCTCAGGCTAAGCCCCGAAGATATCCCCGGAGAATGGGTCTTCAACCGCCCATTTTACTTGATCATGAATGTGGCGGTAGGTGGCAAATGGCCCGGCAAGCCTGGCCGGAAAACACCTTTTCCCCAGTCGATGATGGTCGATTACGTGCGTGTCTACCAGAAATCACTCAAGCCCCGCCAAAAACCCTTGAGTAAGGCTGGCGACATGACAAATGGAACGACCGCCACGCTTACCAATACGGGGGACGCCGCCGCTATATGCACCCAGTCCAGGTCGCCGATGAGATGAGCGGCCGAGTAGGAGAGGCTGACCAGGGAAAGCATAATCACCGCCATTTTCAGCTGTGGTGACATCTCACCTAATACTTCACCTATGCTGCGCGCGTCATCCAGGCTGCCAACGCTGGTAACGCCGAAATGCGTTCTACTACTGCCGGACAGAAACGCGGCAAAGCCCTTGAGAATAGAAAAGCCGAATGAAACAAAAAGAAAGCCCAGCGCCTGAAATTGAACCAGTCTTTTTCCCAATCCTGTGCGAATCGAACCCTCTTCGTTGCCCGCGAGGAGTAAGGGCGGCGCGAGGCTGAGAAAAAAGATGAGCCCATAAATCAAAACGTTTATGCCAAGGAAGGGAATGAACAGCGTCATCACGGGAATCAGCGCAAGATTGATGTAGAAAAATGGATAGATCACCATCAAGTCTGTCTTGTGTTCCCAGGACAGAAGGTCTGACCGGATGTAAGCTTTGAATCTGTCGGTAAATATCCCATCCCTCAGCCAGGATGAAGTTGGATTCAGGATGAGCTCCAGGATACTGAATCCGTAGCGGTGGTATTTGCCAGCCTCCTCCGTGTAGGTGCGGGTAACCTGTTCTCCAAACGACACACCTTTATAGGCAATATACTTCCCGCGGCACCCTGCTCCTGTCGCCCACAGCGTAAAGTCCAGATCTTCCCCGACACGGTCTTCCGACCAGTAACCACTGTCGGCCAGTACAGATTTTCTGACAAAGCCGTTATGCCCCATAAAAGGTGGCATCCATCCCTGCAGAGCCTTGGCGGGAAAGACCAGGCCAAAAACAAGCCTGGTAAACAAGTCCATAACACCGGTGAAGTAACTGTCTCCTGCGTTCAAGGCCAGCGTTTTGTGCTGGGTATAAGCCAGGCGCTCATCGTGTACGAATTCCGGGATGGTCAGAACGAGCGCATCTTTGGGCGTGATGCTGTCCTTGTCCAGCATCAAGATGACATCTCCCAGCCAGATTTCACCTTCAACGTGGGTGGAGGAGAACGCCTTGCGGCTTAAAGTCTGCTCGAGGGCCTCCCGATAGCCGAGACCACCCCCCCGGCGTGCAAACTCGATGGCTTCAGCGAGGTCGATGGTCTTGTTAAGGTTGCCCGCTTTCTTGAAGCGGCCCCGCCGCTGGGTATCTGCATCGCCTTCAACGGGTTTGGGTCGCGCCACGTAGGCAATACTTTTCTCGCGGTAATAATCCGTGCGCTCGATTACGTGTTTCTCGATCTCGCTTCTATCCTCGGTCCTTTTCTCTCTGGCACGATCCAGAAAGCCGGGAATATCGTTGTTAGCCCATAACATCAGGGCATCGTCGGAAACGATAAGGTTGGCCCCCGAATGAGAAACCTTGTTGTAGGCGGCGACCGCCTCGATGGCATGATCAATCGTCTTTCGAATCACTGAGAAGTTTTCGGTATAGACAGGAATCTGAACAGTCACGCTTAAAGCGAGATCACCCGGAGTTGGGCACGGCGAAAGAGGTCGATTCGCATAGCTGGGTGTATTCACCAGGACATCGTCCGCCAGGGTGCGCCGAATCCGCGGGTTTAGGAAAACCCAGAGAATAAAAATGAAATTGGATATGGGAAACAGGGTCAACGCAAAGGCGGGGATAACGGCCAGGCCGGTGAGAATACTGTTGGCGGACGCGATCGCACCAATGCTCATGAGCGCGGTGATCAAAAATGATACTTGCAGGGAAACCTTCAAGGCTCTCGAATTTGCCTCCTGCCCTTTTGTCGCCACAGCCGAAGCATCCATCGATCTTATCCTTTTCTACTCCATGGACTTCATGTGTGTTTATCGCCAGCCAGGGCACCCAGCCCCAGCTCGGAGCTGATGCGGTCGATTTCTGCCAACTCTTCTGCGCTGACATGTCCGTCTGCCACCGCAACGGCATGCAAGGCCTCATGCAACTGACGACGTCGCTCCTCGCTGCCCGGTTCCGGCTGCAATGATGCCCGCGTGCTGTCATGAAGACCCAGCATTGCATGCGAAAGCTGCACAACCAGTTCCGCCTCACCTTCGGACAGGTGGGACACATCGCGCAGAATTCGCCGTATTACAGCATTCTCCTCCTCCAGAATGCTCTGGTCGGCAGCCGCGAAGCGGGCTAAGGCCAGGGCGAAGGCGGCCAGCTCAGAATAGGTGTTGGGCTCAAATCGAGCCATGAGATTCAGCAGTCTCCCGGCATCGTCACCAACGGCGTCCATCAGATTTTTGATGCGACCATCCTCCAGGTGCAGAATACGGTCCGCTATGTCCAGTATGCGATTGTCATGGGTTACCAGTATCACTGCCGCACCTTCTTCCCTCGCCAGTCGCTGAATCAACTGCACCACATCGCGACCTGTGTTCTTATCCAGGGATGCTGTTGGCTCATCCGCCAGAATTACGCTGGGGTGATGCACCAGCGCGCGGGCAATACCGATACGCTGTTTCTGTCCGCCCGATAGCTGGCCGGGCATTTTATGCATGTGCTCCGCCATGCCTACGTGGTCCAGTACGGTTTCGATCCGTTCACTCCAGTTCTTGCGGGAACGTTCGCCACCCAGTTCCAGCGCCATTTGCACGTTCTCTGCCACGGTGAGTGAGTCGAGCAGGTTGTGCTGCTGAAAAATATAGCCAATCCCGCGCCGCACCTTGACCAACTCCCTGGCGGATGCCCCCGACAGGTCCTTGTCCATCACCTTCACCGAGCCCTGTTGGCAAGAGCGCAGAGCGCCGATCAGCGTTAACAGGGTAGTTTTGCCCGACCCGGAAGGGCCGGTAAAAATCACGATCTCCCCCGCGGCGACCTCTGTACTGACATCGAACAGAATCTGCTTTCGCAGGTCGCCCTTGCCAAAAAAGTGGGAAACGTTTTCGACCTGAATTGGGCTTGCTGCAGTCATCAGAATACGTCCGCCGGATCTGCCGCCCGCACCCTGCGCAGTGCCAGCAGGCCCGCTCCCATGCACATGAACAGCGTCAATGCCAACACTTCAGCACTCAGTCCTGGTGTGAGCTCGAGGGGCAGGTTGGTTGCGGCACCTGCCTGTATGAACAACTGCCAGGTCAGCAACAAGGCAGGAATAAAACCGGCAACGGCCAGTATGACCGCCTCTTGCAGTACTACCCTCGAAAGGTAGCCATCGGTATAACCGATGGCTTTAAGTGTGGCGTATTCATTCAGGTGATCCTGAACATCAGAGAATAGTATCTGGTAGACGATGATGGCACCGACGACGAAGCCCATTATGACGCCGAAGTTGAAGACGTACCCGATGGGCGTGTTGTAGTTCCAGTAGGCAACCTCCATTGCCATGAATTCCTGTCGCGTGAGCACAACGATGTCCTCGGGCAAGGCAGTGGTAATAGCTGACTGGGTTTTCTCTGCAGACGCATCCGGTTCCAAATGGATGAGGCCTACAGTGACATTGGATGCAAGGCGGTCCTGAAACAGGCGCAGGTAGTTGAGATCATTGGTAATCAGCGCACCATTGATACCAAAGGAGGTACCTACCTCGAACAGGCCACCGATGCGCACCCGACGACTGTTAAGCTCCAGCGTGATGTGATCTTCATCCGCCAGCATATCGGGAACTGGGCCGTACTCAGGACGGGCAAGCGCATCGAACAGGTAGAAGTCGGCCATGCGCAGCTGGGTCTGCTGCTTTGCTGTGATTATCCCCTCAAATCCCTCGTCCGCAGGGTCAAATCCAACCACGAATATCGGCCACACAATTTCAGGTTTTTCGGGGTTTCTCCAGTTGGCATTGCCGGTATAGAGCGGGGTGACCGCGCGCACACCTTCTATGCCAGCCGACTGAATAATGCGGTTGCGCGGAAAGTCACCCACCTGCAGCAGATACTCTGTTTTTGGGCTGAGCATCACCAGGTCGTAGTGCAGCGCGTTGTGCCAGCGCAGGCTGGATTCAAACAGCGCAGCGCGAAAACCCTGTTGCACCAGCATCAGCAATACGGCAAAGGTGATGCCCGCTACTGCGGCGAGAAACCGCAGGCGGTTGCGTTTAAGCTGCCGCCAGCCCAATGCGATATAGCGGGCCTTCATGGAGAGATTTCCACGTCCACCTGAAGATTGGTGAGACGCTGGAGCGGTGCTGGATCATCCATAAGGATAATCGTCTCCACAACCCTCGCGTCTGTGTCGGCGACCGGGTCACTGGCCAGTACATCCATCTTGCCCACACGGAATCCCACCCTCAAAACCTTGCCGGTGGCCGGCTGCGCCAGGGCTGGGCTGGTGATGATGGCTGCCTGCCCCTCGGCCAGGCGGTGCACGTCGGTTTCATAGACCTCGGCTACCACCGTCATTTTGTCGGCTTCACCGAGCTCCAGTATGCCCTCCGGTCCTACTTTTTCTCCCGGACGAGCGTGGATTTTGAGCACCTGGCTGCGTACAGGGGCGCGGATAAGCGACATCTCAAAGCGGGCCTGAAACACAAGCTTTTCCGCCTGCAGCGCACTGAACCGGAATCGCGCTTTGTCGAGTTCGGCCAGGGAGGTGGCCTGGGTCTTCGAGAGATCTTTCAGCCGCTGGAGCTCCACCTGGGCTTCTTCGAGCAATGCCTCATGCCAAAGTGCCTCCGCCTCGCGCAGGGGGTAGTCGTCCAGGACCGCCAATACCTGGTCTTCTTCTACCCAATCGCCTTCGCTAACTCGCAGCTCAGCGATGACTGAACTGGCGCCCGTAAAGCCAGATGGACCCGCCAATACACGCACACCCTCAAGGGGCTCGATACGCCCCAGGCAGGTAATGGTATCGGCTGTCGCCAGACTGGACAGCAGAAAGGACAGCACGAGCGGCAGCGGCCGGAACATTATTCACCTCCAGTGGATGGGGCTCTTATTATTCAGTCCAGTCTAGTCGGTGTTTGGAAATCGCGCATCGCCACCTATTTTGCGAAAGTGACCTGCTTTTTTCTTACTCTTATCAATTGGCGCTTTGCACCGTATTCGCTGTGGCACCCTCAAAACCGGGGTTCCACCTCATTGAGTAATATCGAGCCGCCCCGTGGCAGCACGAAGTTGTAACCCCAGATCGTGAACCAGCTGTAGCCGTCGTCAGGGGCACCATCAGGCTGTAACGCGCTGCGGGTCAGGTTATCCAGGGGCACTTCAACCTCACGCCAGCCACTGACATCATCAACGAACGTGGTCTCAAAAAGCTCGGCCGTATCCGGGGCTCCGTAGCTACGAATATAGTCGACCAACATCGACGCAGGCAGTTCGATATCCGGGTCGATCGGGCCGCCGAAGTTTCCGCCGATGGCCATGTTAAGTATCAGGAAGACCTCGTCGTTGAAGACCCAGTCGTTGGGGCTGACATCGGCCGGCGTGGCAGTATGGTAGAGGATGTCATCAACATACCACCTGATCAGATCCGGCTCCCATTCCACCGCAAAGACGTGGTAATCGTTGTAGACCGGCTCAGCGAATAGATAGTCATCGCCGAAGCTCAGGGAACCAGAGTAGCCCGGACCGTGAATGGTACCGAAGACCTCGTTGGGTTCGCGGCCGACAAACTCCATGAAGTCGATTTCTCCGGTTCGCGGCCAACCGACCTGGTTGATGTCGGTACCCAGGCTCCAGAAGGCAGGCCAGAGACCCACTCCTTCGGCTACCTTGATCCGGGATTCGATGCGGCCGTAGGCGAACTCGGCCTTGTTGGCTGTGATCAGGCGCGCCGAGGTGTACTCACAGCTGCCGTAATAGCAGTCCAGCGAACCGTCCGACTCGCGTAAAGTCAGAACGAGATTGCCTTCGCCGTCGGTGGCGGCATTGTCAGCATCACCGGTGTAATACTGCCGTTCGTCGTTGCCCCAGCCGGGGATGCCATTGTTGGTACCGTCGCCAATTTCAGGGGTCCAGATATCCGGGTTCGGCAGCGTACCGGCCGGCTCCTCAAACTCCTCGCTCCAGGCCAACACCCAGCCATCCTTACCCGGATCTGCGGCGCGGTTATTCTTGATCTGTACAGTGACTGTTTCACCGCTACCAGTGCCGTAGTAGGAGAAATTCAGGGTCTGCCGCCCTGCCCAGTTATTGACTAAGGCGAAGTTCTTGGAGAAAACACCGTCTGCGCCTCCATCGTAGAGTTCGTCGGTCTCCAGAAGCCTGAGAAATGTGTCCAGGTCAGCATACTCGTCGCTGCCCTGACTGAAAGTACTCACTCCGCCGTGTGCACTGGGAGTGCTCACCGTGGAGAGAATGTAATCACGTCCCTCAGATACCGTGTCCAGGAATCGCCCGAAAACGGTGATGTTGTCGATGTTCTGTCGATCTGATTGCGCCTGTTCGAATACCAGGCGTGTCTGATCTGCAATGCCGCCAGTGCGATGACAGTCCAGGCAGTACGTCTCCAGTACCGGACCGGCTATGTCTTCAGCATACAGCTGGCTGACGTCCACCTCCTCGGGGATGAACACAGCCCGGGTTGCCGGAAACACAAAATTCGGGAAGTTCGTGTCGGTAAAATCGACCCAGGCCTTGCCGACATTGTAGTCACAGTTGTCCCCCACCGAGTCACCGCCACAGGCAGTACCTTCCCAGCCGGAAAATACCCAGCCTGGTCGGGCAACGGGCTCGTAAGAAGCAATGTAGGCCTCGCCGGTGACTTCATTGTCAGTACAGCGCGGTGATGCGGCCTGGAATTCCTCCAGGGTACAGCCCCGCTCACCTTCCAGGCGTTCGACGATGTCGCCCTCGCCGTCGATGGCCAGTGGGTGCTTGCAGGCTGCCAGCAGCAACAGGGAAAGTAATATTGAGATGATCTTCACAGGAAATACGCACACGGTCTCCGATGATTGTCTGTGGAAATTAGTACCAAGCCGCCGGCAAGACAAGCACCGAGGCCGAAAAGCGCGCCAAGCGGGACCAGGCTTGCGATAAAACGGACAGCCAAACCGACGAAACTCGCACAGCGATTCGATTGGGCGTATGATTTTTCCCCGGTTGCAGTGAATAGCCAAGAGGAATGCGTGTGAATGATGTGCGTGGCGGGTATCGACAGCCATGATCGGGCGTCTGAAAAAAACCCATCGAATTGGACCGCTATGGGTCCTGGCTGCACTGGCGGTCGCGTCCTGTGACCTTGGCGTGGTTGCAGATTCGGAGCCCACGGGGCTGATGTCGAGAGCAGACGACAAGCGGCCACTGCCACCGACAAGCCTGGACGCTTCAATGCAGCAATTCGTGGACGCGGCCAGGGCCGACCTGATCCACCGCATGGAACAGGACAAGGCCGATGACCTGGATATCAAAGTGTTACAGGCAGAGCGCGTCACCTGGCGCTCCTCTGCGCTGGGCTGTCCGCTACCGGATCGCGGCTACAAGATGGTTCTGACCCCCGGCATACTCATCGTGTTACGTGCCGGTGGCACAGACTACGAGTATCACAGCACCTTACGGGGGCCACCGTTCCTGTGCGAACCTCCCGGGCGCATAGAGACCCCGGCCCCACGAGATAACGCCCTGGATCCAACCTGAAGGCATAAAAAAACCCGGTGCGAAGCCCTCGCACCGGGCATTTTATCGAACGTTCTAAGCGGTTATCCCCGCTGCCCAAAATCTCCCGGGCAGCGGAGTATCACGGCTGGCGATTAATCGTCCTTGTCGCTCTTACCGCTCTTGCCGCTTTTCCCGCTCTTACCGCTCTTGTCGCTCTTACCACTCTTCTTGCTCTTAACCTTGATCTTGAGCTTGTTGGTAATTGCCTCGCTACCCGGGTTGTCTACCGAGTCAGTCTCCTTGACCTTGAAGGAGTCGTCATCGATAACCGTTGCCGTGAATGACAAGGGCCGCGGCGCACTGTCGACAGGCTGGTAGTCAAAACACACCAGCAGGTTGTCAATGTAGGGATCATCGTAGGAGGTACCCGCGGTACCCGTACTGTTCTCCACGCCGGTGGTGACAAACCCGATGCTCTGCAGGAAGTCAACGAACCCGCTACCCAGGTTGGTATAGCCGAAGATGAACTCCGGGAAGTCGGGGTCGTAGGTGCTGAACAGCAGGATCTGGAAGTCAGCCGCGATCGGGTAGGTGCCGTCACCCGGATAGAACTCCACACCATCCCATTCGATGATAGAGAAGTCCGGTCCGGCGGTCGCCGCTGAGATCCCGCGTACACCGTCGTAGTTGATGAACCAGTCGGTCCACAACGGCGCCAGCATATCGTTCGGATCCGTGGCATCCGGTATCGGCAGGTTGATCCACGGCGCCGGACCCGACGTCGAATTGAAGTAACCGAATCCGTCATCGGTAATCGTCAGACCGCCGCTCCTCGGGCTGCCGAAGAACTCGATGGGGTTCTGGCCGCTGAAGAAGGTCGCGGTAAACGTATCGCCGGTGAGGGCGGGATCCGGACCGATACCAAACAGAGCCAGGTCGAGGTAGCCACCGGTGAATGGTGCTGAACAGAAGGGATTGTCGGCATTGGTAGAGGTGGTATAGGTCCCCTCCTTGCCGAGCAGTGACTCCTGGGTCACCGTCCATAGTACAGAGCTCTTTCTGCTCTTATCACTCTTTCCGCTCTTGTCGCTCTTACCGCTCTTGCCGCTCTTACCACTCTTGTTACTGCTCACATCCAGCACACCACCCTCATTGATGGACGCCGGATCAACCTCGAGCTCTTCAGGAATTTCCACGGAAACCGTGTAGGTCCGGTCTTCCGGGGTGAAGTTCGGCTGAATCATAGTGGTGAAAGTGACCTGGTCACCCTCGAAAACGGTGCCCGAAGGATCGCTCGAGAAGGCAACGTCGTCGATGCCACGCTCGAACTGCAGCGGTACCTTGCCCAGCAACTGCGCCCGGGCTGCATCGGCATACCACTCGGTCGCCGACAGGTACTGATCACCGGTTTCCGAGGGGAGATCCCAGAAGAACCGCACATCAAAGGGTACCAGGGCCGGGAAGTTTCCGGTCGGGCCTTCGGCGTACATATTCGATGCCTCTGCGCCGCTGACATTGGTCGTCGCGAACTCGAAGGCATCCACGGCCCCTGGAGAACTGGCCTGCCAGTTCTGGATCAGGGCATAGAAGGTGAGATCCTGTGTGCCCAGTATGCTGCGCAGCAGATCCAGGAATTCAGCGTCCAGATCACAGGACTCGAGGGCCGTGCCTGTCGCCGAAACGCAGACTTCAAACGCTTCATTGACCGGATTGGCCGGGTCGAGCACAACCCCGACAAACAGGTCGAGATCCGGGGACTCCGAACTCAGTACTTCGAAAACCGCCCGCTGGGAACCGGCAGGTACATCGTGGATAACAACCTGCACACCATCGTTGAGATCATCGTAGGCTGAGCTGTTATCGCTGTCCTGCGCCAGGGAGTAGTTGTCGGCTACAACCTTGGCCGGCTCGTAGATCTTCACATTGAAGCCTGTCAGTTCCAGCGCGGTGACGTCGGAAATGAGCTGGGAACCAGCGTCACGCGGTGCTGCCAGGTCGACCGCTGCCGGCAAATCACCACTGCGGGGTACAACAGCAATCGGCAGTTGGCTGGTTGGTACGCCAGCGCCGGAAGGCGTCAGTACCGCACGGCTGAATGCCCAGGCGCCACTCGACAAACCGGCGGCACTGGCAGTTATTTCAATCTCCAGGGATTCACCCGCGGCCAGGCTGAAAGCCGCCGGGGAAACCGACACCCAGGAATCGAAGCCCGCAGCGGTCCAGCTACCAGCAACCGTTGCCGTGACTGTGCGCGTCCAGCTACAGCTCTGCACACACTCATCCTAAACCAGGCCTGCCACATTGAGGGTGGCTGGATCGCCGCCGAGATCCGGGTTCGCCGCCTGGAAGTCAGCACTCGACTCATCCAGCAGCAGTCCGGCATTGATAGCCAGGGCGACCTGCACGCGACCACCACCGAAATCATGGACATCAGCCGGGGTTGCGCCGTCTTCCTTGACCAGGTCATAGCTGCCCGTCGTCATGATTGCCGACAAGACTTCTGCGTCAGACCAGTCTGGATGGGCTTGTTTTATGAGTGCCGCCGTACCCGCGATATGCGGGCTGGCCATTGAGGTACCACCAATGGCGCCATACTCGCCGGGAACGGATTCCCAGTTGTTCGGCGGATACAGCTGATGGATCAGGTCAATCTGTGCCTGGGTGAGTTCCGCACCTGCGGCCAGGATATCGACACCCGGTGCGGCCGTGTTTGGCGCCAGGATGTCAAAACCCGTGTAGGGTCCGCGCGAGCTGAATCCGGCCAGATTATCGCCGGCAGCCGGGTCGTTGATGGTGGTGCTGACCGAAGTGATGTCACCGCTGTGCCCGCTGCCGCTCGCCAGCCAGGCGCGCACCGCATTGGCGTCGGCGGCGGCGATATGAATCGCCGGTATCACGTGTGTATCGTCGTTGATCGAGGTCGCTCCGCCATCGACGTTACCGAGGATAAATCCGCCGGCCCCGCCGTCACGCACATGCTGGCCCTTGGCCACGCGAGCGATTGCACCGCGGTCACACAGTACGATCTGGTTTGATGTGAAGGTACCCGGCGGGAAGGATGCCAGGCACTGTTCCGGTTGGGTTTCATTATCGCCACCACCCGGGATAGAGAAATCACCCGCATACACGATCTCACCGGAGATAGCGCCGGACACCGAGCGACCGACAATATCGGCAGGCGGCGTGCTGCCGCCCCCGGCCATATTCTGGAGACTCTTGGTCGGGTAGGAGCGATCGTGGGTGGTCGCTGCAACACCGGCAACCCAGGGCGCATTACCTGCCGCCTCGGCGGTGCCCGCATCCGGACCGCTGTTACCGGCGGAGTTCGCAACGAAGATGCCTGCCGCCCGGGCTGCCAGGAAAGCCTGTGCCTGGGAGGAATCCCAGGGGTTGCCCGGGGAAGAACCGATGGAGTGGTTCAGCACATCGACAACCCCGTCAGCAATCGCCTGGTCTACAGCTGCCACGATATCCGCGAAAAAGCAGGAAGGGGCGCAGACCTTGTAGGCGATGATATTGGCGTGGGGCGCCACACCGGAGATTTGCGAAAAGCTGATTGAACTTGGATTGCCATCGGCATCCGGCAGATCCACGTTCAGGACGATATTACCCGCCGCCGTGCTGGCAACGTGGGAACCGTGTCCGTCGGTATCAGCCGACGGAATATCGCCGGGAATCAGTATTTCATCCCCCGGGGTGCTGGTTTGCGAATCGAGGAACGTATAGGAACCGATCAGCTTGTCGTTGCACTGCCCGGCGAATGTGAGGCAATCACCCAGGTAGTTACCGGTGCCCAGCGGGTTGGTGTGTGTATAGCCATCGCCACCGGTTTCCGCAAAGGACGGATGCTCGTGGTTGATACCGCTGTCGATAATACCGACGACCATGCCCTCACCCAGGTAGCCAACACCTGTGGCGGTTCCATCCCACACCTGGTCGGCGCCAATGAATGGAACGCTGGTGGCGGTGGTCAGTTCGACCGCCCGATCGCGTTCGACCGAACGCACCCCGGCCAGGCTGCGTACCTTGTTGGCCTGAGCTTCGGTCATCCGTACCGTCGCTGCATTAAGTGCGTGCTGGTGAGTGCGCACAACCTGGACTGAGCCCGCTGCTGCGGACATCTGGGCCAGCATAGTGCTCTGACGCGCCTGCAGGTGATTGACGTAGGCGCGTGCGGCTGACGAGCTGGGGTCCAGACGACCACCGTTTCCGGCATAGGTCGCGGCGAGGCCATTGATACCGCCCTCATAGAGTGGCAGTGCCTCTTCGTTGAACTGGACGATATACCGGTGCGAACCCCCATTTTCGGGCACTTCGGTATTAGGCAGGCGCAGCCACTTGCTGGTTTTCTTGGACGTGGCTGCCTGTAGGTCAGATTCATTCAGTGCCGGTCGCGCTGCAGAGGCGACGGGCGAATGCGGCAGGGTCACAATCGCGACTGCGAGTGTGAATATTGCGAGCATGCGGAACATTATTTACTCTCCATTATTGGTTTTTTATGGACGCCAATTGGTTGACCGAAGCCGCCGCATGCTCTCTCCGGGACTCCGCCCGGGGTCAAATACAGTAGTACAAACTAACCTATTGAAAGTACTCGTGTATTGACGATCAATTTTGGCAATTGGAGGAGTATAGACGAGTATTTCGGAGTGTGTGCAAAACCTGGACAAAGACTTGAAATTGACTATTTTTGACCATCAGGCTTGGCAGGATTCCGGACTATACTTCGAAGGCAGGTGGCTTCGGAGGGGAGAATTCGATGGAAGTCTTCGACTACATCATCATGGCCGTGGGCGCGCTACTGATCGTTATCGGCCTGGCCCTCTTTGCTTCCGGGAAACGGGAGAGCGCCAACAGCAACCAGGTCGAAGGTTTCGGGATCAAGCTCAATGTCAGCAACCCCTCGATCATCCTGATCGTGCTGGGTATCGGCCTGCTCCTGGCACCTCGCCTGCTCCCCAAGGACTCGTCAGATGGCGCGCCGAGCACGGCGCAGACCACAGCAAACCAAGAGCCTGGCACGTCTCCACCGACCGCAACTGACGCAGCTGCGCAACGCCAGGCGGCCACGACGGAGAGCGTCACAAGGCCCCCGGCATCAGCACCGGTGGCAGCAGCCGGGCAGCAACAGGCCGCCGCCACTATACCGCCCGCGACCCAGACTATTGCCGCGCCCACGATGTTCATGCCGGCGGGAGCCTGGCGGCTGGTCGATTATGAAGAAGACGGGGTCGATCTCTCTGGAAACGTTCAGGGTACTATCTACTTCGAGCGACAGTCGGCTGCCCAGGTCGCATGGACTGCCGACTTTGTCCTGGCCGACGGCTGGGGCAATATGGCCAACTACCGCTACACCGGGCTGATCGGTGGCAGCAATGGTGCACATTCAATTGCGGTTACGGCCAGTAATGCGCCCAACTTTTATACTGAAGGCGCGACCCCATTGAATTTGTGGATAGAGGACGGCGGCAGGTTACACATGGAGTACAGCCACAACGGCAGTGACATCCTGATCCACTGGTCACAGTAGGATTAAACATCCACATCATTCAGGCTGCCGCGGCGGTTTGCGGTGTGCCATTGCTAAGATCCTGGATGAATTTGTCGCGGGGGAAATACAGCAGGGTGGCACAGTTGATCAGGTTACCAATGATTTTTGAGCCCTGCTCACTGTCATTGATCAGGGACGTCGCCATAACATTGGTGATCTTGCCCTGCAGCAGCAGTTCATTGACGCGCCCTGACAACAGGGCATCAAGCTCCAGGGCTTGCGTACGGTACTTTTCCAGCTTCCTGACGTGTAGCAGCGGATAGTCCGACTCGCTGGCGCGGTGCACCTCCCGGACGACTTTCAAGATCCGGCGCCGAATGAGGTTGTACTCCTTGATGATCGTGGGGTTTCCCGAACGCTGGTACTTGACGATATTGTCGTGCAGGGGCTGCATCCTCTTCACCGTTCGCACCAGCTGCCGATCGGCAATCAGGATGTTGCGGATAGTCTCGATCTTGTCCTCTTCCAGCGCGAAGGAACTCTGCAGGCGCGTTGCATATTCCAGGATCTGACTGTAGACCGACTTGATGCGTGTGGTATAGAGCTCCTGGATGTCCACGGGGACAATTTCTGTCGACTTGACCAGTTGTTTCAGCTTCTTGTCCGAGGCCAGGTCCTCGCGGTGGATATTCAGGCCGTGGGTGACTGCCTTGTAACCCGCTTCCTGCAAGAGCCGCAGCGATTCATCGAACAGGGCCTTGATGCCAGTCTGTGGAAACTCCAGCGAACTCTTGGTGAGGTAGACAGGCTGGTCGATTGCGACTTCCGGCTCCGGCACGGTTTCCACCATCCGCTCTACCATACCGGCGATGGGCTTTATAAAGCCAACTAGCATGCCGGTGTTGATGATGTTGAACAGCGTGTGAAACAGGGACAGGGCCACCGGTACCGCTGCAGCCTCCATAAAGGGCGATACGCCCTCGATACGCTCCACAATCAAGTTGACGCCCGCCAGGAACGGGTAGAACAGTACCAGCATCCAGCTCACGCCGAGCAGATTGAAAATCAGGTGGGCCCGCGCCGCGCGCTTGGCATGGTAGTTGGCAATCAGGGAAGCGAGGTTGGCTGTAATAGTGGTGCCGATGTTCTCGCCCAGTACCATCGCGGCGGCCATGTCGAATGGGATCCAGCCCTGGTAGGTCATCAGTAGTGTCAGGGCCATGGTGGCACTGGAGGACTGCACAATCAGGGTCAACAAAGTGCCGATTGCGAGGAACAGCAGGATAGAAGCGTATCCCATGGACGTGTAGGCGGCCAGGAAGCTCAGGATCTCGGGGTTGCCGCGGATATCGGGGACGGAGTCCTTGAGAAATTGCAGGCCGATAAAGAGCAGGCAAAAACCGATCACGAAATAGCCCCAGTGCTGGTAGTGCTTTTTTTTCAACATGGTCAGCACGAAGCCAACGCTGATCAGGGGCAGTGCGATCGCGCTGATTTTGACCTTGAACCCAAGTATGGAAATAAGCCAGGCGGTTACAGTCGTACCGATATTGGCACCCATGATGACGCCTATGGCCTCCGTCAGTGTCAGCAGACTGGCGTTGGCAAAACTGACGACCATGAGTGTAGTGGCCGAAGAGGACTGGATGACCGCGGTGATGGTGAAGCCGGTGAGGACGGCAAAAAACCGGTTGGAGGTCGTAGTAGCCAATATGCTACGCATACAATCCCCGGCCAGTTCCATCAGCGCATCGCTCATGACCTTCATGCCGTAGAGGAACAAGCCCAGGGCACCCAGCAGGGTGATGATATCGGTGAATCCGTAGTCCAAGATGCGGTCCCGACTGTGCGAATATTACATTTTTATTACAGCTATATTACACGATCCCGCTTAGCCGTCAGCACCAGGTGTTACTGGCATACCACTTTAAGCTAAGATGAAACGAGGATGCTTCGCATCAGCGTGTAACTTTCAATATTCTCCGCGAGACCGCAGTGGACCTGGAAATCTCCTGTGATGACAAGGAAGGTGTGATAATCGGGATCCCCCGTGGCGATATCGATCTCGAATTCATTAAATCGGCAGCAATAAAGATGTGGGAAGCAAGCCCTGGCGAAGACGCTCGAATTCTCTGGGATATGCGAAACTGCAGGCTGCGTGTGCAGACGCCGGATATCAGGGTATGGGCGGAGTTTGCCAAAACGAAGGCACCACACCGGCGCGCACGGATAGCCTTTGTCGCCGACGAGGATCTCGAGTTTGGTCTGCTTCGCATGCTAAACGCATTCCGCGACAGGGATGATACCCAGATAGAACTCACTATCTGCCGCGACATTGATGCAGCAATGGTCTGGCTCAAACGCTAAGAACAGCCTGCGTTTCAGTCGGTGTTGCGGCAGGTCTCATCCTGATTTATCCAATGATCGGAGTCCTCCTGTTGCGTATAGGACCAGTCGCTGAGGCTGCCATCTTCCCTGTCCACCAGGACCGTCAAGCGTGTGCATTTCTGGTTGGTGCGGCCCACGGCGTAGTTCAGGTAAGGAATGAACATGGACATACCCGGCGTTGAATACACGCCCTCATAGACCCACTTGATCTTGCCATTGGTGGTGGGGATCGTCACTGAAGGGGATCCAAGTGTCTCCTGTAATTCTTCGGCCGTTTCCACACTCGCGGTCACTTCCAGGGCCTGCTCCTGTTTTATGTGCTCACCCTGGGTGGTACAGCCGGCAAGGATCATTGCCAGGCACGCGACCGCCATTTTCAAACCGTTTTGGTACTGAAATGACGTGAATTTGCAATCGAGTGAAGTCATCGCGAATCGTCCCTGATCTGTTATTAGAGTAAAAGTCAGTTTTATAATTGATCGAAGCTCCAAGCTCAATACCCGAACAACGAAAATCAAACACAGAACAGATAATTTGCACTGACTCCCGAGAGTCCGTCGCCATTTTCAGCCCCAAAAAGAAAACCCCTGCAGATTGCTCTACAGGGGTTTTGATTTGGAAGCCTGGCGATGACCTACTCTCACATGGGGAATCCCCACACTACCATCGGCGATGAACCGTTTCACTGCTGAGTTCG